>OIFK01000016.1_pt1 | contig 237313 bp, 206 predicted proteins | sample 1582071 | NCBI WGS metagenome assembly OIFK01 (sample SAMN07501052, study PRJEB24779) | human gut metagenome | isolation source: stool | host: human infant | place: USA: Pittsburgh, PA | reverse complement strand
ACCTCTACGGGGATGTGTACAGCCTCGGCAGGCTGGATATCGCCCGCGACGATGCCGGCAACCGTGCCGCCAGCCTGCGCAACCTTTCCGGGGTGATCGAGAGCGGCAAGGACTTCAGCCTGCGTGCCAGCCTGATCGAGAACCGTCGCGCCGTGCTGGAAAGCAAGTCGGGCCTGTACACCGCGAAGATGGAGCAGACCGCCTGCATCGAAGGCGTCAACGCAGGCGACTGCAGCGGCAAGCGCAACGCCATCTGGACCATCACCCAGCGCGACAAGACCGAGGTCACCGCCAGCAGCGCCATGGGGCAACTGCTGGCCGGAGGCGACTTCGCCATCGACGGCGGCACCCTGAACAACCTTTCCAGCCTGATCGGCAGCGGCGGCAACCTCACCGCCAACCTCGAAGTCCTCGACAACCAGGGCCTGGAAACCGGCGAGCTGGAAACCATCCGCGTGCTGCGTACCGCTCGCGGCGGCGATATCGGCGGCATCGACCAGAAGTCGCGTAACTTCACCAACCTCTACTGGTACCAGAGCGCCAATTTCGACCCGGCGCGCGCGGGCGAGATTCCCGCCGCGCTCAACGCGATCCTCAGCGACTGGTCCTTCGAGTACGAATTCCCGAGCAAGGGACCGACCCCGATCAGCAGTGGCGACCAGTCCTACGCAGCGGTGATCCAAGCCGCCGGCGACGTCACGGTCAATGCCAGCACGCGCATCGACAACGGCGTCACCCGCCCCGGCTACACCTTCGTCGGCAGCGGCCGCCAGGTGGGCGACAGCGCGGTGGGCGGCAGCGGGGTTTCGGTGGTCGTGCCGCTGACCTCGCAACTGCCGCCCGACCTGGCGCGGCGCCAGGTCAACCCGGTCACCCTGCCCGGCTTCAGCCTGCCCCATGGCGACAACGGCCTGTTCCGTCTCAGCTCGCGCTTCGCCGAGGACGGCAATGGCAGCGCCGCGCTCGGTGCCGGCGCCGACCGCACCCAGGGCGGCAGCGGCGTCTCGGTCGGCCAGCAGGGCGCCGGCAACGCCGCCGGTACCTGGCAGGGCCAGGGCGTGCGAGTCGACGGCCTGGCTGGCGCGGCCAACGTCCAGGGTCAGGGCGGCAGCGCGCTCGGCGGTAGCCTGCCGGGCGTCGCCCGGGTCCAGGGCGTGCCCGGCAACGCCACGCCGAGCGCCAGCCACAAGTACCTGATCGAGACCAACCCGGCGCTCACCGAACTGAAGCAGTTCCTCAACTCGGACTACTTGCTCAGCGGCCTGGGCATGAACCCGGACGCTAGCAAGAAGCGTCTCGGCGACGGTCTCTACGAGCAGCGGCTGATCCGCGACGCGGTGGTGGCGCGCACCGGCCAGCGCTACATCGACGGGCTGAGCAGCGACGAGGCACTGTTCCGCTACCTGATGGACAACGCCATCGCTTACAAGGACCAACTGCACCTGCAACTGGGCGTGGGTCTGAGCGCGGAGCAGATGGCGGCGCTGACCCACGACATCGTCTGGCTGGAAGAGGTCGAGGTGAACGGCGAGAAGGTCCTCGCGCCGGTGGTCTACCTGGCCCAGGCGGAGGGTCGGCTGGCACCCAACGGTGCGCTGATCCAGGGCCGCGACGTGAAGCTGGTGAGCGGCGGCGACCTGCATAACGTCGGCACCCTGCGCGCGCGGAACGACCTCTCGGCGACGGCCGACAACCTCGACAACAGCGGCCTGATCGAGGCCGGCAAGCGCCTCGACCTGCTCGCCGGCGACTCGATCCGCAACCGCCAGGGCGGGGTCATCGCCGGGCGCGATGTGAGCCTCACCGCGCTGACCGGCGACGTGATCAACGAACGCAGCGTGACCCGCTACGACAGCGCGCTCGACGGCCGCACCTGGGAGCGCAGCTTCGCCGACAGCGCCGCGCGGGTGGAGGCGGCGAACAGCCTGAACGTCCAGGCCGGACGCGACATCGCCAACCTCGGCGGGGTGCTGCAGAGCCGCGGCGACCTCAGCCTCGACGCCGGACGCGACGTCACCGTCGCCGCCGTCGAGGACCGCCAGGGCCAGACCCGCTGGAGCACGTCGCGGCTACAGAGCGTGACCCAGCTCGGCGCCGAAGTCAGTGCCGGGCGGGACCTGAACGTCAGCGCCGGGCGCGACCTCAGCGCAGTGGCCAGCGCCCTCGAAGCGCGCCGCGACATCGCCCTCTCCGCCGGGCGCGACGTGACCCTGGCGGCGGCGGCGAACGAGGAGCATGCCTACAGCAAGACCAGGAAGGTCACCTACCAGGAAGACAAGGTCGCCCAGCAAGGCACCCGCGTGGACGCCGGCGGCGACCTGGCGATCAATGCCGGACAGGACCTGCGCCTGATCGCGAGCCAGGCCAGCGCCGGCGACGAGGCCTACCTGGTGGCCGGCGACAAGCTGGAACTGCTGGCCGCCAACGACAGCAACTACTACCTGTACGACAAGAAGAAGAAAGGCGACTTCGGCCGCAAGGAAACCCGGCGCGACGAAGTCACCGACGTCAAGGCGGTGGGCAGCCAGATCAGCAGCGGCGGCGACCTCACCCTGCTCAGCGGCGGCGACCAGACCTACCAGGGCGCGAAGCTGGAATCGGGCAACGACCTGGCCATCGTCAGCGGCGGCGCGGTGACCTTCGAGGCGGTGAAGGACCTGCACCAGGAAAGCCACGAGAAGAGCAAGGGCGACCTGGCGTGGAACAGCGCCAAGGGGAAAGGGCAGACCGATGAAACGCTTCGGCAGACCCAGATCGTCGCTCAGGGAAATCTGGCGATCAAAGCAGCGGACGGGCTGAAGATCGATGTGAAGCATATCGACCAGAAGACCGTTTCCGAGACCATCGATGTCATGGTCAAGGCCGATCCGAGCCTCGCCTGGTTGCGGGAGGCCGAAAAACAGGGTGACGTCGATTGGCGCAAAGTCCGGGAAGTACATGACAGCTTCAAGTACAGCCATTCGGGGTTGGGCGCTGGCGCGGCATTGGCCATCGCCATTGTGGTTACCTACCTGACCTGGGGTGCGGGTAGTTCGATGGCAGGCGTCGCGGCCAAAAGCGCAACAGGCGTCGCTGCCAACTCCGTCGCCAGTGCCGTAGCCACCAACGCGGCGATCAGCACGGTGAATAACCGCGGCAACCTTGGCGCGGTGGCGAAAGACGTGACCTCCAGCGACAGCCTGAAGGGCTACGCGGTCGCCGGTATCAGCGGCGGCTTCATGCCCAGCAGTCTGGGTGCCCAGCTTGCCGTTCGCTCCGCGCTGAACACCGTGGTGAACGGTGGCAAGTTCAGGGACAACGTCGCGCAAGCTGCCATCAGTATGGCGGCGGACGCGCTAAGCGGCGCGATCTTCGACAAGGTCGGAGATGCGTTGGTCGGCAGCGGCCTTCCCAAGAAGGTAGCGGTCCATGCGATTGTCGGCGGGTTGATCGGCGAGGCTGCCGGCGGCGATTTCCGTACCGCAGCCCTGGCTGCTGGCGCCAACGAGGCATTGGTAAGCCTCGTCGGTGAAAAGATCTTCCCTGGCGAGGCTCATGAGCGCGTGCTGGCGATGACCTCGCAGTTGATAGGGATGACAGTGGCTGCGGCGGCCGGAGGCGATACCAAGGCCCAAGAGAAAGCCGCTTGGGTGGCTCAGCAGGCCACGGTGTACAACAATCTGAATCACGCGGCGGCGGAGAGCCTGCTCAAGGAAATCAAGGATTGTCGCGCGGCAGGCGGCTGTGGCGAGGAGAAGTTGCAAGGCATCCTCGGCAAGTACGAAAAGCTGTCGGCCGAGCGTTCAAACGCTATCGGCCAGTGTGCTTCGCGCCAGTGTGTGGACGACATCGTCGACAGTTCGATCCGGATGGACGATCCGGTTTCCAAAGAGCTGCTCAGCCTACTGCGGCAAACCACCTACGACACACCCGGCTTGTTGCAGGGCAATCCTGATGCGATCGTGTCGCAGACGCCGAATCCAAGTGGCTGGGGAGATCTCTTTGCCCTGGACAAGCAACTGGCGTTCGCCAAGAACCTCAAGGAAGGCTGGCTGACACCGGAGGAAACGGCTGATCTGGATCGCTGGAATGCGTCCACTTCCTGGCTGGATCGCACTGCTGGCCGACAACTGGATCCCAAGGAGAAGGCTTACCTGCTCTCGGAGCTGGGGGGCGCGGCGGCTATGGCGCTTCTTGGGGGGAGGGGGAGTGTTGGATCGAACGCTACTTTTGGTCAAATTAAAACAGTGCTTGATACTGCGCAGGCTCCATATAAAGGTAGTACTGTTATAGGACATGCGCTATCTAAACATGCGGGTAGGCATCCCGAAATATGGGGTAAAGTTAAAGGTTCTATGTCTGGTTGGAACGAACAAGCTATGAAGCATTTTAAGGAAATTGTCCGTGCTCCTGGGGAGTTTCGACCTACTATGAATGAAAAGGGAATAACTTTTTTAGAGAAGCGTCTGATAGATGGTCGTGGGGTTAGGCTGAATCTAGATGGAACTTTTAAAGGGTTTATTGACTGATGAAAGAATTATTTGAAGTGATTTTTGAGGGTGTGAACACTAGTAGGCTTTTTTTTCTTTTAAAAGAGATTGAAAGCAAGAGTGATCGCATTTTTGATTTTAATTTTTCTGAAGATTTTTTTAGCTCTAATGTTAATGTTTTTAGTGAATTATTGATCGATTCTTTCTTGGGTTTTAATGGTGATTTATATTTTGGTGTGTCCATGGAAGGGTTCAGTGTTAAGGATGGTTTGAAGTTGCCAGTCGTTCTCTTAAGGGTTTTGAAATATGAGGGGGGGGTTGATGTGGGGTTGTGTTTTTATATGAATGATTTTAATAGCGCAGGTAAAGTTATGTTAGAATTTCAAAAATATATGAATGGAATCTCTGCTGATTTTGGTTTCGAAAATTTCTATGGAGGTTTGGAGCCAGCCTCGGACCAAGAGACTAGGTTTTTTACTAACAACAGGCTGGGTCCTCTTCTTTAGGAGCATAAAAAATAAAATAAAGGGACCAGATTTATTTTCCCTACTCTAATTTCCTGAGCATGGAGGCATCCAGCGCAGATGCCGTAAAGGAACTTCGCGATTCCTAGGTAAGGGCGCATGGTTTAGCGAATTATTTGCTTTGAGCGTTTCAGAGTGGGCGCAGTCGCCGAAATTAGAGTAGTAAAAATAAATCTGTCCCCTTCCCAATTCGGATGAGATACCATGAAGAAAATAGTATCTTTTAAAGATTTAAAGTGTTTGAGTAATTATGAATTATGGAAGTCCGGTTGGGAGAATAAGAATGAGATTGATATTTTTTCATATATTTCCTATGAAATCAGGCCAGAAGATTTATTGATCTTGGGGAAATTGGTTTTTCCTGATTTTATCTTGGATAGGGGGGCGGTAATACTGGAGATGAACTATGAGGCAGAAAAGTTTAATGGCTGGATGGCAAGATTCGAAGATGATATCCAGTCTGTAGAGAGATTTGTTAATCATACTCATATTTATGACATTTTTCCCGGGTGTAGTGAGGATGTAGAAGATGAAATTTTTGAGCAGCTTGCTCATATGCTTTCTCTATCATGGCGCTTAATTTTAAAAGAGAAATTTCCAGATAGAGATTTTTCGGTTTTGCTATCTTGCTCAGATCAAGATTATGGCCCTACTATTACTTTTTTCCAGAAATAAAAATACTTTATTAAATAAAGAATAAGTAAAGGGGTAGATTTATTTTCCCTACTCTAATTTTCTAAGCAGGGGAGGCTCCAGTGCAGACGCCGTAAGGAGGCTCCGCGATGCCTAGGCAAGGGCGAGTGGTTTACCGAATTATCCGCTTCACATGGTCCAGCGGGGACACAATCGGCAAGTGGTATTCGCCGAGGACGAGGACTACCAGCGTTACCTCTCCGATCTACGGGACCTCGAGGATGCCTTCGATAACAAGCTCCATGCATTTTGCTGAATAACCACCCATATCCATCTGCTCCTGGCGGCTTGCCGACCCTCCTTTCTACTGCCCCGTCGCACAGCGCCCCAATGTACTAGTACACCGGAAACCGCCGTCTCCCGTTGAACGGGCGGGCCCCGGCCCCCTACCATTCGCAGCACACCGACCCGCGCAAAGGGAGCGGGATGCCGCGTAGGCAGGCCGCCATGGAAGGAGAAGCAAATATGCCGGTACTGGCTCTGAGACTCACCGCCCTGGCGGCCCTTGCGATCAGCGTGTCGGGGTGCGTCATGGAGGCCTATGGCAGTCGCGCGCGTAGCGATGCGCAGTCCTGGATCGGCTTGCCGATCCAGGACGTGATCAAGCGCTTCGGCGAGCCGGAACGTGTGACGGGGGATGCCGCCAGGCAGAAGTACGTGTGGAAGGAGTACGAGAACTATAGCCACGACTACGACTACACCTACTACGAGCAGGGCCATGGCAATACGCCCAACAGCTCGGTCCTGAACCAGAAGACCGGCACGGCCAACCAGAGCGGCTATTACACCTGCATCTACGAGTTCTTTGCCGACGCCTCGGGCAGGGTGGTCGATGCGACCGCGCGGGGTGAGTGCCGCTAGTTCCAGGCGCTCTTCACGCCGCAAAGGGTGATTGGCTCAGCCAGCCACCGCCTTGTCTCCGACGTCGCAGAGACGCCTCAGTCCAGCGCGGAGGCGTCCCCTCCCCTCGCTCCGCCGTGATCGCCAGGCCGCCCTGCCTCACCCGGGTCCTGGTCCGGTCCTTGGCCTTGAAACCCGGCCGTTGCAGCCAGTAGCCGCGCAGGTTGATGCGGGGCGCCAGGCGGTTGTCGTCGCGTTCGTCCAGCGGCGCTCCGAGGTTTCCCCGGCGCCTCACAGCAGGATCAGCAGCGCTCCTACCAGCAGCCCCGCCAGGCTGAAGGGTAGCGTTTGCAGGGCCAGCCGCTTGCCGCCCACCAGCACGATCAGGCCGGCCTTGACCAGGCTGTTGCTCAGGGCGGCAAGGGCGATGCCGCGGCTGGCCACGCCTGGATCGAGTTCGCCCTGCGCCGCGCGGGCCAGGGACAGGGTGATCGCGTCGACGTCGGCGAGGCCGGAGAGCAGCGCGACCGCATAGATGCCGGCATCGCCGAACAGCCGCCGGCCGACCTCCACCAACAGCAGGATCGCGCTCAGCAGGGCGGCGAAGCGCAGGGCCGGGAGCAGTTCGAAGGGGTTGCGCAGGCCTGGCTCGTCGGGCGCCTCCTGGCTGGCGCGGCCGCCGCGCAGGGCGTGGAACAGCGTGCCGCCAAGGTAGACGAGGGTGGTGGCGGCGAATGGCAGGACCAGTTCCTTCAGCAAGGCCGGGTGGATCGCGCCGATCTCGACGAGGATGCGCGGGAACATCAGCGCCGAGGTCGCCAGCAGGGCGCACGCCAACAGGGCGTCGGGCATGCGCTCGCGCAGGCGCGCCAGGGTCAGGGTCATCACCGTGGAGGACACCAGGCCGCCGAGCACCGCGGTCAGCAACAGGCCCTTGCGCGAGCCGATCAGGCGGATGGCCAGGTAGGCGGAGAAACCGAGGGCGGCGATCAGCACCACCATCCACCAGGTCAGGTAGGGATTGAAGAACGCCCAGGGACCGTAGCCCTGGTTGGGCAGCACCGGCAGCAGGACCACGGAGATGAACAGCAGCTTGAGGGTGCCCGACAGTTCCTCGGCGGTCAGGCGCTTCAGCAGGGCGTGGAGCTTGTCCTTGAGGCTCAGCAGCAGGGTCAGCACGATGCCGCCGGCGGCAGCCAGCAGGCGCTGTTCGGTGAGGGCGAGGCTGCCGAGGAGGAAGGTCATCAGTAGGGCGATCTCGGTGGTCATGCCCTGGTCGCCGCCACGCCTGACGTCGCTCACGTAGCCGGCCACGGCCAGCGCCGCGAGGGCCAGCAGCAAGGCTACCCAGACTGCGCTGCCCAGTTCGCCCGCGAGCAGGGTGGCGAAGCCGCCGAGCAGGCCGGCCAGGCTGAAGGTGCGGATTCCGGCGATCTGCCGCGCATCTTCGTGGTCGCGCTCTTGCCAGCCGCGCTCGGCGCCGATCAGAAGGCCGATGGCCAGGGCCGTGCACAGGCTCAACAACAGATCCAGGGAAAGCGTCATGCTCGATTCCATTCGCCGGGAGAGAGGATGGCGACGTGCCTGTGCGCACCATAGCAGCAGACGACCCCGAGGTGCCTGCACGGTGGTACGCCGTCCGCCATGAGGCCGGCGCTGCCGCCGGTATCCATCGGGTTCTCCGCCCCGGTGTAGGCGCACGGGAGCTGGCGTAGGGAAAGTCCGCTGTTTTTCGGCCGCTGACGGTTTTCTTTCCGCGTGCTCCGACGGCCGCCAACAGTAAAAAAACCACGACCAATCCTGATAGGCGGAGGGGCGCCTCGTTCCTAGACTGGCGGGGAAACATCAGGAGACGTCAATCATCATGCATATTCAATCATCTCAGCAGAACCCGTCTTTCGTGGCTGAGTTGAGCCAGGCCGTGGCCGGGCGCCTGGGACAGGTCGAGGCCCGCCAGGTGGCCACTCCCCGGGAGGCGCAACAACTGGCCCAGCGCCAGGAAGCACCGAAGGGCGAGGGCCTGCTCTCCCGCCTGGGGGCTGCCCTCGCGCGTCCCTTCGTGGCGATCATCGAGTGGCTGGGCAAACTGCTGGGGAGCCGTGCCCACACCGCCACCCAGGCGCCGCTCTCCCGTCAGGACGCGCCGCCTGCCGCCAGTCTCTCGGCCGCCGAGATCAAGCAGATGATGCTGCAAAAGGCACTGCCCCTGACCTTGGGCGGACTTGGCAAGGCGAGCGAGCTGGCGACTTTGACAGAGGAGAGACTGGCGAAGGATCACACGCGCCTGGCCAGCGGCGACGGCGCCCTGCGCTCGCTGGCCACCGCCCTGGTCGGGATTCGCGATGGCAGCCGGATCGAGGCTTCCCGTACCCAGGCTGCCCGCCTGCTCGAACAGAGCGTTGGGGGGATCGCGCTGCAACAGTGGGGGACCGCGGGCGGTGCCGCCAGCCAGCATGTACTCAGCGCAAGCCCGGAGCAACTGCGCGAAATCGCCGTCCAACTGCATGCGGTAATGGACAAGGTCGCCCTGTTGCGCCACGCGGTAGAGAGCGAGGTAAAGGGCGAGCCTGTCGACAAGGCGCTGGCGGATGGCCTGGTGGAGCACTTCGGGCTGGAGGCGGAGCAGTACCTCGGCGAACACCCGGACGGGCCGTACAGCGATGCCGAGGTGATGGCGCTCGGTCTCTATACCAACGGCGAGTACCAGCACCTGAATCGTTCCCTGCGTCAGGGACGGGAGCTGGATGCGGGCCAGGCGTTGATCGACCGGGGCATGTCTGCCGCGTTCGAAAAGAGCGGACCGGCTGAACAGGTCGTGAAGACCTTCCGCGGCACCCAGGGCAGGGATGCCTTCGAGGCGGTGAAAGAGGGCCAGGTCGGCCACGACGCCGGCTATCTCTCCACCTCCCGGGACCCCGGCGTTGCCAGGAGCTTCGCGGGCCAGGGCACGATAACCACCCTGTTCGGCAGATCCGGGATCGATGTCAGCGAGATATCGATCGAGGGCGATGAGCAGGAGATCCTCTACGACAAGGGGACCGACATGCGCGTACTGCTCAGCGCCAAGGATGGGCAGGGTGTGACCCGTCGGGTGCTCGAAGAGGCCACGCTGGGGGAACGGAGCGGCCACGGCGAGGGACTGCTCGATGCCCTGGACCTGGCAACCGGGACGGATCGTTCAGGCAAGCCCTAAGAACAGGACCTGCGCCTGAGAATGCGCGGCCTCGACCTGGCCTGACCGGTCGACGGCAGAGACGGACACTCCCAAGGGGTGTCCGTTTTCATTTGCGCCGTACAGCGTCGGGCGCAATGGGCGGCAAGGAGGCCTGCCTGGCTGCCACCGGTTGGTGGCGGACACCGGCGCCTGGCATCCCACCTCGATCCTGCGAACGAGACGCAGTCAGAATTCCCCGAGTATGCTTCCTGCATAACGAAACGATCGGAATAACTGTGGTAACTTTGCCGCCCACCGAGATGGCCTATTGATGGCTCATACGGTTCGTGCATCGCTTCCCGCACGATTCTTTCGGATTTCCAAAGGCCGGCCGGGAGCGCCGGTTGATCGACGCATTCGTATTTCAAGGAAAGAAAACGTGGCCACCCCATTTCGCCCCTCGCCTTGGCGCGCCGCCGTGCCGCCTGGCCTTCCTCGATTTTCACTACGCCCTCTTTTCCGCACACGGGTCGGCTAGAAGCCGCTCCGCGTCGATAGCGTTTTTTTCCAGGAGAACCCCATGAGTCACAGCGCCAACAAAGCACTACTGCCGCTCCTCGCCGTCGCCACCCTGGCCGGCCTGGCGGGCTGCGCCACCGAGACCTCCACCGCATTGCCGGTACAGCAGGTTGAGAGCGTCAACCGACCCTACAGCGGCGTGCGTTCGCCGATTGCGGTAGGCAAGTTCGACAACCGCTCCAGCTACATGCGCGGGATCTTTTCCGATGGCGTCGACCGCCTCGGCGGCCAGGCCAAGACCATTCTCATCACCCACCTGCAGCAGACCAATCGCTTCAACGTGCTGGACCGCGACAACATGAGCGAGATCCAGCAGGAAGCGGCGATCAAGGGCCAGGCCCAGCGCCTGAAGGGTGCCGACTACGTGGTGACCGGCGACGTCACCGAGTTCGGCCGCAAGGAAGTCGGCGACCGCCAGCTGTTCGGCATCCTCGGCCGCGGCAAGTCGCAGATCGCCTACGCCAAGGTGGCGCTGAACATCGTCAACATCTCTACCTCGGAGGTCGTCTATTCGACCCAGGGCGCTGGCGAGTACGCCCTGTCCAACCGCGAGGTGATTGGCTTCGGCGGCACCGCCAGCTACGACTCGACCCTCAACGGCAAGGTCCTCGACCTGGCCATGCGCGAGGCGGTGAACAAGTTGGTCAACGCGGTCGATAGCGGCGCCTGGAAGCCACAGAACCAATAATCCACCAGAAACCAGGGAATCACGGCACACATGAGCAAGACGATCACATGGACGGCGGCGCTGCTGGGGAGCATGGCGCTGGCCGGGTGCAGCGGACCGAAGACGCTGTACCAGTGGGAGGGCTACCAGGCCCAGGTCCACGAATACTTCAAGGGTGAATCCAAGGAGGCCCAGGCGCAGGCGCTGGAAGCCGACCTCGAGAAGATCCGGGCGAAGAACGGCGCGGTGCCGCCGGGCTACCACGCCCAGCTGGGGCTGCTCTATTCCAGCATCGGCAAGGACGACCAGATGGTCCGCGAGTTCGAGACCGAGAAGGCGCTGTTTCCCGAGTCGGCGACCTACATGGACTTCCTCCTGAACAACGCCCGTGGAGGTGCCCGTTGAAACTCGCCCGACTATCCGGCCTGGTGGCCGGTTTCACCCTGCTGGCCCTGCTCGGCGGCTGCGCGCCGACCAAGAGCGTCGACTACTCGGCGTTCAAGCAGGCCAAGCCGCGCTCGATCCTGGTCCTGCCGCCGCTGAACGAGTCGCCCGACGTGAAGGCGACCTACAGCATGCTCTCGCAGGTCACCTTCCCGCTGGCCGAGGCCGGCTACTACGTGGTGCCGGTGGCGCTGGCCGACGAGACCTTCCGCCAGAACGGCCTGACCAGCGCCGGCGACGTGCACCAGGTGTCCCCGGCCAAGCTGCGCGAGATCTATGGCGCCGACGCGGCGCTGTACGTCACGGTGAGCGACTACGGCACGCGCTACATGGTGATCAGCAGCGCGACCATCGTCACCGCCAGCGCCAAGCTGGTCGACCTGCGATCCGGCACCACCCTGTGGACCGGCTCGGCGACCGCCTCCAGCGAGGAAGGCAACGGCGGCAACAACGGCGGCCTGGTGGGCATGCTGATCACCGCGGCGGTCAAGCAGATCATCAACAGTTCGGTGGAGGACGCCGGTTATCCGATCGCCGGGATGACCAGTGCGCGCTTGCTCTCAGCCGGCCAGCCGGGCGGACTGTTGTACGGCCCGCGCTCGCCGAGGTACGGCAGCGACTGAGCCGTGCGCCGGGGCTACGGGGACGTCTCCGTGGCCTCGGCGCAAGCCGCCGGGAGGGGCTTGGCCGCTGCGTTGCGCTTGGCCATGTACTGGCGGATCAGGTCGTCGAGCAACGCCCGGATGGCGCGCCGCTCGTCCAGCCGCAGGCGGCCGATGGCCTCGAACTGCAGGCGCAGGTCTTCCGGTAGCGCCTGCCGCTCGCTGCGCTCGCAGACCAGCCAGTCGAGGGGCACCGCGAAACGTCCGGCGATGGTTTGCAGCACCACCAGCGACGGGTGCCCGCCCTTGGTTTCGAAGTGCCGCAACTGGCTCACGGTGACGCCCAGTCGCTCGGCCATCTGCCGTTGGGTCAGGGCGTTCTGCTGGCGTAGGCGTAGGAGATTCTGCGCGAAGCTCATGGAAAACTCTCCAAGTCAGGGGAAATCCTTGCCACCGCCCCGGTGATGCGGGCGATGGCGGTTGTCTCCATCATCGGCGTTCGCACTCTTCGACTCTGCCCTACCGTTCCGGCGCGGGCCTGGGAAAGCTCCGGGTCGTGAGTCCGAGGTTTCCCCGCGTGCCGCCTTTTTCGATTCAGTAGAGGCTGAAGCGACGGGCTACGGTCCAGTTGGCCTGCGTCGGCGGCAGTTTGGCTCCGCGGCGAAGCGATAGGTCGCGAGGGCCTTGCGCCTGGCGAGGACTAGTCCGCTTGCGCCCCCTGCGCCAGGGCGTTGCCGACGCCCACCAGCAGCGCCCGGGTCTGCGCCACGATGGCGCTGCGGTAGGCCTCGTAGCGGGCGTCGCTGATGGCGTTGTCGTTGCGCGCGCCGCCGCCGCTCGCCGGTACGCCGGTGTAGTAGTTGTTCATCACCGGGACATGGATGTGCCCGGCGGGAATCTCCAGGCGGAACGCGTCGCGCAGCACCGTGTTGCGGTAGGCGCTCTCGTTGGACAGGTAGTCGCCGCCACCGCCGTTGCGCGCGCAGATCCGTCGGTTCGGCGGGAGCACCAGGGAGGGATCGGGCATGGCGTTCATCACCCCGTTGGTCGGCACGTTTTCGGTGCGCGGGTTGGCGCAATCGGGGAAGAAGTCGTAGTTGGTGTGCCAGGTGACGTCGAAGCCTTCCGCGGCCTGGCTGGTAGCGCCCGGCGGCCGCTCGATGCCGCGCCAGGTATCGGCGGCGAGCAACTGGCGGACCGGCAGCGAGGCCTTGGAGAACTGCGCCGGCAGGTTCTGCCGCCAGCGGCTGGCGCTGTCGTAGCCGAGCCAGCGGCGCGGCGGGTTGATATTGCAGCCGGAGCCGCGCAGGGAAATCGGCGCGGTGCCGGGATTGGTCACGCTGCCCAGGGGAAGCACGTAGTTGGGCAAAGCGCTGTCGGCGGGGCAGTAGACGATGCCGTCGTTGCCGGCGGAGGAGCCGTGGAAGCGGCCGTTCCAGGCCTCCAGCCAGAACTGGTTGGCGCCGCCCTGGCTGATGGTGACGGAGGCGTCGACCCGGCGCGGGCCGGGGCGGAACCAGGGGCCCAGGGTGTCTTCCTGCATGCCGCGGTTGAACGGGTCGTAGCTGACCGGCAACAGGTAGGCCTCGATACGCAGCAGGCTGCCGTCGGCCAGCCTGAACTCGCGGCCGTCCAGCGCAAGGGCGGTGGCGCCCGAGGGGTTGCCGTTGCGCAGGCCGGTGTTCGCCGTCCCGGGAGTGCCCAGGGTGAAGACGTCGAAGCCGCTGATGATCATCCGCCGGTAGCGCGAGCCGTCGGCGGCGTAGCGGCGCGGCAGGTCGATGTCCAACTGTCCGCGCGAGGCGCGTTCGAAGCGCCATTGCAGCGCCTGGGCCTGGGCCTTGCCGAGGCGGAAGGAGGGCGCCCATTGGCGCAGGGTGCGGGTCATGTAGAGGCGCGTCCAGTAGAGCATGCGGTCATCGCTGGCCGGCAGCGCGCCGGCGGGAATGGCACGGCGCCCCTGGGCCCGGTCGACGGCGGCGCGCCACAGCGCGCGGCCCTCTTCGGTGACCAGCTTCAGTGCCTTGGCGTAGCTGGTGACCGGGGTGCGGCCGTCGGCGGCGCACAGGCGCTTGGCGAAGGCCGGTTCGAAGCCGTCGAAGCCGGCGCCCTTGACGATGCGCTCGGCCAGCGGCGTCTGGTCGTGGGTGACGACGTTGGCGCCGCTGAACGGCAGCGGCGTGTCGAGCCGGCGCTCCTCGTAGGACAACGCTGCCTCGCGGTTCCAGGAGCAGGCGACGCTGGGCGGCTTGCGGGCGCCGGCGAGGTCGCCGTTGGCGGCCCAGCCGGCGCCGGGCAGCAGGGCTGCCGAGACGGCCAGGGTGAAGAGGGAGTATCGGCTTGCGTGACGGGCGTAGCGCATCGGGTGGACTCCTGTTCTTGTTCGGTTCATGGGTCGATCGGTGCGGCGGGCGGAGCGCGGGCGAGCGGCGCCCGCCGGCGGCGGGGGCCGGGACCGACGCAAGGTGCGTCGCGGGTTGCTGCGGTGGCGGACGGGAGGGCGGTGCTAGGGGGCGCGTGTCGCCGGTAGACGGAGGCGCGCGGAGGGAGGGTTGCGGGACGACGCGGAGGCGTCTGGGAAAGTCAGGTCCTTTGCCATGGATGCACCGATCGTTGTTCTTGCTGTTTTGGGGCGTCGGTGGGTGCACGGCCGGACTTCGCACCCGTGCGGCATTCTTGGAGGCGCCGGCGCGGGGCGTCCAACGAATTTATGTGGCCGCCGGGGATAGGAAAAGTTGATGGCGAACCGGTGCCGAAGCCCCCTGCCCCGGTACTTTCGCTGGCGCTGCGGCAATCCACCGCACTGGCGCGTTCGCTCGGGCTGGTCTTTGCTCTCCGGGGTCCGGCGGCTCGCCGGCGAGTCTTGCGGTGCGCCGCGAGCGGACGGGCGTTCGGTCCTTCTGCAGGCAAATGCCCTTGTTTTCGGAGAAGGACACGGATCGTTGATCGCTGTTTCGACCAAGGAGGTCAGATGAAAAGGAAGATGCTGGCGGCTTCGCTGCTGCTGTGGATGTTCTCGCTCACGGCGCAGGCGGACTGCGCGGTGCTCGGGCCGGGGGAAGATCCCTGCGCGGGCCCGGTGCTGGGACCGACCGTCTGCGAGTGCCCGTGATGACCGACTGTACCCTCGACCAGGGACAGGGAGCGTTCGATTACCAACCAGGAGGTTGCAAATGAAGAAAGTACTGTTGGCTGTGTTCCTGCTCTGTAGCTTCTCTCTTACCGCCCAGGCCGCGTGCCCGGTTTTCGGCCCATCCGAGGACCCGTGCAGCGGGCCGGTGTTCGGTCCGTCGACCTGCGAATGCCCTTGAGGTAGGTCGTCTGGCGGGCCCGGTGCAGCGGGCCCGCTTCCGGATGGATCGCTCGAAGTTGCCTGCTTTAATTCTCCATTCCCCGCGCCGCCCTACTTTTCCCGCTCGTCCATCGTCGCGTGTCGAACGTTGCCACGAAATCAGCGTCGGTGGACAACTCTTATATTCAATAGTTGTACGCTTTGAGTTTGTTGTAGTCATTTGTTTAGTTGGCTATCAATATGATTGCCGTAAAGCAATTATAAGTTTAATTGAGTTCGCTTTCTAAGTCTTTGGAAAGATCCATGAACGACCCTGTAATATCTGGTTGTAGAACCGCCTAATGATGTTTCAGGATATTTCAGTAATTTTGTAAATTATTGTTTTCCCTTTGTTTTTTTAAAAACAGCTACCAGAGTTAGATGAATATTAATTAACTCGGCCACGTTTTTTCCTGTTCTATCATTGGCCTTCCTTAGGCGCAGGCCTGCCGAAACTGCTTATCTTCAGGTCCTCGAAAAGCTCATACATCGACCGCCTTGGGCGAAGCATTCGTACGCCGGCAATCTGGCCGGCCGCACGGATGTTTTCAGCATGTTCTCTGGATGAGTTTCCCGATAAAACATCAATTAGAGGAGTTTCCCTATGTGCGGTCTCGCGGGTTGGGTGGATTACACGCGCAAGCTCGACGACGAATTTCCGGCGATCTTCGCCATGACCGATACGCTCGCCTTGCGCGGGCCGGATGCCGAGGGCATCTGGAAGCACCGCAACGCCCTGCTGGGTCACCGGCGGCTGGCGGTCATCGACCTCAGCGGCGGCGTGCAGCCGATGTCCTATCGCTTTCCCACCGGCCAGGAGGTCACCCTCGTCTATACCGGCGAGGTGTACAACCACGATGCCCTGCGCGAGCGGTTGCGCCGGGCCGGACATGAGTTCCGCACCCGCAGCGATACCGAGGTGGTCCTGCACGCCTATCTGCAATGGGGCGAGCGTTGTTGCGAGTACCTGACCGGGATGTTCGCCTTCGCCGTCTTCGATGGCCGCGACGGCCACCTGCTGCTGGTGCGCGACCGCTTGGGCATCAAGCCGCTGTATTACGCGCGGCACCGCGAGGGACTGCTGTTCGGCTCGGAGATCAAGTCCATCCTGGCGCATCCGGAATTCGCCGCCAGGCTCGACGCGGTCGGCCTGGTCGACCTCCTGACGCTGTCCCGGGGCACTTCGCAGACGCCATTCCGCGAGGTCCAGGAATTGCTGCCCGGCCACCTGCTGTCCTGGCGTCCCAATTCCCAGGCGAAGTTGCGCCGCTATTGGGAGGTGCGCCGCCAGGAGCATGCCGACGACCTGCAGAGCACCGTGCAGCGCACCCGCGAACTGGTCACCCGCGCCCTGGGGTCGCAATTGCACGCCGACGTTCCGGTGTGTTCGCTGCTATCGGGCGGGCTCGATTCGACCGCCCTGACCGGCATCGCCCAGCGCATCGCGAAGGCGGAGCACGGCGGCGACATCAATTCGTTCTCGGTGGACTTCGTCGGCCAGGCCGAGCAGTTCCGCAGCGACGACCTGCGTCCCGACCAGGACCAGCCGTTCGCCCTGCTGGCCGCGCAGTACATCGGCAGCCGTCACCGCACCGTGCTCATCGACAATGCCGAACTGGTCTGCGAGCGAGCGCGCGAAGAGGTATTCCGGGCCAAGGACGTACCTTTCACCTTCGGCGACATGGATACCTCGCTGCACCTGATGTTCGGCGAGATCCGCCGGCATTCCACGGTGGCCATCTCCGGCGAAGGCGCCGACGAGCTGTTCGGTGGCTACGGCTGGTTCCGCGATCCGCAGGCGGTGGCTGCGGCGCGCTTCCCCTGGGCCTCCAGGGTGCGCCTGCCAGCCGGCTTCATCGACGCCGGTTTCAACCGCCGCTGCGATCTCCTCCAGTACCAGCAGGCCAGCTACGACGATGGGCTGCGCCAGGTCGAACACCTGGCCGGCGACAGCCCGGAGGAGCGGCGGATGCGCGAGTTCAGCCACCTGCATCTGAAGCGCTGGATGGTGCTGCTGCTCGAACGCAAGGATCGCCTGAGCATGTGCAACGGCCTGGAGGTGCGGGTGCCCTACACCGACCATGAGCTGGTGGAGTACGTCTACAACGTGCCCTGGTCGATCAAGAGCCGGGACGGCGAGGAGAAGTGGCTGCTCAAGCGGGCCTGCGCCGACTATGTCCCGGAAGCCGTGCTCAAGCGCCGCAAGAGCCCTTATCCGACTTCTGCCAACCTCGGCTACGAGCGTTTCCTGCGCGGGAGCGTGCGGCGTCTGCTGGAGGACGCGGCGAACCCGGTGTTCGGCATCGTTTCGCGAGAGTTCCTGGCCGCCGAACTGGAGCATCCGGAGGGGTACTTCAACACCCAGGTGAGCCGCCACAACCTGGAGACCGCGCTGGCGCTGGAAGGCTGGCTCAGGTTGTACGGGCTCTCCGCCTGAGCGTGACGCGGGGCGTGGCGGGTTCGGGCTGCTGTCCGGCCCGCCGGCGTCTTCAGGCGTCGGGCATTTCGCCGCGTTCGCCGAGCCCCACCGGCATGCCTTCCACGCCGGCATGGAACAGCAGGGCTTCCACCGGTTCGGCCCCGGCTATCAGGCGATGGATGATGTTCATCAGGCAACCCGCCGCCTCGCCTTCCAGCACCCGCGTGCTCTGGGCTCCGTCGCGGGTCTCCAGGCGCAGTTCGCCCTTGAGCACGTAAAGCGCGCTGGGCATCGGATGGACCTGCCAGTCCAGGCGTTCGTGGGCGGCCAGGCTCAGGCGCTGCACGGTGAGCTGCGGCTGGCCGAGGGGATAGCCGAGGTAGAGCGAGCCGTTCCAGGCGCAGCCGCTGCGCAGCAGGGTTTCGCGGTGCGGACTGGTTGCGGCCGGGAGGTCGCGGCTGGGTGGGAACACATGCACGTGGCTGGGGCGAAGGTCCATCGGGCGTCCTGCGCTTGTCGGTGTTTTTCCTCAGTCAAGCCGGCTTTCACCGCCTGCTCCACTGCCGCTTCTGCTAGGCGGCAGCGGGCCATCAAGGAGGCGGTTGGTTCATCGCAGGCGGCGGCTTTCTCCTTTTAGCCTCGGCGCATCGGCGGATAACGCTGCGCGTTATGCGCCCTACGACTTCCCGATGAGAGGCGATGCCTTCTCAAGCCTCGCGGATGAACCGCACGGGTACCCGCTCGGTCAGCCAGACGCCGTTCTCCGCCTGGTGGAATAGGTGCCCGGCCAGATGCATGTCGCGCGCGTCGATTTCCAGCAGAACCGGGCTGCCGTAGCGGCGGCCGACTTCCAAGGCGGTGGCGCGGCGGGCGGAGAGATGGACGTGGTGGCGGCTGCCGGGGACCAGGCCGCGCTCGCGGATGGAGTCGAGGAAGCGGCTGGCGGTGCCGTGGTAGAGCACTGCGGGCGGGACCGCGGGGGCGTAGGCGATGGCCACCGCGGCATGCGAGTGGCCTTGCACGGCGCGGATGCGCTGGCCATCGGCGGAGAGGGCGAAGCGCTTCTTGTCGTTGTTCTCGACCACCGCGCCGAGCAGCGCGCGGTCGAGGGCGCGGCCGTCCCGCGCCGCGCCGGCGATCAGGGCGTCGATGTCGGCCCAGCCTTCGCCGTCCAGCTTCAGGCCGATGGCCTCGGGCTGGTGGCGAAGGACATAGCTGAGGAACTTGCTGGTGTCGTCGAGGGTTTTCCGATCCATTCCATGGTCCTTGTGCGTGCCATCCCGGCGCGGGAACCTCAGGCGCCGCCGAGGAAGTCCATCTTGCCCAGTTCGACGCCGTTGTGGCGGAGGATGGCGTAGGCGGTGGTGACGTGGAAGAAGAAGTTGGGCAGGGCGAAGCCGAAGAGGAAGTCGCGGCCGTTGAAGCTGATCTCCTGGCCGCGCACCTTGAGGGTCACGTTGCGCTCTTCGGCGCCGTCCAGTTGTTCCTCGCGGATGCCCTCGAGGAACTCGACGGTGCGGGCGATGCGTGCCTGGAGTTCGTCGAAGGTGGTTTCCGTATCCGCGTAGCTCGGCACTTCCAGCCCGGCCAGCCGCGCGCCGGCGCCCTTGGCGGCGTCGCTGGCGATCTGCACCTGGCGCGCCAGGGGGAACATGTCCGGCGCCAGCCGGGCGTCGATGAAGATGCGCGGATCGATGTTCTTCGCTTCGGCGTGGGCGGCGGCTTTCTTCAGGATCGCCGAGAGGTTGCCGAGAGTGCGCAGGAAGGTCGGGATCGAAGCCTGGTAGATCGACAGGGACATGGACGTGCTCCAGACAGGGGATAAAGGTGCGTCGAAGGCGGCGCGTCCAGCAGTCTACCCGGCTTTCACGCCAGCGCCAGGGGGCCCGCCTCGTCCCAGTGCGGATCGGCCGCCATCCGTTCGACCAGGAAGTCCAGCAGCGCCCGCAGCGCCGGCGGCATCTGCCGGCGCGAGGCGTACACCGCGTGGATGCCGAGCACCTGCGGCGACCACTCCGGCAGCAGCGCCACCAGGCGTCCGCTACGGATCAGCGGGGCTGCCGAGTACAGCGGCTGCTGGCTGATCCCGGCACCGGCGGCGGCGGCCTCCAGCAGCACGGTGGATTCGTTGGCGCTGAGACTGCCACCCACCGGCACGCTGGTCGGCTCGCCGTCGCGCTCGAACTGCCAGAGACTGCGGCCGAAGTAGGAGTAGGTCAGGCAGTTGTGCAGCGCCAGGTCCTCCGGGCGCCGCGGGGTGCCGTGGCCGCGCAGGTAGTCCGGCGCGGCGCAGATCACCGAGCGGCATTCGCCGAGGCGGCGGGCGATCAGGTTGGGGTCGAGCTGGTTGGCGATGCGCAGGGCCAGGTCGATGCGCTCCTCCACCAGGTTGACCACCTGGCTGTTGACCTGCAGGTCGATGGCGGTGCCCGGGTAGCGCTCGACGAAGGCGGCGGCGGCACGGGTCAGCCAGGCCTGGGCGAAGGACAGGCTGCTGGTGATGCGCAGGGTGCCGCGCGGGCTGTCGCGGCGGGTCTGGCCGGTGGCCTGCATGGCGTCGGCCACGGCGAGCATCTCGCGGCACTGCGGCAACAGCTCCGCGCCGGCGTCGGTCAGGCTCAGGCGGCGGGTGCTGCGGTGCAGCAGGCGTGCGCCGACCCACTCCTCCAACTCGGCGAGGTAGCGCGAGACCATCGCCCGGGACATGTCCAGACGCTCGGCGGCGGCGGTCTGGCTGCCGCTGTCGATGACCTCGACGAAGACGCGGGTGGCGGTCAGGCGGTCCATGATTCGCTCGATCCATGCAACAAAGCTGTGATTATTGCGGGGCTTTTTGCGCGCTTTCAAGCAACTAACATGGCAAGCCTCTGATCCCACTGCCTGGAGAACCGCTCATGTCGCGCCATGGATTGCTTCGTTCCCTGTTCGCCGCCGCCGCCCTGCTGGGTGCCGCCGGCGTCTTCGCCGCCAGCGCCGAACCGCTGCGGCTGGAGGTCTACAACCCCGGCGAGAAGGCGATCTTCGCCGTGTCCTCGGAACTGCTGGTGGGCCAGCGCGAGGCGATGCTGATCGACGCGCAGTTCTCCCGCGCCGACGCCGAGCAACTGGTCAAGCGTATCCAGGCCAGCGGCAAGACCCTCAGCACTATCTACATCAGCCACGGCGACCCGGACTTCTACTTCGGCCTCGACGTGCTGAAGGCCGCCTTCCCCGAGGCGAAGATCCTCGCGACGGCGCAGACCGTCGCACACATCCAGGCGACCAAGGACGCCAAGCTGGCCTACTGGGGGCCGATCCTCAAGGACAACGCGCCGACGTCGCTGGTGGTGCCGGAGCCGCTGAAGGGCGACCAGTTGAAGCTGGAAGGCCATGCCCTGAAGGTGGTCGACCTGAAGGGGCCGAGCCCGGACCGCACGGTGCTGTGGATTCCGTCGCTGAAGACGGTGGTTGGTGGCGTGCTGGTGGAATCCGGTTCGCACGTCTGGACCGCCGATACCCAGACCCAGGCCTCGCGCCAGGCCTGGGTGGCGATGCTCGACCGGATCGAGGCGCTGCAACCGCGGCGCGTGGTGCCCGGCCATTTCACCGGCGAGGAGCCGAAGGGCCTGGACGGCGTGCGCTTCACCCGAGACTACCTGAAGGCCCTGGAAGCCGAACTGCCCAAGGCCAGGGATTCCGCCGCGCTGGTCGAGGCGATGAAGCGCCGCTACCCGAACCTGCCGGGCGAGGAAGGCCTGGAGCTGAGCGCCAAGGTGCTCAAGGGCGAGATGCAGTGGCCCTGAGCCGCGCCCGCCGATAGCCGCTGATCGAGGCGTCCCCTGCGGGGCGTCTCGTGGAGACCGAGATGAACGACCTCACCCTGCATTACCTCTACGATCCGCTCTGCGGCTGGTGCTACGGCGCCTCGCCGCTGCTCGCCGCCGCCCGCGAGGTGACGGGTCTGGACGTACGCCTGCATGGCGGCGGCATGATGACCGATGCCAACCGCCAGCCGGTCGGCGCCGGTCTGCGCCACTACGTGATGCCCCATGACCTGCGGATCGCCCAACTGACCGGCCAGCCGTTCGGCAAGGACTACTTCGACGGCCTGCTGCGCGACACCAGCGCGGTATTCGACTCGGCCCCGCCGACCGCCGCCGTGCTTGCCGCCGAAGCGCTCGACGGCCTCGGCGCGGCGATGCTGGCGCGGATCCAGCGTGCCCACTACGTCGAGGGCCGGCGTATCGCCGAGCGTCCGGTGCTGCTCGAGCTGGGTGCCGAACTGGGGCTTGGCGAGGGCTTCGCCGAGGCGTTCGACGCCTGCTCCGGCGAGCCGCTGCGCGCGCACTTCGCCGACAGTCGGCGGCTGATGAACCGTCTCGGCGCCGCTGGCTTCCCGACCTTCGCCCTGGAGCGCGACGGCCGCCTGCAGGTGCTCGACACCGGGCGCTACCTCGGCCAGCCGGACGACTGGCGGGCTTTCCTCGAAACGCAGCTGCGCCTTGCCGGCGGCAGCGGTGCCTTGGGCGGGGCCGCGGCGCCGCTCTGCCGCATCGACGGTTGCGCCTGAATCCCGCCGCCGCGCAAGCGGACTGAACTTGTCCGGCTGCGTCGTCCTCCCATGTAGACATGCCCGCTCGCCGACGCGAGCGGATGTCCATCCACAGCTCCGGAGGAGTCGACATGAAGAAGACGGCATCGGCGGTCTGGCAAGGCGGCCTGAAAGACGGCAAGGGCACCCTTTCCACCGAAAGCGGCGCGCTCAAGGACAACCCCTATGGCTTCAATACCCGCTTCGAGGGCGCACCGGGAACCAACCCGGAAGAGCTGATCGGCGCGGCCCACGCCGGCTGCTTCAGCATGGCCCTGTCGATGATGCTCGGCGAGGCCGGCCTGACCGCCGAACGTATCGAGACCCGCGCCGAGGTCACCCTCGACAAGCAGTCCGACGGTTTCGCCATCACTGCCGTGCACCTGGTGCTCAGGGCGCGCGTGCCGGGGGCGGACGCGCAGACCTTCGAGCAGATCGCCAACAAGGCCAAGGCCGGTTGCCCGGTATCCAAGGTGCTCAACGCGAAGATCAGCCTGGACGCCAGCCTCGACGGCTGAGCGGAACGCTTCCCCAGCCCGGCGAACTGGCCCTGGCCTGCCGCAGTCGAATGCGGCAGGATGCGCTGCGCAGCACTCGGCTGCCAGGCATCGACGAGGAGTGACGGGTCATGAAAACCATCGGGCTGGGGATTGCCACCTTGCTGTTCAGCGCCACGGCGCTGGCCGCGCCGAAGCCGTGCGAGGAACTCAAGGCGGAGATCGAGACCAAGATCCAGTCGGCCGGGGTGACCTCCTACACCCTGGAGATCGTGCGCAACGACGAAGTCAGCGACCCGAACATGGTGGTCGGCAGTTGCGAGAACGGCACCAAGAAGATCATCTACCAGAAGAACGACGACTGAGCCGCTGCGTTTCAGTACGGCGGGCAGCGGCTGGTCTGGAAGTTCGAACGGGCGACCACCTCGCCACGCTCGTCGCTCAGTAGCGCCAGCGCCCTGCGCAATTGCGGGCGCACCTCCAGGCGATAGCGCCGGCCCGCCTCGAAGCCGTCATAGACCACCTGCTGGTAGCAGTTGATCTGCACCGGCTCGCCGAAGCCGCCGCCCCCGCCGCCGGAACCGCCATAGAGTTCGTACTGGAAGCGCACCTCCAGCACATGGCGTCCCGGAGTGACCTGGAAGTAGCGCCCGTCGCTCAACCGCTCGCCGTCCAGGCGCTCGGCCAGCAGGGTGTTGGCCGGCGCGCTGCGCAGCTCGACCCAGGCCATCTGCGGGTCCGGCTGCGGCAGCGGTCCGGCGCAGCCGGCGAGGAGCAGCAGCGCGAGCGGGACGAGACGGGTGAGTGGACGCATGGGGCGGGCTCCGGAGGGCGTTCAGCTCCTAGCATAGCGCCCTCGCCTTGCGCCGTTCAGACCTTCGCGCAGCGCCCCTCGCGGCCGCGCGCCAATTCCCTGTTGTCCTGGTCGTAGAGCTTCGCCCAGGGACGGAAGCCGATGTGCCCGGCCTCCAGGCGGTAGCGCTGGCCGGCGCTGAAGTCCTTGAACTTGAGGTTGAGCTGGCAATCGCGCCAGAGCGGGCTGTCCACGGGGCCGATGTTGGTCGGGTCGACGGTGAACTGGTAGCGCACCGTGAGTTCGCGGGTGCCGGGATCGACCTCGAAGTAGCGCGTGCGGTCCCAGCTCTTGTCGTCGACTTCCACGGCGGCGAGATCGGCGTCGGGCTGGGTATCGAGGTCGACCCAGGCGCGGTTCGGGTCGGGGGTGGGCATCAGCAGTGAGCAGCCGCTCAGGACGAGCAGGCCACCGGCAAGCAGCAGCGTACGCATAGAAGACTCCGAAGCTCCTTTAACCCGGCCGCCATCCGTCGCGCCTTGGAAAAACGCCTTGCGTTCCTCCGCCTCGCCGGATCGCGGACCGGTGCTGGTAGGGCGGCGGGCGGTCCGCGTGCTGTGCTATGTTCCGCCCATGCCACGCCGCCTTCGCCATCCGCTTGCTGACCTTCGACTGCCCCGTTGGGTTCCCTGCCTGGCGCTGTTGGCGCTGAGCGGTTGCTCGACCGTCTCCTACTACGGGCAACTGGCCAGCGGCCAGTTCGCCCTGCTGCGCGCCCGCGAGCCGGCCGCCGCGGTGATCGCCGACCCGCAGCGCGACGCGCGCTTGCGCGAACGCCTGGCGAAGGCGGAAAAGGCCCGGCAATTCGCCAGCGAACGCCTCGGCCTGCCGGACAACCGCAGCTATCGCCTGTACGCCGATATCGGCCGGCCCTACGTGGTATGGAACGTGTTCGCCACCCCGGAGCTGTCGCTGCAGCCGGTCACCCATTGCTTCCCCATCGCCGGCTGCGTGGCCTACCGCGGCTACTACAGCGAGGCCGCCGCGCGCGCCGAGGCGGCGCGCCAGCGGGCGCTCGGCGACGACGTTTACGTCGGCGGGGTGCAGGCCTACTCGACCCTCGGCTGGTTCGACGATCCGATCCTCAGCAGCATGCTGCGCTGGGACGACGAACGGCTGGCGACCTTGATCTTTCACGAACTGGCGCACCAGAAGTTCTACCTGCGCGACGACACCGCCTTCAACGAATCCTTCGCCACCTTCGTCGAACAGGAAGGTACCCGCCAGTGGCGCGAGTATCGTGGACTGCCGCCGGCGGACGGCCGCGAGGAGAAGCGCCGCGAGCAGTTCACCGCGCTGGTCCTGGCCAGTCGTGCGCGCCTCGAAGCACTCTATGCCGGGCCGTTGGACGATGCCGCCAAGCGTGCCGGCAAGGCTGCCGAATTCCAGCGCCTGCGCCGCGAGTATACGGCGCTGAGCCAGCGCGAATGGGGCGGCGAGTCGCCGTTCAAGGCCTGGATCGACGCGCCGTTCAACAATGCCAAGCTGCTTCCCTTCGGCCTCTACGACCAATGGGTGGCGGCGTTCGCCGCGCTGTTCCGCCAGGTCGGCGGCAACTGGCCGGCGTTCTATGCGCGGGTCCGTGCCCTTGGCCAGCTCCCCCTGGCAGAGCGCCAGGCGGCGTTGCAGCGGCTGGCCGCCGCAGCGCCCTGACGCCTGCTCAGGCGGCGAGCTGGTCGGCGTAGCACCAGCGCGTGGCCAGCCGGCCGATCGGCCAGAGCAGCGCCAACAGGCCGACGCCGAGCAGCGCCACCAGCAGCGTATAGCCGATGCCAGCGGGCGCCAGGCCGAGGATCATCAGCAGCGCCAGCCCCCCGCCGACCGCCAGCAGCGCCACGCTCCAGAGCAGCATGGCGACCACCGCGAGCAGCAGCGCGCGGCCGGCGGCGAAGCGCTGCAGGCGCGCCGGCAGGCGCGTGCAGACGGCACCGAAGAGCAGCGCCGCGGGCAACGCCACGCCGCTCAGGTACAGGCCGTATAGCCAAGGCTCGTCGTAGCGCAGCAGGGCGTAGGGAAGGAACTGCATCAGCTTGAAGCACAGCGTGGCGAAACACAGCGCGGCGCCCAGGGCGACCTGCCAGGCAGCGACGCGGGCTTCTTCCCCTTCGGCCAGGCGCGGCGAGTTCACCCGGCTGCCGAGCAGCACCAGCCCCAACGGCAGCAGGCTGCCCAGGAGCAGGTAGACCCAGCTCATCGCTTCGTTGAACGCCATCAGCCAGACGCCGTAGCTGGATTGCGCCGTCACCCACTGGTAGAACGGCAGCGTCAGCGGTGCCAGGCCGATCCCGGCGAGCATGCCGCAGACCAGGTTGAGTAGGCCGTAGCCGATCAGCAGCAGCGCCAGCGGGCGGAACTCGACGAGCTGCCGCTTCTCGCGGTAGGCATGCAGCACCAGCAGGTTGGCCGCCGCGTAGAACACCAGGCCGGTGAACCAGTGCGGCGCCATCAGTTGCAGGTGCTCGGAGAAACGCTGGCGGATCTCGCCGATGTCGTTGTACCACTGGATGCCCAGGCTCACGGCGAAGGACAGGCAGGTGACCAGCGCCAGCACCGCGATGAACGCATAGGGCTGGGTGGTGGCGGGCACCTCTCTGGCCGGCGGCTGCACCGGGGCGGTGGGGGTGGCGAAGGGATTGTCGGTCATGTCAGGCGTCCTTGTCTGAAACGGAGCATGGGTCAGTGGGATTCCAATACCTGCCGCAGGGCGGCGAGGTCGGCGCAGTAATGGGTCGGCTGGTGCGCGCGCAGTTCGTCTTCGCTGCCGAAGCCGTAGCCGACGCCGATGCAGGCGACACCGTTGCGGCTGGCGCCGAGCAGGTCGTGCATGCGGTCGCCGATCATCAGGCAATGCTCCGCTGCCAGGCCTTCGCTGTCGAGCAGATGGCGGATCAGTTCGTCCTTGTGCGTGCGCGTGCCGTCCAGCTCGCTGCCGTAGATCGCCTTGAAGTGACGGTCGAAGGCGAAGTGGCGGGCGATCTCGCGGGCGAACACGCCGGGCTTGCTGGTCGCGACGTAGAGCGTGTGGCCGCGTCCGACCAGGGCTTCGAGCAGCTCGGGAATGCCGTCGAACACGCGGTTCTCGTAGAGACCGGTGACCCTGAAGCGCTCGCGGTAGTGGTTCACCGCCTCCCAGGCGCGCGCTTCGTCGAAGCCGTAGGTCTGCATGAAGCACTGCAACAGCGGGGGGCCGATGAAGTGTTCCAGGCGCGCCAGGTCCGGCTCGTCGATGCCCAGGCGGGCGAGGGCGAACTGCACCGAGCGGGTGATGCCCTCGCGCGGGTCGGTGAGGGTGCCGTCGAGATCGAAGAGGATGTTCGGGTAGCGCAGCGTGGCGTCACGCATGGTAGTCCTCGGCGATGTGCAGGTCCTTGAGCTTCACGTAGTTGCCGGCGGTGTAGGTGAAGAAGCCGCGCTCCTTGTCGCTCAGCGGACGGGCCTTCTTCGCCGGGCTGCCGACGTAGAGGAAGCCGCTCTCCAGCACCTTGCCCGGCGGCACCAGGCTGCCGGCGCCGAGGATCACTTGGTCCTCGATCACCGCGCCGTCCATGACGATCGAGCCCATCCCCACCAGCACCCGGTTGCCGATGCTGCAACCGTGCAGCAGGACCTTGTGCCCGACGGTCACTTCGTCGCCGATGCTCAGCGGAAAACCGTCCGGGTTGAAGGGGCCGGCGTGGGTGATGTGCAGCACGCTGCCGTCCTGGATGCTGCTGCGCTGGCCGATGCGGATGCGGTGCATGTCGCCGCGGATCACCACCAGCGGCCAGACCGAGCTGTCGGCGCCGATCTCGATGTCGCCGACGAGCACGGCCGAGGGATCGACGAAGACCCGCTCGCCGAGCAGTGGCGTTTTGCCCTGGTAGGAACGAATGGTCACGATAGTTTTCCTCAGGCTGCGGATGCCGCCGATTGTATTTAAGATGGTCGGGTATTTCCTTAGCCAAGGTTGCCAACGTGAGCGCGAATCCCCTTCTGCAGGCCTACGACCTGCCGCCTTTCTCCTCCATTCGCCCGGAACACGTGAAGCCGGCCATCGAGCGGATCCTCGCCGATAACCGCGCCGCCATCGCCCGCCTGCTGGAAACCCAGCGCGAGCAGCCGACCTGGAAGGGCCTGGTGCTGGCGATGGACGAACTCAACGACCGTCTGGGCGCCGCCTGGAGTCCGGTCAGCCACCTCAACGCGGTGTGCAACAGCGCCGAGCTGCGCGAGGCCTACGAGGCCTGTCTGCCGGAGCTGTCGGCCTACTCCACCGAGCTGGGGCAGAACCGCGCCCTGTTCGAGGCCTACGAGGCGCTGGCGAAGAGCCCCGAGGCGGCCGGCTTCGACGTGGCCCAGAAAACCATCCTCGAACACGCCCTGCGCGACTTCCGCCTGTCCGGCATCGACTTGCCGGCGGACAAGCAGAAGCGCTATGCCGAGGTGCAGTCGCGCCTGTCCGAGCTGGGTAGCCGTTTCTCCAACCAGCTGCTCGACGCCACCCAGGCCTGGACCAAGCATGTCACCGACGAAGCCGCGCTGGCCGGCCTGACCGATTCGGCCAAGGCCCAGATGAAGCAGGCCGCCGAGGCCAAGGGCCTGGACGGCTGGCTGATCAGCCTGGAGTTCCCCAGCTACTACGCGGTGATGACCTATGCCGATGACCGCGCCCTGCGCGAAGAGGTATACGCCGCCTACTGCACCCGCGCCTCCGACCAGGGCCCGAACGCCGGGCAGAACGACAACGGTCCGGTGATGGAAGAGATCCTCGACCTGCGCCAGGAGCTGGCCGGCCTGCTCGGCTTCGCCAACTACGCCGAGCTGTCGCTGGCGACCAAGATGGCCGAGTCCAGCGACCAGGTGCTCAGCTTCCTCCGCGACCTGGCGGTGCGCAGCAAGCCGTTCGCCGCCCGCGACCTGGAGCAGCTGCGCGCCTACGCCGCCGAGCAGGGCTGCACCGAATTGCAGAGCTGGGACGCCGGCTACTACGCCGAGAAACTCCGCGAGGCGCGCTACAGCGTGTCCCAGGAGGCGCTGCGTGCCTACTTCCCGGTGGACAAGGTGCTTTCCGGCCTGTTCGCCATTGTCGAGCGCCTCTACGGCATCCAGATCCGCGAACTGCACGATTTCGAGCGCTGGCACGCCGACGTACGCCTGTTCGAGATCCTCGAGAACGGCGAGCACGTCGGCCGCTTCTACTTCGACCTCTATGCCCGCGCCAACAAGCGCGGCGGTGCCTGGATGGACGGCGCCCGCGACCGCCGGCGCGACGCCCAGGGCCGGCTGATCGACCCGGTGGCCTACCTGGTGTGCAACTTCACCCCGGCGGTGAACGGCAAGCCGGCGCTGCTGACCCACGACGAGGTCACTACCCTGTTCCACGAGTTCGGCCATGGCCTGCACCACCTGCTGACCCGCGTCGAGCATGCCGCCGCCTCGGGGATCAACGGGGTGGCCTGGGACGCCGTCGAGCTGCCCAGCCAGTTCATGGAGAACTGGTGCTGGGAACCGGAAGGCCTGGCGCTGATCTCCGCCCAATACGAGACCGGCGAGGCGCTGCCGCAGGACCTGCTGGAGAAGATGCTGGCGGCGAAGAACTTCCAGTCCGGGATGATGATGGTCCGCCAGCTGGAGTTCTCCCTCTTCGACTTCGAGCTGCACGCTACCCACGGCGACGGCCGCAGCGTGCTGCAGGTACTCGAGGGCATCCGCGACGAAGTGGCGGTGATGCGTCCGCCGGCGTACAACCGCTTCGCCAACAGCTTCGCGCACATCTTCGCCGGCGGCTACGCGGCCGGTTACTACAGCTACAAGTGGGCCGAGGTGCTGTCCGCCGATGCCTTCTCGCGTTTCGAGGAAGAAGGCGTGTTCAACCCCGATACCGGGCGTGCCTTCCGCGAGGCGATCCTGGCCCGCGGCGGCTCCCGCGAGCCGATGCTGTTGTTCGTCGACTTCCGCGGTCGCGAGCCGTCCATCGACGCCCTGCTGCGTCACTCCGGGCTGGTCGGGGAGGCCGCATGAGCCCGGCGATCACCAGGAAGCGCTTCATCGCCGGGGCGGTCTGCCCGGCGTGCAGCGAACAGGACAAGATCCAGATGTGGGAAGAGGACGGCGTGCCGCACCGCGAATGCGTGGCCTGCGGCTACGCCGACACGCTCAACGCCCAGGGCCAGTCGATCCCGAAGGAGCTGGGTACGCGGGTCAACCAGAACGCGCCGAAGCCGGCCAACCCGAAGGTGCAGTCGGTGCAGTTCTTCCCCAATCCCAAGCTGAAGAAGAAGCCCGACGCCTGACCGCTCGCCGCCGACCGGCGGCGATGGCTGTGGGCCGGGGTCCGGTGCGATACTGTATTTATATACAGTATTTCGCCGGGTTCCCCTCATGAGCGCTCCCCTGCCCCCGCGCGGTCGCGGTACCGCCAGCAACCCCCTCAACCGCTTCGCCCCGACCCACAGCGAGGCCTTCGACGATGGCTGGGAGCAGGACGTGCCGCCGATCCAGCTCACCGAGGTGCGCGAGGAGATCGCCCGCACGGTGATCTCCCGCAACCAGTCGCCGGACCTCCCTTTCGATCGCTCGATCAATCCCTACCGTGGTTGCGAGCATGGTTGCATCTACTGCTATGCGCGGCCCAGCCATGCCTATTGGGACCTCTCGCCGGGGATCGATTTCGAGACCCGGTTGATCGCCAAGAGCAACGTCGCCAGCGCGCTGGAGCAGGAACTGAGCAAGCCCGGCTATCGCTGCGCGCCGATCAACCTGGGCGCCAATACCGACCCCTACCAGCCGCTGGAACGCGAACGCCGCCTGACCCGCCAGGTGCTGGAGGTGCTGCTGCGCTTCCGTCACCCGCTGACCATCGTCACCAAGGGCTCGCTGATCCTTCGCGACCTCGACCTGCTGCGCGAACTGGCGGAGCAGAACCTGGTGGCGGTGATGATCAGCCTGACCACCCTCGACGACGAGCTGAAGCGCATTCTCGAACCGCGCGCGGCGGCGCCCTCGGCGCGACTGCGGGCGATCCGCACGCTCAGCGGCAACGGCATCCCGGTGGGCGTGCTCTGCTCGCCGATGATCCCGATGGTCAACGACATGGAGCTGGAGCGCCTGCTCCAGGCGGCGCGGGACGCCGGCGCGCGCAGCGCCGCGTACATGCTCCTGCGCCTGCCGCGCGAAGTCGGCCCGCTGTTCGAGGAATGGCTGGCGGCGCACTACCCGCAACGCGCCGAGCATGTGATGAGCTTGGTCCGCCAATGCCGTGGCGGCGAGGTCTACGACAGCCGCTTCGGCCACCGCTTTCGCGGCCAGGGACCGTTCGCCGACCTGCTGGCGCAGCGTTTCGCGGTGGCGATGAAGCGCCTCGGGCTGGACCGCCGCGAGGGCTTCGGGCTGGATTGCAGCCGGTTCGCCGTGCCGGGGGCGCAGATGGCGTTGTTCTAGCGTTTTCCCCGCGGCGCAGCATTTCGTATAGGGCGGAGTTGCGGCGGAGCGTGCCGGTGGCGGTATCCGCCCTGCGGGAAGAACCGCTGCCGCCGGGGAAGCCGGAAACGTCGGAAGCAGCCGTCCCGGCGAACGCTCGCCCTTCAGGCCGGCCGGGTCAGCGCGCCAGGCCCCTCAACGAAACGGCGACCCGAAGGTCGCCGTCGCGTTCGTGCTGGTAACGAGGCCGATCAGGCCTTGGCGCAGCTCGGCGGTGCCCAGTCGCCCATGTCCGGGCTGTTGCAGACTTCCTGGATCATGCCCTGGCCCCGGGAGGCCACCTTGTTGCCTTCGCTTTGCGCGTCCTGGGCCTTGCGGATGGTCTGCTCGGTGGCGACCGCCTCCTTCGGCACCTTGGGATTGCTGCCGGTCTTGGGCTTGCTGCCGCCTTTCGTAGTGCTGGCGCGGTTCTCGGCCTCGGCGACCTTGGTCACTTCGGTGCGCGGTACGCCGACCTGCTGCAGGTCTTTCTCGTAGGCCTGGGTGTAGTTGTTGATGTTCTCGCCGGCACGGCCGTTGGCGGCGACCAGCAGGGCGTTGGTCTCCTGCAGGCCGCTGACGATCTCGGCCAGGCGCTTGCGCCCTTCGGCTTCGTTGATCGACTTGTTCTTGCGGCCGTCGAGCAGGGCCTTGAACTGGCTCTGGTAGCAGCTTTGCGCCGACTTGGCGTAGGCCACGCTACGGTTGATCTCGACGGTGCTGCGGTCGACGTCGGTAGCGTAGGAGCCGATGCGCGCGCGGTCGTCGCTGATCTGCTTCTGCTTCTCCATGTAGTAGCCCGCCGCGCCGCCGGCCAGGGCGCCGCCTGCGGCAGCGAGGGCGGCATTGCGGCCGCGGTTCTCGTCGCTGGCCAGGCCGCCGGCCAGGCCGCCCAGGAGGCCGCCGGTGATGGCGCCGGTGATGGCCGAGTTGCGCACCGCGTTATCGGTGCTGCGCAGGTGCGACACCGGCTCGTAGCAGGACGGGTAGTATTCCGCGCGGGTGGTCTGGGCGACCGAGCCGACGCCGCTGCTGGCGCAGCCGCTGAGCAGCACGCCGCTGGCGGTCAACAGGCAGAGCGCGTAGCGCGCCGAGGTGATCAAACGGTTTTCGCTGGGTTGGCTCATTGCATCTCACTCCTGGTTTGATGAACCGCCCGGCTGCCGAGAGGTGCCGGACGGAACTCCTTCAACGCCCGCTGGACGCGAGCAATTCCTTCAATACCGCCTCCGGCTCGGCCCGGTGCTGCTGGCGATAATCTCCGACGTGTTTGACGAACAGGGTCGCGCGCTTGACCAGGCTCTTGCCCAGAACCGGGTTGCGATTGAGTTCTTCCTGGATGCGCTGGAACTGCGCCTGGATCACCGCGTCGGTGTAACGGGTGCCGGTGGCGAGGTTGTCGATGTAGATGGCCAATGCGCCATCGAGGGCGCTGCGCCCGTTGGCGATGGCGCCGGCATAGAGCTGGGCGGTCGCCTGATCCCTGGCTGCCACGGCTTTCTCCCTGTCCTTCTTGAGGTTGGTCAGGCGTATGTTGTAGTTGTTGATCGTCTCGGCGACCAGTGCCGCCGACTGTATCAGGTTTCCGGCGGCCTCTTCGCGCTGCCGAGCGATCAACGAAACGTTACGCTTGAGTTCCTCGTTTATCTGGGCCAACTGCGCCTGCATCTGCGGGTCGCGGGTGGCGGCAATGATTCCGTCCAATTGCTTGGTGGGATCTTGAGCGTCATCGATGGCATCGGTCAATGCCGCTAGTCGGCCTTCCTTCTGCCATTGGGCGAACAGCTCGGGATAGCGCGAGCGCGGCGCGGACAGCGCGCCGATGGCGACGCGGAAACCGGTGGTCTCGTTGCGCTGTTCGCTGCCGTCGGCGGCGAACAGCGGGTATTCGCGGCGCATCCCGGTGAATAGAGTCATCTCGCCTTCGAGATAGTTCCCGCCCTTCACCACGAAACCGCCATATGTGCCCTGCCGGCGACCGGCGTGGACCAGTTGGAAGGACTCCTGGACCATCTCCGCGGCATTGCCGATCACGTCGAACAGGCCCAGCGGGTTCGGCCGCTTCATCCCTACCGGCAACAGTCGCGCGGCCTGGCCGGTACCGCCGGCGACCTGGTTGTACACCGCCCAGTCGCCCAGCGGGCCTTCCTGGTCGCTGCCCTCGACCTTGCGCGGGAACAGCCGGCCTTCCAGTTCCTGGCGGCTGACCGCCTGGCCGCCGCGCGCGGCGAACTCCCACTCGACCTCGGTGGGCAGGCGGACGAAGCCGATGCCGCCGTCCTCGGGATTCTTGCCGCGGCCGCTGACCGGCAGCAGATCCGGGTGGTTCTTCAGCAGCCAGGCGCTGTACACCGCGCCGAAGCGTTCGGCGTCGAAGCGCGAGAGGTCGACCTTGGGCAGCCGCGCGGCCATCCCGCCCGGCACGTCGCAGGCCGGCGCTTCGCCCTGGCCGGAGAGCGCGGCCGCCTGGCTCATCACTGCGGCGTACTGGCGGGCGGTCACCTCGTACTTGCCGATGAAGTACAGCATCGGCTTCAGCGGGGTGCCGGCGGCGGGCTTCGGCAGGCTGGCGGAGAGCTTCTGCTGCCAGGCCGGTGCCAGGTCGGCGAGGCTGAACTGGCCGTTCACGTAGTCGCGCCGGTAGCCGGAGATGAACGACTGCTGGTAGCCCGCCTCGCCTTCGTTGAAGGCGTAGCCGAGGTTGACCTCGCGATCGTCGAGGGCGCCTTCGGCGAGTACGTAGACATGCCGGAAGACCATCTCGCCGCCACACGGCAGCGGCAGGGCGACGTCGTCGGCCAGCGGCTTGGGATTGTCCGGCGAGTCGCCTTCGGCCCAGGCCGGCGCGGCAAATGCCAGGCAGGCGCCGAGGGCGAGCGGAAGAATGGCTTTCTCAAACATCGCGTAATCCCTCTGCGGCTTCGATCCGCGCCGCGCGCCAGCCGCCGCTGGCGGCGGCCAGGACGCTGCACAGCAGCGTGGCGAGCAGCGCCGTCAGGTAGTGGCTGGGCAGCAGGCGGCAGACGAACTCGCCGCTCTGGTTGTCGAACAGGTGGTTCAGCGCGCCGGCCGTGGCGGCGTACAGCAGCCCGGCGAGGAACAGGCCGAAGACGGCGCTGAACAGCGCCAGGAACATGACGAAGCCGACCAGCGCGGCGGTCGGGAAGCCCAGCAGACGCAGCACCGCCAGGGCGCGGCGCTTGCGTTCGACGGCGGCCAGGCTGCTGGCGGCGATGGCCGCGAAGGCACCGCCGATGGCCAGCGCGGCGACGATCCAGAACACCAGGCCGAGGTTGCGGCTGAGGCTGCGCACCTGGGCGATGGCCTCGGCCTGGGTGGCGACTTCCACGCCACTCGCGACGAAGTGCCGGCGCAGCCCTTCCACCGCATCGAGGTCTCGGGCGTACAGGCGGAAGCCCGGGTAGATGCGTGCGCGCGGGGTCTCGCCGGCCTTCCCCGGCCAGCCGTAGGCGGCCACCGCGCGACCGTCGCGATAGTCCTCGGCGGCTTCCAGCAGGGCTAGCGGGGCGAACAGCGCGTCGCGGGCGAAACGCTCCTGCGGCAGCACCGCGAGCACTTCCAGCTCCAGGCGCTGGCTCTGTGCCTGGCCATCCATGCGCCGGCCGATGCGCGCGACGATGCGCTCGCCAGGCTGGGCGCCGAGTTTTTCCGCGGCGCCGTGGCTGAGCACCACGCGGGTCGGCCGGTCGGGTTGCGGCAGGCCGGCCAGCAGCGGGTCGCCGGCGGCGCTGGGAATCATCTCGACGCTCAGGGCGGTCTCGCCGCCGCCGCTGAGGTCGGCGGTGGCGGCGATCTGCCGGGTGCGCGGCACGGCGAAGGCGACATCCGCGCGTGCGGCCAGGGCGGCGATGTCCTCGGCACGGTAGCGGGCGCCGCCGACCGGAATGATCTCGCGCACCGAAGGCGCGCGCTCCAGCCGCTCGGTGAGGGTGCTGACCAGGCCGTACTTGAGGCCGAACAGCACCAGCAGCGGGGTGATCACCGCCGCCAGGGCGAAGATCGCGCAGAGCGACAGGCGCGCCTCGCCGCGATAGTCGGCCCAGGCCAGCGAGAGCAGCAGGCCGGCGCGCATCAGCCAACGTCCTCGAGGCAGGCGCCGACGCTGTCGTCGGCCTCGCGTTGCCAGCGGATGGCCAGGACTTCGAGTCCGGCGGCGCGGGCCAGGCGCTCGTCGTGGGTGGCGACCACGGTGCAGGCGCCGCGCTCGCGGGCCTGTTCCACCAGCAGGCGCATCACCCGTTCGGCGTTCAGCGGGTCGAGCGCCGCGGTCGGCTCGTCGGCCAGCAACAGGCGCGGCGCATGCGCCAGGGCGCGGGCGATGGCGACCCGCTGGCGCTGGCCGACCGACAGCGCCGCCGGTTTCTTGTCCAGCTGGTCGCCGATTTCCAGCCGCTCGGCCAGCGCCTGCACGCGCTCGGCGGACGGGGCGCCGAGCAACGCGCAGGGCAGTCCGATGTTGCGCCGCACATCGAGGAACTCGAGCAACCCGCCGCTTTGCAGCACGTAGCCGCAGTGCTGCCGGCGCAGCGCCGCCAAGCGGTCCTGGCGGCCGTCGCGCCAGAGCGCGGCGATGTCCTGCGGGCGTTCCCCGGCGAGGAATTCGAAGCGCCCGCCCGGGTCCGGCGCCAGGGCCAGCGCCAGCAGGTCGAGCAGGGTGCTCTTGCCGCAGCCGCTGGGGCCGACGATGGCCAGCTGGCGACCCGCGCGCAATTCCAGCGCCGGCACCCGCAGGCGGTAGCGCTGGCGACCGGCGCCGTGGCTGCGGGCGACCTCGTGCAGGCGCAGGATCATGGCAGCGTCGACAGCGGCACGCGGTACAGCGCGTCGCCGGCGTCGGCGTCGCCGAACCGGACCCAGTTGGCGACGTCGTTGTGGAAGGTTTCGTAGAGGCGGATCTTCGACTCCAGTTCGTCGATGAAGTCCTGCTGTTCGGCGACGCTCAGCGACAGCCAGAGGTCCTGGGTCATGTTCAGCGACTTGCTGCGGTACGGCAGGCCTTCCAGGTATTCGCCGAGCACGCCGCTCTGCGCCAGGTTGCTGCCCTTCACCAGTTGCGCCGGGTCGCGGCTCATGTAGGCGCTGGCGCTGGCGATTTCCTGGAAGAAGTCCTTGGGCGAGGTCTGGGTGCGCTTGGCCGCGTCGACGATCAGTTTCAGCGACTGTTGCAGTTCGTTGAGTTGCAGCTTGCTCAGCAGCACGCAGACCTGGAACGCCGGCAGCGCCGGGTTGGTCAGGTCGCGGTCGGCGGTCCAGGCGGTGACGACCTGCGGCGCGCGCACCGGGTCGCGGCGACCGAGGAATTCCATCTGCATGGCGTAGCCGATGGCCGCCGACTTGCTCGCCACGCTTGGCGCGGCGTCGAAGCGCGGCGCCTGCGGCTTGCGGTTGCCGGCGTCGTGGACCAGGTCGGCGAACACCGTGCCGATCTCCTTCACCGTGTTGCCGAAGGCGTTCACCTCGCCGCCGGCCACCGGGATGTAGAGGTCGGCGATCTTCGGGTTGGCGTCGGCGGTGAGGCTGCGGTACTGCTGCTCGGCGTAGCCGTGGTTGTTCTTCCCGGCCGGGGTGCGCAGGTGCAGGGCATAGATCTTCACGCCCTTGCGCAGCGCCGCCTGGCGGACCTCGGCCTCGTTCATCTGGGTGCGCCCGAGCGGGTCGTTCTTGCGCAGCGCGCCGGCGTCGGTGACCAGCAGCACCACGCGCCCGGCGTAGGGCGACCAGTCCATTTCGTCGACCGCCTGCATGATCCCGGCGAAGGCGTCTTCGTTGAACGAGTGGCTGGAGACGTCGGTGGCGCGCACCTGGCTGCTCAACTCGGCGAAGCGCTGCGCGTCGTTGCCCGGTTGCAGCGGCACCAGGGTCTTGCTGACGTATTCCAGGCCGGGGGTCTTGTCGGTGTTGTTGCGGAAGCCGACCAGGCCGAAGCTGACCTTGTCCAGGTCGCCGCGCTCGCCGATCTGCCGCTGCAGGCCGTCGATCACCTCGCGCACGCGGTCGATGTAGGGCTGCATCGACACCGAGGTGTCCACCACCAGGACGATGCCGGTGCGGAAGGTGTCGCTCGCCGCGCCGCTGGCGCCGCCCCGCCCGGCCTGGCCCGGCGCCTGGGGTGCCGTGGCGCTGCCGCCGGGGTCGATCGAAGCGACCTCCAGCAACTGCGCCGGCTGGCCGTCGGCGTCGAAGCTCTCCTTCGAGTCGAAGATCGGCAGCAGGTAGAACTGGTCCTGGGGGATCGCCCGGTCGTTGGGCTCGACCGCGACCACCTGCGGATCGCCCTTGTGGTCCACCGCCTGGGTCAGGGTGTCGCGCGCCGCGCGGGTATCGCCGAGCAGGCGTTCGACCTGCTCGGCGCTGTTGAGGAACATCACCGGCGCGCGGCCGGAGCGTTCGGTGAACTTCAGCACCAGGCTCTGCTTCCAGTCGCTCACCGCGCTGGCCGGCAGCCAGCCGTCGCCCTCGCCGTTGCTGGAGGCGCCGACGCGCAGCCAGGGGCTGCCGCCGACCTGCTTGCGGGCGTACACGTAGAGCACCGAGAAGGCCGGCACCGCGCCGGCCCGGGGCGGGCCGCCAGCCTCGGCGGAGATGGCCGCGCCGGGTTTGGTCAGGACGCGCTGGAACAGCGTCTTCTTGCCCGGCATCAGCAGCGGACGCTCGCCGCCGTCCTGTTCGGCATCGGCCACTGGGGTCTGCTGCTGCGGCTTGTCCGTCGGCGTCTGTCCCAGCGGCGCTGGATCGACAGGGCTCGGTGCGTCGTCCGAGCCCAGCAGCCACCAGGCGCCGCCGCCGATCGCCAGGAGCACGGCGGCCGCGGCGGCGGCGATCAACGGCGTGCGGCTGCCGCCGGCACGTGGCTTCGCCGGCGGCAACGGAGGCGGCGGGGGCGATGGCGGTTTCGCCGCTTGCGACGGCGGAGGCGGAGGCGGCGTGGCGCCGCCGGCGCTGGGCGTGACCGGCGGCAACTGGATCGACACCGGTTGCAGGCCGCCGAGGTCGGCGGGCGGCAGGGGCGCGGGTTCGGCCGGCGGCGGGTTGCTCGCTCGCGGCGAGCCCTGCGGCGTCGCCAGCGGACGGATCTGGGTGGCTTCCAGGGCGCTCGGCGCCAGGCGGTCGAGGGCGGCGATCAACGCGCCGGCGGTGGGGAAGCGCTCGGCCGGGTCCTTGGCCAGCAACTGGCGCAGGATGTCCTGGTAGCGGCCCTGCTCGATCGGCAGTTCCGGCAGCGGCTCGGTGAGGTGGGCCAGGGCGGTGGAGAGCGAGTCCTTGCCGTTGTAGGGCAGCTTGCCGGTGAGGATCTCGTAGAGCACCACGCCCAGCGCGTAGAGGTCGGCGCGGCCGTCGATCTCCTGCCCGCGGGCCTGCTCCGGGCTCATGTAGCTGGGGGTGCCGACGGCGAAGCCGACCTGGGTGAACTGGGTATTGTCCTCGATCGACTTGGCGATGCCGAAGTCCGAGAGCACCGCGGTGCCGTCGGCGCGGAACAGGATGTTGGCCGGCTTCACGTCGCGATGCACCAGGCCCTGGGAGTGCGCGTAGCCGAGCGCGGCGGCCACCTGCCGTACGTAGGCCAGGCCCTGCTCGGGATCGAGGCCCTGCTGGATGCGCTCCTTGAGCGTGCCGTTGGGCAGGTATTCCATGGCCATGTAGTAGCAACTGCCGACGTTGCCGATGTCGTGGATGGTCACCGTGTTCGGGTGCGACAGCCGCGCCAGGGTCCGACCTTCGCGCAGGAAGCGTTCGGCGAAGCTCGGGTCGGCGGCCAGCGCCGCGGCCATCACCTTCAGCGCCACCTTGCGCTGCAGCGAGCGCTGGGTGGCCAGGTAGACCGTGGCCATGGCGCCTTCGCCCAGCTCGCGTTCGATGTCGAATCCCGGAAGTTCTATGTCCATGTCCGTCTCAGAAGGCCCTGACCACCAGGGCCGTGATGTTGTCCGGGGCGCCGCGGGTCAGGCCCAGGTGGACCAGGCTGCGGACCACCGCATAGGGATCGCTGTGGCTGAGCACGTCGCGCAGTTCGCTGTCGTCGGCGGTCTTGTTGAGGCCGTCGCTGCAGAGCAGGAAGCTGTCGCCGGGCAGCACGTGCAGCGCGGCTTCCGACAGTTCCAGTTGCTCGTGCACGCCGACCGCGCGGGTGACCACGTTGGCGCGCGGATGGTGGCGCGCCTCTTCCTCGCTGATCAATGCGTTGTCGAGCAGCTCCTGGACGTAGCTGTGGTCCCGCGAGATGGCTTCCAGCACGCCGCCGCGCAGGCGGTACAGGCGGCTGTCGCCGGCCCACAGGCAGCTCGCCTGGTTGCCGCGCGCGGCGAGCAGTACCAGGGTGCTGCCCATCACGCTGACGCCACGCAGGCCGGCCTCCTGGCGAACCCGCTCGTTGACCTGGGCGAGGCCGGTGCGCAACGCGCCGACGTAGGCCGGTAGCGAGGAGGCCGCCGGGATGCGCCGCAGGGTATCGACGATCAGGCTGCTGACGAAGTCGCCGGCGGCGTGGCCGCCCATGCCGTCGGCGACCACCCAGAGTCCCGACTCTGGGGCGTCGAGACTGGCGTCTTCGTTGACCTTGCGGACCATGCCGACGTGGCTGTAGCTGGCCGACCTGTAGTAGCTGACTGAGTTGGGCACCATCAGTTGTCCTTAACCGGGTATGCCGGGAAAGAGCGGGATCACCTCGCCCTCTCCGGTGAGGAATCGTCCGAACGCCGGCGCCGGCGGCAGGCCCTGGTAGCGCATCAGGCCGGCGGAGATCCGTGCCGAGCCGCGTCCCCACCAGTGGCTGGCGCCGTCGCAGGCATGCTGGGCCAGCGCGGCGAGGCGCTGCGCCGGGGTCACCGCTTCGCTGCGCAGCAGGTTGCCGCTGATCAGCGATTGTTCGATGCGCGGTCCGCAGGGAGGGGCCGGGAGCTGCGCCACCGCCTGCTCGAAGGCCTCGACCTCGGCCTCCGGTTCGAGGGTGGAGAGCAGCAGGCTCTCGACCTGCTCGAACCAGCCGTCGTCGCCGCCGACCAGCCCGCCGAGGTCGGCGTTCGCCGGCAGCAGGCAGGCGACGGTCAGCGGGAAATAGCGACCGACCCGGTCGATGCTCGGCATCACCACCCCGGCCACCGCTTCGCCGCCGAGCAGGCCGGGGGCGATGGCGAAGCGCCACAGCGGGCTGGTCAGGTAGGCGTCGAGCCAGGCCGCGCCGAGTTCGTCCTGGCTGGCGCGCATGCCGCTGGCCAGCCAGGCGTCCCAGGGTTCGACGAAGGTGTTCGGCAGGCCGCGGCTGACGAAATCGCCGCGGCCGGCCAGCTTGCCGTAGAAACCGACGCTGTTCAAAGGCGCTCCGGGAGGCTGAAGCCGGACACGACCCGGCTCTTGAAGGGGTTGAAGGCGCTGCTGGCGCGCAGCTCGCAGGCGATGCTGGAGCCGTCGATGCGCAGCCGCAGGGTGAAGCGGTCCGGCGAGTTGCCGCGTTCCAGGTCCGACTGGTCGAGCAGGCGGAACCAGGCCCAGGGGCCCTCCAGGGTCAGGCCGGAACGGCCGCTGCTGGGCGGCGGCGTCACCGTCAGGCGGACCACGCCGAGGCCGTTGGCGCTCGGCCACTGCATCGCCACCGGGCGGGCGGGGCCGTGGTCGTAGGTCAGCTGCTGGCCGTCGAGGTCGAGGATGAACTGGCTGATCGCCGCGTCCATGGTCACCGGCTTGAGTTCGAAGCGCACCGCCGGCTGCATGCCGCCGGAGCGGAAGAAGGCGTCGCGGATCGCCGCCGCGCGCTGGAAGGTGTGCAGCACGCCGGGGTTGATGCCGAGCTTCTGCGCCGCGCCGGGCTGCCAGCGCCAGGTGCTGGCGGAGGTGTCGACGTAGGGTTGCAGGTACTGGCGGAAGTAGCTGTCCATCACCCCACCGGCACCGAAGAAGTGGCCGAAGTCTTCCAGGGTGGCGTCGCGCGAGCTGCCGGCGGCGATCGGGTAGCGCCCGGCCAGGGACTGCCGGTAGACGCTGACCACGTCGCTGATCCAGGCCGCGTTGAGCTGGTTGCGCACGCTGCCCATCATGCTGCTGGTGGTGGAGTTGACCACGTTCTTCACCAGGCCCTGGACCACCGGCGGCTGGCGCTCGGCGCTGAGGGCCACGCGCGAGGCGGCGGCGGCCACCTGGTTCTTGGCGTCGCCGAGCAGCGAGTCGCCGCTGGCTCCGGCCATGGCGCTGACCTGTACGTAGAGCGCGTTCATGTCCTCCAGCAGGCTGTCGATCGGCGCCGGCTCGTTGCCGCCCTCGCCCTTGCTGACCAGGCTGTTGAGTTCGGCGAAGTGGGCGCTGATCGGGTCGCTGTCGGCCTGCTGCGGCTGTTCGCGGGCGCCTTCCTCCTCCTCCTGGCCGACCAGCGAGCCGAGGCGCTGCTTGAGCTTGTCCACGGTGCCGTCGGCGGCCTTCTTCACTTGCGCGGCGACCAGCCGGTCGCCCTTCTGCAGGTCGGTCTCGCGGGCCACCGCCTCGAGCAGCTTGCGGAACGGCGAGGTCGGCCCGGAGAGAATGCGCAGCACGTCGGCGGCCTGGGTGACGTTGGTGATCGGCACCACGGTGAGGTCGGCGAGCAGGTCGTCCCATTGCCGCAGGTAGTCCTGGAAGTACAGGCGACGCACGTCGAGGGCCAGGTTGGCGGCATCGCCGGCATCGTTCAGGTCGCGCCCGAGCACCCACTGTTCCTCGGCGATGGTGCCGGCCTGGCTGAGGCTGGCGGTGAGGAACACCTCGCGATAGCCGCGGTAGGTGAAGAAGCCGCTGAGCGGGTCGGTGAGCGGCTTGCCGCTCTTGCGCGCGAACACCAGCGGTGCGTCGCGGCCGGCGGCGTCGCTGATGCGGAAGTCGGGCACGTCCTTGGGCAGCCTCTGCCGCTTGACCCGGTCGTAGACCCGCTGCGCCACCGGTAGTTGCTGCAACTGGCGGCGCAGGTCCTCGACCAGGTCCTGGTCCAGGCGCGCCGACGGCGGCCGTCGTTCGAGCAACGCGTCGAGGTGCGCGTGCAGCGCCTGGCGCTGTTCCGGCGAGAGGTCGCGCGGCAGGTTGCGTTCCCAGTCGAGGCTGATCCAGGCCTTGATGAAGTCGGCGTCGTAATGGTCCGGGCTGCCGAGCATCAGGTAGGCCTTCAGGCCCTCGTAGAGGAAATCGCTGCTGCCGCCGGAGCGCAACTGTTCCTCGATGCGGGTCACCAGGCGCGGGGCGAACACCGCGATCAGCAGCTTGCGGTAGACGCTGGCGGACTCCTCGCCGAGCATGTCGCCCTGGTACAGCCCGTAGCCTTCGGCCCAGCTTGGCGCGTCGCCGGCGAGATTCTGCACCGCGTTGAGCTGTGGCAGTACGGCCAGGACGTCGCGCTGGGCCGGGCTCAGCGACTCGATGCCGCGCGCCAGCGGGTCGACGCGCTGGTCGACCGCGGCGATGTAGCTCTGGTTGGCGCGGTAGCTGGCGATCCATACCGCCGTCACCGCCAGCACCACCAGCGCGGTGGCGCTCAGCGCGCCGATGGTCAGCCATTTGCGGCGGCGCTCGACCTTCGGGTTGGTGCCGACCAGGCCGCGTTCGCCGAACGCCACTTCGCGGAACAGCCGCTCGATGAAGTAGCTGCGCCCGGTTCCGGTCTGCCGCGCCAGGTGCTGGCGGTCGAGGTTCATCGACTGCGCCATGCTGCCGATCAGGCGGTCGATCGGACTGCCTTCCTGGGTTCCGCTGGTGAAGTACAGGCCGCGCAACAGCGGGCGTTCCTCGTAGGGGTTGGGCTTGAACACGCCGTTGAGGAACTCGCCGAGGCATTCGCGCAGGGCGGCGAATTGCTGCGGGAAGCCGTAGACCAGGTCGCGCCGCGCCGGGTCGCGCTCCTGCTGCAGGCGTTCCACCAGGCGCGCGGTGAGACGCTGTTCGAGCAGGGCGAATTCGCTGTCGAACACCGCCAGCGGGCCTTCCGCGCTCTTGCCGTCGTCGAGGGCGAAGGTCATCCCCCAGACCTGCGCGCGTTCCTCGCGGTTCAGGCTGTCGAAGAACTCCATGAAGCCCGGCACCAGGTCGAACTTGGTCAGCATCACGTAGATCGGGAAGCGCACCCCGAGCTGCTGGTACAGCTCCTGGATGCGCGCGCGGATCGCCTGGGCATGGGCGGCGCGCTCGGCGTCGCTGCCCAGCAGCAGGTCGGAAAGGCTGATGGCGATGAACGCGCCATCGATGGGGCGGCGCTTGCGCTGGGTCTTGAGCAGGTCGAGGAAGCCCAGCCAGGCGGCCTTGTCCACCTGGGCGTGGCTGTCCTGGGTGGTATAGCGGCCGGCGGTGTCCAGCAGCACCGCTTCGTCGGTGAACCACCAGTCGCAGTTGCGCGTGCCGCCGACCCCGCGGATCGCCCCGGCGCCCATCTGTGCGGCGAGCGGGAAGTCCAGGCCGGAGTTCATCAGCGCGGTGGTCTTGCCCGAACCGGGCGGGCCGATGATCACGTACCAGGGCAACTCGTACAGGTTGCGCCGCTCGCTGCCGCCCAGCTTGGCCCGCTTGAGCAGGGCCAGGGCCTCGTCCATGCGTTGCTTGAGGGTCGCCAGCTCTTCGGCGGTGGCGACGCTGGCGGCGTCCGGCGCGCTGACCTCGGCGAGACTCTGCATGACCTTCGCCGCGTTGCGCCGGGCCTGCACGATGCGCAGCACGCGGAAGCCGATCCAGACCAGGAACAGCAGGACGATCAGCACCCAGCGGCTGGTCGCCGAGGCCAGCGGTTCGTAGTTGCCCAGGCGCAGCAGCGGGCCGAGGAACCAGATGATCAGGCTCAGGGCGAGCAGGCCGAGCACCGGCACCACCCAGCGCGCGAAGAAGTTGAGGAAGCCTTTCATTGCGCGCCCTCCGCGAATACGGTGATTTCCACCCGGCGGTTGCGTGCGCGGCCTTCGGCGCTGGCGTTGGTCGCCACCGGCTCGGTGTCGCTGCGCCCTTCGGCGGTGAAGCGGCCGGCGTCGCCGGTGGTCGCGCCGAGCAGGTCGGCGACCTCCTGGGCGCGGGCCTGGGACAGTTTCCAGTTGGACGGGTAGCGCAGCGTGGCGATCGGCCGGTTGTCGCTATGGCCGGTGACCAGCACCTGGCCCTTGACCTTGCGCAGGGCGTCGGCGATGCGCAGCAGCAGCGGCTGGAACTCGTCGCGCACGCTGGCGCTGGCGCTGGCGAACAGCTCGTCGCCGCGGATGGTCACCACCGAGCGGTCGACGGCGTCCTCCACCGCCACCCGCTGGGCCTTGATGTCGTCTGCGAGGAAGCGCGCCAGGCGTGGCCGTTCGATCACCCGCGGCTGCACCGCTGGGCGGTCGATGGCCTGCACCGGGATCTCGCCGATGGCGTGGATGCGCTTGAACACCGGCTCGGCGTCGGCGGCCAGCTTCATCCGCAGGCCGAACAGCAAGGCCAGCAGCAAGGCCAGGCCGATGGCGATACCGACCCACGGCGGCAGGTATTGCGAAAGGCGGTCGCGCATCACGCTGAGGCCGCGCCAGTGCGGCGACAGTTCGTGCTCGTACTCGCCGCGGGTGCTGCGGATCACCGCCGCGGTGCGCTCGCGCAGCGCCTCCAGTTGGCTGCGGCCGTCGTGCATGACCCGGTAGCGGCCTTCGAAGCCGAGGCTGGTGCACAGGTACAGCAGCTCCAGCAGGTGCAGGCGCTGGTGCGGGTTCTGCAGGCAGTGTTCGAGCAACTGGAAGACCTTCTCGCCGCCCCAGGCCTCGTTGTGCAGGGTGATCAGCAGGCTCTGCTTGCCCCAGTCGCTGGTGCTGCCCCACGGCGTGCTGAGCACCGCTTCGTCGAGGGCGGTGCAGAGCACGTAGCGCGCCAGCATCACTTCGTCCGGCGCCACGCCGGCCTGGCGTGCCTTCTCCTCGAACTGGCGCAGGTAGCCGAGCAGTTGCGCGCGCAGGCTGGCCGGCGCCGGATGGGCGATGGTGTTGCGCAGGCGGGTGAGCATCGCCAGCAGTGGGCCGGCGGCCTGCTCCAGCGGGTTGAGGCCGTCGCCGCGGCCGCTCAGCGGCGCCAGGCTGGCCATCGGCGGCGGCGTGTAGGGATCGCCGCCGCGGGGGCCGCCGGCCGGTTCCGGGGCGCGGCCGCCGGGACGCGGCATGATCATGGTGCGGTCGTCGGGCGGGCTTCCGTTGCCGCCGCCGGCCGGGGTGCCGAAGGGATCGTCGATGGGAGGCATCGTTGCTTATCCTCGAATGGCCCAGAAGGCCAGGTTCAGCCCGGGGAACTGGCCGGCGATGTGGAAGGCGAAGCCGCCGGAGTGCGTCAGCTGCTTCCAATGCGCGCTGCCGCGGTCCAGTTCGAAATAGGTGGAGCCGGCGTGGTAGGGGATCTGCCGCGGCGCCACCGGCATCGGCAGCAGGCCGATACCCGGCAGTTGCAGGTTGACCAGGTCGCGGATGTGCTCCACCGAGCCGACCTTGGCCTGCTGCGGGAAGTGCCCGCGCAGGCTCTCGCCGGGGACGTCGGCGCGCACCACCAGGACGAAGCTGGCGTTGTCGATCAGGCTGCGGTCGCTGAGCATCGCGACGTGCACGCCGTAGGCCTTCTCGACGATCGGGATGGCGATCGCCTTGGCGTCGATCACCGTCGCCAGCGCCTGGCGCAGGGCGAGCATCACCGGGGCGAAGCTGGCGGCCAGGTCGTCGTGGTTGTACACCGGGTACTCCTCGGGACGCCGCTGGCTGGCGGTGAAGGTGCAGAACTCGCCGGCCAGGGCCACCAGTTCGCGGTACAGCTCCTGCGGGTGCAGCGGGCGCACGCGGGACAGGTGACCGGTGAGGGCCTCGGCGCGGTTGACCAGTTGCAGCAGCAGGAAGTCGGCGATTTCCGAGGCGCCCCCGGCGCTGGAGGCCACCACCCGCCCGGCGAGGGCTTCGCCGCGCTGGTGGAGCAGGCCCAGCAGCTCCTTGGCGAAGGACGCCAGGGGCGGCGCGGCGGCAATGTCGAGTACCGGCGGCAGGTAGTCCTCGTCCAGGCTCAGGGCCTGGTCCGCGCGCTTCTCGCGGACCCGCGCGACGCCCACCGCGGCGTATTCGCCGAGGCCGTCGCGCTCGGTCAGCAGGCGGAACGCCTGGCTGCCCAGGGCCACCGGCGCGCGGCTCTCGAAGGCGGCATTGTCGTCGCGCACTTCCTGCACCTGGCTGACGTAGCGGGCGCCGCCGAGGGCCTCGCCCTCCTCTACCGTGTCGCGGGTGCCGACGCGCTTCAGCGGCAGGCCGAGGTAGACGATGCCATCGCGCAGGCTTTCCTCGACATTCAGCGGCGCCGGCGCCGGATCGTCGGCGGGGATGTTGAACGGCGTGCCATCCGGCAGCACGCCGCGGGCGCTGACGATGGCCAGCTTGCCCTGGGTCAGCAGGGCATCGTCCAGCTTCAGCTCGGAAAAGCCCCAGCCGCCCGCCAGGAGCGAGCGGCAGCGGCCATCCACCAGGGTTTCCAGGTAGCGGTCGTGCTGCTGGAAATGCTGTGGCCGCAGGAACATGCCTTCGGACCACACCACGCGGTTATTCCAGGACATAGGGACTCCGAAGGTTCAGGGCGCGGGACGCGCGACGATGCCGATGGCCTGCGCGCCGAGCGTGATGTCGAGATGGCTGGTGCGTTGCCCCGGCACGTCGAGGACCTGGCGCCAGGTGGCGCGGTCGAGGTCGCGGTAGGCGGCGACGAAGCCGAGCTGGCGGGTCTGCTCGTCGAGCGTGCGTTCGATGCGCCGTTCCTCGCCCGGACGCAGGAGGAACTCGTCCTGCTCCACCAGGTCGCCGCCGAGGGTCGACTGGGCGTTGTCGGTGAGGGCGAAGTAGTCGGCGCGGCCGAACGCGGTGTCTTTCTTCAGCTCGTACAGCCGCAGGCGCAGCGGCGCCGCCTGGCCGGCGGCGGACGGGTTGAGGTTCGGTGCGGCGTGGAGCCAGATCACCACCCGGGTCGGCGGGGTTTCCGGCGGGCTGGACGAACAGGCGGCGAGCAGCAGCCCGAACAGCGCGACGATCAGTTTCTGCATGGTGTCGTCCTCATTGACGTTGTTTCTCCTGGTGTTCGTTGGCGTCAGGAACGCCGTAGTCGAGCGCTGTGTTCCTCGTAGGCGCGGCTGAATTCGCGGCCGAAAAGCTCCTGGAAGTCGTCCTCCGCCTCGCGCAGGATCTTCGCGTACAGCTCGGTGAAACTGTCCCAGTTCTGTGCCTGGCGGGCCCCCGGCAGCAGGCCGGAAAGCCCGGCCGGCTTGCCGAAGCGGGCTTCCAGCGCGGCCGGTTCGAAGCGCGCCAGCAGGTGGCGGATGGCGGCCTGCACGCCGGCCATCACCGCCAACTGGTGCGCCTTGAGGTCTTCGAAGCTGTCGGCCACCGCGCGATCCGGCGCCATGAACGCCTGGTTGTCGCGGCGCAGCAGGAGCAGCATGGCTTCGTCGACGTTCGGCGCGAACTTCAGCGGGTTGTTCTGCACCGGCTGGATCATGGTCTGCGCCATGCGGAACTCGCCCTTCAGGCTGGCCCGCGCGCGCAGCACGTCCACCAGTCCTTCCACCAGGCCGCGATAGCTGCGGCCGATGGCTTCCATCTGCGCTTCGGCGCCGGCCGGGTCGACCTTCAACTGGGTCATGCCGGCGCCGCGCAGGAACGCCTGCAGCAGGTCGCCGCCGGCCGTCGCGGCGGCGCTTGCCGGGGGCGTCGGCGCCGCCACGCTGGCTGGCTGTGGCTGTGGCTGTGGCTGTGGCTGTGGCTGTGGCTGTGGCTGTGGCTGTGGCTGTTGGGTGATCCCCGGGTCGGCGAAGGGCATCGCCAGCGGCGTCGGTTCGGCCGCTGGCTGCGGCTGGACGACGGGCGTGGCGCTTGGCGCGGGCGTGTTGCCGAGCAGTTCGGCGAACGGGTCCCAGTCGGCCGGAATCAGCGGTGCGCCGCCAGCGGGCGGTGGCGCCGGGGTGGTCGCGGGGGGCAGCGGGATCACCGGTTCCGGCGGGCGGAAGTCGTGCTGTTCGGCCGGTACATGGTCCGGACGCGGCGCCGCGCCGGGCGGCGGCGGGGTGAGGAAGTCGAACAGGTCGGGCTTGGTGTCCAGCGGCGAGCCGCCCTGGAAATGCGCCGTCACCGCGGGGTGCGGGGTGGGCGCCGGTTCGGCGAAGGCAGGCGCCGATCCGGCGGCCTGCCGGCTCATCAGTGCGTCGAAGCTGGTGAACGGATCGGTCTGCGGATTGCCGCTGCCGGGCAGGGCGATGTCGTGGCCGAGCTGGACGAGGATGTCGTATTCGCCGAGGCGGACGGTCTCGCCGTCCTGCAGCGGCTCGCTGTTGCCGCGGCGCAGGCGGTGCCCGGCATTGACCAGCAGCACGCCGTTGGTGCTGGTGTCGGTGAGGTAGTACACCCCGTCGCGGTTGAGGATGGTGCAGTGGCGGCTGGAGACCAGGCGCTCCGGGTCCGGCAGGACCCAGTCGTTGTCCGGGCCCCGACCGATGGTCAGCTGTCCCTGGTCCAGTACCTTTTCCGAACACTGACCGGGGGTCAGCTTGTGGTAGCTGGTGATGGTCAATCGCAGCGGCATTGCTACTCCTTGCATTGCCAGCGCCCGGCTCTTCCAGGCGCTCACCCCCGTGCCCGAGGGATTTCGGTTCGCATCCAGGCTGGCCCGACGGCTTTCCGGCGTTTCGTCGCCTCGGGAAGACACATCGGGTGGTACCGGATTATAAAAGACTAATCCTACGTCTTTTAAAGATTTGTCCGATCTGCGGTGTCATGCAACTAGTGGCGTTGTGCCTTCCTTGACAAGCCTTGCGGCATGCCACAAGAATTTTGCCAACCTTTCGAGTCATCCGATATTCATCAATGGCTCCTACAAGATCCGACGGAGTGGATCTTACAAGCGAAGGTGAGGGCCGCGCAGCGGCTCCGATGATAGGGAGATCGTCACCGTGCTGGATGTACCCGTTTTGCTGGCCGCCGTATCCCCGGACTCGCCCTGTGGCGACGATCTGGAGTACGACGCCGCGTTCCTCGAACTCGAACGCATCGCCCAGGGCCAACCCGAGCGCCAGATGGGCGATGCCGTGCTGCCCGCCGAACCGCCGGAGTGGCCGCGCGTACGCGCGCTGGCCAGCGAGCTGTTCGGCCGTAGCAAGGACCTGCGGGTAGCCAACCTGCTGCTGCAGAGCAACGTCGCCCTCGACGGCCTGGACGGGCTCGCCGAAGGCCTGCTGCTGGTCCGCGAGCTGCTCGGCCAGTACTGGGACGGCGTCTATCCGTTGCTCGACGCCGATGACGACAACGACCCCACCTTCCGTATCAACGCCCTCACCGGCCTGGTCGCCGAACCGCTGCTGCAACTGGTCTGGGCGATCCCGCTGGTGCGCTCGCGGGCGTTCGGCCCGGTCAACCTGCGCGCCGCGCTGAACGCCGCCGGGCTGCAACGCTTCGCCAGCGAGACCCTGAGTCCCGAGCAGATCGCCGGCGCCTTCGCCGATGCCGACGCCGATGCGCTGGCCGCCACCCGGCGCGCCCTGGATGGCGCCCAGGAACATGCCCTGGCCATCGAGAGCGGCGTCGCCGAACGGGTCGGCTCGGCCCAGGGCCTCGACCTCGGTCCCCTTCGTCAACTGCTGCGCCAGGCCCTCCAGGTGTTCGACCTGTACGGCCCGCAGGGCGCCGGTGAGCCCTTGGCGCCGGGCGCCGAAGCGGCCACCGGCGAGCAGGGGGGCGCCGCGCCTGTCGCAGCCGTCGCCGCGCCGGCACCGCGTGCCAGCGGCGAGATCGCCAACCGCGAAGACGTCCTGCGCCAGCTCGACCGCCTGCTCGAGTATTACGTTCGCCACGAGCCGTCGAGCCCGGTGCCGGTGCTGCTCAAGCGCGCCAAGACACTGGTGACGGCCGACTTCGCCGAAATCGTGAGGAATCTCATCCCCGATGGGATTTCCCAGTTCGAAACCCTGCGAGGCCCGGAAAGCGAGTAACGCCTAGCGGCCGTCCGGGCCAACGCTGCAAGCCGCCGGGGCGATTCCGACGGCGCTAACAACCGCCGTCGCGCGAGGGAGAAACAAGATGGGAAGCACTACCAGCAGTCAGAAGTTCATCGCCAGGAACCGGGCGCCACGCGTGCAGATCGAGTACGACGTGGAGCTGTACGGTGCCGAGAAGAAGGTCCAGTTGCCCTTCGTCATGGGCGTCATGGCCGACCTCGCCGGCAAGCCCGCCGAACCCCAGGCGGCGGTCGCCGACCGCAAGTTCCTGGAGATCGACGTGGACAACTTCGATGCCCGGCTGAAGGCGATGAAGCCGCGGGTGGCCTTCAACGTACCGAACGTGCTGACCGGCGAAGGCAACCTGAGCCTGGACATCACCTTCGAGAGCATGGACGACTTCAGCCCCGCCGCGGTGGCGCGCAAGGTCGATTCGCTGAACAAGCTGCTTGAGGCGCGTACCCAGCTGGCCAACCTGCTGACCTACATGGATGGCAAGACCGGCGCCGAGGAAATGATCATGAAGGCGATCAAGGACCCGGCCCTGCTTCAGGCCCTGGCCAGCGCGCCGAAGCCCAAAGACGACGAGCCGCAGGCGTAAGAGGATTCCAGCATGGCCGAATTGAGCACCGAGAACCTGGCCCAGGGCCAGACCACCACCGAGCAGACCAGCGAGTTCGCCAGCCTGCTGCTGCAGGAGTTCAAGCCCAAGACCGAGCGCGCCCGCGAAGCGGTGGAGACCGCCGTGCGGACCCTCGCCGAGCATGCCCTGGAGCAGACCAGCCTGATCTCCAACGACGCGATCAAGTCGATCGAGTCGATCATCGCGGCGCTTGACGCCAAGCTCACCGCGCAGGTCAACCTGATCATGCACCACGCCGACTTCCAGCAACTGGAAAGCGCCTGGCGCGGCCTGCACTACCTGGTCAACAACACCGAGACCGACGAGCAACTGAAGATCCGTGTGCTGAACATCTCCAAGCCGGAGCTGCACAAGACCCTGAAGAAATTCAAGGGCACCACCTGGGACCAGAGCCCGATCTTCAAGAAGCTCTACGAAGAGGAATACGGCCAGTTCGGCGGCGAGCCCTATGGCTGCCTGGTCGGCGACTACTACTTCGACCAGTCGCCGCCGGACGTCGAGCTGCTCGGCGAGATGGCGAAGATCTCCGCCGCCATGCATGCGCCGTTCATCTCCGCCGCCTCGCCGACGGTGATGGGCATGGGTTCCTGGCAGGAACTGTCCAACCCGCGCGACCTGACCAAGATCTTCACCACCCCGGAATACGCCGGTTGGCGTTCGCTGCGCGAGTCCGAGGACTCCCGCTACATCGGCCTGACCATGCCGCGCTTCCTGGCGCGCCTGCCCTACGGGGCGAAGACCGATCCGGTGGAAGAGTTCGCCTTCGAGGAAGAAACCGACGGCGCCGACAGCAGCAAGTACGCCTGGGCCAACTCGGCCTACGCGATGGCGGTCAACATCAACCGCTCCTTCAAGCTCTACGGCTGGTGCTCGCGGATCCGTGGCGTCGAGTCCGGCGGCGAGGTGCAGGGCCTGCCGGCGCACACCTTCCCCACCGACGACGGCGGCGTGGACATGAAGTGCCCGACCGAGATCGCCATTTCCGACCGCCGCGAGGCGGAGCTGGCGAAGAACGGCTTCATGCCGCTGCTGCACAAGAAGAACACCGACTTCGCCGCCTTCATCGGCGCGCAGTCGCTGCAGAAACCCGCCGAGTACGACGATCCGGACGCCACCGCCAACGCCAACTTGGCGGCGCGCCTGCCCTACCTGTTCGCCACCTGCCGCTTCGCCCATTACCTGAAGTGCATCGTTCGCGACAAGATCGGTTCCTTCAAGGAGAAGGACGAGATGCAGCGCTGGCTGCAGGACTGGATCCTCAACTACGTCGACGGCGACCCGGCCCACTCCACCGAGACCACCAAGGCCCAGCACCCGCTGGCGGCGGCCGAAGTGGTGGTGGAGGAAGTCGAAGGCAATCCGGGTTACTACAACTCGAAGTTCTTCCTTCGCCCGCACTACCAGCTCGAGGGACTGACGGTATCGCTACGCCTGGTATCCAAGCTGCCTTCGGCCAAAGAGGCCTGAGGCATTCAACGACAGCGCCTGCCATGGTGGCGGGCGCTTGCATAGCGTAGTGGCGCGAGCCACACGGGAGGAAAGATGGCTGTTGATATGTTCATCAAGATCGGCGACGTCAAGGGTGAGTCCAAGGACAAGACTCACGCCGAGGAAATCGACGTGCTGGCATGGAGCTGGGGCATGTCCCAGTCCGGGTCGATGCACATGGGCGGTGGCGGCGGCGCCGGCAAGGTCAACGTGCAGGACCTGTCGTTCACCAAGTACATCGACAAGTCCACGCCCAACCTGATGATGGCCTGCTCCAGCGGCAAGCACTATCCGCAGGCGAAGCTGACCATCCGCAAGGCCGGCGGCGAGAACCAGGTCGAGTACCTGATCATCACCCTGAAGGAAGTCCTGGTGTCCTCGGTGAGCACCGGCGGCAGCGGTGGCGAGGATCGCCTGACCGAGAACGTGACCCTGAACTTCGCCCAGGTCCAGGTCGACTACCAGCCGCAGAAGGCGGATGGCGCGAAGGACGGCGGTCCGGTCAAGTACGGCTGGAACATCCGCCAGAACGTGCAGGCCTGATGAGCCGGCTGCCGGTCATGGCGTGGCCAGGCCATGCCGTGGCCGGTGCGAGCGCCCGCCATGCCGGGTGCCGAAGGCGCGCGCGGCGCGCCGCGGACCTCGTCCGCCCGACCTCCTGCCGGAGGTACTGAATTCCACCGGGTCGTCCGTCGCGTCCGCCGGGCGCCATGGCCGACCCTTCATTCGCATCCGGGCGCCTGGGCTCCCGGCTACAGGGAAGTATCGCGATGATCGCCGAAGAACTGTTGCGCGCCGGGCGCCTGGACGATGCCTTGAAAGCCTTGCAGGAACAGGTGCGCAGCCAGCCGTCGAACGCCACCCTGCGGATCTTCCTGTTCCAGCTGCTGGCCGTGATGGGCCAGTGGGCGCGGGCGCAGAACCAGCTCAAGGTGGTCGGCGAACTGGATGCCTCGGCGCTGCCGATGGTACAGACCTACTCCACCGCCATCGACTGCGAGGCGCTGCGCCGCGAGGTGTTCGCCGGGCGCCTGACGCCGGTGATCCTCGGCCAGCCGGCGGAATGGATCGCGCCGCTGTTGCAGGCCCTGAGCCTGGACGCCGAGGGCCATGGCGAGGCCGCCCAGGCCCTGCGCGAGCAGGCCTTCGACGCCGCGCCGGCGGTGCCCGGGCGGATCGGCGAAGCGCCGTTCGCCTGGCTGGCAGATGCCGACACGCGCCTCGGCCCGGTGCTCGAGGTAATCGTCAACGGTCGCTATGCCTGGTTGCCGATGAGCAACCTGCGCAGCCTCAAGGTCGAGGCGCCGAGCGACCTGCGCGACCTGGTCTGGCTGCCGGCCGAACTGACCCTGGCCAACGGTGGCGCCACCGTCGCGCTGCTGCCGGCGCGCTACGCGGAAACCGTCGAGCACGGCGACGACGCCGCGCGCCTGGGGCGCAAGACCGAATGGCTGGATAGCGGCCTGCCGGTCGGCCAGCGGCTGTTCGTCACCGATGCCGGCGAGACCGCGCTGTTCGACCTGCGTGAGCTGGACTTCGAGCCGACGGACGCCTGACATGGCTGAACTGACCCTCCAGGAGCGCCTGCAGCCGTCGCTGCTCGACCGCCTCACCGACGACGAGCCGGGCAACCTCAAGGAAGCCGCGGAGCGCCGGGTGCTGACCCTGAGCCAGCTGAAGGCCTCGGTGCTGCGCGACCTGGCGTGGCTGTTCAACACCACTTCGCTGTTCGACCACGGCCCCGCCGCACGGATGCCGGCCGGCAACTCGGTGCTCAACTACGGGCTGCCGGCGCTGGCCGGGCACACCGCGTCGAGCGTCGACGTGCATGCCATCGAGGCGCTGCTCACCGAGACCATCGCCACCTTCGAGCCGCGCATCATCCGTTCTTCGTTGCGGGTGCGCGCGCAACTGCTGCCCGGCGAGATGGACCACAACGCCCTGAGCTTCGAGATCGAGGGCGATCTCTGGGCCGAACCGGCGCCGCTGCGCCTGCTGCTGACCACCAACCTGGACCTGGAGACCGGTCACGTGCGCGTCGCCCAGGGCGAGCGGAGGCGTACATGAACCCGCGCCTGCTCGAGTACTACAACCAGGAATTGCAACACATCCGCGAAAGCGCCGCGGAGTTCGCCGAGGAGTTCCCGAAGATCGCCGGGCGCCTGTCGCTGTCCGGCTTCGAGTGCGCCGACCCCTACGTCGAGCGCCTGCTGGAAGGCTTCGCCTATCTCACCGCGCGGGTCCAGCTGAAGCTCGACGCGGAGTACCCGACCTTCACCCACAACCTGCTGGAAATCGCCTACCCGCACTACCTGGCGCCGACTCCGTCGATGACCGTGGTGCAGCTGCGCCCGGACCCCAACGAAGGCGCCCTGAGCAGCGGCTTCAGCGTCGAGCGCGGGGCCTCCCTGCGCGGCCAGCTCGGCCCCGATGACCAGACCGCCTGCGAATACCGCACCGCCCACCCGGTGACCCTGTGGCCGCTGGAAGTGGCCCAGGCCGACTACTTCGGCAATCCCGCCGCGGTGCTCGGCCGCCTCGCCGCCAGCGAGCCGCGGGCCAAGGCCGGCCTGCGCATCCGCCTGCGCAGCGGCGCCGGTATCCCGTTCGACAGCCTGTCGCTGGACGCCCTGCCGCTCTACCTGCACGGCGCCGACGAACAACCCTACCGCCTCTACGAACAATTGCTCGGCAACGCCTGCGCGGTGTTCGTCCGCGCCCCGGACAATGCCTGGGTCGAACGCCTGCCGACGAGCAGCCTGCGTGCGCGTGGCTTCGACGACGAGGACGCGCTGCTGCCGGTGGTGCCGCGGGCGTTCCAGGGCTACCGCCTGCTGCAGGAATACTTCGCCCTGCCGGCGCGCTTCCTGTTCGTCGAGTTCTCCGGCCTGAACCGCGCCCTGCGTCGATGCCACGGCGAGGAGCTGGAACTGGTCGTGCTGTTCGGCAAGCACGACCAGCGCCTGGAGGGCACGGTGGACGCGGAGCAACTGGTGCCGTTCTGCACCCCGGCGATCAACCTGTTCCCGCGCCGCTGCGACCGCATCCACCTGTCCGACCGGGTCAACGAGCATCATGTGATCGTCGACCGCACCCGTCCGCTGGATTTCGAGGTGCATTCGCTGCAACAGGTGAGCGGCCACGGCAGCGGTCCGGAGCAACCCTTCCAACCGTTCTACGCGGTGCGCGACCCGGCGCGCTACGGCCGCGAGCAGGCCTACTTCAGCGTGCGCCGCGAACCGCGCGTGCTGTCCAGCAAGCAGCGGCGCAAGGGCCCGCGCTCGACCTACGTCGGCAGCGAGACCTTCGTCGCCCTGGTCGACGCCAACCAGGCGCCCTATCGCCACGACCTGCGCCAGCTCGGCATCGCCGCGCTGTGCACCAACCGCGACCTGCCGCTGTTCATGCCGATCGGCGCGCACAAGAGCGACTTCACCCTGGAGGACAGCGCCCCGGTCATGCAGGTGCGCTGCCTCGCCGGACCGAGCCGGCCGCGCGCCAGCCGTGCCCACGATGCCAGCGCCTGGCGGCTGATCAGCCAGCTGTCGCTGAACTACCTGTCGTTGGCCGAGCGCGGCCAGGGCGCCGCCGCCCTGCGCGAGCTGCTGCGGCTCTACGGCGACAGCGGCGATCCGGCGCTGCAACTGCAGATCGAGGGCCTGCGCGAGGTCAGCAGCAAGCCTTGCACGCGGCGCCTGCCGATGCCCGGGCCGATCGTCTTCGGCCGTGGCCTGGAGATCACCCTGGACTTCGACGAGAACGCGTTCCGTGGCACCGGGGTGTTCCTCCTCGGCGCCGTGTTCGAGCGCTTCCTGGCACGCTACGTGTCGATCAACAGCTTTACCGAGACGGTGCTGCGCACCGGCGAACGGGGCGAGGTGATGAGATGGCAGGCGAAGCCGGGCAGCCGTCCGAACCTCTGAACCTGCTCGCCGGGATGGCGGCGGCGCCCTGGGATTACGACTTCTTCCAGGCGCTGCGGCGCATCGAGTGCGAGTCGCCGCAACTGCCGCGCCTTGGTCATTCGGTGCGGCTGGCGGACGACCCGCTGCGTCTCGGGCAGAAGCCCGACTGCACCTTCGCGCCCTCGACCCTGGCCTCGGTGAGCCAGGCCGGCACCGCTGCGGTGCCGCGCCTGGACCAGTTCTTCTTCGGCCTCACCGGCCCCAACGGGCCGCTGCCGCTGCACCTCACCGAATACGCCCGAGAACGCCAGCGCAACGTCAACGACGCGACCTTCAAGCGCTTCATGGACGTCTTCCACCACCGCCTGCTGACCCTGTTCTACCGGGCCTGGGCCGAGGCGCGGCCGGAGATCAGCCACGACCGGATCGACGACGACTACTGGTCGGCGCGTCTCGCCGCGCTCTCCGGGCGCGGCATGCCGAGCCTGCGGGGGCGCGAGCCGCTGGCGGACACCGCACGCTACTACTACACCGGCCACCTCGCCGCGCAGACCCGCTACCCGGACGGCCTGCGGGTGATCCTCGCGGAGTATTTCGAGGTCCCGGTGGCGGTCGAGGAATACGTCGGCCAATGGCTGGAGCTGCCCGAGCGCAGCCGCCTCGGCGTCGACTCGACGAGCCTGGGCATGGACGTCTGCCTGGGCACCCACGTCTGGGACCGCCAGCACAAGTTCCGCCTGCGCCTGGGGCCGCTGGACCTCGATCAATACCAGCGCTTCCTGCCCGACGGCGACCACTTCGTCGAGCTGGCCGCCTGGGTCGCCGAATACCTGGGCGAGGAGCTGGACTGGGACGTCAACCTGGTCTTGCAACGCCACGAAGTACCCCCGCTGGGCCTGCAGGGCGGCGGGCGGCTCGGTTTCAACACCTGGCTGGGCGATCCCGGCCAGGACGCCAGGGATCTACTGCTGGCCCGCCAGTACGCCACTGCGCGGCCGCACGAGCACAAGGAGAAGGAACATGAGTGAGATCAGTCGCGTTGCGCTGTTCGGCAAGCTGAACAGCCTGGCCTACAAGGCCATCGAGGCCGCCACGGTATTCTGCAAGCTGCGCGGCAATCCCTATGTCGAGCTGGTGCACTGGTTCCACCAGATCCTCCAGTTGCCGGACTCGGACCTGCACCAGATCGTCCGCCAGTCCGGGATCGACCCGGCGCGCCTGGCCAAGGACCTGACCGAGGCCCTCGACCGTCTGCCGCGCGGCTCGACCTCGATCACCGACCTGTCCTCCCATGTCGAGGAAGCGGTGGAGCGCGGCTGGGTCTACGGCAGCCTGATGTTCGGCGAGAGCCAGGTGCGCACCGGCTACCTGGTGATCGGCATCCTCAAGACGCCGAGCCTGCGCCATGCCCTCACCGGGCTGTCGGCGGAATTCGCCAAGCTCAAGGTCGAGGCGCTCACCGAGCGCTTCGACGAGTACGTCGGCGCCTCGCCGGAGAACGGCCTGTCGGCCAGCGACGGCTTCAACGCCGGCGCCGCCCCGGGCGAGGCCAGCGGCGCCCTGGCGCCGAGCGCGATGGGCAAGCAGGAGGCGCTCAAGCGCTTTACCGTGGACCTCACCGAGCAGGCCCGTAGCGGCAAGCTCGACCCCATCGTCGGGCGTGACGAGGAGATCCGCCAGTTGGTGGACATCCTCATGCGCCGCCGGCAGAACAACCCGATCCTCACCGGCGAGGCCGGCGTCGGCAAGACCGCGGTGGTGGAAGGCTTCGCCCTGCGCATCGTCGCCGGCGACGTCCCGCCGGCGCTGAAGGACGTCGAACTGCGCGCCCTCGACGTCGGCCTGCTGCAGGCCGGGGCGAGCATGAAGGGCGAGTTCGAGCAGCGCCTGCGCCAGGTGATCGAAGACGTGCAGAGTTCCGAGAAGCCGATCATCCTGTTCATCGACGAAGCCCACACCCTGGTCGGCGCCGGTGGCGCGGCCGGCACCGGCGACGCCGCCAACCTGCTCAAGCCGGCCCTGGCGCGCGGCACCCTGCGCACCGTGGCGGCGACCACCTGGGCCGAGTACAAGAAGCACATCGAGAAGGACCCGGCGCTGACCCGGCGTTTCCAGGTGGTGCAGGTGGACGAGCCGTCCGAGCACAAGGCCATCCTGATGATGCGCGGCGTCGCGTCGACCATGGAGAAGCACCACCAGGTGCAGATCCTCGACGAGGCGCTGGAGGCGGCGGTCCGGCTGTCGCACCGCTACATCCCGGCGCGCCAGCTGCCGGACAAGTCGGTGAGCCTGCTGGATACCGCCTGCGCGCGCACCGCCATCAGCCTGCACGCGGTGCCGGCCGAGGTCGACGATAGCCGCCGGCGCATCGAGGCGCTGGAAACCGAGCTGGCGATCATCCGCCGCGAGAGCGCCATCGGCGTCGCCACCGCCGAACGCCAGCGCAACGCCGAGACCCTGCTGGCCGAGGAGCGCGAGCGCCTGGCCGCCCTGGAGCAGCGCTGGGCCGAGGAAAAACGCCTGGTCGACGAACTGCTGGAGACCCGCGCCCGTCTGCGCGCCGCCGCCGAAGCGGTGGACGCCGGCGGCGCGCCGCTGGGCGAAGGCGAGGCGCGTCTCGACGAGGAACAGCGCCAGGCGCTGCATGCGCGGCTGGCCGAACTGCAGGCGCAACTGAGCGCGTTGCAGGGCGAAGAGCCGCTGATCCTGCCGACCGTGGACTACCAGGCGGTGGCCTCGGTGGTCGCCGACTGGACCGGCATCCCGGTCGGCCGCATGGCGCGCAACGAGATCGACACCGTGCTCAACCTCGACCGGCACCTGAAGAAGCGCATCATCGGCCAGGACCACGCGCTGGAGATGATCGCCAAGCGCATCCAGACTTCCCGCGCCGGCCTCGACAACCCGAGCAAGCCGATCGGCGTGTTCATGCTCGCCGGCACCTCCGGGGTGGGCAAGACCGAGACCGCGCTGGCGCTGGCCGAGGCCATGTACGGCGGCGAGCAGAATGTCATCACCATCAACATGAGCGAGTTCCAGGAAGCCCACACCGTCTCCACCCTCAAGGGCGCCCCGCCCGGCTACATCGGCTACGGCGAGGGTGGCGTGCTGACCGAGGCGGTGCGTCGCAAGCCCTACAGCGTGGTGCTGCTGGATGAAGTGGAGAAGGCCCACCCGGATGTCCACGAGATCTTCTTCCAGGTCTTCGACAAGGGCGTGATGGAGGACGGCGAAGGCCGGGTGATCGACTTCAAGAACACCCTGATCCTGCTCACCACCAACGCCGGCACCGAGATGATCGCCAGCCTCTGCGCCGATCCGGAACTGATGCCCGAGCCGGAAGCCATCGCCAAGTCGCTGCGCGAACCGCTGCTGAAGATCTTCCCGCCGGCGCTGCTCGGCCGCCTGGTGACCATCCCCTACTACCCGCTCAGCGACGACATGCTCAAGGCCATCTCGCGCCTGCAACTGGGGCGGATCAAGAAGCGCGTGGAGGCGACCCACAAGGTGCCGTTCGAGTTCGACGAGGGCGTCGTCGACCTGATCGTCTCGCGCTGCACCGAGACCGAGAGCGGCGGCCGGATGATCGACGCGATCCTCACCAACACGCTGTTGCCGGACATGAGCCGCGAGTTCCTCACCCGCATGCTCGAAGGCAAGCCGTTGGCCGGGGTACGTATCAGTAGCCGCGACAACCAGTTCCACTACGACTTCGCCGAGGCCGAGTGACAACCGGCGACACGCAGAGCAGTAGAAGGAACCGTCGATGGGATTGATGCAACTGACCCGCCTGGTCCAGGTGGATTGCCCGCTGGGGCCGGACGTGCTGCTGTTGCAGCGCATGGAGGGACGCGAGGAACTGGGACGGCTGTTCGCCTACGAGCTGCACCTGGTATCGGAAAATCCCAACCTGCCGCTGGAGCAGTTGCTCGGCAAGCCGATGAGCCTGTCGCTGGAGCTGCCCGGCGGCAGCCGGCGCTTCTTTCACGGTATCGTCGCGCGCTGTAGCCAGGTGGCCGGGCACGGCCAGTTCGCCGGCTACCAGGCCACCCTGCGGCCCTGGCCGTGGCTGCTGACGCGCACCTCGGACTGCCGCATCTTCCAGAACCAGAGCGTGCCGGAGATCATCAAGCAGGTGTTCCGCGACCTCGGCTTTTCCGATTTCGAGGATGCCCTCACGCGCCCCTACCGCGAGTGGGAATACTGCGTGCAGTACCGCGAGACCAGCTTCGACTTCATCAGCCGGCTGATGGAACAGGAGGGCATCTACTACTGGTTCCGCCATGAGCAGAAGCGCCACATCCTGGTGCTCTCCGACGCCTACGGCGCGCATCGCAGCCCGGGTGGCTACGCCAGCGTGCCGTACTACCCGCCGACCCTCGGCCATCGCGAGCGCGACCACTTCTTCGACTGGCAGATGGCACGCGAGGTCCAGCCCGGTTCGCTGACCCTCAACGACTACGACTTCCAGCGCCCCGGCGCGCGCCTGGAGGTGCGTTCGAACATCGCCCGGCCGCACGCGGCGGCCGACTACCCGCTGTACGACTATCCCGGCGAATACGTGCAGAGCCAGGACGGCGAGCAGTACGCGCGCAACCGCATCGAGGCGATCCAGGCGCAGCACGAGCGCGTGCGCCTGCGCGGCGTGGTGCGTGGGATCGGTGCCGGGCACCTGTTCCGCCTGAGCGGCTATCCGCGCGATGACCAGAACCGCGAGTACCTGGTGGTCGGCGCCGAATACCGGGTGGTCCAGGAACTCTACGAAACCGGCAGCGGCGGCGCCGGCTCGCAGTTCGAGAGCGAGCTGGACTGCATCGACGCCAGCCAGTCGTTCCGCCTCCTGCCGCAGACCCCGGTGCCGGTGGTGCGCGGTCCGCAGACCGCGGTGGTGGTGGGGCCCAAGGGCGAGGAGATCTGGACCGACCAGTACGGCCGGGTCAAGGTGCACTTCCACTGGGATCGCCACGACCAGTCGAACGAGAACAGCTCCTGCTGGATTCGCGTGTCCCAGGCCTGGGCCGGGAAGAACTGGGGTTCGATGCAGATCCCGCGGATCGGCCAGGAAGTGATCGTCAGCTTCCTCGAAGGCGACCCGGACCGGCCGATCATCACCGGGCGGGTCTACAACGCCGAGCAGACGGTGCCCTACGAGCTGCCGGCGAACGCCACCCAGAGCGGCACCAAGAGCCGTTCGAGCAAGGGCGGCACGCCGGCCAACTTCAACGAGATCCGCATGGAGGACAAGAAGGGCGCCGAGCAGTTGTACATCCACGCCGAGCGCAACCAGGACAACCTGGTCGAGAACGATGCCTCGCTGTCGGTCGGCCACGACCGCAACAAGAGCATCGGCCACGACGAGCTGGTACGCATCGGCAACAACCGCACCCGCGCGGTGAAGCTCAACGACACCCTGCTGGTGGGCGGGGCGAAGAGCGACAGCGTCACCGGCACCTACCTGATCGAGGCCGGTGCGCAGATCCGCCTGGTCTGCGGCAAGAGCGTGGTGGAGTTCAACGCCGACGGCACCATCAATATCTCCGGCAGCGCCTTCAACCTCTACGCCAGCGGCAACGGCAACATCGACACCGGCGGCCGCCTCGACCTCAATTCCGGCGGTGCCAGCGAGGTCGACGCCAAGGGCAAGGGCGTGCAGGGCACCATCGACGGCCAGGTACAGGCGATGTTTCCGCCGCCGGCGAAGGGCTGAGGCGGCGGCATCCTGGCCGCCCGCCCTCGGGCAGGACGCCGCGGGAGCCTTGACGATTCGCGCATGTCCTCGCCAGGCAGAAGCGGCGGTCGCTCAAGACCGATGGTGTTGCGCTCAGGGTAGGTCGACCTTCAGGCCGCGGCCAGTGCGTATGCCGACGTAGAATGCGTCCTTGAGGGCCCTGGCGAGTTCCGGGTCGGTCTCCTCGAACTCTTTCCCGGCGATGCCGCCGAAGCTCAGCCGGTGCAACGCGGAACGGTCCAGGCTGCGGTCGAGCAGCACGGCTTTCAGGTACAGCAACTGCTTTTCCACGGAGAGCAGCATCCCGCATTGCGGATGCCGGGCCAGCCGCTCGGCGACCAGCGCCAGGGCGCGTTCGACATAGTTCACGGGGGACATGGCTGCGCCGCTTCAGCCCTTGGGAAAGCCCGTCTCGTACTCCTCGCGGGTGATTTCCCGGCCGAAACGCAGCGCATCGTTGAACAGGCGGTTGTCGTGCTCAACCGGCTCGGGGGATTCGGCTTCGCCGTAGAAGCGCACGTGGATCGTGCCCTGCCGATGGTCCCAGCGGTAGGTGACGTCTTCGAAGTCGTAGTCGATGTAGATATCGCGCCTGGCGAACGCTTCGCCCTTTTCAATTGCCATTGCCTTTCCTCACTGCGTCGTAGTACGCCCGGCTCTTCTCGGCGATGGCCTGGGCCTCCGGGGACTTCGGATCCAGTACCCGCCAGTCCTCATAGTACTTGTGGCCCTGCCCTCCGGGTACGCCGGCCTTGGCCGCCACCGCGTCGTAGGTGTCGTTGCCGAGGAGGATGCGAGCCATGTCCTCCGACTCCTTGGCGTAGATCATCTCCGGCGAGTTGACCTGGATCTCGCCGGGTATCCCGGCCTTGGTGTTCATCGTCGAGTTCACCCCGCTGTAGCCGAGCGGGTCGGCGTTGCCGTCGATCACCTTGACCTTGGCGCCGCGGTTGGCCAGCTCGGCGGCAACGGTGTTCACCTTGTCGCCTTCGACGATGATGGTGTTGCGGGCCAGGTCCTTGATCTTGGTCGGATCGCCCTTGTAGTCGTTGTTGATCTTCTGCATGGCGCGTTCGCGCGACTTGATCGGTGCCTTGGCGACCCTGCCGCCGTGCTTAGCCGCCAGTCCGTCGGCCACCGCGTCGATCTCGGCCTTGGCTGCCGGCGCCTTGCCATAGACCTTCTCGAAGCCTTTCGGCACCTGGGTCTTCGGCGCGCCCTTGGGTGCGTTGCCGAGCCGTGCCATCTTCGGTCCGAAGCCCAGCAGCGCCATGCCGGCCACGCCCTGGAACAGGTCGCGGTAGCCGGGACCGAGGCGGTCGCCGAGGTCGCCGAGCAGGGCCATGCCGCCCATCATCAGCCCGCCGATGGCGACCACTCCAACCAGCGCCGCGACCCCGGCCATCGCCGCCAGCAGCAGGCCGCCGGCAAGGGCCGCCAGGCCCAGCGCCTCGAGGCCGGTGTGCAGCCATTCCTCCAGATCGAGAACGAAGGCCACCCGCTCGGTGGGGCCGCCGATGAAGGTGTTCTGGCTGCCGGTCTTGATGTGCGCGCCGCAGACCATCTTGCTCTGCAGGCGCGCCGCCGGCTTGCCGTTGATGTACACGGTGGCGCTGCCTTCGGCGATCAGCACCGGGAACGGCCACAGCGGATGGTTCAGCGGCAGGCCGCTGCAGGTGGCGGAGACGTCGTCGCCGGCGCGCATCGCGTTGCGACTGTTCACGTAGACGTTGAAGCTGCCGCGTATGAGCACCCCGGTGGTCGGCTCGGGTAGCTCGAAGATGGTGGTCAGGCCCTTGACGATCTGGAACATCGACAGCCCGCCGGCGGCGATCGAACCGGCCAGGATCACCGCGGCCAGGCCGCCGGTGGCGGCGGTGGCGGCGACCACGGCGGCGCCGATCAGGGCTCCGGCCACGGCTCCGGCGACCATCGCGGCGACACCGAAACCGTGGGCTATCTCATCGCCCAGTCGGGCGGCGGCTTGCGCATCCATGCGTCGGTACTCGGATCAGCTAGGGGTCGGGCGCGGGACCAGGGTCTGCATCGCCTGCTTCCAGGCCGGCTCGTGGTGCGGCAGGTCAGCCGGGGTGGTGGTCAGGGTGGTGATCAGCACCGCCGGGCGGCGCTCGATGAATACCTGGCGCAGCATCAGGTCGCGGCCCTCGCGCTGCCACTGGTAGTCGAGGAGCACGGCGGCGTGGCCGTGGATGTTGATGTCCCAGCGCTTGTGCAGCTTGAAGCCGGGCAATTGCTTCTCGGCGTTTTCCAGTTGGCGGGCGACATAGTCGGCGAACGGCGCGTCGCCCTGGCTGGCGTCGCGGCTGATGACGAAACTGGCTTCGCGGGCGGGGCCGCTGGCGGGGAGCTTGAAGATGTTGATGCTCTGGTCCTGCCAGGCATCGGGAATCTCGAGATCGGCTTCGTGGAGGCGATAGAGCGTCACTGTGTTAACCCCTTCCCTAGGATTCTGAGTGAGTCATTGCTGGACAAAAGCTTTACGGAATGTTGCTCGCGAATCAAGGCTTTCCTGGCCCGAAGCGGCCTTTCGTGATGGCATTCTGCCTGTTCGCCGTCGGTCGGGGCGCTCGTCGGAATCTGTGTCACGCATCTCCCCTTTCCACCGCATCCGCGCCTATGCTGCTTGGGTGGCGCCGCTCCAACGGCGCCAGTGATGGACGTGGATCAAGGATGATTTCATGGCACTTGCGCAACAGACCCGCCTGGTCCGGGTCGACAGTCCGCTCGGCGCGGAGGTCCTGCAATTGCAGCGAATGGAGGGTCGCGAAGAGCTCGGCCGGCCGTTCGCCTACGAGCTGGAACTGATCTCGGAAAACCCCGACCTGCCACTCGACGGGCTGCTGGGCAAGCCGGCCAGCCTGGCGCTGGAACTGCACGACGGCAGCCGGCGGCATTTCCACGGCATCGTCGCCGCTTGCAGCCAGGGATCCGGCAACGGCCAGTTCGCCAGCTACCAGGTCACCCTGCGCCCCTGGCTGTGGCTGCTGACGCGCACCTCCGACTGCCGCATCTTCCAGAACCAGAAGGTCCCGGACATCATCAAGCAGGTGTTCCGCGACCTCGGCTTCTCCGACTTCGAGGACGCCCTGAGCCGCTCCTACCGCGAGTGGGAATACTGCGTGCAGTACCGCGAGACCAGTTTCGACTTCGTCAGCCGGCTGATGGAGCAGGAAGGCATCTACTACTGGTTCCGCCACGAGCGGAATCGGCACATCCTGGTTCTATCCGACGCCTATGGCGCGCACCAGAGCCCGCCGAACTACGCCAGCGTGCCCTACTACCCGCCGACCCTGGAACAGCGCGAGCGCGACCATTTCTACGACTGGCACATGGCGCGCGAGGTGCAGTCCGGCTCACTGAGCCTCAACGACTACGACTTCCAGCGTCCCGGCGCGCGCCTGGAGGTGCGTTCGAACATCGCCCGCTCGCACGCGGCGGCCGACTACCCGCTGTACGACTACCCTGGCGAATACGTACAGAGCCAGGACGGCGAGCAGTACGCGCGGACCCGTATCGAAGCCTTGCAGGCGCGCTACGAACGGGTGCGCCTGCGCGGCCGCGCCCGCGGCCTGGGTTCCGGCCACCTGTTCAAGCTCAGCGGCTACCCGCGCGAGGACCAGAACCGCGAGTACCTGGTGGTCGGCGCCGATTACCGGGTGGTCCAGGAACTCTACGAGACCGGCGGCGGCGGGGTGGGCGCGCAGTTCGAAAGCGAGCTGGACTGCATCGATGCCGGCCAGGCCTACCGCCCCTTGCCGACCACTCCGCTGCCGATCGTCCGTGGCCCGCAGACTGCGGTGGTGGTCGGGCCCAAGGGCGAGGAGATCTGGACCGACCAGTACGGCCGGGTCAAGGTGCATTTCCACTGGGACCGCCACGACCAGTCCAACGAGAACAGCTCCTGCTGGATACGCGTCTCCCAGGCCTGGGCGGGGAAGAACTGGGGCTCGGTGCAGATCCCGCGGATCGGCCAGGAAGTGATCGTCAGCTTCCTCGAAGGCGACCCGGACCGTCCGATCATCACCGGGCGGGTCTACAACGCCGAGCAGACGGTGCCCTACGAGCTGCCGGCGAACGCCACCCAGAGCGGCACCAAGAGCCGTTCGAGCAAGGGCGGCACGCCGGCCAACTTCAACGAGATCCGCATGGAGGACAAGAAGGGCGCCGAGCAGTTGTTCATCCATGCCGAGAAGAACCAGGACATCGAGGTCGAGAACGACGAGAGCCACTGGGTCGGCCACGACCGGACCAAGACCATCGACTACGACGAGACGGTGCATGTGAAGCACGATCGCACCGAGACCGTGGACAACAACGAGACCATAACCATCGGCGTCGACCGCACCGAGAAGGTCGGTAACAACGAGAAGATCAGTATCGGCGCGAACCGCACCGAGGACGTCGGCAGCAACGAGACCATCAGCATCGGCGTCGACCGCACCGAGAAGGTCGGCAGCAACGAGAAGATCAGCATCGGTGCCAATCGCACCGAGGACGTCGGCAACGACGAGACCATCAGCATCGGCGCGAACCGTAGCGAGTCGGTGGGCAACAACGAGACGATCAGCATCGGCGCCGACCGCAGCGAGTCGGTGGGCGCCAACGAGACCATCGACATAGGCGGCAACCAGAGCACCAGCATCGGCAAGAACGAGTCGCGCAGCGTCGGCCAGGGCCGCGATACCTCGGTGGGCAAGGACGATAGCCTGGACGTGGGCAAGAGCTTCACGCTCAATGCCGGCGACTCGATCACCCTGGTCACCGGTGCCGCCAGCATCCGCATGAAGAAGGACGGCAGCATCGTCATCAGCGGCAAGAACATCACCATCGACGGATCCGGGGCGATCAACATCAAGGCCGACAAGAACGTGGTGGTGAAGGGACGCAAGATCCTCCAGAACTGAAGCGGCGCAGAGCCAGGGAGTCAGCGCATGAGTGTCGAGATCCATCTACCTGGGGCCACGACGGCCCTTCCCGCGCGCCTGGACGGCGTGGTCATCGGCGTCCTCCTCGACGTGCCGGACGCCGCCGCTCCGGTGGTCGCCTATCCCGGTTGCCCGAGCGAGCACGGCCTGGCGGCGGCCACCACCACTCAGCTCAGTCGCGCCGACATCGGCGCCCAGGTAGCGCTGATGTTCGTCGCCGGCGATCCGCGCCAGCCGCTGCTGATCGGCCGCATCCAGCGCCTGCCGCAGGAAGCGCTGGCGCAACTGGACGGCGAGCGCCTGGAGTTCAGTGCCGAACGCGAGATCGTCCTGCGCTGCGGCAAGGCCAGCATCACCCTGACCCGCGCCGGCAAGGTGATCATCCATGGCGCCTACCTCTCCAGCCGCTCCACCGGGGTCAACCGGATCAAGGGCGGTTCGGTGCAGATCAACTGAGCGCGGCGGGCCGGACATGGAACTGTTGAACGCCACCCCGCTGGCCGCCGCCTACAACCAGGGGCTCGACGCCGAAGGCCGGGAGTCGCTGGTGGTGATCGCCAAGGGCAGTTTCGACCTGCCGCTGGACGGTCGCGAGGCGCGCCTGCTGGACGAGCAGCAGGCGCTGCTGATGGTCGATGAATTCTATGGCGAGCCGGGGCTTTCCGCGCCGCGCCGGGAGTGCGAGTTCGTTCCCTTCAAGCCGTTCTGCGATGTGCTGGTGCTGGGCAGCGCCCAGGCGCCCGGCGGGCGGCCGGTACAGCAGTTGACCGCGGGCATCCGCGTCGGCCGGGTGAGCAAGGCGCTGGCGGTGCATGGGCCGCGCCAGTGGGAACCGGGATTGCTCGGTGCCGGCGCGGGCGTCGCGCAGCCGTTCCAGCGCCAGGACATTTCCTACGCCAGTGCCTTCGGCGGCAGCCATGCCTCGCCGGACAACCCTGATTTCATGGATTGCTACATGGCCAATCCGGCCGGATGTGGCTGGTTTCCGCGCAGCGCCGACACCGCCGAGATCGTCGGCACGCCGATGCCGGCCACGGAAAAACTCGGCGAGCCGGTGGACAGCCCCCACGGCCGCTTCACGCCGATGGCGCTCGGCCCGCTCGGTCGCCACTGGCAGGCCCGGGTCGGCTTTGCCGGCCGCTACGACGACGCCTGGCTGGCCGAGCGCTTCCCGTTCCTGCCCGCCGATTTCGACGAGCGTTACTTCCAGTCCGCGCCGGCCGACCAGTGGACCGACCATCTGCGCGGCGGCGAGGAGGTCCTGCTGCTCAACCTCACCGGCGAGGAGCGCGCGGCCTTCCGCGTGCCGCGCAGGGAGGTGCCGGTTACCTTCTTCCTGAAAAAGGGTGGCCACGAAACCGCGCAGGCACGGATCGATACCCTGCTGGTGGACTGCGACGCCCGTCGCGTGGAAGTCACCTGGCGCATTCGCCGGCCGTTGAAGCGCAACCTGTTCGAGATCGCCCAGGTGCTGGTCGGCAGCAAGTCCGCCGCCTGGTGGCGCGCCCGCGAGCTGGGCAAGGACTACTACCCCTCGCTTGCCGCGTTGGCACGCAGCCGCCAGGCCGAGGAGGACGAGGCATGAGCCAGGCCCTGAGCATCGTCGCCTCCGGCATGGTCAGCGCGGTCGGCCTCAGCGCGCCGGCCAGCTGCGCGGCGATCCGCTGCGCCCTGGACAACTTCCAGGAAACCCGTTTCATCGACCAGGGCGGCGAATGGTTGCTTGCCGCCAGCGTGCCGCTGGAGCAGCCCTGGCGCGGCCGCGCCAAGCTGCTGAAGATGGCTGCGCGAGCCATCGACGAGGCCTTGCGCGGCCAGCCCGATCTCGATTGCACGGAGCTGCCGCTGCTGCTCTGCGTCGCCGAGGGCGACCGTCCCGGACGCTGCGCGGGGCTCGACGAGTCTTTCCTGCGTGACCTGGAAGGCGAGCTGGGACGACGCTTCCATCCCTCCTCGGCACTCATCGCCCGTGGCCGGGTCGGTGGCGCGGTGGCCCTGCTCAACGCGCGCAAGCTGATCCAGGGCGGCTGCCGGCAGGTCCTGGTGGCCGGCGTCGACTCCTTCGTCAGCGGCCCGACCCTGGCCGCCTACGAGGCCCGCGAGCGGCTGCTGACCAGCCAGAACTCCAACGGCTTCATTCCCGGCGAGGGCGCCGCCGCCGTGCTGGTCGCCGCGCCGCTCCACGAGGAGGCGCCGCAGCTGCTCTGCATCGGCCTCGGCTTCGGCATCGAGAAGGCCACGGTGGAGAGCGAGGACCTGCCGTTGCGCGCCGACGGCCTGACCCAGGCCGTGCGCGCCGCCCTCGCCGAGGCTGGCTGCGGCCTGGAGCAGATGGACTACCGGCTCACCGACATTTCCGGCGAGCAGTACTACTTCAAGGAGGCCTCGCTGACCCTGAGTCGCAACCTGCGCGTGCTCAAGCCGAAGTTCGACCTCTGGCACCCCGCCGACTGCATCGGCGAATGCGGCGCCGCCATCGGTCCGGCGTTGCTCGCCGTGGCCCTGGCCGCTTCGTGCAAGGGCTACGGCGACGGGCCGAACGTGTTCTGCCACCTGGGCAACGATGCCGGCGAACGCGCCGCCGCGCTGCTCAGCTATCGACGGGTGAGGGCTGCCTGATGGCCAACGAGGTGTACGCCAACAACATGGAGATCTCCTGCAAGGCGGCGAGCGGCAAGTCCATCGCGGCCTTCCCGGATGTCTGCTTCACCCCGCCGCAGGCGCCGCCGACGCCGTTGGGGGTACCGATCCCCTACCCCAATACCGGCCTGTCCAAGGACACCACCAAAGGCACCCGGACCATTCGCATCACCCGCAAGGAGGTGATGCTGAAGAACAAGAGCTACTACAAGACCAGCTACGGCGACGAGCCGGGGCGGGCGCCGAAGAAGGGCATCGTCACCAGCAAAATCAAGGGCAAGGTGTACTTCACCTCCTGGTCGATGAACGTCAAGTTCGAAAGCAAGAACGTGGTTCGCCACCTCGACCTGACCACCCACAACCACGCGTCCTTTCCCGGCAATACGCCACCCTGGATCTATTCCGACAAACAGACCATGGCGCTGCACAAGGATTGCGAGGAGGACGTGCAGAAGGAGAAGACGGCTTGCGCCGGCAAGAAGACCAAGGCGGAGAAGTGCGCCGACGATGGCTGCAAGAAAGCCAGGAAATGCCTGTTGGTTTCCTACAACCAGGGCAAGAGAAAGAGCGGCATCGGCTGCTGTCCCGGCGAACAGCCGCACCACCTGATCGAGGCGCATTGCTTCTACGAGGTGGGCAAGCGCGGCGAGGGCGACAGCATGTTCTTCAACGCGCCTGCGGGCAAGCAGCCGTACAAGGACACCGAGTCGCCCTGCGTGTGCGCCGAAGGGCCCCGGCATGCGGGCGAACACGGCCAGTACCATGCCTTCCAGCAGGCTCTGGAGGCCAAGCACCACGAGAAGTCCGGCGGCTGGACCTACGCGGATGCGCGCAACGCCGGGGTCAAGGCGAACAAGGCGGTGAACGAACAGTGCAACGACAAGTGCACCGCGGCTCAGTTGGACAGTTATCACAAGGAACGCTGTGGGGTGACCGACAGCACGCCGCTCAGGACCGACCCGCAGGCGGGGACACGCTCGGTGGGTACGCTGGACGCCAAGCAAACCGCTGCCCTGCAGGCGGAAATCGGGGCGATGAGCGGCATGTCGGCGGCCGGCGGTTCACTGTAAGGAGTAGAAAGTGTCGTTCGAGAAAAATCATTTCAGCTATCTGCATGGCGTGGTGCAGAGCCGCACGACGATCCGCGCGGTGGCCCAGATCGATCAGTTGACCGAACAGGGAGCGGCCAACGCCACCCTGATCAAGTGGAATCTCTCGTCGCCGCCGCCAGCGGCGTTCAACCTGGCTTGGTACTGCACGCGCATGGCGATCCAGAAGGTTCCGCGTGGTGGCGGCATCGAGCTGATCTACATGGGGCCGGATGGGCACATGGGCTACGGCACCGCCAACGGCGATAGCGAGGCGCCGATCTGGCCGGCCGGTGAAGGGCCGGATGTGTACGGCGTCCTGCGCGACCTGCAGGGCATCGGCGATGGCGTCTATGCGGTGGGCATGGGCCGTCAGGTCTACCGTCGCGACCCGTCGGGCGCGTGGCAGCGAAAGGATGCGGGGACGCTGCAGGACCGCGAGCTGATGGATGTCGTCGGCTTCAACGCTATCCATGGCCTCGACGAAGCGGACCTGTATGCCGTGGGCTACGCCGGTGAGGTGTGGCGTTGCGGCAATGGACGCTGGGAGCATTTGGACAGCCCAACCAATGTAATCCTCAATGCGGTGCACATGCTTCCCGACCGCCGCGTGGTGGTGGCGGGCAAGAACGGCTTTCTGATGATCGGCTCGGCGAGTGCCTGGAAGGTCGTCGAGACCGGGCTGGACGCGCAGATATGGGACGTCCAGTACTTCAACGACGACATCTACCTGGCTACCAGCAATGCGCTTTATCGGCTCGATGCACACCATGTCCCGCAGCAGGTGGACATGCGCCTCTGCGGGCCGGTGACCTGTGGCCAACTGCATGCCGGCGACGGCATTCTCCTGTCCACCGGTCGCAAGCACCAGTGTTGGAGCGACGACGGGAGCGTCTGGCATGACCTCACCTGAGTTGCGCCCATGCTGACTTCCGTGGTGCTCGACCAGCACGCCGAGGAAGCCGCCTTCCTTGCCCTGCTCCGCGACTACGCCGTGCGTGCGCCCCATTACGACCTGGAGGAGCTCGCCGAGCTCGATCAGCGCATCGAGGCGCACCTGGACGGCCTGGCGATCGCCGGCCAGGCCGGCCATGACGCCCTGCTCGAGCAACTCGACGCGCACGCCCAGGGCGAGGCGTTCGCCCTCGCGGTGCTGGCCATGCAGGCAGGAGACGATGCGTTGATCGGACGGATGCGCGCCTGTCTTGCGGCGTCTCCGGAAGCCCGGCGCGGTTTCGCCGCAGCCCTCGGCTGGCTCGACTGGGGCCAGGCGCGGCCCTGGGTGGAGCGCCTGCTGGCCTCGCCCGAGCCGCTGTTCCGCGCCATTGGCCTGGCCGCCTGCGGCATGCACCGGCATGACCCGGGGCCGGCGCTGCTGTCCGCCCTTGGCCACGCCGACCCGGCGGTGCTGGCGCGCGCCGCGCGCACCGCCGGCGAACTGCGTCGGCGCGACCTGATGGCGAATATCCGCGCCTACCGCGCCCACGACGACCCGAGCCTGCGCTTCTGGGCCAACTGGGCCACCGCGCAGATGGGCGACGAGGAGGCGTTAGGGCCATTGCGTGCGTTCGCCGGGCAGCCCGGCCCGTTCCAGCTGCCGGCGACCATGGTGCTGCTCGCCTGGCAGCCGCGTGACACCAGCATGGCCTGGATTCGCCAACTGATGCAGGCGGCGGACACGCGGCGGATCGGCATCCAGGCCACCGGCCTGTTCGGCGATCCGGTGGCGGTGCCCTGGCTGATCCAGCAGATGCGCGACGAGAGTCTGGCGCGGGTCGCCGGCGAGGCCTTCAGCCTGATCACCGGCGCCGACCTGGCGTTGCTCGACCTGGAGCTGGAGGCCTTGCCCGACTACGACCCAGGCCCCAACGACGATCCCGACGACGACAACGTCGCCCTCGACGACGACGAGAACCTTACCTGGCCGGAGGCGGAGCGAGTCTCCGCCTGGTGGCGTGACAACGGCGCGCGCTTCGTCGCCGGGCGCGCCTACCTGCTCGGCGAACCTCTGGGCGAGGCGCGCTGCCGCCAGGTCCTGCGCAACGGCCAGCAACGCCAGCGAATGGCTGCGGCGTGCCTGCTGGCGCGCTTCGTGCCGAACCTGCCGCTGTTCCCCACCGGTGCGCCGGTGCGCCGCCAACTGGACCTGTTCTGATAGCTGGCTGGCACCGGGCGGCCAGGTCATGGCCGCTGGCGCGGTGCGCCGGGTTTTCCCATTCGACGAATTTCCCTGCACGTAGCCAACCGGTTGACTGAAACCTTTCACCACTTATGCGGGGCGAATGGAAATGCCACTCGTTTGCCATGATAGCCTGTCGACATCCTCTGGAAATATCGTGAAAAAAGCTGGCAACGTGCGAGATAGAGGGATTTTTTAATTTATGGTTAAGCTTCGGGCATTAGCGTTGAGCACCAGAAGTGACCGATCGGTCACGTAGGTCGCTCTGCGTTTGTTGTGCCTTTTTCCTATGGGGAAAGCGTCGGCAGACGTGGGAAAATTCAATCGATCCATTCATCGAGGTTCCGAACCATGCCAGACCGTATGCGGGGCGTTAAGTCCGATTCTCCAGAGCAGGAAAGCGCTGACGACGCATTGAAAAGGATTGTCGATGGATTCCAGCATTTCCGCCGGGAGGTCTTTCCCGAGCAGCAGGCGCTGTTCAAGAAGCTCGCCAATAGCCAGCGGCCGCGGGCGATGTTCATCACCTGCGCGGATTCGCGCATCGTTCCCGAGCTGATCACCCAGAGTTCCCCCGGCGACCTGTTCGTCACCCGCAACGTCGGCAACGTGGTGCCGCCCTACGGGCAGATGAACGGCGGCGTCTCCACCGCCATCGAATACGCCGTGCTGGCGCTGGGCGTGCACCACATCATCGTCTGCGGCCACTCCGACTGCGGGGCGATGCGCGCCGTGCTCGACCCGCAGACCCTGGAACGCATGCCGACGGTCAAGGCCTGGCTGCGGCACGCCGAGGTGGCGCGCACGGTGGTGGCGGACAACTGCGACTGCGGCGCCAGCCACGACACCCTCGGGGTGCTCACCGAAGAGAACGTGGTGGCCCAGCTCGATCACCTGCGCACCCACCCCTCGGTGGCCTCGCGCCTGGCCAGCGGGCAACTGTTCATCCACGGCTGGGTGTACGACATCGAGAGTGCGCAGATCCGCGCCTACGACGCCAAGCAGGGTCGCTTCCTGCCCCTCGACGGCGAGCATCCGGTGCCGATGGCCACGCCCGCGCCGCGCTACCTGAACTCGTGATAGCGGCGGCCGTGCGGGCCGCCGGATAACAACAGCGTTTTCGCGTCACCTTTCGCCGTTCCTGCCATGGACGACCTCTGGGAAGCCCCGTTCCGGGGCTGAACGGGTCGCTATTACAAGAAAAAACACACTGCGCACACACAACCGGCGCCGGGCCTGGTCCTGGCGTCGCTCCCTCGTCGTGGAAAAAATTCGCAGGAGAACTGTGCCATGCATGTTTCAAAGGTGTTTCCGTCCCTCCGGGACACGTTGCCGCGGGACCTGATGGCCTCCGTGGTGGTGTTCCTCGTCGCCCTGCCGCTGTGCATGGGCATCGCCATCGCCTCCGGGATGCCGCCGGCCAAGGGCCTGCTCACCGGCATCGTCGGTGGCCTGGTGGTCGGCTTCCTGGCCGGCTCGCCGCTACAGGTCAGCGGCCCGGCGGCCGGCCTCGCGGTGCTGGTCTTCGAACTGGTGCGTACCTACGGGGTGGCCATGCTCGGGCCGATCCTGCTGCTCGCCGGCGCCATCCAGCTGCTCGCCGGGCGGCTGCGCCTGGGCTGCTGGTTCCGGGTCACCTCGCCGGCGGTGGTATACGGGATGCTCGCCGGCATCGGCATCCTCATCGTCCTTTCGCAATTGCACGTGATGCTCGACCTGGCGCCCAAGGCGTCCGGCCTCGACAACCTGCTGGCATTCCCCCAGGCGGCGTTCGCCGCGCTCGGTTCGCTGGGCATGGACAGCGGCCTCGACGCGGCGCTGCTCGGGCTGGGCACCATCGCGGTGATGTGGGGCTGGGACAAGCTGCGTCCGCAACGCCTGCGCTTCCTACCCGGCGCGCTGCTCGGCGTGAGCCTGGCGACCCTGGCCAGCCTCTGGCTGGCGCTGGACGTGCGACGGGTCGAGGTACCGGCCAACCTCGGCGAGGCCATCGACTGGCTACGCCCGGTCGACCTGCTGGCCCTGGCCGATCCCTCCCTGCTGCTGGCGGCGGTGGTGGTGGCCTTCATCGCCAGTGCGGAGACCCTGCTCTCGGCGGCGGCGGTGGATCGCCTGCACGACGGCCCGCGCTCGGACATGGATCGCGAGTTGTCCGCCCAGGGGGTCGGCAACATGCTCTGCGGCCTGCTCGGCGCGCTGCCGATGACCGGGGTGATCGTACGCAGCTCGGCCAACGTCAACGCCGGTGCGCGAACCCGCGCCTCGGCGATCTTCCACGGCCTCTGGTTGCTCGCCTTCGTCCTCCTGCTCGGCAGCCTGCTGCGGCAGATTCCGGTGGCGAGCCTGGCCGGGGTGCTGGTCTATACCGGGGTCAAGCTGGTCGATTTCAAGGCCCTCGGCAACCTCTCTCGCTACGGCCGGATGCCGATGCTGGTGTACGCGGCCACCGCCCTGGCCATCGTCTTCACCGACCTGCTGACCGGCGTGCTGGTGGGCTTCGCCCTGACCCTGCTGAAGCTGGTGCTGAAGGCGGCGCGGCTGAAGATCGCCCTGCGCTACACCGGCGAGCATGAAGCCGAGCTGCGCCTGAGCGGCGCCGCGACTTTCCTCAAGGTGCCGGCGCTGTCGCGGGTGCTCGACGAGGTCAAGCCGGGGACCACCCTGCACGTACCGATGGATAACCTCAGCTATGTCGACCATGCCTGCATGGAGCTGCTCGAGGATTGGGGGCGGATGGCACCGGTGCAGGGCTCGCGCCTGGTGATCGAACCGCGCGCCTTGAAGCGTCGCCTGGAAGGGCGCCTGCGCGGCAGCGTCGGGTTGGGCGGCGCGCGCAATGGCGGGGCGGTCAGCCCAGGCTGAGTTCCACCCCGAGCTGCTTCGACAGGCACGGCCACTGCTGCCAGGCGGCGACCACCCGCGGGTTCTTCAGGTTCTCGCGGTAGGCGCGGGCCGAGTCGGCGTCGAAGGTGGTGGCGTCGAGCATGTTCTCCACTGCATGGTGGACGGCTTCGTCCAGCCGGTTGGCGAAGGGCTCGCCGATCAACTGGTGGGCCACCAGGTTGGCCACGGTGGTGTCCAGTGGGATCAGCGCCTGGCCGAAGTGGGCGATGTAGCGGTCGTTCACTTCTTCCACCAGGCGGTGCGCCAGGTAGGCCTCATCGAGCAGGGCGTCGAGGCCGTCGTGGCCGGCGAGCAACGCCGGCGGGGTGAGGAAGAACTGCTCGGCGACCTTCAGCACCGGCTTGATCCGTTCCTCGATGCCGGCTTCGCGGGCCACGCTGTTGGCGGCGTCGAGCAGGTCCGGTACCTGTTCGACGTAGGCGTGGACGAAGCGGGTGAGTATGTCTTCCGTGTTCTCGCCTTGCGGCTGGATGGTGCGATGCAGGCGGGGCAGGCAGCTGGCTATCAGATCAGCCAGGTGACCGTGGCGGGCTTCGCTGAGGTGCGCCTGCTGGATGAGTTCACGGAGGGCAGCGGTGTTCATGGGTTCTCCCATACAACGGGGATGGTGAAGAAGAGGAGAAACATAGCCGGCGGCGCGCGCCGGCTAAGACGCGATTGTCATAATCGCTTCGTGGTTATGCGAGGATGATATATCAGGCGGCCACCATTCGCCTGCAAAGCCACGCCGCTCGCGGCTTTTAGAGAAGAATCGGCACTTTCCAGCGACGTTTTTACGCTGCGTTGTTATGTCGCAGCCGCTGTCTATACTCCCACTCGAATGCTGAACCTGATGAACCCGGCCTGCCTTGCTGTGTGCCGAGGTGCGACGGTCAAAGTTCGTTGTCTTGGCGGTCCACCCCTTGGCCGTTGGCGTCTGCCGGCGGGATAAAAACAACGATAAGGGGAACCCGAATGCTGCGACATCCACGAGTCTGGATGGGCTTCCTTTTGCTCTCGGCGATCAGCCAGGCGAATGCCGCCTGGACGGTCAACATGGCCCCGGGCGCTACCGAGGTGAGCCGGTCCGTCTTCGACCTGCACATGACCATCTTCTGGATCTGCGTGGTGATCGGCGTGCTGGTCTTCGGCGCGATGTTCTGGTCGATGATCGTCCACCGCCGCTCCACCGGCCAGCAGCCGGCGCATTTCCACGAGAGCACCACGGTGGAAATCCTCTGGACGGTGGTGCCGTTCGTGATCCTGGTGGTGATGGCGGTGCCCGCCACCCGCACCCTGATCCACATCTACGACACTTCCGAGCCGGAGCTGGACGTGCAGGTCACCGGCTACCAGTGGAAGTGGCAGTACAAGTACCTGGGCCAGGACGTCGAGTACTTCAGCAACCTGGCCACCCCGCAGGACCAGATCCACAACCGGCAGGCGAAGGACGAGCATTACCTGCTGGAGGTGGACGAGCCGCTGGTGCTGCCGGTGGGCACCAAGGTGCGCTTCCTGATCACCTCCAGCGACGTGATCCATTCCTGGTGGGTGCCGGCCTTCGCGGTCAAGCGCGACGCCATCCCCGGCTTCGTCAACGAGGCCTGGACCAAGGTCGACGAGCCCGGCATCTACCGCGGCCAGTGCGCCGAGCTGTGCGGCAAGGACCACGGCTTCATGCCGATCGTGGTCGACGTCAAGCCCAAGGCCGAGTTCGACCAGTGGCTGGCCAAGCGCAAGGAAGAGGCGGCGAAAGTCAAGGAACTGACCAGCAAGGAGTGGACCAAGGAAGAACTGGTCGCGCGCGGCGACAAGGTCTACCACACCATCTGCGCCGCCTGCCACCAGGCCGAAGGCCAGGGCATGCCGCCGATGTTCCCGGCGCTGAAGGGCTCGAAGATCGTCACCGGGCCCAAGGAGCACCACCTGGAAGTGGTCTTCAACGGCGTGCCCGGCACCGCCATGGCGGCCTTCGGCAAGCAGCTCAACGAGGTCGACCTGGCCGCGGTGATCACCTACGAGCGCAACGCCTGGGGCAACGACGATGGCGACATGGTCACCCCGAAAGACGTCGTCGCCTACAAGCAGAAACAACAATAGGAGACCGCCATGAGTGCTGTGATCGATACGCCCGACCACCATGCCGGCGACCACCACCACGGACCGGCCAAGGGCCTGATGCGCTGGGTGCTGACGACCAACCACAAGGACATCGGCACCCTCTACCTGTGGTTCAGCTTCATGATGTTCCTGCTCGGCGGCTCGATGGCCATGGTGATCCGCGCCGAGCTGTTCCAGCCCGGCCTGCAGATCGTCGAGCCGGCGTTCTTCAACCAGATGACCACCATGCACGGCCTGATCATGGTCTTCGGCGCGGTGATGCCGGCCTTCGTCGGCCTGGCCAACTGGATGATCCCGCTGATGATCGGCGCGCCGGACATGGCCCTGCCGCGGATGAACAACTTCAGCTTCTGGCTGCTGCCGGCGGCCTTCGGCCTGCTGGTCAGCACCCTGTTCATGCCCGGCGGCGGTCCCAACTTCGGCTGGACCTTCTACGCGCCGCTGTCGACCACCTTCGCCCCGCACAGCGTGACCTTCTTCATCTTCGCCATCCACCTGGCCGGGATCAGCTCGATCATGGGCGCGATCAACGTGATCGCCACCATCCTCAACCTGCGCGCCCCGGGCATGACCCTGATGAAGATGCCGCTGTTCGTCTGGACCTGGCTGATCACCGCGTTCCTGTTGATCGCGGTGATGCCGGTGCTGGCCGGCGTGGTGACCATGATGCTGATGGACATCCACTTCGGCACCAGCTTCTTCAGCGCCGCCGGCGGCGGCGACCCGGTGCTGTTCCAGCACGTGTTCTGGTTCTTCGGCCACCCCGAGGTGTACATCATGATCCTGCCCGCCTTCGGTGCGGTCAGTGCGATCATCCCGACCTTCGCGCGCAAGCCGCTGTTCGGCTACACCTCGATGGTCTACGCCACCGCCAGCATCGCCTTCCTCTCCTTCGTGGTCTGGGCGCACCACATGTTCGTGGTCGGCATCCCGGTCACCGGCGAGCTGTTCTTCATGTACGCCACCATGCTGATCGCGGTGCCCACCGGGGTGAAGGTGTTCAACTGGGTGACCACCATGTGGGAGGGTTCGCTGACCTTCGAGACGCCGATGCTGTTCGCCGTGGCCTTCGTCATCCTGTTCACCATCGGCGGCTTCTCCGGACTGATGCTGGCGATCGCCCCGGCGGACTTCCAGTACCACGACACCTACTTCGTGGTCGCCCACTTCCACTACGTGCTGGTGCCCGGCGCGATCTTCGGCATCTTCGCCTCGGCCTACTACTGGCTGCCGAAGTGGACCGGCCACATGTACGACGAGACCCTCGGCAAGCTGCACTTCTGGATGAGCTTCATCGGCATGAACCTGGCGTTCTTCCCGATGCACTTCGTCGGCCTCGCCGGCATGCCGCGACGGATCCCCGACTACAACCTGCAGTTCGCCGACTTCAACATGGTCTCGTCGATCGGCGCCTTCATGTTCGGCACCACCCAGCTGCTGTTCCTGTTCATCGTCATCAAGTGCATCCGCGGCGGCAAGCCGGCCCCTGCCAAGCCCTGGGACGGCGCCGAGGGCCTGGAGTGGAGCATCCCTTCGCCGGCGCCCTACCACACCTTCAGCACCCCGCCCGAGGTCAAGTGAGGAGCGCGCCATGAGCGATGCCAAGGTCGATACCCGCCGCCTGGTCGGCCGCCTGCTGCTGGTGACCGTGCTGATGTTCGCCTTCGGCTTCGCCCTGGTGCCGCTCTACGACGTGATGTGCCGCGCCCTGGGGATCAACGGCAAGACCGCCGGCAGCGCCTACAGCGGCGAACAGCAGGTGGATGTCGGGCGCGAGGTGAAGGTGCAGTTCATGACCTCGAACAATATCGACATGGTCTGGGAGTTCCGCTCCGCCGGCGACCAGTTGGTGGTGCATCCCGGCGCGGTGAACCAGATGGTGTTCTACGCGCGCAACCCGAGCGACAAGCCGATGACCGCGCAGGCCATCCCGAGCATCGCCCCGGCCGAGGCCGCCGCCTACTTCCACAAGACCGAATGCTTCTGTTTCACCCAGCAGGTGCTGCAACCCGGCGAGAGCATCGAGATGCCGGTGCGCTTCATCGTCGACCGCGATCTGCCCAAGGATGTGCGGCACGTGACGCTGGCCTACACCCTCTTCGATATCACTGCGCGGAAGCCGCCCGTACCGGTTGCGGGACGATAAGGAGAACAACATGGCAAGCCACGAACACTATTACGTCCCCGCCCAGAGCAAGTGGCCGATCATCGCCAGCATCGGCCTGCTGGTGACGGTGTTCGGCCTGGGTACCTGGTTCAACGACCTCACCGCCGGCCACAAGGAATCCCATGGCCCGTGGATCTTCTTCGTCGGCGGGCTGATCATCGCCTACATGCTGTTCGGCTGGTTCGGCAACGTCATCCGCGAGAGCCGCGCCGGACTCTACAGTGCGCAGATGGACCGCTCGTTCCGCTGGGGCATGAGCTGGTTCATCTTCTCCGAGGTGATGTTCTTCGCCGCCTTCTTCGGCGCGCTGTTCTACGTCCGCCACTTCGCCGGTCCCTGGCTCGGCGGCGAGGGTGCCAAGGGCGTGGCGCACATGCTCTGGCCGAACTTCCAGTACAGCTGGCCGCTGCTGCAGACCCCGGACCCGAAGCTGTTCCCGCCGCCGAGCGCGGTGATCGAGCCGTGGAAGCTGCCGCTGATCAACACCATCCTGCTGGTCACCTCCAGCTTCACCGTGACCTTCGCCCACCACGCCCTGAAGAAGAACAAGCGCGGCCCGCTCAAGGCCTGGCTGGCGTTGACCGTGCTGCTGGGGATCGCCTTCCTGATCCTGCAGGCCGAGGAGTACGTGCACGCCTACAACGAGCTGGGCCTGACCCTCGGCGCCGGTATCTACGGCTCGACCTTCTTCATGCTCACCGGCTTCCACGGCGCCCACGTGACCCTCGGCGCGCTGATCCTCAGCATCATGCTGATCCGCATCCTGCGCGGTCACTTCGATGCCGAGCACCACTTCGGCTTCGAGGCCGCCAGTTGGTACTGGCACTTCGTCGATGTGGTCTGGATCGGCCTGTTCATCTTCGTCTACGTGATCTGACCGCCACCGGGGGAATCAGAAATGCCAGGGCGCGTGGCTGTTCAGCTCGCCGCTGTAGAAGCCCCAGGCGACCAGCGCCAGGGTCGCCGCGGCGAGCACCACGCGGACGGTCAGCGAATTGACCACGCGGGAACCATGGCCCTGGTCCTTGACCAGGAAGAACAGGCCGCTGAACAGGCTCACCAGGGTAGCCAGCAGTAGCAGGACGATCGCCACTTTCAACATGATGGGACTCCGGCGATGGGGGGATTCATGCAGTATAGCCAGCGCCTCGGGGAGGCCGGACGCAATGACAGACGCAGCATGCGTGGCGCGTTCCGCCCCGGCCTGCTGCCGACCCTGGTAGTCCTCGGCCTGCTGCCGGTGCTGCTCTGGCTGGGCACCTGGCAGTTGCAGCGGGCCGACGAGAAGCGCGCCCTGCTGGCCAGCTACGAGGCCCGGCGCGGCGCCGAGCCGGTGTCGCCCGGGCAGCTAGAGGGGCTGCGCGACCCGGCGTACGTCCGCGTGCGCCTGCACGGCCGCTTCGACGAGCGGCATACGCTGCTGCTGGATAACCGGCTGCGCAACGGGCAGGCCGGGGTCGAGGTGCTGCAACCCTTCTACGACCAGGCCAGCGGCCTCTGGCTGCTGGTCAACCGCGGCTGGGTCGCATGGACTGACCGACGTTCGCCGCCGACGCTGGAAACCCCCGACCGCGTCCTCCTGCTCGACGCCTGGACCTACCTGCCGCCACCCGGCGGCCTGCACCTGGCCGACGCGCCGGCCGGCGGCTGGCCGCGCCTGGTGACCCAGCTCGACATCCCGGCGCTGTGGCAGGCCTTCGGTCGCGCCGGGCTGCCCTGGGAAATCCGCCTGGAACCGGGCGACGCCAGCTTCGACACCGACTGGCCCCTGGTCTCGATGCCGCCGGAGCGGCACACCGGCTACGCCGTGCAGTGGTTCGCCCTGGCGACGGCCCTGCTCGCCCTCTATCTCTACCTCGGTGTGCGCCGCGCACGGGAGAAAAACCATGAGTCTCGCGATTCCGATGCCTGAACGTCCGCGCCGCGCCCGCGGCCGCCTGCAACTGCTGGCGATCATCGGCCTGGTGGTGGGGCCGATGCTGCTCGCCAGCGCCATGTACAAATGGAATTTCTGGGTGCCACAGGGGCGCAGCTACAGCGGCGCGCTGATCGGCAACGGCCAGACCCCCGCCGACCTCGGCGTGCAGGGACGCAGCCAGGGCGAGCAGTGGCAACTGCTGGTGACCGCGCCGGGCACTTGCGGCGAGGACTGCCAGCAACTGGTCTACCTGGCCCGCCAGGTCAACATCGCCCTCGGCCGCGAAGCCTCGCGCGCCGGCCACGCCCTGGCCGCCAGCGGCGAGCTGCCGGCGGACTTCGCCAACCTGGTGAGGCAGGACTACCCGCGCCTGCAGCGCTACGGCCTGGACCCGGCCCTGTACGACAAGGCCGGCGGCGGCGAGCGGCCGCTGCTGTGGGTGGTCGACCCGCACGGCAACCTGGTGCTGCGCTACGACGCCAAGGCCAACGGCAAGAAGCTGCTGAAGGACGTGCAACTGCTGCTCAAGCTCTCGCATATCGGTTGATCGGCGTGGCCGGCGCGGTTCCCGGCCCGATGAGGACAGAACGACAAGAAAAAGGGGCCCGCGAATGTCAGGCGCAACCCGCAAACCCGGTTTCACCGTCGCCGTGCTGGCGACCCTGCTGGCCGCCGTGGTGGTCCTGCTCGGCGCCTATACCCGGCTGACCCACGCCGGCCTCGGCTGTCCGGACTGGCCAGGCTGCTACGGCTTCGTCCACGTGCCGCTGAGCGAGGCGCAACTGGCCCACGCCGAACTGCACTTCCCCGACGCCCCGGTGGAGGCGCAGAAGGGCTGGAACGAGATGATCCACCGCTATTTCGCCGGCGCCCTCGGCCTGCTCATCCTTGGCCTGGCGTTGCATGCGCTGGTCCGCCGCGGGCGCGACGGCCAACCGCTGAAGCTGCCGCTGCTGCTGCTCGCGGTGGTGATCGCGCAGGCCGCCTTCGGCATGTGGACGGTGACCCTCAAGCTCTGGCCGCAGGTGGTCACCGCCCATCTGCTCGGCGGCTTCACCACCCTGGCGCTGCTCTTTCTCCTCGCCCTGCGCCTCTCCGGACGCTTCGCGGCGCGGCGCTACCCGGCGGCGACCCGCGGCCTGGCGGGGCTGGCCCTGTTCCTGGTGATCGGCCAGATCGCCCTCGGCGGCTGGGTCAGCAGCAACTATGCGGCGGTGGCCTGCATCGACCTGCCCACCTGCCATGGCGAGTGGTGGCCGCGGATGGACTTCGCCAACGGCTTCCACCTGACCCAGCACATCGGCCCCAACTACCTCGGCGGCCAGCTCGACAGCGACGCGCGCACGGCGATCCACATGACCCACCGGATCGGCGCGCTGTGCGTGACCCTGGTCCTCCTGCTGCTCGCCTGGCGCCTGCAGCGCAGCGGCCTGGTCTGGCCGACCGCGCTGATGCTGCTCGGCCTGTCGCTGCAGATCGGCCTGGGCATCAGCAACGTGCTGCTGCACCTGCCGCTGCCGGTGGCGGTGGCGCACAACGGCGGTGGCGCCCTGCTGCTGCTCAGCCTGGTGCTGGTCAACTATCGCCTGCGCGCGCCGGCCAGCGTCCGCGCGCCGGCACCGTCGCCGCAGCGCGTGCGCCGCACGCTGCCGCCGGCGCAAGGTTCGCGGCTGAAGGCCGCCTGACAGACAGAAGGATGGAGGTAAGGATATGGCCACCGTCATCGATCGCCACAGCCAGCCGACCTGGCGCGACTTCCTCGAACTGACCAAGCCCAAGGTCGTGGTGCTGATGCTGATCACCTCGCTGATCGGCATGCTGCTCGCCACCAAGGCGCCGCTGGATGGCTTCGTGCCCTGGCAGGTGCTGATCTTCGGCAACCTCGGCATCGGCCTTTGTGCCGGCGCGGCGGCGGCGGTCAACCATGTGGTGGACCGGCGCATCGACTCGATCATGGCGCGGACCCACAAGCGGCCGCTGGCCGAGGGCCGGGTGTCGCCGAGCATGGCGCTGGGCTTCGCGCTGCTCCTGGCGCTGGCCGGGATGGCCGTGCTGCTGGCCTTCACCAACCCGCTGACGGCCTGGCTGACCCTCGCCTCGCTGCTCGGCTATGCGGCGCTCTACACCGGCTTCCTGAAGCGCGCCACGCCGCAGAACATCGTCATCGGCGGGCTCGCCGGGGCGGCGCCGCCGCTGCTCGGCTGGGTCGCCATCACCGGCCACCTGAGCGCCGAGCCGCTGTTGCTGGTACTGATCATCTTCGCCTGGACCCCACCGCACTTCTGGGCGCTATGCATCCACCGCAAGGACGAATACGCCAAGGCCGACATCCCGATGCTGCCGGTGACCCACGGCGAGCGCTACACCAAGCTGCACATCCTGCTCTATACCCTGGTGCTGTTCGCGGTGAGCCTGATGCCGTTCGTCATCCACATGAGCGGGCTGGTCTATCTGCTCTGCGCCCTGGCCCTGGGCGCGCGCTTCCTCGACTGGGCCTGGGCGCTCTACTGTGACAGCCGGCCACATGCGGCGATAAAGACCTTCAAGTACTCTATCGTCTACCTGTTCCTGCTGTTCATGGCGCTGCTGGTGGACCACTATCTGCCGCTGAAGCTGCTTCTCTGATCCCACTCTAGAGCCTTGCCCACCCATGACTCGAGTCAACAAGACCGTCCTCGTCCTCGTCGCCCTGGTCGCCCTGGTCCTCGGCCTCACCGTGCACAAGGTGCTCACCGCCCAGCGCCAGGCCGATCCCACCGTGCTGCTCGACGCCGGCATCGTGATCCTGCCGCAGACGCGCAAGGTGCCGGCGCTGGAGTTCACCAACCAGGACGGCCAGGCGGTCAGCACCGCCAGTCTCAAGGGTCGCTGGCACCTGCTGTTCTTCGGCTACACCTTCTGCCCCGATGTCTGCCCGACCACCCTCGCCCAGCTCCGCGAATTGCAGGGCAAGCTGCCGCAGGAGGTGCGCGACGACCTGCAGGTGGTATTCGTCAGCGTCGATCCGAACCGCGACACGCCGCAGCAGATCAAGCAATACCTGGGCTACTTCAACGCCGGCTTCCAGGGGCTCACCGGTACTCCGGAGAACATCCAGAAGCTGGCCAACGCCATGAGCATCCCCTACATCCCCGCCGACACCAGCAAGCCCAACTACACCGTCGACCACAGCGGCAACCTGGTGATCATCGGTCCGGACGGCGAGCAGCACGGCTTCATCCGCGCGCCGCTGAACAACGCCAAGCTGGAAGCCCAACTGCCCGGCGTGCTCAAGCCGCAGGCCTGATTCCCTTCCCTCCCCCCACCGTCCGCGGCGCTCCGGGCCTCAGGCCCGGCGCATGCCGATGTGCGGGATGTCGTCTTCCAGGTAGACCTCGGTGACCGCGACGAAGCCATAGCGGCCGTAGTAGGCCTGCAGGTGGGCCTGGGCCGAGAGGTACACCGGGGTATCCAGCCAGAGGCGCTCCGCCGCCTGCAGCGCGCGTTCCATCAACTGGTGACCAAGCCCCTGGCCGCGCGCGGCCGAGGAACTGACCACTCGGCCGATCACCACCTGGCCCTCGTGGCGAACCGGGTCCAGCAGGCGCAGGTAGGCGAGCAACTGGCCGTCGCGCCAGGCCATCAGGTGATGGGTATCGCCGACCAGGTCGAGGCCGTCGACTTCCTGGTAGGGGCATTTCTGTTCCACCACGAAGACCTCGGTGCGCAATTGCAGCAGTGCGTAGAGTTCCTTCAGGGTGAGGTCGGCGTGGTGCTTGCAGGTCCAGTCGAGCGACATGGTCGGGATTCCGGGACAGGGGACAGGAACGCGGTTATGCCATGGGCGGCGGGCCGCTGGAAAGGCGTGGCCGGTCGGTTTCGTTTCAGAACCCACGCGGCTATCCTTTGCCGAACGGCTGGAGGTGTCTCATGCGTTGGGAAGAACTGAGCGAACAACCCTGTTCGCTGGCGCGGGTGCTGGCGATCCTCGGCGATCGCTGGACCCTATTGGTATTGCGCGACTGCTTTCTCGGCGTGCGCCGTTTCGACGACTTCGAGCGCAGCCTCGGCGTGACCCGCCACGTCCTCGCCGACCGCCTCAAGCGCCTTGTCGAAGCGGAGATACTGGCCAAGGTGCCCTACCAGGAACGGCCGCTGCGCGAGGAGTACCGGCTTACCGAGAAAGGGATGGAACTGTACCCGGCCATCCTTTCCCTGGTGAACTGGGGCGACCGCCACCTCGCCGGCGTCGAGGGGCCGCCGCTGGAGCATGTGCACAAGCATTGCGGCCAGCACATGCATGGCGTGCTGGTCTGTTCCGAATGCGGTGAGCCGCTGCACGCGCGGGACGTGACGGTACGCGAGGGGCTGTTCTGGAAGGGGCGCCTGCTGCGGCGCGGCTGAGCGTTCCAGGCCTGGCCGCCGACGCGAATCGGCGGATAACGCCGATGGCGTTACGGCAGGAAGGACGCTGTCGTACCAGGCTCCGCCGACCGGTCCCCGCTCTTCAGGGAGAGGACGTGCCGGGCAGGCCGGGACAGGCAGAGTAATTGGTGCGCGGATATCACTCGAGCCCTTGCCAGTTGACAAGTTCCTTTTAAGAACTAACTATCGTCTCTATTGGGTTCTAAAAAAGAACTAACAAGAGAGGCCTCTGCAATGACCCAGCGCAAAGCGGTTCTGGTAATGGGCGCCGGCGACGCCACCGGTGGCGCCATCGCCCGGCGGTTCGCCCGCGAGGGCTACGTGGCGTGCGTCGCCCGGCGCAACGCGGAGAAGCTGGAGCCGCTGGTGCAGGCCATCCGCGACCAAGGCGGCGAGGCCCTGGCCTGCGGCTGCGACGCACGCCAGGAGCAGCAGGTGATCGACCTCTTCGCCCGCATCGAGGGTGAGGTCGGTGCGCTGGAGGCGGTGATCTTCAACGTCGGCGCCAACGTCTGGTTCCCGATCACCGAAACCACCGAACGGGTCTATCGCAAGGTCTGGGAGATGGCCGCCTTCGGCGGCTTCCTCACCGGCCGCGAGGCGGCGCGGGTGATGCTGCCGCGGCAGCGCGGAACGATCATCTTCACTGGCGCCACCGCCTCGTTGCGCGGCCGCGCGCATTTCGCCGCGTTCTCCGGCGCCAAGTTCGCCCTGCGTGCCCTGGCCCAGAGCATGGCGCGCGAGCTGGGGCCGAAGGGCATCCACGTCGCCCACCCGATCATCGACGGCGCCATCGACACCGACTTCATCCGCGAAACCCTGCCCGAGCTGTACAAGCGCAAGGAGCAGGACGGCATCCTCGATCCCGAGCACATCGCCGAGACCTACTGGCAGATCCACTGCCAGCCGCGCGACTGCTGGGTACACGAACTGGACCTGCGCCCCTGGATGGAAACCTTCTGATCCCCGCCACGGAAAGAGCCACGCATGAGCAAGCAAATCGAGTTCTTCTTCGACTTCGGCAGTCCCACCACTTACCTCGCCTGGACCCAACTGCCGCGCATCGCCGCCGCCCATGGCGCGAGCATCGCCTGGCGGCCGATGCTGCTGGGCGGCGTGTTCAAGGCCACCGGCAACCATTCGCCGATCGAGGTGCCGGCCAAGGGGCGCTACACCCTCCACGACCTGGCGCGCTATGCGAAACGCTACGGCGTGCCGCTGGCCTTCAACCCGGCCTTCCCGATCAACACCCTGACGCTGATGCGCGGCGCCCAGGGCTATCTCGGCGGCGAAGGGTTCCATCCCTACCTGAAAGCGGTGTTCGAAGCGTTGTGGGTACGACAGCAGAACCTCGGCAAGCCCGAGGTGGTCGCCCAGGTGTTGGCGGAGGCCGGGTTCGATCCGGATGAGTTCCTCCGCCTGGTTGGCGACGAGCAGGTCAAGGAGGGGCTCAAGGCGACCACCGAAGAGGCGGTGCGGCGCGGCGTCTTCGGCGCGCCCAGCTTCTTCGTCGGCGACCAGTTGTTCTTCGGCCAGGATCGCCTCGATTTCGTCGCCGAGGCCCTTGCCGGCTGACCTCCCCTTCCCCGCGGCGAGCCGCTCTGGCCCGCCGCCTTGCGCCATCCGAGCGCCCTTCTCCCGGCTGCGGCCCGCGCGTGCCGCGGTTCCTGGCCATTCGTCGCGCCCGCCGATAGCGGCTTGTCAGGCCGACTTCTTTGCGTATAGGCTGAACTGGTCAGACCGGTAATACCACAATAAAAATGCGTTCATCGCCCGCCTCCGCGAGGCCCGATGGAAGCGCCGAATGGAGACTCCTGCGATGTTCATCAAGCGCTGTTCCCGCTCGATATTCCTGCAAGTCGTGATTGGCCTGGTGATAGGCGTCATCTGCGGGGTCGGCATTCCCGACCTGGCCGTGCAGATGAAGCCGCTGGGCGATGGCTTCATCAAGCTGATCAAGATGCTCATCGCACTGATCGTCTTCTGCGTGGTGGTCAACGGCATCTCCGGCGCCGGCGACCTGAAGAAGGTCGGCCGCATCGGCCTGAAGTCGGTGATCTATTTCGAAATCCTCACCACCATCGCCCTGGTCCTCGGCCTGGTGGTCGCCTACAGCCTGGGCCTGGGCAGCGGCGCCAACATCCATCTCAACGAACTGCCCGCCGGCGACGTCGCCCTGTATACCGGGCGCACCCAGGAAATCCATGGCCCCGTGGCATTCCTCATGGGCCTGATCCCGACCTCTGTGTTCAGCGCCTTCGCCGAGAACGACATCCTCCAGGTCCTGCTGTTCTCCGTGCTGTTCGGCAGCGCCCTGAACCTGGTCGGCGAGCAGGCCAGCGGCGTGGCCCGCCTGATCAACGAATTCAGCCACATCGTGTTCCGCATCATGGGCATGATCGTGCGCCTGGCACCGCTCGGCGTGTTCGGCGCGGTGGCCTTCACCACCGCCCGCTACGGCGTCGACTCGCTCAGCCACCTGGGCGCGCTGGTGCTGGTGTTCTACGCCACCTGCCTGGTCTTCGTCATGGCGGTGCTCGGTAGCGTCCTGCGTCTCTCCGGGGTGCGCATGCTGCCGTTCCTGCGCTACTTCCGCGAAGAGCTGATGATCGTGATGGGCACCGCCTCCTCCGACGCGGTGCTGCCGCAGGTGATGCGCAAGCTCGAGCACATGGGCATCCGCAGCTCCACGGTAGGCCTGGTGATTCCCACCGGCTACTCGTTCAACCTCGATGGATTCTCGATCTACCTGACCCTGGCGGTGGTGTTCATCGCCCACGTCACCGGCACGCCGCTGGCGATGACCGACCTGGTCACCATCCTGCTGGTTTCGCTGGTGACCTCCAAGGGCGCCCACGGCATTCCCGGCTCGGCCCTGGTGATCCTCGCCGCCACCCTCACCGCGGTGCCGGCGATCCCGGTGGCCGGCCTGGTGCTGGTGCTTTCGGTGGACTGGTTCATGGGCATCGGTCGCGCGCTGACCAACCTGATCGGCAACTGCGTGGCCACCGTGACCATCGCCCGCTGGGAAAACGACATCGATATGCCGCGCGCGCAGGCCATACTCGACGGGCGCCTGGAGGCGCCGGCCAAGGCCGACGGCGAGCCGCTCAAGCGCAGCGCGGTGGCCGGGGAAGGCAAGCTGCATGGCTGACGCGCCGAGGCGCGTTGCACGTCCGATTGGCAAGTAAAGGGAGGCGACATGTTTTCTTCGTCCAAGCTGGTCAACGCGGTTGCCCAGCGCCTGCTCGACACCATCGAGCAGGGTCGCTGGGTCGCCGGCCAGATGTTGCCCGGCCAGCGCGAGCTGGCTGAGCAGATGGAAATCAGCCGGCCGAGCCTGCGCGAGGCGATCATGGTCCTGGAGACCCTGGGCGTGGTCCGTTCGCTGCCGGGCAAGGGCGTGATGGTCCTCGAACGCAGCGAGCCGCTGCGCGAGGTCGCGGCGCCCGGCGAGGCGACCATGGAAGACGTCCTGCAACTGCGCTATGCGCTGGAGCCGTTCATCGTCGGCATCGTCGCGCAGAGCGCCGGGGCGGCGGAGATCAGCGAACTGCGGCTGTTGCTGCTGGACCTGCGCGAAGCGGTCGAGGATGGCGACCCGCAGGCTCTGGTGGAGGCCTACACGGCCTTCCACCGGCGCCTGGTGAAGCTCACCTCGAACCCGATCTTCCTCAGCGTTTCCGAACAGATCGGCAGCGCCCTGGAACGCAGCGACAACCTGGTCCGCCGCCAGCCGGAATACGCCGAGGAGATCCTCCAGGAACACGACGCCATCCTCCGCGCGATCCGCCAGCACGACAGCGAGCGGGCGAGCCAGGCGATGCGCCAGCACATCCTCAACGAAGGCGCGCGCCTGAACATCGACCTGCGCTTGCCGCAGGTCTGATCGCCCGCGCCAGGGTTCCAACCCGGGTCCGTCGCGGCGCCCGGACGGCTTTCGTCCGCGGCCTGCGATGGCCCACAAGCACGACTCGACAGGTGTGAACATGGTCGGATTCGACGCACGTACCCAGCAGGGCGCCGCGCTGCGCCCCACCAGCCATTTCGTCTACGAAAGCATCTACACGGCGATCCTGGAAAAGCGCCTGGCGCCGGCCGCCAAGCTGAGCAAGGAAACCCTCGGGCAGATCTTCCGGGTCAGCAACGGCACCATCCAGCGTGCCCTCACCCGTCTCGCCGAGGACGGCGCGGTGGTGATGCCGCCGAAGGAGGTCGCCAGCGTCGCCCGCCCGGACGAGCGCCAGGCGCGGCAGGTGCTGGACGCGCGCCTGCTGGTGGAAAGCGAAGTGGTGCGGCAACTGCCCGCGGGGCTGGATCCCGCCGCCCTTGCCGAGCTGCGGGCGCTGGTCGACGAGGAGCAGGCTTGCCTCGCGGCCCGCGACAGCGCCGGGCTGATCCGTCTCGCCGGGCGCTTCCACCTGCGCCTGGCCGAACTGACCGAGAATCCCTTGCTGCAGGGTTTCGTCCGCGGCCTGGTGGCACGCGCCTCGCTGGACATCGCGCTGAACAAGGGGGCGGTCTATACCGCCGAGGCCTGCGCCGCGCAGCGCGCCTTGCTCGATGCCCTGGAGGACGGCGACAGCGCGGCGGCGGCTGCGCTGATGGACGCTTACCTGCGAGGCCTGTTCGCCCGCATGCGCTTCCTGCCGCCACCTACCACCGACCTGCGCGAGGCATTCGGCATGAAGGCCCCTCGTGGGGAAAAACGCCGGAGGGCCTGACCTCCCCGGCCGCCGCCTACCAGATCTGGCAGGCGGTGGTGGCTGGTGGCCAGCCTATAGTGAAGCGGGTCAGGGATGGCGCCGTGCTGGTCGAAGTAGCCAAGGGTCCGTTGTGAGCGCCCGGTCCTGTCCGTGACGTCCTACAGGAAGCTGTGAACGCATGGTTAACGGAGATCGACATGGCATACGCAGAATGGATCGCAGTGAAGGTCGTGGTATCCAAATCCATCGGCACGGTGGGCATCCGCAACGCCACCTTGCAATGGGGCAAGTTCTACCGCTACACCAACAAGGACGACGAGATTTCCACCGAGGAAGTCAGCAGCATGAACGTGCAGGCCGGCAGCCCGCAATGGATCGCCTCCTGCGGACGGGAGAACGCTTCGTCCGGCACCCAGGGCAGCTTCGACTGCTACGACGGCAACACCAAGATGGGCACCTTCAGCTGGGATGACCCGTGGAAATCCGGCGCCACCAACACCTGGGGCTTCACGCCGGCATCGGCGGACTATGCCGGCATCACCAGCGGCGGCAACGCCACGGGCACGGATATCGGCGAGGTCACCCTGACCCTCGGCCGCTTCTCCTGACGGTACCTGGAGCTGGCCGGCAGTCCGTCGGTCAGCTCCAGCGCTCATCCCCGTCCGTGGCGAACGCTCGCCGCAGCGCCTCGATGGCGACCTTCACCTTGGCCGGCTGGGCCTCGCGCCGTGGCGTCACCGCATAGATGCCGAGCCCGGGAATCCTCCACTCCGGCAATAGCTGTTGCAGGCGCCCGTCGTTCAGCGCGTCGCGCACCTCCGGCAGCGGCTGGTAGGACACGCCGAGTCCGTCGAGGGTGAACTGACGCACCGCGAGCATCCCGTTGGCGGCCACCCGTGGCTCCAGGCGCAGTTTGCAGACTTCCCCGCCCGGCCCGCTGAGCGTCAGGTGGTTGAGGTGGTTCGAGGTGTTCAGGGAAATCCAGTCGACCTCGGTCAACTGCTCCGGACGGTTGATGGGCGCCCGTTGGCGCAAATAGGCCGGCGCCGCGCAGAGCACGCTGCTCCAGTCGCCGAGGTGGCGCGCCACCAGGCTGGAGTCGGCGAGATTGCCGACGCGGATCGCCAGGTCGATGCGCTCGGCGACCAGATCGATGCGCTCGTCCTGGAAGAACAGTTGCAGGCGCAACTGGCGGTGGTTCTCCAGCAACGGTTTCAGCGCCTGGGTGATCAGCGTGCCGGAGAACCCCACCGGCGCCGCCAGGCGCAACTCGCCCACCGGCGCATCGCGCCATTCGCCAAGCCGCCGCTCGGCTTCCTCGGCGATCGCCAGCATCTGCGCGCAACTGCGATAGAACGCCTCGCCGGCCTCGGTCAGGGTCAGCCGGCGGGTGGTGCGATGCAGCAAAGTGACCTGGGCGCGGCTCTCCAGCTTGCGGATCTGCTGGCTGACTGCCGAAGGGGTCATGCCCAGGCTCTGGGCCGCGGCTGCCATCGAGCCCTTGTCCACCACAGTGGCGAAGATCGCCATGCCTTTCAGCGAATCCATGCCGGTTCCTCCTTGCGGGAGACTGCGCCTGGGGAAAAATCACCGGAAAAAGCGCGAGAAAGCATGCCCAGCGGGCGAGGTCGTCGGGTTTCGGAAAAATACGGATGCGTATGGGAGCGAAGCATAAGTCAGTTAAAGAACTAATCAGGTTGCAGTGGTCGCAAGTTGGTCGCTCTCATTTGTCTGGTCGAGAAATGTCCATTTCTTGTGAGTTATGGATGTTTTGTCCGAAATAAGTAACTACGTACAAGTCAAGGTAAATATTCGTTTTGAAACATCTTGTAACCGTGTGACCACTTTCAGGGGGTAATTTCGACCCTGTCGATGCGCAAAATCTGGATTTCCTTGCCTTTTACCCGAAAAGGGGCGCTGAACGGCCAGCGCTCCAGGGTCAGGGTGCGTACGCCTGGCACCTCGCTGGGCCGCCCTGCCCCCTGGTTGGCTACCTGCTGCAGCGGTTTCACCTGCTCGACGATGTCCTGGACGGCTTTCAGGGCTTTTTCCGGGCCGATCAGCACGACGTAATGGTCGTAGATGGCGTCCAGGTCGGCGGCCGCCTTGCGGGTCCACTTCAGGCTCATTGCAGCCCCCAGCGCTTCTCGATCTCGGCGTGCTCCAGCAGGCGACCGGCATTGGCATCGGCCAAGCCTTCATCGATGGCAGCGACCTGCCACTGCTGCCTTTCCAGGTACTGCGCGAGCGCCTGCCGCAGGTGATACGGGCGGTCGCGGTGGGTGGCGCGGGCCAGTTCGTCGAGGGCCGCGACCAGGGCGTCATCGGCGCGGAACGAGACTACGGTGCTCATTTTCTGATCAGCTTCGTTTTCGTTGTATACGGTGTTTACAGTGAAAACGAATGTATACGAAAGCCCTCGGGCGAGCAATCGCCAGGCTGTTTCGTCCGACGAAAAAACCTTTATCGATCAGTGGGTTGAATGAGGAGCCCGCCCCGGGCGGGGCGGGCGGAAGGGTAGCGCGGGATTACCAGGCCTGGTTGAAGTGGAAGCCCTGCCTGGGCGAGAAGCGGGTGTTGACGAGCTTGTAGCCTTCCTCGCCGCGTGGCTTGACCAGCGAGACCTGGCCGACCTGCGGTTGGGTGATCTGTTGCAGGGTGGTCAGGCTGGCCTGCTTGAGCACCTCGGGGTTCTTCGCCCAGTCCTTCACTTCGCGTGGCTTGACCTCGACGGTGACCAACCAGCCCTTTTCCACGGCCGGGCCGTAGTCGTCGGGCTTGGCGGGGTCCACCGAACGGACGCTGACGTCGAAGCCGCTGCTGTAGCAGAAGGCCTTCGACTCGGACTTGTAGTCCTCGCGGCCGGCGGGCGTGAGGTCGTAGGAATCGCCGTCGCGGCGCAGCAGGCCGACGCCGACCAGCGCGTCGTAGACCGCGGCGTTGCCTTTCGCCGGGCCGGGGCCGGAGAAGCTGTCGGAGAGCGTCACCGGGAAGGTCTTGAACAGGGTGGAGCTGGCGCAGGCGGGTTTGTCGAAGCCGCGCTCGGCGAGCAGGCGGGCGATCTCCTCGCTGGACGGAGCGGAGTCCGAGCAGGCGGCGAGGAACAACAGTGGGAGGGCGGCGACGAGGCCGCGCAGAACGCGTGTAGGCATGGGCATGTCCTTTGTCCATTGGCGCAGCCGGACCGGCTGCGCGGTGAATTCTAGCGGCTGTGGCACCATGGGCGCACATTCGACCCAAGGAGGAGAACCCATGCGCCTGCCTGCGAACCTCGGCCGCCTGCTGCCGGCCCTGTGCCTGGGCGTCCTGTTGAGCGCCTGCAGCACCTTCGGCCAGCGCGATCCGTTGCGTATCGACCTGGTCGGCCTGGAACCCCTGCCGGGGCAAGGCATGGAGATGCGCTTCATGGTCAAGCTGCGGGTACAGAACCCCAACGACGAGCCGATCGAATACAACGGCATCGCCCTCAACCTCGACGTCAACGGCCAGCCCCTGGCCAGCGGCGTCAGCGACCAGACCGGCGAGGTGCCGCGCTTCGGCGAGCGGGTGGTGAGCGTGCCGCTGACCGTCTCCGCCTTTTCCGCCTTCCGCCAGGCCTGGGGCCTGAGCAACAACGCGCCGACCCGGGGCATGCCCTACGTGGTGAAGGGCAAGCTCGCCGGAGGCCTGTTCGGCACCGTGCGCTTCAGCGAAAAGGGCACCCTCGACTTCTCCGGGCCGGCCGTCGGCGCGCCGAAGACCAAGGGGCTCTGAGGCGGTTCGGCAGGGGAGCGAGAAACCCTATATAATCTGCGGTTTTCGTCCCCTGCTGAAGAGAGAATGCCGTGAGCACGCTGCCGCCCTGTCCCCAATGCAACTCCGAATACACCTACGAGGATGGTGCGCTGCTGGTCTGCCCGGAGTGCGCCCATGAATGGTCGCCGAACGAGGCCGCTACGGCGTCCGATGATGGCAAGGTGATCAAGGATTCGGTGGGCAACGTTCTCCAGGACGGCGATACCATCACCGTGATCAAGGACCTGAAAGTGAAAGGCTCCTCGCTGGTGGTGAAGGTCGGCACCAAGGTGAAGAACATCCGCCTGGTGGACGGCGACCACGACATCGATTGCAAGATCGACGGCATTGGCGCGATGAAGCTGAAATCGGAATTCGTCAGGAAGGTCTGAGACGACCTTGCCTGAAGAAGCCCGGCCATTGGCCGGGCTTTTCTTTGGAGGGCTGTCTGGGTTCTTCCCCCGGTGGTGGACTCAGACCCGCGCCGTCTTCCCGGCGTAGTCCTCGCCGAGGCGCGGCTTGCGTCGCGCGTTGAGCAGCCCGAGGCAGACGGTGAAGATCGTCAGCAGAGCGGTGGCGAACACCTCGTGACGGTGCTCCGGCATGATCAGCATGATGCTCAGCGCGGCGACGATGAACAGGATCACCGCCCAGGTCAGCCAGGGATACAGCCACATGCGGAACTCGATGGGCTGGCCGCTGACCTGCAATTGCTTGCGCATGCGCAACTGGGCCACGGCGATCACCAGGTACACCAGTAGCGCCACGGCGCCGGAGCTGGCGAGGAGGAAGGTGAAGACCTTCTCCGGTGCGAAGTAGTTGACGATGGTGGTGAGGAAGCCCACCGCGGTGCTGGCCAGCACCGCCGGGCGTGGTACGTGGGCGGTGTTGGTCAGCTTGAGCACGCTCGGGGCGTCGCCGCGCTTGGCCAGGGAGAAGACCATCCGCGACGAGGTGTAGATCGCCGAGTTCAGGCAGCTGGCCACGGCGACCAGTACCACCAGGTCGACGATCAGCTTGGCGTGCGGGATGTCCAGCAGCTCCAGGGCGCGCTGGTAGGAGCCGACCTGGATCAGCAGCGGGTCGTTCCACGGCACGATGGAGATCACGATGAAGATCGACACCAGGTAGAACAGGCCGATCCGCCAGATCACCGAGTTGGTGGCGCGGGTGATCTGCTTCGCCGGGTCCTTGGACTCGGCGGCGGCGATGGTGACGATCTCGGTACCCATGAAGCTGAACATGGTCGTCAGCAGGGCGCCGAGCACCGCGCCGTAGCCGTTCGGCACGAAGCCGCCGTGGCTCGCCATCAGGCTGGACAGGCCGCTGACCTCGCGTTCCGGCAGGCCGCCGACGATGGCCACCGCGCCGAGCACGATGAAGGCGATGATGGCGATCACCTTGAGCAGCGCGAACCAGAATTCGAACTCGCCGTAGCGGGCCACGCTGAAGAGGTTGGTGACGGTGAGCAGGAAGGTCACCGCGAGGGCGAAGATCCAGGTGTCGATGGCCGGGAACCAGGCGTTGAGGATGGCCGCGGCGGCGATCGCTTCGAGGGGGATCACCAGCACCCAGAACCACCAGTAGAGCCAGCCGATGGTGAAACCGGCCCAGCGGCCGATGGAGCGATCGGCGTAGGTGGAGAAGGAACCGGTATCGGGGGAGGCGACCGCCATTTCGCCGAGCATGCGCATGACCAGCACCACCAGGGTGCCGGCGATCAGGTAGGCGAGCAGGGCGGCCGGGCCGGCGGCGGCGATGGCATGGCCGGAGCCGACGAACAGGCCGGCGCCGATCACCCCGGCGATCGACAGCATGGTGACGTGGCGTTGTTTCAGGCCGGGCGCGAGCGAGGCGTTGCGCTTGTTCGGCAGTTGTGAAGCCAGTACGACTTTGGACATCGTTGAGACCCTTTAATTGTTCTTGGGCAAGGTCTGGGCCGCCTTGTGGGCGACGCCATGGGTGCGGCCGTGGGTGAGGTTTCACGGCGGTGGAACGTTGCGGACTCCTGATTGCGGAAAAAGAAAAAAGGCATGGTCGTTACCGACCATGCCTGTTGTCGTCAGCCTTCAGAGGCTGGGGAAGGCGAATTGCGAGGCCTCGTGGCTGGCCCGCTGCGGCCAGCGCTGGGTGATGGCCTTGCGCCGGGTGTAGAAGCGCACGCCGTCCGGGCCGTAGGCGTGGAGGTCGCCGAACAGCGAGCGCTTCCAGCCGCCGAAGCTGTGGTAGGCTACCGGCACCGGCAGCGGGACGTTGACGCCGACCATGCCGACCTCGATCTCGTCGCAGAACAGGCGGGCGGCCTCGCCGTCGCGAGTGAAGATGCAGGTGCCGTTGCCGTATTCGTGGTCGTTGATCAACTGCATGGCCTCTTCCAGGCTGTTGACGCGAACCACGCACAGCACCGGGCCGAAGATCTCTTCCTTGTAGATGGTCATTTCCGGGGTCACCCGGTCGAACAGGCTGCCGCCGAGGAAGAAGCCGTTCTCGTGGCCGGCGACCTGGTAGCCGCGGCCGTCCACCACCAGCTCCGCGCCCTGGGCCACGCCGCTGTCGATGTAGCCGGTGACCTTGGCCTGCGCGGCGGCAGTGACCAGCGGGCCCATGTCGAGGCCGCAGGAAGTGCCGGCGCCGATCTTCAGCGCCTTGATCTGCGGAACCAGCTTGGCGATCAGCGCGTCGGCCACCTGGTCGCCGACGCATACCGCCACCGAGATCGCCATGCAGCGCTCGCCGCAGGAGCCGTAGGCGGCACCCATCAGCGCGCTGACGGCGTTGTCGAGGTCGGCGTCGGGCATCAGCACCGCATGGTTCTTCGCGCCGCCCAGGGCCTGCACGCGCTTGCCGCGCTTGGTGCCCTCGGCATAGATGTATTCGGCGATGGGGGTCGAGCCGACGAAGCTGATGGCTTTCACTTCCGGCGCCTGGAGCAGGCCGTCCACGGCTTCCTTGTCGCCGTGCACCACGTTCAGCACGCCCTTCGGCAGGCCGGCTTCGTGGAACAGCTCGGCGATCAGCAGGGTGGAGCTGGGGTCGCGCTCGGAGGGCTTGAGGATGAAGGTGTTGCCGCAGGCGATGGCCAGCGGGTACATCCACAGCGGCACCATCGCCGGGAAGTTGAACGGGGTGATCCCGGCGACCACGCCGATCGGCTGGAAGTCGCTCCAGGCGTCGATGTTCGGGCCGACGTTGCGGCTGTACTCGCCCTTGAGGATTTCCGGGGCGGCGCAGGCGTACTCGACGTTCTCGATGCCGCGCTTGAGTTCGCCGGCGGCGTCTTCCAGGGTCTTGCCGTGCTCTTCGCTGATCAGCTTGGAAATCCGCGCCTCGTTCTGCTCCAGCAGTTGCTTGAAGCGGTACAGCACCTGTGCGCGCTTGGCCGGCGGGGTGTTGCGCCAGGCCGGGAAGGCGGCCCTGGCGGCATCGATGGCTTTCTGCAGGGTCTTGCCGTCGGCCAGCGGGACCTTGTGGATGGCTTCGCCGGTGGAGGGGTTGAAGACGTCGGCGCTGCGGCCGTTGTCGGCGACCATTTCGCCGTTGATCAGGTGGTGGAGGGTGCCCATCTTGTCTTGTTCTCTCTTCGCTAGGGGTGACGAAAGGGCCGTGGCCCTTTCCCTTTACCCGCTCCCTGGGGAGCGGGTGCGGATTACTTGATCTCGGTCTCGACGAAGACCACTTCGTGTGCGCTGGCGTTGATCACGTTGTGCTCGACGCCGGCCTTGCGGAAGTAGGCCTGTCCGGCGACCAGCGGCGCGTGGCGGTCGCCCTCGGGGGTTTCCAGCAGCAGCGTGCCGTCGGTCAGCGGTACCACCACATAGTCGTGTCCGTGGCGGTGGCGCCCGGTTTCCGCGCCGGGGGCGAAGCGCCATTCGGTCACGATCACCTCGGCGTTGTCCACCTGCACGGTGGGTACGGCTTGCGGGCGGCCGCTCATCAGGCGATGCCGTTGAGCGCTTCGCCGACCGCGTCGAACAGGCGGTCCAGCTCTTCCGGCCTGGCGTTGAAGGTCGGGCCGAATTGCAGGGTATCGCCGCCGAAGCGCACGTAGAAACCCTGTTGCCAGAGCTTCATGCCGGCCTCGAACGGACGCACGGTCGGATCGCCGTCGCGCGGGGCGATCTGGATCGCGCCGGCCAGGCCGCAGTTGCGGATGTCGATGACGTTCTTCGCGCCTTGCAGGCCGTGCAGGACCTTCTCGAAGTGCGGCGCCAGTTCGGCGGACTGCTGCACCAGGTTGTCCCTGGCCAGGATGTCCAGCGCGGCGAGGCCGGCGGCGCAGGCGACCGGGTGCGCGGAGTAGGTGTAGCCGTGGCTGAACTCCACCGCGTGCTCGGGCAGCGCCTGGTTCATGAAGGTGTCGTAGATCTCGCTGCTGGCGATCACCGCGCCCATCGGCACGGCGCCGTTGGTGACCTGCTTGGCGACGTTCATCAGGTCCGGGGTGACGCCGAAGTACTCGGCGCCGCTGTAGGTGCCCAGGCGGCCGAAGGCGGTGATCACCTCGTCGAAGATCAGCAGGATGTTGTGCTGGTCGCAGATCTCGCGCAGGCGCTGCAGGTAGCCGACCGGCGGTACCAGTACGCCGGCGGAGCCGGACATCGGCTCGACGATCACCGCGGCGATGTTCGAGGCGTCGTGCAGTTCGATCAGCTTGAGCAGTTCGTTGGCCAGCTCGACGCCGCCGGTCTGGGCCATCCCGCGGGTGAACGCCATGCCTGGTTGCAGGGTGTGCGGCAGGTGGTCGACGTCCATCAACTGGCCGAACATCTTGCGGTTGCCGCCGATCCCGCCGAGGCTGGTGCCGGCGACGTTGACCCCGTGGTAGCCGCGGGCGCGGCCGATCAGCTTGGTCTTCTGCGGCTGGCCTTTCAGGCGCCAGTAGGCGCGGGCCATCTTGATCGAGGTGTCGGCGCACTCGGAGCCGGAACCGGTGAAGAACACGTGGTTCAGTTCGCCTGGCAGCAACCCGGCGATCTTCTCGGCCAACTGGAAGGACAGCGGATGGCCGTACTGGAAGCCCGGCGAGTAGTCGAGGGTGCCGAGCTGGCGAGCCACCGCCTCCTGGATTTCCTTGCGCGAGTGGCCGGCGCCGCAGGTCCACAGGCCGGACAGGCTGTCGTAGACCTTGCGGCCCTTGTCGTCGGTCAGCCAGCTGCCTTCGGCGGCGACGATGATCCGCGGGTCCTTCTGGAAGTTGCGGTTGGCGGAGAAGGGCATCCAGTGGGCGCGCAGGTTGAGTTCGCTGGAAACCGGCGGGGCCACGTTGAGCGGCTGGTTCATCGTTCGATCCTCGGGCTTTCTTGTTGGAAGGTTCCGCGCACGCGGCGGCGGAGCGTTGGGATCAAGCTTGGCCCTGACGAAAGGTTAGATAAAGCTTATTCTTCTCACGTTTAGTTTCGACTGGGTAAAACAATAATGGCCAAATCCCGCAACCCGTCGCTCGGCCAGGTCAGCGATTTCGATATCCGCCTGCTGCGCATCTTCAAGACCATCGTCGAGTGCGGCAGTTTCTCCGCCGCCGAGAGCACTCTCGGCCTCAGCCGCTCGGCGATCAGCCTGCACATGGGCGACCTGGAGAAGCGCCTGGGCATGCGCCTGTGCCAGCGCGGCCGCGCCGGCTTCGCCCTGACCGACGAGGGCCGCGAGGTCTATCGCGCGACCCAGACCCTGCTGGCGGCGCTGGAGGGGTTCCGCGCCGAGGTCAACGACCTGCACCAGCACCTGCGCGGCGAACTCAACATCGGCATCATCAACAACCTGGTGACCCTGCCGCAGATGCGCATCACCCACGCCCTCAGCGCGCTCAAGGGGCAGGGACCGCAGGTGCGGATCAACATCGGCATGACCACCCCCAACGAGATCGAACTGGGCGTGCTCGACGGCCACCTGCATGTCGGCGTGGTGCCGTTGATCAGTCCGCTGTCGGGGCTCGAGTACCTGCCGCTGTATGACGAGCACGCGCAGCTCTATTGCAGCCGCGGCCACGCACTGTTCGAACGCGCCGACGGCGATATCGCGGTGGACGAGGTGCTCGCCGCGGACGCCGTGGCGCCCAGCTACCGCCTGCCCGCCGAAGCCCAGGCGCGCCACCAGGAGCTGAACAACAGCGCCAGCGCCTCGGACCGCGAGGGCATGGCGTTCCTGATCCTGACCGGCAACTTCATCGGCTACCTGCCGTCGCACTACGCCGCCGACTGGGTCGCCGCCGGGATGCTGCGGCCCCTGCTGCCGGAGCGTTTCCACTACGCCATCGCGCTGACCATCGTGACCCGCAAGGGACGCCGGCCGAACCTGGTGCTGGAACGGTTCCTGGAGGCGGTGGCGGTGTCGTGAGGGCGCGGATGGAGTGACGCGAGCTTCGGCCGCCCGCCGAACGGCGTCTTTTCTCTACGGCGCGAGGAGGTGGCATGCAGCGACGGGCCGAGCCAACGCGGGAAAGAGGCTCTCAGCCCTTCGCATGGCGCCGCTCCCCCATCACCCAGGTCTCCGCCACCGCGCGGTCGTCGCCCAGGGTGTTCAGCACGAACAGGGTATCGGCCAGGCCGCGCGCATGCTCCATGCGCTGGGCGATCATCGGCGTGGCGGCCAGGTCGAGAGCGACGAAGTCGGCCTCGCGGCCGGGCAGGAAGTTACCGACCAGGCCGTCCAGGTCGAGCGCCCTGGCGCCGCCGAGGGTGGCCAGGTAGAGCGCCTGGAACGGATCGAGGCTGGTGCCGCGCAATTGCTGGATCTTGTAAGCGTCGGCGAGGTTGGCCAGCAGCGACAGGCTGGTGCCGCCGCCGACGTCGCTGCCGATGCCGACGCGGATGCCGTATTGCTGGGCGCGGCCAAGGTCGAACAGGCCGGAGCCGATGAACAGGTTGGAACTGGGACAGTGCGCCAGCGCCGCGTTCTTGTGCGCCAGGCAGCGGCATTCGCGTTCGGAGAGATGGATGCCATGGGCGAACACGCTGCGTTCGCCGACCAGGCCGGCGCGATGATAGACGTCCAGGTAGTCCTGTGCCTGGGGAAACAGCTCGCCGACCCAGGCGACTTCCTTGAGGTTCTCCGAAAGATGGGTGTGCAGGTAGACGCCGGGATACTCGTCCAGCAGGCGCGCCGCCGCGGCCAGTTGCTCGGGCGAGGAAGTCGGCGCGAAGCGTGGGGTGACCGCGTATTGCAGGCGCCCGTTGCCGTGCCAGCGCTCGATCAGCGCGCGGCTCTCGGCGTAGCCGCTGGCCGCGGTATCGCACAGCGCCGGCGGCGCGTTGCGGTCCATCAGCACTTTGCCGGCGATCATCCGCAGGCGGCGCTTCTGCGCGGCCTGGAAGAATGCCTCGGCGGATACCGCATGGACCGTGCCGAACACCAGCGCGGTAGTGGTGCCGTGGCGCAGCAGTTCGTCGAGGAACAGCTCGGCCTGGGCGGCGGCGTAGCCGGCATCGGCGAAGCGCTGCTCGGCGGGAAAGGTGTGGGTTTCCAGCCAGTCCAGCAGTTGGGTGCCGTAGGAGGCGATCACTCCGAGTTGCGGGTAATGCACATGGCAGTCGACGAAGCCGGGCAGCAGCAGGCGCTGCGGATGCTCCTCCAGCGGCAGGTCGGCGGGCAGTTGTGGCAGCAGGTAGGCTGCGTGATCGAGCGCGCGCACGTGGCCGTGTTCGATCCACAGCAGGCCGTCCTCGAAATACTCCCAGGCCTTGTCGCCGAGCTTCGCCGGGTCGCCGAGGAAATGCAGGATCCGCCCGCGATGGGCCGAACTGCTCATCGCGCTCCCGCCGTGGTCGGAGCGCAGGACAAGTGGGGGGACGAAGTTGCCAGCAGGTACTGCATCGTTCATCTCCTCTGCTGCCGGAACGGCGCTTTCGCCTCTTTAGTCCGGGAAATCGCCGGAAATATCCCGTCCTTGGCACGTGATCCCGCGGTGCAGGACGGATGACCGCCTAGCGGTCATCCGTCCTGCACATGGCTGCCGCCATTATGCACTGTGCGCATGCTGTGGATAAGTCTGTGTGTAGCGCGTGTGCGGAGAGATTGCACGAGCCATTGCGGGATGCGCCCATCTGGCTGCCGGCAGGCGATCCGCGAAAAGCGTTCCGGCACCTTGAATCCGCCTTGCGAAATGCCCGGTCGGCAACTGGCGCTTCTGTGGGTTTGTCTGTGGAAAAGCTGTTCGCATTCCCCGTTGAAAAAATGCCTTCGGCGGTCGGGGGAAAGGCGTTGGACGGGGCCGCAGGATTTCTCCCGGTTGGCGAAAGAGCCAGGGAAAAGGCGCTGTGGAATGCGCCACGACGGTGCGTCGCGAAACTGTGGACAGTGGATCCACCCATGGCGCCGCCGAGCATGCTTCCGTCGATCGCCGCGGACTTTCCTGAAAAGCCGGAAAACCCAGTATTCATGGGCGTTCTGGCGTCGAAAGGGGAAGTCCTGGAGACATTTTCACGGGCATTCCCGTTCCGCGGGTTTCCTGTGGAAAAGCTGTTGGCAAACTGTGCCGGAAGCGGGCCGCCGGGGCTGCCCCAGGGATTCGGCCGAGCCATGGCTTGGCCGGGAGAGGTCGTTCTGCCGGGTTCCTCCGAACGGCTGTAGATATCTTGTGGATAAAGCTGTTGGCAAAGTGTTGGAGAAAATGCCTTGCCAGGTCGCGCTCATGGCCTGCCGGGTTGGCTGTTTTCTGTCCATCGCCGATGTTGCGAAAATTGCCGGGACGGTCGGCGCGGGAGGCTTCCCAAGGTCCCGGATGGGCTCCCGACACGCTGTGGATAACTCTGTGAGCAAGGTGGTGATGACTGTTTTGCGACAAATGCTCACGCGGGTGCGCCGCAGGGTTGCCCGCAAATGTGCCGCGGCGTCCCAGGCGTGCCCCGGCTTGGTGCCGCTCGGCGCGGCAGCCTGGCCCGTGGCTCCCGGCGCAAGCCGCGTTCCAGGGCTTTCCTGACCTCCTGGCCAGGTATTTGCACCGGCCGCGGCATCGTCGAGCAACCGACCGGGTCCGCCATGTCCGCACCTTCCTCCTTCGCGCCGCCGCGCCTCGAACTACGCGGGATCAGCAAGCGCTATCCGGGTTGCCTGGCCAACGACCGCATCGACCTGTGCATCGACGCCGGCGAGATCCACGCCCTGCTCGGTGAGAACGGCGCCGGCAAGAGCACGCTGATGAAGATCATCTACGGCGTGACCCGTCCCGATGCCGGCGAGATCCGCTGGCAGGGCGAGCCGGTGCAGGTGCGCGACCCGGCTCGCGCCCGGGCGCTGGGGATCGGCATGGTGTTCCAGCATTTCTCCCTGTTCGAGACGCTCAGCGTGGCGGAGAACATTGCGCTCGCCCTCGGCACCGAGGCGGGCAGCCCGCGCCGGTTGGAGGCGCGTATTCGCGAGGTGTCGCAGCGCTACGGCATGCCGCTGGAGCCTCGCCGGCTGGTCCATGGGCTGTCCATCGGCGAGCGCCAGCGGGTGGAGATCGTGCGCTGCCTGATGCAGGACATCCGCCTGCTGATCCTCGACGAGCCGACCTCGGTGCTGACCCCGCGCGAGGCCGAGGATCTCTTCGTCACCCTGCGCCGTCTTGCGGAGGAGGGTTGCAGTGTCCTCTTCATCAGCCACAAGCTGGCCGAGGTCCGTGCGCTCTGCCAGCGCGCCACGGTGCTGCGCGGCGGACGGGTGGCCGGACAGTGCGTGCCGGCGCAATGTTCCGATCTCGAGCTGGCGCGGCTGATGGTGGGCGACGCCGAGGGCCTGGCGGCGGAGTATCCGAAGGTTACCGGCGGCGCGCCTTTCCTCCAGGTGCGCGACCTGCACTGGCGCAACCCGGACCCCTTCGGCGTGTCCTTCGCCGGCCTCGACCTGGAGGTGCGCAGCGGCGAGATCCTCGGTATCGCCGGGGTCGCCGGCAATGGCCAGGACGAGTTGCTTGCCCTGCTCAGCGGCGAAGTGCGCCTGCCGCGCGCCCAGGCCGAGCGCATCCGCCTCGGCGGCTGCGCCGGCGCGCACCTGGCGCCGGATGCGCGGCGCCGCGCCGGCCAGGCCTTCGTGCCCGCCGAGCGGCTGGGGCACGGCGCGGTGCCGGAGATGAGCCTGGCGGACAATGCGCTGCTCACCGCCTTCCAGCAGGGACTGGTGAAGCGCGGGTTGGTCCGGCGGCGCAAGGTGCTGGCGCTGGCCGAGGAGATCATCCGCCGTTTCGCCGTGAAGGCCCCGGGTGCCGGGGCGCCGGCACGCAGCCTTTCCGGCGGCAACCTGCAGAAGTTCATCCTCGGCCGCGAGATCCTCCAGGCCCCGCGCCTGCTGGTGGCGGCGCATCCCACCTGGGGCGTGGACGTCGGCGCGGCGGCGCTGATCCACCGCGCGCTGATTGCCTTGCGCGATGCCGGTACGGCGATCCTGGTGGTCTCCGAGGACCTCGACGAGCTGTTCCTGCTCAGCGACCGCATCGCCGCGCTGTGTTCGGGTCGGCTGTGCCCGGCGGTCGCCACCGCGAGCGCTTCGCCGCAGCAGGTCGGCGGCTGGATGGCCGGTCAATTCGAGGCGCCGGCGGCGGTCGCCGGCGCCGTTGCCCAAGGGAGCCTGTGATGCTGTTGTCCCTGGAACCGCGCGGCCGGCAGTCGCGCTGGATGCTGCTGGCCTCTCCGCTGCTGGCGGGGTTGCTGACCCTGGTCTGCGGCGCGCTGCTGTTCGCCTGTCTCGGCCACGATCCGTGGCAGACCCTGCATACCGTGCTGGTACAGCCGCTCAGCGACCTCTATGGGCTCGGCGAGCTGCTGGTCAAGGCCATGCCGATCCTGCTCTGTGCCCTCGGCCTGGCACTGGCCTACCAGGCGCGCGTGTGGAACATCGGCGCGGAGGGCCAGTTGCTGGTCGGCGCCCTGGCCGGCAGCGCGGTGGCGATCCAGTTGCTCGACTGGCAGAGCCGCTGGGCGCTGGCCTGGGTGCTGCTCGCCGGCACCGCTGCCGGGGCGCTCTGGGCCGGGTTCGCCGCCTGGCTGCGAACGCGCTTCAACGCCAACGAGATCCTGACCACCATCATGCTCAACTACATCGCGCTGAACCTGCTGCTGTACGGCGTGCACGGGCCGTTGAAGGACCCGGATGGCTTCAACTTCCCGCAGTCGGCGCTGTTCGGCGAGGCCAGCCGCCTGCCGGCGCTGTTCGAGGACAGCCGGGTGCACCTTGGCGCATTGTTCGGCCTGCTGGCGCTGGCGGCGGTCTGGGTGCTGGCGCAGCGCAGCTTCCTCGGTTTCCAGGTCCGCGTGCTCGGCCTCGACCGCCGCGCCGCCGGTTTCGTCGGTTTCCGCGAGAAGCGCCTGGTCTGGTTCGTGCTGCTGTTCTCCGGCGCGCTGGCAGGCCTGGCCGGCGTCTGCGAGGTCGCCGGGCCGATCGGCCAACTGGTGCCGCAGGTCTCGCCGGGCTACGGCTATGCGGCGATCACCGTGGCCTTCCTCGGCCGTCTCAATCCCTTCGGCATCCTCTGCGCCAGCCTGCTGATGGCGTTGCTCTACCTCGGCGGCGAGGCCGCGCAGATGAGCCTCAACCTGCCGTTGGCGCTGACCGGGCTGTTCCAGGGGATGATGCTGTTCTTCCTCCTCGCCTGCGACGTGCTGATCCTCTACCGCCCACGTTTGCACGGACGCTGGCGCAAGCGCCCGGCGCTGCGCGACGCCCTGGCCTGAGCCGAACCGCCGAGGAACCACGATGGATATCGATCTGCTCGACAACCTGCTGTTCGCCATGGTCCGCACCGGTACTCCGCTGCTGCTGGTGGCGCTGGGCGAACTGGTCTGCGAGAGAAGCGGAGTGCTCAACCTGGGCCAGGAGGGGATGATGCTGTTCGGCGCGGTGATCGGCTTCATGGTCGCCTTCTCCAGCGGCAGCCTGTGGCTCGGCGTGCTCCTCGCGGTGCTCGCCGGCATGCTGTTGGCGGCGCTGTTCGCCGGGGTCGCCCTGTACCTGAACGCCAACCAGGTGGCCTGCGGCCTGGCGCTGACCATCTTCGGCGTCGGCCTGTCGTCGTTCGTCGGCGCCGCCTGGGTCGGCAAGCCGCTGCAAGGGTTCGCCCCGCTGGCGCTGCCGGTGCTGGGCGAGTTGCCGCTGCTCGGGCGCATGCTGTTCGCCCAGGACGCGCTGGTCTACCTGAGCCTGGCGCTGTTCGCCGCGGTCGCCTGGATGCTCCTGCGCAGCCGCGCCGGGCTGGTTCTCCAGGCGGTCGGCGAGAACCCCGACGCGGCCAGCGCGATGGGCCTGCCGGTGCTGCGCGTGCGCACCCTGGCGGTGCTCTTCGGCGGCGCCATGGCCGGCCTGGCCGGTGCCTACCTGTCGCTGGCCTACACGCCGATGTGGGCGGAGAACATGACCGCCGGACGCGGCTGGATCGCCCTGGCGCTGGTGGTCTTCGCCAGTTGGCGGGTGTTCCGCGTGCTGCTCGGTGCCTGGTTGTTCGGCCTGGCCAGCATCCTGCACCTGGTGGCCCAGGGGATCGGGCTGTCGATTCCGGCCAACCTGCTGGCGATGCTGCCCTATGCGGCGACCATCCTGGTGCTGGTCCTGCTCTCCCGCGATGCCCTGCGCACCCGGCTGTATGCCCCGGTTTCCCTGGGCCAGCCGTGGAAGGCCGGGCACTGACGAGGGCAGGTTCTTCGATTAGTTGTTTTAACTATTTATATATTCTTCGATAGATTTAGATAATTTCACTGATGGCCTAAATCAATGGGGCATTTTTGCCGAACCCCGTTAAGATTCTCCCAGTCGATTTGAAACACCCCATTCAACTGAGAGAGGAACGACTGATGTCCCTGATCAACACTCAAGTCCAACCGTTCAAGGTCAACGCTTTCCACAACGGCAAGTTCATCGAGGTGACCGAGGAATCCCTGAAGGGCAAGTGGTCGGTCCTGATCTTCATGCCGGCTGCCTTCACCTTCAACTGCCCGACCGAGATCGAAGACGCCGCCAACAACTACGGCGAGTTCCAGAAAGCCGGTGCCGAGGTCTACATCGTGACCACCGACACCCACTTCTCGCACAAGGTCTGGCACGAAACCTCCCCGGCCGTCGGCAAGGCCCAGTTCCCGCTGATCGGCGACCCGACCCACCAGCTGACCAACGCCTTCGGCGTGCACATCCCGGAAGAAGGCCTGGCCCTGCGCGGTACCTTCGTGATCAACCCGGAAGGCGTGATCAAGACCGTCGAGATCCACTCCAACGAGATCGCCCGTGACGTCGGCGAGACCGTGCGCAAGCTGAAGGCCGCCCAGTACACCGCCGCCCACCCGGGCGAAGTCTGCCCGGCCAAGTGGAAGGAAGGCGAGAAGACCCTCGCTCCGTCCCTGGACCTGGTCGGCAAGATCTAAGACCGCGCCGGCGGCATTCGCCGCCAGCCTCTCCGGCGGACGATCCCTCGCGGATCGTCCGCCCTTCACCCAGCCAACGCGCCGTGCAGGGCGGATGTCCCATCCGCCGGGGATACGTTTGCCCGAATTTCGAGGAGCTGAACCATGTTGGACGCCAATCTTAAAACCCAGTTGAAGGCCTACCTGGAAAAGGTCAGCCAGCCGTTCGAGATCGTCGCGTCCCTCGATGACAGCGACAAATCCCGCGAGCTGCTGGGCCTGCTGCAAGACATCGTCGGCCTGACCGACAAGATCACCCTGAAGACCGACGGCAGCGATGCGCGCAAACCGTCGTTCTCGCTGAACCGCCCCGGTGCGGACATCGGCCTGCGCTTCGCCGGTATCCCCATGGGCCACGAATTCACCTCGCTGGTGCTGGCCCTGCTGCAGGTAGGCGGCCACCCCTCCAAGCTCGACGCGGACGTGATCGAGCAGGTCAAGGGCATCGAGGGCACCTTCGAGTTCGAAACCTACTTCTCGCTGTCCTGCCAGAACTGCCCGGACGTGGTCCAGGCGCTGAACCTGATGGCCGTGCTCAACCCGAACATCCGTCACGTCGCCATCGACGGCGCGCTGTTCCAGGATGAGGTCGAGGCGCGCCAGATCATGTCGGTGCCGAGCATCTACCTCAACGGCGAAGTCTTCGGCCAGGGCCGCATGGGCGTGGAAGAGATCCTCGCCAAGATCGACACCGGCGCCGCCGCCCGCGACGCCGAGAAGCTGACCGCCCGCGACGCCTTCGACGTACTGGTGGTCGGCGGTGGTCCGGCCGGCGCCGCGGCGGCGATCTACGCCGCGCGCAAGGGCATTCGCACCGGCGTCGCCGCCGAGCGCTTCGGCGGCCAGGTGCTGGACACCATGGCCATCGAGAACTTCATCTCGGTGCAGGAGACCGACGGGCCGAAGCTGGCGCGGGCGCTGGAAGAGCACGTGCGTCACTACGAGGTCGACATCATGAACCTGCAGCGCGCCAGCAAGCTGGTTCCGGCGAAGAACACCGGCGAGTTGCACGAGGTGCAGTTCGAGAGCGGCGGCAGCCTCAAGGCCAAGACCCTGATCCTCGCCACCGGCGCTCGCTGGCGCGAAATGGGCGTGCCCGGCGAGCAGGAATACAAGGCCAAGGGCGTGTGCTTCTGCCCGCACTGCGACGGCCCGCTGTTCAAGGGCAAGCGCGTGGCGGTGATCGGCGGCGGCAACTCTGGCGTCGAGGCGGCCATCGACCTGGCCGGCATCGTCGCCCATGTGACCCTGCTGGAATTCGACAGCAAGTTGCGCGCCGATGCCGTGCTGCAACGCAAGCTCTACAGCCTGCCGAACGTCGAGGTGATCACCAGTGCCCTGACCAGCGAAGTGAAGGGCGACGGCCAGAAGGTCACCGGCCTGGTGTACAAGGACCGCAACTCCGAGGAGTTCAAGTCGATCGAGCTGGAAGGCATCTTCGTGCAGATCGGCCTGCTGCCCAACACCGAGTGGCTCAAGGGCAGCGTCGAGCTGTCGCCGCGTGGCGAGATCATCGTCGACGCCCGTGGCGAGACCTCGCTGCCCGGCATCTTCGCCGCCGGCGACGTGACCACGGTGCCGTACAAGCAGATCGTGATCGCCGTGGGCGAGGGCGCCAAGGCTTCGCTGAGCGCCTTCGACCACCTGATCCGGACCTCCGCGCCGGAGTGACCCGGCCAGCGACCGTCGAACCAGGGACGCCCGGAGCGCGAAAGCGCCCCGGGCGTTTTCGTTGGCGCGACCGCCCGCCTCAGGCCGGGATATCCAGGTTCGCGTGGCCCGGCGCGGCGGCCGCCTCGGCGTAGACCTTCTCGTCCTCCTCGATCACCCGCGAGGCCGGCCCCACCAGCAACGGGTCGGGCTCATGGGCGATGCGCCGGTCCTTGTCCGGGTAGTCCAGCGCGTGCAGGAAGTGGCGGATGCAGTTGAGTCGTGCGCGCTTCTTGTCGTCGGACTTGATGACCGTCCACGGCGCGTCGGCGGTGTCGGTATGGAAGAACATCGCCTGCTTGGCGGCGGTGTAGTCGTCCCACTTGTCCAGAGACTTGATGTCGATGGGCGACAGCTTCCAGTGCTTGAGCGGATCGTCGCGGCGCGAGATGAAGCGCCGCAGTTGCTCCTCGCGGCTCACCGAGAACCAGTACTTGAACAGCAGGATGCCGCTGTTGCTCAGCATGCGCTCCAGCTCGGGGGCCTGGCGCATGAACTCCAGGTATTGCAGTGGCGAACAGAAGCCCATGACCCGCTCGACGCCGGCGCGGTTGTACCAGGAGCGGTCGAAGAAGACCATCTCGCCGGCGGTGGGCAGGTGCTGGATGTAGCGCTGGAAATACCACTGGCCCTGCTCCTGGGAGGAGGGTTTCTCCAGGGCTACGATCCGCGCGCCGCGCGGGTTCAGGTGCTCCATGAAGCGCTTGATGGTACCGCCCTTGCCGGCGGCGTCGCGGCCTTCGAACAGGACCACCACGCGCTGGCCGGTCTCCTTCACCCAGCTCTGCACCTTGAGCAGTTCGATCTGCAGGTCGTGCTTGGCTTTCTCGTACTCGTTGCGGCGCATCCGCGTGTGATAAGGATAGTTCGCCGGCAGGCTCGCCGAGGTGCTGTCCTCGCTGCTGCCGTGGGGCGCGCTGGCGACCTGCAGGGCCACGGGCTTCTGGCTGATCGCCTGGATCTCCTCGCGGGCCTTCTGCGCCGGGCTGGCCACCCGCGGGCGGCGGGTCGCCGGCTTGCGTGGGGCGCGGCGGGCGGCTGGCCGGGCCGGCTTGGCCGGCTGTGCGGCGGGTTGCTCGGGGGAGGGGGGAGTGACAGTGGGTTCTTCGCTCATGCGGGGCTCCTTCCGTTCTACGTTTTCAGCTATGCAGTCCCCCACTCTATGCCCCTGCCGGAGGTCGTCCGTTGACCCCCATCAAACCGCGCCCGGCTGCCGCCGGGAGGAAAGCCTTACACCTCTCCGACAATCCCTTGTAGGATATCTCCACGCGCGCGGCGTCCCGTCGCCCCGCGGACCTGGATCAGCAGACAGGGTGAACACTGAGCTGGCTCTCATCAACCGAGGGCCGGCAGCGTTCGCGCCGGCCCGCCGATCCGACGAAGGTCCGCACATGTCCCGCACCTGGATTCGCAAACCCCTCGCCATCTTCACCGCCAACGGTCTCGACGCCGCCGGCGGCCTGGTCGTCGAAGACGGCCGCATCGTCGAGCTGCTCGGCGCCGGCCAGCAGCCCGCGCAGCCCTGCGCCAGCCAGTTCGACGCCAGCCGGCACGTGGTCTTGCCGGGACTCATCAACACCCATCACCACTTCTACCAGACCCTCACCCGCGCCTGGGCGCCGGTGGTCAACCAGCCGCTGTTCCCCTGGCTGAAAACCCTCTACCCGGTCTGGGCGCGGCTGACCCCGGAGAAGCTCGAACTGGCCACCAAGGTGGCGCTGGCCGAGCTGCTGCTGTCTGGCTGCACCACTGCCGCCGACCACCACTACCTGTTCCCCGGCGGCCTCGAACAGGCTATCGACGTGCAGGCCGGGGTGGTCGAGGAACTGGGCATGCGCGCCATGCTCACCCGCGGCTCGATGAGCCTCGGCGAGAAGGACGGCGGCTTGCCGCCGCAGCAGACGGTGCAGGAGGCCGAGACCATCCTCGCCGACAGCGAGCGACTGATCGCTCGCTACCACCAGCGCGGCGAAGGCGCCCGGGTGCAGATCGCCCTGGCGCCCTGCTCGCCGTTCTCGGTGACTCCGGAGATCATGCGCGCCAGCGCCGAACTGGCGGCGCGCCATGACGTACGCCTGCACACCCACCTGGCGGAGACCCTCGACGAGGAAGACTTCTGCCTGCAGCGCTTCGGCCTGCGCACCGTGGACTACCTGGATAGCGTCGGCTGGCTCGGCCCGCGCACCTGGCTGGCCCACGGCATCCACTTCAACGCCGAGGAGATCCGCCGGCTCGGCGAGGCGGGCACCGGTATCTGCCATTGCCCGAGTTCGAACATGCGCCTGGCCTCGGGCATCTGCCCGACCGTGGAGCTGGAGGCGGCCGGCGCGCCGATTGGCCTGGGAGTCGATGGTTCGGCCTCCAACGACGCCTCGAACATGATCCTCGAGGCGCGCCAGGCCCTGTACCTGCAACGCCTGCGCTACGGCGCCGAGCGAATCACCCCGGAACTCGCCCTGGGCTGGGCCACCCGTGGCTCGGCACGCCTGCTCGGACGCAGCGACATCGGCGAGCTGGCCCCCGGCAAGCAGGCCGACCTGGCCTTGTTCAAGCTCGACGAGCTGCGCTTCTCGGGTAGCCACGACCCGCTCTCGGCGCTGCTGCTGTGCGCTGCCGACCGTGCCGACCGGGTAATGGTCGGCGGCGCCTGGCGAGTGGTCGATGGTGCCGTGGAAGGGCTCGACCTGGCCGCCCTGATCGCCCGCCACCGCGAGGCGGCGAGCGCCCTGATCGCCGGGTGAGGCGGGCGCCGACGGAGGAGGCGCCAGGCTTCCTCTGTCGGTTCGCATAGGTCGGCGCCTGGCCTGCAACCGGCTAGACTTCGGCATCCCCCACCAGGAGCCGACCATGTCCCGCGCCGCCCGCCCCCGCAATCGCTTTTGCAGCCTTCTGCTAGGACTCTCCCTGCTGATGCCCGCCAGCCTTCCTCTGTCCGCTGCCGAAACGGCGGCGGCGCAATCGCCGCGGACCCTGATCATCGACACCGACCCGGGCGCCGACGACGTGATCGCCCTGCTGTTCGCCATGGCCTCGCCGAAGGAGCTGAAGATCCAGGCGCTGACCACCGTCGCCGGCAACGTGCCGCTGGAAAAGACCGCGCGCAACGCCCGGCTGGCCCGCGAGTGGGGCAAGCGCCCGGATATCCCGGTCTACGCCGGCGCCCCGCGGCCGCTGCTGCGCACGCCGATCTACGCCGCCGACGTACACGGCAGCGAAGGCATCACCGGCGTCGAGGTGCATGAGCCGAAGCAGCCGCTGGCCGAAGGCAACGCGGTGGACTACCTGATCCGTACCCTGCGCGCGGCGCCGGAGAAGAGCGTGACCCTGGCCATGCTCGGCCCGGAGACCAACCTCGCGCTGGCCCTGACCCAGGCCCCGGACATCGTCAAGGGCATCCGCGAGATCGTGATCATGGGCGGCGCCCACTTCAACGGTGGCAACATCACCCCGGCCGCCGAATTCAATATCTTCGCCGACCCCCACGCGGCGGAAATCGTGCTCAAGAGCGGGGCGCCGATCACCATGCTGCCGCTCGACGTGACCCACAAGATCCTCACCAGCCCCGAGCGCATCGCCAAGCTGCGCAACCTCGGCAACCGAGCCGGCAAGACCGTCGCCGACATCCTCGACGCCTACGTCCAGTACGACATCAAGTACTACGGCCTGAAGGGCGGCCCGGTGCACGACGCCACGGTGGTCGCCTACCTGCTCAAGCCCTCGCTGTTCAAGGGCAAGCGGATCAACGTGCAGGTCGACAGCCGCGAGGGCATCACCTTCGGCCAGACCGTGGCCGACTGGTACGGCGGCCTCAAGCAGCCGGCCAACGTCGAGTGGATCAACGAGGGCGATGCCCAGGGGTTCTTCGACCTGCTCACCGAGCGTATCGCCCGCCTGCCCTGAGCGGGCTTCCCGCGGCGCCCGGCGTGGGCGCCGCGCTCAGAACGCGTAGCCGACGTTGAAGTAGTGGCCGATCCCGCTGGAGTCGGTGCGGCGTCCGTCCAGTTGCTCGCCGTCGCGCCACTGGGTCATGTTGCGGTAGACCTTGGCGCCGTAGCCGAACTTCCAGTGTTCGGTGTGATACCAGAGCCCGAGGTAGGCCTGGAAGCCGTTATCGGTACGGTATTCGCGCTCGAAGGCATCGTCCTTGTCGGGCAGCTTCGAGCCGAACTCGTAGTCGAAGAAGCCCTGGAAGGCGATGAAGCGCTTGCCGCCGAACTGCGCCAGCGGCTTGAACCAGTTCATGTGGGCGACGTAGCCGTCCCAGGCGTTCTCGTTGGACGCGCCGTAGTTCTTGTCGATGTAGCGCGCGTAGAGATTGAGCCCCACCGTACCCAGCCAGGGCAGCTCGGTGTTGGTGCCGATGCCCGACCACAGCACGTTCAGCCCCGGTCCCTGGCGCGCGTCGGCGTAGTAGTAGTCGAAGGCGACGAACCATTCGCGGATCGGGCCGATGGAGAAGTCGCGGCCGAGCAGGCGGTCGATGGAGAGACGCGGCTCGATGTCGACGAACCAGTTCTCGCCGTCGGGTACGTCCGAGCTGGCGTCGTCGAAGAGGTTCTTGTAGTCGATGTAGCCGTACAGGTCGAGCACCCCCTTGCGGCCGCCGAACTCCCATTCCAGGTAGCTGTCGTCGGTCAGGTAGGGGCCGCCGCGCTGGTTGAACGCGCGGTAGACGTGCAGGTTGTTCCAGAGCCCTTCGCGGGCGGCGTTCTCGTCGTTGTTTTCGGCGCCGAAGGCGGCGGCCGCGCACAGCGGGGCGGCACAGCACAGCAGGGCTTTGCGCATGGGAAGTCCTTGCCTGGAGTGGGACGGGTCGGACTCAGCCGCGGGATTGCCCGGCGAGTTGCCGGAGAGCCTGCTCGGCGTCGCCGACGACGATCCTGCCGGGCACCGCCAGCATCAGGTTGAGCGGCAGGCCGAACTCTTCCAGGGCCATGCCGTCGCGGTCGCGGGTCGGATCCTCGCCGACCAGCTCCGGGGCGTGCCGGCGGATCCGCTCGGCGTAGCTGCCGGCGTCGTCGACGTAGCCATAGACCGGCTTGCCGAGAGCGGTGGCGTAGCCGACCTCGAAGGCGGTGCCGCTGTCCGGCTCGGCGCCGCGGAAGAAGTTCAGGTTGGCCAGCACCGCGTCGGCGCGTTCGATCAGGCCGATGTTGGCGCGGTAGATCCAGGCCGCCTGTTCGCGCGGCTCGGCGAGCTGTTTCGGCAGCGCGTTGTCCAGCGGGTAGAGGCCTTCGAAGCCGTAGCGTGCGCACAGTGCCTTGAGCGCTTCGCCGTGGGCGACGGCGTCGGCGCGGAACACGTCGGGACCGGCCAGATAGAGTTTCCGCGGTCTGGCCGCGGCGCGTACGCCCGGCAGGCTGCCGAGCAGGGCGCCGGCGGGCAGCAGCAGGGCCGCCAGGCGCAAGAAGGTACGACGGCTGCTGGAACCGTTGGATCGGCTCATCGGATGCTCCCCCCAGGATGCCGGACGCCCCGCGCGGGGGCCGTTGTTGTCCGGGGATTATGGGCAGCAAGCGACATGCCAGGCGGCGCCTACCTGTCAGCAGATAGGCGGCGGCTCGCGTGCTTATTCCGGCGCTCGGCGCGGGCGCTTCAGGCGTTCCCGCCGAGTTCCTCGGCGAGGCGTCGCAGGGCCTCGCGCGGACCGCCGGCGACCAGCCGCGAAGGCACCGCCAGCATCAGGTTCAATGGCAGGCCGAAACCCTCCAGTTGCCAACCGTCGCGGTCCTCGCCGGGGCGCTCGCCGAGCCATTCCGGGGCCAGCCGGGCGAGGCGCTCGGCGTAGGCGCCGGCATCGCTGAGGTAGGCATATACCGGCTTGCCCAGGGCCAGGGCGTAGCCCACTTCGAAGGCGGTGCCGCTGTCCGGCTCGCTGCCGCGGAACGGTTCGAGGTTGGCCAGCACGCAGTCGGCGCGCTCGATCAGGCCGACATTGGCGCGGTAGACCCAGGCGGCCTGGGCGGCCGGCTCGCGGATGTCGGCGGGCAGGGCGTGGTCGAGCGGATAGAGGCCGAGGAAACCGAACTCGGCGCAGAGCGCCTTGAGCATTTCGCCGTGGGCCTCGGCGTCGGGGCGGAAGACGTCCGGCCCGGCCAGGTAGATCGCGGTCATCGCGTGCGTGCCTTGTTACGGAAAGCCAGCGCCCATGGTAGGCCATCGTGGCGGCGCCGGCATGCACCAAGCGATGGCGCGCTGCACCGTCCTGCAGCCGCGCCGGCATGGCGCGGCACGCAGAAGCGCGGGCTTGAGCGGAGTTGTCCGGGTGGTCAGGTAATTGCATCGGCGGGCGGGCTGAACGCGAAGCCACGCCCGATGGCCAACCCTGCACTCACCGGAGCACGCCCATCCATGAAACACCGTCCCACGCAATCCCGCATGTCCGTCCTGCGCCGCCTTGCCGTCGTCCTCGGCCTCGGCGCCTGCGCTCTCGCCGCCGAGGCCGCCGAACCACTGAAGATCGGCTTCGTCTATGTCGGCCCGGTCGGCGACCACGGCTGGACCTACCAGCACGAGCTGGGCCGCCGCGAACTGGTGGAGCACTTCGGCGACAAGGTGAAGACCAGCTTCGTCGAGAACGTCGCCGAGGGCGCCGACGCCGAGCGGGTCATCCGCAACCTGGCGAAAGACGGCTACGGCCTGGTCTTCACCACTTCCTTCGGCTACATGAACCCCACCGCCAAGGTGGCCCGACAGTTTCCCAAGGTGACCTTCGAGCACGCCACCGGCTACAAGCGCGACAGGAACCTCGGCACCTACCTGTCGCGCTCCTACGAGGGACGCTACGTCGGCGGCTTCCTCGCGGCGAAGATGACCCGCAGCCACAAGATCGGCTACATCGCCTCGTTTCCGATTCCCGAGGTGATCCGCGACATCAACGCGATCCAGCTGGCGCTGGACAAATACGACCCGCAGGCCGAACTCAAGGTGATGTGGGTGAGCACCTGGTTCGATCCGGGCAAGGAGGCCGACGCGGCCAACGCGCTGATCGACCAGGGCGTCGACGTGGTGTTCCAGCACACCGATAGCCCGGCGCCGATCCAGGCCGCCGAGCGTCGCGGGGTGTACGCCGTGGGCTACGCCTCGGACATGCAGCACTTCGGTCCGAAGACCGTGCTCACCTCGATCGTCAACGACTGGGGCCCGCACTATATCCGCTCGGCCCAGGCGGTGATGGACGGCACCTGGAAATCCGAGGACTTCTGGGGCGGCTTGGCCGAGAGTACGGTGGTCCTGCCGCTGAACCAGGAGGTGCTGCCGGCGCCGGTGCGGGAAGAGGCGGGCAGGCTGATCGAGTCGATCCGCAGCGGAGCCTTCCACCCCTTCACCGGGCCGATCCGCGACCAGTCCGGCAAGGAGCGTTTCGCCGCCGGCGTCAGCGCGACCAATGCCGACCTGGCGTCGATGAACTATTACGTGGAAGGCATCAAGGCCGACCTGCCGAAGTGAGCCCTGGCCTTGTATGGAAAAAGTCGCCGAGCGCAGGCACTTTCCGTACAGGGCCCATCGAGGAGAGCGCGATTGGACCGTCTACCCATCATCGACATCGCCCCGCTCTACGGCGCCGACCGTGGCGCCTGGAACGACGTGGCGCGGCGGATCGACCAGGCCTGCCGCGAGTGGGGCTTCTTCTACATCGCCGGACACCCGTTGCCGGCCGCGCGCTTCGAAGCCCTGCTGGCGGCGGCGCGGGAGTTCTTCGCGCTGCCTGTCGAAGAGAAGCTGAAGATCGATATCACCCGTAGCCGCAACCATCGCGGCTATGGCGCGATCGCCACCGAGCAGCTCGACCCGGCGTTGCCCAGCGACTTCAAGGAGACCTTCGACATGGCCCTGCACCTGCCGGCGGAGCATCCCGACGTGCGCGCCGGCAAGTCCTTCTACGGGCCCAACCGACACCCCGACCTGCCCGGTTGGGAGGCCCTGCTGGAAGGACACTATGTCGACATGCTGGCGCTGGCCCGTACCGTGCTGCGCGCCCTGGCCATCGCCCTGGGGATCGAGGAGGACTTCTTCGACCGCCGCTTCGAGCAGCCGGTCAGCGTATTCCGCCTGATCCACTATCCGCCGGCCGCCGCCCGACAGAGCGCCGACCAGCCCGGCGCCGGCGCGCACACCGACTACGGCTGCGTGACCCTGCTCTACCAGGACGCCGCCGGTGGCCTGCAAGTGCAGAACCGCCAGGGCGAATGGATCGACGCGCCGCCCATCGACGGCACCTTCGTGGTCAACATCGGCGACATGATGGCGCGCTGGAGCAACGACCGTTACCGCTCGACCCCGCACCGGGTGATCAGCCCGCGCGGGGTGCATCGCTACTCCATGCCGTTCTTCGCCGAACCGCACATGGACACCGAGATCCGCTGCCTGCCGGGCTGCTTCGACGCGGACAACCCGCCGAAGTATCCGCCGACCACCTGTGGCGAGTGGCTGACCTCGCGCTTCGCGCAGACCTATGCCTATCGGCGCGGCGAAACGGCCTGAGCCGCCCGTCGCGCGCGGGAGCGGCTCGCGGGTTTGCCGCGGGCCTGACTCCCGGGACAGGTTAAACTTGCCGGCCAAGACCAGCCTGATCGAGAACCCACCCCATGTACGAATGGCTCAACGCCTTGCCCAAGGCCGAACTGCACCTGCACCTGGAAGGTACCCTGGAGCCGGAGCTGCTGTTCGCCCTCGCCGAGCGCAACCGCATCGCCCTGCCCTGGAACGACGTCGAGACCCTGCGCAAGGCCTACGCCTTCAACAACCTGCAGGAATTCCTCGACCTCTACTACGCCGGCGCCGACGTGCTGCGCACCGAGCAGGACTTCTACGACCTGACCTGGGCCTACCTGCAGAAGTGCAAGGCGCAGAACGTCGTCCACGTCGAGCCGTTCTTCGACCCGCAGACCCACACCGATCGCGGCATTCCCTTCGAGGTGGTGCTCGCCGGCATCCGCGCCGCGCTGCAGGACGGCGAGAAGCTGCTGGGCATCCGCCATGGGCTGATCCTCAGCTTCCTCCGCCACCTCAGCGAGGAACAGGCGCAGAAAACCCTCGACCAGGCGCTGCCGTTCCGCGACGCCTTCATCGCCGTCGGCCTCGACAGCTCGGAAGTCGGGCATCCGCCGAGCAAGTTCCAGCGGGTCTTCGACCGCGCCCGCAGCGAAGGCTTCCTCACCGTCGCCCATGCCGGCGAAGAGGGGCCGCCCGAGTACATCTGGGAAGCCCTCGACCTGCTCAAGGTCGAGCGCATCGACCACGGCGTGCGCGCCTTCGAGGACGAGCGGCTGATGCGGCGGCTGATCGACGAACAGATCCCGCTGACCGTCTGCCCGCTGTCCAACACCAAGCTCTGCGTGTTCGACGACATGAGCCAGCACACCATCCTCGACATGCTCGAACGCGGCGTGAAGGTGACGGTGAACTCCGATGACCCGGCCTACTTCGGCGGCTATGTCACCGAGAACTTCCATGCCTTGCAGCAGAGCCTGGGAATGACCGAGGAGCAGGCCAGGCGCCTGGCGCAGAACAGCCTGGATGCGCGCCTGGTGAAGTGAGGGGCGGCGCGCCGGGCAACCCGGCGCGCGACCCGCAAGGCGTTTCGTCGTCGCCGGCTTCTCGGTATTGATGATAAGCATTATCATTTGCGGGCTGCTCAGCATTCCCATGGCGCCGCCCCGGCGCCGGCTTTCGTGCAGCCGTCCCTCACCGATGCCCGACCGCGACCTACCCTCCGGCCCGCGCCCGGATGCCTTGCCGGCAGACGGCGAGGCGGCGCGCCGCGCGGATCTGCTCAAGGCCTTCCTGGCCCAGCGCCAGCGCATGGAAAGCCTGGTCAGCCGCTGGGTCGGCTGCCGGGCGACCGCCGCCGACCTGGTCCAGGAACTGTTCCTGCGCTTCTGGCGGCGCCCGGCCGCCCCGGTGGAGGAGCTTGGCAGCTACCTCCTGCGCAGCGCGCGCAACCTGGCCATCGACCACTTGCGTGGCGAAGGATCGCGGCAGCGGCAACTGGACGACTGGCTGCCGGAGCAGCGCCAGGGCGAGCCGGTCGGTCCCGAGCAGGCGCTCGAGGCCGGCGACCAGTGGCGCCGGGTCGAGGCCGCCTTGCGCGGCCTGCCCGAGCGGACCCGGCGGATTTTCCTGCTCAATCGCATCCACGGCCGCACCTACGCGGAGATCGCCCAGGCCATGCAGCTTTCCCAAAGCGCCGTGGAAAAACATATGATGCGCGCCCTCGACGCCTGCAAGGCGAGCCTGGCCGGCCCGGCCGGCGAGCAGGCAAGGAGCGCCCAGCCATGACCCGACCCGATAGCGACGCCGCGCCCTACGATCCCGTCCTCGAGCAGACCGCCCAGGTCTGGCTGGTGCGCCTGCGCGGTACGCCGGATGCGGCGACCCGGCGGGCCTTCGAGGACTGGCTGGCGCAGCGGCCGGCGCATGCCGAGGCCTATGCTCGCGCCGAGGCGCTCTGGCGCCTGACGGAAATACCGGCGAGCCGCCTGGCCATCGAAGAGGCTGATGCCCTGGAAGCCTACCTGCGGCCGCGCCGAGCGTCGCGCAACCCGCGGCGCTGGGCCTACCCGCTGGCCAGCGTCGCCTGCCTGCTGGCGATGCTCTGGCTGGGCGGCTGGTGGCAGCCCGGCGACTGGCTGCAGGACTGGCGTGCCGACTATGTCGCCGCGCCGGGACAGGTCGCCGAATGGAAGCTGGCCGATGGCTCCTACCTGAGCCTGGACGCCGGCAGCGCGGTGCGCGTGCGTATCGACGGCGGCCAGCGGCGGGTCGAACTGCTGCGCGGCGCCGCCGCGTTGCGGGTGAAGCGCGACACGCTGCCATTCGTGGTCGAGGCCGGCGAAGGCCGGGCGCGGGTACTGGGCACCGAGTTCGAGGTCCGTCGCGGCGCCGGGGCGACCCGCGTCACCGTGCTGCAAGGGCGGGTCGCGGTGAGCGCCGGCACGGGCGCGGGCGCCGCCGAGGAAGTGCTGAGCGCCGGCCAGCAGGTCGGCTTCGCCGACGGCAGGCTGGGCCGGCCCGTGGCCATCGACGCCGCCGCCGCGCTGGCCTGGCGCCAGGGCTGGCTGAGCTTCTACCGGCGGCCGCTGGCGGAAGTGCTCGACGAACTCGCTCGCTACTACCCTGGACGCATTCTCCTGCTCGACGACGCGCTCGGCCGCCAGCCGGTCAGCGGCAGCTTCCGCAGCGACGATCCCGAAGCCGCGCTGAAGTCGCTGCAGGCGGTGCTCGGCTATCGCCAGCAGATCCTGTTCGGACGCCTGGTGGTGATTCGCTGACGGCGGCCCCGCTCCGTTTGGCCGCAGGAATCTTTCCCGGCGAAGAATTTTTTTGCGCTGGGGGGTGAGGTAAATCCGGCGCCGCTTCGTGTAGTGCTCATGACCGCGATTGATTCGCATTAGAAAAGCGACCGACACGAGCAACCCATGACCCCGTTCCCGCGCTTCGCCCTGCGTACTCTCCCCGCCCTGTTCCTCAGCCTCGGCTGTCTCGCCGCCACCGCGCAGGCCGCCGAGGCGGTTCGCTATCGCTTCAGCCAGGCTGCCGCGCCGCTGGCCCAGGCGCTCAACGCGTTCAGCCGGGCCAGCGGGCAGACGCTGCTCTACACCGCCGAGCTGCCGCCGCAGGCGACCGCCCCGGCATTGCACGGTTCGCTGGACGCGGAGGAGGCGCTGCAACGCCTGCTGCAGGGCAGCGGCCTGCGCGCGCGGCGGATCGACGAGCGCACCCTGACCCTGGAACCGATCCCCGCCAGCGGCGCGCTCGACCTCGATGCCACGACGGTGTCCGCCGCCGCCCCGGCGCAGGGCTACCGGCCGGCGGCCAACGCCTCGATCAGCCGCGGCGATGCGCCGCTACTGGAAATCCCCCAGGCGATCAGCGTGGTCCCGGCACAGGCGCTGCAGGACCAGCGCCCGCGCAACCTTGACGACGCGCTGGGCAACATCAGCGGCATCACCCAGGCCAACACCCTCGGCGGTACCCAGGACGCGGTGATGAAACGCGGCTTCGGCGACAACCGCGACGGCTCGATCATGCGCGACGGCATGCCCTCGGTGCAGGGCCGCAATTTCACCGCCACCGCCGACCACGTCGAGGTGCTGAAGGGGCCTGCATCCCTGCTCTATGGCATCCAGGACCCGGGCGGGGTGGTCAACGTGGTGAGCAAGAAGCCGCAACTGCAACAAGCCAACGCCCTGACCCTGCGTGGCTCGGCCTACGCCCACGGGCGCAACGGCAGCGGCGGCCAGCTCGACTCCACCGGCCCGCTGGGCGACAGCGGACTGGCCTACCGGATGATCCTCGATCATGAGGACGAGGATTACTGGCGCGACTTCGGCAAGAGTCGCGAGACGCTGGTGACGCCCTCGCTGGCCTGGTACGGCGAGGACACGACGGTCAACCTGAGCTACGAGCACCGCGAGTTCACCACGCCGTTCGACCGTGGCACGGCCATCGACCCGCGTACCAACCGCCCGCTGGACATCCCGCGCAGCCGGCGCCTGGACGAGCCCTTCAACATCACCGAGGGCCGTTCCGAGCTGACCCGCCTGGATCTCGAACGGCAGCTCGACGACACCTGGAAGGCCCACTTCGGCTACGGCTACAGTCGCGAGACCTACGACGACAACCAGGCCCGGGTGATGGCCGTGAATGCCGACGGCACCCTGACCCGGCGCATGGACGGCACCCACGGCGCGGTCAGCAGCGACAGCTTCGCCACCCTCGGCCTGAGCGGAACGCTGCAACTGGCCGGGATGCAACATGACCTGCAATTCGGCATGGACCACGAGAAGCGCAAGATCTTCCGCGCCGACCTGCTGCGCGACAGCAAGACCAGCCGCTTCGACTACCTCGACCCGGTCTATGGCCAGGTGGTGCCGTCGACCCGGGTGGTCGCCGGCGACAGCGACCAGACCGACAAGCTGCGCAGCGACTCGCTGTACTTCCAGGACTCGATCCACCTGGACGAACGCTGGATCCTGGTCGGCGGCGCGCGCTACCAGATCTACGACCAGCTCGCCGGGCGCGGCCGGCCGTTCAACGCCAACACCGACATCAACGGGCAGAAATGGGTGCCGCGCGGCGGCCTGGTCTACCGCCTGAGCGACGAGGTTTCGCTGTACGGCAGCTACACGCGCTCGTTCAAGCCGAACTCGACCATCGCCCCGCTGAGCACCGGCGAGACCATCGATTCGGCGATCCTGCCGGAGGAGGCGACCTCCTGGGAGCTGGGCGCCAAGCTGGATGTGCCGGGGCGTCTCAGCGGCACCCTGGCGCTGTTCGACATCCGCAAGAAGAACGTGCTGGTCAACGAACTCGACGGTGCCGGCAACAGCAGCGTGCGCGCCGCCGGCCGGGTCCGCTCGCGCGGCCTGGAGCTGGACCTCACCGGCCAGCTCAGCGAACGCTGGAGCCTGATCGGCAGCTACGCCTGGCTCGCCGCGGAAGTCACCGAGGACCCGACCCTGGAGGGCAAGCGCCTGCAGAACGTGGCGCGCAACACCGCGTCGCTGTCGGCGGTCTACGAACTCGGCCAGCTCTTCGGCGGCGACCGCCTGCGCCTGGGCGGCGGCGCGCGCTACGTCGGCAAGCGCCCGGGCGACCCGGCCAATTCCTTCGACCTGCCGTCCTACACCGTGGCCGATGCCTTCGCCAGCTACGACACCCGCTTCGGCGGACACGGCGTGAAGTTCCAGCTCAACGTGAAGAACCTGTTCGACCGCACCTACTACCCGTCCAGTGCCAATCGCCTGTACGTGGCGATGGGCGAGCCTCGGCAGTTCCAGCTGTCGACGACGGTGGAGTTCTGAGTCGGCGCTCGTTCCAGGTGGGGTTCCCCGGCGTCCTCCTGGACGTGGAGGCCCCCCCTGAAGGGCGAAGGGTCGGCGCGATGCTGCCCGACCATGCTCCATCCGGTTCCTTCTTCCCCCAGGGAAGGGATTGCCCGGCACGTGAGTCGTTCCGCTATCCAGTGCCTTCTCCCATTGGGGAAAGGAAGGCGGAGTACCGCCTGGCACGACCTCGCCGCACGCCACACCTCGTTCCCAACCCGCCCGTTGGGTACCATGCCCGCACCACTCGCCGCCACGGCCGCCCCATGAACCTCGACAACCGCATCAAGTTCCGCCACCTCGCCTGCTTCCTCGAAGTCGCCCGCCAGCGCAGCTTCGCCAAGGCGGCGGATGCCGTGGCGGTGTCGCAGCCGGCGATCTCCAAGACCCTCAAGGAACTGGAGGAAATCCTCGGCGCGCGCCTGTTCGAACGGAGCAAGGCCGGCGCCGAGCTGACCGAGGCGGGCGTGACCTTCCTGCGCTATGCCGGCCCCTGCGTGCAGGCCCTGCGCGACGGAGTGAACACCCTGCGCGGTCACGAGGCGCAGGTCGAGACGGTGCGGGTCGGCGTGCTGTCGACGGTGGAGAGCCTGGTGGTGCCCGAGGTGATCCGGCGCCTGCACCGGCGCCACGGTGCGCTGGTGGTCAGCGTCGCCACCGGCCCCAGCGCCTACCTGCTGGCGCAACTGAAGGTCGGCGAGCTGGACCTGGTGGTCGGGCGGATGACCGATAGCCCGGACATCCAGGGCCTGACCTTCGAGCACCTGTACAGCGAGTCGATGATGCTGGTGGTGCGTCCCGGCCACCCCTTGCTCGCCGCGCCCCTCGGCGTCCTGCAGCGGCTGGCCGAATTCCCACTGGTGCTGCCGCTGGCCGGCACCACCATCCGCCGCCACGCCGACAGCCTGTTCGTGCAATGGGGCATCCCGCTCGCCGGACAGCGCCTGGAGACCCTCTCGCCGACCCTCAGCCGCAGCTATGTGTTGCGCAGCGAGGCGATCTGGGTGGCGCCGCGCGACGCCGTGCGCCTGGACGTCGGCAACGGCGAGCTGGCCGAGCTGGACCTGGGTATCCGCGAACCGGGCGGTTCGGTCGGGCTGTGCCACAACGCGGCCTTGCCGTTGCCGCTGGGGGCGCAATGGTTCAGCGCGGTGTTGCGCGAGGTGGCCGCCGAGTTGCACTGATAAAGCATAACCAAATGGTTATGTATATGGCTGGATAATTCACTGTCCCCGCCCCGCCTCCTGCGCAAGACTTCGTTTTCCATGCCTGAATCCACAAGCCTGGCGACCGATAACGCGAATAACAGGAGCCCGACATGCACGACGCCGAAAGCCGTCGTTTCGTCATCCGTGACCGAAACTGGCACCCCAAAGCCTTGACCCCCGACTACAAGACCTCCGTGCCGCGCTCGCCGAGCCAGGCGCTGGTGAGCATCCCGCAATCGCTCTCGGAAACCAGCGGGCCGGACTTCTCCCACCTCAGGCTCGGCCGCCACGACAACGACCTGCTGCTCAACTTCGACCACGGCGGCCTGCCCCAGGGCGAGCGCATCATCATGTTCGGCCGGGTCTTCGACCAGTACGGCAAGCCGGTCCCGCACACCCTGGTGGAGATGTGGCAGGCCAACGCCGGCGGGCGCTACCGGCACAAGAACGACCGCTACCTGGCGCCGCTCGACCCGAACTTCGGCGGCGTCGGCCGGACCCTCACCGACAGCGAGGGCCACTATTACTTCCGCACCATCAAGCCCGGGCCCTATCCCTGGCGCAACGGCCCCAACGACTGGCGTCCGGCGCACATCCACGTGTCCGTCAGCGGCCCGGCGATCGCCGCGCGGCTGGTCACCCAGATGTACTTCGAGGGCGACCCGCTGATCCCCAAGTGCCCGATCATCCGCACCCTTGCCGACCCGGAGGCGGCGCAGAGCCTGATCGGCCGGCTCGACATGAGCATGGCCAACCCGATGGATTGCCTGGCCTACCGCTTCGACATCGTCCTGCGCGGGCAGCGCAAGACCTTCTTCGAGAACGCCTGAGGAGCCGACCATGAGCCACGAACTGCTGCGGGAAACCCCTTCCCAGACCGCCGGTCCCTACGTCCACATCGGCCTGGCGCTGGCCGCCGCCGGCAACCCGACCCGCGACCTGGAGATCTGGAACCGCATGGCCCGCGAAGGCGCGCCGGGCCAGCACATCCTCCTGCTCGGCCACGTCTACGACGGCAACGGCCACCTGGTGCGCGACTCGTTCCTGGAGTTCTGGCAGGCCGACAGCGAAGGCCGCTACCAGGAGCGCTACGATCCGGAGCGACCGTTCAACAGCTTCGGCCGCACCGCCACCACCTTCGATGCCGGCGAGTGGACCCTGCACACGGTCAAGCCGGGGGTGGTGCGTAACGCCCAGGGCGTGCCGATGGCGCCGCACATCAACGTCTCGCTGTTCGCCCGCGGCATCAACATCCACTTGCAGACCCGGCTGTACTTCGATGACGAGACCGAGGCCAACGCCGCCTGTCCGGTGCTCAACCTGATCGAGCAGGCGCCGCGTCGCGACACCCTGCTCGCGCGGCGCTGCGAAGTGGACGGACAGCTCGCCTACCGTTTCGACATCCGCATCCAGGGCGACAACGAGACGGTGTTCTTCGACTTCTAGGCGCATCGATCGCGCGGGACGCGCGGGAAGGAAGGGCGCCCTTGCCGGAGCGGCAAGGGCGTACCCAGAACCCGCCGATGGGTACCTGACATTACTCCCGGAGGGCGATGGGTAGCCCCGACAGTACTACAGTCGGAGGCGCTCCGGTCAATTGCGATGATCGAACGAGTGTCCGATAATCGGCGAGCCTTTCCGTGACCCGAGCCCGAACGTCCATGAGCGAACTCCCGGAACACTCCGCCACCCTGGCGCCGCCGACCGTCCTTTCGCCAGCCAAGCGCATCAAGGCCTTCACCGGCGATCCCAACTTCATGACCTCGCTGGCCCGTGGCCTGGCGGTGATCCATGCGTTCCAGGAGCGCAAGCGGCACCTGACCATCGCCCAGATCAGCCACCGCACAGAGATACCCCGCGCCGCCGTGCGTCGCTGCCTGCACACGCTGATGCAGCTTGGCTACGCCACCACCGACGGGCGCACCTACTCGCTGTTGCCGAAGGTGCTCACCCTCGGTCACGCCTACCTGTCGTCGACGCCGCTGGCGATCACTGCGCAGCCGATCCTCGACCGCCTCAGCGAACAGCTCCACGAAGCCTGTTCGATGGCCACCCTGGAGGGCGACGACGTGCTCTACATCGCCCGTTCGGCCACTCCCCAGCGGCTGATTTCGGTGGACCTCAACGTCGGCAGCCGGCTGCCCGCCTATTGCACCTCGATGGGCCGCATTCTCCTCGCCGCGCTGGACGACGACGCGCTGCACGCCTACTTCGGCGGAGTGGAGATGCAGGCCAAGACCAGCCGTACCCTGTATACCCCCGAGACCCTGCTGCCGTGCCTGGTGGAGATTCGTCGCCAGGGCTGGTGCATCGTCGACCAGGAGCTGGAAGTCGGCCTGCGCTCGCTGGCGGTGCCGGTACGCGACTCCGCCGGCCATGTGCTCGCCGCGCTGAACGTCGGCACCCATGCCGGGCGGGTCTCCCGCGCCGAACTGGAAAGTCGCTTCCTGCCGTTGCTGCTGGAGGCCAGCCGCGAGCTGAGCGCGCGCCTGTTCACCTGACGCCGGAGGCGATCCCCTCCACAAGTTTGGAAAAGGAACCCCCGCTTCCATCTGATAGTCGCAATCCTTGGGGACGCGGCTAGAATCCCTGCCAATTCTGGGAGTTTCCGGCCGTATCGGCCGGTATCTGTATGGATCGCGAAGGGGAAGGCATGTCAGACGCCAGAGGCGCTTTTCATTCCAAAGGTCGCTGGTCGCGGATGGCGCTGCCCGCCATCCTGTGCGCCAGCCTGCTTGTCGGTTGCGGCGCCGAGCCGCCCGCCGAGGAACACGTCCGTGTGCTGGCGCAGACGGTGAAGATGGCCGAGTTCGCCTCGGCCACCTCGATCACCGGCGACATCCAGGCACGGGTACAGGCCGACCAGTCGTTCCGTGTCGGCGGCAAGATCGTCGAGCGCCTGGTCGATGTCGGCGACCACGTCGCGGCTGGCCAGGTGCTGGCGCGGCTCGACCCGCAGGACCAGCGCAGCAACGTGGAGAACGCCCAGGCGGCGGTCGCCGCGCAGCAGGCGCAGTCGAAGCTCGCCGACCTCAACTACCAGCGGCAGAAGGCGCTGCTGCCCAAGGGCTACACCAGCCAGAGCGAGTACGACCAGGCGCTGGCCTCGGTGCGCAGCGCGCAGAGTTCGCTGAAGGCCGCCCAGGCGCAGTTGGCCAACGCCCGCGACCTGCTTTCCTATACCGAGCTGCGTGCCTCCGACGCCGGGGTCATCACCGCCCGCCAGGCCGAGGTCGGCCAGGTGGTGCAGGCCACCGTGCCGATCTTCACCCTGGCCCGCGACGGCGAGCGCGACGCGGTGTTCAACGTCTACGAGTCGTTGTTCAGCCACGATGTCGACGGCCAGCGGATCACCGTCAGCCTGCTCGGCAAGCCGGAAGTCACCGCCAGCGGCAAGGTCCGCGAGATCACCCCGACGGTGGACGAGCGCAGCGGTACGCTGAAGGTCAAGGTCGGCCTCGACTCGGTGCCGGCGGAAATGAGCCTCGGCAGCGTGGTCAACGCCAGCGTCGCCGCGCCGGCCGCGCACAGCGTGGTGCTGCCCTGGTCGGCGCTGTCCAAGGTCGGCGAGCAGCCGGCGGTCTGGTTGCTCGATCAGGAAAGCAAGGTGCGCCTGCAACCGGTGCGGGTGGCACGCTACGCCAGCGAGAAGGTGGTCATCGACGGTGGCCTGGAGGCGGGCCAGACAGTGGTCACGGTGGGCGGCCAACTGCTCCATCCGGGCCAGGTGGTCGAGGTGGCCCAGCCGCCGCAGCCGACCCAGAGCACCGCCAGCCGCGACGCCGTGGGCGGAGGCCAGCCATGAAGCCGTTTTCCCTCGCCGGCCTGTTCGGCTTCGCCCTGCTCCTCTCCGGCTGCGGCGACGAGCCGCCGCCGGCACCGCCGCGGCCGGTGCTGACGGTGACCGTGAAGACCCTGAAGAACGACGACCTCGGTCGCTTCGCCGGGAGCATCCAGGCGCGCTACGAGAGCGTGCTCGGCTTCCGCACCAACGGACGGATCGCCTCGCGCCTGTTCGACGTCGGTGACTTCGTCGGCAAGGGCGCGCTGCTGGCAACCCTCGACCCCACCGACCAGCAGAACCAGTTGCGCGCCAGCCAGGGCGACCTGGCCAGCGCCGAGGCGCAGTTGATCGACGCCCAGGCCAATGCCCGGCGCCAGGAAGAACTGTTCGCCCGCAGCGTCACCGCCCAGGCGCGCCTGGACGATGCGCGGACCCGCCTGAAGACCAGCCAGGCCAGCTTCGACCAGGCCAAAGCGGCGGTGCAGCAGGCCAGGGACCAGCTTTCCTACACGCGCCTGGTGACCGATTTCGACGGCGTCATCACCACCTGGCACGCCGAGGCCGGGCAAGTGGTCAGCGCCGGCCAGGCGGTGGTCACCCTGGCCCGGCCCGAGGTGCGCGAGGCGGTCTTCGACCTGCCCACCGAGGTCGCCGAGAGCCTGCCGGCCGACGCGCGCTTCCTGGTCAGCGCCCAGCTCGACCCGCAGGCCAGGACCACCGGCAGCATCCGCGAGCTGGGTCCGCAGGCCGACGCCTCGACCCGCACCCGTCGCGTGCGCCTGAGCCTGGCGCAGACGCCGGAGGCGTTCCGCCTCGGCTCGACCATCCAGGTCCAGCTGAGCAGCGCCGGTAGCGTGCGCAGTGTGCTGCCGGCCAGCGTGCTGCTGGAGCGGGACGGCAAGACCCAGGTCTGGGTCGTCGATGGGAAACAGTCCAGCGTGGCCCTGCGCGAGGTACAGGTGCTCAGCCGCGACGAACGCCAGGTGGTGATCGGACAGGGCCTGGCCGACGGCGACCGGGTGGTCCGCGCCGGAGTCAACAGCCTCAAGCCCGGCCAGAAGATCAAACTCGACGAGGATGCGCGATGAAGGGCGGTTTCAACCTGTCGGACTGGGCCCTGCGCCACCAGTCCCTGGTCTGGTACCTGATGGCGGTATCGCTGGTGATGGGCGTGTTCTCCTACCTCAACCTGGGGCGCGAGGAGGATCCCTCGTTCGCCATCAAGACCATGGTCATCCAGACCCGCTGGCCGGGCGCCACGGTGGACGACACCCTGGAGCAGGTCACCGACCGCATCGAGAAGAAGCTCGAGGAGCTGGACTCGCTGGATTACGTGAAGAGCTACACGCGACCCGGCGAATCGACGGTCTTCGTCTACCTCAAGGACACCACCAAGGCCGGCGACATCCCGGATATCTGGTACCAGGTGCGCAAGAAGATCTCCGACATCCAGGGCGAATTCCCCCAAGGCATCCAGGGACCGGGTTTCAACGACGAGTTCGGCGACGTGTTCGGCAGCGTCTACGCCTTCACCGCCGACGGCCTGGACTTCCGCCAGCTGCGCGACTACGTGGAGAAGGTGCGCCTGGACATCCGCTCGGTGAAAGACCTGGGCAAGGTGCAGATGATCGGTGCGCAGAACGAGGTCATCTACCTCAACTTCTCCACCCGCAAGCTGGCCGCCCTCGGTCTCGACCAGCGCCAGGTCGTGCAGAGCCTGCAAGCGCAGAACGCGGTGACCCCGTCCGGCGTGGTCGAGGCCGGCCCCGAGCGCATCTCGGTGCGCACCTCCGGCAACTTCCGTTCGGAAAAGGACCTGCAGGCGGTCAACCTGCGGGTCAACGATCGTTTCTACCGGCTGTCCGACCTAGCCAGCATCAGCCGCGATTTCGTCGACCCGCCGACCTCGCTGTTCCGCTACAAGGGCGAGCCGGCCATCGGCCTGGCGGTGGCGATGAAGGAGGGCGGCAATATCCTCGAGTTCGGCGAGGCGCTCAATGCGCGCATGCAGGAGATCACCGGCGAACTGCCGGTCGGGGTCGGCGTGCACCAGGTGTCGAACCAGGCCCAGGTGGTGAAGAAGGCGGTCGGCGGTTTCACCCAGGCGCTGTTCGAGGCGGTGGTGATCGTCCTCATCGTCAGCTTCGTCAGCCTCGGCCTGCGCGCCGGGCTGGTGGTGGCCTGCTCGATCCCGCTGGTGCTGGCGATGGTCTTCGTGTTCATGGAATACACCGACATCACCATGCAGCGGGTTTCCCTCGGCGCGCTGATCATCGCCCTCGGCCTGCTGGTGGACGATGCCATGATCACCGTGGAGATGATGATCACGCGCCTCGAACTGGGCGACTCGCTGCACGACTCGGCGACCTACGCCTACACCTCGACGGCCTTCCCGATGCTCACCGGGACCCTGGTGACGGTGGCCGGCTTCGTGCCCATCGGGCTCAACGCCAGCTCCGCCGGCGAGTACACCTTCACCCTGTTCGCGGTGATCGCCGTGGCCCTGCTGCTGTCGTGGATCGTCGCGGTGCTGTTCGCCCCGGTGATCGCCGTGCACATCCTGCCGAAGACTCTCAAGCACAAGTCGGAGCAGAAGAAGGGGCGCATCGCCGAGCGTTTCGACAGCCTGCTGCACCTGGCGATGCGCCGGCGCTGGACGACCATCTTCCTCACCGCGCTGCTGTTCGGCGTGTCGCTGTTCCTGATGAAGTTCGTCCAGCACCAGTTCTTCCCGTCTTCCGACCGTCCGGAACTGCTGGTCGACCTCAACCTGCCGCAAAACAGCAGTATCCACGAGACCAGGGCGGTGATGGACCGCCTGGAAGCGACGCTGAAGGACGACGAGGACATCGACCACTGGAGCGCCTACGTCGGCGAAGGCGCGATCCGCTTCTACCTGCCGCTGGACCAGCAGTTGCAGAACAACTTCTATGGCCAACTGGTGATCGTCACCAAGGACTTGGAGGCCCGCGAGCGCGTCGCCGCGCGCCTGCGCGATCGCTTGCGCAAGGACTATGTCGGCATCAGCACCTACGTGCAGCCGCTGGAGATGGGGCCGCCGGTGGGACGGCCGATCCAGTACCGGGTCAGCGGACCGCAGATCGACAAGGTCCGCGAGTACGCCATGGGCCTGGCCGGCGTGCTCGACGGCAACCCGAACATCGGCGATATCGTCTACGACTGGAACGAGCCCGGGAAGATGCTCAAGATCGACATCGCCCAGGACAAGGCGCGCCAGCTCGGGCTGTCCTCCGAGGACGTGGCGCAGATCATGAACAGCGTGGTGACCGGCAGCGCGGTGACCCAGGTGCGCGACGACATCTACCTGGTGAACGTCATCGGCCGCGCCGAGGATAGCGAGCGCGGCTCGCTGGAGACCCTGGAGAGCCTGCAGATCGTCACGCCCAGCGGCACCTCGATCCCGCTCAAGGCGTTCGCCAAGGTCAGCTACGAGCTGGAGCAGCCGCTGGTGTGGCGCCGCGACCGCAAGCCGACGATCACGGTGAAGGCGTCGCTGCGCGGCGAGATCCAGCCCACCGACCTGGTCGCCAAGCTGGCGCCGGAGGTCAAGCGCTTCGCCGACGGCCTGCCGGCGAACTACCGGATCGAAGTGGGCGGTACGGTGGAGGAGAGCGGCAAGGCCGAGGGCCCGATCGCCAAGGTGGTGCCGCTGATGCTGTTCCTCATGGCGACCTTCCTGATGATCCAGTTGCAGAGCGTGCAGAAGCTGTTCCTGGTGGCCAGCGTCGCGCCGCTGGGGCTGATCGGCGTGGTCGCGGCGTTGCTGCCGACCGGCACGCCGATGGGCTTCGTGGCGATCCTCGGGATTCTCGCGCTGATCGGCATCATCATCCGCAACTCGGTGATCCTGGTGACCCAGATCGATGCCTTCGAGAAAGACGGCAAGACGCCCTGGGAAGCCGTGCTGGAAGCCACCCACCACCGCACCCGGCCGATCCTGCTGACGGCGGCGGCGGCCAGCCTGGGGATGATCCCCATCGCCCGCGAAGTGTTCTGGGGGCCGATGGCCTATGCGATGATCGGCGGCATCGTTGCCGCCACGCTGCTCACGCTGATCTTCCTGCCGGCGCTGTACGTCGCCTGGTACCGGATTCCGGAACCGGGACGCTGAGCGCGACGGAAGGGGAAGGGGGCGCCGCCGTAGCAGAGTCTGTGCGGGGGGAAGGAGAGCGGACGGTGGGTGGGCCATCCGCCCCGACGCCGGGCAGGGTATGCCCGGCGTTGCTACGGCGACGGCGGCCAGTATAGGCAGCCCGGCGCCAGGGAAAATCCGACCAATTTACGAATCTGTTTTGCAACCGAGGTAATAGTGGACACATTGCAAGGCATGCGCGTGTTTGCCAGGGTGGTGGACAGCGGCAGCTTCACTTCCGCCGCCCAGGCCCTGGACCTGTCCACCGCGCAGGTATCGCGGCTGATCTCCGACCTGGAGGCGCACCTGCAGACGCGCCTGCTGCACCGCACCACCCGGCGCCTGGCCCTGACCGAGGCCGGCGAGCGCTACCTGGAGCGGTGCCGCGGGATCCTCGAGGACATCGAGGTCGCCGAGGCCGAAGCCGCCGGCGCGCACATCCGCCCCTGCGGCCGCTTGCGCGTGCAGTCGCTGATGGGCATGGGCCAGCATCACCTGGTGCCGATGATCGCCCGCTACGGCGCACTGTTCCCCGACGTGGTGATCGAGCTGACCCTGTCCCAGCGCAACCCGGACATGCTCGAGGAAGGCCAGGACGTGCTGATCACCGGCGAGCGCCAGTTGCCCGACTCGGAGTTCGTCGCCCAGCGCCTGGGCAGCATCCACAGTGTGCTCTGCGCCAGTCCCGGCTACCTGCAACAGCACGGCGTGCCGCGCTCGGTGGACGACCTGGAGCGCCACGTCTGCCTGCGCCTGCAGGATCCGGCCTACCCGGAGGGCTGGATCTTCGCCGACGAGCAGGGCGAGCGCACCGTCAGCCCGCAGAACACCTTCATGGTCAATGTCGCCGAGGTCATGGCCCAGGCGGCCAAGGCCGACCTCGGCATCGCCCTGCTGCCCAGCTACGTGGCGGCCGCGGCGCTGCGCAACGGCGAGCTGCTACGGGTGTTGCCCGGCCATGCCATGCACGAGCGGACCATCTATGCGCTGTATCCCTCGCGGCGTTACCTGGACGCGAAGATCCGCACCTGGGTCGATCTGTTGCAACAGGAACTTCCCCAGGCATTCGCCCGCGACGAAACCACCATGCAAAGTTCAAGTTACTGGGCACAGTGAAGGATTGTTGTTATTGAGGTAATACTCTCTCGTCTGTTTGGCTATTTTTCCGAGCATGGCGGTTAACTAATATGGCGCCTGTCCCAAGTGAACAGGGTGTCATCGGAGACCCGCCATGAATCGCCAGATCCTTGCTGCCGCCATACTCAGTTTGTTTTCCCTCGCATTTTCCCAGGCCGGTTTCGCCGAAGAGTCCTCGCTGATGACCAACCGCATGGTCGACGCCAACCAGCAGGCCATCGAGCACCAGCAGGAACTTTCCGCCTCCGCCGCGCAGGCCGGGGCCCGCAGCGACTCCTGATCTAGCGCATGGCGCCAGCCGCGCCATGGCTTCCCCCGGGTACTCGGGAAGCGTGAGCCTGGGTACCCTGTCCTTGCGCCGCATATGATATGCGGCGTTTTTTTTGCCTTCCTGACCGTTCGGAGAATTCTTGCAGAATATGTAAAAGACTTTCGTTGGATATCGGGTTTTTCCGATAGTGGCAAAAAAATATAATCGCGCCAGCTCAATGGATAATTGTCGCTGGCTGTCGACGATATTCGTTCTGTCTTCATCGATCTCGCCATGCAAGAGCGGGACGTGGAAAGCCTAAAGCCCGATGAGTCGAAGAGACTTTCAATAGAAGAGTCCGACTGTGTTCCAACCGGTTTCCAGTGTCCGGAAATACACTGGCAAGACTTCCCGACGCCGAACTTTGATTGCTCCTATTCGACGTCTTCTCAAGGCCGCTGATACCAGCGGCCTTTTTTTTCGGGTTGCGCCCGGCTGGGCGCCCCATGGGAGCGATCGCCCGCGCGACGCCAGCAGAAGCGTCGCCGGGAACGACACCACAACACGCTTTCCGGCCTTGCCGGATTTCACCACGCTGTAAGAAGGAGCAACCGCAATGAGGAATCTGTTCGCCTTGACGCCGATGGCGCTGGCGCTGTGCACCGCGTCCGCCGCCTGGGCCGATGAGGGGGAAGCCAAAGAAGGCTTCATCGAAGGCTCCAGCCTCCAATTGCTGACCCGCAACTACTACTTCAACCATGACCGCCGGCACGCTTCCGGGCACGACAGCAAGGAATGGGCACAAGGCTTCATCGCCACCTTTCAGTCCGGCTACACGCCCGGCGTGGTCGGCTTCGGCGTCGACGCCTACGGCATGCTCGGGCTGAAGCTCGACGGCGGCGGCGGTACCGGCGGCACCAGCATCCTGCCGATCACCGCGCCGAGCAAGGAAGGCTACGAATCCGGCAAGGCGCCCGATGAGTTCTCCAGTGGCGGGGCGGCGCTGAAGATCCGCGCCTTCGACACCGAGCTGAAGCTGGGCGACCAGTTCCTCAGCAACCCGGTGGTCGCCGGCGGCGAGTCGCGCATGCTGCCGCAGACCTTCCGCGGCGTGAGCCTGACCAACAACAGTTTCGAGGACCTGACCCTCACGGCTGGCCAGGTCAGTTTCACCAAGTACTACAACCAGAGCGGCCACCGTCGCCTCGGCTCGTACTACGGCGAACTGCCGGGCGACCGCGACAGCCATCATCTCAGCTGGCTGGGCGGCACCTGGGGCGGTATCGAGGGCTTCACCAGCAGCCTGTACGCCGCCGAACTGCAGAACGTCTGGAAGCAGTACTACGCCGACGTCGACTACACCTACGAGATCGACGACAACTGGTCGCTGAACCCCGGCGCGCACTACTACAAGACCGTCGACAGCGGCGACTCGCTGCTCGGCCGGATCGACAACAACACCTACAGCCTGCATTTCGCGGTCGGCTACAAGCAACACACCGTCACCGCGGTGCTGCAGAAGGTCAACGGCAACACGCCGTTCGACTACATCAACCAGGGCGACAGCATCTTCCTCGACAACTCGCAGCAGTATTCCGACTTCAACGGTCCCAACGAGAAGTCCTGGAAGCTGCAATACGACTACGACTTCGTCGCCCTCGGCCTGCCCGGCCTGAGCGCCTCGGCCTCGTACTCGCGCGGCAAGCTGGACCTGACCCGGGTCGATCCGGACAGCCCCGGCTACGGCGGCTGGTACAGCGCCGACGGCAAGAACGCCAAGCACTGGGAACGCGACCTCGACCTGCAGTACGTGGTCCAGGGCGGTCCGGCCAAGGACCTCTCGCTGCGCCTGCGCTGGGCCACCCACCGCGGCACCGGCGGCTACAGCGCGGTGGACAACGACATCGACGAATACCGGGTGATCGTCGACTACCCCATCGACGTGTTCTGAGCCCCGCGCGCTGGGCCCTTCGCCGGGCTCAGCGCTGGCGGAACAGTTCGCCGGGAGTGAAGCCGAAGAGTCCCTTGAAGGCGGCGATGTAGGCCGAGGTCGAGTCGTAGCCGCTGTCCAGGGCGGCGCCGGTGACGCTGTCGCCGGCCTCCAGCGCGTTGAGCGAGGCGAGCAGGCGCTGGCGTTGGCGCCAGAGCCGGTAGTTCATCCCGGTCTCGCGCTGGAACAGGCGCGACAGGGTCTTTTCCGAGGTGCCCAGGCGCTGCGCCCAGTCGCCCATGGTCAGGCTCTGGGTCGGTTCGTCGATCAGTGCCTGGCACAGCCGCAGCAGGCGCGGCTCGCGCGGCATCGGCAGGGAGAAGGCGACCTCCGGCAGCAGGCGTAGCTGGTCCAGCAGCACCTGCACCAGCCGCGATTCGGCGCTGTCGCCCTCCGGGTAGTCCACCGGCAACTCGCAGAAACTCTTGATCAGCTCGCGCGCCAGCGGCGTCACCTCCAGCACCCGGCAACGCGTCGGCGCCCAGGCGCAGGCGTCGCCACGGATGTACAGGCTGCGCATCTCGGCGCGGGTGGAGGTGACCACCTCGTGTTCCAGTTGCGCCGGAATCCAGATCGCCCGCTGCGGCGGGGCGAAGAAGCTGCCCTCGGCGGTATGCACGCCGAGCACGCCGCTGATGGCGTAGGAAAGCTGCACCCAGGCGTGCCGGTGGCGCGAGGTCCAGGAGCCGGCGCGCAGGCTTTCGGCGCGCGCGTAGACCGGCCGTGGCAGGCGGGCGAGGGTGGGAATCGGGCGGTGCAGTTCCGCAGGCTGTCCGTTCATCGTCATGACTTGGCGTCGTGTCGCTAGTCGGCAGAGTCTGGCAGGGCTAACCTGCCGCCTCAAGTTTCCCGGAGCCCACGCCGATGCTCGACTTCTCCGCCCACGCGCTTCCCTACGCCTCGCAACGTTCGCCGGTCCATGCCCGCCGCGGCATGGTCGCCACCTCGCAGCCGCAGGCGGCGCAGGTCGGGTTGGAGATATTGCGCCGTGGCGGCAACGCCATCGACGCGGCGATCGCCACCGCCGCCGCGCTGACGGTGGTCGAGCCGACCGGCTGCGGGATCGGCGGCGACGCCTTCGCCCTGGTCTGGACCCGCGGCCGCCTGCACGGCCTGGACGCCAGCGGGCGCGCGCCGGGCCTGCTCGATCGCGAGCGGGTGCGCGCCGCCGGCCACGAGCGGATGCCGCTGTACGGCTGGACGCCGGTCACCGTGCCGGGCTGTCCGGCGGCCTGGGCCGAACTGTCGCGGCGCTTCGGCAAATTGCCGTTCGAACAACTGCTGCGGCCGGCGATCGAGCTGGCCCGCGATGGCTTCCCGGTCTCGCCGGTGATCGCCCGCCTGTGGCAAAGCGGCCTGGACAAGTTCCGCGCGGCGTTGCCGCAGCGGCCCGAGCTGCGGGCCTGGTTCGACGAGTTCCTCATCGACGGCCGGGCGCCGCGCGCCGGCGAGGTGTTCCGCCAGCCGGGCCAGGCCGACACCCTGGACGAGCTGGCGCGCAGCCAGTGCGAAAGCTTCTATCGCGGCGAGCTGGCCAGGACCATCGTCGGCCACGCCGAGCGCAGCGGCGGCTACCTGCGCGCGGAGGACCTGGCCGGCTACCAGGCGAAGTGGGTCGAACCGATCTCGCTGAACTACCGTGGCTATGACGTCTGGGAGATTCCGCCGAGCGGCCAGGGCCTGATCGCCCTGATGACCCTGAACATCCTCAAGGGCTTCGAATTCGGCGAGCGCGACTGCGCGCGGACCTGGCATCGCCAACTGGAGGCGATGAAGCTGGCGTACGTCGACGGGCTGCACTACATCAGCCAGCCGCAGTCGATGCGGGTCTCGGTCGAGGAACTGCTGCACGTGGACTACGCCGCCAGCCGCCGCGCGCTGATCGGTGAGCGCGCGCTCGATCCCAGCCCCGGCCAGCCGAAGCCGGGCGGTACGGTGTACCTGGCCTGTGGCGACGAGGAGGGCAACCTGGTCTCGTTCATCCAGAGCAACTACCACGGCTTCGGCTCCGGCGTGGTGGTGCCTGGCACCGGCATCGCCTTGCAGAACCGCGGCGCCGAGTTCAGCCTCGATCCGGACCACGTGAATTGCCTGGAGCCGGGCAAGCAGACCTTCCACACCATCATTCCCGGTTTCCTCAGCAAGGACGGCGTGCCGCTCGGCCCGTTCGGCGTGATGGGCGCCTATATGCAGCCGCAGGGCCACGTGCAGATGGTGATGAACCTGGTGGACTTCGGCCTCAACCCCCAGGCCGCCCTCGACGCGCCGCGCTGGCAGTGGCTGGGCGGGCTGCGCGTCGGCATCGAACATGCCGCGCCGCGCGCGCTGGCGGCGGAGCTGGCGCAGCGTGGGCACCAGGTGGAGATCGCCTACGACTCGACCAGCTACGGGCGCGGCCAGATCGTCCTGCGCGACCCGGCCAGCGGCGTGCTCTGTGGCGGCACCGAGCCGCGCACCGATTCGCAGATCGCGGTGTGGTGAGGGGACCCATGTGGGTGAGGCGGGGAGACCTGTCCGGCGGATAATGCCCAAGGCGTATCCGCCCTGCGGATGGCGAAGCAAGAAGTCCCGGCAGGCATAGGCTGCCAGGCGACCCGTACTCGAGCGCGCTCCGCTACGCGACATCGAGAGCGCTTTCTGGATGTCATGCCACCGGAGTCTCCCAGGCCCTGGCGAATTTACGTCCGGGCGTCCTGAAACCCGACGAAAAACCCCATTCGGGGATGAATTCCGCCCGCCGTCTCTGGCATCATCCGCGCCGCTTCTCGCCCGAACGCCGGGGCGGTGATGTGTAGAAATACCACGCAGTGTTTTGTGTACAAAATCCTACTGATTCTTTTTGTCACAAAACGCTTTTGTGTATCCAGTTTTCTTCGCGCTGCCATCCCAAAGTCGAGCACGCCCCTCCCGACCATGCACCAGCGCAAGGCAGAAACTGTCCTTGGGGTCAGGTTTTTGCCGTCGTAGAGAGGTTGGAGGCATTTCGCCGCCTTTGTCCAGAACACTGAAAAAACAGGCGTTCCCTTCGCCGTTGGAAACCCGGCGAAGCGCCCGCGCCGTCTTGGCTTCGTTCTTGCTATCCATGGCGAGGCCTGACCGCTCGGACAGGTTCGCCCACTAGAAAAAAAGCTATTCACTCCAGGAGCGTTTCAATGAGCCGCACACTCGCCACCGTGATGCTAGCCGGGGGGCTGCTGGCCGCAGGCCAGGCTGTCGCCGAAGACCATGACATGACGCCGACCCACGAGACCGACTCGGGGCCGCTGCTCTGGCACAACGAGAGCCTGACCTACCTCTACGGCAAGAACTTCAAGATCAACCCGCCGATCCAGCAGACCTTCACCCTGGAACATGCCAGCGGCTGGACCTGGGGCGACCTGTTCATCTTCTTCGACCAGATCAACTACAACGGCAAGGAAGACGCCAGCAACGGCAAGAACACCTACTACGGCGAGATCACTCCGCGCCTGAGCTTCGGCAAGCTCACCGGAGCGGACCTCTCCTTCGGCCCGGTGAAGGACGTGCTGCTGGCCGGCACTTACGAGTTCGGCGAAGGCGACACCGAGGCCTACCTGCTCGGCCCGGGCTTCGACCTGGCGATCCCCGGCTTCGACTACTTCCAGCTCAACTTCTACTACCGCAAGCCCGACGGCAACCGCGTGCGCGCCGGCGCCTGGCAGATCACCCCGGTGTGGTCCTACACCATTCCGGTGGGCAACTCCGACATCCTCATCGACGGCTACATGGACTGGGTGATCAACAACAAGAGCGCCAGCACCAGCCGCCGCAACCAGAGCGACTACCACGCCAACCTGCACTTCAACCCACAGGTCAAGTACGACCTGGGCAAGGCCCTCGGCTACGAGCCTAAGCACCTGTACGTGGGCCTGGAGTACGACTACTGGTCCGACAAGTACGGTGTGAAGGACTCGCAGTACTTCACCACCGACCAGAACACCGCCAGCTTCCTGGTCAAGTACCACTTCTGAGTCCGTCGCGCGGGGCTGCCGGCCCGGCCCCGCCAGCGCGCCCCGTCATTGCGCGCCGTGCTTCGGCACGGTGCGCGACGGTCGCCTTCGTCGTCCTTGCGTTTGCCTCCCGTTGTTCGCTCGACCCACGCCGGGCGCGCCCTGCAGCCTGAGCGGCAGGAATAAGCTGATCACCTGGACAGCTTTTTGCAGAAGCCGTGCATCCTCCTCCTGTCCGAGGAGCGCCACTTGAGACGGCCCGATGCATAGCGAAGACCAACGCCCCAACGACCTCATCTACGGCCTCGACGACCGGCCGCGCCCGCTTCCCGCCTTCCTTGCCGCGCTACAGCACGTGCTGGCCAGCTTCGTCGGCATCGTCACTCCGCCGCTGGTGATCGGCTCGCTGCTCGGCCTCGGCGAGCACCTGCCGTACCTGATCAGCATGGCGCTGATGGTTTCCGGCGCCGGCACCCTGATCCAGGCGCGCCGGCCGTTCGGCATCGGCGCCGGGATGATCTGCCTGCAAGGCACCAGCTTCGCCTTCCTCGGCGCCGTGCTGGCCGCCGGGATGCTGGTGAAGCAGCGCGGCGGCGGTCCCGAGGAGATCCTCGCGATGATCTTCGGCGTGTGCTTCTTCGGCGCCTTCGTGCAGATCGTCCTCAGTCGGTTCCTCGGCCATCTTCGCCGGGTGATCACGCCGCTGGTCACCGGCATCGTCATCACCCTGATCGGCGTCAGCCTGATCAAGGTCGGCATCACCGACCTCGGCGGCGGAGCCGGGGCCACGGACTTCGGCGCACCGGCCAATCTCGCGCTGGGCGCGCTGGTGCTGCTGAGCATCGTCCTGCTGAACCGCTCGCGCCTGCCCTGGCTGCGCCTGGCCGCCATCGTCATCGGCCTGGCGCTGGGTACCCTGGCGGCCTGGGCGACCGGCCTGTTCGTTCCGCGGGCGTTGCCCGAGCTGCCGCTGGTCAGCCTGCCGCAGCCGTTCCGCTTCGGCTTCGCCTTCGACTGGATGGCCTTCCTGCCGGTGGCGCTGATCTACCTGATCAGCAGCATCGAGACGGTCGGCGACCTGACCGCCAACTGCATGCTCTCGCGGCAGCCCCTGGAGGGGCCGGCGTATCTGCAGCGGTTGCGCGGCGGAGTGCTCGGCGACGGCGTCAGTTGCCTGCTGGCAGCCACCTTCAGCGCCTTCCCGAACACCACCTTCGCGCAGAACAACGGGGTGATCCAGCTCACCGGGGTGGCCAGCCGGCACGTCGGGATCTATATCGGCGGCGTGTTGCTGGCGCTCGGCCTGTTCCCCTGGATCGGCGCGATCCTCCAGCAGATCCCCAAGCCGGTGCTCGGCGGCGCCACCCTGGTGATGTTCGGCAGCGTCGCCGCCGCCGGCATCCGCATTCTCGGCCAGACCGCGATGGACCGCCGCAGCGTGCTGATCATCGCCGCCTCGTTCGGCGTCGGCCTCGGCGTGGCCGCGCAGCCGACCCTGCTCGACCAGATGCCGGCGGTGGTGAAGACCCTGTTCGACTCGGCGATCACCAGCGGCGGCATCACCGCCATCCTGCTCAACCTGCTGCTGCCCGAGGAGCGCGTTGCCGAAGCGGCGCAGGCCAGCGCGAAGGGCGGCGCCCTGGCGCGCTGGCGCAAGCCGCTGGGTTGATACGGGCGTTTGCAAATTTTTCCGCGCCTGGCTTGTGTCCCGCGGCCGGGCTGGGGTATCAACGCGGGGATCACGCCGATGGAAACCTGCGCATGACCCTGACAGTGCCCGCCCACGACCCGGCCGCCCGCGACAAGCCGGCCGGGCGCATCCGCCAGAAGAACGAGGAGGCGATCCTCGCCGCGGCCGAGGAGGAGTTCGCCCGCCACGGCTTCAAGGGCACCAGCATGAACACCATCGCGCAGAACGTTGGCCTGCCCAAGGCCAACCTGCACTACTACTTCGGCAACAAGCTGGGCCTCTACACGGCGGTGCTGAGCAACATCCTCGAACTCTGGGACAGTACCTTCAACACCCTCTGCGTCGACGACGATCCGGCCGAGGCGCTGGCCCGCTACATCCGCGCCAAGATGGAGTTCTCCCGCCGCTACCCGCTGGCCTCGCGGATCTTCGCCATGGAGATCATCAGCGGCGGCGAGTGCCTCACCGCGCATTTCAACCAGGACTACCGCAGCTGGTTCCGCGGCCGCGCCGCGGTATTCGAGGCCTGGATCGCCGCCGGCCGGATGGACCCGGTGGATCCCGTGCACCTGATCTTCCTGCTCTGGGGCAGCACCCAGCACTACGCCGACTTCGCCAGCCAGATCGGCTTGGTCACCGGCCGCAAGCGCATGTCCAGGCAGGACTTCGCCGCCGCCGCCGACAACCTGGTGCGGATCATCCTCAAGGGCTGCGGACTGACCCCGCCGGCGGCCTGAACGCGATGCCGAGCACCCTGCAAGGCCTCGCCGAATACCGCGAGGAAATCCGCAAGAGCCGCTTCCACACCATCGCCGCGCCGGTGGCCGACGAGGACGAGGCGCAGGCGTTCATCGCCGCCCACCGCGACGCTTCCGCCGGACACAACTGCTGGGCCTGGAAGTGCGGCGCGCAGTACCGCTTCAGCGACGACGGCGAACCCGGCGGCAGCGCCGGGCGGCCGATCCTGGCGGCCATCGAGGGACAGGACATGGACTGCGTGGTGGTGCTGGTCAGCCGCTGGTTCGGTGGCATCAAGCTCGGCACCGGCGGCCTCGCCCGCGCCTATGGCGGCGGCGCGGCCAAGTGCCTGCAGCAGGCGCCGCGCAGCGAGCTGGTCGAGCGCTGCCGGGTGCGCTTCGCCTGTGCCTTCGCCGACCACGCGCTGCTCAAGGCGCGCAGCCTGGCGCTGGGCGCCAGCGTGGCGGCGGAAGACTACGGCGCCGACGGCGTCGTCCTGACCCTGGAGTTGCCGGTGGCGCGCTTCGAGGCGCTTCAGGCGCTGCTGGTGGACCTCAGCCGAGGCCAGGTGCGGCCGCAGCGGCTGGACGCCTGAGGAGGCTCAGCGCGCTGGAGCCGGGCGGGAAGGGGCAGGAAGCGGCGGGAGCGCGGCGAACACGCATTTGTCGCGGCCGCTGCGCTTGGCGTCGAGCAGTGCGGCGTCGGCGCGATTGACGGTCTGCGAATAGGTTTCGCCGATGCGGTGTTCGGTGACGCCGACGCTGGCGGTGACGCTCAGCGCCTCGGTGCCGACGCGTACCGCCAGGGTCCGTACGCTGTCGCGCACCCGCTCGAGTACCGGGCCGGCGTCCTGCAGGCGGGTCTGCGGCAGCAGCAGGAGGAATTCCTCGCCGCCCCAGCGGCCGCAGAGGTCGTATTCGCGCAGCTCGGACTCCATGGCCCGGGCGATTTCCACCAGCACCCGGTCGCCGCTGTCGTGGCCCCAGGTATCGTTGACTTGCTTGAAGAAGTCCACGTCGAGCATCGCCAGCACGTAGCTCTGGCCGTGGCGCTGGGAGCGTTCGTTCTCCTCCCTGAGGCGCTCCAGCAGCATGCGTCGGTTGGGCAGGCCGGTCAGCGGGTCGCGGATCGAGGCTTCCTTCAGCGCCAGGTTGAGGTCGCGCATCATCTGCTGGTAGCGGTCGGAGATCCGCGCCACCTTTTCCAGGCGCCGCAGTTGCTTGTGGTAGCGCTCGGACAGCGACAGGTTCTGCTCCCGCGCCATCGACTGGAAACCGTCGGAGATCCGGGCGATGCGCTCCAGCCGCACCAGTTGCTCCAGCGATTGCTGGCGCAGGCGGGCCAGCGCCTGGTGCAGCGGATGCCCGTGGAACTGCGGATCGGCCAGCAGGCCGTCGATCCAGGCGTCCAGTTCGCGTTCGCGGCTCATCGTCGGCTACTCGTCGTGGGCCTGGATGGCGAAGGGGAAGCTGCAATCCTCGCGGAACTCCTCGGCCAGCTCGGCGACCCGTTCGTTGCGCCGGTCGTAGTGCCAGCGCAGGCTGACCGGGCGACCGCCCTGGTGGGCCTCTTCGAGCAGGTCGAGGATGTCCATCATGGCCTTGATCGAACTGGTGTTCAGGTACAGCAGGCGCAGGTCCAGTTCCAGCGGCCGCTGCCCGTCGGCGAGGAAGCGCTCGACCCAGTCGATCACCTGGCCGAACAGTTCATAGGAGTTTTCCGGGTAGGAATCGCCTTGCATGGACAGGCGTCCGGCCTGCCAGTCGCCCTGGATGGCGGGCGTGGACTGGGTGCCGGGTATGTGCAGGTCACTCATGATGGTGTTCTTCCTAAAACACGGGGTCAGATCACGGCGCGCAGGCTGAAGAAGGCGCGCCCGTCGGGCTGTTCCTTCAGCGATGCGGCCAGTGGTTCGCTGGACTTGCGGGCGATGTCCAGCAGGCCGAGACCGGCTCCGCTGGCGCAGCCGCTGTCGCGCGGGCGGCGTAGCTGCTCCTTGTAGGCGGCCTTGAGGGCGGCCTTGTCGAGGTTGGCGATGGCCTGGATGCTGCGCACCAGGCTCTGGCCGTCGTCGCGCTCCACCAGGTTGCCGGCGGACACCACGTAGTGGCCGTCCTCGTTGCGGGCGATGGCTACCGTGGCCGCCGCCTCGTGTTCGCCGTAGCCCTTGAGATTGGCGTAGTGGCGGATGTTCTGGGTCATCTCGATGTACACCGCGAAGACGTCCATCGCTTCGCTCGGCTTGGCCTGTTCGGCGTGCAGGTAGTTGCGCAGCGCGTGGCCTATCTCCTCGATCAGGCTGCGCGAGATCGGTCCGTTGAAGCAGAGCAGGATGCGTTGGCGGGTGTAGCTTTCACGCATGGCCAGCAGGTCTAGCGTTTCCATGGGTGCCCCTAGTCGAATCGGAAGGACAGGATGGTGATGTCGTCGCGTTGCGGGTGCTCGCCCTGGTACTCGGCGAGCGTCGCCACGAAGGCCTCGGCCTGCTCGGGGAGCGGCTGCCGCGCGTGGTCGCGGAGCATGTCGGCGAAGCGCCGGCTGCCGAAGCCGAAGCCGTGTTCGCCGCCGGCCTGGTCGAGGAAACCGTCGGTGCTCAGGTAGAAGGTCCAGCCCGGCGCCAGCGGTACCTCGATGTTGCGGTAGTCGCCACGGCGCTTGTCGCCGATCGCCCGGCGCGCGCCCTTGAGTTCCTGGACCTCCTCGCCGTCGCTGGCGTACAGCGAGATCTTCGCCCCGGCGAAGGCCAGCTGGCGGCGCCGGCGGTCGACCCAGACCAGCCCGGCATCCATGTTGGTGGCCAGCGCCTGGGGGATCTGCTCCTGGCTGAGCATGCTGCGCATCGCCTGGTCGGTCTCGCCGAGGATCGCCGCCGGGTCGCGGCTGCCCACCGCCTCGATGGCGTGGTCGATGGCGGCGCGGGCGAGCATGGTCATCAGCGCGCCGGGCACGCCGTGACCGGCGCAGTCGACCACGCCGATCAGGTAGCCGTCGGCCTGCTCGCGGTACACGTAGAAGTCGCCGCCGACCACGTCGCGCGGTTTCCACAGGATGAAGTGATGCTCGCCGAGGGTGGCGCTGAGCTGGCGGTCGGGGAGGATCGCGCGCTGGATCAGGCTGGCGTAGTCGAGGCTGTCGCCGATCTTCTTCTGCGCGGCGGCCATCTCGCGGTTGGCTTCCTCCAGCGCCTGGGTGCGCTCCTGGACCTTGTCTTCCAGCTCGGCGGTGTGCCGGCGGACTTGGTCGGCCATGCTGGCGAAGGCCTTCGACAGCGAGCCGATCTCGTCCTGGCGCGCCAGCGGCAGCGGCGTGTCGTAGCGCCCGGCGGCGATCGCCTTGGCCGAGCGCTTGAGGCTGCGCAGGGGGCGCAACAGCAGGCGCTCGACGGCATAGGCGAAGCCCAGCAGCAGGGCCACCAGCAACAGCAGGAACGTGCCCGCCAGCGGCCAAAGCCAGCGGTTGTCGAGGACCTGGGCGGCGTGCAGGTCGACGGCGGTGAGCACGTACCAGCGCAGTTGGGGAATGTAGGCCACGGCGAAGAGTTGCTGGCGGCCGTCGAGGCCGGCCCACAGGCAGTGCACCGAGCCGGCCTTGGCGCGGGCCAGGCGCATGGCCTCGCGCAGGGCGTCGCGCTGTTCCGGCTGGTCGAGCAGGTCGAACACCCGGTGGCGTTCGCTGGCGCCGCCGGCGGCGGAGCTGTAGGCGATCAGGCGGCGGTCCGGGTGGGCCTGGATGGCGCCGTCGTCGCCGACGATCATCGGCGTCACGCCCGGCTCGCGGGCGATGATGAAGTCGTCGAGGAAGCCGCTCAGGTCCAGGCCGCTGCCGGCCAGGCCGATGGGCCGGCCCTGGTCGCGGATCACCAGGTTGAACCAGACCTTGGTCAGGTTCAACTTGCTGTCGACATTGACGTTGATGTTGTAGGCGGCGCTGTTGCGCAGGGTATTGAAGTACCAGGCGTCTTCCGGGTCGCCGGCCTCCAGGGTGTAGCGCGGCCGTTCGCTGTAGGGTTGGCTGCCGTCGTTGAAGTAGTAGTGCTGGGAGCCGCTGGCGATGATGAAGTAGGCGTGGTCGCGGAAGTCGCCGCGGTAGCCCTCGGCCTCGCGGAAGAACAGCGCGCGGCGCGCCGGGTCGTCTTCCTTCAGCAGCCAGTCGCGGGTCACCACCGATTCGGCGAAACGGCGCGACAACGCCAGTTCGCGGGAGACCGGGGCGAGGATCTTCTGCCGGTGCAGCAGGGTGAAGTTCTTCGCGTAGGCCAGGCCGAAGTGCGTACGGATGTCGTCCATCGCGCGCCAGCCCAGCAGCACCGCCGGGACCAGTGCCAGGGCACAGGCCAGCAACAGCGCCACCACCGATTTGCCGCGCAACCCCCAGTTCGCCGCCATGGCTATCCCTATCAGTTTCTCGCCCGGCCCGCGGCCGAAATCATGGATCGAAAGCGTGTGTCGAACTTTTGGCGAAAGGGCCAATTGTGCAGATGTGCATTATTTCAGGCAACGTAATTTGGTTTTATTTCGCCATTAATTTGACGTCACAATGATGGCGAGCAGGCAAAGGCCCGTGGTTCGGGCCTGTCGTCGGCGGGGTCTCGGCGGGGGAGGTTGCGGGGGGCGGCGAAAAAGCGCAGCGGGCCGGCCAGGATCCCGCTCAGAGGCGGTTGCCGCTGCCGCGCCGGGCGGCTTGCTGGAGCAGCGCGGCGGCGATCCGTTCGAGCGGCAGCACGTCTTCCGCGGCGCCCAGTTCCACCGCTTCGCGGGGCATGCCGTAGACCACGCAGGTAGCCTCGTCCTGGGCCAGGGTGTAGCCGCCGGCCTGGCGGATCGCCAGGAGCCCGCGCGCGCCGTCCTTGCCCATGCCGGTGAGCAGGCCGGCGAGCAGGTTGCGCCCGGCGCAGCGAGCCAGCGACTCGAACATCACGTCCACTGCCGGGCGGTGGCCGTTGACCTGCGCCTGGCGGTTCAAACGCACCACGTAGTTGGCGCCGGAGCGCTGCACCTCCATGTGGTGGTCGCCCGGCGCGACCAGGGCGTGGCCGGGCAGTATGCGGTCGCCGTCGCGCGCTTCGCTGACGCTGAGCCGGGTCAGGCGATCCAGGCGCTCGGCGAAGCTGCGGGTGAAGCCGGGAGGCATGTGCTGGGTGATGACCACCCCGGGACTGTGCGCCGGCAGGCCGAGCAGCACTTCCTTGAGCGCCTCGGTGCCGCCGGTGGAGGCGCCGAGGGCGATGATCTTCTCGGTGCTGAGCAGCGGCGCTGCGCTTTCCGGCGGCGCCGGCGCGTCCGCCGCACGGCGGCGCAGGCGGGCGCGGGCGACGGTCTTGAGCTTGGCGCGGATTTCCTCGGCATAGGCCTGCATGCCTTCGGCGATGCCCAGCCGGGGCTTGGCGATGAAGTCCACCGCGCCCAGTTCCAGCGCGCGCAGGGTGGCTTCGGAGCCGCGCTCGGTGAGCGAGGAGATCATCAGCACCGGGGTCGGCCGCGCCTTCATCAGCTTGTCGAGGAAGGTCAGGCCGTCCATCCGCGGCATTTCCACGTCGAGGCTGATCACGTCCGGCGCGTACTGCTTGATCAGGTCGCGGGCGACGAAGGCGTCCGGCGCACAGCCGACCAGGCGCAGCTCCGGGTCGGCCTGGATGATCTCCTTGAGCAGGCTGCGGATCAGGGCGGAATCGTCGACGACCAGGACACTGATGGGCATGGCGGGCTCTCCCGGAGAGTCAGAACAGGTCGATGGGGCCGCCGTCCGCGTTGCGATCGATACGGCGGCGGTAGTCGCGTTCACGCTGCAGCACGGTGTCGTTCTTCAGCTCCACCAGGGACTTCACCAGGACCCGGCCATTGCGCGGGAAGAAGTAGATCTTGCGCGGGAAGGCCTCCAGCACGTCGCTGGCGAGCAGCGGGATACGCTCGGTGGCCAGGTAGTCGAGGGTGAACTCGACGTTGCGCTGGCCGATGGCGGCGCTGATCTGGCGCAGTACCGAGCCGCCGCCGAAGACCTTGGCCTGCAGGCGCTCGCGGTTGGCGCCGAGGGCCAGCATGCGGTTGATCAGCAGTTCCATGGCGTGGCTGCCGTAGCGCGCCGACGGCGAGGCCGGGTCGCCGCCGAGGCCGCGCTCGGGGAGCATGAAGTGGTTCATCCCGGCGATGCCGTTGAGCGGGTCGCGCAGGCACACCGAGACGCAGGAGCCGAGCACGGTGACGATCACCAGGTCTTCGCCGCTGGCGAAGTACTCGCCGGGCAACAGCTTCACCGCATCGCAGGCGAAGTACGGATCGTAGTAGCGGTTCAGCGGCGCGCCTTCCCGGGCCTGGAGATTCATCGCGATCAGGCCGGGCTGTAGACGGTCTGGCCGACGGGCCGCACCAGGTGGCTGGCGTGGACGAAGTTCTCCGAATGCCCGGCGAAGAACAGGCCCTCCGGCCGCAGCAGGGCCACCATGCGTTCCAGCAGGCGGGTCTGGGTCGGCTTGTCGAAGTAGATCATCACGTTGCGGCAGAAGATCGCGTCGAGTTCTCCGGCGATCGACCAGTCCGCTTCCAGCAGGTTGATCTGGCGGAACTCCACCAGTTGCCGCAGTTCCTCCACCACCCGCGCCTTGCCGGCGTTGGGCCCGGTGCCACGGAGGAAGAAGCGTTTCTTCAGCGGCGCCGGCATCTGCTCCAGGCGCTCCAGCGGATAGACGCCCAGGCGGGCGCAGTCGAGCACCCCGGTGTCGATGTCCGAGGCGACGATCTTCACCGGCGGATCGAAGCTGCCCAGCGCCTCCACCAGGGTGATGGCGATCGAATAGGGTTCCTCGCCGGTGCTCGCCGCCGCCGACCAGATGCGCAGCGGGCGATGCCGCTGCAACTGGCGGCGGGCGAGGTCGGCGAGCAGGGGGAAGTGGTGGCGTTCGCGGAAGAATGCGGTGAGGTTGGTGGTCAGCGCGTTGACGAACAACTGCTGCTCGCCCGGCTCGCGGTCGAGGTGGGTGAAATATTCGGCGAAGCTGCCGAGCCGCAGCAGGCGCAGGCGCCGCGAGAGGCGGCTATAGACCAGTTGCGCCTTGCTCTCGGCCAGGCTGATGCCGGTCAGCCGGTAGAGCCGCTCGCGTACTTGCTGGAAGTCCTCGCGGGTGTAGTGGAACTCCTGGTTGCCGAACACCGGCGAAGGCGTGGAGGTGGGCATTGGCGTCGGGTTTCCCTGGTCGACCCTAAGGGCTTGCCGCCCTCCGCCTGGCGGAGGCGCGGCGTGGTCTCAGAACTCTTCCCAGCCGTCTTCCTTGCGCGCCTTGCTGGCCCGCGCCATGCCGCTGCGGGCCAGCGGCGCCGGCGCGCTGGGGCGTGGCGCGGACGGCCGCGCGCTGGCGAGCTGGACCACGCTCGGCGGAGTGTCCAGCCTGAACACCGCCACCGACTGGTTGAGCAGGCCCGCCTGCTCCTGCATGGCCTCGGCGGCGGCCGCGGCTTCCTCCACCAGCGCGGCGTTCTGCTGGGTCATGTCGTCCATCTGCGAGACCGCGCTGTTCACCTCTTCGATGCCGGTGCTCTGCTCGGCGGAGGCGGCGGCGATCTCCGACATGATGTCGGTGACCCGGCGGATCGCTACCACGATGTCGCTCATGGTCTGTCCGGCCTGGGCCACCAGGGTGTTGCCGTTCTCCACCTTGTCCACCGAGTCGGAGATCAGCGTCTTGATCTCCTTGGCCGCGGCGGCGGAACGCTGGGCGAGGGTGCGCACTTCCCCGGCGACCACCGCGAAGCCGCGGCCCTGCTCGCCGGCGCGGGCTGCCTCGACCGCGGCGTTGAGGGCGAGGATGTTGGTCTGGAAGGCGATGCCGTCGATCACCCCGATGATGTCGGCGATCTTGCGCGCCGACTCGTTGATCGAGGACATGGTGCTGACCACCTTCTGCACCACGGTGCCGCCCTGGGTCGCCACTTCCGAGGCATTGGCCGCCAGCGAGTTGGCCTGGCGGGCATTCTCGGCGTTGAGCTTCACCGTGCTGGTCAGTTCTTCCATGCTCGAGGCGGTTTCCTCCAGGCTCGACGCCTGCTGCTCGGTGCGCGCCGACAGTTCGGCGTTGCCGCTGGCGATCTCGCTGGCGGCGGTGTTGATGGTGTCGGCGGCCTCGCGAATCTGCCCGAGCATCCGCGACAGGCTCAGCGCGGTCTCGTTGGAGAAGTCCTTGAGCTGGCCGAAGGTGCCCTGGTAGTCGGCCTCGATGCGCTGGGTGAGGTCGCCCTGGGCCAGCGCCCCGAGCATCCGCGAGACGTCGCGCAAGCCGCGGTCGGCGGTATCCACCAGGCTGTTCAGGTCCTTCGCCAGCCTGAGGAAGAAGCCTTCCTTGCCGGCCTCCTCGACGCGCTTGCTGAAGTCGCCGGCGGCCGCCGCCTGCACCAGTTGCGAGACTTCCTGCTCGGCGCGGTGTTCCTCGGTGCGGTCGGTCCATTGCACGGCGGAGCCGAGGCGTTCGTTGGCGTCGTTGAACACTGGCACCACGTCGAGGGAGAAGCGCCGGCCGCCGAGGTTGAGCTCGGCCTTGTGCACGCCGGTGAGGTTGGCCAGCAGGTGCCGCTGGTGCGCCGGGTTCTTGTGGAACACGTCGATGTTGGCGCCCAACAGGCGGCCGGCGTCGAAGTTCGGCAGTTGCTTGCGGATATCCGCTTCGGCGCGGCCGAGCATCTCGCTGACGGTGCGGTTCATGTAGATGATGTTGAGGTCGTTGTCGGCGATCATCACGTTGGCCGAGACGTTGTCCAGCGCGCTCTTGATCCGCGCGTTGTAGGCCGCCGTGGCCAGTTGCGCCGAGGTCGCCTCGGCGGCCCCGCGCAGGCGCTCGCGAACGCCGTCGATGGCTTCGGTGATCTGCGCCTTCTTGCCCGGCAGGCGGTCCATCAGCGGCTCGAAGTTGCCCTGGCCGTAGGCGGTGACCACGCTGACCACCTTCATCTTCACCGCGATGTGCGCGGCCACCAGTTCGTTGACGCCCTTGGCGATGCGCGCCGCGCGGCCTTCTAGGCGTTCGGCGGGAATCGTCTGGTCGATCCAGCCGGCTTCGTGCTGGCGGCTCATCTCCGCCAGCCCCGCCTCCAGGCTTTCCACCTGCTGGAGTTCGGCGCGTTGTTCGCGCAGTTGCCGCTGTAGCGCCCGCAGGCTGTCGTAAAGACGCTCGTAGCCGGGCGCCGGGGCCTCGCCGACGGCGGTGTCGAGCTGGCCGTCGGCGAACGACTGGAGGAGCGTGGCGATCCGGTCGGCGCGTTGCTGCGCCACCGCATGTGCATTGAACAGACCCATTTCGATATCCCCTGCCTATCCCTCGTTGGCGCCGCTCAGGCCGCGGCTTCGTCGACCAGCGCCATTTCGCGGCTGGTCATCAGTCTCTCGATGTCCACCAGGATCAACATGCGCTCGCCCGCGGTGGCCAGGCCGAGCAGGTATTCGGTGTCGAAGCTGGCGCCGAACTCCGGCGGCGGCCTGATCGCGTCGCCGCCCAGGGCGATCACGTCGGATACCGAGTCCACCACCACGCCGACGATGCGCCGGCCGATGTTGAGGATGATCACCACGGTGAACGGGTCGTAGGTGACCTCGGCGAGGTGGAACTTGATGCGCAGGTCGACGATCGGCACGATCGCCCCGCGCAGGTTGATCACGCCCTTGATGAAGGGCGGCGCGTTGGCGATCGCGGTGACCTGGTCGTAGCCGCGGATCTCCTGCACGCGGAGGATGTCGATGGCGTACTCCTCGCGGCCCAGGGTGAAGGTCAGGTATTCCTGCGCCGGGCCGTTCGCCTGGCTTGCCTCAGTGCCGTTCATCGGCGGTGTCCTCCCGCGCCGCCAGGCGTGGCAGCGCATCGACGTCGAGAATCAGGGCGACGCTGCCGTCGCCCATGATGGTGGCGCCGGCGATACCCTCCACGCGGCGGAAATTCTGTTCCAGGCTCTTGATCACCACCTGCTGCTGGCCGACCAGTTCGTCCACCTGCAGGGCGAAGCTGCGCCCCTCGGACTCGAGGATCACCACGATGCCCTGCTCCGGCGCCGGCGCTTCGCCGCCGATGCGCAACAGCTCGTGCAGGCTGAACAGCGGCAGGTACTCGCCGCGTACGCGGATCATCGCGTTGTCTTCGCCGCCGAGGCCGCGCACGTCGTCGCTGCGCGCTTGCAGCGACTCGACGATGTAGGTCAGCGGAATCACGTAGTTGACCGCTTCGACGGCGACGATCAGGCCGTCGAGGATCGCCAGGGTCAGCGGCAGGCGGATGCCGATGCGAGTGCCCATGCCGGGCGCCGAGTCGATGTCGATGCGCCCGCCCATGGCACCGATGTTGCGCTTCACCACGTCCATGCCGACGCCGCGTCCGGACAGCTCGGTGACCGTCTCGGCGGTGGAGAAGCCGGGCATGAACACCAGTTGCCAGACCTCGGCGTCGCTCATCCCGTCATGCACCGGCAGGTTGCGCTCGCGGGCCTTGGCGAGGATGCGCGGACGCGACAGGCCGCGACCGTCGTCGGAAACCTCCACCACCACGCTGCCGCCCTGGTGGCTGGCGGCGAGCTTCACCGTGCCGCTCGCCGGCTTGCCGGCGGCGAGGCGTTCGGCGGGCGTTTCGATGCCGTGGTCGATGCTGTTGCGGACGATGTGGGTGAGCGGATCGCTGAGTTTCTCGATCACGCTCTTGTCCAGTTCGGTGTGCTCGCCGTGCAGGTGCAGCTCGACCTGCTTGCCCAGGCGCGTGGCGGTGTCGCGCACCAGCCTGGGGAAGCGGCTGAAGATGAAGTTGATCGGCAGCATGCGGATCGACATCACCGATTCCTGCAGGTCGCGGGTGTTGTGTTCGAGCTGGGCCAGGGCGTGCTGCAGGCGCTCGTGGCGGCTCGGGTCGAGCTGCTCGCCGAGCTGGCCGAGCATGGCCTGGGTGATCACCAGTTCGCCGACCAGGTTGATCAGGCTGTCGATCTTTTCCACGCTGACCCGGATCGAGCCGGACTCGCCGTCGCCACGCACCGGCGCGACTGCGCCCCTGGCCGGCGCGGCGACGGCTTGCGCGGGCGCGCTGGGCGCGGCGGGGCTGCCGGGGGCGCCGTCGAACAGGCCGAAGGCGCGTTCCTCCGTGGGCGGGGAGCCCGGCGCGTCATCGAAGAGGCCGAACGCTTCGCTCGCGGCCGGTGCGCCGGGCGCCTCGTCGAAGAGCCCGAACGCTTCCGGCGCGGCCGCTCGTTCCGGAGCGCCCGGGCCTTCGTCGAAGAAGCCGAAGGCATCGTCGTCCGCGGTTTCCCTGGCGGGCGCGTCGTCGAACAGGCCGAAGCCTTCCTCCGCCGCTTCCTGCTCCGGCGCACGCAGCCAGCCGCGCAGCCGCTCGACCGTCTCCAGCAACGGCACCCCGGGGTCGGGACGGCCGCTGCGATGGGCGTCGAGCAGGCGCTGCAGCACGTCGCGGGCTTCGAGGAAGGAGCTGATCATGTCCGGCCGCAGGTGCATCTGGCCGCAGCGGATGCGGTCGAGCAGGGTCTCCAGTTCGTGGGTGACGGCGGTGATGTCGTCGAAACCGAACATTCCGCTGGAACCCTTGATCGAATGCGCGGCGCGGAAGATGCCGTGCAGCGTCTCGCTGTCCGGCCGGTCCAGGTCGAGACCGATCAGGAGGAGTTCGAGGGTGGCCAGGTGTTCCTCGGTTTCCTCGAAGAACACCTGGAGAAACTGGCTCATATCCTGGGGCATGGGACCTCCCCCGCGGGGGAACGGGAATCAGGGCAGGACCTTGCGCGTCACTTCGAGCAGTTTCGGCGGGTCGAACGGCTTCACCAGCCAGCCGGTGGCGCCGGCGCTGCGTCCCTGCTGCTTCATCGCGTCGCTCGATTCGGTGGTCAGCATGAGGATCGGCACGCTGCGGTAGCCGGCCAGGTTACGCAGGCTGCGGATCAGCGATAGGCCGTCCATGTTCGGCATGTTCTGGTCGGTGAACACCAGGCTGTAGCTCTTGCTCTGGGCCTTGCCGAGGCCTTCCTTGCCGTCCGCGGCCTCGTCTACCTCGTAGCCGGCGGACTTCAGGGTGAAGCTCAGCATCTGGCGGATAGACGCCGAGTCGTCGACGATCAGAATCGGTTTGCCCATGGTCTTGCGTCCTCACGGTGTCCCTACCGCAGCGCCAAGTTCGGCGGCGAAGGTGGTGTGTGCCAGGTGGCTGTGACGGAGGGCTCTGATGGCCCTTTGCTAGTTCCAGTAAAGACAATGTCCGGTGGATTTCAATTATTGGCGCCGGTTTCTCGTCGGATAGTTATCCGGTTAGACGGATTGGCTATCGATACCCCTCAGAACAATTCCACTTCGCCCACGTTGACGCTGTTCTGGCTCACCGGGCTGGGCAAGGGCCGGCGCAGTTCCTCGACCTCCCGTGCGACCCGTTCGGGCCATTCCTGGCGCGGCCGCGCCTCCAGCGCGCCGAGGCCGAGGGCGAAGGCGCCAAGACGCGCATGGTGCTTGCGCATCTGGCCGAGCAACTGGCTGCCCATGTCCTGGAATTGCAGGGCGGTGACCGCCGCATCGACGCCCTGGCCGACTTCCAGCGAGAGCCGGTCCAGTTCGTGGATGACCTTCAGGGTGTGCCGGTTCATCGCCTCCAGGTCATCGAGCATGCCCTGGATCTTCTGCTTGGAATCGAGGGCGAAGGACATGTCCTTGTCGGCCAGTTGCGAGATCGCGCTCTCGGCGTCCTGGATCTCGTGGTGGACCACGTCGACGTGCTTGCGGATGGCGGCGGAAAACTCCGTGGAGCGGGTCGACAGCGCGCGCACCTCATCGGCGACCACGGCGAAGCCGCGGCCGCTCTCGCCGGCTCGGGCGGCCTCGATGGCGGCGTTGAGGGCGAGCAGGTTGGTCTGCTTGGCGATGGCGTCCATGTCCTGGGTCGACTGCAGGATCTCGGTGATCTTCAGGCGCACCTGGTCCATGCGTTCCACCAGTTGCTGCGAGGTCCGGCTGGTTTCCAGGGTAGCCTCGACGAACAGGCTGAGGGTCTGCTGGGTGGTCCTGATGAAGTCCTGGAAGTTGATGCCTTCGTCGACCTGGCCGCGCCCGTCGTAGCGCTCGATCAGTGAATGGGACAGGCCGCGCTGGGTATCGATGCGTTCGGCGAGGCCGTGGAAGCTGTCGCTGAGCTGGCGGATCGCCGAATGCAGCAGTTCATCGATCTGCCGGGCGTGGCCGTCCAGTTGCGCGGTTTCGTCGGCGAGCGCCCGTTGCGCCGCGCTCCAGGCCGGCGAAGCGGCATCCGCCTGCGGGCTGGCATTCGCTACCGCTTGCCGAGGGTCGCGCAGGAGGAGGAAGAGCATGGCCAGGCTGGCGAACCAACCGAGCGCCAGGGCCAGCCAGACGCCGAGGCCGACGGCATGCAGCCCGGCGCACAACGCCCAGGGTAGGGAAAGCAGGCCCAGCTTCAGCAGCAGGGGCCGGGATGGTAACGAAACACCGAGGGACTCGCGCATGCTGCACTCCATGTGCCGGATCGGAGCAGGGCTTCCAGGTGGTCCCGGGACCGTGCGGAAGACACCTTCCAAGCTCGTCGGCGGCGTTTTCTAAAACTAGAGTCCCAATCGGTAATGTCAAACTGCCGTTTTTCCGGCGAGGCCGGTGCCAGGGCCTTTTCCCGGTTGCCGAAGCGACGGATGGCTGGCGCTAGCCGGTTGGGAAGGCGGAGAAGCGCCGGGCCAGGTCCTGGCGGCGGAAGTAGTCGACGACGAAGTCGACGAAGACCCGGGTCTTGGCCGGTAGCAGCTTGTTCGCCGCGTAGTAGAGGCTGGTGTTGCCGGCGTCGACGTACCAGTCCGGCAGGACCCGCACCAGGGCGCCGGACTCCAGGTAGGCATAGGCGTGCTGCATGCATACCAGGGTGATGCCCAGGCCCATGGCGGCGACCTCGCAGGTGGCTTCCGGGTCGCTCATGGTCATGCGTTCGCGCAGCTCGATCGGCGCCTCCTCGCCGTTGCGCCGGCGCAGCGGCCAGGAGCGCACGCGGCCGGTCTGCGGCGAGCGGATGCGGATCCCGTCGAAGCCGCCCAGGTCGCCTGGATGGCGGATCGGCGGCTTGTCGCGGAGGTAGGCGGGCGAGGCGAGGAGGATCAGGTGGCCCGGCGTCAGGTTGCGCGCCACCACCCCGGGAGGAGGCAGTTCGAAACCGCCGCCGATGGCGGCGTCGAAGCCTTCGCCGATGAGGTCGACCTGGCGATTGTCGAAATGCCAGTCGGGCACGATGTCGGGATAGCGTTCGAGGAACTCGCCGAGCAGCGGCAGGATGTAGTCGCGGCCGAAGGCCAGCCCCATGCTGACCTTCAACGTGCCGCTGGGTTGGTTGCCGACGCTGGAGACGTTGGCGAGAGCGGTCTGGATGCCCTCCAGGCTGCCGCCGACCTCTTGCAGGAAACGCTCCCCGGCTTCGGTCAGGGTCAGGCGCCGGGTGCTGCGCTGGAACAGGCGCACGCCGAGGTTGCTTTCCAGGCGGGCGACGTTCTTGCCCACCCCGGCCGGCGTCAGGCCCAGGCGCCTGGCGGCCTCGGCGAAGCTGCCGGCCTCGGCGCTGCGGACGAAGCACTGGATATTGCTGAGGGTTTCCATGGGAAAGGGCCCGCATAAACCATTGGTATCGGCTGAATATAGCGATTACCCGCTACCAGGTCTGCAATGGACGGCGGAAACTCGGGGCCTGTCTATCCACTCCGATGGAGATTTCCATGTCCGTATCCTCTGCATCCCTCGCCGGCAAAGTCGCCTTCGTCCAAGGCGGTTCCCGCGGCATCGGCGCCGCCATCGTTCGCCGGCTGGCCGCCGAAGGCGCCAGCGTCGCCTTCACCTACGTCAGCTCGGCGGACAAGTCCCGGGCCCTGGCGGCCGAACTCGAAGGCGCCGGAGCCAGCATCCTGGCCCTGCATGCCGATAGCGCCGACGCGGCGGCGCTCGTCGCCGCCGTCGACGAAGCGGCGGCTCGCTTCGGACGCATCGACATCCTGGTCAACAACGCCGCTGTCCTCGCCCTCGGTTCGGTGGAAGAGCTGCCGCTGGCCGACTTCGAGCGGACCCTGGCGATCAACGTGCGCAGCGTCTTCGTCGCCACCCAGGCGGCGGTCAAGCACATGGGCGACGGCGGGCGGGTGATCAGCATCGGCAGCACCAATGCCGAACGCATGCCGTTCGCCGGCGGCGCCACCTACGCGATGAGCAAGTCGGCGCTGGTCGGCCTGACCAAGGGCCTGGCCCGCGACCTCGGCCCGCGCGGGATCACGGTGAACAACGTGCAGCCGGGTCCGGTGGATACCGACATGAACCCGGACGACGGCGACTTCGCCGAGACCCTCAAGGGCCTGATGGCGCTGCCGCGCTACGCCCGCAGCGAGGAAATCGCCAGCTTCGTCGCCTACCTGGCCGGGCCGGAAGCGGCCTACATCACCGGGGCCAGCCTGACCATCGATGGCGGTTTCTCGGCCTGACCCGGGGCGCCTCGTTCCGCCCGGCGAAGTAGCCCCTCTCCCCGACCTTATGGCCAGACGTTCCCTCCTGAAGGGAGAGGGCGAGGGGAGAGGTTCCGCTTATCGCACCAGGAAAGGCGAAGCCCCCTCTACGACACCGGTCTCGCTGACGTAGCGCTTCCAATGCTCGATCAGCTCCGCCAGCTTGCCCGGCTGGCTGTCAGCGAGGTCGTGGATCTCGCCCGGGTCGCGGGCCAGGTCGTAGAGCTGCCAGGTGGCCGGGCCCACCGGGGCCGGCAGGTACACCGCCTTCCAGTCGCCCTGGCGGATCGCACGCATGCCGAACAGCTCCCAGCCGGTCACGGTGTTCTCGTCGTGGGCCGCCTCGGTCTCGCCGGAAAGCCAGCCCAGCCACGACCTGCCGCGCGGTTCGGCGATCTCGCGGCCGCGCCAGCGCTTGCCTGGGTGGCGGACACCGGCGAGGTCGAGGAGGGTCGGGGTGACGTCCATCACCGTGGCGAAGGCATGGCTGATCGCGCCCTGCCGGCTTAGCCGCGGGTAGCGCACCAGCGCTGGCACGCGAATGCCGCCCTGGGTGGTGAACGCCTTGTACAGGCGCGACGGCGCGGTGGCCGCCTGGGCCCAGCGCGGGCCATACCAGACGTAGGAATTGGCGCGGCCGATGTTCTCCAGGCTGTTGTCGTAGTGCCGGTCGAGAAAGCCCAGCAAATCCGGGCCGAATTTCGGAAAGGCCTCCAGCAGGGCGCCTTCGGCGCCGTTGTCGGACATGAACAGGACGAAGGTGTTGTCCAGCTCGCCCTGCCGACGCAGGTAGTCCACGACCCTGCCGATGTTCCAGTCCATGCGCTCGACCATCGCCGCGTAGACCTCCATCGCCCGCGCCGACTTCGCCCGTTCCTCGTCGTCCAGGGCTTCCCACTCGCGGCTCAGGGCGAGCACCGGATGGGCTTCGACGTCCGCCTCCACCAGGCCCAGCTCCTTGAGCCGGGCCAGGCGTTCCTGGCGCAGCGCCTCTGGGCCGGCGTCATAGCGGCCGCGGTACTTCTCGACGATCTCCTGCGGCGCCTGTAGCGGCCAGTGCGGCGCGGAGAACGGCAGGTAGGCGAAGAACGGCCGGCTCTGGTCGCGCTCCTTGAGGTAGTGCAGCAGCTTGTCGCCGAAGGCATCGGAGGAATAGAAACCCTCCGGCAGCGTGTCGAGGTAGCGCTCGTCTTCCACGTAGAGCGCCGGCGTGCCCTTGAGGATGCGCGGAGTGCTTTCGTCGTAGGGAGGCTCGAAGCCGTAGTGGTTGGCGGCGCCCGGCAGCAGCGAGAAGGAACGCTCGAAACCGCGTGCATGGGGCGTCTGTTCCGGCTTCAGACCGAGGTGCCACTTGCCGGCCATGAGGGTCTGGTAGCCGGCCTCGCGGAGCAGCTCCGGCAGCGCCACCACGCGCTCGTTGAGATGCCCTTCGTAACCCGGCTTGCCTGCCAGTTCCGGGGTCAGCGCCTCGGCCATGGTGCCGATCCCGGCGATGTGGTGGTCGGTGCCGGTGAGCAGCATCGAGCGGGTCGGCGAGCAGGTCGAGGCGGTGTGGAAGTCGGTCAGGCGCAGGCCGGCGATGGCCAGGGCGTCGAGGTTCGGCGTGGCGATCTCGCCGCCGAAGGCGCCGATATCGGAGAAGCCCAGGTCGTCGGCGACGATCACCAGGAAGTTGGGGCGTTTGCTCATGCGCGGGTCTCGTCTGGATGGGAGGAGAGGGTGGGGCCCTCGCCCCCGCCCTTCCCGCAGGGGGAAAGGGCCAGGGCAAGGGGCTTTTCAGCAAGCGAGGAATTCGAAGGGCAGGTTTTCCACCCGTCGCGGCGGCGGCGCGACGTACTCGCCGTCGGCGGTCAGTTCGTGCAGCAGCGCTTCGCGCTGGCGCAGGAAGTCGAAGCCACCGCGCTCGCGCGGGTGCGCCAGGTCCACCTCGACCACCCGCCTGATCCGCCCCGGGCGCGGCTCCATCACCACCACCCGGTCGGCCAGGTAGAGCGCCTCCTCGACGTCGTGGGTGACCAGCAGGGTGGTGATGCGGGTGCGCCGACGGATCGCCAGCAACTCTTCCTGCAACTGCTGGCGGGTCAGTGCGTCGAGGGCGCTGAACGGCTCGTCGAGCAGCAGCAGGCGCGGGCTGGCCACCAGGCCGCGGGCGATCGCCACGCGCTGGGCCATGCCGCCCGACAACTGGTGCGGGTAGGCACGCTCGAAGCCGTGCAGGCCGACCAGGCGGATGTATTCGTCGATCCGCGCCGCCTTGTCGGTTTCGCCAAGGGCTTCGTTGACCAGGCCGAGGGCGACGTTCTGCTGCACCGTCAGCCAGGGGAACAGGCGGTGCTCCTGGAACACGATGCCGCGTTCGCCGCCGATGCCGGCGATTGGCCGGCCGTCGACGCGGATCTCGCCGTCGTAGTCGCGGTCCAGGCCGATCAGCAGGCGCAGCAGGGTCGACTTGCCGCAGCCGCTGGCGCCGACGATGGCGATGAACTCGCCCTCGCCGATCTCCAGGTCGAACTGCTGGATCGCTTCCAGTCGCCGGCCGTCCACGGCGAAGTGCTTGCGCACCTGGCGGAAGCTGACCAGCGGGGTGCCCGTGGCGGGTGCGGTGAATGCGTTCATGCGTGTCTCCAGCGCGTGGCGCGCGCTTCGATGCGTTGGCCGAGAGCATTGAGCAGGGCGCCGGTGAGGCCGACCAGGAGCATGCCGGCACCGATCAGGTCCATGCGGAACAGTTGCTGGGCGCCGATCATCAGGCTGCCGATGCCGCCGTCGGAGGGCATGAAGTACTCGGCGCCGATGGTTCCCAGCCAGGCGTAGATCAGCGCCAGGCGCAGGCCGGCGAACACCGACGGGGCGGCACCCGGCAGGACCAGCCGGAGCAGCCGTCGCCAGGGACCCAGGCGCAGCACCCGGGCCGCCTCGCCGAGGCTCGGCGGCAGGCTGGCGATGCCGCGCTGGGTGGCCAGCAGCAGCGGGAAGAAGGCGGCGATTGCGACGAACGTCAGCTTGGCCGGTTCGCCCAGGCCGAACCAGGCGGTGAGCAGCGGCACCCAGGCGAAGATCGCCACCTGCCGCAGTGCCGCGAAAGTGGGGCCGAAGAAGCGTTCCGCCGGGCGCCACAGGCCGAGCAGCAGGCCGCCGAGGAAACCCAGGCCGCCGCCCAGCAGGAGGCCGCCGAGCGTGCGCTTCAGGCTGTCGAACAGGGCGCCCGGCAGGCTGCCGTCGAGCGCTCCGCTCCAGGTCGCCCGCGCCACTTCCAGAGGGCTGGCGAGGATCGCCGGATCGACCCATTCGGCGCTGCTCGCCGACTGCCACAGGAGCAGCAGCGCCAGCGGCGGCAGCCAGACCTGCAGGCGCTGCCAGCCGCGTCCCGGCGGGCGCCGGCGGAATTCGCCGGTGGCGGCTTGCGGCCAGTGCAGCAGGCGGCGGTCGAGCCACTGGATGGCGCGGTCCATGCCCACCCCGACCAGGCCGATGACGAGGATGCAGACGAACACGATGTCGAGCATGAACAGTTGCCGGCCCTGCACCATCAGGTAGCCGATGCCCTCGCTGGAAGCCAGCAGCTCGACCGCCAGCAGCGAGGTCCAACCCTGCGCCAGGGCCAGGCGCAGCCCGGTGAGGAAGGCCGGCAGCGCCGCCGGCAGGATCAGCCGCCAGACCAGCAGGCGTGGCGGCAGGCGCAGCACCGCGGCGGCTTCGCGCAGCTTGGGCTGGGCGTCGCGCACGCCGACCAGGGTATGGATGGTCACCGGCACCACGACCGCTTTCACCAGCACCACCAGCTTGAGCAGTTCGCCGATGCCGAAGAACAGCATGAACAGCGGGATCCAGGCCAGCGTGGGGATCTGCGCGAGGGCGCTGAAGGTGGGGAAGACCAGGCGCTCGGCACGCGGACTGAAGCCCAGCCAGGCGCCTAGCGCGGCGCCGCTGGCGACCCCGGCGAGCAGGCCCCAGGCCAGGCGCCGCAGGCTGATCGCCAATTCGCTCCAGAGTTCGCCGGCGAGCAACTCGCGGGCGCTCTGCCAGACCAGCTCGGGAGTCGGCAGCACCTGGGCCGACATCCAGTGGCGATGGCTGGCGACCCACCACAGCAGCGCCAGCCCGAGGGGCAGCAACCAGGGCAGCAGGCTGTCCCCCAGGCGCCGGGCGAAAGCCGCGGAGGGCGGCGGCGCCAGGCGCGGCAGGGGCCGGCTCCAGGCGGGCGAAAGGGTTTTATCGATATTCTTCATGGGAATATAAATCGCCGCATCAATGCATTTTTTCGCTAAGAAGGGTCATTTAAAGAAAGGCGCCAGGCAGCGGCAAATGCATTTGGAGAATATTTTCCATGCTCTGGCTGCATATGACGCGGAGAGGCCCGTGCGGCCTGTCATACTGCTTATGGTTATAAAAAAATGAATTTCTATTATTTATTTTCGAGGCGCCGCTGTGCATAGCTAGCCGCTCACCCGCTCCCGGCGGGAATCCCTCTCTTCCCGTTCCAAGGAGCCGCCCCATGAAAGCGCTTACGTCTTCCCTGCTCGGTCTGTTCGCCGCGCCTGTCCTCGCCGGCCTGCTCGGTGCCTACGTGCCGCTGGCGAGCGCCGCTCCGCCGAAGGAAATCCGCATCGCGGTGCCGGACGTCAGCGCCGGCAGTTCGCACTCGGGCGGCGGCGTGGTCGACGTGCTCTACACCCGGCAGTTGCTGGAGAAGGAGTTCGCCAACGACGGCATCGCGGTGAAATGGAGCTTCTTCAAGGGCGCCGGTCCGGTGGTCAACGAAGCGTTCGCCAACGGCCAGGTGGACTTCGCCTACCTCGGCGACCTGGCGGCGATCATCGGCAAGTCCGGAGGCCTGGACAGCCGCCTGCTGGCCGCTACCGCGCGAGGGGTCAACCACTATCTCGGCGTGCAGCCGGGCTCCGGGATCAAGACCCTGGAGGATCTCAAGGGCAAGCGCGTAGGCATCTTCCGCGGCACCGCCAGCCAGTTGTCGTTCGACAATGCCCTGGCCAGCGTTGGTCTCAGCGAGAAGGACCTGAAGGTGATCAACCTCGATTTCAGCGCCGCCCTGTCCGCCCTCGCAGCCAGGCAGATCGATGCCACCTGGGGCCTGGCCGGACTGTTCGCCCTGCGCGACCGCGGGCTCGCGGAAATTCCGCTGAGCACCCGCGACTTGAACGGCGCCGGCACCCTGCAGGCGCTGCTGGTCGGCTCCGGGGCTTTCGTCGATGCCCATCCGGACATCACCGAGCGGCTGCTCAAGGTGCAGTTGCAGGCCCAGGACTGGCTGGCCCGCGAGGAGAACCGCGACGCCTACATCGAACTGGTGTCGAAGCAGGCCAGCTACCCGGTGGTGATCCTGCAGAGCGAGTACCGTGGCCGCAAGCTGGGCGACGCCCTGTCGCCGCGCCTGGACGCCGATTTCCTTGGCCGGCTGGATGCTTCGATCCAGGCGGCCAAGCGTTTCGGCCTGATCCGTCGCGAATTCAGCGCCGAGCAGTGGGCCGCGCCGGAACTGCTGGAGGCGGCCGGCAAGCTGGCGAAGGCCAAGGCCGTGGCGCAGGCGGCGGAGTGACGCCGAGCCGCGGCCCGGGGCGTCACCAGATCGAGCGGGAGTAATCGACGACCAGCCGGGTTTCGTCGATGTCGCCGTCGAGATAGCTCGCGTTGCCCCGGTGCCAGGCCTGCGAGGTGCGCAGCGCGAGGCCGGCGAGGGGGCCCGCCTTGACCCGGTAGGCGAAGCCGAGGTCGCTTTCCCGGTGCCGCCCGTCACGCCCGTAGAGTCCGGCGTAGATGCTCTCGGCGGCGCTGCTGGCGCTGGCCCCGGCACGGCCGCGGGCATGCAGCGCGTGCAGGCTGAGCCCAGGCAGGCCGAGCGCGCCGAGGTCCAGGTCATAGCGTAATTGCCAGGAACGCTCGCCCGGTCCGTTGAAGTCGGAGTAGCCCACCGAGTTGGCCAGTACCATGGATGCGCTGGAGCGCCCGTCGCCGAAGGCCATGTAGTCGAACGGCTGCTCGCCGTGGACACGCTGGTAGGCCAGGGTGATGCGCTGCGGTCCCTGTTCGTAGCCCAGGGCCAGGGAGCTGGCCAGGGTGTCGATGCGGCCGAAGCGGCTCTGGCCGCTGTCGCGGGTGCGGTAGGCGTCGAGGTCGACCCGCAGCGCGCGCTCCCCGCCCAGCGGCTGGCGATGGCTGGCGCCGAAATAGGCCTGCTGCCAGATGTCGTCGAAGCGCGAGGCGTAGAGCGACAGTTGCAGCCGCTCCGTGGCCTGCCATTGACCGCCGAGGAAGCCGACCGCGTCGAGGCGCACCGGATAGGCGCCGAGGCGTCCGTAGACGGTGCTGATGTCGCCACGGACCTTGGATTCGCCGGGGCCGGAGGCGGCGGTGAAGCGCCCGCCCTCGAGCAGCAGCCCGTCGAACGAGCGATCCTCCAGCAGCAGGCCGTAGGCCATGCCGGACAGCGTGCGGTTGCTGCTGGCGGCGAACACCGGCGCGCTGGTGGTGGTCTGGCCGTACTTCAGGCGGGTTTCGCCGTGGCGTAGCCTGAGGGCGCCGCCGACCTTGCCGTAGCGATGGTCGGGATGGCCGTCGGCGCCGACCGGCAGGTTGCCGGTGCCGGTGCGGCCGCCGCCGCTGTCCAGTTGCAGGCCGAGCATGGCATGGGCGTCGAGGCCGAAGCCGAGGCTGCCCGGCGTGTAGCCGGAGGCGAACTGGAGGCGCAGGCCCTGGGTGGTTTCCTCGCGGTAGCCGTTGCGCTCGCTCCTGGGCTTGAAGCGGTTGCGCCCGGCGTTGTTCGGGCTGTCGCGGTAGTCGCGGTTGAAGTAGTAGGTGCGGGCGAGGAACTGCAGTTCGCTGTCCTCGACGAAGCCCCCATCCCCGGCCGTCGCGGCCGCCCCTTCGGAAAGCGTGCCGGCGACCAGGCCGGCGAATACAGCGCGTCTGAGATTTTGCATTTATTGTTTTCTCCCACCTGAGTGCCAGGTGGGCGCAGTCTCGGAAGTCGCTCCGCAGGCCGCTTGTGTTTCCCTGCCTCGGCTTTTGCCGGGGCCTGCCATTGGCAGGGGCTGGCATGTGCAACGGCAGGCCGGGTCAAGCATTTCGGAAGTCACCGACGGAGAGTGTGGCGTCGGCCGTCATCCGCAACGGCCGTGGGCGGGAGCCTAGGCTCCCGATGCAACCTCGCCTCAGGGAATACGCTTCATGAACAACAAGACCCTATGCCCTTCGCTCTTGCTCTGCCTTTCGCTGCTCGCACCGCTGTCTTGTCTCGGGGAGACCGCCGCCGCGCCCTATCCGCTGGCCCACCCACCGCGCCTGGCCGACTACCTTCCGCCGCCGCCGGCGGCGAACTCGGCTGCGGCCGTCGCCGATCTCGGCGCGGTGCTGGAGGCGCAACGCCTGCGCACGCCCGAACAGGTACGCCGGGTACGCGCCCACGACCAGTGGGAGGACAACGTCTTCCCCTTCGCCGGCGACCTGCTGGGCGCGTCGTTCGACAAGGAACGCCTGCCGCTGACCCGGAGCTTCTTCAACCGCGCCCAGGAAAACCTGGTCGAGGTGCTGATGCCGGCGAAGAAGCACTTCGCCCGCCCGCGTCCCTACGAAGTGACACCGAAGGTGAAGCCGGTGCTGCCGCCGCCGGAGGGGGAGTCCTATCCCAGCGGCCACACCATGGACAGCTACTTCAAGGCCTCGCTGCTGAGCATGCTGGTGCCGGAGCATCACGATGCGTTCTTCGCTCGCGCCGAGGAGCATGCGCAGAGCCGGGTGCTGGCCGGCGTGCACTTCCCCAGCGACCTGGAAGGCGGGCAGACCGCCGCCGCGGCGCTGGTGGCGAGCCTGCTGGCCGATCCGGCGGTGGCCGCCGACTTTGCCGCGGTGCGCGAGGAGCTGCGCGGCGCGCTGGGGTTGCCGAAACTCCAGTAGAGGAAGGGAAACCGCGCGGCGGCTCAGGCCGCCGCGTGTTGCGCCTGGTCCAGTTCCACCAGCGTCTCGATCATCGCCTTGGCCGCCGCCGAAAGCCGGTAGCCGCTGCGGCTGATGATGCCGCAGCGGGCGCTGAGGCTATCCAGGTTCTGCGGCAGGTTGCGCCACTGTAGCGGTTGCAGTTCGCCGCGCTGCAGGTAGGGGCGCAGGGTCTCGTCGCTGGCGATGCCGATGGCGTCGGTCTGGCGGACGATGCGGATCAGCGCGTGCATGTTCTCGCAGCGGATGTTGGCGGCGAAGTCGATCTTGCCGCTGAGGTTCGCCAGCAGCTTGCGGATGCCCGGGGGAATCAGGGTCGAGGCCAGCGGGTAGTTGAACAGGTCGTTGGTGGACAGGCTGTCCTTGCCCAGCAGCGGATGTTGCGGACGGCAGAAGAACTGGCCGCGGCGCGGGGTCAGCGGGCGCGTCTGGAAGTTCGGGTCGGCCTCGAAGTCGCGGATGTCGGCGACGAAGAATTCGATCTCTTCGCGGAGCAGGGCGCGGCTGAGCTTTTCCCAGTTGTCCACGTCCAGGCTGATCTGCACCCGCGGGTGGCGGTTGATGAAGTCGGCCACCGCGTCCGGCACCAGTTGCTGGGCCGGCGCCGGCCCGCTGCCGAAGCGCAGCTCGCCGGTATCCAGCTTGTTCAACTGGGCGATCTCGTGGATCAGGTTGGCCGACCCCTGCACCAGGCTCAGCGCGTGTTGCAGCACCACCTGGCCTTCCGGCGTCGGGCGCAGGTCCTTGCTGCCACGGTCCACCAACTGGCAGCCAAGCTCCTGCTCCAGGCCCTGGATGCTGCGGCTGAAGGCCGGCTGGGTGATGCCCATGGCGTCCGCCGCGCGGACGAAACTGCGGTGTTCGGCGAGGGCGATGAAGTAACGCAGTTGGCGCAGATCCATGATGCTTTACCGGCATTGGAAATATTGGACAAAGGCATTTGCCGTTCGGGATGTGCTGGTTTTAAATGCAAGCTCTTATTCCGTCAACAAAGAACAAATTAGAAAAATATGCGATTTAGTAATAAGCATAGATAGACCCCAGGAGCTGAACATGGTCCACCGTGCCTTTGCCGCGCCACCTCCGCCGTTCCGAATGCCCTTCCGCGTCGCCGGCGGCTGTCGTCCCTGACAGTCGCCCGGGGCTGAGCCGTCCGCCGGCCCCCCTTCGAACCTTTCGCCAGATCGCTGCCTTGCGCGGCATGGCCGCCTGCTGCCTGCGTCCGGCTGTGCCGGAACCGAGGACATTCACGATGAAGTATCACTACCGCTTGCCGCTCCGCCGAACGCCGCCCGGCGGCTCCGACTACGCCCTGGCCCTGCTGCTCGCCCTCGGCGGTGCGTTGCCGGCCAGTGCCGCCGATGCTCCCGCGCCCGCCGAGGAGGCGCCGCCGCTGGCCGGCAGCGCACCGGCCAAGGCCGATACGGCCCTGGGCAAGGTTACCGTCACCGCGCGTCGCCGCGAGGAGGATTCGCAGAAGGTACCGACGCCGATCACCGTGCTCGGTGGCGAGACTCTCGAGGCCCAGCGCATCTCCCGGGTGCAGGACCTGCAGCAGGTGCTGCCCAGCGTCAATGTCGCCTACATCCATGCGCGGCAGTCGAGCGTCGCCGTGCGCGGCATCGGCAACAACCCCGCCAGCGACGGCCTGGAAGGCAGCGCCGGGATCTACCTCGACAACGTCTACCTGGGGCGGCCGGGAATGGCCGTGTTCGACCTGCTGGACATCGAGCAACTGGAGCTGCTGCGCGGTCCGCAGGGCACCCTGTTCGGCAAGAACACCACCGCCGGGGTGCTGAACATCAGCACCCGCGCGCCGACCTTCACTACCGAGCGCACCGTCGAGGTCTCCGGCGGGCAGGACGGCTACTTCCAGGGCCGCGGCACGGTTTCCGGGCCGCTCGGCGAAACCCTCGCCGGACGCCTCTCGGCCTATCGCACCCGCGACGACGGCTACATCAAGAACATCCACGACGACAACTATCTCAACGGCGGCGAGCGCCAGGGCGCGCGCGGGCAATTGCTGTTCGAGCCGAACGAGGACTTCAGCCTGCGCTGGATCGCCGACTACAACGAGGAGGATTCGAGCAACGGCAGCATGGTGGTCTACGGCGCCGCCGAGCGTTTCTGGCAGCGCGCCGCGCTGGTCGGCGCTTCGCCGTTGCGCGATCCGCAGCGCAAGAAGGTCAACATCAACGGCCGCCAGCACGTCAGCGTGCACCAGGGCGGCAGCTCGCTGGAGGCCAACTGGAACCTCGCCGGCGGCTACCGCCTGACCTCCATCAGCGCCTACCGCTACTGGCACTTCACCCCGGCCAACGACGAGCAACTGAACGTCTCGGCGATCAACGACACCGGGGTGGAAGTGCACGACCGGCAGTTCTCCCAGGAGATCCGCCTGGCCTCGCCCACCGGCGGTGCCTTCGACTACGTGGTGGGCGCCTACGCGTTCAGGCAGAACCTCGGCAACAAGACCTTCACCTCCTACGGACCGTTGGCCGACCTGTACCTGCTCGGCGCCAATCTCGGCGCACTGAACGACACCTACTCGAAGGCCAACGGCAAGATCGAGACCGACAGCTTCGCGCTGTTCGCCCAGGGCACCTGGCACCTCAGCGAACGCCTGGACTTCACCGCCGGCCTGCGCGGTACCTACGAGGAGAAGAACGCCAAGGTCGAGCGCTTCGCTCCGCTGGGCGGCGCGGCGGTCGGCGGGGTCGGCGCGGCGGTGCGCAACGGCCAGCTCGGTGCCTACGATTCCGGCGATCTCAGCCAGTACAACTTCGCCCCTTCGGCGTTGCTCAGCCTCAGCTACCAGTTCAGCGACGACCTGCTCGGCTACGCCAGCCTGTCCCACGGCGAGAAGTCCGGCGGGGTCAACCTGGCGGTGGGCAGCGCGCCGAGCGCCGGCGCCGATTCGCTGCTGGTCGGACCGGAGCGCGCCAACGACGCCGAGCTGGGCCTGAAGAGCACGCTCTTCGACCGGCGCCTGCTGCTCAACGCCAACCTGTTCTGGACCGGCATCCACGGCTACCAGGCCACCACCCTGTACCAGGCGCCGGGCTCGACGCAGTTGGTGCAGGTGCTGGCCAACGCCGGCAGCGTGCGCTCGCGCGGCCTGGAATTCGAGGCCACCGCGCTGCCGTTGCGCGGCCTGACCCTGAACTTCAACGGCTCTTACAACGACGTCACCTACCTGTCGTTCAAGGATGCCCCGTGCCCTGCGGAAGTCAGCACCCGGCCCGGCGCGCCGAGCAGTTGCGACCTCAGCGGGCAGCGCGTGGTCGGCGCCTCGAAATGGATCGCCAACCTCAATGGCGAATACCAGTGGCGCCTCGACGACCGCTTCCAACCCTACGTCAGCGCCAGCTACGCCTACCGCTCCGCGGCCGAGGGCACGCTGGACAACTCCGACCTTTCGAAGATCGACGGCTACGCCCTGGTGAACCTCGCCGCCGGCCTGCGCAGCGATCTCGGCGACGGCCAACTGGACACCTCGGTATGGCTGAAGAACGCCTTCGACAAGGACTACTACCTGAGCGCCTTCGCCAGCATCAACGGCTCCTACACCGCATCGGTGGGACAGCCGCGCACGCTCGGCGTATCGCTGCGCTACGACTTCTGAGCCTTCACCCACGCAGTACCCCACGCATGAGGAACATGACATGAGCAATGCAGCACAAGCCCTCGCCACGCCGGTACGGCTCGACGTCCGGCCGGTCGCCGGACGGATCGGCGCGGAGATTCGCGGCGTGACCCTGTCCGGCGAACTGGACGCCGCCACCGTCGAGGCGATCCAGGCCGCCCTGGTACGCCACAAGGTGATCTTCTTCCGGGACCAGAGCCATCTCGACGACCAGACCCAGGAGGCCTTCGCCCACTTGCTCGGCGAACCGGTCGCCCACCCCACAGTGCCGTCCCGCGAAGGCACCCGCTTCCTCCTCGAGCTGGATGGCGCCGAAGGCCGCCGGGCCAACTCCTGGCATACCGACGTGACCTTCGTCGAGGCCTACCCGAAGGCCTCGATCCTGCGCAGCGTGGTGGCCCCGGAGTCCGGCGGCGACACCGTCTGGGCCAACACGGCGAGCGCCTACGCCGACCTGCCGGCGGAGCTGCGCGAGCTGGCCGACCGGCTCTGGGCGGTGCACAGCAACGAGTACGACTACGCCGGGGTCAAGCCCAGCGCCTCGCTGGAGCAGTTGGAGAACTACCGCAAGGTGTTCACCTCGACCGTCTACGAGACCGAGCACCCGGTGGTCCGCGTGCATCCGCAAAGCGGCGAGCGGACGCTGCTCCTTGGCCACTTCGTGAAACGCCTGAAGGGTCTTTCGCAGCATGACTCGGCGCACCTCTTCGCGGTGCTGCAGGGGCACGTCACGCGCCTGGAGAACACCGTGCGCTGGCGCTGGCAGGCCGGCGACGTGGCGATCTGGGACAACCGCGCGACCCAGCACTACGCGATCGACGACTACGGCGACCAGCCGCGCGTAGTGCGCCGGGTGACCCTCGGCGGCGACGTGCCGGTAGGCATCGACGGGCAACGCAGCCGGACGATCCGGAAGGCATGACGGACCCGGCCCTCTCCTCGCCGGGGAGGGCGACCACAGGCAGAACGAACCCGCGAGGACCCCTTACATGAGCCAATCCGCCACCGCCCGGCAACCCGAACCCGAGGTCGCCGAGGCATTCCGCATCACCCCCCTGGAGGCGCCGCTGGGCGCCGAAGTCCGTGGCCTCGACGCGCGCCGGCCGCTGGCGCCGGAGCAGGTCCTGGCGCTCAAGCAGGCGCTGCGCGAGCACCACATCCTGGTGTTCCGCCAGCAGCACCTCGACGATGAGCAGTACTTGCGCTTCGCCACCCTGTTCGGCTCGGTGTTCCAGCCGCCGGCGGACATCCCGGTGCTGTCCTCGGGTGGCGACGGCAAGGTGCCGGAGATCGTCAAGGTGGCCAACACCGGCGACGGCGAACTGGGCAACTTCGCCCTGCCGGCACACATCGACCACCAATGGACGCCGGTGCCGTCCTCCGGCTCGTTGCTCTACGCGCTGGAGGTGCCGTCCAGTGGCGGCGAGACGCGCTTCACCAACCTGGCGCGCGCCTACGAGAGCCTCGACGAGGCGACCCGGCGCGAGATCGATGGCCTGCGCCTGATCAACTACAACCCCTTCATCCGCCTGCGCGAGGGCGGCTACGGCGGCGGTTTCGCCACCTACCGCACGCCGGACATCGAACCGATCCAGGGCAGCGAGCACCCACTGGTACGCACCCACCCGGAAAGCGGCCGGCGCGTACTGTTCCTCAGCGCCCACACCGAGGTGGAGATTCCCGGCTACGACCCCGCGCGGGGCCAGGCGCTGATCGGTCGCCTGCGCGAACATCTGGCGCGCCCGGAACTGAGCTACAGCCACGCCTGGTCGGTGGGCGACATCGTCTGGTGGGACAACCAGGCCGTGCTGCATGCGCGCAACGCCTTCCCGGCCAGCGAGCGGCGGCGCCTGAAGCGCATCAGCCTGGCGGGCAGCCGTCCGTTCTGAACCGGCATCCCCCAGCGTGCGCCGGCTCCTCCGTTGCCGACCGACGCCGGTCGCTGCGCACCGCTCTGGCGAGCCCCTTCCGTTCCGGCGAATAGCTAGCAGAACTGCGACATGCTGTCGCAGTTCTGCCATTTCTCCGCGTCTATCCTGCCCATAGGGCAATTCGCCTTTGGTCTAACGAGCTGGCCTGCAGCGCCCATGGAAAGGCGATCCTGACTTTGTAGTCAAAGTTTTGCTTTGCTACTTTGGCCAGGCATCAGGGATTGCTGATACAGCGTATTAAAAACATTAATTACCCCGGCATTCCGCGGCGCTGGCAGGATATTTTCCCGTCGAAGCCGTAGCGGCTTGACCTGATAGCCGGTCATTCACGGCAGGGATGTCATATTCTCGCGCGGGCTTCCCCGGATAGGCTGCACGCCAGTCAGGACGCGCCCGGCGGCGATGGGCGGGAATCGTTGGTCGGTTTATGACTTGTAGTTTCTATGTCGTATGCCTTCAGAACTTGTTGAAGGCTTTTCGGCTCGATTGCACAATGCCGCGCCAAGGTTCGTTCGCGAATCGCGGTATGTGAGCTAGACCTCCGCAGCCGGTGCGCCATCCGCAGTGCCCCGGACTACTCGACAATCACGCAGGAGATTCGTGAGTGCAGATCGGTGTCCCCCTCGAGACCCATGCCGGTGAGACGCGGGTTTCCGCCACCCCGGAAACCGTCAAGAAGCTGATCGGCCAAGGCCACCAGGTGATCGTCCAGAGCGGCGCCGGCGTCAACGCCAGCCAGCCGGACAGTGCCTATGAAGCCGCCGGCGCGACGATCGGCAGCGCCGCCGAGGCCTTCGGCGCCGACCTGGTGCTGAAGGTGGTCGCGCCCAGCGCCGCCGAGCTGGCCCAGATGAAAAGCGGTGCCGTGCTGGTCGGCATGCTCAACCCCTTCGACAACGAGAACATCGCCCGCATGGCCGAGCGCGGCATCACCGCCTTCGCCCTCGAGGCCGCGCCGCGTACCTCGCGGGCGCAGAGCCTGGATGTGCTCTCCTCGCAGGCCAACATCGCCGGCTACAAGGCGGTGATGCTCGCCGCCAACCACTACCCGCGCTTCATGCCGATGCTGATGACCGCCGCCGGCACCGTGAAGGCCGCCCGCGTGCTGATCCTCGGCGCCGGCGTCGCCGGCCTGCAGGCGATCGCCACGGCCAAGCGCCTGGGCGCGGTGATCGAAGCTTCCGACGTGCGTCCGGCGGTGAAGGAGCAGATCGAGTCGCTCGGCGCCAAGTTCGTCGACGTGCCCTACGAGACCGACGAAGAGCGCGAGTGCGCCGAAGGCGTCGGCGGCTATGCGCGGCCGATGCCGGCCTCGTGGATGGAGCGCCAGGCCAAGGCCGTGCACGAGCGCGCCAAGCAGTCGGACATCGTCATCACTACCGCGCTGATCCCCGGCCGCAAGGCGCCGACGCTGCTGCACGAGGCGACCGTGGCGGAGATGAAGCCGGGCTCGGTGGTCATCGACCTGGCCGCCGCCCAGGGCGGCAACTGCCCGCTGACCGAGGCCGACCAGGTCGTGGTCCGGCACGGCGTGACCATCGTCGGCCACAGCAACCTGGCCGCGCTGGTACCGGCGGACGCCTCGGCGCTATACGCGCGCAACATCCTCGACTTCCTCAAGCTCACCCTGAACGCCGAAGGCTTCAGCGTGAACCTCGAGGACGACATCGTCGCCGCCTGCCTGATGTGCCGCGACGGCCAGGCGGTGCGCAAGAACGGCTGAGCCGCTGCGTCGGGAAGCTTCGATAACGATAAATGCGCACGCCTCGCGCCTGCGCCCTGAAGACCGGTGAAAACGATGGATATCATTTCTGACGGGATCTACAACCTGATCATCTTCGTGCTGGCCGTGTACGTCGGCTACCACGTGGTATGGAACGTCACCCCTGCCTTGCACACCCCGCTGATGGCGGTGACCAACGCGATTTCCGCGATCGTCATCGTCGGTGCCATGCTCGCCGCCGCCCTGACCGTGACCCCGCTGGGCAAGGCCATGGGCACCCTCGCCGTGGCCTTGGCCGCGGTCAATGTGTTCGGTGGCTTCCTGGTCACCCGGCGCATGCTGGAAATGTTCAAGAAGAAAGCGCCGAAGGCGGGGGGCCACTGATGAGCATGAACCTGGTCACCCTCCTGTACCTCATCGCCTCGGTCTGCTTCATCCAGGCCCTGAAAGGCCTGTCGCACCCGACCACCTCGCGCCGCGGCAACCTCTTCGGCATGGTCGGCATGGCCATCGCCGTGGCCACCACCGTCGGCCTGGTGTTCAAGCTGGGCGCGGAGATCGCCACCACCGGCGTCGGCTACATCGTCGTCGGCCTGCTGGTCGGCGGCACCGCCGGCTCGATCATGGCCAAGCGCGTCGAGATGACCAAGATGCCCGAGCTGGTCGCCTTCATGCACAGCATGATCGGCCTGGCCGCGGTGTTCATCGCCATCGCCGCGGTGGTCGAGCCGCAGTCGCTGGGGATCGTCGCGCACCTGGGCGACACCATTCCCACCGGCAACCGCCTGGAGCTGTTCCTCGGCGCGGCCATCGGCGCCATCACCTTCTCCGGTTCGGTGATCGCCTTCGGCAAGCTCTCCGGCAAGTACAAGTTCCGCCTGTTCCAGGGCACCCCGGTGCAGTTCTCCGGGCAGCACCTGCTGAACCTGGTGCTCGGCCTGGCGACCCTCGGCCTGGGCCTGGTGTTCATGTTCACCGGCAACCTCACCGCCTTCGCCGTGATGCTGGCGCTGGCCTTCGTCCTCGGCGTGCTGATCATCATCCCCATCGGCGGCGCCGACATGCCGGTGGTGGTGTCGATGCTCAACTCCTATTCCGGCTGGGCCGCGGCGGGGATCGGCTTCTCGCTGAACAACTCGATGCTGATCATCGCCGGCTCGCTGGTCGGCTCCTCGGGTGCGATCCTCTCCTACATCATGTGCAAGGCGATGAACCGCTCGTTCTTCAACGTCATCCTCGGCGGCTTCGGCGCCGAAGCCGACGCCGGCGGCCCGGCGGGCTCCAAGGAGCAGCGTCCGGTGAAGTCCGGTTCGGCCGACGATGCCTCGTTCCTGCTGACCAACGCCGACAGCGTGATCATCGTCCCCGGCTACGGCCTGGCGGTGGCCCGCGCCCAGCACGCGCTGATGGAACTGGCGGAGAAGCTGACCCATCGCGGGGTCACCGTGAAGTTCGCCATCCACCCGGTCGCCGGGCGCATGCCGGGGCACATGAACGTGCTGCTGGCCGAGGCCGAGGTGCCCTACGAGCAGGTGTTCGAGATGGAGGACATCAACTCCGAGTTCGGCCAGACCGACGTGGTCCTGGTGCTCGGTGCCAACGACGTGGTCAACCCGGCGGCGAAGAACGATCCGAAGTCGCCCATCGCCGGCATGCCGATCCTCGAGGCCTACAAGGCCAAGACCGTGATCGTCAACAAGCGCTCCATGGCCAGCGGCTACGCCGGCCTGGACAACGAGCTGTTCTACCTGGACAAGACCATGATGGTGTTCGGCGACGCCAAGAAGGTCATCGAAGACATGGTCAAGGCGGTGGAGTGATTCCCCGCTGAGTCCACCAGAACCCCGGCCCAGGCCGGGGTTTTTCGTTTTCGCGGGTTGTCCGCGCAGCGTTCTCCGCCGCTTCCAACGGCGAAAACACCAGCCTTTCAGGAATATTTTTCATGCCCGCAAGGCATGGGTTTTTCGTCGGATCGCTGTAGCCCGCCAACCACGCGGCCTGTGGCGTGATGGGCGAAACCCATAGCTCCAGAAGTTATTTCCATAACAAAAATAATTACTTCAGGCGCTAAGCCTCCTTGCCAATCATGCAACTCCCTGCGCCGCTAGGACTCCAGCACGGACCTGAGCGGCCATCGAGTTCGTCAGTGCAAGGAGCTTTTCCATGGCAACCCCCCAGCCCGTCGATGCCCGCACGCAGCCCTGGCGCGAGACGCCCGGCGGCGACCTGGTGGCGCTCGGTCGGCCGGTTCGCCAGGCGTTGCACCTGGTTCGCCACAACCCGGCACAGGGTCGGGTGCTCAGCCGGCGCGAGACGATCCTGCTGGTCCTGTTCGCCCTGACCCTGCACGGAGCGGTGATCCATTGGCTGAGCCAGCAGAGAACCCCGGCGCTGCCCGAGGTGCCGCCACAGGTGCCGCCGATGACCATCGAGTTCACCGCCCCGGCGCCGCCGGTGGTGGAACCGCCGCCGCCCGAGCCGTTGCCGCCAGTGGTCGAGGAACCGCCACCGCCGGTGGTCGACGAGAACGCGGTGAAGCCGCCGCCGCCGAAGCCGGTGCCCAAGCCGAAACCCAAGCCCAAGCCGCAACCCCGGCCCAAGCCGGCGCCGAAGGCCGTCGAGCCGGCTCCGCCCGCGCCGCCACAACCCGCCGCGCCACCCGCCCCGCCGGCGCCGGCCGCTGCTCCGGCGCCGTTGACGCCGCCGTCGGCGAACGCCGGCTACCTGCACAACCCGGCGCCGGAATACCCCGCCCTGGCCATGCGCCGCGGCTGGGAGGGCACCGTGCTGTTGCGGGTGCATGTCCTCGCCAGCGGCAGCCCGAGCGAGATCCAGGTGCAGAAGTCGAGCGGACGCGAAGCCCTCGACCAGGCCGCGGTGAAAGCGGTCAAGCGCTGGTCCTTCGTTCCCGCCAAGCGCGGCGACAAGGCCGAGGACGGCTGGGTCAGCGTACCGATCGATTTCAAGTTGAACTGAATCTGCAGCGTCACGAGGAGCATCCGTCATGAGTCTGTTAACCACCCCGCTCGAATCCGTCGAAGGCGCCGTCATCTGGCTGCTGGTCGGCTTTTCCGTGGTCACCTGGGGCCTGGCCCTGGTCAAGGGCGTGCAGTTCGCCCGGCAGAAGCGCCAGGACCGCCAGTTCCAGAAGCAGTTCTGGAGCGCCACCAGCCTCGACTCCGCTGGCGAGCAGGCGCAGGACAAGCAGGGCGCCGGCGCCCGCGTGGCCCAGGCCGGCTTCGCCGCGATCCAGGTGCAGGACAACGGCCAGCCCGACCTGGCCCAGTCGATCAACCACCAGGACCGTCTCGAACGCGCCCTGCGCCAGCAGATCCAGCGCGAGCGGCGTTCTCTGGAGTCGGGCCTGGCGGTGCTCGCCTCGATCGGCTCGACCTCGCCCTTCATCGGTCTGTTCGGCACCGTCTGGGGCATCATGGAGGCGCTCAAGGGGATCAGCGCGGCCGGCTCGGCGAGCCTGGAGACCGTGGCCGGGCCGATCGGCAGCGCGCTGATCGCCACCGGCGTGGGAATCGCCGTCGCGGTGCCGGCGGTGCTGGTCTACAACTACTTCCTGCGGCGCCTGAAGCTGACCGCCGCCGACCTCGACGACTTCGCCCACGACTTCTACAGCCTGGCGCAGAAGAGCGCGTTCCGCGTCATCGTCCATCCCTCCGCCGCGCGCCAGGCCGGCAACCCCTCGCGCAACGTGAAGGAGGCGTCCTGACATGGCCTTCTCGACCCAGGACAGCGACGAAGTCCTTTCCGAAATCAACGTCACCCCGCTGGTCGACGTGATGCTGGTGCTGCTGGTGGTGTTCATCGTCACCGCGCCGCTGCTGACCAACTCGATCCCGATCAACCTGCCGAAGACCGAATCGGTGGCCCCGCCGGAGCAGAAGGATCCCCTGGTGGTGAGCATCGATGGCGCCGGCAAGCTGTTCGTCAACAAGGACGAGATCCAGCCGGAGCTGCTGGAGAGCAACCTGGCCGCGGCCAAGGCGAAGGACGCCGAGGTCCGCGTGCAGTTGCAGGCCGACGAAGGGGTGAACTACGGCCAGGTGGCGAAGGCCATGGCTTCCATCGAGCGCGCCGGGATCACCAGGCTGGCAGTGATCACCGCACGCTGAAGCGAATCCACGCCGTCCGGCGCAGGCCGGGCGGGCAACGGTTTCGACCGCTCCGATCCGGGCAGGGGAGAGCGGTCTTTTTTATTCCGGATGGACGCTCCTCGGGTGTGTCCGCCGAGGCCGGGCTTCCGAATGCATCGCGCATCGTGCCCGTCGCTTGCACGCCCCACGCCTGGGCGCTCAGGCCTGGCGTGCCGGCGCCTCCTGCTCCTTGGCGTCCTCCGTTCCTTCGACTTCCCATTCACCGGCCCAGTCCTCGCCGAACAGTTCGCTGGGATGCTGGGTGCGGCTGGCGCCGTTGCCGCAGCCCATAGATTCCGCCGAGCAATAGCGGTCGCAACCCCAGCAGATGCGCTCCGGGTGGCTGGGATGGAGGGGAAATTTCTTGGCCATGATCCTGTCCCGATACCTGATGCCTGCGCTCAGGTATACCGCCGATGGCATGCGTCGCCCAGGCGTTGCCGCGGAAAAGTGGCTTCGGCTTGCGCTGGATCAACTCGATTGGCTCATATGAATTCATAGAATATTAAAATTGCTTTTTATTCCTTAGAGAAAAAAGACTGCGCCCTTACACTTCCCTGGTGATGAATTTTTCTGGAGGGATCTCCATGCACAGCGAACGCGTCCGTTATGTGTTGGTGCCCGGTTGGTACGGCTCGGAAGACGCCCATTGGCAAAGTCACTGGCAGCGCGCGCTGCCCAATGCCTCACGGGTCGAGCAACAGGACTGGATCACCCCGCTGCGCGCCGACTGGATCGCCGAGCTGGACGCCGAGATCCGCCGCCAGCCCGGGCCGGTGGTGCTGATCGCGCACAGCCTGGGTTGTGTGACAGTGGCGCTGTGGGCGGCCCAGGCCGAGCGCCGGGTGCGCGACCAGGTACGCGGCGCCCTGCTGGTGGCGCCGGCCGACGTCGAGCGCGAGAGCTGCGCCGAGGCGCTGCGCAACTTCGCGCCGATCAGCCGCGAGCCGTTGCCGTTCCCCAGCGTGCTGGTGGGTTCCGACAACGACCAGGCCTGCAGCCCGCAGCGCGCCATGCACCTGGCCCGCGCCTGGGGCGCGGAGACGGTGATCCTGCCCGAGGCCGGGCACATCAACGTGAAGTCCGGCCACGGCGCCTGGGAGGCCGGCTACCGTCACCTGTTCCGCTTGCAGTACCTGATCGACAGCCAGGCCCGTCGCCGCGCCTGATCCTCCAGATCGTTAACCTTGGCGTAACGGTTCGTCGCCCGGCTTGATTGAACAGGCCTGGCGGCCTGCCTAACGTGGCTCCTCACGACAGCGTGAAACCTGGAGCCGACATGACGACACCGATCTCTCCCCCGCCGCAGTGGTCGCGGCGCCGCCAGGAAAAGCAGCGGCGCCTCGAGCGCGTGCGCGGCCTGGCCGACGGCGCGGTGCTGCCGCGCGAACGCCTGGTCGCCGCGCTGGAGGCGCTGATCGCGCCGGGCGATCGGGTGGTGCTGGAAGGCAACAACCAGAAGCAGGCGGACTTCCTCTCCCGTTCGCTGGCGCGGGTCGATCCCGGCAAGCTGCACGACCTGCACATGATCATGCCCAGCGTCGGTCGTCCGGAGCATCTCGACCTGTTCGAACTGGGCATCGCGCGCAAGCTCGACTTCTCCTTCTCCGGCCCGCAGAGCCTGCGCATCGGCCAGTTGCTCGAAGACGGCCTGCTGGAGATCGGCGCGATCCACACCTACATCGAGCTGTACGCGCGGCTGGTGGTCGACCTGATCCCCAACGTCGCACTGGTCGCCGGTTTCGTCGCCGACCGCGAAGGCAACGTGTACACCGGGCCGAGCACCGAAGACACCCCGGCGCTGGTGGAGCCCACCGCGTTCAGCGACGGCATCGTCATCGTCCAGGTCAACCGTATCGTCGACGACCCGCGCGACCTGCCGCGAGTGGACATCCCGGCGTCCTGGGTGGACTTCGTGGTCGAGGCCGACCAGCCGTTCTACATCGAGCCGCTGTTCACCCGCGACCCGCGCCACATCAAGCCGGTCCACGTGCTGATGGCGATGATGGCGATCCGCGGCATCTACCAGCGGCACAACGTGCAGTCGCTGAACCACGGCATCGGCTTCAACACCGCGGCCATCGAGCTGATCCTGCCGACCTACGGCGAGTCCCTCGGCCTGAAGGGCAAGATCTGCCGGCACTGGACCCTCAACCCGCACCCGACCCTTATCCCCGCCATCGAGAGCGGCTGGGTCGAGAGCGTGCACTGCTTCGGCACCGAGCTGGGCATGGAGGGCTACATCGCCCAGCGTCCCGACGTGTTCTTCACCGGTCGCGACGGCTCGCTGCGTTCCAATCGGATGTTCTGCCAACTGGCCGGGCAGTACGCGGTAGACCTGTTCATCGGCGCCACCCTCCAGGTCGACGGCGACGGCCATTCCTCCACCGTCACCCGCGGACGCCTGGCCGGCTTCGGCGGCGCCCCGAACATGGGCCACGACCCGCGCGGCCGGCGCCACTCGACGGCGGCCTGGCTGGACATGCGGGGCGAACCCGAGGCCTTGCTGGAGCGCGGCAGGAAGCTGGTGGTGCAGATGGTCGAGACCTTCCAGGACGGCGGCAAGCCGACCTTCGTCGAGCGTCTCGACGCGCTGGAGGTGGCGCGCCAGACCGGCATGCCGCTGGCGCCGGTGATGATCTATGGCGACGACGTCACCCATGTGCTCACCGAGGAAGGCATCGCCTACCTGTACAAGGCGCGCTCGCTGGAGGAACGCCAGGCGATGATCGCCGCGGTGGCGGGGATCAGTCCGATCGGCCTGCGCCACGATCCGCGCGAGACCCAGCGGATGCGCCGCGAAGGGCTGATCGCGCTGCCCGAGGACCTCGGCATCCGCCGCACCGACGCCTCGCGCGAGCTGCTGGCGGCGAAGAGCATCGCCGAGCTGGTCGAGTGGTCCGGCGGGCTGTACCAGCCGCCGGCGCGTTTCAGGAGCTGGTGATGAACGCCATCGCGAACCTCGCGGCGACGCTGCGCGCCGACCTCGGCGAATGCCTGGCCGACCTGGCGGTGGACGCCCTCATCGACGAAGCCGAACTGTCGCCCAAACCGGCCCTGGTGGACCGTCGCGGCAATGGCGCGCATGCCGACCTGCACCTGGGCCTGATGCAGGCCTCGGCGCTGAGCCTGTGGCCGTGTTTCAAGGAAATGGCCGACGCCGCCCAGCGGCATGGGCGCATCGATGCGCGCCTGCGCGGCGTCCTTGGCCAACTGGGGCGCGACGGCGAGGCGGCGATGCTGCGTACCACCGAAGGCGTGAACACCCATCGCGGAGCGATCTGGGCGCTCGGCCTGCTGGTCGCGGCCGCCGCTCTCGAACCGCGCCGCACGCAGGCCGGCGAAGTGGCCGCGCGCGCAGGACGCATCGCCCTGCTCGACGATCCGGCGGCCGCCATCGGCGACAGCCACGGCGAGCGCGTCCGTCGGCGCTACGGCGTCGGCGGCGCCCGCGAGGAGGCGCGTCTCGGCTTCCCCCGCGCAGTGCGCCACGGCCTGCCGCAGCTATGGCGCAGCCGCGAAGGCGGCGCTGGCGAGCAGAACGCCAGGCTCGATGCGCTGCTGGCGATCATGAGCGTCCTCGACGATACCTGCGTGCTGCACCGCGCCGGCCGCGTCGGCCTCGCCGCGATGCAGGATGGCGCCCGCGCGGTGCTCGCCGCCGGCGGCAGCGCCAGTCTCGCCGGGCGTCGCCGCCTGTGCGAGCTGGACCGCCGCCTGCTGGCGCTGAACGCTTCGCCCGGCGGCGCCGCCGACCTGCTGGCCGCCTGTCTTTTCCTCGATCGCCTGCCCGCCGTGTCCGGTGGGTGGGCTGGGAGTCTCTGAGATGGAAACCCTGACCTTCGAATTTCCCGCCGGCGCTCCGGCGCGCGGTCGCGCCCTGGCCGGCTGCGTCGGCTCCGGCGACCTGGAGGTGCTGCTCGAGCCGGCCGCCGGAGGCGCGCTGAGCATCCAGGTGGTGACCTCGGTAAACGGCAGCGGCCCGCGCTGGCAACAACTCTTCGCGCGGGTCTTCGCGGCGTCCACGGCGCCGGCCGCGTCGATCCGCATCCACGATTTCGGCGCCACTCCCGGGGTGGTCCGCCTGCGCCTGGAGCAGGCACTGGAGGAGGCTGGCCATGACTGACGTCGCCCGCCTGCTGGCGCTGCGCAGCTTCACCGAACTGGGAGCGCGCCAACGCGCCCGTGCCCTGCTCGACGCGGGCAGCTTCCGCGAGTTGCTCGATCCCTTCGCCGGCGTGCAGTCACCCTGGCTGGAACGACAGGGCATCGTGCCCCAGGCCGACGATGGGGTAGTGGTCGCCCGTGGCCTGCTCGACGGCCAGCCGGCGGTGCTCGCCGCCATCGAAGGTGCCTTCCAGGGCGGCAGCCTTGGCGAGGTCAGCGGAGCGAAGATCGCCGGCGCGCTGGAGCTGGCCGCCGAGGACAACCGCAACGGCGTTCCGACCCGGGCCCTGCTGTTGCTGGAAACCGGTGGCGTGCGCCTGCAGGAAGCCAACCTCGGACTGGCGGCGATCGCCGAGATCCAGGCGGCCATCGTCGATCTGCAGCGCTACCAGCCGGTGGTGGCGGTGATCGCCGGGCCGGTCGGCTGCTTCGGCGGCATGTCCATCGCCGCCGGGCTGTGCAGCTACGTGCTGGTGACCCGCGAGGCGCGCCTCGGATTGAACGGTCCGCAGGTGATCGAACAGGAGGCCGGCATCGCTGAATACGACTCGCGCGACCGGCCGTTCATCTGGAGCCTCACCGGCGGCGAGCAGCGCTTCGCCAGCGGTCTCGCCGACGCCTACCTGGCCGACGACCTCGATGAGGTACGCACCTCGGTACTCGCGTATTTCGCCAAGGGCCTGCCGGCACGGCCGCGCTGCCGCCGCGCCGAGGATTACCTGCGGCGGCTGGGCGACCTCGATACCGCCGAGCAACCGGATGCCGCCGGCGTGCGCCGGCTGTACCAGGGGCTGGGCCAAGGAGATGCAACATGAGCCAACCGTTCACTTCCCGTGGCCTGGCCTGGTTCCAGGCGCTGGCCGGTAGCCTCGCGCCGCGTCCCGGCGATCCTGCTTCGTTGCGCGTCGCCGATGCCGAGCTGGACGGCTACCCGGTGCGTTTCCTGGCCGTCGTGCCCGATCCCGACAATCCGTTCCCGCGCGCTCGCCAGGGCGAGGTCGGGCTGCTCGAGGGCTGGGGCCTGGCCGCCGCCGTCGACGAGGCGCTGGAGGCCGACCGCGAGGCGCCGCGCAAGCGCGCGCTGCTGGCCATCGTCGACGTGCCGAGCCAGGCCTACGGCCGCCGCGAGGAGGCCCTGGGTATCCACCAGGCGCTGGCCGGGGCGGTGGATGCCTACGCCCGCGCCCGACTCGCCGGGCATCCGCTGATCGGCCTGCTGGTGGGCAAGGCGATGTCCGGTGCGTTCCTCGCCCACGGCTACCAGGCCAACCGCCTGATCGCCTTGCACGATCCGGGGGTGATGGTCCACGCCATGGGCAAGGCCGCCGCCGCGCGGATCACCCTGCGCAGCGTCGAGGAACTGGAGGCGTTGGCGGCGAAGGTGCCGCCGATGGCCTACGACATCGACAGCTACGCGTCGCTCGGCCTGCTCTGGAGGACCCTTCCGGTGGAGACCGTCGAGGTGCCGTCGACGGCGGACCTGGTGCGGGTCCGCACCTGCCTGGGCGAGGCCCTGGCCGATATCCTCGGCGGCCCGCGCGACCTCGGCGGCCGCCTCGGCGCGGCCAACCGCGAGGCGTCGGCGCAGGTGCGCCGGCTGCTGCGCGAGCAGTGGTGAATTCAGGAGCGAGCCGTGGTCATCGCGAACAGCTCACAGCGGGGCTCCAGCCGGCGACGGCTCGCTCCTGATCCGATGCGCCGCAGGGCAGGGCCGGAACCCCATGACCTGCTCCTGGGCATGGCGCCGGCGCATTTGCCGGAGAATGCTCCGGCCTGGGTCTGCGCGGCACTGAAGGCCGGCTGGCCGGTGGTGGTGCGCCGTGCGCCGGCAGATCCTGCGCGGGTGGCCATCGGCGTGCGCGGCCTGGTGCGGGAGCAGCGCTGGGCCGGCTGGATGCCGTTGGCGGCAATCACCTGGCGCTTGCGCCCGGAAGCGCTGGGCCAGCGCGAGCCGGCGATGCTGCGCGATCTGCCGGCCTGGCGTGCCTTGCGCGACCTGCGTGCGCCGCTGAACGCGCTGGGACTGGCCTGGGGCGTGACCGGCGGCGCCGGTTTCGAGCTGGCCAGCGGGGTCGCCGTGCTGCATCCGGACAGCGACCTCGACCTGCTGCTGCGCACCCCGCGCCCGTTCCCGCGCGATGACGCGCTGCGCCTGCTGCAACGCTTCGAGCAGTGTCCCTGCCGGATCGACCTGCAATTGCAGACCCCGGCGGGTGGCGTGGCCCTGCGCGAATGGGCCGAGGGTCGGCCCCGGGTGCTGGCGAAAGGCAGCGAGGCGCCGCTGTTGCTGGAAGACCCCTGGCGGGTCGCGGAGGTCGAGGCATGAGCGTGCTGTTCGCCTATCCCGGCCAGGGCGCCCAACGTCCCGGCATGCTCGCGGCCTTGCCCGACGAACCGCCGGTGCGCGCCTGCCTGGAGCAGGCGGCGGACTGTCTCGGCCAGGCGCCGGCCGAACTGGAGAGCGCCGAGGCCTTGCGCGGCACCCGCGCGGTGCAGTTGTGCCTGCTGATCGCCGGGGTCGCCGCCAGCCGCCTGCTGGAGACGCGCGGGCATCGGCCGGGGCTGGTCGCCGGGCTGTCCATCGGCGCCTATCCGGCGGCGGTGGTGGCCGGCGCGCTGGACTTCGACGACGCGCTGCGTCTGGTGGCGCTGCGCGGCGAACTGATGCAGGCCGCCTGGCCCGAGGGCTACGGGATGAGCGCCATCCTCGGTCTCGACCAGGCGCAACTGGATGCGCTGATCCTGATGGTGCGGCGCGAGCACCCGCCGCTCTACCTGGCCAACGTCAACGCCGAGCGGCAACTGGTGGTGGCCGGCAGCGAAGCGGCGCTGGCCGCCCTCGCCGAACGCGCGCGTGCCGCCGGCGCCAGCGCGGCGAAGCGCCTGGCGGTGAGCGTACCGTCGCACTGTGCGCTGCTCGACGAACCGGCCGCGCGCCTGGCCGAAGCGTTCGCCGGTGTCCGCCTGCGTCGGCCGCGCGTGCCCTACCTGAGCAGCAGCCGGGCGCGCCTGGTCGCCGAACCGGCCGCGCTGGCCGACGATCTCGCCGGCAACATGGCGCGCCGCGTCGAGTGGCTGGCGACATTGCGCAGCGCCTACGAGCGCGGTGCCCGCCTGCATCTCGAGCTGCCGCCGGGACGGGTCCTCAGCGGTCTGGCGCGGCCTCTGTTCGGCTGCGCCACGCCGGCCTTCGAAGGCTCCCGGGCGGATACCCTGGACGCGCTGTTGCGCGAGGAGGAAAAGAGAACCCGATAAGCGTTCGTTCGAGGCATAAAAACAACAACATCGATCCGCAACCGAGGACAACAATAATGATTATCTACGGTGTCGCACTGCTGTCTCTGTGTACCCTCGCCGGGCTGTTCATCGGCGAGATCCTTGGCGTGCTGCTCGGCGTGCCGGCCAACGTCGGTGGCGTCGGCATCGCCATGCTGCTGCTGATCTTCGTCGGCGGCTACCTGGGCAAGCGCGGCCTGCTCTCGGCGAAGACCGAGCAGGGCGTGGAGTTCTGGAGCGCGGTCTACATTCCCATCGTGGTCGCCATGGCCGCCCAGCAGAACGTCCTCGGCGCGCTGAGCGGCGGGCCGGCCGCTATCCTCGCCGGCATCGCCGCGGTCGCCGTGGCCTTCGCCCTGGTCCCGCTGCTCGACCGCTTCGGCCGGAAGAAAGCCGAAGGCGCCCCGCCGTTGAAACCGCGCACCAGCGTGCAGGGGTGAGCGCCATGTTCGAGTCCCTGAACAAAGTCATCAATGGCTACGGCCTGATCAGCGGCTTCGCCATCATCGGCGTGACCATGGCGGTGTCCTACTGGTTGTCGGCGCGCCTCACCCGCGGGCGCCTGCACGGCTCGGCGATCGCGATCTTCCTCGGCCTGGTGCTGTCCTACGTCGGCGGCGTCGCCACCGGCGGGCAGAAAGGATTGGTGGACGTGCCCCTGATGTCCGGTATCGGCCTGCTGGGCGGCGCCATGCTGCGCGACTTCGCCATCGTCGCCACGGCCTTCGGGGTGAATGTCGAGGAATTGCGTCGGGCAGGGGTTTCCGGGGTGGTGTCGCTGTTCCTCGGGGTCGGTTCGTCGTTCGTCGCCGGGGTCGCGGTGGCCATGGCGTTCGGCTACACCGATGCGGTCAGCCTGACCACCATCGGCGCCGGCGCGGTCACCTACATCGTCGGACCGGTGACCGGCGCCGCCCTGGGGGCCAGCTCCGAGGTGATGGCGCTGAGCATCGCCGCCGGGCTGGTGAAGGCGATCCTGGTGATGGTCCTGACGCCTTTCGTCGCGCCCTACATCGGCCTGAACAATCCACGTACGGCGGTGATCTTCGGTGGTCTCATGGGCACCTCCAGTGGCGTCGCCGGCGGCCTCGCCGCCACCGACCCGAAGCTGGTGCCCTACGGTTGCCTGACCGCGGCGTTCTATACCGCCATCGGTTGCCTGCTGGGGCCGTCGCTGCTGTATTTCAGCGTGCGCGGCCTGGTTGGGTGAGCGGGCTCGTCCGGGCACCCTCTCCCTGAAGGGCGAGGGTTGGGGAGAGGTCAGCGGGCCAGCGGTAATGTGGACTTCCGTCCGCTATCCCGCCGCCTCCTGCTCCAGGCGCAGGCTGTACATCCGGCACTCCGCGAGCAACGCCAGCAGGTTCGGGTCGCGCTCCTTGGCCTTGAGGAACACCACGCCGATGTGCTGCTGCAGGCGATAGCGCGGTTGCAGCGGGATCAGCCGCACGCGGTTCTCGTAGACCGCCTCGATGCGTTTGGGCAGCAGCGCATGGCCGACCCCCGAGCTGACCATGCTGAGGAGGGTGAAGATGTCGTTCACCTGCATGGCGATCTGCGGTTCGAAACCGGCCTGCTGGAACACCCGGGTGCCGTCCTGATGGGTGGCGAAGCCCTGGGTGAGCGTGACGAAGGGCGTGTCGCGCAGGGTGCTGAGATCGATCTCGGCGAGCCTGGCGTAGGGCGAGTCCACCGGCACGGCGAGGAAGATGTCATCGGAGAACAGCGGCAGGTGCTCGCAGTCGGGATCGCTGACGCTGTCGTTGAGCGACACCAGGATGGCGTCCAGCTCCATGTTCTTCAGCTGGTAGAACAGGTCGACGTTGGAGCCGAGGATCAGGTCGATATTCAGCGCGCTGCGTCGCAGCTTGAGGCCCATGATCAGTTGCGGCACGGTCTTCACCGTCAGCGAATAGAGCGCGCCGAGCTTGAAGCGCTCGGCGGAGAAGCCGGCCGCCTCGCGGGTCAGGCGCACCGTGTCGAGTACCTCCTGGACCAGCTTCTGCGCGCGCTCCTCGAGCACGTAGGCGCTTTCCAGCGGGGTCAGGTTGCGTCCCTCGTGCTTGAACAGCGGGCAGCGCAGGGCGCTTTCCAGCGAGTGGATGGCGCGGTGCACGCTGACGTTGCTGGTGCCCAGTTCCGCCGCCGCGCGCGCCAGGTTGCCGGTGCGCATGAAGGCGAGGAAGGTTTCCAGCTTCTTGAGGGTGATTTCTTCGTCGATCAGCATCCGCGTTCCCCTGGCCGGTGGCGTCGGGGGATTGTGCCTGAGACGGCGCGGGAGGGGTAAAAAGGGCCGTCATGTCCTAGCGCGTGGCGGAGCATGACGGCCTGGAAACGCCTTGGGGAAGGCGGAGTTGCACTGACCGGATGGAATCCCGCTTCGGCAGCCTGAGCCGCCGATAGGCTAACGGAACTCAGCGGATGGAGCGGATGGTGCGCCGGACCGGGGTGGTCCGGAGCGCCGGCCACCCTAGCAACGGAGGCTTTTTGCCACAGTCATCGGATTCGTCTTTGTCAGAAAGAAAGTTCCTCTTGGAATGTCGGAAAGCTGAGGGTCAGTGCCGGCGCTCGGCAAGCTTGCCCAGTTGCTCCCGGCAGTAGTCGACGAACAATCGTGCCGGCTTGGTCAGTTGCGCGCGTTTCAGCCAGGCGGCGGCGAGCCCGGAGGTGGACACCGGCTCGGCGAGGTCGACCATGACCACCTTCTTGCCGTCGTAGGTGCATTCCGAATGCGGGCGGGTGACCAGCAGGGAGAAGCCGAAGCCCTGGCCGACCATGCCGCGCACCATCTCGATGGACGGCGAGCTGAAGGCGATGTTCGGCGTCAGGCCGAGTTCCTCGAACAGGCTGACGAAATAGGTGCGGCTGGGCTGCACGTCGAGCAGGATCATCGGTTCCAGGCACAGGTCGCGCAGCGACACTTGCGCCTGCCCGGCGAAGCGGTGGCCTTCGGGGAGCAGCGCGTGGGGTCGTTGCGGCGGCATCAGCGGCTCGGTCTCGATGGTCGAGTCGAGGTCGTGCTCGTAGAGGAAGGCCAGGTCGAAGCGCCCCGAGGTGAGGCCTTGCACCAGTTCCTGCTGCTCGCCGTCGCGGATGCGGATCTCCACCCCCGGATAGGCCTGGCGAAAGCCGGCGATCAGGCCCGGCAGGTAGAGCGGGGCGACCGTCTCGAAGCAGCCGATGTCGATCTGCCCGGCGATCACGTCGTTGTCGGCCAGGGCGTTCTGCTCGAACTCGTGGGCCATCCGCAGCAGCTCCTGGGCCTTGCGGTAGAAGCGCGCGCCGGCGGGGGTCAGCGACACGCCCTGGGCGTGGTGGCGGATGAACAGCTGCACGCCGAAGCTTTCCTCCAGACCCTTCACCGCCGTGGAGATCGACGGCTGGGCGATGTACAGCTTGCGCGAGGCCTCGGCCACGCTGCCGCATTCCACGGTGGTCACGAAATACTTGAGTTGCCGCAAGGTATAGGACGCCACTGCAAGACCTCATCGGCGCATCATCCTCCCCGGGCCGGGCGTGCGCGCCTCGATTGTTGTGTCCGCCGCGCTGCAAGCAAGTTGCAGGCCGCTGCCGAGCGTCGCGGCGCTGGCCGCGACGACGATTGCCCGCCTGCACGATAACCCAGCACGACGCACTTTGCCGGGGCACGCCTGGCCAGCTTTTTCTTATGTCCCGAGGACATTTTTAATAATTTTCCTTCGCCGCGGCTTGCGCGACCATCCTTCCCCATCGACCCCATGGACAGCGGTCCGCCTCCCGGCGGTCCGGGCCATGCGTGCAGAACCACGACCGGCGCAGACCGGCGAGATAACAAGGAGAAGGTGGGGTGTTCGAACTCAGCGATTGGCAACGGCGCGCCGCGACACAGCGCTTCATCGACCAGGCCCTGATCGGCGGCCGCCAGCGTCCGGCCGCCAGCGGCGCTACCTTCGACGCCATCGATCCGGCGAGCAATCGCCTGCTGGCGCGGGTCGCGGCCTGCGATGCGGCCGACGTCGACGCGGCAGTGGCCGCCGCCCGCCGCGCCTTCGACGAAGGCCCCTGGGCGCGTCTCGCCCCGGTCGAGCGCAAGCGCGTGCTGCTGCGCCTGGCCGAGCTGATGCTGGCCCATCGCGAAGAGCTGGCGCTGCTCGACTCGCTGAACATGGGCAAGCCGGTGATGGACGCCTGGAACATCGATGTGCCCGGCGCCGCCCACGTCTTCGCCTGGTATGCGGAAAGCCTCGACAAGCTCTACGACCAGGTCGCGCCGACCGCCCAGCAGGCCCTGGCCACCATTACCCGCGTGCCGCTGGGGGTGATCGGCGCGGTGGTGCCGTGGAACTTCCCGCTCGACATGGCCGCCTGGAAGCTCGCCCCGGCCCTGGCCGCCGGCAACTCGGTGGTGCTCAAGCCGGCCGAGCAGTCGCCGTTCTCCGCCCTGCGCCTGGCCGAGCTGGCCCTGGAGGCGGGGGTGCCGGAAGGCGTGCTGAACGTGGTGCCGGGCCTCGGCGAGCAGGCCGGCAAGGCCCTCGGCCTGCACCCGGAGGTGGACGCACTGGTGTTCACCGGCTCCACCGAGGTCGGCAAGTACTTCATGCAGTATTCCGCGCAATCCAACCTCAAGCAGGTCTGGCTGGAGTGCGGCGGCAAGAGTCCGAACCTGGTGTTCGCCGATTGCCGCGATCTTGACCTGGCGGCGGAAAAGGCCGCCTTCGGCATTTTCTTCAACCAGGGCGAGGTCTGTTCGGCGAACTCGCGCTTGCTGGTGGAGCGTTCGATCCACGACGAGTTCGTCGAGCGCCTGCTGGCCAAGGCCCGCGACTGGCAGCCGGGCGATCCGCTGGACCCGGCCAGCCGCGCCGGCGCCATCGTCGACCGCCGGCAGACCGCCGGGATTCTCGCCGCCATCGAGCGGGCGCAAGGCGAGGGCGCGACCCTGCTCGGCGGTGGCCGCCAGTTGACGATCAACGGTTCGGACAACTTCATCGAACCGACCCTGTTCGGCGACGTACGCCCGGACATGCAGCTGGCCCGCGAGGAAATCTTCGGTCCGGTGCTGGCGATCAGCGCCTTCGACTCCGAGGACGAGGCCATCCGCCTGGCCAACGACAGCCGCTACGGCCTCGCCGCCTCGCTGTGGAGCGACGACCTGCACCGTGCGCACCGGGTGGCGCGGCGCTTGAATGCCGGAACGGTGTCGGTGAATACCGTGGACGCGCTGGACGTCGCGGTGCCTTTCGGCGGCGGTAAGCAGTCCGGCTTCGGTCGCGACCTGTCGCTGCATTCCTTCGACAAGTACACCCAGTTGAAGACGACCTGGTTCCAGTTGCGCTGAAGACGCGACGGACGCGACACGACTCGATGCCGATAACGACAACAAGAGGACGATCGAATGAACGACACGCCGAACGTGCGTGAGCCGGCCCTGCGCCGCGTGCTCGGGCTGGGACCGCTGCTGGCGGTGGCCATCGGCCTGGTGGTTTCCCAGGGCGTGATGGTACTGATGCTGCAAGGTGCCGGGACGGCCGGCCTGGGCTTCATCGTGCCGCTGGGAGTGGCCTACCTGCTGGCGCTGAGCTACGCCTTTTCCTTTTCCGAACTGGCCCTGATGATTCCCCGCGCCGGTAGCCTTAGCAGCTACACCGAGGTGGCCATCGGGCATTTCCCGGCGATCCTGGCGACCTTTTCCGGCTACGTGGTGGTGGCGATGTTCGCCCTCTCGGCGGAACTGCTGCTGCTCGACCTGATCATCGGCAAGGTCTACCCCGGCGCGCTGCCGCCGATGCTGGTGGCCTACGGCGTGCTCGGCCTGTTCACCCTGCTCAACCTGCTCGGCATCGACATCTTCGCGCGCCTGCAGAGCGCCCTGGCGCTGCTGATGATGATCGTCCTGCTGGTGCTCGGCCTGGGTGCGGTGAGCAGTGACCACGCTTCCGCGCAGACTGCCCTGGCGAGCGGCTGGAACCCGCTCGGGGTAAGCGCCCTGGCGCTCACCGCGATGGCCGTGTGGGGCTTCGTCGGCGCCGAGTTCGTCTGCCCGCTGGTGGAGGAGACGCGGCGTCCGGAGCGCAATATCCCGCGTTCGATGATCCTCGGCCTGAGCATCATCTTCCTGACCATCGCCCTCTACTGCTTCGGTGCGCTGCTGTGCATCCCGCAGGCGGAACTGGCCGGCGACCCGCTGCCGCACTTCCTCTTCGCCAACCGCGTGTTCGGCGAGTACGGCCAGCTGTTCCTGGTGATCGCCGCGATCACCGCCACCTGCAGCACCCTCAACTCGTCGCTGGCGGCGATCCCGCGGATGCTCTACGGGATGGCGCAGAACGGTCAGGCCTTCCCGCAATTCAAGCAGCTCAGCCGGCGGGCGCGCACGCCCTGGGTGGCGGTGCTGTTCGTCGCCGCGATCACCGGCCTGCCGATCCTGATCCTCGGCCAGGACCCGGACTCGATCAACCTGCTGCTGCTCGCCGCCGCGCTGGCCTGGCTGCTGGCCTACATCATCGCCCACGTCGACGTGCTGGCCCTGCGCCGTCGCTATCCGCACATCGCCCGTCCGTTCCGCACGCCGTTCTACCCGCTGCCGCAACTGTTCGGCATCGCCGGGATGATCTACGCGGTGGTCCACGTCTCGCCGACCCCGGAAATGACCGGACGGATCTTCGCCAGCGCCGGCGTGGTGCTGGGCGTGGTCTCGCTGGTGGCGGTGGTGTGGATCAAGGGCGTGATGCGCAAGCCCCTCTTCGTACCCGAACCGCTCGAGACGGCCGGTGAGACTGCCCAGGGCAAGTCCGTCGCCCTCGATCCCCTGCAATCCCCTTCGGCCTGACGCGCCAAGGGAACAAGGAGAACACAGACGATGACCGCTCAGCTCAACCCGCAGCGCGACACCCGCGACTACCAGCAACTGGACGCCGCGCACCACATCCACGCCTTCCTCGACCAGAAGGCGCTGAACCGCGAAGGCCCGCGGGTGATGGTCCGCGGCGATGGCCTGCAGCTCTGGGACAACGACGGCAAGCGCTACCTGGACGGCATGTCCGGCCTCTGGTGCACCAACCTCGGCTACGGCCGCCAGGACCTCGCCGCCGCCGCCAGCCGCCAGCTGGAACAACTGCCGTACTACAACATGTTCTTCCACACCACCCACCCGGCGGTGGTGGAGCTTTCCGAGATGCTCTTCAGCCTGCTGCCGGACCACTACAGCCACGCGATCTACACCAACTCCGGCTCCGAGGCCAACGAGGTGCTGATCCGTACCGTGCGGCGCTACTGGCAGATCCTCGGCAAGCCGCAGAAGAAGATCATGATCGGCCGCTGGAACGGCTACCACGGCTCGACCCTGGGCAGCACCGCGCTCGGCGGGATGAAGTTCATGCACGAGATGGGCGGCATGCTGCCGGACTTCGCCCACATCGACGAACCCTACTGGTACGCCAACGGCGGCGAGCTGAGCCCGGCCGAGTTCGGTCGCCGCGCGGCGCTGCAACTGGAGGAGAAGATCCTCGAACTGGGCGCGGAGAACGTCGCCGCCTTCGTCGCCGAGCCCTTCCAGGGCGCCGGCGGCATGATCTTCCCGCCGCAAAGCTATTGGCCGGAGATCCAGCGCATCTGCCGGCAGTACGACGTGCTGCTGTGCGCCGACGAAGTGATCGGCGGCTTCGGCCGCACCGGCGAATGGTTCGCCCACGAACACTTCGGCTTCCAGCCGGACACCCTGTCCATCGCCAAGGGCCTGACGTCCGGCTACATCCCCATGGGCGGCCTGGTACTCGGCAAGCGCATCGCCGAGGTGCTGGTGGAGCAGGGTGGGGTGTTCGCCCACGGCCTGACCTATTCCGGCCACCCGGTGGCGGCGGCGGTGGCCATCGCCAACCTCAAGGCGCTGCGCGACGAGGGCGTGGTCACGCGGGTCAGGGAGGAGACCGGACCCTACCTGCAACGCTGCCTGCGCGAGGTCTTCGGCGACCATCCGCTGGTCGGCGAGGTCCAGGGCGCCGGCTTCGTCGCCGCGCTGCAGTTCGCCGAGGACAAGGCGACCCGCAAGCGCTTCGCCAACGAGAACGATCTGGCCTGGCGCTGCCGCACCATCGGCTTCGAGGAGGGCGTGATCATCCGCTCCACCCTCGGCCGCATGATCATGGCCCCGGCGCTGGTGGCCGGGCGTGCCGAGATCGACGAACTGATCGACAAGACCCGTATCGCGGTGGATCGCACCGCGCGCGAGATCGGCGTGCTCTGACGCGCCCCGGTGGCCCGGCCTCGGCCGGGTCGCCTGCGACACGGAGCGTCCCCCCATAACGACGACGCGGCGCCTGGCGACCGCGCGCGGAACCGTTTCGGCCTCTGGCCGGCAACTGCCTCAGCAACATCACAACAATGCCAATCGGCTGTGGGAGTGTTCCATGTACAAGTCCTTGCACCAGTACGCACACGTGTTTTCCCGGTTGTCCCTGTTCGGCCTGGCGTTCGCCGCGGCGGCCCAGGCGCAGAGCCAGAGCCTGACGGTGATCTCCTTCGGCGGCGCGACCAAGGCCGCCCAGGAGCAGGCCTATTTCAAACCCTTCGAGCGAAGCGGCGGCGGGCAGGTGGTCGCCGGCGAATACAACGGCGAAATGGCCAAGGTGAAGGCCATGGTCGACGTCGGCAAGGTCAGCTGGGACGTGGTCGAGGTGGAGAGCCCCGAACTGCTCCGCGGCTGCGACGAGGGGCTGTTCGAACGCCTCGACCCGGCGCGTTTCGGCGACCCCGCGCAGTTCGTCCCCGGCACTTTCAGCGAGTGCGGGGTGGCCACCTACGTCTGGTCGATGGTGATGGCCTACGACTCGACGAAGCTGGCCAGGGCGCCGCAGTCCTGGGCGGATTTCTGGAACGTCCGCGAGTTCCCCGGCAAGCGCGGCCTGCGCAAGGGCGCCAAGTACACCCTGGAAGTGGCGCTGCTGGCCGACGGGGTGAAGGCGGAGGACCTCTACAAGGTACTCGCCACCCCGGAGGGGGTCAGCCGCGCCTTCGCCAAGCTCGACCAGCTCAAGCCGAACATCCAGTGGTGGGAGGCCGGCGCCCAGCCGCCGCAATGGCTGGCGGCCGGCGACGTGGTGATGAGCGCGGCCTACAACGGGCGCATCGCCGCTGCGCAGAAGGAGGGGGTGAAACTGGCCATCGTCTGGCCCGGCAGTCTCTACGATCCGGAGTACTGGGCGGTAGTGAAGGGCACGCCGAACAAGGCGCTGGCGGAGAAATTCATCGCCTTCGTCAGCCAGCCGCAGACGCAGAAGGTGTTCTCCGAGCAGATCCCCTACGGGCCGGTACACAAGGGCACCCTGGCGTTGCTGCCGAAGACGGTGCAGGAGGCGCTGCCGACCGCGCCGGCCAACCTCGAAGGCGCGCGGGCGGTGGATGCCGAGTTCTGGGTGGACCACGGCGAGGAGCTGGAACAGCGTTTCAATGCCTGGGCGGCGCGCTGAGCGCGCTGCGCGTCGGCAAAAAAAACGACGGGCCCCAAGTCGTCCGGGCCCGTCGGGTCAAAGCGCTGACGGGGTGATCAGCGCAGCTCTTCCAACAACCCCTGCAGATACCGACAGCCCTCGGTATCCAGCGCCTGCACCGGAAGGCGCGGCGCCCCCACCTCCAGGCCGGAGAGGCCCAGGCCGGCCTTGATGGTGGTCGGCAGGCCCCGGCGGAGGATGAAGTCGAGCAGCGGCAACTGCCGGTAGAACAGCGTGCGGGCCTTCTCCAGGTCGCCGTCGAGCACCGCCTGGTAGAGCTGGCCGTTGAGCGTCGGGATCAGGTTCGGCGCGGCGCTGCACCAGCCTTTCGCGCCGGCCACGAAGGCCTCCAGCGCCAGCGGGTTGCAGCCGTTGTAGAAGGGCACCCGGCCTTCGCCGAGCAGGCGCAGCTTGTGCATGCGCTGGATGTCGCCGGTGCTCTCCTTGACCATGGTCACGTTGTCCACTTCGCGGACGATGCGCAGGATCAGTTCCACCGACATGTCGATGCCGCTGGTGCCCGGGTTGTTGTAGAGCATCACCGGCACGCCGATGGCTTCGCCCACCGCGCGGTAGTGCTGGAACACTTCCGCCTCGTTGAGCTTCCAGTAGGAGATCGGCAGGACCATCACCGCCTCGGCGCCGAGGGATTCGGCGAACTGCGCGCGGCGCACGGTCTTGGCGGTGGTCAGGTCGGAGACGCTGACGATGGTCGGCACGCGATGGGCGACGGTCTTCAGGGTGAAGTCGACCACCTCGTCCCATTCCGGATCGCTCAGGTAGGCGCCTTCGCCGGTGCTGCCGAGCGGGGCGATGGCATGCACGCCGCCGTCGATCAGGCGCTCGATGGAGCGGCCGAGGGCCGGCAGGTCGAGACCGCCGTCGGCGGCGAAGGGGGTGATGGTGTAGCCGATGATGCCGTGGATGGATGCGGACATTGGATGTACCCGTGACATTGAGTGGGAAATGCCAGGACGGACCTGGTGGGAAAGGTCGTTCAGCTCAGGCAGTCGCTGTTGCGCGGCAGGCAGCGCCGGGCGTAGTAGTTGAATGCGGCGCCGTGGCGCTTCGGGGTGGAGATCCAGTCGTGGGCCTCGCGCGCCAGGGCCGGCGGGATCGGCTTGATCTCCCCAGCGGCCATCGCCAGCAACTGCATCTTCGCCGCGCGCTCGAGCAGCACCGCGATCACGCAGGCCTCCTCGATGCTCGCACCGGTGGCCAGCAGGCCGTGGTGGGAGAGCAGGATGGCGCGCTTGTCGCCGAGGGCGGCGGAGATGATCTCGCCTTCCTCGTTGCCTACCGGCACGCCCGGCCAGTCCTTGAGGAAGGCGCAGTCGTCGTATAGCGGGCAAAGGTCCATGTGCGAGACCTGCAGCGGTACTTCCAGGGTCGACAGCGCGGCGATGTGCAGCGGGTGGGTATGGATGATGCAATTGACGTCCGGGCGGGCGCGGTAGACCCAGCTGTGGAAGCGATTGGCCGGATTCGCCATGCCGTGCCCGTGGAGGACGTTGAGGTCTTCGTCGACCAGTAGCAGGTTGCCGGCGCTGATCTCGTCGAAGCCCAGGCCCAGTTGCTGGGTGTAGTAGGTCCCCGCCTCCGGGCCGCGCGAGGTGATCTGCCCGGCGAGCCCGGAGTCGTGGCCGGCCTCGAAGAGAATCCGGCAGGTCAGGGCCAGCTTTTGCCGGTCAGTCCACGTATTATCGCCGAGGCTGCTTTTCATCTGCTTCAGCGCGTGCTGGATCAGTTGATCCTTGGGTAATTCCAGTGTCGTAGCCATGCGAGGTTCCTTTGACGGAGCGAGTCGGGGGAAACGCCAGGCAGTTGCGCGCCACGCAACGACCCGGCTGTAAATGACACGGATCAAGTTATATGACACAAAGTGTCATTAGCAAGAGAAAAGTTTCATCGCCATCGGGAGAAGGCTGTCCTCAATGTCCATGCGCTTGAAATTGCTGAGAAAAAAACTCGGGGTCACGCTGGAGACCCTGGCCGAGAAGACCGGCCTGACCAAGAGCTACCTGTCCAAGGTCGAGCGCGGGCTGAACACGCCGTCCATTGCCGCCGCGCTGAAGCTGGCGAAGGCGTTGAACGTGCAGGTGGAGGAGCTGTTCTCCGAGGAAAGCGACGGTGTCGACGGCTACAGCATCGTTCGTCGCGACCAGCGCAAGTCGCTGTCCAGCGGCGACGACGGCCCGGCCTACGCCTCCCTCGCGCAGCAGATCGGCGCCCGCGCGCTGTTGCCGTTCATCGTCCACCCGCCGCGCGATTTCAGTCACTCGACGTTCAAGGAGCACCTCGGCGAAGAGTTCATCTTCGTCCATGAGGGCCAGGTCGAGGTCGACTTCATGAACCAGCGGATCATCCTCGAGCGCGGCGACGCCCTGCATTTCAACGCACAGAAGCCGCACCGCATCCGCTCCCTGGGGGAGACCCAGGCGGAATTGCTGGTGGTGATCCACAGCGACGAATGAGGCGACGGCTTCGGTCGATCGGATGCTTGCTAACGTTCTGTTCGATTATCGAACTGTTAATCGATTATCGGATTGTGAGCCCTCGGACCCCGGCGTAAGGTTCTCGTCACGTGCCGTCCAGGCAGCGCACAACAAGACGAGACCCGACCGATGGCTGAAATCCTCTCCCTGCGCGAAGCGGTGCGACGCTTCGTCCACGATGGCGACAGCGTCGCCCTCGAAGGCTTCACTCACCTGATCCCGACGGCCGCCGGCCACGAGTTGATCCGCCAGGGCAGGAAAGACCTGACGCTGATCCGCATGACTCCCGACCTGGTCTACGACCTGCTGATCGGTGCAGGCTGCGCGAAGAAGCTGGTGTTCTCCTGGGGCGGCAACCCCGGTGTCGGTTCGCTGCACCGCCTGCGCGACGCGGTGGAGAAGGGCTGGCCGCACCCGCTGGAGATCGAGGAACACAGCCACGCCGACCTCGCCAACGCCTATGTCGCCGGCGCCTCCGGGCTGCCCTTCGCGGTGCTGCGCGCCTACGCCGGCTCCGACCTGCCGAAGGTCAACCCGCTGATCCGCAGCGTCACCTGCCCGTTCACCGGCGAAGTGCTGGCGGCGGTGCCCTCGGTGCGCCCGGACGTCAGCGTGATCCACGCGCAGAAGGCCGACCGCAAGGGCAACGTGCTGCTCTGGGGCATCCTCGGCGTGCAGAAGGAAGCGGCCCTGGCGGCGAAGCGCTGCATCGTCACCGTCGAGGAGATCGTCGACGAACTGGACGCCCCGATGAACGCCTGCGTCCTGCCGAGCTGGGCGCTCAGCGCCGTGTGCCTGGTGCCCGGCGGCGCGCATCCGTCCTATGCCCACGGCTACTACGAACGCGACAACCGCTTCTACCAGGACTGGGACCCGATCGCCCGCGACCGCGAAAGCTTTACCGCGTGGATCGACGAATACATCCGGGGGACCGAGGATTTCGGCGCCTTCCAGGCCAAGCTCGCGGAGGGCAAGCGATGAGCAGCTACAGCACCAACGAGATGATGACCGTGGCCGCCGCCCGCCGCCTGCACAACGGTGCGGTGTGCTTCGTCGGCATCGGCCTGCCGTCGAAGGCCGCCAACCTGGCGCGCCTGACTTCCTCGCCGGACGTCGTGCTGATCTACGAGTCCGGCCCGATCGGCGCCAAGCCCAGCGTCCTGCCACTGTCCATCGGCGACGGCGAGTTGGCCGAGACCGCCGATACCGTGGTCCCCACCGGTGAGATATTCCGCTACTGGCTGCAGGGCGGACGGATCGACGTCGGCTTCCTCGGCGCGGCCCAGGTCGACCGCTTCGGCAACATCAACACCACCGTGATCGGCGACTACCGCCAGCCCAAGGTGCGCCTGCCGGGAGCCGGCGGCGCGCCGGAAATCGCCGGCAGCGCCAAGGAAGTGCTGATCATCCTCAAGCAGTCGCACCGCACCTTCGTCGACAAGCTGGCCTTCGTCACCTCGGTCGGCCATGGCGAGGGCGGCGACTCGCGCCAGCGCCTGGGCCTGCCGGGCAAGGGGCCGGTGGCGATCATCACCGACCTGTGCATCATGGAGCCGGAAGCCGGCAGCAACGAGTTCGTGGTCACTTCGCTGCATCCGGGCGTGACCCGCGAGCAGGTGGTCGAGGCCACCGGTTGGGCGATCCGCTTCGCCGAGCGGGTCGCCGAGACGCCCGCGCCGAGCGAGGTCGAACTCGCCGCGCTGCGCGACCTCGAGGCGCGCACCGCGGCCGCCCATGGACAGAAGGGGAGCGACGAATGAGCCGCGAGGTATTCATCTGCGATGCCGTGCGCACGCCGATCGGCCGTTTCGGCGGCAGTCTTTCCGCGGTGCGCGCCGACGACCTCGCGGCGGTGCCGCTGAAGGCCCTGGTCGAGCGCAACCCGGGGGTCGACTGGTCGGCGCTGGACGAGGTGTTCCTCGGCTGCGCCAACCAGGCCGGCGAGGACAACCGTAACGTGGCGCGCATGGCGCTGCTGCTGGCCGGTTTGCCGGAGAGCGTGCCCGGCGTCACCCTCAACCGCCTCTGCGCCTCGGGGATGGACGCCATCGGCACGGCGTTCCGCGCCATCGCCTGCGGCGAGATGGAGCTGGCCATCGCCGGCGGCGTCGAGTCGATGTCGCGCGCGCCGTACGTGATGGGCAAGGCCGATAGCGCCTTCGGGCGCGGCCAGAAGATCGAGGACACCACCATCGGCTGGCGCTTCGTCAACCCGCTGATGAAGGAGCAGTACGGCATCGACCCGATGCCGCAGACCGCCGACAACGTCGCCGACGACTATCGCGTGTCGCGTGCCGACCAGGATGCCTTCGCCCTGCGCAGCCAGCAGCGCGCCGGCAGGGCGCAGGCGGCCGGTTTCTTCGCCGAGGAAATCGTCCCGGTGACGATTCGCGGGCGCAAGGGCGACACCCTGGTCGAGTACGACGAGCATCCGCGTCCCGACACCACCCTGGAGGCGCTGGCCCGGCTCAAGCCGGTCAACGGGCCGGAGAAGACCGTCACCGCCGGCAACGCGTCCGGGGTCAACGACGGCGCCGCCGCGCTGGTCCTGGCCTCCGCCGAGGCAGTGGAGAAGCACGGCCTGACTCCGCGCGCGCGGGTGCTGGGCATGGCCAGCGCCGGCGTCGCCCCACGGATCATGGGCATCGGCCCGGTGCCGGCGGTGCGCAAGCTGCTGCGGCGCCTGGACCTGGCGATCGACGCCTTCGACGTGATCGAACTCAACGAAGCCTTCGCCAGCCAGGGCCTGGCCTGCCTGCGCGAACTGGGCGTGGCCGACGACAGTGAGAAGGTCAACCCGAACGGCGGTGCCATCGCCCTCGGCCACCCGCTGGGGATGAGCGGTGCGCGGCTGGTCCTCACCGCGCTCCATCAACTTGAGAAGAGCGGCGGCCGGCGCGGCCTGGCGACCATGTGCGTAGGCGTCGGCCAAGGCCTGGCGCTGGCCATCGAGCGGGTCTGACTGGCACAACCGGGTCGCCCGCCCGGTATCAAGAGCGCGCGTCGCGCGGCGCTGCCCATGGTTCGGCGGCGGCGCGGCGCGTGTGCAGCGGAACAGGACGCTCCGTCGCACGGTCAGGATGAAACGGACCCTGTCGAGAGAACAACAGCATGACTGCCCCGGTTCACCAGTACAGCAACGAAGAACGCCGCAAGCGCATCTTCGCCATCGTCGGCGCCTCCTCCGGCAACCTCGTGGAATGGTTCGACTTCTACGTCTACGCCTTCTGCGCGATCTACTTCGCACCGGCCTTCTTCCCCTCCGACAACCCCACGGTGCAGTTGCTGAACACCGCCGGGGTCTTCGCCGCCGGCTTCCTCATGCGCCCCATCGGCGGCTGGATGTTCGGCCGCATCGCCGACAAGCACGGGCGCAAGACCGCCATGCTGATCTCGGTGGTGATGATGTGCGCCGGCTCCCTGGCGATCGCCTGCATGCCCACCTACGCCAGCATCGGCACCCTGGCGCCGGCGCTGCTGTTGCTGGCGCGGATGTTCCAGGGCCTGTCGGTGGGCGGCGAGTACGGCACCAGCGCGACCTACATGAGCGAGGTGGCGCTCAAGGGCCAGCGCGGCTTCTTCGCCTCGTTCCAGTACGTCACCCTGATCGGCGGACAGTTGCTGGCGGTGCTGGTGGTGGTGATCCTGCAGCAGTTGCTGAGCGAAGACGAACTGCGCGCCTGGGGCTGGCGGATTCCCTTCGTGATCGGCGCGATCACCGCGGTGATCGCCCTCTGGCTGCGGCGCTCGCTGAACGAGACCGCTTCGAAGTCGACCCTGGAGCGCAAGGAGTCTGGCACCTTCGCCGAGCTGTTCAAGCACAAGCGGGCCTTCTTCACCGTGCTCGGATTCACCGCCGGCGGCTCGCTGATCTTCTACACCTTCACCACCTACATGCAGAAGTACCTGGTCAACACCGCCGGGATGAGCGCCAAGACCGCCAGCGCGGTGATGACCTTCGCCCTGCTGGCGTACATGCTGATGCAACCGCTGTTCGGCATGCTTTCCGATCGCATCGGGCGCAAGACCTCGATGCTCTGGTTCGGCACCCTGGGCACACTCTGCACCTTGCCGATCCTGCTCGCGCTGAAGACCGTGAGCAGTCCCTACATGGCCTTCTTCCTGATCATCCTGGCGCTGGCCATCGTCAGCCTGTACACCTCCATCAGCGGCCTGATCAAGGCCGAGATGTTCCCGCCGGAGGTGCGCGCCCTCGGCGTCGGAGTGTCCTACGCGGTGGGCAACGCGATCTTCGGCGGCTCGGCCGAGTACGTCGCCCTGGGGCTGAAGTCGGTAGGGATGGAGAACGTCTTCTACTGGTATGTTTCAGCCATGTGCCTGCTGGCGCTGCTGGTCTGCGTGAGCCTGCCGGATCTGCGCAAGGTCAGCTACCTGAACGACGAGCCCTGACGGGCCGGGAAAAGGAAAACCGATGAGCGACGTACCCGCCAACCAGTTGTTCGATGCCTATTTCACGGCGGCGCCGATGCGCGCGGTGTTCTCCGACCGCGGCCGCCTGCAAGGCATGCTCGACTTCGAGGCCGCCCTGGCTCGCGCCGAGGCGCGCACCGGGGTGGTTCCCGCGACGGCGGTGGCGCCGATCGAGTCGGCCTGCCGCGCCGAACTGTACGACCCGCTGGCGCTGGCCGAGGCGGTCGCCACTGCCGGCAACTCGGCGATCCCGCTGGTCAAGGCGCTGGGCCGCCAGGTGGCGGCTGGCGACGCCGCGGCCGAGCGCTACGTGCATCTCGGCGCCACCAGCCAGGACGCCATGGACAGCGGCCTGGTGCTGCAACTGCGCCGCGCGCTGGCCTTGCTCGAGCAGGATCTGCAACGTCTTGCCGAGGTCCTGGCGGACCAGGCCGAACGGCATGCCGACACGCCGCTGGCCGGGCGCACCTGGTTGCAGCACGCCACCCCGGTGACCCTGGGCATGAAGCTCGCCGGCCTGCTCGGCGCCTTGACCCGGCACCGCCAGCGCCTGCGCGAGTTGCGCCCGCGCCTGCTGGTGCTGCAATTCGGCGGCGCCTCGGGGACGCTCGCCGCGCTCGACGAACAGGCCCTGCCGGTGGCCGCGGCGCTGGCCGAGGAGCTGGGCCTGGCTTTGCCCGAACAACCCTGGCACACCCAGCGTGACCGCCTGGTGGAGTTCGCCAGCGTGCTCGGCCTGGTGGCCGGTAGCCTCGGCAAGTTCGGTCGCGATGTCAGCCTGCTGATGCAGACCGAGGCCGGCGAGGTCTTCGAGCCGGCCGGCGCCGGGCGCGGCGGTTCCTCGACCATGCCGCACAAGCGCAACCCGGTGAGCAGCGCGGTGCTGATCGCCGCCGCCACCCGTGCGCCGGGGCTGGTCTCGACCCTGTTCGCGGCGATGCCGCAGGAACACGAGCGCAGCCTCGGTCTCTGGCACGCCGAGTGGGAAACCCTGCCGGAACTCTGTTGCCTGGTTTCCGGCGCGCTGCAACAGGCGATCGGCCTGCTCGAAGGCCTGGAGGTGGACGCCCAGCGGATGCGCCGCAACCTTGGCCTGACCCACGGCCTGGTGCTCGCCGAGGCGGTGAGCATCGCCCTGGCCCGTCGTATCGGCCGCGAAGCCGCGCACCATCTGGTGGAACAGTGCTGCCGCCGCGCCGTCGAGCAGCGCCGCGAGTTGCGCGCGGTGCTCGGCGAAGAGGCGCGGGTGAGCGCCGAGTTGTCCGGCGACGAACTGGACCGCCTGCTCGATCCCGCCCATTACCTCGGCCAGGCCCGCGCCTGGGTCGAGCGCGCGCTCGCCGAACACCATGCCCTGGGCTTCGAACCCCATCCCGCCTGACTGGAGATCCCTTCGTGCCAACCGTACGCCTCGCCGACGGCGACCTGAACTACTCCCTGGAAGGACCGGCCGGCGCGCCGGTCCTGCTGTTGTCAAACTCGCTGGGCACCGACCTGGGCATGTGGGACACGCAGATCCCCGCACTCACCGCCCACTTCCGCGTGCTGCGCTACGACACCCGCGGCCACGGCGCCTCGCTGGTCACCCCCGGACCGTACGCCATCGGCCAGCTCGGCGCCGACGTGCTTGCCCTGCTCGATGCCCTCGACCTGCCGCGCGTGCATTTCTGCGGGCTATCCATGGGCGGCCTGATCGGTCAGTGGCTGGGCATCCACGCCGGCGAGCGGCTCGGCCGGCTGGTGCTGTGCAACACTGCGGCGAAGATCGCCAGCGACGAGGTCTGGAACACCCGCATCGATACCGTCCTGAAAGGCGGCGAGCAGGCCATGCGCGACCTGCGCGACGCCTCGGTGGCGCGCTGGTTCACCGCGGGCTTCGCCGAGCGCGAACCGGCGCAGGTCGAGCGCATCGTCGCGATGCTCGCGGCCACCTCGCCGCAGGGCTACGCGGCCAACTGCGCTGCGGTACGCGACGCCGACTTCCGCGAGCAGCTCGGGCTGGTCCAGGCGCCGACGCTGATCGTCGCCGGCAGCCACGATGCCGTGACCACTCCGGACAACGCCCGCTTCATGCAGGCGCGCATCGCCGACGCGCAGTTGGTCGAGTTCGCCGCCGCGCACCTGTCCAACGTCGAAGCGGGCGACGCCTTCAGCCGCCGCCTGGTCGATTTCCTGCTGTCCGCCTGAGGAACCGCCGATGGACGAGAAACAACGCTACGAAGCCGGCATGCAAGTGCGCCGCGCGGTGCTCGGCGACGCCCACGTCGAGCGCAGCCTGGCCAACCTGACGCCGTTCAACGAAGAGTTCCAGGAGATGATCACCCGCCACGCCTGGGGCGACATCTGGACCCGTCCGGGGCTGCCGCGACACACCCGCAGCCTGGTCACCATCGCCATGCTGATCGGCATGAACCGCAACGAGGAACTCAAGCTGCATCTGAGCGCGGCGAAGAACAACGGGGTGAGCCGCGACGAGATCAAGGAAGTGATCATGCAGAGCGCCATCTACTGCGGCATTCCCGCGGCCAACGCGACCTTCCACCTGGCCGAATCGGTGTGGGACGAGCTTGGCGTGGAGTCGCAGCAGACGTCCCGGTAGGCCGCCGGGCGGGGCTATCGGTAGGGCGAATGGCGTCGCAGGCGTTATCCGCCGAGGCGGCGCTTCCCCTTGCCATTCGCCGGCGTTTCCCGGAAGGTCGACAGCTCCGTCATCCCTTCGGTCCGCCATGAGCCGCAAGCTGCATATCCACGCGCCCGCGATCCACTACTTCGACATGGTGCGCCGCTGCCATTCGATCCGCGAAGCCGCGCGACGCCTGAACGTCGCCTCGTCGGCGGTGAACCGGCAGATCCTCAAGCTGGAGGACGAGATCGGCGCGCCGCTGTTCGACCGCCTGCCCGGGGGCCTGCGCCTGACCGGAGCCGGGGAGATCTTCGCGCGCCACGTCACCGTGGTCCTGCAGGACATGGAGCGCGTGCGTTCCGAACTGGACGCGCTGCAAGGCCTGCGCACCGGCCATGTGGAGATCGCCACCATCGAGGCGGTGACCAGCGACCTGCTGCCCTGCGTGCTCAAGGCGATGCGCGAACGCTACCCGGACATCACCGTCGGCGTCACCCTGCTCGGTTCCCAGGCGATACCCGAGGCGGTGAGCAGCGGCGCGGTCGACCTCGGCCTGGCCTTCGCCCTGCCGCGCAGCGCCGACCTGCAACAGGTCAGCGTCGGCCATTTCCGCCTCGGTGCCATCGTCTCCCCGCAGCACCCGTTGGCGCGACACCAGGCCATCGCCTTCGCCGATTGCGTCGAACATGGCCTGATCATGGCCAAGAGCGAGCTGTCCATCCATCACCTGCTGGCGCCGCTCCAGCGCCGTTTGCGCGAACCGCGCCGGGCGGTGCTGGAGAGCAGCTCCCTGGAGCTGTCGCGACAACTGGCGCGGCGCGGGCTCGGCGTCGCCTTCCAGACCCGCCTGGGGATCGAGGCCGACATCGCCCAGGGCGAGTTGCGCTTCCTGCCGCTGAAAGACAATGGCGGCATCCACAGCGACCTCGGCCTCTACGTGCGTACCGGCCGCTACCTGCCGGTGGCGGTGGACGCCCTGGCCCGGCAGATCGCCGAGGAAGTGCGCCTGCGCGAGCGCGAGGAAGCGCGCCTGAACGAGGCCTGAGCGGCGCTCGCGCCGATGCCAGACGGCTTGCCCGAGCTTGCTCGTTCGCTGATGCCGTTTCGGCATCGGTATGTTCGATATTCTGTTCTTTGGTCAGCGCGGCGAAGTGCCGATACTGCCCCGCGACCCCGGCGCGAAACCGGGGGCTGAGTCGCCACAAGAACAACAAGCAACCAGCAGGACACACAGCATGAAGAAGATGATGCAGGGCGCCGCCGCCCTGATCGCGCTCGTCGGCGCCGGGGAGAGCATGGCGCTGGAATGGATGAGCAACAGCGTCGGTTTCCGCTACGGCCAGCAATTCACCAACCCGAACAACCCGGACAAGTTCGCCAAGCGCATCTACAGCTTCACCCACGCCGACGGCTATCGCTACGGCAGCAATTTCTTCAATCTCGATGTGTTCCTTTCCGACAGCCGCGACCCGCGCAAGGGCACCGACCACGGTGGCAGCGAGGTCTATGCGGTCTACCGCCACCAGCTCTACGCCTCGCGGGTGTTCGACCGGCCGCTGGGCACCGGCCTGGTCAAGGACTACGCCTTCACCCTGGGCTTCGACGCCAGCCGCAACAACAACCTGGCTTCGGCCAAGAAGCGCGCCCTGGTGTTCGGCCCGACCCTCAAGTTCAATGGTCCCGGCGTGCTCGACCTGAGCCTGCTCTACTACCGCGAGAAGAACCACTTCGGCGTGCCCGGCGCGCGCCATCCCGACCACACCTTCGACACCACCTACATGCTCAACCTGACCTGGATGCGGCCGTTCAAGGTCGGCAACCGTGCGGCGAAGTTCCAGGGCTTCGTCAACTACGTGGGAGAGAAGGGCGAGGACTACAACGACAAGGACACCGCGGCGGAAACCCTGGTCCGCACCGCCCTGATGGTCGCCGCCCTGCCAGGCGACAAGCGCCAGCCGAACCTGTGGCTCGGCGTCGGCTACGAGTATTGGCACAACAAGTTCGGCGTCGACGGCGGCACCGGCAGCCGCACCTCGACGCCGACGTTGAACATGGAATTCACCTTCTGAGGCGATGCGCCGCCGCCCTACGCGATGCCGCCAACCCTGGGGTGGGGCGAATAACGCCACCGGCGTTATCCGCCGATACACCGACGCCCGGCGGCGGATAACCGCAAGCGGTTATGCGTCCTACGCGATGGGGCAGTTTCACCCCGCATCCGCGTGACTGACCAACCCCTTCAGCAGCACCGCGGCGGTGGCCAGTGCAGCCGGCAGCACCAGGGCGGTCAGCACCTGTTCGAAGTTCCAGCCCAGGCCCAGCAGGGTGGCGCCGATCCAGGCGCCGAGGATGGCGCCGAAGCGGCCGATACCGAGCATCCAGGAGACCCCTGTGGCCCGCCCCTGGGTCGGATAGAAGCGCGCCGCCAGCGACGGCATCGCCGACTGCGCGCCGTTGATGCACATGCCGGCCAGCAGCACCAGGGTTGCCAGTAGGGTGACCTGGCCGAGGCTCTGGCCGACGCACCAGGCGAACACCCCCGCCAGCAGGTAGAACAGGCCGATCACCTTGTGCGGGTTGAAGCGATCCATCGCCCAGCCCACCGCTACGGCGCTGAGCACCCCGCCGAACTGGAACAGCGCGCCGATGAACGCCGCGTGCTCCAGGCTCGCGCCGCTATCGCGCATCAGGGTCGGCAGCCAGCTGGTGAGCAGGTAGACGATCACCAGGCCCATGAAGTAGGTCAGCCAGAGCAGCAGGGTGCCGGCGCTGTAGGTACCGGAAAAGATCACCGCGAACACGTTGCGGGCCTGCACCGTCTGCTGCTCGGGGACGTGGAAACTCCGTGCCAGCGCCACCTGCGCCGGGGCGATGGGGGCCAGCACCTGGCGTACCCGCTCGCTGCCGCGGTTGCGCACCACCAGGTAGCGCGCCGATTCCGGCAGGCGGAACAGCAGGACTACCGCCAGGACCAGCGGTAGCAGGCCGCCGAGCAGCAGCAGGCTGTGCCAGCCGAACAGCGGGATCAGCTTCGCCGAGACGAATCCGCCGCAGGCCATGCCCAGGTTGAAGCCACAGAACATGCTGGTCACCAGCAGCGACTTGAGGCGCTCGGGGGTGTATTCGGAAAGCAGGGTGGTGGCGTTGGGCATCGCCGCGCCGAGGCCGAGGCCGGTGAGGAAGCGCAGCGCCAGCAGTTGCTCGACGTTGGTGCTGTAGGCCGAGGCCAGGCTGAACAGGCCGAAGAGGAAGACCGCCGCGACCAATACCAGCTTGCGTCCGTAGCGGTCGGCCAGCGGTCCGGAGCCGAGGGCGCCGAAGACCATGCCGATCAGCGCGGCGCTCATCACCGGGCCGAGGCTGGCGCGGTCGATGCCCCAGTCCTGGGTCAGCGCCGGCGCGATGAAGCCCATCGCGGCGGTGTCGAGGCCATCGAGGAAGACGATCAGGAAGCACAGCAGGACGATCCGCCATTGGTACGGCGAAAGCGGCTGGGCATTGATGAAGGCTTGCACGTCGAGTCGTTCGACGGCGGGCAGGCTGGGGCTGTTCATGGGACGGGTTCCGCGGCGAGAGTGAGGGCGTGGGACGAGGGTCGGACGCGTGGCTCAGGTGCAGGCGGCGGAAGGCAAGGCGTGCTGCGGCATGTCGGGATTCCCCTGTTGTTTTTGTAGCGGAGGCGCTCGGCCTGCCGGGGTGCAGACACATTACGGAGGGCCATGGGGAGTGGCAATCCGATAATCGTTTATCGGTTCGCTGATCGAACGGAACCCTGTGAAATCTCGACCTTCGCCAGGCTGTGAAAATCCGGAACCAGATTCTAGAATCCTGCCTTCCCTCGACTCAGGAACGTCCTTCCATGGCCGGTAGCCTCATCGAACGCGCCCTCGGCTTGCTCGAACTCCTCGCCAGCGATGCCCGCGGCCTGCCCCTGCAACAACTGGCGGACCGCCTGGATATCCCCAAGAGCGCCGCGCACCGCATGCTCGCCGAGCTGATCCGGCTCGGCTACGTGCGCCAGGACCACGACACCAGCCGCTACCGCCTCAGCACCCGCCTGGCCGCGCTGGGCTTCCGCTTCCTCGCGTCCAGCGGGGTGGTCGACCTGGTCCAGCCGGTGCTCGACGGGCTCGCCCGGGAGACCGGCGAACTGGTGCGCCTGGGGGTGATCGAAGGCGATCGCCAGACCTGGATCGCCAAGTCCCAGGGCGCCACCTCCGGGCTACGCTACGACCCCGACATGGGGCGCGAGGCGCCGCTGTTCTACACCGCGTCCGGGCACGCCTGGCTGGCCAGCCTGAGCGACAAGGCGGCGCTGGCGCTGGTGGAGCGCCAGGGCGTAGGGGCGGCGCGGGACTTCGGTCCCAACGCGCCGCGCTCCAGGAGCGAGCTGCTGCGTTACCTGAAGCGCGCCCGCGAGCACGGCTATGCCTGGCAGATCGAATGCTCGGCGCCGGGCATGGCGGCGATGGCCGCACTGGTGCGCCACCCCGAGGACGGACGGGCTCTCGGCGTGCTCAGCGTGGCCGGGCCGAGCGCACGCTTCGGCGAGGCGCGCATGCACGAACTGGCGCCCCTGCTCCTGGCCGCGGCGCAGGACCTGTCCCACGCCAGCCAGGCGTCCGAGCTGTTTCGCTGAGCCATCCGGCCCGGCCCCAGTCCTTTCCCGACATCGGCGTTCGAATAGCGAACGCTTTCTTGCCTGCCACGGAGCCCGCATGCAGCGGGCCTTTCCGCACTTCCATGGAGGTCCTGGCGGCGCTGCCGTCTCGAAGCGCTCTTGCGCGGGGCCAACTCCTCGTTCAAATAATCTCCTTCGTTAAATCTGGAACGAAGTTCTGGAATCCTGAGACGAACAAGAAAACAACGATTGGGGACCGCCTTGGACGCACCGCTTCGCATCGCCCTCATCGGCGCCGGCAACATGGGCCGCCAGCATTACCATCGCTTGCAGCGAATCGCCGGCGCGCGCCTGTGTGCGGTGGCCGATCCCCAGGGCCAGGCGTTCGCCGCGGACGCCGGCGTGCCCTGGTTCGGCGATCATCGGAGGTTGCTGGAAGAAGCCCGGCCGCAAGCGGCGATCGTCGCCAATCCGAACAACCTGCATGTCGCCACCGCCCTCGACTGCCTCGCCGCCGGGGTGCCGCTGCTGCTGGAAAAACCGGTCGGCGTGCAGCTCGACGAAGTGAGCGAGCTGGTGGCCGTCGCCCGGCGATCTGGCGTTCCGCTGCTGGTCGGTCACCATCGTCGGCACAATCCGCTGGTCGTGCGGGCGCGCCAATTGATCGCCGAGGGCGCGCTCGGTCGGTTGCTGTCGGTCACCGCGCTCTGGCAGTTGAAGAAGCCCGACAGTTATTTCGAGGTGGCCTGGCGTCGCGAGCCCGGCGCGGGAATGTTGCTGACCAACCTGATCCATGACCTCGACCTGCTCCGCCACCTGTGCGGGGAAGTGCGGGAGGTGCAGGCGCTGGCCGGCAACGCTATCCGTGGCCTGCCCAACGAAGACAACGTCGCGCTGCTCCTGCGCTTCGCCAATGGCGCCCTGGGCAGCCTGACCGGTTGCGACGCTGCGGCGGCGCCCTGGAGCTGGGAGCTGGCCGCCGGGGAGAACCCGGTCTATCCGCGCCAGGCCGAGCAACCCTGCTACCTGCTGGCCGGCACCGAGGGTGCCCTGAGCCTGCCCCAGCTCCGCCGCTGGCGCTACGCCGAGGCCCGGCAGGGCTGGCACGACCCGCTGGCGGCCAGCGTGGAGGCCGTGGCGGCAGGCGACCCCCTGCAACGCCAGCTAGAGCACTTCGTCCGGGTCGCGCGGGGCGAGGAAGCGCCATTGATGGATGCCACCGACGCCGCTCGCACCCTGGCGCTGGTCGAGGCGGTTCGCGAGGCCGCGCGCAGTGGCCGGGCCTGCGCGCCGGCCAGTTTCTGAACCGCTGACGATGAGGTAGTGCATGGAATCGAGGATTCTTTCCCTGGCGGCGCTCACCGTGCTCGAGCTGTCGCCCCCGGACATGGTCGAGGCTGCCGCCCGTGCCGGCTACAGTCATGTCGGCCTGCGCCTGGTGCCGGCCACCGTGGAAGAGCACCACTATCCGCTGCTGGCCGATGCCGGCCTGCGCCGGCGGACCCTGGCGCGGCTGCGCGACAGCGGAGTGCGCACGCTGGACGTGGAGATCCTGCGCCTGCGTCCGGACACCCGCGTCGGCGAGTTCGCCGCGGTGCTGGAGGTCGGCGCCGAGTTCGGCGCGCGCTATGTGCTGGTGGCCGGCAACGATGACGACGAGCGGCGCAGCGCGGACAATTTCGCCGCGTTGTGCGACCTGGCGCGGCCGCTCGGCCTCGATCCGCACCTGGAGTTCATGCCCTGGACCGGGATCCGCGACCTGCGGCAGGCCGCACGGGTGGTCGAGGCGGCGGCGCGGGACAACGCCGGCCTGTTGCTGGACGCCTTCCATTTCGACCGCTCGGCCAGCAGCCTGGAAGACCTGCGGGCGATCCCGCCTGCGCGCCTGGGCTACGCGCAACTCTGCGATGTCGTCGGGCCGCGTCCGACGTCGATGGACGAAATCCTTCGCCAGGCCCGCGAGGAACGGCGTTTCCCTGGCGATGGCGGGCTCGATCTGCTGGCGCTGCTGCGCGCCTTGCCGGAGAACCTGCCGCTGAGCCTGGAGGTGCCCGCGCTGGATCTGCTCGCGCGCGGCGTGGATGGCGCGGAGCGGGCGCGGCTGGCGATCGAGCGGACCCGGGCGCTGCTCGCCCGCCTGTAGCGCCACCGCGCAGGCAGGTTGCCCGTTTGCATAATGGAACGGGGTTCTATAGTTTCCAAACGTTGAAGCCGATCGTTTCTTTCCTCGATGGCGGGTACCGTCAGAATAAATAGCCTGCTATCGATTTGCCCTGGTGCCCGGACCCTCCGATGAACGCATCCACCTCCCCGCTGCCCGCCAGCGACCAGACCCTGCGCGGCATCCTGCTGATCTGTGCCGCGGTGTTCCTGTTCGCCAGCCACGACGGGTTGTCCAAGTTCCTTTCCGGTTTCTACCCGATCGTCATGGTGGTCTGGGCCCGCTACCTGGTGCACACCCTGCTGATGGTCGCCGTGTTCGTGCCGCGCAACGGCCTCGCGGTGATCCGCACCCGCCGTCCGCTCATGCAGTTGGCGCGGGCGCTGTGCCTGATCGGCACCAGCCTGTTCTTCACCACCGGCCTGCGCTACCTGCCCTTGGCCGAGGCGACCGCGGTGAACTTCCTGGCGCCGCTGCTGGTGACCGCGTTATCCGTGCCGTTACTGAAGGAGAAGGTCAGCCTCGGTCAATGGCTGGCGGTGCTCACCGGCTTCATCGGCGTGCTCTTCATCGTGCGTCCCGGTGGCGCGCTGTTCACCCCGGCGGCGTTGTTCCCGCTCGGCTCGGCGCTGTGCTTCGGGCTCTACCAGCTGCTCACGCGGATGCTCGCCAACAGCGACAGCCCGACCACCAGCAACTTCCTCGCCGGCATCTTCAACACGCTCATCATGAGCCTGCTGGTGCCGTTCTTCTGGCAGACCCCAAGTCTTCTCCACGGCCTGATGATGATCGCCCTGGGCGGTTGCGGCATGGGCGGCCACCTGCTGCTGACCCAGGCCTTCCGCCATGCGCCGCCGGCGACCCTGGCGCCGTTCAGCTATGGCCAGATCATCTTCGCCGGCCTGCTCGGCCTGCTGGTGTTCGGCCACGTGCCGGACGCCTGGGCGCTGCTCGGCATCCTCGTCATCTGCGCCAGCGGCCTGGTGGTCGCCTGGCGCCGTGGCCGCTGAACGCAACGGGGTCGGCGCGTAGGCTTCACAACAGGCTCAGCGGATAGCTGACGATCAGCCGGTTCTCGTCGAAGCGGGTATTGCTGCCCCAGTCGCGGCGCTGGCTGGAGTTGCGCCAGCGGACGTTGAGACGCTTGAAGGCGCCGCTCTGCAGCGTGTAGCCCAGCTCGCTCTCGCGTCCCCATTCGCTGCCGTCGTCGGTGACTCCGGCCAGGCGCACATGGTCGCCATGCAGGTAGCGGGTCATGAAGGTCAGGCCGGGTAGGCCGAGGCCAACGAAGTCGAAGTCGTAGCGCAGTTGCCAGGAGCGCTCGCCGGGATTGTCGTAGCTGGCGTTGTAGCTGTCGTTGGCCAGGGTTCCGCCGCTGGTGCCGTTGACCCGCATCCAGCCATCGTCGCCACTGACCTTCTGCAGGCCGAGATAGAGGGTATGCAGCCCGTAGCGCGCGGAGAACAGCGCGGAAACGGTGCGGTTATCGAGCTTGCCGGCGCGCGCGCTGCCAGCGTCGCGGCCACGGAAGCCGCCGAGGTTGGCGCCCAGCAGCCAGTCGCCGAGCGGCTGGCTGTGTTGCAGTTGCAGGTACTGTTGGCGGTAGATGTCCTTCAGCTCGGCGTTCCACAGGCCGAGCAGGCTGCGTTCGCCATTGAAGCGATATTCGCCGCCGGCGAAATCGAAGCGGTCGGAAGTGGCGGTTGGCCGGCCGAACAGCGACATGTCCTGCATGCTTGCGTCGTTGCGCGGGCTGTTGCCGCGGAACTGGCCGGCGTAGAGGGTCAGGCCGGCGATCTCGTTGGCGCTGAGCTGGCCGCCGCGGAAGGTCTGCGGCAGCGAGCGGCCATCGTCGGAGCGGAGGATCGGCAGCACCGGCATCCATTCGCCGATCTTCAGTTCGCTGTTCGACACGCGCAGCTTGCCGGCCACCGCCAGGCGTCCGAAGTCGTCGGCCGGGCGGCCGTCGTCGTGGGTTGGCAGCAGTTGGGTGCCGGCCGTTCCCTTGCCGCCATCCAGCTTCAGGCTGTAGAGACCGAGGACATCGAGGCCGAAGCCGACGCTGCCCTGGGTGAAGCCGGAGCGGGCGTCGAGGATGAAGCTCTGCGTCCACTCCTCGGCCTTGCCCTGGCTGGCATCGCCGACGAAGTTGCGGTGCAGGTGGAAATTGCGCGCGGTGAGGCTGGCCTTGGCATCTTCGAGGAAACCTTGCCCGGCATGGACGTGCCCGGCATGGACTGGCAGGCCGGCGCCCAGGCAGAGGGAAGCGCAGAGCGCGCGGACGTGGCTCGGGTGCGACATGGGAGTGTCCCTTCGTTCTTGTTCTCTAGGCAGGGAGGCGCCCGGCGAGCGCCGGGCGCTTGGACTCAGGCTTCGATCCGGCGCGGGGCCATGAAGTACAGCCAGGTCAGGGCGATGAAGTACATCGCCGGGATCATGGTGAAAAGCACCGCGTAGTTGTTGTTCGTCGCGGTCAGTACGCCGCCGACGATCTGGGTCATGAACATCCCGCCCAGCGCCGCGCACATGCCGCCGAAGCCGAACACCGTGCTCATCAGGTGCTTGGGCGTGTAGTCCATCACCAGGCTCCAGATGTTCGCCGTCCACGCCTGGTGTGCGCCGACCGCCAGGGCGATGGCCAGCACGGCGATCCACAGGCCGCTGGCGTTGGCGGCGAACACCACGCCGACGATGGTGCAGGCGAACAGCAGCATCGACAGCAGGCGCGCGCGGATCGCCGGCATGCCGCGGCCGATCAGCCAGGACGAAAGGATGCCGCCGCCGACGCTGCCGAAGTCGGCGGTCAACCAGATCAGGATCAGCGGGATGCCCATCTGCGTCACGCTGATGCCCAGGCCGTACTGCTGGTTGAGGAACGGCGGCAGCCAGTAGAGGTAGAACCAGAACACCGGCGCGGTGATCGAGTAGGCCAGGGCGAAGGCCCAGGTGCCGCGGCGGCGGAGAATCTGCGAGAAGGGCACGCGGGTGGCGGGCGGCTCCTCCTGCTGCTGGATGTATTCCAGCTCGCTCTGCTTCACCCGCGGATGCTCCTCGGGGTTGTAGTAGTTGCGCCACCAGAACACCAGCCAGACCAGGCCCAGCGCCGACATGCAGAGGAACGCCGCCTGCCAGCCCCAGACGCCGAGGATCAGCGGCAACAGGGCCGGGGTGACCATCGCGCCGACATTGGTGCCGGCGTTGAAGATGCCGGTGGCCACCGCCCGTTCCCCGGCGGGGAACCACAGGCGGGTGGTCTTCACGCAGGCCGGGTAGTTGGCCGCCTCGGTCAGGCCGAGGATGAAGCGGCAGACCATGAAGCCCGCCGCCGAGGTCGCCAGGCCGTGGGCGCCGGTGGCCAGGCTCCAGAGCAGCACGGCGAGGAAGAACGCGCGCTTGACCCCGACCTTGTCGATGAAGCGGCCCTGGAGGATGAAGCCGATGGCGTAGCCGACCTGGAACCAGAAGTTGATGTTGGCGTAGTCCATTGCCGTCCAGCTCATCTTCTCGGCCAGGATCGGCTGCATCACGCCGAGGGCGGCGCGATCGATGTAGTTCAGGGTGGTGGCGAAGAACACCAGGGCGAGCATGCCCCAGCGCGTCCGGCCGACGGCGAAGGCGTTGCGGATCCTGCCGCCGCGGGATTCCCGCGGGGCGTCGGCGGCGAGCAGTCGAGAGCTGGAAGAGTGGATCATTGACGGGGCCATCCTTTCGGCGGCCGGCGCCTGGGCGCCCGGCCTGGATTTGTCGTTCTGGGTTGCACGCAGGCGGGCCAGGGGCCGCGCCGGTGTCAGCGGGCCAGGGGCGGTCGGGCCGGGCGAGCGGCGAGCGGACGGGATGGAGGGCGGACGGAGAGGTCGGCGATGGACATGAGCGGGTACCCGATTCTTGAAATTGTTATGTCGCGTGGGTTGCGCAGGTGCCCGGGGAAGAAGCGCGGAGCGCTTCCGGCAGATCGGGACGGCCTGCACGGGTGGCTGCGATGGTGCGCGATTGGTCGAAAAAGCGTCAATTCGATAATCGTGCTTCCGTTCGATATTCGAACGGAATACTAACCAGTTCGTACATTTTGCGTTGCCCGTCAGTTGGCGCAAACCAATAATCGGCTTGCCGGGCGAGCGGTCTCAGCGACCCGAAGTGGCTTCCCGGCGCATCCCGCGCGGGCTATCCGCGCCTCCGCCGTTCCGCCGCCGGCCCTCGCGCGGCGCCAGGCGCCGTAGAGCGCATTGAGGAGTCGAAGCATGCAGCGTTCGATCGCCACCGTATCCCTGAGCGGCACCCTGCCGGAAAAGCTCGAGGCCATCGCCGCCACCGGTTTCGACGGGGTGGAAATCTTCGAGAACGACCTGCTTCATTACGACGGCAGCCCGCGCGACGTACGCCGGCTGTGTGCCGACCTGGGCCTGGAGATCCTGCTGTTCCAGCCGTTCCGCGACTTCGAGGGCTGCCGCCGGGAACGCCTGGGGCGAAACCTGGAGCGCGCCGAACGCAAGTTCGACCTGATGCAGGAGCTCGGCACCGACCTAATGCTGGTGTGCAGCAACGTCGCTGCCGATGCCCTCGGCGAACCGGCGCTGCTGGCCGATGACCTCCGGCAGCTGGCCGAGCGCGCCGCCGTCCGCGGCCTGCGCATCGGCTACGAGGCGCTGGCCTGGGGGCGCCAGGTGAACACCTGGGAGCAGGCCTGGGACCTGGTGCGGCGGGCCGACCAGGCGAACCTCGGGCTGATCCTCGACAGCTTCCATACCCTTTCGCTGGACGGCGATCCGCGCGGCATCGCCGATCTTCCGGGGGAAAAGATCTTCTTCGTGCAGATGGCCGACGCGCCCTTGCTGGCAATGGACGTGCTGGAATGGAGCCGGCACTTCCGCTGCTTCCCGGGTCAGGGCGGCTTCGACCTGGCAGGCTTCCTCGCGCCGGTCGTCGCGTCCGGCTATCGCGGTCCGCTGTCGCTGGAGGTCTTCAACGACGGCTTCCGCGCCGCGCCGACCCGCGCCAACGCCGTCGACGGCCTGCGCTCGCTGCTCTACCTCGAGGAGAAGACCCGCGAGCGCCTGCAACGCCAGACGCCGCACGTGGCGGTGGACGAGCTGTTCGCGCCGCCGCCGGCGAGCCTCTGCGACGGCATCGAGTTCCTCGAGTTCGCCGTCGACGAGACGCTCGGCGCGCGCCTTGGCCAGTGGTTGCAGCGACTGGGCTTCGCCAGGGCCGGCGAGCACCGTTCGAAGAATGTCAGCCTGTTGCGCCAGGGCGACATCAACCTGGTACTGAACGCCGAGCCCTATTCCTTCGCCCACGGTTTCTTCGAGGCCCACGGACCGTCCTTGTGCGCCACCGCGCTGCGCGTGCGTGACGCCGGCCAGGCGCTGGGGCGCGCTCGTGCGTACGGAGGCCAGCCGTACCGCGGACTGCTCGGCCCCAACGAGCGGGAAATCCCGGCGGTGCGCGCCCTCGACGGCAGCCTGCTGTATCTGGTCGAGCAGCACACCGAGGGCCGCAGCATCTACGACAGCGACTTCGTGACGAACGACGCCGACACCTCCGGCCTCGGCCTGCGACGCGTCGACCACGTGGCCCTGGCGCTGCCCGCCGAAGGCCTGGACAGCTGGGTGCTGTTCTACAAGAGCCTGTTCGACTTCGGCGCCGATGACGAGGTGGTGCTGCCCGACCCCTATGGCCTGGTCACCAGCCGTGCCGTGCGTAGCCCCTGCGGCAGCGTGCGCCTGCCGCTGAACATTTCCGAGGACCGCAACACCGCCATCGCCCGTTCGCTGTCCAGCTATCGCGGTTCCGGCGTGCATCACATCGCCTTCGATTGCGCCGACATCTTCGCCGCCGTGGCCCAGGCCAAGGAGGCCGGGGTCGCACTGCTGGAAATCCCGCTGAACTATTACGACGACCTCGCCGCGCGCTTCGACTTCGACGACGAGTTCCTCAGCGAACTGGCCTACTACAACGTCCTCTACGACCGCGACGCCCAGGGCGGCGAGCTGTTCCATGTGTTCACCGAGCCGTTCGAGGAGCGCTTCTTCTTCGAGATCCTCCAGCGCCGCCACGGCTACGCCGGCTACGGCGCGGCCAACGTGCCGGTGCGCCTGGCGGCGATGGCGCAAGCGCGGCGGGGTGTGCGCCGGGTCAAGCTGTGAGAATTGTCGGGGCTCCGGCAGGTGCTCTTCCTACAGCCGGGCGGGCCCCGCATAATCGGCCGCAATTCCCGCCGGCCACGAGTGAGTCACCGATGTCCAAGCCTGATCCCGCCGTCGTGGAGGAATCCGCTCCGCGCGGCAAGGGACGCAAGAACAATCCCGAGAAGACCCGCCAGGACATCCTCCGCGCCGCCATCGACGAGTTCGTCGCCCAGGGCCTCTCGGGTGCGCGGGTCGACGCCATCGCCGAGCGCACGCATACCTCGAAGCGGATGATCTATTACTACTTCGGCAGCAAGGAGCAGCTTTACCAGGCCGTGCTGGAGAAGCTCTACAGCGACATCCGCGGTATCGAGGGCACCCTGCGGCTGGGCGCGCTGCCGCCGGCCAAGGCGATGGAGAAGCTGGTGGAGTTCAGCTTCGACTACCACGACCGGCACGTGGATTTCGTGCGCATCATCAGCATCGAGAACATCCACAAGGGCGAGCACATCGCCAGCAGCGAACTGGTGCAGAGCGTCAACAGCTCGATCGTCCAGAGCATCGCCGAGATTCTCCGCCGCGGCGAAGCGGAAGGGGTGTTCCGCGCCGGGCTGGAGGCGCTCGACGTGCACATGCTGATCAGTTCGTTCTGCTTCTACCGGGTGTCCAATCGCTACACCGTGTCGCGGATCTTTCGCACCGACCTGCACGACGCCGAGGTTCGCCAGCGGCACCGGCGGATGATTGGCGAGGCGGTATTGCGCTACATCCGTGCCTGACTCCGGTCCCCTCTCCCCTTGGCGGGAGAGGGGCGCCATTCAGTCGCCCAGGCTGGCGAAGTGCGCCTGCATGCGCGCGGCGTCAGCCTCTACTCCGCTGAACAGTTCGAATGCCTTCACCGCCTGGAACACCGCCATGGTGCCGCCGTCCAGTGTGCGGCAGCCGAGGGCGCGGGCCTGGCGCAGCAGCTCGGTTTCCAGCGGAAAGTAGATCACCTCGGCGACCCACAGGTCGGCGCGCAACAGTTCCGCCGGCACCGGCATGCCGGGCAGCTTGGCCATGCCCACCGGGGTGGTGTTGACCAATCCCTGGGCGTCGCCCAGGGCGCCGGCCAGGTCGCTGCCGGCGAGCGCTCGTGGCGCGCCGAAGTGCTGGTTGAGGTTGTCCGCGAGGGCCTGGGCCCGCGCCGGGTCGACGTCGAACAGGACCAGCCGCTCGACGCCCTCGGCGAGCAGCGCGTGGGCCACTGCCGCGCCGGCGCCGCCCGCGCCCATCTGCACCACGCGCTGGCGCGGCGCGTCGGCCAGGCCGCGCCGAAAGCCCTCGGCGAAGCCCAGGCAGTCGGTGTTGTGGCCGATGCGCCGGCCATCGCGCAGCACCACGGTGTTCACCGCGCCGATGCCGCGCGCCTCGGCGGAGAGTTCGTCGAGCAGGGGGATGATCGCCTGCTTGCAGGGGAAGGTGACGTTCAGCCCGGTGAAGCCGAGGTCGCTGGCGGCGGCGAGCAGGAACTCCAGGTCGTCCGCCGACTTGCCCAGCGGGTCGAGATCGATCAGCCGGTACAGATAGCGGATGCCCTGGGCGTCGCCCTCGCGCTCGTGCAGGGCAGGGGTCCGCGACGCCTGGATGCCGGCACCGATCAGGCCGGCGAGAACCGATCGCGGCGCGCTCATGCGGCCGCCTCGAAACGCTCGGCGAAATGTTCCAGGGCCAGGCGGTAGCCGAGGCTGCCGAATCCGCAGATCACCCCCAGCGCCACCGGCGAGACGTAGGAGTGGTGGCGGAACGCTTCGCGCTGGTGGACGTTGGACAGGTGCACTTCGACCACCGGCAGTTCCACCGCGGCCAGGGCGTCGCGCAGCGCCACCGAGGTGTGGGTCCAGGCGGCGGGGTTGATGACGATGCCGGCGACGCGGCCGCGGGCCTGGTGGATCCAGTCGAGCAGTTGGCCTTCCTGGTTGGTCTGGCGGAAGTCCACGGCGAAGCCGCGCGTCTCGGCGAAGGCCGCGCATTCGTCGGCGATTTCGCCCAGGGTCCGCCGGCCGTAGGTCTGTGGCTCGCGGATGCCGAGCAGATTCAGGTTGGGGCCGTTCAGGACCAGTACCGTGCGCGTCATGGCGCAGCCTCCACAGCAATGATGTCATCGATGCCGGGAAAATGTACCGAACGGTTACTTTTTTAAACCGGACGCCGTCGCCGACGGGACGAAAGCGTTCGATTATCGGCGTCCGCTCACTCGCCTGCCGTCGGTTGCGTCGCGCCGCGGCCGCGCAGGGTCATGTCGGGTAGTGCCGAGGCCACCGCCAGGCCGAGCAGCGCCACCGCCGCGTTGACCAGGAAGAGCACCTTGAAGGCATCCGCGAGGACATGCTGGAGGATCACCCGGGCCGGCCCGCTGGCGGCGTCCAGGCTGCTCAGCAGGGCGCTCTCGGAAAAGCCCTGGTCGAGCCCGCCGCCGATCCGCAGGTGCTTGAGCAGGGCCAGCAGGATCGCTGACATCAGCGCCACCCCGACCGCCCCGCCGAGGGAGCGGAACAGCGTCGCGTTGCTGGTGGCGACGCCGATGTGGCGTTGCTCCACGGCGTTCTGCGCGGCCACCAGGCTGGTCGGGAACTGGGTACCGATGGCGATCCCGGTGAGCAGCATGCACAGCCCGGACAGCCAGTGGTCGCCGACCGGGACCAGGGCCAGGCCGGCGATGCCGCAGGGCAACAGGACGGCGCCGAGCAGGATCAGCGGCTTGTAGCGTCCCAGGCTGGCGGTCAGCCGCCCGCAGCAGTACGCGCCCAGCGGCAGGCCCATGACCAGCGGCAGCAAATGCAGCGCGGCGCTGTCGGCGCCGGCGCCGGTAACGCTCTGGTAGCGCAGCGGCACCAGCACGGTCAGCGAGATGGCCTGGAAGCTGGCGAAGAACGCAACCAGCCAACTGAGGGTGGCGGCGCGGACGGCGAACAGTTGCATCGGCACCAGCGGTTCGCGGAAGCGCCGCTCCTGGGCGACGAACAGCAGCAGGGCGAGCGCCGCCAGGGCGAACAGGCCGAGCAGCGCCGGGTCGCTCCAGGCTGCGCCCTGGCCGATCTGGGTGATGGCCAGGAGCAGCGCGGTGAGACCCACCACCATCAGCACGATGCCCAGGTAGTCGATCACCGGTTGCCGGCGCGGCACCGGCAGGCCGACCAGGGTCCGCCGCGAGATGGCCAGCGCGAGAAGGCCGATCGGCAGGTTGATCCAGAACACCCAGCGCCACGACAGGTACTCGGTGAGCAGGCCGCCGAGCACCGGGCCGGCGACGCTGGCGATGGCGTACATGCTGCTGAAGTAGCCCTGGTAGCGGCCGCGCTCGCGCGGCGGGACGATGTCGCCGATGATCGCCTGGCTCACCGCCATCAGCCCGCCCGCGCCGACCCCTTGCAGCACTCGCGCCAGCACCAGTTGGCCCATGCTCTGCGCGAGCCCGCAAAGCAGCGAGGCGGCGGTGAACACGACGATGGCGAAGAGCATCAGACGGCGGCGGCCGTAGAGGTCGCCGAGCTTGCCGTAGATCGGCATCGATACGGTCATCGCCACCATGTAGGCCGAGATCACCCAGGCCAGCAGGTCGAGGTCGGCGAAGTCGGCCGAGATCGCCGGCAGGGAGACGGCGACGATGGTCTGGTCGAGGGCGCTGAGGAAGATCGACAGCATCAGGCCGGCGAGGACGGTACGGACGGCGGGCGGGTTCTGGGCGAGATCGGACAAGACGGCACCTGGGGCGGACGGAACGCGAAGGCAGCGGGCATCATACTGCGCCTGGGGTAGGACAGGTGCCGGGGAATATCGATCCGAGGGTCGTCTTTCGTCGATATTCGCCTGCGCCAACGTTGCGTCCCGCCTTGGGAACGGTGCCCCGGCGTTGCGCCGGGGTGGCGCGGCCTACTCGATTTCCTCGTAGGGCAGGCCGACATAGTTCTCGGCGATGGTCGCCAGGCCCGCCTCGGAGCCCAGGTAGTACTCCAGTTCGGTCTGCTGGATGCGCTGGCTGAACGCGTCGGTGTCGGGGAAGCGATGCAGCACCGAAGTCATCCACCAGGAGAAGCGTTCGGCCTTCCAGATCCGCCGCAGGCAGATTGCCGAGTAGCGTTCCAGCAGTTCGCCCCGCCCTTCGCGGTAGGCCTTCAGCAGCAGCCGGTAGAGCGTGCTGACGTCGCTGGCCGCCAGGTTCAGTCCCTTGGCGCCGGTGGGCGGCACGATGTGCGCGGCGTCGCCGGCGAGGAACAGCCGGCCATGCTGCATCGGCTCGACCACGAAGCTGCGCAGCGGCGCGATGCTCTTCTCCAGCGAAGGACCGGTCACCAGTTTCTCCGCCACCTCGGCCGGGAGGCGCGCTTTCAGTTCCGTCCAGAAGCGCTCGTCGGACCAGTCCTCGACCTTCTCTGTCAATGGCACCTGTACGTAGTAGCGGCTGCGGGTCGCCGAACGCTGGCTGCACAGGGCGAAGCCGCGCGGATGGTTGGCGTAGATCAGTTCGTGGCTGACCGGCGGGGTGTCGGCGAGCAGGCCGAGCCAGCCGAACGGATAGACCCGCTCGAAGACCTTCAGCCGTTCCGCCGGGATCGATTGCCGCGAGATGCCGTGGAAGCCATCGCAGCCGGCGATGTAGTCGCAATCCAGGCGCAGCCGTTCGCCGTCGCGTTCGAAGGTCACGTAGGGGCGCTCACCTTGCAGGTCGTGCAGGCGCACCTCGGCGGCCTGGTAGACGGTAGTGGCGCCGCAGGCTTCGCGGGCTTCCATGAGGTCGCGGGTGACCTCGGTCTGGCCGTAGACCGTCACCGTCTTGCCGCCGCTCAGGCGCTTCAGGTTGATGCGCCGGCGCTGCCCGGCGAAGGCGATCTCCACGCCTTCGTGGACCAGCCCGTCGCGCGCCATGCGCCGGTCGACGCCGGCCTCGCGCAGCAGGTCGACCATACCCTGTTCCAGCACGCCGGCGCGGATGCGGCCGAGCACGTAGTCCGGGGTCTGGCGTTCGAGGATCACGTTGTCGATGCCGGCCTTGTGCAGCAACTGGCCGAGCAGGAGGCCGGACGGACCGGCGCCGATGATGGCGACTTGAGTCTTCATTGCGGATAGCCCTCTCGCTGTTATGGCTGGCCGGCGGCGCATGCGCCGGCGCTGATCTTGTCTGGAGGTGGCTGTATTTTTGTTTGCCGTGGGGTGCTATAGAAGGCAAATTGCCGATCTATTTCTGGACTTTTATAAAGTCTGTTCGGCAATCGGCCATTTCGCTCGGAGGGCTCGATGACGGATTCCACCCGCGACGTCCCGGTGTTCAAGCTCTACGGCGCGCCCCTCGAATGGCCGACCCCGGACCTGCTGCACTGCGAGTCGATCCCCGCCCGCAGTCGCCTGCACGACTGGGAGATCAAGCCGCACCGGCATGCCGATCTCGCTCAGTTGCTCTACGTGCGCAAGGGCTGGGCGCAGCTCCAGGTCGAGGGCGAGCCGACTCGCGTCGAGCAGCCCTCCATCCAGTTCGTACCGCCGTTGTGCATCCATGGCTTCCAGTTCTCCGAGCGCATCGACGGCTACGTGCTGACGCTCGCCGCACCGTTGCTGGCCCGCTTGCAGGCGCACCTCGGCGCGCAGCGCCAGGCGCTGGAAGCGCCGGGGCTGTACCCGGTGGGCGCGTACCGGCGCTATATCGACACGCTGTTCGACGCCATAGACGGCGAGTACGCCGGCGCTGCGCCGGCGCGCGAGCTGTTGTTGCAGTCGCTGATCGGCGTGCTGGCGGTGTGGCTGGGGCGGCAGGTGATGGTCCGGCGGGCGGAGGCACGGCCGGGTCGTGGTCAGGAATACCTATCGGCCTTTTCGCAACTGGTCGAGCGGCATTTCCGCGAGCACCTGGGAATCGACGAGTACGCGCGTCGCCTGGGCATCTCCCCGGCACACCTGAACAGCGTGGCGCGCCGCCTCAGCGGGCAGACCGCACTGGGCATCGTGCACCAGCGCCTGCTGCTGGAGGCCAAGCGCGACCTGGTCTACACGGCGATGACGGTGAACGAGATCGCCGACCGCCTCGGCTTCAGCGAGCCGGCCTACTTCACCCGTTTCTTCAAGCGCCTGAGCGGCGTCTCGCCGAGCGTCTTCCGCAAGGGCGACTAGTGTTCGCGGCGCAACTGGACGATCTCCAGCGCGCGCCCCTCGTCGTCACGCGGGCGTCGGCCGCTCTCGACGAAGCCGCAGCGTGCGTAGAACCCCAGCGCCTCGCGGTTGGCGGCGTAGACCTCGACCTCCAGCGCGCCCTTCAGGGTTGCCGCGTGCTCCACCAGTTGCCGGCCGATCCCGCGCCCGTGGGCCGTCGGGGCGACGAACAGGCCGCCGATGAAGGCATCGAGCAGGCCGATGAAGCCCAGCGGCGTATCGCCGTCCAGCGCCAGCCAGGTTTCCGAGGCATCCAGATAATGATCGCGAACCAGTGCCTTCTGCTTCTGCAACTCGGCTTCGCCGAGGAAACCGTGGCCGACGCGCGAGGCCTCCAGCCAGATGGCGAGGGTGGCATCGCGGTCGGCGGGAATGTAGCGGCGGATCTTCGGCGGAGAGGACATGGCGGCGGCTCGCAACGGGAACAGCCGCGGATTATCGCGTGAGCCGGCGGGAAAAGGGCAGGGCCGGCATGTACGCTTCAGTCGCCGCGGATGTACTGTTCCAGTTGCTGGATCAGCTCGGCCTGCTCGGCGATCGCCGCCTTGACCAGGTCGCCGATGGACAGCAGGCCGAGCAACTGGCCGTCTTCCACGACCGGCAGGTGGCGCAGGTGGCGATCGGTCATCAGGTTCATGCAGGTGTCGACGCTCTGCTTCGAGTCCACGCTGACCACCGGCGCGCTCATGATCGCGCTGATCGGCGTACCGATGGACGAACGGCCCTTGAGGACCATCTTGCGCGCGTAGTCGCGCTCGCTGACCACCCCGACCACCTCGCCATGGTTCACCACCAGCAGCGCGCCGATGTTCTTTTCCGCCATCAGGCGCAGGGCGTCGAGCACCATCTCGTCCGGTCCGATGGTGTACACCTGCTGGTTCTGCTTGGCGTTCAACAGTTGTGCCACGGTTTTCATGCGCGCCCCTCCGGAGCCGTTCTCACGTCCAGCAAGAATCGTAGACGGCGAGCGGATCGGCAAGCGGGGAAAACGGCATCGAACCGATTGAAAAACGTCATCGCCGGCTTCCCCGACGAAGGTAGGGCCTGGCGACGGGCCTCTTGCTCCGGTTGTCCGGCGACCTAATGCAGTATCCGCTCGAACCCTTCCGGACGTAGGCCGGTGACGTAGCAATGGCGATGCCGGTCGAGGCTGAGCGGATGTCCGGCGTCGTTCAGCACTTCGGCGATGCCTTCCAGGTGCTTGTTCACTTTCACCTGGTATTCCTGCTCGGTTAGCGGCACGACCCAGAGCAGGTCGACCGGATGGGCGGACAGGTCGAAACCGTCGAACAGGGCGGCATCTTCGCCCAGCGGGGTCGGCAGGAGAAGGAAGTGACGCAGCAGGCTGTGCTCGTAGAGCGGGAAACCGAATGCCACGCTGTGTCCGTGGCCGAGGGCCAGGCGTTCGTGGAACGGCAGGCCGGCGAGCCACTGCAGGTGGCGCAGGTCCTCACCGCCGAGGACGTCAAGGTAGCAGATCAGCTCGCTGGACCAGCGCGCGCTGCCCATATAGGGCGCGAAGTGCATCCGTGCCTGGCTCATCCCCGCGGTGATCACCACGTGGTGCGGGCGCCGGCTGCTTTCCAGGCGGTAGCCGAACACCGCCATTTCCGGTGCCGTCACGCAGTGCCTCCAGAAGTCACGGCAGTCCAGGACGATGCTCGGCGCACAGCCGAAATGGTCGTCGTATTTCTCGCGCAGCCGGGCGATGTAGTCGTTCATCTTCAGTCCTCGGAGTGGGGCGGGTAGGGCCGGACATGGGCAGGCGCCGGGGGCGCGTCCGTTGCCATGCGAGGGCAATCCAGTCATGGCCGATCCTCGTTGCCGTTGGGTGACCAATGGAATGCGAACGGCGACTGCCGAGAAATCGGCTCGTTCCGAGAGAGGCGAGAGGCTTTCCTTCTTGGTGCGTAGGAAAGCGCTGAGGGCAGCTGAGGGTATCTGTCGGGAACGGAAAAAAGCCCGTCGGGAACGGGCGAAGAGGGAAGCTTACCAGGGCAGCGGGAAGTGGCCTTCCGCGCGCAGGTAGTCAGGATCGGGGGTGAACGGGTCGATCTTCTGCCGCTCGCTGCAACCCTGGCGTTCGCAGTCCCGCAGGCGCTGCAACGGCGAGCGGTCGTCGCGCTGGATGCGGATGCCTGTGACAGGCGCGTCCTCGGAAAAGCTGTAGCTGCGGCCGCTCTCGCAACCGGGCAGGGTCAGGCAAAGGCAGAGGAGCAGGGTGGTGTGCGGGTGTCGTGGCATTGCGGGTCGAATGGGCTTGCGAAGGCCGCCCATGCTATCAGTCGGCCAGCAAATAGGGGGCCGGATGGTCAGTCCATGACCGGGATGAGAGTTGCTTCGCAAACCCGGAGATGCCCTCGAAAGGCTATTGCGTCACGCGGGAAAGCCCGTCGAAGGCCCGCAGCAACTTGCCCAGGGCGAGGGTCAGCGCCTCTTCTTCCGGGCCGGCGCCGAGAGCCGCCAGCAGCCTTTCGTCGAGCCCTGCGACCTGTGCCAGGGCCTGCTCGAACACCGCCTGTGCCGCGGGGCTGCGGCGCACCAGCACGGCGCGACCGTCGTCCGGGTCCGGCAGGCGGCTGACCCAGCCGCGCCGCACCAGCCGTTCGATGGTCCGGCCCAGCGCGGTGCGGTCGGTCTGCGAGTGCTCGATGAGCACGCTCATCGGCACGTCACCGTCGAAGGCGTGGATGATCCGCAACGCACGCCATTCATGCAGCCCCAGTTCGAGAGGGGCAAGCAGGGCGGTGAGTTGCCGTTCGCGCTGGCGGACGATCTCCGTCATCAGGTACAGCGGGCCTTGGGGCAGCCCCAGTGCGTTCGTCTCGGTCATTGGCCCGGTCACCTTCCTCGATCCTCTTTCGCCAGGGCGGGGATTGTAGCGCTCAGGCGTCGGCGAATCCGTAGTCGCTCCAGCGTTCTTCGACTCGCCTGCGCAGCGCCGTCGGATAGGCGTGGCGGAACGACGCCGTAGCGGCACGCATTTGCCCGGCGAACTGTTCCGGGTACAGGCAGTTGATCACCAGCCGACCGCCGCTGCCTCGTGCCTTGTCCTCGGCATCGAGGTAGGGAACCATCGGGAAGTCACGGATCTGCGGGAAGGCGAAATGGTCGTGCAGCGGATGCGCGCGGGTCGCCAGCGCCCATACCACCTGGTCGATCTCGGTGACGTCGATGTCGTTGCCGACCAGGATCAGCTTCGGCACCAGGTGCCCGGCATGCGAGCCGAAGACGGTCTCGGCGACCCGTGCGGCGAAGGCCGCGGCGTCGGTGCCCAGGGCCGCCAGGCGCTGCACGTCGATCGACAGCACGGCCCAGCAGGTCGCCGCCTCGTAGGAGCACCAGGCCATGTCCACCGGCAGTCCGGCGTTCTGCGCCACGTCCAGCAGTTGCGCGGAAATCATGGTGCCCCAGATGGTGTGGTTTTCCTCCGGTGGCGTGCCGGCGACGCAGATCGGCAGGATCGGCTGGTCGCGGAAGCTCAGCGCATGGACGTGGAACAGCGGCTGCGGCTTGCCGGTGGGGAAGGAATAGCCGTGGTATTCGCCCATCGGGCCTTCCAGTGCGGTTTCGTCGAGGCTGATCTCGCCCTCCAGGACGATCTCGGCATTGGCCGGAACCCACAGGCCGTTGGTCTGCGTGCGCACCACCTCCACCGGCTCGCCGACCAGGGCGCCTACGTAGCCGGCTTCGCTGACCCCCTCCGGCAACGGCATACCGGCCGCCGCGAGTGCCGCCGGCGGTGCGCCGAGGGCCATCGCCCAGGGCGTTGGCTTGCCCTGGCGGCGCCACTGCTCGCGGATGATGCCGATGTGCTGGGTGGGAATGGTCGGACCCGCCAGGGTGTTGCGGTCCACCAGCATCAGCCGGCCCACCGACCAGCTGTCCCAACTGCCGTCCGGCGTCTGTACCACGTGGAAACCGTAGGTGCCGAAATAGCGGCCGCCGTCCTGCTCATGGAGCAAGGGGACCGGGAAGCGGGTCAGGTCCACCTGCTCGCCGAGCCAGACGTTTTCCTGCACCGGCCCGCGCTCCAGCCGGCGCGGCGCGATCGGTTCCGCGCGCATCGCGGCGCGCAGCGTGGCCACGATGTCCCGTGGCCCGCTGTGTTCCGGCAGGCCGAAATGCAGCGCCAGGCGCGAATGGGCGCGGGCCCTGTCGGCGCGCAGGCCGGCCGGCGCGCCCAGTACCCGCGCGCCGGGCAGGCTGTCGCGGATGTTGTGGAACAGCGGGGCGGGTGCGCGGCGTTCGTAGACCCGGCGGGTGATGGCGCCGATCTCCAGGTTGGCGTCGACCTCGGTGTGCACGTCCACCAGGTCACCCTGGCGACGCAGGTGGTCGATGAAGTGGCGGAAATCCAGGGCGCTGCGGTTCATCGGCTCGCCACTCCATATAAGTGCGTGTGCACGCATCCTATTGAATGGTTCCAGGCGAGGTCAAGAAGTGCTGCGCTCCGTTCCGGGGATTCGTCGGGCCGTCGTGGCACGCGGCAAACCCCGCAGTGGCCGCTCAACGCACCATATAGTCCATCTGCCATGGCCGCGGAATCACCAGTGCCAGCAACGCGAGAAGAGCCGCCAGCGCTGCGCTCGCCGCCATCGCCGCGAGGCCCAGTTGCTGTTCCAGTAGGGCGCCGAGCACCGCGCCGACGCACATGCCGCTCCAGGGCACCAGTTGCACCCGCCAGCCGTTGCGCCGCTCGCCCAGCAGCCAGCGGCCGAGGCCGCGGCCGAAGCGGGAGAGGGCGCCGGTGACGTAGGTCAGGCCGATGGGCAGGCCGTTGACCTGCTCGACCACGGCGTTGAGCATGCCCATGGCGAGGATCGCGGCGACCAGCGCCGGCACGTTCCAGTCGAATGGCCAGACCGCCGACAACGCCAGCAGCATCGCGCAGCAGACCAGGATCGGCGCCGCCCGGCGCCCGCTGAAGCGCGCCAGTATCACTCCCAGCGCGTTGCCGACGACGAAACTGGCCAGGGCGACGCTCAGCCGCACCAGCCCGCCGAAGTCGCCCTCGCCCAGCGATACCGCCAGGCGCGTGGTGTTGCCGCTCATGAAGGAAACGAAGTCGCCGGTGGCGAGGAAACCGATGGCGTCGGTCATGCCTGCCAGTACCGACAGCCCGGCCACCAGGCCGAGCCCGACACGCCCGCGCGTTCGCCGCAAACGAAGGCGCCGCGCGCTGCTACCCACCATGCTGTCTGGAAGCATCCGGAGAAACCACCCGCAGGAAGAGAAGGTCCGCCCCAGTGCGGACTCCCGATCTTAAGGCTCTCCCCAGGGAAAAGGCCAGGGGCGAGGCGGAGCGTCTGGGGCCGAAGATCCTGGGCAATCGGCAATGACAGTGCGGGGCGGGGCCTCAGATATCGAATACCGGTACCTGGTTTCCACCCAGTACCTCGATCTTGTCGGTCCGGTAGACCACCATCGCCTTGCTGCAGGTCACCGTGGAACGACCCTCTTTGCTGGCATTGAGATACACCGTGCCCTTGCCGGCGTAGACCGCTCTCGCGTTGGCGGCGATGCGCAGCTCGAGGGCCGCCGCTTCTCCGTCCTCGTCCCCGGCGAAGTCGCACCCGTAGAGGGCGATGGCCAGTTCCTTGCCGAACAGTTCGAGAAGGGTCGCACCAAAGGCCTGGGGCTCGACGAACTGCTTGCCCTGGACACGCCGGGCCATGACGTCCGCGGTGCTATCGCCGTGGGGGTTGCCCAGCCAGAGTTGGCCAGCCGTGCCGTGGGTGGCGATGAGGATCGTATCGATGAAGTACTGTTCGCCGCTCTCCGCGGCAACCTTGCCTAGATCCCGAACCAACTGGGCGTAGTTGGTATCGGCCTTGATCGCGAAGGCCGGCTTGTAGAGCTTGTTCCGCGCATAGGCGACGACCGCCTCCGCGAAGGCGCTGCCGGAGTCGCCTCTCCGGATCTCCTGCTGGAAGTCGTGGTAGATGACCAGGACCGCCCCTTTCCTGACCGGGCCGCTGAGCCCTCCCTTGACGATGTCGAGGGCGAAACGGAAATTGGCGCTGAGCACCTGGGACGCATGGGTAGGAAAGGTATCCGTATCGGTCAGCAGTTCCACTTCGGTACCGACCAGCACCTCCTTTCGTTCGTCGCCCTCCGCCCAGGGCGTGTCGTCCACATCCGTTCCGTAGATCCTTGCGTCCAGGTCGACCTCGACGAGCGTACTCACTGTGAAGGGCACCAGAAGCTCTTCCGGGCCGAGTCGATTCTTGACCACGGCGCCCTTGCCTTGCTTGGCGATTTTCGTGACTACGCCATGCCATGAGCGCATCCTGTTGCTCCTGTGGGAGTCCTGGTAGGAACGGCATCCGAGCATGCAGAACTATAGACGTGAAACGGCCAGCCCCGAGGAACTATCCGCCGATCGACCCTTCATCTGACCCCGGCCTTGGGTGCCATTCCCGGCCGGACAGGATCGGTTGCTCTGGTCTCTGTGGCGAGGGAGAGGCGCTGCTCGGCGGAGCGGGTGGCGGCGAGGCAGGTCTGAAAGCAAAAAGCCCGCACAAGGCGGGCTTCTGGAATCCGGCGGCCTCTAACCTGCATTGTAAGGTGATGATAAATAAGTATTTACTGTTATGATTTTTTTCTGGCATACACAGAGGCATACACGATGCGCGCTGCTGGGCCATTTATGCGTCTCGATTGATCAATATGTGACCAACCTTTTTGCCGGCCGAGCTGAGTGAATTCGTGAGGTAATGCAAGGATTGCGGCGAGGTGCTATAGCTAGTGCGAGAGCAGAAGTGGCAATGAGTACTGTATTTTTGTACAGTATGCGTGATCTGTAGGTTGCCTCCTTTGGTCTGGCTTAGCCTGAACTGATTGCTGGCGAGCTTGACTAAATTTTGAGCAGCCCCATAATCCGCCACCATTTGCTACACCGCCTAAGGGATAGGCAAGAGAGGTTTGACGTGATCTTCAGTGAACAGAAAGTGGCTCACATGGCAGCTTTCTTTTTGGCGAGTGCCGAAGGGCCGCTGCCTCATCTCACGCTGATCAAACTGCTGTACCTGGCAGACCGAGAGTCGATGGCTCGTTTCGACGTTCCCATGTCGGACGATCGAGCTGTTTCCATGCCCCATGGGCCTGTCCTTTCCTCGACGCTAGACCTCATCAAGGGGCGTTTGCGCTCTGAGGTTTGGAGCGCTTGGATTTCTCCGTTGGTGGATCACGAGGTCCGTCTGGTCCATGACGTGGAGAATTGGGACGATCTGGATGAGTTGAGCCGATCGGATCGCAGCATTTTGGAATCGGTCTGGCAAGAGTTTGGCCACATGACCAAGTACCAATTGCGGGACTACACCCACCATCACATTGGTGAGTGGCACGACCCCCACGGCTCTTCCAGGGACATTGATCCAAAGGATACTTTCATGGCGCTTGGTCAAAGCGAGGAGCTGGCGGAGATCAAGGCGCGCGATCTTGCTGAGCGCCGTCGGCACGGTAGGAAGCTGTCTGAGTTCATTTGATGCCAGGGAACGTATTTCAGAAGGGAACTCTGCTAATCCCCACCGGGGGTGCGAATCACCTGCACTTCGTGATGAATGACCCCGTGTACTGCCCGGTTCTTGGGTATGACGCGGTGTTGCTTGTCAACATCTCGACTGTCTATCCAGATAAGTATTTCGATCAGTCATGCATTCTAAAGAAGGGTTGTCATCCCTTTGTTCTGCGCGACAGCTGGGTCGTATACCGCGAGGCAGGCCCTTTCAACCTTGCACGGCTTGAGCAAGGGGTAGCGCAGAAGTCCATCAAGACGCATCAGCCCATCAACGCAGGCGATTTCACTCGGATTCGGGCAGGCTTCGACATCTCGCCCGACGTCAAAATCAAAGTTGAGCGGTTCATGAGGCAGCACAAGATTTAGTGCACCTGCCGCGCGGGTCTGAGGTTCGACCCCTCTCCGGGACACCAGCATTTCCGCAGCGTCCAGCCGTTCTGGCTAATTTCCCTATCTGCGCTTACCAGCACGCTACCAGCAGCAGGCAATTACGGCACCTTGTTGGTCTTCCACGGGATGCGGTTGACCTGCCCCCAGTTTTAGTACCGCTGCCTAGTTAGTAAGCCCTGGGGTTGATATTAATTTTTCCTGCTTCAGCTGCTGCTGGCGAGTTCGCCAACTTGCAGCAAATTCTGCCGGGGTGAGATTGCCAATCGCGCTGTGCGGTCGGTGTTCGTTGTAATCCCGCCGCCAGGCCGCGATGCGGATTCTCGCTTCGGCCAGCGAATAGAACCAGTGCTCACTGAGGCATTCGTCCCGGAACTTACCGTTGAACGACTTGATGAAGGCATTCTGCGTGGGCTTACCAGGCTGAATCAGCTTCAGCTTGATGTCGCGCTGATAGGCCCATTGATCGAGTGCCTTGCCGGTGAACTCGGGCCCTTGGTCGGTGCGGCTCGCTTTCGGGTAGCCGCGAAACCGCGCCATCTCGTCCAGCGCCCGTGTGACGCGAAAGCCGCTGATACCGTGCTCCACCAGGATGCCGACCGACTCCTTGGTGAAGTCATCGACCACCGTCAGGCATTTGATCCGCCGCCCGGTGCTCAGTGCATCGAAGACGAAGTCCATCGACCAGACCTGGTTTGGTGCGCTCGGCAAACTCAGACGTTCGCGCTCCACCGCGACGCCATGGCGGCGGCGCCGCCGTTTCACCATCAAGCCGGCAGCGCGGTACAGGCGATAGATCCGCTTGTGGTTGACCTGCACGCCAGCACGCCGCAGCAGGATGTGCAGGCGGCGATAGCCAAAGCGCCGGCGCTCTTGGGCCAGTTCCACCAGTTGGGCTTGCAGCTCGGTGTTTTGCACACTGGCTCGCGGCTGGTAGCGCAACACCGAGCGGGACAGCCCGATCAACTGACAGGCACGACGCTCGGAGATGCCAGTTCGCGCCTGCATCTCCTGCACCGCCTCCCGCCGTGCTGTCGGGCTTACCCTTTTCCCCGGGCGACCACTTTCAGCGACTCGATGTCGAGGTGGGCCTCGGCGAGCAACTTCTTCAATCGGCTGTTTTCCAGTTCAAGATCCTTCAACCGTTTGGCGTCCGCCACGGTCATACCGCCAAACTTGGCCCGCCAGGTGTAGAACGAGGCATCACTGAAGCCGTGTCGGCGACACAGTTCCTTCACCGGCACACCGGCCTCCGCCTGCTTGAGGAAGTCGAGAGTCTGCTCTTCGGTAAAACGCTTTTTCACTGCCGTCTCCTGCTCGGAAAACGGACTCTACTAAGTTTGACGTGGTACTGAAATCGGGGGGCAGGTCACCTGTCCTTGTCATCTGACGAAAACTCCATCTGGCGCGGGACACCATCGACCTACAAATCGTCCTGCCAGTCGGTGCTGGGTTTGAGGCTGCTCAGGAACTCTTCCAGGGCATAGTCTTCGCCGGGCGGCAACCGGGTCGTGAGCCGACTGGCGGGCGCCACCGGGTCGGCCGATGGCGGCGGACCGTCGCCGCTGGCGGTCTGCGGCAGCAGGTCGACGCCGAACGGGTCGTGAGCGGGCTTCTTCCCAGGCGTCGGCGAGCTGATGCCGATCAGGGTCGCCTGGTCCTTGCGCCGCAACGGCATCACCATGCTGCTGTCGCCGTTGAGGTAGCTGGCCATGGTCGCCAGGGCGATGCCAACGAAGGGCGAGGCCGCGCCGGTGTCGCCCAGGCGCTGGGTCAGGTCGTAGCTTTCCCGCGAGTCCAGCAAGTCCAGCGAACTCTGCGCGGCGCCCAGCGCCGGGGTGAGTTCGGCCAGCGGCGTGGCGTTCAACCCGCCGTCGTAGAACAGCCGGGCGGGCGCCGGCCTGAGCCCGGCACTGGCCGTCTTCCAGGCAGCGGCCAGTTGTGCGGTGAGAGCTTCGCGCTTGAGCCGTTCGCCGGTATCCGGGCGGGTCAGCGGCACACTCACCGGCCGATGCAGCCTGGCCAGCACCGGCAACGCATCCCACTGCTCCAGAGCCCGCTCGGTCCAGGGCTGGGGAATGAACGGCGTGGGGCGGAACTCCACCGGCGGCTTGCGCCAGCCCCAGCCACGGAACTCGGGGTCGATCCGGTTTTCGTTGACCTTGGTGTAGGGGGCGAACTGGCGTAGCCAGTCGACCCGCTCGGGGCGGCCGACGATCAGGGCGACCATGGTGTCTGTCAAGGTCCCCGGTACACGTGGGCCAGAACCTCCCCCTAATGATTTTAAAGGTACATCCCGACTCGATAAGGAACCGGCCATATTGAAGCCTTCGTTGGCGTACACCAACACTGCTGGCAAGTCTGGGTTGCGTTCGAACAAACTGAACAACGCCTCCAGTACTCCTTCAGGCGTATCGTTACAGATAATGCCATCCTGCAAATTGGCAATCCGATGCCAATGCAGTCCAGCCGGAACACGGAGATCATTGACTTTTACTGACAGGCTTTCCCGCGTCTCCTCCGGAGTGAAGCGTAGGTTAGGAGTGCTCGGATCCCAACTACGCACCACCGTCACCGTTGGTATCGGCCATTTCTCCAGAAAGTTTTTCAGCCCCAGTTCCAGGGCGTCCGCTTGGCGCTTTTCATACGCCATATCCTTGTCATCCGCAGACGTCGGATACTTCTTCGGGTCCATCGGCAGGATGCTGCCGACATGCAAGGCCTCGGCCTGCACCGCATTCTGCTCCTGCAAGGCCTTCCATACCTGGCCCTGGCGAAACACATCCAGGCTCATGCCTATGCTGAGCACATCCAGGGTTTCCAGGCGCGGCGAAGTTTTCGGAGCGTGATAAGCATCAGCGGACATGGCGGCCTCCTTGGCCGGGGTGTAAGCGGTAACGGACGTCGCTGGATTAACGAAACAACGCATCGAAGACAAAAGTGACTCGGCGGCATACCCAGCAGAACTGCTCAAAAGCAAACCGACGAGAGAGAGTGTTGAGAACGTCAAACGCATCAGCTCGCTCCTCCAAAACGCACCGGCCGGCTGTAATAGCGGTCTTCGATGGTTTGTGTCGCCACCAAGGAAGGCAGGCTGTCTCCTACTGTCACAGGGAGTTTGCCACTCTTGCGGTAGACTACAGTGGCGTCTATTAGCTCGCTATTTTTAGGCTCTTCCGCGTGATACAACGCTTGCACCTCTTCGCTCGGAATATGTATTTCGTCATTTGCTTGGCCATTTAGCCCCTTGTCCTTAGCCTTCCAATCCAACCGCCAATCCGCCACTCGACACAGATACTGATAGAAAACCACATCATCCACGCTGTCCCCGGCCCCGATGGCCAGGTCATAGGCCAGTACCCGCCGGTTATGCTCCGGGTTGTTGGGTATGGCCGAGTGGAACGACAAGGGCTCCAGATGGCCCTCCGCCGTCTGCAGGCGCAGCCGGGCCTCGTAGGGAGTTTCCGCGCGGGTGACCAGAACCATGCCGGTGCCCAGTTCACGAGCGGAAAACACATGGGTCTGCCGGGCCAGTTCCTTGCCTTCGTTCAACGCCCTCTCCACGCTGCGCGTGTCGCGCCCGTAGCGGTACGCCAGCGCGGTGTCCACCTGTTGCGCGACGGCATGCCCGCTGTCCTTTTCCTTCCAGCCGCCGTTGCTTACGCCGATGGCGGCGTCGATCGGATCGAGGGTATCGCGCACCTGATAGACGCCGCTGGCGGAGTTCTCTCCCGGCGCCGTGACGGTTCCGTCGAAATCGAATCGCGCTTCCGTCGGCAACGGCAGACGCGGCGCGGTCAGCAGCACGCTGTCGCCCTGGTCGAAGTTCGCCCGGCCGAATCTGTCCTTGCCGCCCAGCCCGGTGTCTTCCCAGGTCTTCTCGCCGGCCAGCAGAAGAGGGTAGACATGGGGAGGGGCGTGCCCGCCGATCTTTTCCTTCTCGCCATTGCGCTTGCGTACGGTGAAGATGCGCTGGTGAAAACCCTGCGGCAGCCCGGTCCTTCCCGGGAGCCCCTTGACCTGCTCAGCAATGCCGCGCCAGCCGATACCCTGGACGTTGGCAAGTCCCACCGTCTGGTCCTGGGGCGTGAAATACAGGTAGACACTGCCGCGATTGTCGCGCTCATCGAAGCTGAGCCGTTCCCCGTCGATGGTCGTCTGGCAGCCCAGGCCACCCACCCAGCCGGGACCGCCTATCGCGCCGTAGCCTTGGCAGTTGCGCAACGCGACGCTGCTCAGCGCGGGGACCGGATGGCGCCGGCCGCAGATGAACTCGAGGATGCCTTTGAGCGTGGCCAGCCGCGCCTCTCTGGTCTGCTGGCTGCTCCAGCCCTGGAGCTTCTCGTTGAGGGGTTCGAACAGGCCGTAGGGTGAGTTGAGCATGATCACCCCGTCCGCCGGCGCCACGCCGTCATCCTTGAGGAAGGCATGTGCCAGCAGGGTCAACAGGGTGCCCTGGCTGTGCCCGACGACATTGATGGTGTCGTCCGGGTAACGCTTGCGGATGATCTTGATCAACATGGCCAGGCGCATGGCCGCAAGGACCATGTACTTGCGCCCTGCCGCCGAAAACAGCGGATGGGTCATGGTGCCGCCGAACCAGTCCAGCGAGATGAAACCGAACAGCTTGCCGTTGAAACCCTGGCCCCACATGTCCGGCAGGTTGGTGGTGGCATTGACGAACTGCCCGCCTTCCTTGGTGCCGGACTTGTCCAGCCGGTTGCCGTTGCGGTCCAGCCATTCGCCGTGGGCCGCGGTCTTGTTGATGTATTGCTCTTCCTCGCGGAAGCCCCAGTAGAAAGGTACGACTACGCTGCGTACGGCGGCCCCGCCGGCGCCACTGGCGAACTTGCGCCGGTAGTAGACGGCGTCGGGGTTCTCCGCCTTGCCTTCGTCGTCCGCCGGCAGGCTGTAGCCCGCCGGCGTCAGGTAGCCGGGATTGGCCTGCCCGCCGGGCAAGGTCGGCGGCATGTCCAGGCGTTCGTTGAGCCCCTGGCAGAGCCCTCGCTCGATCCGTTCGTAGCAACCCGCGAGATCGTTGACGCCATGCACCACGATGGTCACGCAAGGCTTGGGCGGAGGCGGCACCAGGTGCACGTCGCCGCCCTTGGGCAAGGTGATGGACTGGGCAGAGACGATCGTCCTCGACCGAACCCTATCGTTCATGGCTTCTCTCCTTGCCGCTCCTCGGCGTTGCGTCGTGCCAGGCAGGTCGCTTCGTCGAGCAGCATCCAGTTGCCAGGTTCGCCGGCCAGGCAGAATTCGACGGCAATGCTGGAAACCGTTTGCCGGTGCCGACGGCTACGCTCGTTGAAATGAATGAATGCGTTGTAGCTCCCATCTGGCTGCAAGCGCTCCGGCCGGCGCAGGAGCACGCTGGAGCCGGGATAGTCGCCGAAGACCTCGATCTCCCCGGCACGCCACCCGGGCGGGAGCTCGATCCGCCACAGCGTTTCCTGGCAATGGCTGCCGACCCGCCGACATACCGAAACACGGGTGATCTCGACGTCGTTGGTTTCCGCCAGCAAGGGGCGTAGATCCAGGGTCACGCGCCCGGAGCCGGCGTGCACCGGGATCTGCGGTGGCAGTTTGGAAACGGCCAGGGCCTGGACGCTTCCCAGGCCGAACAGGCAGGCAATGAGCAAGGTCTTGCATTTCATTGGTCAGTATCCCGTTGGGAAGTTTTTCAGTACGCCAGCGAACCTGCTGTTCGCAGAGGCTTCCCCGAACTCGTTCTTCTCGAGGAAATAATCTCGAACGATGTCTCCCTGCTGTTCGATGTTGTAGTCCTTCAACGTCTTTCCCGGCTCCAACCGGTAGGCGTACTGGTCGCCTAGGAGAAACTGCCTGGCTTGCTGGTAGGCCCCCACCAGAAGGACGTTGACGCCATGCTGGTGCTGCCAGACATGGGTCATTTCGTGGATGAACAGGCCCTGGCGCTGCAGGCTCTCCAGGCTCCAGTCCGCCACGCCGCGCAACTCCTCGCCGAAGTAGATGTGGCCGTTCGGCGCCATCACGTAGTCCTTGCCCTGCCAGGGGACATAGTCCTCGTCGCGCAGGCGGACCGTGGAATAGTCGATGGAGTCGCCGAATACGTCTTTCGCCAGGCTGATTTCCCCTTCGCTGAGAGCACGTCCGGCCTCGGCGTCGGGGCCACTCAGGAGCTTGCCGACTGCAACCGCCGCGCCAACCGCCGCTGCTATCCCGGCAACTGCGGAGGCGGGCGATCTCGTGTGTTTCATATCGACCTTGGCGATGTTCATCGCATCCTTCTGCAGCAGCTGGGTGGCGCCTTCGGCGTCGGTGACGCCCTCGATGACCTCGCCGTTGGCCATGGTGATGGTATAGGGCACGTTGGGCATGGCCGTCTGCCCGTCCAGTTGCTTGAGGACGAACCGCCGCTGCGTCTCGCCCACCTCGAACTGCGGCAGCTCGGCTTCCAGGCTGGCCGCGCCGACATGACTGTGCTTCGCCGCCTTGACCACGAAGTTGCCGGGCATGCCCAGCTCGATGTTGCCGCCCTTGAGGGT
>OIFK01000015.1_pt1 | contig 245207 bp, 248 predicted proteins | sample 1582071 | NCBI WGS metagenome assembly OIFK01 (sample SAMN07501052, study PRJEB24779) | human gut metagenome | isolation source: stool | host: human infant | place: USA: Pittsburgh, PA | reverse complement strand
TATAGCACTCTTACCGAATCATCATCAGGTATAATATTTTCGAAACTTATTGGGAAACCTATTTGGTGAATAGGTATAATATTGTTTTTTTTCATATTAATATTATACGAAAAGAAGAGAATTCAAATTCATGAATTCTCTTCTTTCTTTTTATCCGATTGTATCAAATTTATTTTGATACAGCCCCTTTTACATTAAGCTTTTCTCTTTTTGAAATTATATATTAAGATAACTCCACCTGAAAGTACTAATAAAGCAATAAAAATATTTCTTAATAAATTATCACTTGTTTCTACTTCATTAGATGATGCATCTTCTTTATTATTAGAATCATCATTTGAATCACCATTTTCTAAAGATTCATTAGACTCTTCATTACTATCAGTAGAGTTTTCCTCTTTATCCTGATTATAATCATTTTCTGGCTTTTCTTCACCTTGGCCTAAATTATTATCATTACCTGGCTTTTCTCCGTCTTGTCCTGAATTACTATCATTACCTGGTTTTTCTTCATCTTGCCCTAAATTATTATCATTATCTGGTACATTAGATGCCTTAATAAATTTAAACTCTTCATTACTGTTTGATGGTAAATTATTCATTTCACCATCTTTATTTTTATCAGAATAGATAAATTTAAATTTGCCCTTACCATTTATATTATAGTTAGCATTCATTTCACCTTTAACTTTAATAGATGCCACCTTAAGATTACTGTATTCAACTAAGTTTTTGCTTGACGTAACATAGATATCCACTACGTTTTCTACACTATCATACTTATAATTTTTAACTACGCTTTTATCACTTAAAGTATCACTCCATGTTAAAGAATCAAGAGTTACATCTCCTTCTATCTTTAAACTAATGCTAAAGGATTTAACTTCATAATTTATTTTATCAACGGATATTTCTACAGTGTTTGCTTTTTCTTCTACTCTTTTTATATTTGTTTCCACTGATGCAGAAGTTATTTTATATGGCATAACTATCATCATAGCAGACAACATAAAAAGCCCAACTACTTTTTTTATGTTTTTCATAGTATCCTCCTATATAAAGCTTTATTTATCTCATGTTTTCTGGAATTATTCCACCTTCAAATTTTATTTCAGGTAATACCTCAGGTATATTTACATATAAAGTATCACTTACTAATCTTTGACCTTCTAGAGTTTCAGCATCATTTACTCTATATAATTCAGCTCTTATTTCCTTTGGTAATGTATTTAGCTTGTCTGGAGTTAAGTAGAATATCCATGTTCCACTACTTATTTCTCCAAGGTGTCCATTTTCAGGTACTTCTGCAAGAAGAATTTGTTCACCTTCAATTACATTATCCTTCTTATCTCTTAAAAGAACTGCATTAAATGCTGGGTTTCCTCTGTATTCTCCTGTAAATACAATTGATCCCTTTGGAATAACATCTCCTTCATTCTTTCCATAAATAAAGTCTTCAGAAAGGGTACCTACACCAGATTCCTTTAAATCAACATTATCTCCAGGAGGTGCAATAATATCAAGTTCTGCTATTGATATTCCACTAGCCTTTGGAGCAACAATTTTTACATATGATGCTTCATATGACCATAATTGTTTACCACCTGTAGAATCTTCTTCATTAAAGTATATAGTTTCTGAATTCTTATCTACACTTAAATCAAATTTACCACTATTAGCTAAAGTCCAATTTTCTTTGTCCTTACTTACAAATACTTGATAATCTGAAATTGTATTATTTGATAAATCTCCATCTTCAATACCAGCTGTATATCTTAATCCAACAATATTTTGAACTTCATTTAAATTCACAATTACATATGGATCTTGATTATTAGTTCTATCACCCTTAAAGATTGTATTATTTTTATTATCTTTAATCTTATTTATAGCTGGGTTATCTACTGGTCCTGTTGTGTTATTTTCGTCATTAACATCTTCACTTGATGATGTATTAGTTTCAACTTCCCATAAGTTTTTAGTTAAACTTCCATCATGTGATACCTTTATTGGATCAAGAGTTAATTTTTCTGTTTTATTTAAATGATAATCATAAGCTACTACTTCATATGTAAATACTCTATTATTAGCTGAAACATAATCAGTAAAGTTAGAATCAGTAGTAAAGCCTATTACTTTTCCATTTCTATAAATTTCATATCCTAATATTTTATCTGAGTCCTTATTAGTTCCAAGTGTTAATTCTACACTCTTTGACTTAGTGCTATCATCATATGATAATGAAGCTTCTACACTTGTATCCTTTGACATTGATTGAACTCCTGCAAGGATTTGTCTTCTTCCATTGTCATTAAGATATTGAATCTTTCTACCTTCTTTTTCATATCCCTTTTCAGCCATGTAAGCTATATTTTCTTCTGAAGGAACTATTCCCCATGACTTAAAGAAATCAGTTAAGTCTTTTTGAACTACATCTGATGCATATCTTACAATCTTTTGTTCATAAGATAACTTTGAATCCTCTGCAGAAGCTTCTCTAGCTCTTTTAGATAATCTTGCATAGAAGGAATCATTAGTTAAATCATTATCTCTATCAGTTATAAGCATTACTGATGTTGGATTTTCATCATAAGCTAAATGTAACTGCCAGAACATTCCTAGTTGAGTAAATACATTTCCAGGTAAGCCTATTGTTTCAGATGTTACCTTTTCATATATTTCTGTATACTTATCTGAATTTTCTAATCTTGAAGGTGCTTTATCATCTAATGTTTGAGCAAGTAATGCAATAACGTTATTAGTTACCTCTGCTTTACCTAGTCCATTCATTTCAGTTACGTGTCCTATTTCATGGGCAATTCCCCATCCAAATAATGATCCTGACTCTTTAACAGTTCCATCTTCATTAAATGTATATGGCTTTCCATTAACTAATCCACTTGCTGAACCATATTCAATTCCAACATGGTGACCAGATGCATACATAAATGCTCCTGCAAACATTCTTTGATATTTAATATTAACTCTACTTCTTGGTTGTAAATGCTTCTTCTCTGATGCATCTAAAGTTCCATCATTATTAAAATCAGGGTTTTCACTTACACCTCTTTGAGCATACATTAACTCCATTATTTGTTCTAGAGCTTGAAGGCTATCATATAGTCTATCAACTTGTTCATCTTCTGTAGCAAGACCTGATGTTATACCATTTAAAATAGCTGAAGCAGGTAAATTTAAAGTAGCCTTAGTTGTTTCTATATCAGTAGTATTTACAATGCTTGTCTTTTCATCATATTTGTAATTATTATTTGACTTATTTGCAAAGAACTTTGGATACTCATCCTTCATAGTATCAACATAATCCTTTAAGCTTCTTATATATTCTCTGATACTTTCCTTAACTTCTCCTTCTTTGCTGCTATCATTTATGTCTCCATAAACATTTAAGTGAGGAATTTCCTTAGCTCCACTTACTCTTATTTTTATTTCTTTATTAGAAGGGTTTCCATTTGGGTATCTAACGTATATACTTCCTCCCTTTTCTACATCTAAATTATGTATCTCAGGCACTTGTAGTACATTCTTACCCTTTTGAAGTTTTACTGTCTTAATAAACTTTCCACTTTCTCCATAATGTTGAGTAAATGCAAGTTCAGGTAATACATTTCCTTCTGTACCAACATAAACAACAATTTCTTCCCCAGCTTTTGCTGTGTATCCTAAAGCTTGATAGTCATTTGAAAGCCCTAAATTATTACCACTATTGCTTATATTTTGATTTACTGTAAATGTATTTTTACTTATATTTTTATCATTAAGTATATCTTCTGCAAGTTTAAGCTCATCTAATATAATAGATTGATTTGGATGATACTCACCACTTACTACATCACTAGTGTTAGCTCTTTCTCTTAGTTCATTAATCTTATCATGAGTTACATTATCATTTAATTCTATTAATAAATCATCCTTAAATAAATTTCTTACATCATCCTCAATAGAATCATAATGATAGAATTTCATTTCTGAAACTGTTAGTATTCCTCCACCATATACGCTTAAGTTTAATTGAACCTTCTTTGCCTTAATAGCTTCTGGTAATTTCACTACATAATATGGCTTTCCATTACTAACCTTTTTATTTACCCTTATATCTTCATTTTCTATTTGATGAACATTTCCTTCATTATCCCAATATCTAAGTACATAATTGTAAAACTCTCTAGTATGCTTATCAAATCTTGGAGAAAACATTATAGTATCCATTGCATATGTATCATCAAATTCAACTATTGGAGCTGATTTACTATACATTGAACTATCCCAGTCATTATGTACCCATGCAGATGTAAAGTCTCCATCTACTATTGCAAACTTATTTTCATCAGTTACTTCATTACCATCTATTCCACCTCTAGGATATGTTACATCTACAATGTGATTAGTAACCTCTCCTACTTCATTAACTGTATTTAAAAGCTTATAGTTTGGTATCTCTGGAGCTATTAAAGAAAGTGTAGTTCCTGTATACATTTTTGATTTACTACTTTCACCAAAGCTATTATATGAAGTTAAGTAAACCTCATAAGTAACATTATCTTCAAGACCAGTTAATACAGTAGAAACACCAGTTATGTTAGAAACCTTATTAAAGTTCTCTTCTCCCTTAGCTCTATAGAACAGATTATATCCTTCTGCCCCCTTCATCTTCTTCCAAGATATGCTAAGTTGTCTGTATTCACCAACAATATTTATATTTTCTGGAGCATCTGGAGCTTTTTTAGGCGCTGGAGTGGCTTTTACTGTTTCTGACCATTCACCTTTCCATGTCTCACCACTGTAGCTTCTTACTCTTATTTCATACTCTTCAAAGTTTTCAAGTTCTGATAATTCTATTGAATTTCCTCCAACCTTAGTTAACTTTTCTGATGTATCTTTACCAGTATTAGTTTTATAAGAAACTTCATATCCATCGATATTTACTTGTTCTGACCATTTTAATTTAACTGTTTCATCATCAGTTTCCACTTCTAAAATTGTAGGTGCTGTACTTTCTGCCTTTGGAACTTCTTGATATACATCATTTAAAAATTCAACCTTACCTATTTGAGCAAGATTATTATTAGTTGGATCTGTAGCATTAACCTTAATAGTAATCTTTTTAACTGCAACTTGCTTTTCTAAATTAATTACTACCTTATCTGATACTGGATTTTCAGCTGTTCTAGCAAGTCTTGCGTTATTATTAATCTTTTGCTTAATAACTCTACCATCTTCAGTTTCAACTAATATAGTACCTTCTGTAATTCCTTTAACATCAACAACTACTTCTTCTGCCTTTATTTTAGGAACCTCAATAGAGAATTTTCCAACTACTTTTTCACCATCTTCATCTACTTCTGGAGTACTACTTGGCTCAATTGTAATTCCTTCCTCAGAATCCTCAAAAAGATCCTTTACTTCACCATGAACTACACCAACCTTTTCCTCTTCAAGGATTACAACCTCTGATGGATCAATTATTGCAGAAGTATCGTATATACTTTCCTTCTTATCTTCATTGTTCTTATTTATAGCTTCATGAACAATGGCTAAATCTGCAATATCAACTACTCCGTCTCTGTTTAAATCATATAATAGGTTGCTTGTCCCTATATTCTCTAAAATTGATTTATAATCTTTCTCTGTAGTAACCTTATCTCCATCTACATCCACTACTAAAGAAACATCTCTATCGTTTCCTATATAAATTCTCTTTGAATAATCATTTATTTCAACTTTTTCTTTTAATACTATTGGAGCAAAACCTTCCCCATTAATTTCTAAAGTATATTTTCCCTTTGGAAGATTGTTAATAATAGCATTGTAATAATACACATCACTATCATTAGTTTCCTCTAAATAATAATCTAATGCTGATGTTTTATAGCTTATATTTCCAGCATACTGTTCTTCAGCATTATTTCCAACAGGAACCTTAAGTACCTCTTTATCCCCTAATTTTAAACTTAAATTTAATTTAGTTTCTTCTGTTTTTCTAAGTTTTAATGGCACATCAAACTTTAATCTTACTTCTAATGTCCCTTGTAAACTGCTATTTATGCTTACATTGCTACTTTTTGTTGTTGCGTAAACAGATACTGCTTGAGTTGATATAATTTCAGTTGCCATTACAGTAGCAATTAAAATAGCTAAAGCCTTTCTTTTCACCAAATTTTCCTCCAATCGTTATAATGTAGAATAAAAAAACTACCCACTAAAGGATAGCTGCCATAGAATTTCATATTTTATTAAATACTACTTATTATGAAATCAAAGAATATACTTCTTTAGCAACTGGCTAGCATAGTTATTAAACCTTAGCTCCTTTAGCTTTGCGTCTTTAGATTTCTCTAAATTTGCCAATATATATAGTTTTCACGTATATTCTACTATAATTTTCTACAATTAGAAATAGTTTTTTTAAATTTTATTAACAAATACTTCTTATTATCTAAAAAGCATTCACTATTCTCATACTAAAATGTAATAAACTACAAAAAGGGCTTAGATTTTATTCTAGGCCCCTTTCTTAAATTCTTATTCAGATACTATTTTACTTCCTACATACTCTTCTTTATAAAGTGTGCATCCATTCTTTTTAACCTTAATATCTCTATACTTTACTTTTCCACATTCATCTACATAATCAGTAATAAAAATATCATTATTGTTTACATAGTATCTATTGTGATAATGATTAACCCTTATATTTTTCTTTTCCCCTTGAATATCTATATAGAAATCCTCTTTTACATCCTCTTTCTTTAATTCTTCATACTCCATAGAAATTTCCTTTCTTATATAAATTAAGCTCAAATTAATTCAAAGAATTAAATTGAGCATATGCCTATAGTTATTTAATTTTCATAGAAGAGGAGAAGATATTCTCCTCTACAAAATAATCCTTCTGTTTAGCACCAACAGTCATAATCCTTTTCGTTCTTCTCTTCTTTGCAATCACACCAGTAGCTATGACCACAATCTTCATCTTTCTTTTCCCATTCAGATACATCAATATATTTCTTAGATTCTTTCTTACATTCGTTCTTGCATTCTTTTTTGCATTCTTTTTTGCATTCTTTCTTGCATTCCTCACACTTTGGTTCGTGACACTTAGGTTCATGGCACTTAGGTTCTTTCCATTCACATTTCTTTTCTTCAATAGTAGAGCATCCTAAATACTTAGTTCCTAAATCTATTGTTTCTACCTTGTGATGAACTCTGTTACAGTCCTCAACATAATTCTTAACAAAGTGACAATCAGTTACCATAATATCATTGAATCTTGTAAAGTGGTTGTTATGGTAATGCTTGTTTACGATAGCTTCTTTTTTTCCACACACTTCATATTCTTTATCATAGCACTTTGTAGTACCCTCTTTTACCTTAACTTCACACTTTTCTTCACATTTATCTTCAGGTTTATTGTTATATTCATAATCTTCTTTGTACATTCTTATATCCTCCAAAAACAAATTTTAATTATAGTTTATATTATGTATAATTCACATAATATGTGATATATTTCTACTAAGTTTTTATTTTATCTTTGAAGTTATTATGTATCCCCCTTTATTATCCTTAGATATCTCTATGTTTTTGTACTCTTTTGGAATATCTAAAGAATTATTATGAGAGGATTGATATGAAATTATATATTCACCACATTTATATGACTTATCTTTTTCATAAAGATGGTAATATTCTTCTAGGGTTAGTCTATTATTATAAATAATATTAGAATGAGGCAATCCAACATATCTTATATGCCAAGGTTCATAATTAAAGCCTGTCTTGCTCTTTCCTAAAAAAGGATACCTTATTATAAAACCATATTTGTGTGCATTACTATTAACCCACTTACCTACTTGTGATTTTATAAAGTTCTTCTGTGCTAGTGTATGTACGTATAAATCTAAAGCCAGTCCAGTCTCATGCTCACTATACCCAACCTTTGCTGCAAGAGAACTATCCTCCTTATATAAATCTTCTTGTTCGTTTTTATCTCTATATGTAGACATAATTAAGAGCTTGTCCTCAGTATACTCTTTTGAAGCCTTAAGTAAGGATTCTAATGGCTCTACCACTTCTCTATTTATTAAAAAACCTGTATCTCTAAATTCTACCAAGTTCAAATTATTATTATAATCTAGCTTATTATCATTATTTACAAGCCACATATTATTTGTATATTTTATATTATTATATTTTCCTTCTTCTATATCTGATAAATCTACCTTCTGTGTTCCAATATCAACTTCTTCTAATGTAATACTTTCTCTTTTATCAAATAAAGTCATAATTCCATATTTAATATCAGGTCTTTTTATAGCTATATAAACTCCTATAATAAGTATTATTGCTAGTGTTATCGATATTATATATTTAATTTTTTTCATATAAACCTCCCATAAATTAACTACTATTTAACTTTATCAATAAGTTCTTATTATTAATTTATGGAAACTTATATTAATCTTAGCAATATCTTAGGATTTTCTTAAAATTTTTAGTTAAAAAAGACGGAGTGGATATTTATTTTTCGCGTTCCGTGGCAAGCTCTAAGTCACATAAAAATAAATATCTATTCCCTTAGCACTTAAGATAAGGAAATTATAAAATTATTATCATTGATTATATCTTTTAATATAAAAATGTAATAACCCCCTTAATTTATAACTAATTAGATTTTTATATTTTCTAGACAATAAAAAAAGACACCTCTAATCAGTTTTTAACAACCAATTAGTTGATGTCTTTATTAATCATATAAATTTATATTTATTGCTATGACATTATAAAGGTTATATTCCTTTAAAACTTGTCATAGAGCTATTAGCTTACTTTATTTTTAAGTCTTAACTTGTCAGCTATTATAGCGATAAATTCTGAATTGGTAGGTTTTCCCTTTTCATTATGAACAGTGTAACCAAATAACTTATTTATAGCATCAACTTGTCCTCTACCCCAAGCTACTTCAATAGCATGTCTTATAGCTCTTTCAACTCTTGAAGCAGTTGTATTATACTTCTTAGCTATTGATGGGTATAATTCCTTAGTAACAGCTGATAATAATTCCATATCGTTAACAACCATAGTGATTGCTTCTCTTAAATACATATATCCTTTAATGTGTGCTGGTACACCTATTTCATGAATTATGCTTGTAATTTCAGTTTCAAGATCAATAGGTCCTCTGCTAGTTGCAGCAGCTTCTCTTTCAACAACTTGAGTTGAAACAGATCTTCTCTTAGTTTCAACATCTTGTGTGTTAAACATCTCTCTTATTCTCTTTGTAAATATATCCATATCAAATGGCTTTACAACATAATAATCAGCACCTAAAGTTATTGCTTGTTGAGTAATCTTATCTTGTCCAACTGCAGATAATACGATTACTCTTGGCATTTTATCTAAATCCATTCCATTTAATTTTTCTAAAACTCCTAATCCATCAAGGTGTGGCATTATAATATCTAAAACTACTAAATCAGGTTGCTTTTGTTGAATTAACTCCAACGCTTCCCTACCATCTTTCGCTATGCCTGTTACCACTATATCCTTTTGGTTTAATAAATAATCATTAAGTATGCTGCAGAATTCTTTGTTATCGTCAGCGATTAATACTGATATTTTTGAATCTTCCATGCTTTTCTCCCCTTTATCCATTTTTTACCAATGTAATTATTATTTCGCCATTTATTTATTAATTCCTTCTTTCAACAAGAAAGTTTTCACTAAGACTTTATAATTGCATTATCTATAATATAAATTCGACATTGCTTAAAAAATTCCTTTTTAACTATAAAATGTATTATCTAAATTATAAGATTTTTTAATCTTAGTATATATGGTTTATTAATATTACTTTAGTATATAATATTCTTCTTTGTTTTTAAATATTATAATTATATCTTCCACTATTTGTAAATTATACACCATATTTGCATCTTCGTAAATACTTTTATCTAAAATAAATAATTCATTTTTACAATTATTGGTAATTATTTCTGTTCTTTACTTCCTATTTACACTTTATTAACAGGATTTCGTCAAAAAACTAAGGATATCTAATAATTTAGATATCCTTAGTATTTTACTTCAAAATCCCTGCATCTTCAAGCATCCAATCGATGTAAATTCCATAACCTACATCTGGTTTATTTATTAATACATGGGTAACAGCTCCAACTAACTTACCATTTTGTATTATTGGACTTCCACTCATACCTTGAACAATGCCTCCAGTTTTACTTAATAAAGTTTCATCAGTAACCTTTATTAGCATACTTTTAGGGCCAGGTGAATCTTGTTGAAGCAACTTTACTATTTCTATTTCATATTCTTTAGGTCCCTCTTCATCTATAGTGGTTATTATTGTAGCTTTTCCAAGTTTTATTTCATCTCTGAAAGCCACCTTCATAGGTGATGACCTCATAGGATTACATTCTGCTTTTTTACCTTCTCCAAAAATACCACATTGAGTATTTTTCACTATGCTACCTATTGGTTTGTCATCATTCACAAAAATACCTTTAAGTTCTCCAGGTGCACCCTTTTCACCTTTTCTTACACTTATTATTGATGATTGTAAAAGATCACCTTTCTTTATTGTGAATGGTTTATTTGTATCACCATCAGTTACAGGATGGCCTAGTGCAGCAAACTTTCCTGTTTTTTCATCATAGAAAGTCATTGTACCTACACCTGCTGTTGAATCCCTTACCCAAAGACCTAATTTATATCCACTATTACCTTCCTTAACAAGAGTTACTTCCTTGTTTAAATTTTTGCCATCTCTTAATAGTTCAATATTAATTTTTTCTTTATTAATTGAACTAACCTTTTTTATTAAGTCATGTGATGTTTCTATAGCCTCTCCATCAATTTTTAAAATTACATCTCCTACCTCTATGCCGGCTTCACCTGCAGGGCTAATTTTTCTATCATTAGCTATTGCTATTTCTGAAAACCCTACTACTAAGACTCCTTGAGATGAAAGTCTTACACCAATACAATTACCACCAGGTATAACTTCAATATTTTTTACTTTATGTACTGAAACCTGTTTGATTGGAATTAGTCCAAGTAAATTAACCTTTAACTTTTCTTCTTTATATTCTACTTTATTAAAAGGTCCCACATTTGGAAGTGCCGACATTACTTCCACTTCACTACTTGTATAAAGATGATCTGGAACATCTTTTAGCATAATGCATGTGGACAGAGCCAAAATCAAGATTGGAGTAATTATTACGCTTACTATTTTTAATAGTTTCTTATTCATGTCTATCTCCTCCTTCTCCTCCTTTGCGTCTGTTTTTAAGTTACCCATTGGACATGCATTATATTCTATAGTAACTTTTCTATTATAGACAAAAATTAAATATATAATTTTTAAATATCTCTTTTTGAAAAAAATTGATACCTAGTTACAAGGTTTCGTAAAATTATATTTCTTTTTATGGAAAACAAAAAAAATAAAACCACAAACTCTTGTGATTTTATTTTTACCAATATGTTATAACTTATGTATATTAAAGATTTTTAATTTCATCTTTTTTAGACTCTGCAAACTTTAGCATCTCTTTTACATTTTGTATGGTAGCTTCTGTTACTCCGTTACCACCCATCATTGATGCCACTTGATTTATTTTATCTTCTATAGATAACATTCTAATCCTTGTAAAAGTTTTATCATTTACTACTTCTTTTGAAACAAAATAGTGATGATCTGAAAGTATAGCTATTTGAGGAAGATGTGTTATACATAAAACTTGATGTCCCAAGGATACTTGATACATCTTTTCTCCAACACGTTGTCCAACTGCTCCACTAATTCCAGTATCTATTTCGTCAAAAATTAAAGTTGAAATTTCATCCTTATCAGCAAATACACACTTAAGTGCAAGCATTATTCTTGATAATTCTCCACCTGATAAAACTCTTTCAAGAGGTTTTAAAGGTTCTCCTGGATTTGTAGATATCATAAAGCTAACATCATCAAATCCTCTTTCATTATAACTATCCTCTAAAGTTATTTCTATCTTCATTCTTGATTTATCTAATCCAACATAAGATAGTTCTCTAAGGATCTTTTCTTCTAATGAAGGACTATATTTTTCTCTTATTTCATGTAGCTTTTCACCTACATTTTTCATATCCTTTAAAATGTAGCTTTCTTTTTCTATTAATTCATTTAGTATTTCTTCAGCATTTATTAATTCATCATATTTTTCTTTTAATTTTTCATGATAAGCTAATACTTCTTCTACTGAACCACCATATTTCTTCTTATATGTGTTAATTTCATAGATTCTCTCGTTGATTTTACCAAGTCTAATATCATCATAGACTATTTCATCACCAAGGTCTCTAATATCTCTTGTCGCCTCTTCTAAGCTAAAATAAGCACCTTCTAATAGTTCTCTCTTTTCTTTTAAAGCTTCAAGATGATTTTCTACTGAAGAAACTTCACTTATTACCTTTGAAAGAGATTCTAAAATTGAATTTCCATCTTCTCTTTGGCTTAAAAGTCCATAACTTATTCTAAGAGCATTATTTATTTTTTCTGCATTATTCAAAACATTATACTCTTCTTTTAGTTCTTCCTCTTCACCAATTTTTAATTTACCTTTTTCTATATCTTCAATTTGGAATTTAGTATAGTCAATTAGCTTATCTCTGTCCTCAGCACCTTTAATTTTATTAATTTTTTCTTTAATTTTTGATAGTTCTTCTTTTAAATTTAAAAATTTATTTAAAGGCTCTTCTATATCTTCTCCAATATAATTATCTAAGTATAAAATATGACTACTTCTTTGTAGTAAACTTTGATTTTGATGCTGTCCATGAATATCTAATATCTTTTCTCTTATTCTTTTAAGCTGAGTTATAATTAAACTTCTTCCATTTACTTTTATTATGCTCTTACCAGATAATAAAGTTTCTCTAGATATTATTAGCATATCATCATACTCGATACCTAACTCATCTAGTACATGGTTAACATTTTCATTGTCTATTGAAAAAATTGCTTCAACGAAGGTTCTCTCTTCTCCTGTTCTTATTAGGTCCTTTGAGAACTTTCCACCTAAAACATAATCAATAGCATCAATAAGAATAGATTTACCTGCACCAGTTTCTCCTGATAGTATGTTGAATCCTTCACTAAATTCAACAGTTATTTCTTCAATTAGAGCAAAATTTTTAATGTTTAATCTAATTAACATTCTACCCCACCTTTTTAACCCTTAAGATATTAAATTTCTTATTTTAACTACTAGCTCTTCTGCGCCTTCAGTAGTTCTAAGCATTATAAATATTGTATTTTCACCTGCAATTGTTCCAGCAATCTCATCAAATCCAAAACTATCAATAGCTTCTGCAACTGGAGCTGCACCTGCAGATACAGTCTTTACAACTACCATTTTATCTATGTTTTCAACTGAAGTAGTTAAATTAGCTAAAACACTAGTTAATTTATCTGACATATTATTTTCATGTGTCTTTGGAACAGCATATTTATACTTTCCTGAAGGTCCTTGCATTTTTATAAGCTTTAGGTTTTTGATATCTCTAGATACTGTAGCTTGAGTTACATCAAAACCTTCAGATTTTAACGCTTCTGCTAAATCTTCTTGTGTCTCAATATCTCTTTCAGCTATTATTTCCAAAATCTTTAAATGTCTTTTTGATTTCAAATTTTCTCACCATCTCATTCCTTAGAATTATTCAAGATTTTTGTCCTTAATACTTTAAAATAATCATAATCTTTAAACAAAAGAACTTGAACACTTTTTTCTGCTCTTTCAACCTTTATCTTAGTTCTTTGTTCAACCTTAGTAGCTTTTTGCCCATCTACTGTTAAATAAATTTCTTCTTCCCCATTTTCAGGAATAATCTCAATTTTACTTTCTCCACTTAAAACCATTGTGGGCATACTTTTTGTATGAGGACAAATTGGAGTTAAGGTTATTAAATCAAGATTTGGATAAATAAATGGCCCCCCTGCAGAAAATGAATATGCTGTTGATCCAGTTGGAGTTGCAACAATTAATCCATCACCCTTAAAAGTTGAATAAAGCTTTCCATCTACAAAGACTTGAAACTTTACCATTCTTGAAAGTGTTCCTCTTGCTACAACTACATCATTTAATGCATGTTCTTCAATAACTTCCCCATCTTTTATGGTTTCATACTTAAGAAGCATTCTATCATCAAGATTATATTCATCTTTTTTTAATTTTTCTATTGCTCTATCTATATCTGAAATTTCTGTACTAGATAGAAAACCTAGGTTTCCAATATTAATACCGAACATAGGTAATGAAGTTTTTTTACTAATTTCTCTTGCTACATTTAGGAGTGTGCCATCTCCCCCTAAGACAACAAGCAAATCTAAAGGGGTTTTAAATTCTTCATCTTTAAGCTTAAATGAATTGAAAATTCTTATCTCATCTAAATCGAAATTCATTTCAAACTTCTTTTTAACCATATTTAATATCTCATCATTTTTATCTTTAGTAGGATTTATGGCTATCCCTATTCTTTTCATACTTTCCCCCAAGAAAATTATATTTCAGTATGAGATGCTTCTACAACCTTATCCACATCTTCTCTAACAAAAGTACTTTCTCTTCCCATATCCTTAGTAAAATAAACTAAATATTCTATGTTTCCTTCAGGTCCCTTTATAGGAGAATAACTAACTCCTAATACATTTAGATTATGTTCAAGTAAGTAATCAATAATTCCAAATACTACTTCTTTATGTACTTCAATGTCTCTTACAACACCTTTTTTTCCTACTTTTTCTTTACCTGCTTCAAATTGTGGTTTAATTAAAGCTACAACTTCACCATTATCTTTTAAAAGTTCTACAGTTGCAGGCATTATCTTTTTTAAGGATATAAATGATACGTCTATAGAAGCAAAATCTACAAGTTCCCCTAAGTCTTCAGGTTTAACGTATCTTATGTTTGTTCTTTCCATGCAAACAACTCTTTCATCAGTTCTAAGCTTCCATGCAAACTGACCATATCCAACATCTATAGAAAAGACCTTACTTGCACCATTTTGTAGCATACAATCTGTAAATCCACCTGTTGATGCACCAATATCCATACACACTTTACCTTCTAGTGTAATAGGGAAGTTTTTCATTGCCTTTTCAAGCTTTAGTCCTCCTCTACTTACATAAGGTAATTTTTCACCCTTGTATTCAATATTAGCTGTTACTGGAACCTTTTCTCCCGCTTTATCAACTCTTCTTCCATCTACAAAAACCTTACCAGCCATTATTGATGTTTTAGCTCTCTCTCTAGATGTAATTATTCCTCTATCAACTAATAGAATATCTAGTCTTTCTTTTTTATCTGCCATAATCTACTCCTTATATTATATAAGTTTAAGCACAGTATCTGCTATTCCTTTTCCATCTAAACCATTATCCTCATATAGAAGATTTACATTACCTTGATTTATAAATTTATCATCGTATCCTAAATTTATAAATTTACCTTTATGTCCACAGTTAGTTAACTCTTTTAATACTAGAGTACCTAAGCCGCCGTTTTTCATATTATCTTCTACCGTTACTATATGGTAGCCTTCTTTAGATAGCTCTCTTATTAACTCTGTATCTATTGGCTTAATAAAGGTAGCATTAATTATACTTGGGTTAACATTTTTTTCTTCTAATATTTTCTTAGCTTTTAAAGCATGTTGAACCATTTTTCCAGTAGCTATTATTGCTACATTTTCACCTTTATTTAATGTTTCCCACTTACCTAGTTCTACTTTATTTATAGGAACCAAGCCATCTATTTCATCTCCACCTCTAGGATATCTTATAGCAACTGGTGTTCCTTTATTTAAGGCCCATCTAAGTAACACATCAACTTCTTCTAGACACTTTGGTGCCATAATAGTCATGTTAGGAATCATTGATAAAAATGATATATCCATAATTCCTTGATGAGTTTCACCATCATCTCCAACGATACCTGCTCTATCTATGCAAAAAACAACAGGTAGGTTTTGTATACACACATCATGTATAACTTGGTCAAAAGCTCTTTGCAGGAAAGTTGAGTATACTGCAAATACAGGCTTTAAGCCACTGCAAGCCATTCCTGCAGCTAAAGTAACTGCATGCTGTTCTGCTATTCCTACATCAAATAATCTATCAGGGAATTCCTTGCAGAAGCATCTAAGACCTGTACCATCTGGCATTGCTGCTGTTATTGCTACAACGTCCTTATCCTCTTTTGCAATTCCTATTAAAGATTTCCCAAAGGCTTTTGAGTAGCTATTTGATGGAGATATATTAGGTTCTCCACTTTCTAAATCAAAAGGAGACACACCATGGTATTTCCATGGACTTTTTTCTGCAAAATCATATCCTTTACCTTTTTTAGTTATGGTATGTATAATTACAGGTCCATTTATCTCTTTTGCTTTATTAAACATTTCAACCATCGTTGGTATATCGTGACCATCTATAGGCCCTATATATTTTATTCCCATATCTTCAAACAACATTGAAGGGACAACTAATTGTTTAACACTATCTTTTAATTTTGATAATGAATGAATAACTGCTTTTCCTACAGAACTACTGCCTAAGCTTGAATTAATGTCCATCTTAAGTTTATTATATCCTGGTTCCATTCTTAATTTATTAAGATATGATGATATACCTCCTACATTTGGAGATATAGACATTTGATTATCATTTAAAACTATAATCATATCTGTTTTATTAAAGCCAACATCATTTAATGCTTCAATGGCCATTCCACCAGTTAAAGCTCCATCGCCTATTACTGCAACTACTTTATAATCTTCTCTTTTTAGATCTCTAGCTCTTGCCATACCTAAGGCTGCAGATACTGATGTACTACTATGTCCAGTATCAAATGCATCATATTTACTTTCATTCCTCTTAGGAAATCCACTCATTCCATCTTTCTTTCTAAGAACCTTAAAACCTTCTTTTCTTCCAGTTAAGATTTTATGAACATAGCTTTGGTGTCCAACATCCCATATTATTTTGTCTTTTTCTAAATTAAAACTCTTGAAAAGACTAAGCGTTAGTTCAACTACACCTAAGTTAGATGCTAAGTGCCCTCCAGTTTTAGATACACTATTTATAAGAAACTCTCTTATTTCTTCCCCTAAAGATTCTAATTCATTATTATTTAGAATTTTAATATCTTCAGGAAACTTCATATTATCTAAAAACTTTGTCATATTATCATTTCCTTTGTACTAATATTCTCTATCTAAAAGATTATAAGTTAGCTCCTTTAGATATTTAGCATCTACTGTCAAATCATTTAGTATAGAAATACATTCTTCTGTTAACTGTTTACAAAGATCTTCACATCTGTCTATACCATACATTGTAACAAAGTTGCTCTTATTTTTGTCCTCATCCTTATTAGTGTTTTTGCCCAATTTATCTACTGAACCTAAAACATCTAATAAATCATCTTTAATTTGAAAAGCTAACCCTAGTTTTTGACCAAAAATATCAAGCTTTTCAATATCACTTTCTTTAGCCTCACCTAATATTGCACCTGCAACAATAGAACTTCTTATAAGTTCTCCTGTTTTCTTTAAATGCATATATTTTAACTCTTCTTCTGATAGTGTTTCCTTTTCTTCACTTAATATATCTACAACTTGACCACCAATCATTCCATCAGCACCAGCTGCATTAGCTATTTCTTTTGAAGCTCTTAATACATTCTCTCCTGATTTTAGTGAATAATCCATCATTAAAATCATAGCTTCATTTAATAATGCATCCCCAGCTAATATTGCTATGGCCTCTCCAAAAACCTTATGGTTTGTTGGTTTACCCCTTCTTAAATCATCATTATCCATTGCTGGAAGATCATCATGAATTAAAGAATAAGTATGAATCATCTCTATTGCAGCTGCCATAGGTAATACTTCTTTATAAGATTCTTTATATAAACTATGAGTTAATAGAAGTAATATTGGTCTTATTCTTTTTCCACCAATATTTAAACTATAACTTGCTGCATCATAAATTTTCTTATTATAACTTCCTTTTTGCAAAAAATAATTACTTAAATATTCTTCTATATCCCTTTTACACTGGTCAATCTTAATTACCATCTTCAAACTCCACTTCTTTTTCTTCTTTTATAATAGAAATTTTGCCTTCTAGTGTATTTAAAGTTTTATATAATTTATTAACTATTTTTACTCCCTCTTCATAGGATTTCATAGATTCCTCTAGAGAAAGTTCCCCATTTTCTAGTTCTCCTAAAACTCCTTGAAGTTTTTGAAGCATTTCTTCATAACTCTCTTTTTTCGCCATAAATCCTCCTACTTATCAGGACTAAATTTACCTTTCACTACGCCATCAGCTAAGAAAACATTTATTTCTTTTTCCTCTGACATCCTTTTTACGGTATTTATAACACCACTTTCATCCTCTATTATAGCATAACCTTTATTAAGTAGGTTACATGGATTTTGTGCCATTAAAAGATTATTTAGTCCCGATAACTTTTCCTTTTCAATATTAATCTTGTTAACTATGTTAGAATTGAGCCTTTCTTTAAGCTTTTCTATTATCATATAGTTGTTAACAATTCTACTCATAGGTGAATTTAATTTAAGTATTCTACTTAATGAATCCACCTTATTTTTTTCTAATTGAAGCTTGTTAGCTATAATACTTCCCATTCTATTATTTATATATTCTATTGTTTCTTCTATATCTGATTGCAAAGGCACAGCTATTTCAGCCCCTTGTGATGGAGTAGCTGCTCTTACATCACTTACAAAGTCAGAAATAGTAAAATCCACTTCATGTCCAACAGCTGATATTATAGGTATTTTAGATTTAAATATAGCCTTTGCTAATTCTTCTTCATTAAAGTTCCATAGTTCTTCTATAGAACCTCCACCTCTACCTATTATTATTACATCTACTGATTTAGTTCTATTAAAGTATTTTATACCCTCAATAACTTCCATGTAAGCTCCAATTCCTTGAACCTTAGCTGGATAAAGTACTAAATCTACTAAGCTATTTCTTCTTTTAGAAACATTTATAATATCTCTAATTGCAGCACCAGTTGGAGAGGTAACTATTCCTACTCTACTAGGAAGTTTAGGTATTTCCTTTTTTAATTCTTCATCAAAGTATCCCTCTTTACTAAGTTTTTCTTTTAATCTTTCAAACTTTATGTAAAGTTCCCCTCTACCTTCCTGTTCAATAGTATCGCAATAAAGCTGTATACTACCGTTTTGAGGGTAAATAGAAGCTCTTCCTCCAATTACTACTCCCATTCCTTCTTCTAAAGTAAGCTTAAGCATAATAGCCTTACTTCTAAACATAACACAGTTTATTTTTCCACCTTCATCTTTAAGAGAAAAATAAATATGTCCACTAGAATGGTATTTTAAATTAGAAATCTCTCCTTTTACAGAGAGATTATTAAGTATAAAATCATTATCTATTATTCGTTTTAAATAATTATTAACCTCACTAACAGTTAAAGTCTTAATCTTCATACTCTTCTGCCGCCTTGCAAGCATTTTTTATTAAAAGTGTTGTAGTTAATGCTCCTACTCCTCCTGGTACTGGAGTTAAATGTGAAGCCTTATCTATAACTTTGTCAAAATCTACATCTCCTGTTATTTTACCTTCAAAAGATGAAGTTCCAACATCTATAACTACTGCACCTTCTTTTACATAAGTTTCATCTAAGAATTTAGGTTTACCTATTGCTACAACTAAAATATCTGCTCTTTTGCAAACTTCTTTTAAATCCTTAGTTCTTGAATGACATATAGTTACTGTAGCATTCTCCTTTAATAACAGCTGTGCTACAGGCTTTCCTACTATATTACTTCTACCAATAACAACTGCTTCTTTTCCGCTCAAATTAATACCTAAACTTTTAATTAGGGTTACAACTGAATTCGGGGTACAAGGTAAGAAACCATCTTCTCCCATATATAACTTACCTTGTGATTCAAAAGTTAAGCAGTCAATATCTTTTTTAGGAGATATTCTAGCTACTACTTCCTTTTCATCAATACCTTTTGGTAGAGGAAGTTGAATTATAATACCATGAACCTTATTATCTTCATTTAATTTATCAATAGTATTTAATAATTCTTCTTTAGATGTATCTTCTGGAAGTTCAACTCTCTTAAAAAGAACTCCTAAAGATGTAGCAACTTTCTCTTGACTATTCATGTAATAAATAGAACCACCATCATTTCCTACAAGAATTGATGCTATTTGAGGAATATCTTTTCCTTCTTTTGTTCTTTTATCTACATAGCTTTTTATTTCTTCTTTTATATTAGTTGCAATTTCTCTACCATTTATAATTTGCCCCATTTTATTTCCCCCTATATGTTTTTTAGAACTTTATCTAAGACTCCGTTAACAAATGAAACTGACTTTTCATCTGAATATCTCTTTGTTAATTCTAATGCTTCATTTAAAGCAACCTTTTCTGGAACATCTTCTACATAAAGCATTTCGTATATTCCCATTTCTAAAATGCAAAGATTAATTTTAGAAATTCTGTCAAGCTTCCAGTTTTGTAGATTCTTTTCTATTATTGAATCTAACTCAGCTCTCTTTTCATTAATTCCTTCTAATATATTATTTATGTAAACAAAATCTATACCTTCTAGACTTTCTTCACTGTTCTCTTTGAACATTTCTATAACTTCTTGTGGTGTATCTTTACTTAATGTCATTCCAAATACTAATTCTAATGCTTTTTCTCTTGAATCTTTTCTACTCATTATTTCCTCCAAATTTACATCTATATAAATATTTATTACCTTTATTATAGACTTTATAAAAATATAATAAACGACTTTTATTATTTTATCACAAGGGAACTAAGCTTTCCACAAAAAATCACCCATTATTAACTATTTTATCATCTCTAAACCATATAGTTATATTTATTACAAATTATTCTTTAAGCTTTAAGGAATATAATAGCTCTCCATTTATAATTTCTCCTGTATTTTTAAACCCAACATCTTCATAAAGATTTTTGGCTTTTATATTTTCCGGATAGAATGATAAAAATATTTCCTTGCACCCTTCAAGCTTTTTCATTTCTTCTATTATTATTTTAATTGCTTCTTTGCCATAGCCTCTTCCTTGATATGCATGATGGATCATTAATCTACATAACTCATAGAAATTATCCTCATAACAATATCCATACATGGTAAATCCAATTATTTTATCTTCATCATATATTCCTTTTGTAATCCATCCATTTTCTATTTTAGATTGAGCTAGGGATAAAGTATTAGAGGGAATAAATTCTTCAAATACAAAATGCTGATCCCATTTATCTGTTGTCAAACCTATACACTCTAACCAATTCTCTTCATTAATATCTCTTAAATTAATTTTCATATTACAATCCTCCTTAGCTTCTTCCAATACAATCAATTATAAATCACTTATCCAATTCTTTACAACACAAGTTCTATTTAACATATTTATACAAATACATAAATATGTTAATATATATTTATAACTTTTTATATTTATATAAATACATAAACATATATTTATATCTTTATAATCTAAAGTTTATTTAAAAAAAGAAACTACATCTCTGTAGTTTCTCCACCAATTTTATTTTGCTACCATAACTTTTAGTTCATTAAATTTATTCCATGTTTCTTCATCTTCAAGCATCTTATCCATATACTGTCCCAATACTGATTCTATATATGTTCTTGAATAATTGTAACTTTTTTTATCTATGTCCCCTACTTTAAAAGATATATTATCAAGGTCATCTATTAATGTAAATAAAATTGCACTATTCTTTTGAAGAACATTTTGTGGATTCTCCCAAAAGTTAGCGTACTCATCCTTATCATTAGCTCTAATAGCATATTCAACTTCTATATCATTTGAATCCTTTACTCTTTGCACTTTATCTATATAAAGTTCACCTGGTAGCTTCTTTAATATATCATATGCTTTATTATCTGCTAATTTAGAATTCTCATATTTCTTTAATGATTCAATTTTTACTTCTGAAGTTGATAACACATTATCTTTCTTAGTACCACACCCTGTAACAGTAATCATAAGCAAACACAGTAATATAGCTATAGAAATCTTTTTTCTCATATAATATACCTCCCACATATAATCCTAACACTATATTACCATATTTTTCCTATTAGTGTATCTTTTTATTTATCTTTAGCAAAATTCCACTCTAGAAAGAATTCATTTAAATAATTTTCCATAAACTCATGTCTTTCTTCCGCTATTCTCTTCCCTTCAGTTGTGTTCATATTATCCTTAAGCTTTAATAGTTTTTCATAAAAATGATTTATTGTTGTACTTTTTTTATTTTTCACTTCTTCTAGGGAATTATAATTATTAATACTTATATCTGGATCATAGATAGGATTATTTTTATATCCTCCATAAGTAAAGGTTCTTGCTATACCAATAGCTCCAATTGCATCTAATCTATCAGCATCTTGAACAATTTTCCCTTCTATACACTCTTGAGAAGAGTCAACAATGCCACCTTTAAAGGAAATCTTCCTTATTATATTTATAATCTTATCCCTATCACTTTTCTCAACTTGAAGACTTTCTAATAAATCTTCTATTTCATTAGTTTCTGTTTTATTATCATTTGAAAACTTCCAGTCTCCAACATCATGAAGTAGAGCACACATTTCAATAATAAATATGTCTCCCCCTTCTTTTTCATAAATAGCTTTTGAGGTATTATATACCCTCTCTATATGGAACCAATCATGTCCACTGCCTTCATTTATAAGTTTATCCTTTACATATTTCTTCGTTTGTTTTAAAATTTCTTTCTTATCCATAGTTCTCCTAACTTAAACTATATAGTCTGCAACAATTCTTGAATTAGTAACCTTTTTAACATAAGAAGCCACCTCTACATGCTTAGGATTTATTTGATAACTATCTAAATCTTCCTTACAGTTAAATTCTGAATATAAAACTATATCATAGGCTTGTTCAGATTTATTAAAATCTATACCAACCTCAATTTTTACTATTCCATTAATTTTATCCTTTAATCCTTCTAACATATTCTTTATTAATTTAGCATTTTCTTCTTTAGAGTTTCCCTCTGCTTCTTCTTTTAATTTCCACATAACTATATGCTTTATCATTTCTCCACCTCCATTTTTTATAAAACCGAAAAAAAGGAATTATACTATAAAGCATAACTCCTTTTATAAACTATTCTTCTACTTTTTCTTCTTCCTTTGGTAAGTAAATATTTTGTACATAAACATTTACACCACTAACAGTTAAACCTGTCATAGCTTCTACTGTTTTCTTAACGTTCTCTTGAACTTGGCCTACGACATCCATTATTCTTACACCATATTCAACTGAAACTTCAAGTTCAATAGTAGCTCTGTCTTCTTCTAAAGTAACCTTTACAGCTTTACCTACTGCCTTTTTTCCTTTGAAAATTTGAGTTATATTATTAGAAACTCCAGTATGTTGGAATCCTACAACTCCTTGTATCTCTTCAGCTGCTATACCAGCTATTACACTTACAACTTCGTCGGATATTTTTACAACCCCAACATTTTCTTCATTGTTGAAATCTTGCATTTTGTTCGCCCTCCTAAGCTTTGTAAAACAAAACTAAATTATCTTACGTTAATTATATCAAAATAGAAAATATATTACAATGTATTATTTTTTCACAGAAATATTAACATCACTAATTCCACAAGCACTTTGAACTATTTCTTGGATTATAGCTCCTTCTTTTTCAGTAAGTTGGTTATCTGACTTAACAATTATATCAGCTTTCTTACTATCATCAGAAATTTCACAAATAGCATCGCTATAACCTTTATTCTTTATATTTGTTTCTATTGTTTTTTGTTGACTTTGTCTTAATGTTATTTTTGTAATCTGTGCAGTTGCAGCATCCTTTTGCTCTTGTGAAGTTTTATCATTTTCAACTACATCTTTTAATCCTTGGATAGCTGATGCATCATTATTTTCTCTTGTGCTTCTTGCATCTATAAAGAAATCTGTTTGACTGATTGTCTCCTTATCCTTGTCTTCATCTTTCTCCCCTTCAACTAATGCCCCTGCTAAATCGCTAGCATCATTTAAACCACCATTATTTAATTTTGCTCCTAAAATAGCAGTACACACTATTAATGCTAATAAAGTAAATATAATCCCAACTTGTTTTTTTGTCATTTTTTATTCCTCCCATCAACTTTCTATTGAATTATATGCTAAATCCCCATAGGATATACATTAACCTTTTCAACTGATATCCCATATAAACTAGATACAGCTTTTTCTATGTCATACCTAACCTTGCTACTTTCTGCACCTTCTGCAGTAATAACAACACCTATTACCTTAGGCTTATATGTTTTTAAAATTACTGGTGAATTTCCACCAGACTCACTACTCATTACAACCTTAGTTGTGTCATTTTGCTGATCGCTAACTCTCTTTCCACCATTTGTATCTGTTTCTTCTGTTTTTGTTGTTTGATTTGTGCTATCATATGCTGCTACCTTCTCTTCTCCACTCTCAAAGTTAATCATTACATCAACTTCTCCAACTCCATCTATTTTTCTTAGAATGTTTGTAAGTTCAATCTTTTGTTTATCTTCATAAGTAGAGACTGTAGTGTTTACTTTTGTATTATTTTCTTCAGTAAGAACTTCATTCTTACCACTTAAAAGTCCTGGCGCTAAAATGGTAATGGCAATTAATATAAAGCCAATAACTAAAAGCACCGCAAGAATATTGCCCATATACTTGTTTTTAAACAACTTACTAACCTCATTCTTTAGCTTCTTAAAATCCATTGATACCCCTCCTTTTTTACAAATAATACACTACTATCTTATCCTTACTTATTTCTAATTCATCTGAAAGAAAATCCTTCACCTCTTTTTGAGTGCTATCTTCTTCCTTAACCTCTTTTTCTTCTTCCCCAATCTTAACTTCCTTTACTTTCTTAACCCCTTTTTCGCTTATTCCTATACGTAATTCATTAATTTGACAAGTCATATTATCAAAATCTACTGTGCAATCAAGGTCACTTTCAAAAGTCATATCTTTAAATTCTTTTGATAACTTATTAATGCAGTTTTTATTAAAATTATCCTTAAAACTGTCCTCTCTAAGCTCCTGTGTTGCTATAGTAGTATCATCTTTACTTATGCCTTCCTCTATCTCTTTGTCATACTGATCAATAATAGATGTTAGGGCTGTTTCTCCTTGAGAAAAAAACTTTACAATAGGGTTTAATAGTACAGCTACTAGTATTAACCCCATTACAAACTTCAAATACTTTTTCATGCTATTATCTGGTCCAACAAGCTCTATAGCTGTAATAAATATTAATGTAGTAACAAGTGTTGTTACAAAACCTTTAATTAATTCCATATCCTATCCCCCTACAATAAACTTTCCAGCAGAGGCCATAATTGCTAACAAAACAAAGAACATTAAACTTACGCTTAAAACACATGATAACAACAATACTAATGAATCCCCTGTTGCTGCAATTGTACTTGTTATTCTTTTATCACTTATTGGCTCTACGAGTGCTGCTGACATTTTATATATAAATGCCATAAGAATCATTTTTATTATTGGATATAAAATAATAAGTATTATAACCATAAGTCCAATTCCACTTATTGCATTTTTGATAATTAAAGAATATCCAGCAACTGATGCAATTGCATCTGAAAAAGCTTTACCTACTATAGGTATAAAATTATCTACTGCAAACTTTGTTGTCTTTAAGGCAACAGCATCTATTGTTGTACTAGTTATACCTCTTATTGTTAAAAGAGCTATAAAAGATGTAATTATTATTCCTTGGAGCCATACTGTCCACTGCTTTAATAATTTACACAGGTTATCTATTTTATGCTCTTCTGAAAGATTATTAGCAAATTGTAGAACAAAACCTACCATAATTAATGGAATTATTACAGTTACATATATCCTTGGTATTATTACAACAGCTGCCATTACAATTGGATCTATGGTTGCTGCTTGGGTAACACCTCCTGCTAAGGCTATCATTGTAACTAGAACAGGTAAAATTGCTGCCATAAAATCTGCCACACCATTAATAACATCTTTTGCTACAGATATTGATATCAAAAAGCTTTTTGAAAGAAGCATAACCATAACTGCATAACATGCATAAAAAGCTATCTGAGATATACTTTTTGTACTAAAGGCATCCTGTAGATTTTTTAATAAGGTACATAATATAGCTATTACTATCATTGAAATAGCAAGCTTTAATACACTACCAACTTCTTTAAATAGAAGAGAAACTACAGCCTTACCTAACTGTGAAAAGGATAGATTACCCTTTCCATTAGTTATATAGCTTTTTACATATTCAACGGGGTCAAGATCATTCATAAGCTCAACATCTACCTTCATCTTATTGATATAATCATAAAGTCCCATTAAATCTTTATTTGTTTCAGGATCTATCATTCCCTCATCTACTATTGTTTCAATAGCTGATTTATTTTGTTCTTCTTCTGCATTAACTATAGCTGTTGGAGATATGATAGAAAAAATGCATATGTTTATCACTAATAAAATCATAAGTCTCTTAAATTTCTTCATATTTACACCTACAAAATTTGTAATATAGAGTCTAATACAGCCATTAATATTGGAATTGCTAAAACTAATATGAACATCTTCCCTGAAAACTCAACCTTAGATGCTAAACTTCCAGCCCCTGCATCCTTGCATATTTCACTTGCAAAACTTGCCAGATAAGCTATAGCCAATATTTTAAGTACTATTTGTATATAAACTGTATCTATACCTGCTTTATCAGCTATGGTCTTCAGGAAATTAACTACTTCACTAACTTGTGAAATACAATATATAAAAATTACTACACCAGCAGCTAAAAGAATTAAGGCTGCTAGGTCTCCTCTTTTATCTTTAAAAAGTAAATATAAAAATAGGGCAACAAGCGCAAAGGAAATAACCTTTAAAATCATCATCTTACTATCACCTAGAACATAAACATGGTCTTTACTGTATTAAACAAATTGCTAATTAATGAAACTATCATTATTAATATAATTACTATTCCTGCTATATTAGTGATAGCTGCTATTTCACTTTTTCCACTGCTAGTTAAAACCTTGTCCAATATCACTAAAATAATTCCTGCCCCGCCTATTTTAAAAAGTATACTAAAATCCAGCATAATCTTCCTCCTAATCTACAATAAAAATATGGATATCATTGCCCCAAAACACATTCCCAAATATCTATAAAGCTTTGTATTCTTTTTAGATTCCTCTCCAGCTTCTTTTATATTTATCTTTAAGTTTTCTAATGCTAGATTGAAAATTTTCTCTTGTCCATAAACCCCAGAGTAACCTAAGGATTTTAGAAAATCTCCTAAGATATCCTTATCTTCTTTATTTAAATAAACCTCTTCTTTTACATCTTCATAATTTCTTTTAAAGGCTATATAAACATCTCCTATTTCCCCATTTTCTAAGTCACTTGAAACATTTGATATTAGTTTGTTAAATGGTTCCTTGCTTTTTTTTGATATTTCATACAAGGCTTCTGGTAATGGTGTGGTATTAAATACAACTTCATTTTGTAAAAGTAATACTCCCTTATAGCATTCGTTAAGATTTAATAACCGTTTTCTAAAACTCTCACCATAAATATAACCTGCAAAAGTAAACATAGAGAAAATACTAATTATTAATATAATCTTGACCACTTTTTCTCTCCTCCTTTGCTTAATGAGTAAACATTCTCTACTGTCCCAACTCCTTCTCTATTACTAAGCAAAATAACTCTTTCTACAACGTTATTTTCCAATAGCTCTTTAAAAACACTTCTGTTAGTTAAATCATTAAGACTTTCCCCATGTAAGGTTACAACAATGTTTACTCCTGAATTAAAAGCCATAATAAGTGCTTCAATATCCTTTAATGTTCCTATTTCATCACATATAATAATTTCTGGTGATAAACTTCTTATGGCCATAATTAACCCTTCGCTTTTTAAACAATTATCCAGAACATCAGTCCTTATTCCAACTTTCATTTGAGGTACTCCAAGATAACTAGCTGCAATTTCACTTCTTTCATCTATAATTGATATCTTTTTGCCCCCATCAGATAGGTTCCTTGCAATATCTCTTAGAATAGTTGTTTTACCACACTTAGGTGGTGAAATAATCAAGGTATTTAATACCTTTTTATCTTCCACTATATATTTCATAACCTTTTTTGAGCACCCAAGTATTTCCCTACAAATTCTTATATTTAATGAAGAAATATTTCTTATAGTCTTTACTTTCCCATTATCCATAACACACTCACCTGCTAGTCCAACTCTGTGTCCTCCTCGTATTGTTATGAATCCTTGCCTTATTTCTTCCTCATAGGCATATAATGAATAGTTAGAAATTCTTTGAAGTATGTACTTTATGTCTTCTCTTCCCAATATATAGCTAAGTACCACCTCACCTTTAGATGATGTAATTATTATTGGTTTTTCTATTTTTAACCTTATCTCTTGTAAAGCATTATCTTTCAAATATTCTCCTAAAGCCTCTACAACTCTAGGTGGAAATAATTTTACTATTCCCTCATCCAAAATATCCATCACTTCCTCCTCCCTAGTTTGATTCCTATATAATTTCTATTTACGTAATTAAAAAATTATAACCTTATTTTATAAAAATATGTGAACTAATTATTTTGAAAATAAAAAAAGAATCCTAAACAGGATTCTTAAAAATTATTTCACTATATTTTCTCCACAATATGGACATGGTATATTATTTTCTTCTAATGCAGAGGCTTCAATGAAGATAGGTTTTCCACATTTATTGCAGCTAACTTCTGTATACTCTGATTCAAATTCATCTAGTTCTTCTAATGATACTTCCTCAAACAATTCTTCTTGAATTTCTGATATATCATCATCCATATACTTTAAGTTTTCAGAAAGTACAGCTTCATTTACCATAACTTCTTCAATTTTATTACTTAAACCTTCTAAAATTGAAGAAATATTATTAAAAATGCTTTTATACTCTGATTTATCTATAGTTGAAATTTCTTCTTTTAATTTTTCTATATTATTTCTTATTTCCTTCATACAAACACTTCCTTGTATGTATTTCATAGATAGCAAAAAGTTGCTAAGCAAATTGAACTTAGCAACTTTCTTAATATTAAACTCTTTCCATGTAATCGCCAGTTCTTGTATCTACTCTTATAGTATCTCCTTCATTAACGAACATTGGAACATTAACTACTGCACCTGTTTCAACTGTAGCAGGCTTTAATGCATTTGTAGCAGTATTACCCTTTACACCTGGTTCACAGTGAGTGATTTGTAATTCTACGAAGTTTGGAGCTTCTACTGAGAAAGCTTCTCCCTTATAGAACTTAATTATTGCAAACATATTTTCCTTTAAGAACTTTATAGCATCTTCTACTTTTTCATAGTTTAGTGGAATTTGCTCATATGTTTCTTGATCCATGAAGTAGTATAATTCTCCATCGCTATAAAGGTATTGCATTTCTTTTCTTTCAATAACTGCTTCTTGGAACTTTGCAGTTGGGTTGAAAGTTGTATCTGTAACACCACCAGATATAACGTTTCTTAACTTTGTTCTAACGAAAGCTGCTCCCTTACCTGGTTTAACGTGTAAGAAGTCTACAACTGTGTAAACTTGTCCTTCATGTTCAAAAGTCGTACCTTTTCTTAAATCTCCTGCTGATATCATTTAAATATCCCTCCAAAATGTATAAGTTTCAAATATAAATACCTAAAATATACGATACTCTTATTGCATCTAACAATTTCCGTATACACAACAAATTTATTTTATCAGAAGAAAACTAGAATTGCAATTATTTTAGCCACTTCTACCTAAAATTCTCCTATTATGAATATTTAAATGTAAAATTTCCATATATAGTATCTGAATACAATTCTAATGAATAATCTAAAATACTTAGCTTATCTAAAGAATTTATTTTCTCCAAAAACTCCCTATTTTCACCACTTATTACGCCATTAATAATGTAATCTTCTCCTGATTTATAAATATTTTTCACTTCTATTGCATTATCATTTAAGTATCCTAAAACTTCTGTAAGCGAGTATTTTTTTACTATAATTTTTTCTGTAACTACTGGTTTTACCTCTTCTTTTTTAGAATAAAATATAAAGTAGGACTCAATACCTATAAAAACAAACAAAACTATAGCAAATATTTTATTTTTCATACTACTACCTCTTTGTTAGTTCTATTTTATATTTATCATCGCCAAGATAATATATATTATTTATAGATACCCTATCATCTTCACTTAATTTCTCTAAAGTTTCCTTATTGCTTATTTCTAGAGAGGCATTATTTTTAGCTATATTTCCTTTTATGCCATTCTTATTTAAACTAAGCCAAAATATAACTTCATCCTTTTTTATGCAATTTGTACTCGCAGATTCTACATTTTCTATTTTAACCTCTTCTTTAGTATTTATACTACTTAACGATAATGGTAATAAGATAAGTGCTGTGATTATTAAAATATATAATCCTCGCTTTTCATCCTTTGTATCTTTTATTACCTTATCATTTATATATTCTGTTGGTAGAAAATTTTTATTTATAAACTTTTTTTGCATTCAATACCTCTCCAAACTCCTTTATGATAAAAGAGTTATAACCTTCTGGAAACTCTTTTGAAATGCCCTCTTCAATATATGTTTTTAGATTTTCTTCTCTTTCCACTTCTAGGTATTTTTCAACAAACCTTGTAAGGCTAATATCTACAAAACTTCTAGCTATAAAATTATTATCACATAAAATATAATAGTAGCTATCCTTATAACTAAATAAAGTTTCCCACTTCTTTTCCCTTACCTTCTTTTTAAACTTATTAAAAAAACACATCTGAATAGGCTCTACCTTAATAGATGCCGCTCCTTGGCATAATTCACGTATTTTCATTCCACCTTTAACAGCATATATTATAAGTTCACCTTTTCTTCTAGAAAATTCGTAATGAAACAAAAAATCTTCACTACTGCCAAAGGCTCTTTCTATTACATTCTGAATTTCTTCTTCTTTAACTTTAACTTTTCTATTTAGCTTTATCTTTTTTGTATATAAATCTTCACCTAAAATTACTACTTTTCTCTTTTTACCCAATTTAATTTCCCTTAGATTGTCTAAGGAAAACTTGTATGTATTATCTTTATAAAAAATTTTTTCATTACATATTTCTATTAAATTATTTTCCACTAAACCTCCTCCATACTAATACCTATAACTATAAGGTATTAAGCTTTTTCCACTACTATCTTCTTTTAAAATTGTATAGTTTTCATCATTACCTAAAAGAAAAACCCTTTTATTTATGTCATATTTCAAAAAAATATTTTCCCTTATACATACCTTGTCATCACTATTATTTTTCAAATAATTTATAGCAGTATTATTCACTAGTAAATAATTATCTAACTCTTCTATTTCACATTCTAAATTATAACTTTTACTATCTTCGCTATAATACTGATCAATTTTTTCTCTCTTTACACCATTTAATATCATCGTTACTAATACTGTCGAAAAGAAGGATATTAACATTAATATATAAATGAGATTAATTAATACATAGCCTTTTTCTTTTCTTAAATGCATTTAATATACCTCTCTCCCCCTTTAGTTATTTCTGCATATACCAAATTTCCTTTTTTATAAACCTTAAAATCATCTATGTTTTCCACTATTGGATTATTGCTTACCTCTTGAATATTAGTTTCATTGTAGTGAACAATACTTAAATTATTTCCTCTTTTTAAAACCCTTTTTATCTTATAATTTTCATTTCCTAAGCTTTCATAAATTTCAACTGTATCTCCACTTTTATCTACTTTAAACACATCCTCTTTAGATGAAAAGTAATCAATTGTACTAAAAGCATTATAGACTTGATTCATTTCTCTACTTTTAATAATTAAGTTTCTGGTGTAGTTATAAGCTTCTATAGCGGTACTTACTGCAATGGAAATTATTATTAAGGATATGCTCAAATAAATTGTTGTTTCTAGTAAAGTGAATCCTTTATTAGAATTAGTATTTACAAGTTTCCCCTTACCTTTTGTTCTAATACTTTTTCACCACCCTCTAACCTTATAACAAACTCTTTTCTTTCATCACTGAATTCTATCAGCAGAAAATTGCTTTCCTCGCTATATGCAATATCTAATAAGTCCTTATTTTTTAACTCTTCAAGTAAATTTTTATCATATGGAATCTTAACCTTATTGCTAACAGCCTTACTTTTAAACTTCTCTTTATCTAAGTTGTATCTTATTTCATTTACTACTGCATGAAAACATTCATAAGTTTCCCTCTCTTCTTTTTCATTTTGTAGATATTTATTTGCTGAAATTGCTAAATTAAAAGCTAGAAGTCCAATTATACTTAATACAAAAAGACCAGCTACTAATTCTAAAAGTATATTTCCCTTTGATTTTTTAACCATTTTTTCTTTTACCCACATAAATATTATTCACTGTTGGATTAATAGAGAGCTGATATTTATTGTTTCTGCTATCTTTAAGAAGTGTAGTTTTAGATTGTACTATTCCGTATTTACTAATATCATAGCTATCAACTATTGGATAAGCTAAAATATAATCATTATCAATCATTATGCTCTTTTCCAATTCTCTTTTAATCTTAGTGTCACCTCCACTACTAAATAAAATGACAAACTTATCTTCATATTCTCTTAATTTTATAGTTCCAATAACACCATTGTTCTTGCAATAATCTCTTCCATAACAAAAGGTGTCTTCTAACTCATATAAAAAATTCTCCACTTTTATATTTTCTTCAAAACTTTTATAAAGGTTATACCCACTAAAACTAAATGAAAATATAATCCCAAGTATTAGCATTACTGCTACCAATTCTATAAGCGTATATCCCTTCTTCAACTACATAACTCCTCCATAAATCATATCAAACATAGGTAGTACAAATACCCATATAAATGCCACAACTCCAAGAGCCATAGTTATGATTAGAGTTGGTTGAATTAATGATAAAAGTTTTGAAATACTCTCTTTTGTTCTCTTTTCTAATCTCTCTTCTGCCTTTTTTACCCTTACTGTAAGTGACCCACTATTCTCCCCAAGCTTTATCATTGATATTGAATACTTAGATAGGAAGCTTAAATTACTTAAGCACTCACTAAGTTCTTTTCCCTTTAATATCTCTTCATTTATTCCTTTTAAAACATCACTTAGAAATTTTATATCATTTGAATCTGAGCAGTAACTAAAACCTATTGGCAATGATACACCACTATCTAAAATTAAGGACAAAATCAGCATAAATATAAATTCTTCTAATTCTTTTACGATTTTTACTTTTCTAATGAATTTAAATCTTCCTTTAAAGTATTTTGAAACTTGAAAAATTGTTAATGGAACTATAGGTATGTAACATAGAACACTTACTATAAACAGGATAGGATTATCATTAAAACTAAGTTTTAAATTATATAAGAATTCAGCAACTTTTGGTGCTTCACTTCCTGCATTTTTATAGCTCTCATAAAATGATGGAATAAGTACAAATGCTAAAAATATTCCTAATAAAATCAAGGTAACTATTAAAAAGCTAGGATATATTAATGCATTTTTCACTTCTTTCTTTATGTTACCTAGTTTAGAGTAGAACATTTCAAGCTTATTAAAGGTTCTTCCTAGCTGACCACTGTTTTCCCCTACCTTTAATACGCCAATAAAAAGTCCTGGATATAATTCATCAAACTTACTAAAAGCCTCACTTAAGCTTTTTCCTAGTAAAATATCATTACGAATATAAGTTATACTGTTTTTATAATTTTTACTTAGAGGCAATTCCTTTAATAGCTCTAGTCCATCACCTATAGCTATACCATCTTCATACAAGCTCCCCAAGTTTTCAGCTATTATTGTTAAATCCCCATAGCTAATCTTCATTTAATTCTTCCCCTTCTAAAATACTTAAATAATCGTAATAATCAATTACCCCTTTTAAAAGTAAATCTCTTAAGCTATTTACCATCTGACAATTTGAAAGTAAGTCTTCCTTTTCATATATTTGGACAAGTTCACCTTTTAACTTCTTATCTATATGATAAACAGATGCAATTAGTTGCCTACCAATATATCCACTATTATTGCAAATATTGCAGCCACCCTTTTTGTATATTTTTATACTTTCTCCATTAAGGTCTATAGCTCCAATTTCCTCTTTACATTTACATAAGAGCTTTATTAATCTTTGAGAAATAATACCTACTAAAGCGTCTTTTATTAGGTAGCCCTTTACTCCCATTTCTTCAAGCCTTAAATACACTTCTCTTGGTGATTTTGTATGTATTGTAGAATACACCTTATGCCCTGTTATTGCAGATCTAACAGCCATCCTAGCAGTCTCTTCATCTCTAATTTCTCCAACCATTATCACATTAGGATCCTGCCTTAATAAACTACGTAAACCTTCAACAAAGGTAAGTCCAATTTTATGATTTAAATTCACTTGATTTATCCCCTTCATTGTTACTTCAACTGGGTCTTCAAGGGTTGATATATTTATATCATCATCTTTTATTTCATTTAAAATTGTATAAAGTGTTGTTGATTTACCACTTCCTGTTGGTCCATTAACCAAAACAAGTCCATTTTTAAGTCTAATAATTCTACTTAATGTTTCTTGCTGTTCCTTAGTAAACTTCAAATCTTCTATAGGGGTTAAAAATCTATCACTATAAAGAACCCTAAGAACAATTTTCTCTCCATATATAACTGGCACTGTAGATAATCTACAATTATATTTTTTATCCTTACACCACATAAAAAGCTTGCCATCCTGTGGTCTTCTTTTTTCCGTAATATCCATACCAGCCTTAATTTTTAATCTAGATGATATTTTTTGATAATCCTCTAAACTTAATTTTCTTACTAATGTTAATGAGCCATTTATTCTAAATCTAATATTTAACCCATTTTCTTCTGGCTCATAGTGTATATCACTTGCATTACATGCTATAGCTTCTTCAAATATTACCACTTCTATATCTTCAATTTTAAAATTTAATACATTTTGAATTAGCTCTAAAATTTCATCTTTTTCTCTATATATGAGCTTTATTTTCTTATTAAATAAAAAACTCAATATATCAATTATTTCATTATGGGGTGTTTCTGTTGTTGCAATATAGACATTTTTTCCATCTTCATAAATGGGTAATACTCCATACTCTTTTGCTTGATTTATAGACAATTTTCTTGCTACTCTTATATCTATTTTATCTATTAATCTATCATTATTTGACAACTTTTCACCTCCACTTCTAGAACCTTGCCATCTTGGCCATATAATATACAACAAAATAAAAATAGGTAAGATTTCTCTTACCTATTTTACAAAAGAATATTCATTTTTTGATTCTGAAACTTTTCTTATTGTTCCATCTTTGCTTATACTATATATTTCTTCTAGTTCAGGATCTAAATTACTTCCAATGAATAAAATATTTCCATCTTCATCTACTGATAATCCATATCTAGTTGCTTTAATACTACTAGGAAAATCAAAGATTAGCCTATAATGCTTACCATCTTGTAATTTATATATAGATAATATTCCATCATTAAATTCACCTAAAACATAATAATCTCCATCAACATTAACTATATCATACAATCTAGTTATATCTTTAGATATAGTTTTCACTTCACTAGTTTTACTATTAATAACTTGAAGTATTTTCTCATCATTAATAGTTTCCTGCAATATAACTATACCTTCAGAATCTGTACTTAAATACTGAACTATACCACCATCAATATTATAAAGTAACTTTTCTTCACTACTTTCTAGATTATATGTAAAAATGCCATTAACTCCTTCATTATTTACTCCATAGTAAACTAAAGTATTAGAATCTATCCAATCTAAATAATGACCTGATATACCTGTATCAGTATTAAAATCTACATATTCACCATTTGACAACTTAATTATCTTATAATTAGTAATTCCATCTATGTTTCTATATAATGATAGATATTCACCACTTGGTGATATCTTTAGACCATCATCTCCAATTTCAATATTTGAAAGCTCAATTTTTTTGCCACTATAAAAGACAATATATTTACCATCTTTTTGTGCAATATAATTATCGCTATTATGTTCATATAATCCTATTACTTCATCATCATTAACCTTCTCATACTTTCCGTTTATATAGTTATAATTCGAATAGTTTCCTCTGTCATTTTCTATAATTGCTCCCTTATTTAACTTAATCCCTTCTACAATTTCAACATCATCACTAGGTTTACTACATGACATTAAAAATAAAGAACAGAATAAAATACCTATAGCCCCAATTCTCCTACTTCTACTAATCTTCATCTCTTCTCCCTCAAATCACATTCAGTATTATATTCTATACATTTCTATATATAAAAGCGCTATTTCCGTATTACATAATACTCTTTAATATGACCAATTACAATATATTTTATTAATATATTTACTTCTATTTTTTCATTAATAATTCCTTCTTATTTTATGAATAAAAATATTACAAATTCATTACACTTAACTTACCATATTTTTAATGGTATACTAAGTTTATTATATTGAAAGGAAGAATAATATGGCATTAGACGGAATATTTTTAAACAGTTTAATTAATAATCTTAAAGATGTATTAATAGATAGTAAAATAGATAAGATTAATCAACCAGAAAAAGATGAAGTTATATTAACTATTAGAAAAGATAGAAAGAACTATAAACTTCTTATATCTGCTTCATCAAAGTTTCCAAGGATTCATTTCACTGAAACTTCTAAGGAAAATCCTCTTAAAGCACCAATGTATCTTATGGTTTTAAGAAAGTATCTTACATCTGGTAGAATTGTTGATGTATATCAAAAAGATGGAGATAGAATTGTAATAATTAAAGTAGAATCAAGGGATGAGCTTGGATTTGATAGTGAATACTCTCTTATAGTTGAAATAATGGGTAGACACTCTAACATTACTTTAGTTAGAAATAGAGATAATAAAATAATGGAATCTATAAAGCATATAACACCAGATATTAATAGTTATAGAGTATTATATCCTGGAGCTACTTATGTTGAACCACCTAAGTCTACAAAATTAAATCCTTTTAGCTTAGATATAGATGAAATGACTAATTTTATTAAGGAAAATAACTTGGAATATAATGATTTATTTTTCTCTAATCTTTTAACAGGAGTTTCAAAACCACTTTCAAAAGAGCTTTATGAAAATTCCTTAAAAGAGAATATATCTCCTAGTAATTTTTCATCATTATATAAGTATACAACAAGTTCAATAAATGATATTTGTAACCATCCTTCATTTAATATCATTACGGATTCTGATGGTATATATAAGGACTTTTATTGTGCTAATTTAAGTTCATATTATAGTGGTTATAAAAATATAAAATATGAAAATCCATCTCTTATTCTTGATGATTTCTTTAGAACTAAGGATAAACAAGATAGATTAAATAATAGATCCATTTCTCTTCAAAAATTAATACACACTAATATAGATAGATGTAATAAAAAATCTAAAATATTAAATGGAAATATTGAAGAAGGCGGAAAGAAAGAGGGCTATAAAATTAAGGGTGATTTACTTACCTCTTATATTTATATGATAAAGCCTGGAGATGATAAAATCTCCTTATTAAACTTTTATAACGATAAGGAAGAAGAATATTTAACTATATCCCTTGATCCAAATAAAAGTCCTTCTGAAAATATTCAAAAGTACTATAAAAAATATAATAAATTAAAAAAATCTGAGGAATGGGCCTTAGAACAGCTTGAAAAAAACGAAGATGAATTAAATTATTTAAATTCTGTTTTAACAAATATATTAAATGTAGAATCATATGATGAAATTGAACAAATTAAAAAAGAATTAATGGAAACAGGATATATTAAATTTAAAAATACATCTAAAGTTAATAAAAAAATAAAGGAAAGCAAGCCTCTACACTTCTTATCATCTCAAGGCATAGATATTTATGTAGGTAAGAATAACTTACAAAACGACTACCTAAGCCTTAAATTTGCAAATAGAAATGATATGTGGCTTCACACAAAAAACATTCCTGGATCACATGTAATTATACAAGCAAATCCTGTAGATGAAATTACTTTAGAGGAAGCTGGAATTATAGCTGCCTATTATAGTAAAGGTAAAAATGATTCTAAAGTATCAGTTGATTATACAGAAGTTAAAAACTTAAAGAAACCAAATGGGGCTAAACCAGGTATGGTTATATATTATACTAATAAAACTATGTTTGTAGACCCTAAGGACTATGAAAGCTTAAAAATACAAAAACTATAATAAAATGTGGAGTGGATATTTATTTTCCTTGTTCCGTCTCTACGCTCCAAGTCACATGAAAACCAATATCCACTCCACTCATACTAAAGGTAAAAAAAAGAACCAGAGAAAGTCCTCTGGTTCTTTTTTTAGCTATTTCTAATCATTTCTTGTATTACAGTACTACCTTCATTCTTAATTAAATCATTATCAAAGTATTGGTAGTAATAACATTTTAATTTACCATTAAATAATTTTCTATTTTTTGTTGCCTTTCTTCCAAATGGCTTTTCAAAACCTTCATATGATGTAAGAATATTAAATTCCCAATTTTTATAATCTTCTTTGTAGTTTCCAAACTTTCTATAAAGCTCTTCAACTTCTCTCTTATCACTTAATCTTTCACCATATGGTGGATTAGAAATTATAAATCCATATTTTCTCTTATTAGAAAACTCTCTAAAATCTCTCTTATGGAATTCTATCCACTGGCTTACCCCTGCTTTAGCTGCATTATTTTCTGCTGTTCTTAAAACCCATGTATCAATATCATACCCAACAAGCTTAATATCTTTATTTTTTATAGATTTTCTTGCTCCATCTCTAACTCCATTAAAAATGTACATAGGCATAGTTGGCCATGTTTCACATACAAATTCTCTATTTAATCCTGGTGCTATATTTTGAGCAATCATAGCAGCCTCAATTAAAATTGTCCCTGAACCACAGAAAGGATCTATAAGTTCATAGGAATCTTGCCATCTTGATTGAAGTATCATAGCTGCTGCTAAAGTTTCTTTTAAAGGCGCAGCTCCTGAATTTTCTCTATATCCTCTCTTATGTAACCCTTGACCAGATGTATCTATTGTTAAAGTTACCTTATCTTTTAATATGGCAACCTCTATTTTATAAACAGGCCCATCTTCTTTAAATTCTGTTGTGCCATAAGCTTCACTCATGCTAGTTATAATAGCTTTTTTAACAATAGATTGGCAATCAGGAACACTATATAAAGTTGATTTTACTGACTTTCCTACAACATGCATCTTACCGTTCTTAGGTATTAATTTACTCCAATTTACCTTCTTTGTTCCTTGGAATAATTCTTCAAAGCTTCTAGCTTCAAACTCTGCCATTTTAATTAAAACTCTATCAGCAGTTCTCAAATGAATATTAGCAATAGCAATATCCATTTCATCTCCTTTAAAATGTACCTTACTTGTATCAACCTTAACATCATCATAGCCTAAAGCTCTTAATTCTTTAGCTGTTATACCCTCTATACCAAAAGTAGTGGTAGCAATTAAATCAAAATCCATATGTTATTCTCCTTAGTCTTCATAAATCTTTACTGAATCTTCGTTGTCTATTTCTTTTATACTTACTGCAATTTTTTCATTTTTTGACGTAGGAATATTTTTACCAACATAGTCAGCTCTTATTGGAAGTTCCTTATGCCCTCTATCTATTAATACTGCTAATTGTATTCCTTGAGGTCTTCCTGTATCAATAACTGCATCAATTGCTGCTCTAACTGTTCTACATGTATATAACACATCATCTACTAGTACTACTTTTTTATTATGAATATTTACACCTAAGTCTATGTTTTTAACTTTTGGAGAATCTCCAGTTAATGTTAAATCATCTCTATAGAAAGTTATGTCTACACTTCCTACTGGTACATTTATTCCTTCAATATTATTAATTTCTACAGCAATTCTTTGAGCTAAAGGATATCCCCTTCTTTTTATCCCTACTAAAACTATATCTTCAACACCTTTGTTTCTTTCAATAATTTCATGAGATATTCTTATTAAACTTCTTTTTATAGCTTTATCATCAAGCAAGTTAGCTTTTAAATTCATAGCTTACCCTCCCTATACAACTTCACTTCTTAGTTTTTCCAACATTTTTTCAAAATATAATGGTAATTCAGATGAGAATTCCATATATTCTTTTGTTCTTGGATGAATAAATCCTAATGTTTTAGCATGTAGCATCTGACCATCCTGTCTATATTTACTCTTCTTAAATCCATATAACGGATCTCCAACTAAAGGATGACCTATAGAAGACATATGAACTCTAATTTGATGAGTTCTTCCTGTTTCTAAAACACATTTTACTAATGTAGTATTCTTATATCTTTCTACTACTGTATAATGAGTTACAGCTCTTCTTCCGCCTTCTACAATTCCAATTTTCAATCTATCTTTCTTACTTCTAGCTAAAGGCTTATCAATAGTACCTTCATCCTCTTTAATTCTACCCTCAACTAAGGCATAATACTCTCTTTTCATAGAATGATCTCTTAATTGATCCGATAAAAAGTTATGAGCCTCATCATTCTTAGCAACAACTAAAACTCCTGTGGTATCCTTATCAATTCTATGAACAATACCAGGTCTTATAACTCCGTTTATAGAAGATAAATCATTACAATGATATAACAAAGCATTTACTAAAGTTCCATTATAATTACCTGGAGCAGGATGTACAACCATTCCTTGAGGTTTATTTACAACTATTACATCCTTATCTTCATATAGTATATCTAATGGTATGTTTTCTGCTTCTACTTTTAAGTGTACAGGTTCTGGCATAATAACTTTCACTTCATCAAAAGCCTTTAATTTATAATTACTTTTTATATTATTGTCATTAACTAATATATTTCCTTTTTCAATTAATCCCTGTATAAATGATCTTGACTTATCCTCAAAAATTTGTGATAAGTACTTATCAATTCTTTCTCCTTCAAAGTCAGCACTAATATTAAAAATAGTTTCTTCCATTCGTTAAACTCCTCTGTTTCTATTCCATAACATTATAATATACCTATGTTTAGCCGGTCAACTTATGACATTAAAAACACCACAACATTTGTTGTGGTGTTATATGTATTATACTAATCTTCTTTAGAAGCAAAGAAACTCTTTATTTCGTCTATGTCATCAGTTAGAATATCTTCTTCTATTGTTTTAAATGATTCTTTATTAAATTGAACTTCACTATCAATTGCAGCTTCATCCTCTACAGGAGTTGAAATATTATAATTCTTAGTTACATCCTTTTCTAAATCATCAAAAGTTTCTAACTGAGTATTTATAAAGTTTCTAAACTTAGCTCTAAATTTAATAAACTCTTGTTTTACTCTATCATACTCATCGTTTATTTGAATAACATCTGCATGAGCTTTATCAACTATTCTTTGTGCAGTTTCATTTGCGTTTTTAACTACTAGTTCTGCTTCTTTTTCTGCTGAGCTCTTTGCTTGATCTGCAGCATTTTGCGCTAAAACTAAAGTGTTTTGAATAGTACTTTCGATTTTAGAGTAATGTTCAATTTGTTCTGTTAATGAAGCAACCTTCTCTCTTAATTTAGAATTATCTTTATATAATTCTTCATAGTTTTCTACTACTTCATCTAAAAATTCATCAACTTCCTCTGGATTATACCCTCTTAATCCTCTTTTAAATTCCTTATTATTAATGTCCATTGGCGTAAGTTTCATAAAATCCCACCTCTATTATGTATATTTTTTTATAATTACTTTATATTTACCGCTTTTACTATTCCCAACTATATCTCCCAAAATAAACTTTCCCACTCCTCTTATAGTTATTCTCTCACCACTTAATACCTCTTTGCTTTTATCTCTAATGGTATTATAATCAACTAAAACTTTACCAGCTTCTATTACATCTTGAGCTTTGCTTCTAGATAACTTCATTACCTTAGATACTATAGAATCTAATCTTAAAGATGGTATTAAAATAATCTCTTCTTTAAATTCAGGTGTAAAGGGAATAAAATCCTCTTCTAAAAGAATAACCTTACAGGGTGATTTACCTACTGTTTCTAAATTACTTATTATATAATCAGCAATTTCTTCACATACAGGTAAGTAGCATTCACCACTTTTTATAATTAAATCTCCAAGTTTATTTCTCTTTATTCCTAGCCCTAAAATTGATCCTAAATAATCTCTATGACTAGGTGTTGTAAACTTAGATGTATTTACTATTTTTAATATTTTCATAGGAAATGGAATTTCATAAATATTATTGAAAGATATCATTCTTCTCTCTGCATCTTCAAAAAATCCAGATGATGTTACTTTAAAATCATTAGTGCTTGTAAACTTCTCGAAAAACTTCCATATGTTAGGTGGATAAAAGTTGTTACCAAACAAGGGTATATCCTTTTCATAGGACAACTCATATTTTTCATATAAGTTTAAAACTTCTAACCTATCCTCTTCATTGAAACTTTGTAATAGAGTCTTCTTATCCATTGTTAAAATATCATATACAATAGTCTTTCAACTATTTGAATCGCAAATATTGCAAATATTGGTGATAAGTCAACAGGTAAGTTTCCTAAAAACTTATATTGTATTTGCCTAAAAGGTTCTAACACTGGGGAAGTTATACTATTTAAAAATCTCATTATTTCATTGCCTCTATCTTGAATAATCCATGATCCTAGGCATTCTATAACTATTATTACTTCTAGTACTCTAAAAAAAGTAGAAATTAGATTTAGTAACATTCCCATTATATCCACCTACTTTGTCCAACTAAATAATGCTTTTGAGCTTAATTCACTCTTTAATTCATTAGTTACTTCTACATTTGATGGTGAAAGTATATATACGCCCTTTTCAATTTCTTGAAGTTCTCCACCTAAAGCATAACAAGATCCACTAATGAAATCTAATAATCTTTGAGCTATTCTAATTTCAAGGGCTGTTGTATTTACAAGAACTATTCTTCTATTTTTTAATGCATCACATATTTCTGTAGCTTCTTCATATGCTACTGGTTTAGTTATAGTTACTTTTGCAGATGATGAAGTATGAATATTTACAACTTTATTGTTCTTTTTATTTTGAATAACAGGTTCAATAGCTTCCTCTAACCCATCTTCATCTTCTAATTCGTCTAAATCGTCGAACTCCTCATCATACTCATCGTATTCTCCAAACCCTAAAAATGATTTTAATTTTGTTTTCATGTCACTCATTTACTTTTCCTCCTGTAAATTATAATTTCTCTTTCCGAAGATTCCCTCTCCAATTCTAATGAAATTTGATCCTTCTTCTATAGCAATATGATAATCATGTGTCATTCCCATAGACAAAATTTCCATTTTTATATTTTTAAATTCCTTACTTTTTAATGAATCAAAAATATCCCTTACCTTTTTAAAATAATACCTATTGCTTTCTTCATTCCCCTTTGGTATAACAGCCATTATCCCTTTTACTTTAACAAATTTACATTTTTCAATGGCTTCTATTAAAGTATCTAAGTCTTCTTCAAGTAGACCACCTTTACTTTCTTCACGACCAATATTTATCTGAATTAAAGTATCTGCTATAATGTTCTTTTTACCAAATTCCTTTTCTATAATTTCTAATAACTTAATACTAGAAAGGGAATGAATAAGAAAAGTTTTACCTACCAAATATTTCACTTTATTAGTTTGAAGGTTTCCAATAAAATGCCATCTTACATCTTTATGAAAGTTTTCAAACTTATCTTTGAGTTCTTGGACTTTATTTTCTCCAAAATCCCTAATTCCTGCATTATATGCTTCCTCTAGTTCATTTAGAGGTTTAGTCTTAGAAACCGCTAATAATGTAACTTCATTTGGTATATTGCATCTTAAACTTTTTATATTATTCTTTATATCCATAGCCGTTTCCCTCCTAATAAGAGTAACTAATCCTTTACTATAAAGTAATTCTGCATAAAAGTTAAATTTCCTTCATAATATTATAAAAATATTATTTATTAATATCTTCTTCAGCATATTCTACAGCATAGTTGTTAGCTGCTGGCATTATAATTTCATCACTTTTTTCAACTGTAACATCTAATCCTCTAAATTGCTTCAATATTCTTAAATGACTTCCTTCTGAATTTAGGGATTCTTCCATTAACTCTACATTTCCTATTACATATATTTTGAAAGGTGCTGCTTCTCTATCTCCATCATCAAATCCTATAAAAGCACTATTACATACAACAGCTGTATTAGGTGTTACCCTATGGTTATTTATTGAAATAGCTTCTGCACCACTACCTCTTAGCTCATTTATTAATAAAGCCATATCACTATCATGAAGTATCTTATTCATTACTTCATATTCTGTATCTTCATCAAAGTTAATAATTGCATCATTTATTGTAATTATAAGTCCAGGCCCTTTTACCTCATTGAGCCCTGTTAACATCCCATAATCACCTAACTGATTTCTCATATCTTCTAATACTTTTCCATTCATTTTATCATCATTTTTATACTTATCTATCTTCTCTTGAAATTCTCTATTGTTTTTTTGTAATAAACTTATTTGCTTATATAGTTGTGTTCTCTCTTCAATAGCATCTTGATATTCCTTTGCTGTTAATTGCTTTGAAGCTATCCCGTCAAAATTGAAGTTAATTGCAATTAATATACCTACTATCAGTGTTCCAATGAAAAGAGCAATCTTTGCGCTCTTATTTTTCATTTAATCACCTCATTGCCTACTTTTATATTTTTCTATGATTAATCTTCTTATAATAGCAAAGTTATCAAATATTCTTCCACCAAAAACAATAACTGCTGCTATATATATAGGAATTCCCAATTTATCCCCCAAATAAGCTAACGCTGCTGCTAACACTGCATTTCCAAAAAATCCAGATATAAATATATCTGCTTGAAAGTTCTTTGATAAATTAGCTCTTACTGCACCAAAAACTGAATCTAAGCAGGCAAGAATAGCTACTGACATATATGGTGAAAATCTTTCTGGTATATTTACATCAAAAACAACCCCTAATATAATTCCAAATAAAAGTCCTATGATTGCTATCATTTATTCTTCCTCCTTACTCCTTTACTGGTGTAATAAAATCAGTTCTATATGATTCTGTAGTTTTTTCAATAAATATATCATCTACAACCTTATAAGTAACATCATAATTATCCAAAGCACCAAACTTTAAAGCTCCAGGGAAATCTAATGCTACATTTAGCTTAGTCTTATCTCCTATAGCTTTTATTACAATGGTTTCTTTAGGACTTACTTTTCTTCCTGATGTTCCCAACCATATTATACTAGTTCCAGAAGAGTTCATTATACCAGTTTGAGCAGTTATTCTATAATCGTTAATTGATATAGCCTCTGCCCTAGCGTACCATAAAGTATTTACTAAATGTACAAGCTCTGCGCTTCCTAAATCTACACTTGTATCAGTAGCATTACTAAATATTGGTGTCTTAGGCTTTATAGTAACTATAATACCTGGTCCCTTAACATCTACTGTTCCAAGCTGTATTCTTGCATTATCAAGTGCTTTCTTTACTTCTAAGTCAACCTTACCGCTTTCTGTAGCACTCTCTTCTAACTTTTTTATTTCCTCTGTAAGTTTTGAATTTGTAGCTGATAACTCTTCTTTTTCTTTCTTTAAACTTTCAACTTCACTTATTATATCAGTATTATTTATATTGCCATCAGTACCATCCTTTTTAGCAAGCATTTTAAACTGATATGCAAGTAAGAATCCTAATAATGCACATACTACTGCAACAAATATTTGTGATGTTTGCTTTTTCATCTTACTCCTCCTTATTTATAATCTGGTGAGCCTTCATGGCCAACTTTTATATATTCCTTTGGTTTTGCCTGAATATATATATTCATGGCATCACTTAGCTTTTTTGTTAAGTTTTCATCATTTCCTAATAATACCTGTATATTACCAAAATAAATTTTCATATTTGACATATCATTAATGTCTAATGATGTAATATTAACACCCTTATTATCTTTTTGCATTTTTTCTTCAGCTTTATAAAGTAAATTTAATACTTTTTCCAATCTTGTATTTTCCTCTATTTTCATACCTACTTCTTTATCTTTAGTATTTAGACCTTTTATTTCAATTAAATTTTTACCATCTAATGAATTTGTTCTCTCTAATAAATGTAAATCTTCAGAAATTATATCAAAGCTGTTTCCATTCTTTTGATAATATATTCCTTTCTTTTCATTTACATTAATTTCTAAGGTTTTAGGTAATTTCTTGGATATTGTAACTGTATCTACATATGGATTTTGCATTAACTTTTTTATTAGTTCATCTTTATTAAAAACAATTATATTGATTCCTTTAACTTCTTCTGCATTTGTTTTAATAAACTCTCCCGTTATTAAAGAATCTCCTTTATACACTATTTTATCTACTATAAAGAACCCCGTTTTGTAAGCTACAAAAGTTCCTATTCCTAATAATAATATAAGGAGTAATATACATCTCTTAATTAATCTTTTTTTCCTCTTTTTTCTTATATAAACATTGTTGCTTTTTACCATGATTCATCCCTATTCCAAACTTTTTATAAATTAACATAATATACACTTTTCCTCCTTATATCATACCACTTTATATTACCTATTTCATTAAAAAAATATTATAATTAAGATATTTTTTATAATTGTCTATTTAATCTGCCTTTATTTTTTTATAAATAATTGTATAAAAAAGGTGTGGTAGATATTTATTTTTCGCCCATCTGCATAAGTGATATTCCAAATTTAAATTTGGTAAATAGAACTTACTCATTAGAGCTTCCGAAGCTTGCCTGAGGAAAATCTTGCAGGGGCATATATTTTATTTTTTATTCTTTAGGAAGAAATGAACTAATGTATCGCTAAATTGTTGAAGTTATCCATAATTTAATTGAAGCTATAATTTCCTAAAGAATAAAAAATACTACTGCACTTTTTGTACAGTAGTATCTTATTAATCTTCTTTACCTACACGTTGTCTAGATATATTTAATAACACGCCCATTGCCGTCATGGTTATAGCTAATGATGTTCCACCATAACTTATAAAAGGAAGTGGAACTCCAGTTACAGGCATTGAACCAGTTACAACAGCTATATTTATTATTGCTTGGAATCCAATTATACTTGTAATTCCCATAGCTAACAATGAACCATAAGTATCTCTTGCTTCCATTGCCACCTTAATACCTCTCCAAATTAAAAATACGAATAGAGCTATTATTACTAAGCATCCTATCAAACCTAATTCCTCACCAATTATAGAGAATATAAAGTCATTATGTGGCTCTGGCATATATATTGTCTTTTGTCTTGATTGTCCTAATCCTAATCCTGTAAGTCCCCCTGCCCCTAAGGCATAAAAGGACTGAATAAGCTGATATCCTTTATCTGCTGCGTCTTTCCAAGGATCTAAGAAATTTAGCATTCTATCTCTTCTATACTCCTCTCCCAAGGCAAAAACCAAGGCTGCTGCCACAAGGGTTGGAGCTACAACACCAAACATATGCTTATTTTGACCACCTGCTACAAAAAGTAATACAAAGGTTACTATCATAATAAGAGCTGCAACACTAAGATTCTTTTGAGCAAGAACCATACCTGCATAAAGTCCACCTACACATAAAGGTGGAATAACTCCATGCCAAAAATCTTTTATTCCATCACCTTTTTTAGTTAAATGCCACGCCAAAAAGAGGACAACTACATATTTGGCCAGCTCAGAGGGCTGAAAGGATAATGGTCCTAGCTTTATCCATCTATATGCACCATTTGTTGGCTCAAATAAATAAACAGCAAAAAGTAATGGAACAGTAACTATCATTAATATTCCTGTTACTCTCTTTAACTTATGATAGTCAATAGCCATAAAAACAAATAAGGCTATTGCTCCTAAAGCACAAGCAATCAACTGTTTTTTTAAGAAGGCAGTACTATCATGTTGCTTAAACATTGCAAAATAAGAACTTGCTGAATATATCATTACAGTTCCTATAGCTACTAAAATAAGCACTGTATAAAAAATGCCATAATCTATAGTCCCCATTTTTCTTTTTTTGGGTCTACCTTTCATCATACATAAATCCTCCACCTATCTATTACTAAAGTGAAACAAAACCTATAATGCATAATATTAAAGTTATTATAGAAAATACTGTTACTATCTTTACTTCTGACCATCCACATTGTTCAAAGTGGTGATGTAATGGAGCCATCTTAAACACTCTCTTTCCAGTTAACTTAAATGAAGTTACCTGAATAACTACTGAAAGTGTCTCAGCAACATAAATTCCTCCAACTATTAAAACTACTAGTGGAGTTTTTAATACCATCATAATTGTGGCTAATGCTCCACCTAATGCTAAAGATCCTGTATCACCCATAAACACCCTTGCTTTATATGCATTGAATTTTAAAAATCCTATTAATGCTCCAACTAAAGCTATAGCAAACACTGCTACGCTGTAATGCCCCATATTAAAGGCTAAAATACTAAAGAAAGTAAATACTAACACACTTACTGAGGTAGCTAAACCATCTAATCCATCAGTTAAATTAACTGCATTAGTAATAGCAGCGTAATAAAAAATTACAAAAGGTATGTATATCCACTTCAAATCTATAGCAAAGTCTGCAAATGGTATTGAAATTGATGTTCCTACAAACTTATATCCATAGTAAGCTAAAGCTACAGAAAATAGTATTTGAAGTATAAACTTTTGTCCTGATTTTAATCCCTCATTATCTTTATGAATAATCTTTAAAATATCATCTAAAAAACCTATAAGTCCAAAAGCTAGAGTTCCATATAAAACTATCATACCTTCACTAGTAAACTTATATCTCATTATTATCATTACCAGAGTAATAGAAATTAGAAATATTAATCCTCCAATTGTAGGTGTTCCAGCTTTCTTCATATGGCTTTGTGGTCCATCTTTTCTTATATTTTGACCAAACTTAAGCTTATGAAGCATTGGAATTATTACAGGTCCTAGTATTAATGAAAAAACTAGTCCTAACCCAAATGCTATTAATACTGTTCTATTAAAAAATCCACTAAATAATTCCCCCATCTTTTCTGCTGCTTTATAAGCAGCTCACCTCCTTCGTTATATATCTAAATTTTCTAGGGCTTTTACTATTTCTTCAAACTTAACTCCTCTAGATGCCTTAATTATTATAGCATCTCCTTCTTTTATTACATTTCTTAAGTCTTCTATTAAGTCTTCTTTTGTGTTATAAAGCTTAACACTATCTTTTTTAAACCCTATTCTATAGTTTTCTTTTTCTTCACCTGTTGAAATTAGTATGTCTGCCTTATCAGTAGCATACTCACCAACTTCTTTGTGCGCCTTCTCTGACTCATTACCAAGTTCATTCATATTTCCTAAAATAGCTATCTTTCTTTTACCCTTTGTATTTCCTAATACATCTAAAGCAGCTTTCATTGAATCAGGACTAGCATTATAACAATCATTAATAATTGTAAACTTATCTTTATTTATAAATTGTAATCTCATAGAAGTAGCTTCTAAGTTGTCTAATCCCTTTATCATATCTTCATAGCTTACATTAAGTTCTCTACAAGCAGCTATACCAAGCAAAGCATTTAATACGTTATGTGCTCCTACCATAGGAAGATTAAACCTATATTCACCCTCTTGACTTACTACAGTAAAGGATGTTTCTTTATCTGTTAGTTCAATGTCTTTTGCTCTAAAGTTAAAGCTTTCATCATATCCTGTTTTTATAAGTTTATAGAAATCACTTTTTACATTTGGAAGATATTCATCTTCTCCATTAACTATTAAAACATTATCCTTTGTAAAGAAATCTGTAATTTCCATTTTTGCTTTTAAAATATTTTCTCTTGTTTTTAAATTTTCTAAATGTGATAACCCAATGTTTGTTATAAGGCCGATATTAGGTCTTGAACATTCTGCAAGCTTATGTATCTCTCCTAAATCACTCATTCCCAATTCTAGAACAGCTACATCATATGTAGAATCTAATTGAAATACCATAAGAGGTAAACCAACTTCATTATTAAAGTTTCCTTTAGTTTTAAATACTTTATACTTATTGCTTAAAAAGGCTGCCACTAAATCTTTTGTAGAAGTCTTTCCTGTAGACCCAGTAACCCCAATTACCTTTATTCCTAGTTTATTTCTATAATAATGTGCAAGATCTAATAAAGCATTATATGTATTTTTGACTTTAATAATTATTCCTAAACCTTGAATATCTTCTAAATTACCTACAACCTCATCAATTATAGCTATAGATGCACCTTTTTCTAAGGCATCCTTTGCATAGATATTACCATTAAAGTTTTCACCTTTTAATGCTATAAAAACATTATCTTTTTCAATCTTTCTAGTATCAGTGTTTACATTATTGAAATTTCTATTTTCGTTATCTACTAGAATTTCACCTTTTACTGCTAGTACTAATTCATCAAAGCTTAATTCCACGTTATCTACCTCTTCTTCCTATAACATTCAACAACATGTGGAATACTGCCTATGCAATATTCCACATAATTAATTATAATATAAATATTATACTAATATTCCTTTTCTTTTTCCTTTAATATTTTATCAACAATTTCTCTTTCGTCAAAGTGTATTTTACCACTTTTTAATTCTTGATAGGTTTCGTGACCTTTCCCAGCAATAACAATTACATCTCCAGCTTGTGCTAAATCAATTGCTCTTTTAATTGCCTCTTTTCTATTTTCTATAACTTCATAGTTGTTTTTATTTATACCTTTAATAATATCATCTATAATGCTCATAGGCTCTTCTGTTCTTGGATTGTCAGAGGTTATTATTGCAATTTCAGAGAGTTCTGTTCCTATTTTCCCCATTTGAGGCCTTTTAACTTTATCCCTGTCTCCTCCACAACCAAATACAGATATAAGTCTATTTGTTTTAAATCCATTTACTGTAGTTAAAATATTCTCTAATCCATCTGGTGTATGTGCATAGTCGATTATTATTGTATAAGGTAACTTATATTCTTTTCCTACTTTTTCACACCTTCCAGTAACAACAACATCTCTTATGCCCTTTTTTATTGATTCAATAGACACCTTAAGAGCAAGGGAAGCCCCTATAGCACCAAGAGAATTATAAATATTAAATTCACCTGGCAATCCAACCTCTATAGTTTCTTTTTTTCCTTTAAGATTAATATCATAAGTTGAAAATTCACTTTCACACTTTTCATTAAAGGCTTTATAATCTGATTCTCTTTTTACAGAATAGGTTACTGATTCCCCAGATATTTCATCTACTATTCTCTTTCCATAATTATCGTCAACATTTACAATACTTATACCACTTTCTTTAAAAAGCTTCAATTTAGCCTCATAATAATTTTCAAAGGTTTTATGAAAATCAAGATGATCACGAGTAAGATTTGTAAATATACCAACATCAAAATTAATGCCATATACCCTATCAAGGGCTAGAGAATGCGATGATACTTCCATTACGCAATACTCACATTTTCTATCTACCATTTCATTAAACAACTTGTAAAGTTCTAGAGATTCTGGCGTTGTTCTTTCTGAAGGTATTATTATATTTCCTATATGATTTGATATTGTTCCTACAAGTCCTACCTTATGTCCTTCTTTTTCTAAAATGCTTTTTATCATAAAGGTTGTTGTTGTTTTCCCGTTGGTTCCTGTAACCCCAATCATTTTCATTTTTTTATGAGGATTATTATAGAAGGTGGCAGAGACTATAGCTAATGCTTTCCTAGTCTCCTCCACCTTTACTATAGTTATTTCTTTATTTTCTAATTGTATATCTTCTTCACATACAATTACTTTTGCACCCTTTTTAACAGCTTCGTTAGCATACTTGTGTCCTTCCTTCTTTAAACCTTTTATACAAAAGAAAATATCTCCACTTTTTACACGTCTGCTATCATAACTAATACCATTTATATCTACATTTAAGTTACCTTGAATTATTGTATAATTGCTTTTTTCTAAAAGCTTTTGAAGAATCATTTTTTTACCTCTATTAATTATTAAAAGAAGTTCTTACTCATTAATCTCCATAGTCATTGTTTAATTCAAGTTTAACTGTTGTTCCTTTTTCAATTAATTCACCATAAGGAATACTTTGACTTTGAACCATTCCTTCACCATCTACCGAATACTTAAGTCCTAGTGAGCCTAATAGAGCTGATGCTTTCTCTAAAGAATATCCTCTAATATCAGGCATTATAACTCTTGTTAAGTTTTCTGCTTCTCCCTCAGTATAAAGTGTTATTTTTGATCCTTCTTTTACTGCATATCCTGGGAATGGTGTCATTGATTTTACATATGATCCATTTCCAACAACTTCATACTCTAGCTTTTGTTCTTTTATAATCTTTTTAGCTTCTTCTATATTCTTTCCTCTTACTTCTGGAACTGTAACTTCTTTTACTATTGAAACAGCATTTTCTGATGAGAACTTACCTTCCATGTAATTGAATATATTTGTGAATAAAGTTTTAGCATATGGTGTACATACAGGACCTGCATAATACACTCCAGTTCCTGGTTCATCAACAGATACCATTACAGTTACCTTTGGATCATCTACAGGCGCCATACCTACAAAAGTTGATAAATATTTTGAAGATGAATAAGTACCATTTTCAACTTTTTGTGCAGTACCTGTTTTACCACCAATATGATATCCCTCCATGAAAGTACCTTTTCCTGATCCTGAAGTAACAACTCTTTCAAGATATTTTCTTAATTGAGCTGTATTTTCTTCAGAGGCTAATCTCTTAGTTGTAGCTTCAAAAGATTCGTCCATTACTCTTGTTCCATTTTCATCTTTATGAGTAATCTCTTTCATTATATGAGGTTGAATCCATGTACCTCCATTAGCTACAGTATTAAATGCAGCCATATATTGAACAGAATTTACTGTGTTAGTTTGTCCAAAAGATATTGTAACTAAGTCTGTAATTGACATATTTGCAGCCTTCTTTATAATTCCCTTTGCTTCACCTGGTAAATCCACACCAGAAATTTGTCCAAAACCAAACTTCTTAATATACTCAACTAAAGTTTCGCTACCTATTTTTTCACCAAGTTGCATAAATCCAACGTTACATGAATTTTGAATTATTTCCCCAAATGTTTGAGTACCATGTCCTCCAGACTTCCAACACTTTATTCTTCTATTACCATATGTCAGACTTCCATTACAGGTGAATGTATCATTTTCCGAAACTAAACCTTCTTCCATAGCAGTAATAGCAGTAATTACCTTAAATATAGATCCTGGTTCAAAGGTATCATTTACCAGCCTATTTCTCCACATCTTTTGAAGTTTTTCTCCGTCAGTTTCTCCTGCAAAATTTTCTATTCCATCATAAGGATTATTAGGATCAAAGTCAGGTTTATTTACCATAGCAAGTATTTCTCCTGTTTTGGGGTCCATTACTAAAACAGAAACTGCCTTAGCCTTATGATCTATTAATGCTTGGGATGCTACACTTTCAGCAAAAAATTGTATATTTTCATCTATGGTTAAAGTTACATCCTTACCATCAACTGGATTAGTAAATTGTGAAATCGTGTAAGGAAATCCTCCACTTTGACTTTCTAACTCAGTTATCTTTCTTCCTGGAACGCCAGAAAGTGCACTATCATATTGTAATTCTACCCCTGTAAGACCTTTACCATCACTATTAGTTGATCCTAAAACATGAGATAAAAAAGATCCATTAGGATAATATCTTTTTGTATCTGGCGAAACAATTATTCCAGACAATTTCTTTTCTTTTATTAATTTCTTTAAATTATCAGCTTGTTGTTTTTCTATTCTTCTTATTAAAGTAGCTGCACCTGCATCTTTACCACTTGGAAGTTTTGTATCCAACTTTTTTTGAACATCTTTAGTTTCCATACCTACTGCTTCAGCAATTAAAGGAGCAAGTTCTGCACTAGACTTATAGCCTTCATTATTTTCTATACTTTTTTTATAGTATGCTCTAATTGCATTCAAGTCAAAATCTACTCTATAAACATTAGCAGAAACAGCTAATTCTACACCATTTCTATCTAATATTCTCCCTCTTCTAGCATCAATTTTTACATCGCTTGTCCACTGCTCCTTGGCCATTGCAGAATATTCAGCATGTTTTCCAATCATTATGTAAGCTAGTCTTACACTCAAAACAAAGAATAGAAATGTTAACCCTACTAGAGCCAAACTCATTCTCTTCTTCATTGAAGCTTTGTCTCTGAATCTACTATTCTTCACTCATATTCCTCCATCTATCATTGTTCCCGTAGCTAAGTCATATAAAATATAAGGGATGCTACTATTAATCTAGTGCATCCATTATTTTAGAAAACAATCCACTCTTATTATCTTTTGCATTAGTTTCATCATTTTCTAAATCTTCAAAATAGTTTCCCGATAAATCCATCTGTAACATTTCATCCTTTGTAGCTACTACCATCCCTAATTTCTCCTCAGCATTAGTTTTGATATTATCTAATGATGCTACTTTTAGGAGTTCAACTCTTAATGCTTCATTTTCATCATCAACGCTTTTAATTTCGCTATTAAGTTTTGCCAAATCACTTTGCATTGAATATACCTTTGTATCTCTTGCTATTGTTATAAAGCCTAATATTGCAATTGCAGCGGCTATTTGACGTGCACCTTTTCTCTTACGTCTTTCCTCTTCAAGTTTTCTTCTCTTTCTTTCTCTCTTTGCCTTTTGTAGTTCCTCGTATCTTTTTCTGTCAGGTTCACTACTTCTTCTTGGCTGAGCTGCTGTATTCCCTCTTATATATTCATACTCTTTTACTATCATTTTATTCACATCCCCATTTTTTTATAACTATTCTCTAAAATCTCTCTATAACTCTTAACTTAGCACTTCTACTTCTTGGATTTTCTTCTACTTCTTCTTTTGATGGATCAATAGCTTTTCTTGATATAAGCTTAACTAAAGGTTTCTTCCCACATACACAGATTGGGAACTCCTTTGGACAAGTACATGGATTTGCAAGTTCTCTAAACTTTAACTTTACTATCCTATCTTCTAAGGAATGGAAGGTAATAATTGCCATTCTTCCACCTTTATTTAACCTATTTACCCCATCTTCAATAGCTTTATTTAGAATTTCCAGTTCCCCATTCACTTCAATTCTAATAGCTTGGAAGGTTCTTTTAGCAGGGTGAGGACCTTCTCTTCTAGCTTTTGCAGGTATTGCTGCCTTTATTATGTCAACAAGCTCTAGAGTAGTTTCTATTGGCTTTTCTTCTCTTCTATTAACAATAAATTCTGCTACCCTTTTTGCAAACTTCTCCTCACCATAATCTCTTATAATTCTCCAAAGATCCTCCATGGAGTAACTATTAACTACGTCATAAGCAGAGAACTCTCTATCTCTGTTCATTCTCATATCTAAAGGAGCATCTTTCATATAACTAAAGCCTCTTTCTCCCTCATCTAATTGATAAGAGGACACCCCAAGATCCATTAATATTCCATCAACTTTTGGTATATCTAGTTCTTCTAAAATACTATCTATATTATGAAAATTATTATGGACTAACTTCTTATTTTCATATTCCTTTAATCTTTCACCAGCTGCTTTTAAAGCATCTGTATCCTGGTCTATTCCTACTAATAAACCATCCTTTGATAACCTTTGTAATATATGAGATGAATGACCTGCTCCCCCTAGGGTACAGTCTACATAAATTCCATCATCCTTTATATTTAAGGCATCAAGACATTCATTTAATAAAACTGAAACGTGTTTAAATTCCATTGTCAAAACTCCTTATATTCCTAAGTCACTCATTTTTTCTGCAATTGATTCAAAATCAACATTAGAATCATTGTATTCTTGCCACTTTTCTTTACTCCATATTTCTACTCTAGTTAATACTCCTATACTTACTATTTCCTTTTCTATTCCTGCATATTCTTTAAGATTTTGTGGAATCAACCCTCTTCCTTGCTTGTCCATCTCTATTTCACATGCTCCTGCAAAGAAAAACCTTACAAAAGATCGAGCATCTCTATTGGTAAGAGGTAGAGTTTTCATCTTTTCTTCTAAATTTTTCCATTCATCTTGTGGGTAAGCATATAGGCATCCATCTAGCCCCTTTGTAATAACAAACTTATTACCTAGCTCCTCCCTTAACTTGGAGGGTACAATCATTCTGTTTTTACTATCTAAGGCATGTTGATATTCACCAATAAACATTTTTGTACTCCTCTATATACTTTATAGTGATTTTGCTCTACTTTCAACCACTTTACACCACTTTTACCCACTTTTTTATAAATATTCGAGAAAACTTTCTAAATCCCTTCTATAATTGGGAAATAATTTGAATTTTTTTCAAAAAAAATAGAAGAGACATCTAAAAAGATATCTCTTCCTTTAAAACTGCAGTTTACTTTATACATTAAATCTAAAGTTAACTACATCTCCATCTTCCATTATATACTCTTTTCCTTCTAATCTATAAAGACCTTTTTCTTTAGCTTTTGCTTCTGAACCACATTCAACTAAATCGTCGTAAGCAACAACTTCTGCTCTAATAAATCCTCTTTCAATATCTGAGTGGATCTTTCCTGCTGCTTGTGGAGCTTTTGTTCCAGCTTTAATTGTCCAAGCTCTTACTTCTTGAACACCAGCTGTTAAGAAACTCATAAGTCCTAATAATTTATAAGAAGCTCTTATAAGCTTATCTAATCCTGATTCATCTAATCCATATTCTGATAGCATTTCTGCCTTTTCTTCTTCATCAAGACCTGATAATTGTTCTTCAAGGCTAGCGCATACTATCATAACCTCTGCCTTTTCAACCTTAGCATATTCTTGAACTTTCTTTACATAATCATTTTCTAAGTTTCCACTCATTAAATCATCTTCAGATATGTTACATGCATATAAAACAGGCTTTGAAGTTATTAAGAAAAGACTCTTAACAAAATCCATTTCTTCTTCAGTAAAATCTAATGATCTAGCTGGTAAATTCTTTTCTAATTGAGCCTTTATTTTTTCCATTATTGCATATTCTGCCTTAGCTGTTTTATCACCAGATCTAACAAGCTTTAATGATTTTTCCATTCTTCTTTCTAGAATTTCTAAATCTGAGAATATAAGCTCTAAATTGATAGTTTCTATATCTCTTATTGGATCAACGCTTCCTTCTACGTGAACAACATTTTCATCATCAAAACATCTAACAACATGTACTATTGAAGCAACTTCTCTTATATGAGAAAGGAATTTATTTCCTAAACCTTCTCCTTTAGAAGCTCCTTTAACTAGTCCTGCAATATCATAAAATTCTATTGCTGTATAAACTTTTCTTTTTGTATTATACATTTTTTCTAGTACATCTAGTCTCTTATCTGGTACTGATACAACACCAACGTTTGGTTCTATAGTACAGAATGGATAGTTAGCTGATTCTGCTCCTGCCTTTGTAATTGCGTTAAATAAGGTACTTTTCCCTACGTTTGGTAAACCTACTATTCCTAATTTCATATTCTTACATTCCTTTCTTCCTAAAAACATTCCACCTAATGTCGTAAAAAATGGTTTAAAAGCTATTAGTGTTTTAAACTTCCAACTTTTAAACCATTGCTTTTCCTAAATATGCAATGTTACTTAACTTAAATGCATCCACTGTTTACATCATAAGTCTAATTATATGTATTTATTTGATTTTTTTCAATACCTTTGACCATGTTTTAGATTTCCTTTATATTAAATAAAATAAAAAGGACGAATTAAGTCCTTTTTATTCTCAATTTGAATAATCTTGCTAAGCAAAACATTCATTATATATAATATTTAAAAATTTCTCTTCATCTAAATCTTTAAAGTTATTAGAAATACTTATATATTTATTTTCACCAATGACAATATACTTTTTCCCTAGCTCATTATTATTTGCATAAACACAAACATCTTTAGGTAGATTGGTTTCTATCATTTCTAATATTAAATCAGCATCATCATATTCATATGATAATTTACTAAAGCTTTTAATTTCTTTATTTACACATAACTCAAAAATCCAATTATTATCACATATAAAAGTATCATAAAAAAATGATTCATTTTCTCCTTCACTAAAATAGCTTCTATTTTCTGCTATTATACTCTTAGAACCATATACCTCATTAGATATTTCTTCATATCCAAAATCATTTAATGTTAAATTTGATATATACTCATGATTTTTCTTACTATCGTTGGATAAAACAGATACTATTTCGCCTCTAAAAAAACTACTATCCATTACAGGAATAACAATAATAAATACTATTGCAAGTATTATTCCTATTATATAAAGTTTATTTTTTCTTTTTAAGGATTTATACGAGTTATATGGTATGAATTTATTTTCTTTTAAACTTATTCTACTTTTTATAATCCATTTAATAAATAAAATTAGTTCTATAGAATAATAAAATATGGCTGCACTATATATAAATGAACATAATATCATTACATTACTTGAGAAAATAGTCTTTACCATACCAAAGCTAGCAAACCATTGGCAAAAAACAATCATCCATAAGGCAACAATAACTGCATATCCAAAAACATTCCACATAGATGCCTTTATTATTTGTTTAAATTTTTCTTTCTCATCAGTGTGTATTGGGATTAAATCTAAATTATCTTCAGTATAAAAAATTTGAATTTTACCTTTGCTACAAACATATTTCCAACCAGCTTCTTCACAATAATCTCTATATCTTAATGCTTCCTCATTATCTTCAGCATGGAAGAAAGTAACATCTCCAAGTATATCAACTGTGAATTTTAATTTTCTTGCTTTAATCTTTTCAAATTTAAATATGTTGCCATTAATAGAAGCTAATAGCCATCCTTTGCTTGCCTCTTCTTCCAAAAACTCTTCTACAGCTGCACACTCATATGGCATAAAATTAAACAAAACTCTTTTTGTATTTTTATTCTTCATATCTCTCCTCCAAAAATTCTCTTCCTTCTGCAACTAAAGTTTTTAACCTTTTATATTCACATTCTAAGATTTCTTTGCCCTTATTAGTAATCTTATACACTCGTTTTCTTCCTACCCTAGAGGTTTCAATAATCATATGCTCTTCCTCAAACTTTCCTAACAGCGCATATAAAGTTCCAGGTCCAACTTTAACCCTTCCATTTGAAATATCTAAAACATTCTTCATTATATCTACTCCACATTTTTCATTAAGAAGAGATATTAAAACATAATACATAGGTTCAGTTAAATTTTGAAATTGTTCTCTAGCCAAATTATCACCGCCCTTATATCGATAGTCGATATTTATAATTAAATTTTAATATCGAGTAACGATATTGTCAATCTTCCTTGTAAATCATTCCAGTATTTTAGGTGGACATAATACAAATAATAACCTTGAAATAAAAAAAGAAATTAGGTGAATATATGAAGAAAAAATTATTTGCATTTGCTCTTTTAATAGCTTTATTTATTTCTATAATTCCTATGAATGTTATGGCTCTAGATAGTGACACCAAAGAGCTTAACTGGTATTACGTTGCAAGAGTAAAAGGAGAAACACCTGAACCTGCAAAAGAATCTGTATCCTTTTTAAAAGAATATGGAGGATATTATGTGGGTGACACTTCTCAAAAAGTTTTATATTTAACTTTTGATGAAGGATATGAGAAAGGTTATACTGGAGCAATACTTGATACTCTTAAGGAACTTAAAATACCAGCTGCCTTTTTTGTTGTCAAGCCATACATAGATAGCGAACCTGAATTAATAAAGAGAATGGTTGATGAAGGTCACTTAGTTTGTAATCATTCTAATCATCATCCATCTATGGCTTCAATTACTGATCCTGAAAAATTCAAAAAAGAATTAACTGATGTTGAAGCTGCATTTAAAGAGCTAACAGGAAAAGATATGCCAAAATACTTTAGACCCCCAATGGGAAAATATTCAAAGAAATCTTTAGAGATGACAAAAGCTTTAGGATATAAATCTATCTTCTGGAGCTTTGCTTATAAAGATTGGCTAGTTGATGATCAACCTAGTGAAAGCTTTGCTATAGAAAAAATTAAAAAAGGTGCTCATCCTGGAGGAATTTTATTACTTCACGCAGTTTCAAATACAAACACAAAAGTTATGAAGCAAGTGTTAAGTGATTTACAAGCTGAGGGCTATGTATTTAAATCTCTTGATGAGCTACCAGAATAAAATTTTACAAACAAAAAGTATAGGAATGTTTTTTTCCTATACTTTTTTCTAGTATTTATATATTTATATAAATATATATTCTTATATTTATATATTGTTATATTTATAAGATTTAATGAATGGCTACTCTATTATTATATCTTCTTGATTAACTGTATCTCCATAAGCTGGCTTCAAAGTTTTTTCATAAGCTTCTTTTATTTTTCCTTCTTTAGAAAGCTTATTAATTTCATCATTCAACCAATTTAAAAGTTCAGTGTCCCCTTTCTTAACAGCAGGTGCTATTACATCTTCATCACCAAGATTTTTAATTCCTACAGTATAACCTTTATTCTCTATAGCCCATGCAAATAATAAAGTATTATCATGAGCTAAGGCATCTCCTCTTCCATCTTTCAAAGCTTCAAAAGCTTCTGTGTTCTGATCAAACTTTAACAAATCCATATCAGGATAATTTTTTGAGAAATAAGCATCAGCTGTTGTTCCCTTGTTTACAATTAACTTTTTACCTTTTAACTCATTAACATCAGTAATTACTGCTCCATCTTTTGAAACAACCCCTAAAGCAACTTTCATATATGGATTTGCAAAATCCACCTTCTCTTTTCTCTCATTTGTAACTGTAAAATTAGCTAAGATAATATCAACTTTATTTGCCTGCAAAAATTCAACTCTACTAGCTGCTTCAACTAAAACAAACTCTACCTTTGTTTCATCCCCAAACAAATCTTTTGCTATTTCCTTTGCAATTTCTACATCATAACCTTGATTTTCACCATTGGAATCTACATACCCAAAGGGTGGTTTATCACTGAAAACACCAATTTTTATAGTTCCACGTTTTTTTATTGAATCTATAGAAGATTCATTCTTCCCCCCACATCCAATTAGGCTCACAATTAGTAATACAGCAGAAAGTAATACTCCAATAACTTTAAATTTCTTTTTCATAAAATATGCCCCCTTTTAATAATTTAAAATATTTAAAAATAATCTTGCCCTCTCTGTTTTAGGATTTGTAAAAAACTCTTCTGGACTAGTTATCTCTACTATCTTCCCTTCATCCATAAAAGCTATCTTATTAGCCACTTTTCTAGCAAAAGACATTTCATGAGTTACAACTATCATGGTCATACCATCCTTTGCTAAGGCTTGTATAACTTCTAATACTTCTCTTACCATCTCTGGGTCTAATGCAGCTGTTACTTCATCAAAAAGCATTATATCTGGATTCATACATAAGGCTCTAACTATAGCAATTCTCTGCTTTTGCCCCCCTGATAACTCCCTAGGAAAAGATTTCTTTCTATCTAGAAGACCAACCTTTTCTAATAATTTATCTGCCTTAGCTTCTACTTCTTCTCTTTTTCTCTTTTGAACCTTTAAAGGTCCTAAAAGAATATTATCTATTACATTCATGTGGGAAAATAATTCATAACTTTGAAATACCATTCCTATTTTCCCTCTTACTTTAGTCCAAGAAATATCTTTTCCAAGCTCACCCAATCCCTCCAGGGCAATTACTCCATCATTTATACTCTCAAGTCCATTAATACATCTTAATAAAGTACTTTTACCACAACCTGAAGGACCTAATAAAACTAAAACCTCACCTTTTTGAAGATCTAAATCTACTCCCTTTAAAACCTCTATATTACCAAAACTTTTTCTTAATCTTTGTATTTTTAAAAGCTCATCTGCCATATCTCTTTACCTCCTAACTTATCCATTTTTCCTCTAAATATTTTGATAATAGGGATAGTGGATAACAAATAATAAAGTATAAAATAAATATTGTTCCATATATCCAAAATGATGCTGAAGGATTTGTTAAAATTGATGCTTCTATTATTTGCTGCCCAATTTTTATTACTTCAACAACACCAATTAAAACTACTAAGGAGCTTGTCTTAATCATCCTAGTTGCTAAGTTAATTGCACCTGGAGTTATCCTTCTTAAAGCTTGTGGAATCAAGATATATCTAAAGGTTTGTGCATTGCTTAGCCCTAAGGCATAGGATGACTCCCACTGATGTTTTTCTATTGATGTTAAAGCACCTCTAACTATATCTCCCATTTCTGCAGTCCCCCATATAACAAAAACAATTATAGATACAAGCACTCCATCAATATGAGTATTTAAAGCTGTAGCAACTCCGAAATATACAATAAATAACCATACTAAAATTGGTATTATTCTAACTGCTTCAAGATATACCCTACACAAGGCCTGTATAACCTTATTCTTACTAGTCATTATTACTCCTAAAATTACTCCTAGGATAGTTGCTAGTATTACTGAAATAAAAGCTATTTTACAGGTGACTAATAACCCACCAAGAAGTCTCTCAAGATTTTTCCCTTGAAAAATAACATCAATCCCCATACTCTGCAGACCTTCCTTTCTTCTCTAGATAACTAATTAATATAGATATTGGAAGTAATATTATCAAATAAAAAACAACCAATAAAAATAATGCTTCTATAGTTTTATATTCCATGCCAATAATATCTTTAGCTAAAAACATTAAATCTGCCACTGCTATTGCTCCAACAATGGAAGTTTCCTTTAATAAAAACAGGCAATTAGCTCCTATTGATGGTATTGCAATAGATATAGCTTGTGGCAAAATAATATACCTTAATGTTTGAAATCTAGTTAATCCTATGCTTAATCCAGATTCAATCTGTCCTTTGGAGACTGCCTCTAACCCTCCTCTTATTGCTTCTGCCATATAACTTCCCCCTAAGAAAGTTAATCCTATAACTCCACAAGTAAAACCACTTAATTTTATCCCCATTTTAGGTAACCCATAAAATAAGAAAAATAATTGAATTAATAAAGGAGTATTTCTAGACACTTCTATATAAGCCTTAGAAATAGTCTTTAAAATTCTAACCTTATAAAAAATCAGATTACTACAGATTAAGCCAACAACTACTGAAAGAATTATTCCAATAACCCCTAACTCCAATGTTAAAATTGTTGCATCTACATACCTTGGTAAAGTCTCCATTATAAACTCCCAATTCATATAAATTCCCTCCTATAAAAAAATCGTCAAGACGAGCTTGCAGAGTCGTCGATTTTTTTCAGCGCACTCTGGCTTTTGGAAACGTATGTGAGCAAAAGACCAGGCGCATATAATTTTATTTTTTATTCTTTAGGAAGAAATGAACTAATATATCGATAAATTGTTGAAGTTATCCAAAATTTAATAATAGATATAATTTCCTAAAGAATAAAAATAAGCCTCATCTCTTAATATATAAGAGACGAGGCTTTTTGCTCCGCGGTTCCACTCTAATTAGATTCTATACAATCCCACTTAACTATGTACTTTCATACACTTACGCTATAACCGGCGCACCGTGATAGTCCTACTATACTTTTTCAAACTATCTGCTCTAGAGGGCACTTCACTATTCTTATTATAGAGGCTCTCACCAAAACACCTCTTCTCTGTGATAATTACAAAATAGCTACTTTTCTCTTTCTACGCATTTAAAAATGTTTTTAAGATTTATTATGGTCTAAATCTCTTATTTTTCTTTTCTTTAATTCTGTAATATTATTATATAAAAAAAGCCATAAAGTGTGATTAACTACTTTATGGCTAAAATATTAAATTGGATATATTTCATTATTCATCTTTTTTACAATAATATCTTTTCTCTTAATTGATTTTTCTTCTAATTCAGCTAATTCTAACTCAACATTTTTTGCAAAAGGCTTATCTCTTAGTGAATTTAAATTAACTTTAACATTTACAATAGCACTTTCAATAGCTGCATGTAAAAGAATTGCTGCACATCCTGCATCTGATATAAGCATTCTATTTCCATACTTTACAGCTACATCTATATTATCATAAAAATTATAACACTCCTTAGCAAGTTCCAAAGGAGCCTTCATAGCCTTAACTGTTCCTTGAACTATAGCTGCACTTCTAATTTTCTTTTCTTCATCAGAATCTTTAGGAAGCTTATAGCAGTCCATAAGCTTATTAAAATACTCTCTATCCAATTCCATTAGTTCCATTGATTTTTTTATAAACTTACCACTTGCTTCTTTAAAGTCTAGTACTGTCTTTTTTGTTTCTCCATCTAAATTTTCAAAGGACTTTTTATTTACAGTCAATGAATACACCATTGAATTTAAACTTCCTGAAAGAGCAGCTACAAGCCCTGCTACACTTCCTCCACCTGGAGATGGTGATGAAGATGACAAGTCTTCTAAAAATTCATCTATTTTATAATCCTTAAACCTCATACTATTACCTACCTTCTAGTTTTTATCTAATTATAAAAAAAAGAGTAACTTTTTACAAGTTACCCTTAGCTTTTAATATGGATTATTGTATTCATTTTTAAAAGCAAACTCTTTAATATCCTTTGCTTTATAATGTTCTTTTTCTTCTGCTATCTCACCTACTGGAGTTATTCCAATAATCTTGTATTCATCAGGTATCTTTAATATATCTTTTACCTCACCTTCATCTATGGCACCAATCCACAATGTTCCATATCCTTCTGCTGTTGCTGCAAGAATTATATGTTCCATAGCAATAGCACCATCTACAAGATAAAAATCCTTCCCTTCAACCTCACCAGAATCATCAGGTTTTGCAATAATAACCATGGCTATTGGTGCCTCTTTTACAGCATTACACGCCTTATCATCCTTATTTCTTATAGATTCTGCAATCTCATTCTTCTTATCTTCATCATCAACTATTATAATTCTAAATGCACTTCTATTTTTCCATGAAGGAGCTCTCATAGCTGCTTCTATCATTTTATCTATAGATTCTTTTGAAATTTTACTGTCCTTGTATTTAGAAATACTAGTTCTCTTTTTTATAACATCAAAAAATTCCATTACTAAACACCATCCTATAAAATTATTCAGTATTAGAATTTCTCTCTTTCGTATTTTTATACTATATAACTTATCCAAAGAGGCAATGTAAATAAGGATATAAATGTAGTTACAAGAACAATAATGGCTGAATATTCCTTTTCCATATTGAATTTTTCTGCAAAAATAGTAGTTGTTGTAGCAGCTGGCATAGCTTGTACTAATACTAGAGTTTTTATAACTATAGTATTATCCTTAAGGATGCTTCCAAGTATCAATACTGTTAAAGGCAATAAAGCTAACTTTACTAAAGCCCCATAATAAATTGAGCCATCCTTTAACATTTTCCTAAAGTCCACTTTTGATAAAACACACCCTATAACTATCATAGAAATTGGGGTTGTCATACTTCCCACCATATTAGCAGGGTTTAAAATAACTTGTGGAATATTGATATTAAAAATAAGTATTGGTAACCCAATATATACTGCAATCATTGATGGATTTAATAATATTCTTTTTATATCCTTTTTTTCTTTACTATCAGAATACAGAATTACTCCATAGGTCCATAAAAATATAGTAAAAAACAGATTAAATATTGATGCATAAATAACCCCTTCTGAACCAAATACCATATTAACTATTGGAAATCCTATAAAACCACAATTTGAAAATACACTAGAAAACTGAAGCACTCTTCTTTTTCCTTCAGATTTAACTTTTTTAAATAGCATATAACATAAAGGTATAGCTATAATAAAGCATACAAAACTATAAACAAATGCCTTTGTTATATTGTCCATAATGCTTTCATGAAAGCTAAAGGAAAAAGATGATAATATCATTAAAGGAAGTGTTATATTTAATAACATCTCAATTAGTCCCTTTTGTGTTTCTTCAGTTATTATTCCTTTTTTATTTCCATATACTCCAATAAGTAAGATTAAAAAAATAGAAACAATATTACTAAATATCTCAAACATTCTCTACTCCAATAAAAGTAATTTATTATAATATACTTTTTAAATGTTCATTTAGTCTATCAATTATATTATCCCAATCAAATTTATTAACTGCTTCACTATATGTCTTATGCGAAATCTCTTTCAGATCACGGCAAGTCATATAATTAATCAAACCTTCAGTCAAGGCCTTTTCATCTCCAGGTTTAACTAATATTCCACCACTTTTATTTACTATCTCATAAGCAATACCTACATCTGTTGAAACGATTATATCGCCTAAGGCAGCTGCTTCTATAAAGCTAATTCCAAAACTTTCGAAATCAGATGTTAAAGAAAATATCTTTGCTTTTTTGTATTCATTAAATAATGCTTCCCTATCATCAACATTCCCAACAAGTTCTATAGAATCTTCTAACCCAGAGTTTTCATTTAAAAATTTTTTATATAAATCTAAAAATCCATCCTCTATAGGGCCAACTAACCTTAACTTCCACCCTTTTCTTATTTCTACTGGAATATTTTTAAATGCTTCTAATAGCATCATAGTATTTTTTTCTTCAGCACCAATTCTAGCTGTACTTAAAATTATATTTTCTTTAACGGAATAATCATAACTTATATTTAAAGAATCTAATAATTTGAAATCCACACCATTAGGTAATATTTTAAGCTTATCCTTTAAATAAGGTAGCTGATTAATTAAATCTTTATATATCTTTTCTTGCTCAACTGTAATTAAATCAAACTTATTAAAGAATTTTTTCAGAAAAACTTTACCTATTTTGTTTAAGTTACTTATTCTTTCTGGTAATAAGTGACTACAATCTAATTTCAAATATAGCTTTCCTTCTTTATTTAAAAACTTATAAATATATGCATAGCAAAAAGAAGATAGAGTAACGTGAAACATTTGAAGAATATCATAGTTTTTACTATTCTTTAACAAATATATACTTCCATCTAAAGCATAGCTATTAAATCTATTTTTAACAAATTCTAATTTCAAGCCTTTTACGACATCATTTTGAAAAGTGTATTCTCCATTTTTGAAAGTTATTAATGATGAATCATATCCATACTTTTCATATAATTTAAACGGAATCATTCCCATATCTTTTACCAAATGGACATTGGTAGATTTTAAATATATCATTCCATATCTCTTGCTCATAGTATTTAGTCCTTAAACCCTTCCTTAAGTTCATTAATAGTTACTATTTTTAATGTAAACAATGTAATAAAATATATAACTATAGATATTAATATAAGAACAAATATATTGCTTATAAATATTCTTGTAATACTAAGTACTAATCCCATTACTATAGATGGTATCAGTAATATAACAACTTGCTTTATGTCATTGAACTTTACTATTTTTCTTATATAATCTCTCATTAAAATTAAGTTTATAACCTCAGTTAGTGTTGTAACTAAAGCTGCAGCCATATATCCATACTTAGGAATTAAAACTAAATTTAATAAAAGGTTAATAGTTGCTGATATTCCTACAACCTTTAGATATTTCTTTTCCAATCCAAAGGCATTTAAGGAATATGCATATACTTCTCTTATTGATATTATAAAAATATATATCATTAATATTTTCAACGGCTCAATTGCTGGTGAATATTGCTCGTTATAAAATAGTAAAATTATCTTATCTGCTAAAATAAAACCACCAAAAGAAATAGGTATTGTTATCATTAAGACAACCTTCATAACTAATTTAATAGTTCGCTTTATTTTTTCTTTTCCCTCACTATATGATCTAACCAAATATGGAAATAGAGGTAAAAATAAAACTCCTATAAATGTTATGATAAAATTAATAAAATTATATGCTGCTTGATATATACCTAACTCTCCAAATCTTGAATTACTAGCACCTAAAATTATCTTATCTATATTCCCATTTACCATAGCTAACAATCCAGATAATAAAAAAGGAATTCCTATAACAAAATACCTTTTAAATATTTTATTACTAAACTTAAAATGTACTTTTATATTGTACCTTCTTAAAATAACATAATAATAAAGTGCACCACTTAAGACTCCAATAACCATAGCTATAGGTATAATATAAATATCAGTACTAGATTTAACCGAAATAAATATTATTACTGCTGGCACAATTGTTTTTAACAAATTATATACAGCATTATGCTTCATGTCCTGAATTCCAGAAAAGAACCAGTCAAAATTCATTGAGGTTGGTATTAATATAATACTCCACAATATTATTATTAATGGAAACTTTGAATCATCAGATAGAAACGAGGACATAATTAAGCAAATAACACAACATACAACTGCTATAATAAATCTAAATGTAAATAGTTCACTAACTAAATCCTCATAGTTTTTATCCTTTTGTACAACTAATCTAGTTCCAAAGGTTTGTACCCCAAATAGAACTATCATAGTAAAATATAATATAAATTGTTGAGCATAAGTTATCATTCCATAGTTATATTCAAGTAAAATATTAGAGTAATATGCTATACTAACAAAACCTATCAATTGACCTATTATATTAGCTACTGACGTACTTAAAAAGTTTTTTAAAATCTTATTCATAAATCACCTATACAATGTTTCGATTTAAATTAAAACAATATGCAGCTACCTGTCTTATCATATTATTTTGCTGCCTTTTTATTTCTATATAATAAAATTAATATACCAACTATAATCCAATATAAAAATGTTACTTTAGGTACAAACCACATATTATCTAATAAATTTGCTTGGAAGAAAATTAATAAGGCTACTATTAATCCTTTTATAAGTCCTTTATACTTTTCAGAGTATAATTTACACACCTTTATAGATCTTATAAATATCGTAGTATGTAAAAGCATAAAAGGAATAAAACCTAAAATTCCAAGTTCAGATAATATTTTAAAATAAGAATTATGTGTAGGATAATTTTCTTCTCCTGGAACAATAAATTTAGGAAAAAGTTTCACGTATTCTGGATGTAAGGTAACATAGTTTCCATTTCCTACCCCTGTTAATGGTTTATCCTTAAACATTTCTAATGCTATTCCCCAATGCTTTAATCTTCCATCATTCATTACGGCCTTACCTAGTCCTACTATTCTTGTACTTAATGGCGGATATAATAAAACTCCAGCCCCTGCTATAAATAATCCAATAATAAATTTCCAGTTATATATAATTGTTAAAATACATATTCCAACAACTAATGCAAGCCAAGCGTTTCTAGAAAAACTAAATGCAATGTTTAATATAAATAGAAGACATACTAGCCCTATTATCACTTTTTTCACTGTACGCTTTTCATAAAATGCAATCATTACTAAAGGAAATAATAGTACAATAAAGTACATTCCTAAAGTATTGGGATTGTCTAATGTCACTACAATTCTTGCTACTCCATTAGCATATCTTGTTATTCCTTTACCTGTAATAAATTGAATTACTCCTAACACTCCAATAATAAAGGCTGGATAATAAATAAACCTAACTACTTTTCCTAAATCCTTTTTTATGTCAATCTCACTTACAAAGTAATATAATATTGCTATATAAGTACCAAACCTAATAGTTTCTTGTAATGCTAATCCCCTATCTACAGAATAAACTGTGGACACTCCCATAATAACAATGACAATTAGCATAAATATTACTATTGAGTCCTTAAAAAACTTTTTTAAGTCATTACACAGCTTATTTCTTCTCTCATAGTTTACTAACATATTTATAAGATAAACAAACACTAGTAAAACAAGATATATATCCATTATTCTATATTTTGAATTTATAGTATCCGGTATTAATGGGATTATACCCAAGTAGATAAAAAATCCCCACTTTATTAATTCATTTACCATTAATAATCTCCTCTCAAAATATCTATCTCTTTATTGCTACTCTCCATAAAAACTTAGGTATAGAGGTAAGTCTCTTAATTCTCCATGGCTCTTTCAATACTCTATGTAACCACTCAAGCCCTACAGATATCATCCACTTAGGTGCTCTAGTAGTATTTCCTGCAAATACATCAAAACTACCACCAACCCCCATGTAAAATGTACAAGGCAATTCATCCATATGTTCCTCTATAAATTTTTCTTGTCTTGGACAGCCCATCGCAACAAATAAAGCCCATGGATTACTTTTCTTTATATCATCTACTATATCCTTACAGTTATCTAAATCAAAAAAGCCATTATGATATCCAACTATTTTTAATCCTTCAATAGTTTTTTCAAGATTCTTTCTGCATTCCTGTAATACTTCCTCTTGTGCACCTAAAAGATAAACGCCTTTTCCTTCCCTTGCACACTTAAGTAGCATTTCATGCATAACCTCAATACCAGCTATTTTTTCTTCTACTGGTTCTTTAACTATTTTAGATGCTATAACAGTTCCTACTCCATCAGGAATAATTATAGAATACTCTGAATTAAAGCTATGGTTAAGCATTTCATTATTTAATCCACTATATAGAACTTCTGGGTTTCCAGAAACAATATTAACCTTATCCATACTATCTATCTTTTTTAATAGTTCACTTTTACTTTTATTAAACACCTTATATCCCAAAATATTTGTATACATAAATAGCTCCTCTACTTAGCTAATATTCTATCAAGGTCTACAACAACCTCATCCTCTGGATTTAACTTCTTAGCTATATCTAAATGTAGTTTTGCATTTTCCTTATCTCCTAAATTCAGATAACACATTACTATATTAGTACAGATCTCAACATCTTTAGAAGCTTCAAATCCCTTCTTAAAGTATTTAATTGCAGTTTCAAAGTCTCCTAAGCAAGCATAGTTTACACCTAATTCATTAACTACTTCTAATATTCCTGATTCAATATTCAAGCTTTCATTTAAGTAGTAAATAGCTTTTTCATAGTTATCAAGCTTTCTATAGGCTACTCCTAAGTAATAATACAATAGTGGATTACTATCAAAAACATCAACTAGAGAAAGTAGTAACCCTATTGATTTTTCAGGACTTTCATCTAATAACTCTATAGCTTTTTCGTAAGAAGAAACATTATCTATATCATTAATTATAGTTTTTATTTCAGAAGTTACTTCTCCACCTTTATTTACATATTCATTTATCTCTACCTTAGCTCCCTTAAAGTCACCTTTAGACTTTAATATTATAGCCTTATAAAGATAAGGATCTGGTAAATCAATAAATTCACTCTTACCTTCTTCTATATCAATTAAAATAATCTCAGAAAATGCACTATCCTTCTCTCTTTGAGCTTCTCCAACTAATAAAAGTCTCTTATAATACTCTTCATTTCCTGTTGCTAAATAAAGACCTTTAAGTAATAAATAAGCGTCAATTAACTCATCACTCTTAATCTTATTTGCTACTAATGCTTTACCACACTCTTCGCTATCCTTTAAATTATTAAAAATAATTATATAGTCTTCGCAATAGCTAAGATTCTCATCTGCTCCTAATGATAAAAGCATACCCTCAATAAAATAATAAATAGGTAAATTGCTTATTTTATATGTGTCATTTGCATGACTAGCTACATAACTTGAGCTTATTGGCATATATAAATCTTTAGTCTTTAGGGATACCCCCTCTGGAATACCGACACTTTTTTTGAAACCATCCCAATTCAATTCTAAAAATAATAATTTTCCTAACTTTTCTTTAAATACTGCTTTGTAATCCATCTCTTCCTCCATTAAACACATTATGTCTCTTATAATTATACCCCAAAACAAAAAAAATGCTATCATTTAATAAATGATAGCATTTTTCTCACTATTTTAACTTTTCGTTTATTATTTCCATAACTTTTGATTTAAATCTTTCAATTTCTGATTCAGCATTTTCTAAGCTACTTCCCTTAACTGCTAAATAGATCTTCATCTTTGGTTCTGTACCTGAAGGTCTTACAACAAAAGATGATCCATCTTCTAATATATATTTTAATACATTAGACTTTGGAAGTTTTATTTCTGATTTTACTCCATTAGATTCTTCTAGGCTTAACTTATAATCTAACTTAGTAGAAATTTTAACCCCCTCTACTGATTCTATAGGAGAATTTCTTAAGGCATCAATGCAAGAAGCAATCTTTTCTTGCCCTTCCTTACCTTCTAATTCTATAGATATTAATGTTTCTTTATAGAAACCATACTTTTCATATAGCTTTATTAAAGCTTCATATAAACTCATACCTTGTTCTTTATAGTATAAAGTCATTTCTGCTATTAACATTGAAGCAATAACAGCATCCTTATCTCTTACAAATTCACCAGCTAAATATCCATAGCTTTCTTCAAAACCAAATAAGTACTTCTTATCTCCACTTTCTCTAAATTCACGAATCTTTTCACCTATATACTTAAATCCAGTAAGTACATCCATTAGTTCTATTCCAAAGTCTTCTGCTATCTTTCTAGCTCCTTCTGTTGTAACAATAGTCTTTATTACAACTCCATTCTCTGGAAGGCTATTAGTTTCTTTTAATGCACTTAATACATAATGAGTTAATAATAATCCTGTTTGGTTACCAGTTAATACTTTAAACTCTCCATTGCTTTCCTTAACAACTACACCTATTCTATCGCAATCTGGATCTGTTCCAAAAATAATGTCAGGTGATTCTTGTTTTGCCATTTCTAATGCTAATTCAAATACTTGTGGCATTTCTGGATTTGGATATGGTGCTGTTGGGAAGTTTCCATTTGGTTCTTCTTGTTCTTTAACAACCTTTACGTTTGAATATCCAAGTTCAGATAATACTCTTCTTACAGGAATATTTCCACTTCCGTGAATTGGAGTGTATATTATTTTTAAATCTTTTGCTTTTTCTTTAACTAACTCTTTTCTTATTGTTAAGTTCTTAACTTCATCTATATATGCCTTATCAACATCTTCTCCAATATATACTAGTAATCCTTTGTTTAAAGCCTCTTCTTCTGACATATTCTTAATCATTGAAAAATCTTTAACCTCATTTACTAGTGAGATTATCTTATTTGCCTTTTCATCTGTTACTTGACCACCAAATTCATCATAAACCTTATATCCATTATATTGCTTTGGATTATGAGAAGCAGTAACAACAATTCCACCTTTACAATTTAAATGTCTAACTGCAAAAGACAATACAGGTGTTGGTCTTAAACTTTCATATAAAAATACCTTAACACCATTTGCACATAAAGTTAATGCAGCTGCTGTAGCAAATTCCTTTGACATATTTCTTGAATCATAAGCTACTGCAACTGATGGATTTTCAAAACTTTCATTTAAGTAATTAGCAAATCCTTGTGTAGCCTTTGAAACTGTATATATGTTCATTCTATTACTTCCAGCACCTATAATCCCTCTTAAACCACCTGTACCAAAATCTAAATCCTTATAAAATCTATCTTCGATTTCTTTTTCATCCTTAATATTCTTAAGTTCATCTTTTATTTCTTCATTAATTATATCTGAGTTGATCCATTCATTGTATTTTTCTTTATACAAAGCTATCCCTCCTTAAATTCTGTACAGGTATATTATACAAATATATGATTAAGTTTACAACGAATTATAACAAATTTAGTTTATTCTACTAATCTATTAAAGAAAAAAAAAGACATGAAAACATGTCTTTTAATTATCTTCCTTCTCTTCTTCTCCTAAGTCAGAAGTTAATTTCTTTTCATTGCTAATAGATGCAATTACTCCTTTTATATCATCTAGAATAGAAATTTCTTCTCCTACTTCTAAATCGGAATATCTAAATACTGAACCTAATCCGCCCTTAGATACATCAAACTTTATAGATTTAGGTAGCTCATCTGGCTTACATGATACCTTAACTAATTCTTGTTCCTTTTGAAGTATTGCACCTCTCTTACTTATCCACTCTTCACCAACAAATTGAATTGGTACTTCAGATTGAATTACATTATTTCCTTCAATTTCTTCTAAGTCAACATGAATAATCTTATGTGTAACAGGATCTCTTTGCACTTCTCTTAATAAAGCTTTATGTTCTTCCCCTTCAATATTATAATTTATTATTCCATGTTCACCTGTTGATGAAATTTCCCTACATAATTCTAATTCTCCAATTTCAAATAAAAGGTTTGAAACACCTTTTCCATATAATACTCCTGGAACTTTTCCTGCTCTTCTTTCTTTTTTTGCCCAGTGAGATGTTTTATTTTCTCTTTTTACTAAATTTAAATTATTCAAAGTTCTACCACCCTTCTTATCAAGTAAATTCTCAAACTCCTTTTACATTATTCCTTATATACGTCCAAAATATTCAAATTTATTATTTTTTTGTTTATAGAACAATAAATTATTGAACATATGGAACTTATCCAATATAATATAGTAGATTTGTCTTAATTTAATATTGTTTATACTTATAAATTTATAAAAAAATCAAACACTAGATAATGAAAGAAGGTGCTTTAATGAATCATTTAGATCAAACTAGAACTCCTTTATTTGATGCACTAAAAGAATATGTTAATAGAGATACCCTTCCATTCCATGTTCCAGGTCATAAAAAAGGAATTGGAATGGATGCTGAATTTAAAAATTTTATGGGTGAGAATCCTTTTAAAATAGATGTAACGGTATTTAAATTAGTAGACAGTCTTCATCACCCTAAAGGTCCTATAAAAGAAGCTCAAGAATTAGCTGCTGACGCCTATGGTGCAGATGCTACTTTCTTTTCAATACATGGTACATCAGGTGCTATTCAAGCTATGATAATGTCTGTTGTATCTGATGGGGATAAAATAATAGTTCCAAGAAATGTTCACAAATCTGTTACTGCTGGAATAATCTTAAGTGGTGCTGTTCCAGTATACATGGAGCCTGAATTAGATAAAAAACTAGGAATTGCTCATGGGGTTGCTCCAGAAACAGTTAAACAAACTTTAGAAGTAAATCCAGATGCTAAAGCAGTTTTAATAATAAATCCAACTTATTACGGGGTTGCTACAGACATTAAAAAAATTGCTGATATAGTTCATGAATATAATATTCCACTTATAGTAGATGAAGCCCACGGCCCACATCTAGCTTTTTCTGATAAACTACCAACTTCTGCTTTAGAAGCTGGTGCTGATATTTGTGCTCAAAGTACTCATAAGATAATAGGAGCTTTAACTCAAGGTTCTTTATTACATGTAAAAAGTAATTTAGTTAATCCAAAAAGAGTACAACAAGTTCTTAATTTAATGCAAACAACATCGCCATCATATATCTTAATGGCATCCCTAGATTGTGCTAGAAGACAAATTGCATTAGAGGGAAAAGAACTATTAGCTAAAACTATAGATTTATGCAATTATACTAGAAGTGAAATAAATAAAATTCCTGGTTTCCATTGCTTTGGAAGTGAAGTACTAGGTGTTCCAGGTTCCTTTGCTTTTGATCCTACAAAGCTTACAATCTCTTGTAGAGGCTTAGGAATCACTGGCTATGAGCTTGACACTATTCTTGCTGATAAATATCATATTCAAATGGAATTATCAGATTTTTATAATGTATTAGCAGTTGGTTCTTTTGGTGATACAAAGGATGGAATGGATAAACTTCTATCTGCATTAAAAGAAATCTCTGATGAGTATTATGGAAAAAGACCTGCTACTAAAGATTTCTTAGATATACCTCAAATTCCTAAGAGAATATTAAATCCTAGGGAAGCATTTAACTCTAAGAAAGAAGATATTTTATTAGAAAAAAGTGAAGGAAAGATATCTGCTGAGTTCCTATTAGCTTATCCTCCAGGTATTCCAATATTATGTCCTGGTGAAGTTATAACAAAGGAAATAATAGAATATGTACATGACTTAAAAAGAGCTAATCTTTATGTACAAGGAACTGAAGATTCAGAAGTTAAATATATTAAAATTGTTAAAGAGTAAAAAAGGTAGGGTGGATATTTATTTTGCTTGTTCCGTCGCAAGCTCCAAGTCACATGGAAACAAATATCCACCCCACGCGTACTAAAGGTAAGGAAATTATAAAATTACTATCCTTTATTTTATATTTTTTAATATGAAAATGTAATAATACCTTTGATTTATAGCTAATTGAAATTTTATAATTTACTAGACAGTAAAAAAGATGTGCCTATTTTTTAAAGGCACATCTTTTTTTATCTATTATTTTAAACAAGTTTTCCATTCCATAAATTGCAGAATAAATCATTTCAGGAAGCATGCATATTAAATACCTAGATCTTGTTTCCCATAAAATAAGAAATAATATTAATCCCAATATACATATATGAACTGAATTAATTAACACTTCTCTTTTTTTAAATGCAAAAATTCCACTTATAAGTATAGATACTAATATTACAATATGAGATACTTGGCTAAAATATATAAAGCCATCATTTTTGTTTCCAATAACAAACTCCTGCAATTCATTATGACTGATAGGTTTTTCAGATAATATTGCAGGGGCATAATATGAACCATCCCCCCATGTGAATGAAATTTTACCTACTAAAAATTTACAATATCCTTTTAATCCATAGTTCTTTAACCTATTTTTTATCTCTTTCAAATTAGCCTTTTCTGCTGCTTCTTTCCCATTACTAACCCTTATACTTCGGGTAAAAGTAACATCTTCTTCATTATATCCACCATTCCCTTTAAGGCCCATCATAACCCAATGAGTTGCTGGCAATCCAGCTTCATTATAGGGAATTGGTATATTTCTCGAAATAACCACTTTATTTATAGTTGTTATAACGAGAAAAGGAATTAATAACATAGTAAAGATTTTTATTTTATTTGTTTTAGTGGAACTAATAAGCTGAAATATAACAATTGCAATAAAAGCAATTATTACATTGGATTTTATTATAGTACCTATTCCCCCAAAAATAGAAACTAGAACTAAATATATATTTCTTTTTTCATCACTAGAACTTAAATATTTATAAAAGCAATAAAACATTCCAATTGGAAAAATCATAGAAAAAGTATCTGTATATATAATTTGAGAATATGTATATAAAGGAGTTACAAATATACAAAATATTATAGTTAATGCTGCCATAACTTCATTAATTGTTTCTTTTACTAATTTATAAAGAATATAGACAGCTAAATTTATTAAAATCAAATTAATGATATATCCAACTTCCATTAATACATTATTGTTTTTTGTAAATAAAGCTACTACTTTAAATATATATGAAAGAACTAGTGTAATAGGAATATTGTTAGGATAGCTATTATAAAAATAAACTGGTAACTTTTCTCCATATAGTGCTAACTGTTTTGCATTACGTGTAACAATTCCAAAATCCCAACCAGGATTCACTAAAAAGAAAAATAAAAAAATTATTTGTAAACTTATCAATACACCAAAACTTATAGTTATAACTTTTTTAAGTTTATCCCTATCTAACTTCTTTAAAGCAACATAGGTTAAATAAAGAAATATAAAAAATATTATGGATAATATAATATTTATCATTGAATTCATTCTATAGAATAAATCAACACTATTAAATATTGCAGTCCATACAACAAAAATAAATATACTTATAAACAGTATATAAAAAATATTTAGTAATTTATCTCTTATGTCCTCTCTCATATGCCTCATTTCCTCTTATAGTTAAAATTCTTCCTTTTCCGAAATAACCTTTATTCCTTCCCTTTCTAACATATAGGCCGTAAGACCTTTTCCTCTTATTTTATTACCAGAAAAACTCCCATCGTATATAAAATTACACCCACATGATGGACTTCCTTCTTTTAATATAGCCTTTTTTGCACCTATAGCTTTAGCAATTTTCAATGTTTCTTTTGCACCCTTTAAAAATTCTTCTGTTACATCTTTACCAGATATGCTTATAATCTTCCCATCTGTTCCTTCTAAAACTTCCTTAGGACTTCCTATTATTTCTGCAGGTTCTCTTGGGGTAGAAAGGCCACCTAATTGTTCTGGACAAACTAATATAGCCTTTCCATCCCTTAATAACTTCAAACATCTATCATTCAAATTGTTTTTACCACTATATTTACAATTTACTCCACATAAACATGCACTTATTAAATACATAACACTATTGCTCCTTATATATAATCTGCTTCTAGATTATACCATATTTTAAAATTTCTTTGCAAAAATAAGAACCTTAGTTTTCACTAAGATTCTTATTTTTCTTATAAGGATATTATTAACTTATATTTCTTTTTCATCCCATTGAATTTTATCCATATAGTATTCAACATAATCCTTATCCATCTTTGGATTAATTGTATCTTCATGAGATATAGTTATAACTGACATAGCAATAGCATATTTAGCTGTATCCTTTAAAGAAAGGTTATTCATATATCCATATCCTACACCAGCAACAAAGGAATCTCCTGCTCCAGTAGTGTTTTTAACTTTTACAGCACTAGCCTTAACTCTTCCTTGCTCAATTCCATTTGTATAGAATATCCCGTCTTCATCTAAACTTATAAATACATTTTTAATTCCTAATGACAAGAAATATTCCCCTGCCCTTATTAAATCATCATCGTTGTTTATTTTAAAACCACAAAGAATTTCTGTTTCATATCTATTAGGCTTTATAGTATGGAAATACTTTATTAAATGTTTTATTTTTTCAGCTTTTACAGCTGAAACAGGGTCTAAAACAAATTTAGTTTTTTCACTATAAGTAGTTAATATGTGCTCCATTAGTTTAGGATTATCTGCATCTAAAAATGTATACTCAGCATTGCATATAATTTCTTTCTTAGAATCTATAAAATCTTCATCCATTTCATCTAAACAGTGCATATCTACAATGGCAGACACCATTTCTCCATTTTCATCCAATACTGCCATGTATGTTGGTGTTCTTCTATTTTCAAGAAGTAAAGAATGCTCCATATTATAGCCCATTATTTTAGAGTGTTCTAAAATATTTCTTCCTTGCTCATCATCACCAAGTATTGAAATGAACTTTGTGTTAACTCCAACCCTTGCCATGTTTTCAGCAATATTTCTACAAACACCACCTAGAGATATCTTTATCTTTCCTGGTATTGAATCTTTTTGCTTATAAGTATTTTGACTAAATCCCAAAATATCTACTATAGACGCCCCTAACACTAATACGTATGCATTATCACTTTTCATATTACTTTTCCAGCTCCCTACTCTTTTGTACATAACAATAAACTTATTATATTAGAATTAACTTAAAAAATAAAGACACTTTGTCGAATTTTGTTTATTATTTTAATTCTACCATTGTTACTCCATCTCCACCTTCACCATATGCACCTAATCTATAGCTTTTTACGTGAGGATGTCTCTTTAGCATATCGTTTATTGCTTTTCTTAAAATACCAGTTCCTTTTCCATGGACTATAGTAACCTCTCCTAAGTTTGCCATATAAGCTTCGTCTAAATATTTATCAGTTCTATAGCAAGCTTCTTCAGCATCAAGCCCTCTTAGATCCAGTCTACTTTCTACTGATCTTAAATTTAATTTTACTTCTCTCTTCTTTCTAACCTTTTCTTCCTTAGTCTTTTCAGCTTTTCTCAAATCTTTTAGCTTTACACTTATTTTCATTATACCAGCTTCAACTTGAACTTCCCCTCTATTATCAGGCATTGATATTATAATTACTTTCTGATTTAAAGAAGGTAAGAAAGCCTCCATTCCTAATGTAACTTTTTCTATTACTTCTCCAGCATTTTCTCTTTCTTTTATTAAAGCCTTTTCTCTATCTTCTAAGGAATCCTTTAATTTTTTTCTTTCCTCTTCAAGGCGTTTTCTTCCTCCACCTGATATACCAAGCTTCTCAAGCTCTCTCATAGCCTTAAGAATTTCATCAGCCTCATCTTTTGCAGCTGATATTATTTCCTTAGCTTCTCTTCTTGCTTCATTATAAGCTTTATCCCTAGTAGTCTCTAACCTCTTTAGCTTTTCTTCATATGTTCTCTTAATTTTCTCAGTCTCAATTTTTATTCTTTCTGCTTCTCTTGCATCTCTATTAGCAATAATGCTCTTTTCTTGAAGATCCCTAATTAAATCTTCAAATTGCATATTCTCTTCAGATACAAATCCCTTAGCTTTTTCTATTACAAAATCATCTAAACCTAATCTTCTACTAATTTCAAAGGCATTTGATTTACCTGGTACCCCAATAAGTAATCTATAAGTAGGTCTTAGTGTTTCAACATCAAACTCAACCGATGCATTTTCTACCCCAGGAGTCTTTAGTGCATATCCCTTTAATTCACTATAGTGAGTTGTACCAATTATCTTAGTACCTCTTTCTTTTAGGGTTTCTATTATAGCTGTAGCAAGGGCTGCTCCTTCTGTAGGGTCAGTTCCTGCTCCTAATTCATCAAATAAAACTAATGAATCTCTATCAGCTTCTCTCATTATTCCAACAATATTAGTTAAATGAGATGAGAATGTTGATAAGCTTTGCTCTATACTTTGTTCATCACCTATATCTGCAAATACTTCTCTATAGAAACTTATTGAAGAATCATCCCTAGTTGGAATTAATAGTCCACTCATCCCCATTAAGTGTAATAAACCTACTGTTTTAATAGTAACAGTTTTTCCTCCAGTATTAGGTCCAGTAACCATAAGTACTGAGAAGTTCTTTCCTAAATATATATCTGAAGGAACCACCTTATCCCTATCAATTAAAGGATGCTTTGCACCTACAAGATTAAATGAACCATCTTCATTTACCTTTGGCATCATTCCATCAATTGAAGATGCATATTTACCCTTAGCAAAGATAAAATCTATTTGTAAAAGAATTTTCATATTACTACTACATACATCTGAATTATCTTTAACCTTTTTGGATAACGCCCAAAGAATTCTTTCAATTTCAGCTTGTTCTTTTAGCTTAAGTTCTTTTATCTCATTATTTAAATTTACAAGGCTCATAGGTTCAATAAACAATGTAGCTCCTGTGGAACTTTGATCATGTACTAAACCTGGAACAGCTCCTTTATATTCAGCTTTTACAGGTAAAACATATCTATCTCCCCTCATTGTATAAATGGCATCTTGTAAATATTTCGCATTACTTCGAACTATAGAATTTATCTTATCCCTAACAGAAGAATTCTTTTCTTTTAAACTTCTTCTAATATTGTGAAGAGTAGAACTAGCTCTATCACTAATTTCTTCTTCAGAAACAATTGCATTCTCAATTTCATTTTCTAGATTTTTTATAGGAGTAAGTATATAAGCTAAATCCTCTAACTTTGGAAAACTTTCCTCCTCTTCTTTTCTAGTTAAATACTCTTGAATTCTACTAGTACATCTAAGCATATTGCCTATATAAAGTAATTGTGCTGGATTTAAACATCCACCTTTTTTAGCTCTTTCGATTCCTTCTCTAACATCATGAAGCCCCTCAAAAGGAGGATTTCCTTTTTTTATTAATAGTTCTAAGGCTTCCCTACTTTCTTCTAGAGCTTCCCTAACTTCATAAGCTGAAGAGTAAGGAGCTAAGTTATCTACAAGCTCCTTTCCCCCACTTGTTACAGCATATTTCCTTAGATTTTCTTTTATTTTATTAAACTCTAATACTCTAAGCGATCTTTCATTCATTGTTTAATCTACACCTCTTCTATAACATCCCTTTGTATAATACTTGCTTTCTATCTCTAATTCTCCATTTAACATTTTAAATACTTTTATAACATCTTCCCTAGATTCATCTTTAAAATCTATTCTAAATGATTCTATCCCCATTGCTTTTAACTCATCTTTTTCTCCTATAAGATTTAAAGCAACACTATTTAAAATATGGCTTCTACAGAATACATCCGTCATAACTCTGAATCTTTCATTAACTTCATCAATTAAAGTAAATCTATCTCTTGTACATGCTAAGTTACACTTCTTATCTTTATTTTTACCACCATATGTACTTCCTATAGGGCAATACTCACTAACCATAAGCTCTGTTTTTCCATACAATTGGTATGCAACTCCTGATGGCATATTCTTCATTACCTCTTTAATTTCTCTTTTATTTAATTCAAGACTTAATGAAAGATTTCCTATATCTTCTCTATAAAAATCTATAGCATAACTATTAAATACATTTAACTTATAATCACCTATTATATTCATTTTATCTCTATAGATGTTGATTATACCTGCATTAGCAGTTATTAGCCCTTTTACATTATCCTTTGCCTTTTCAATAACATTTACAACACCTTTAAATTCACTCTTAATAATTTCTGGTGTTAGTATAAAGAAATTAATACCACTTATAGATTTTATATCACTTATTGCTATTGAGTCTTTTTCTCTACTATATATATCAACACCAATATTCTTAACTCCCAGTTCAATAAGAGTATTAAGTTGTTCTTTAGTTGTACATGTTACTAATAAATCTAAATCCAAAGGCTTTTTAGGAACTTTAAATTCATGTACTTCATTAATTAAATCTCTTCTTCTTCTATATTTTGAAGTTTCATTTTTCATTATTTTTTCAAATAATTCTCTTCTTAAATTATTTAATGAAGCTACTCTAATAAATCCATCTTGGAAGTCTTCAAAAATAACTTCATCCATCTTATATGGATATCCACCTGACTTAGTTAATGCTTCAATAATTCTTTCCTTATCTAAAGGCCTCTTCTCAGCTTTTTCTACCATATCACCCTTAACTACATAGTCAATGCCATTATAAGATGCCTTAAGAACCATCTCTTCTCCAACTTTAAATCTAACTTCACCAATTAAGGATATCTTTCTATAATAAGGTTTTATTTTCTCTGACAGTTCATCAAATAATGTTTTGCTAGAAGTTTTATATAATAAATCTCCCTTTTTATATCCTTTTGGGAATAACTTTACCTTGTCTCCCTTATCAGCTTCTAATACCTCTTTTCCATTTAGGAGTATCTTACTTACAGTAAAGCCTTTACTTCCATATCCTACACCATCACCTATTGTTATATCTTCTTGTAGGATAATCTCTCCCTTATCATCTGATTTTCCAAGTTCTAAACCAGTATTCTTAGGAATTACAAAGCTCATCATATCTTTACCAGAGTCCTTTTTTAGATAAGCATTGGCAAATCCACCTCTATTAAATAATTGAAGTAAAGTTTTCTTTCCTTCTTCAACATTAAATTCCCTGTTTTCTAACTCTTTATCTATTGCCTTCCTATATGTCTCTATAACTCCAGCCACATATTCTGGTCTTTTCATTCTTCCTTCAACTTTTAAAGACAATGCACCACTCTCTATAATATCTTTCATATCATCAATAGTACATGTATCTTTAGTGCTTAAAAGATGCCCCTTTTTCTCTCCACCTGAGGCAGAAACCAACTTATATTCTTGTCTACATGGTTGAGCACACTTCCCTCTATTTCCACTTCTGCCACCAATCATGGAACTCATCAAACATTGTCCTGAATATGAAACACATAATGCTCCATGTACAAATATTTCTGTCTCTATACCTAAGTCCTTAGATATATATTCAATTTCTTCTAAGCTTAACTCCCTAGATAAAACAACTCTTTTAAAGCCTTTTTCAGTAAAATAAACTGCTCCTTCCCCATTATGAATTGTCATTTGAGTTGAAGCATGAACCTCAAAATCAGAATATTTTTCTTTTATTAATTTTAAAAATCCTAAATCTTGAATAATTAAGGCATCAATTCCTATCTCATAAAGGTATCCAGCATATTTAATGGCATCCTTTAATTCTTTTTCCTTTAGAATTGTATTCATCGTTACATATATTTTTACTCCATAGCTATGACAATAGTCAGCTGCTACTTTCATTTTTTCATTATCAAATTCTATAGCCTTAGCTCTAGCTGAAAACTTAGGTCCACCTAAATATATTGCATCTGCACCATTATTTACAGCAGCATAAAGACTTTCCATACTACCAACTGGTGCTAATAATTCTATCTTTTCCATCTTAATTCTCTCCTAATTAATTTAACTATATCTTTAGTATGCTATATAAAGTTATATCATAAAACATCTTTTTATGCTAATTTATAATTTTATACAAAATTAAAGAGACAATGATGTTACTCACTTGTCTCTTAATAACTTATTTCATTAAAGGATTTCTTTCCTTTTTTAACTTTGCTATTTCTATTTGAGCATCCATTAACTTCTTTTCTAGATCTAAAACTTTATACTTGCTAGTCTTTAACTCTTGTCTAGAATCTTTACCATTTTCCATTATTTTTTGCTTTTCATATGATAGCTTTTCAGCCTTATCTCTAGCTTCAATCAGCTCATTATTTTTCAATTCAAGTTCATCTTTTAATTCAATGATTTCCTTATTTAATAATTCAACACTTTCGTTGTTTTGTAAATTATCATATTCAAGAGCTTTTATATTCTTATGAATTGAATTTAATTCCTCTACTAAAGATCTATTCAATTCTTTTTCTTTCACTAATTCTTTCTTATTATCTTCATACTTATATTCTAAATCACTTAAATTATAGTTTAATGAGTTTAATTGTTCCTTAACTTCTTGGTTCTTAGCCTTAGTTAGGTCTAACTCCTCTTCTAATAAAGATTTAGAATTTAAAGCTCTATTCACATCTTCATCTAACTTAGAATTTTGTTTTTTAAGATTGCTAATTTCTTCTTTTAAAACATCTTCCTTCTTTTTATTTCCATCAATCTTATCATTTAAATTTTTAATTTCATTATTTAACTTCTCAATTTGAGATTTATAACCCTTTTCACCCTCTACATATTTATCTATATTGTTCTTTAGGGCTGAATTCTTTTCTTTTATTTCAACTATTTCTTTATTAAGTATTTCACTTAAATTATTAACTTGTACAATTTCTTCATTAAGCTTGTTATTAAGGTTTGCTAGAATGTTATTATCTTTCTTTATATCATTATTTTCTATGGCTAAAACATTCTTTTCTTCCATAAGCACTTTTATTTCATCTTGTAGTACCTTAATCTTACCTTCTAGATCTTTTACTGCTTTTTCTTTTTCCGCTTTTACCTTTTCATTTTCTTCTCTTGCTTCTTTTATACCCTCTCTAAGTCCTGAATTTCTTTCTTCTAGAGATTCCTTCTTCTTTTTAAACTCTTCTATCTCAATATCAGCTTTATATAATTCATCTGCAATATTTAAAGCTGCAAGTACACCTGAATCAACAGTACTTAATAATGGATTTTTAGTTTTTATCTCATTCATTTTACTATTTACATATTCAGCTACTTCCTTTAGATAGTTTTCATCTTCCCTACCCTTTAGACTATATTCAATTCCATTTATTTTAACGGTAACCTTTATCATATTAAACACCTCACGAAACCTTATATATTTAATTATAGGTGAAATTATTACATAAAACAATTATGTTTTACAAAAAGTACCTTACTAATTTACAAAAAAGTGGATTAAATATTTATTTTGCTTTTTCCATGGTAAAACTCAAGTCACAGAAAGTAAATATCCACTCCCCTACAATATGTTTTAAACCTATTTTATCACTTTATTTTCTTTAAAGTCTCCCTTTAATTGTAAAAATTTTACAAACATTTCACTTTATGATATTATTTCTTTAGTGAGGTGCTTATATGAAAAATAAGAAAATAATTCTTTCAATATTATTAACTTTAATTTTATCATTTACAATTATATCTTGTAATAGCTATAATGAACCAACTACTCCTACCATAGCTGAAAAAGAAGATACAACCATCTCTGTACTTGGTGCAGGAGATGTTCTTATGCATATGGAACAAGTTTATTCAGGATACGATTCAAAAACAAATACTTATAATTATGATGACTTTTTCACTTATGTAAAGGACTATGTATCCACTTCTGATTTAGCCATATGTAACTCTGAAACAACTTATCTAGGTAAGGGACATAATTTTAGTGGCTATCCAAAGTTTAATAGCCCTAAAGAAATATTAGATTCCATAAAAAATGCAGGTTTTGACATGGCCTGTTCTACTCATAATCATATTAATGATATGGGAGATAAGGGTATTGAGAGTACTGCTAAATTAATAAAAGAAGCTGGTTTAGACCTTCTTGGAATAAAGAATGGAGTTAGCGATAAAAATTATATAGTTAAGGATATAAAAGGTGTTAAGATTGGAATAACTAATTATACTTATTCAACAATAGATAAAAATGGCTATAGATATATAAATGGACTTCCTTTATCCAAGGAAATGGAGCCTAAAATAAACTTATTTAGTGATTCAAATATAGAAAATGACATAAATAATATGAAGTCTACTTATGATAATATGCTTAAAGATGGAGCTGAATTTACTATTTTCTATATACACTGGGGAAATGAATATCAGCTACAACCAAGTGCTCAACAAGAAAAATTGGCAGGTATGCTAAATTCCATTGGGGTAAATGTTATCTTTGGAAGTCACCCTCATGTGGTCCAACCTATAAGAACATTAAAAAATGATGCTAATGGAAATGAAACATTGGTTTGCTATTCTCTAGGAAATTTTATATCTAATCAAAGATTTGAAACAATGGGAAATATAAAATCAGAAGATGGGTTAATGGTTAAACTGTTTATTACTAAAGATTCTAATAACAAAGTAAAGTTAACTTCTTATGAAACAGAACCAACTTGGGTATATAAATATGTTAATGCTTCTGGAAAGACAGTCTATAATATATTACCTACAAATAAAATTCTAGAATCAAATGATATAGAAGGCCTTAGTGAAGATGTCTTTAACAGAGTTAAAAATTCAAATAAGTCTACTAACGAAATTATAAATAGTTAAATTAAAGCAGTATATTTGCTCTAAACAAATATACTGCTTTTTAAATATCTAGGAAATTATCTTAATTGAGCTCCTAATTTATGCTCTAATGCTTTTAATATCTTATCATGAACCTTATTTACATCATTATCAGTTAATGACTTCTTAGGATCTCTATAAACTATTGCATATGCTATGCTCTTCTTTCCTTCTTCAATTTGAGTTCCCTTATATATATCAAATAAAGTTATTTTTTCTACTAAAGGACCTCCTGCTTTTCTTATAGCCTCTTCAATGTCTCCAACAAGAACAGAGTCGTCTACTAATATAGCTATATCTCTTGTTGCTGCTGGGAACTTAGGAATAGGTGTATACTTCTTAACTGTTTCAGAAGCTTCGTATAATAAATCTAAATCTAACTCAGCAATGTAGGCTGGAACATCTAGTCCATAAGCTTCTTGTACATCTGGATGTATTTCTCCAAACACACCTGCAGATTTACCTCTTAATTGAATTCCAGCAGTTTTACCTGGATGGAAGCTTGGATTTTCACTTTCACGTACAAATCTTGCCTTAGTTATTCCTAATCTATCAAGTACATTTTCTACAACACCCTTAAGATCTAAGAAATCGCAATTTCCATACATACCAATTGTTAAAACATTCTTTTCAGTTGGTAACTTGTTGTCATCTTCATTCTTAAGATATACTTTTCCTATTTCAAATAATCTAGCATATTCATTGCTTCTAGAATAATTTCTTCCTAATGAATCGATCATAGATGGTATAGTTGAAGTTCTCATTACTGAGTAATCTTCTCCTAAAGGATTCTTAATTTTAACTACATCTCTTAATGGTGAATCTTCTGGTAATCTAATTTTATCAAATACCTTTGGTGATACAAATGAATAAGATATAGATTGATTTATTCCTGAAGCTATTAAAGCATCAACTACAACCCCTCTTAATACTTCATTTCTGTGTTTGTTTTCTCTTGTTGGTGTTTCATCAAATACAGTAGTAGGTATTTTATCGTATCCGTAGATTCTTGCTACCTCTTCAGCTATATCTTCTTTTATAGCTATATCAACTCTAAATGTAGGAGATGTAATTTCCAAATCATCTCCATTTATTGTTGTAGGCATATCTAAAGAATCTAAGTATTTCTTCATATCCTCTACTGGTATTTCTGTACCTAAGAACTTATTAATCCAACTAGCAGAAACAGTTAAATGACCTTCTTCTTTCTTATTTGGATATAGGTCTATAGTTCCTTCCATTACTTCACCTGCACCTAATTCACATACAAGGGCACATGCTCTATTAATAGCTAATTCAGCTAGGTTTGGATCTATATCCTTTTCAAATCTTGCTGAGCTTTCAGTTCTTATTCCTAGTGCTTTTGAGTTAACTCTTATATTAGTTCCATCAAAATTAGCACATTCAAATACTACTTCTGTAGTACCCTCTTCTATTTCAGAGTTTAATCCTCCCATTATACCTGCAAGACCTATTGTTCTGTCTCCATCCTTAATGCAAAGAACAGTTGAATTTAATTCTCTCTCTTGCTCATCTAAAGTAGTGAATTTTTCTCCATCCTTAGCAGTATCTACAACAATCTTCTTTGATGTTATTTGTCTAGCATCAAAGGCATGCATTGGTTCTCCTATTTCAAGCATAACAAAGTTTGTAATATCTACAATATTATTTATAGGTCTAATACCAGCTTCAAGAAGTCTTTCTTGCATCCAGCCTGGAGAAGGAGCTATCTTTACGTTTTTTACTCCTCTTGCCATATATCTGTTACAAAGGCTATTCTTTATCTCTACCTCTAACTCATCATTTATATTCTTTGAAGATTTTACTTCAAAGCTCATGTTTGGCATTTTATAACTAGTTCCTAAAGCTGCTGCTGTTTCTCTAGCCATACCAACCATGCTTAAACAATCTGGTCTATTAGAAGTTATATCAAAATCTAATATTGCTTTATTAAGCTTAAGATACTCTTTAATATCCATTCCTACAGGAGCATCTTCAGGTAAAATCATTAATCCATGAACTGGTTCATCTCCAGCAATTCCAAGCTCTTCTTCTGAGCAGAACATACCGTTAGATACTACCCCTCTCATCTTACCTTTCTTAATTTCAGTTCCATCTGCTAAAATAGATTTATGAAGAGCAACTGGAACCTTATCCCCTTCCTTCATGTTTGTAGCAGCTGTAACTATTTGAATTTCTTCTGTTCCTATATTTACTTGACAAACATTTAATCTATCTGCATCAGGATGCTTTTCTATCTTTAAAATATGACATACAACTACATTCTTTATATTGTCACCTTGTATTTCTACTTCTTCAAGTTGAGAACCTGTTAAAGTAAGAATATCACCTAATTCTTTTGCATCTACATTTATATCAACATAATCATTTAGCCAATTATATGGTACTTTCATTCCCTTATCCTCCTCTAGAATTGATTTAAGAATCTCATATCACTTTCATATAATAATCTGATATCATCTAAGCCGTAGCTAAGCATTACCATTCTATCTATACCAAAACCAAAAGCAAATCCGCTATATACTTCTGGATCTATACCACAGTTTCTTAATACATTTGGATGAACCATTCCACAACCAAGTAGTTCTATCCAACCTGATCCCTTACATACATTACATCCTTTTCCTCCACATACATAACATGAAGCATCCATTTCAGCTGATGGTTCTGTAAATGGGAAATGGTGAGGTCTAAACTTAGTTTGAACCTTATCTCCAAACATCTTCTTTGCAAATAGTTCTAAAGTTCCCTTAAGATCTGCAAATGTTACTCCCTTAGCTACAACTAACCCTTCCATTTGATAGAATATTGGTGAGTGTGTAGGGTCTACTGCATCTGATCTATAAACCTTACCTGGAGATATCATCTTTATTGGTGGTTCTTGATTCTCCATAGTTCTTATTTGAACTGGTGAAGTTTGAGTTCTTAAAACTATATTATCATTAATGTAGAATGTATCTTGTTCACTTCTAGCTGGATGGTTTTTAGGAATATTTAAAGCTTCGAAGTTATAATGATCTAATTCTACTTCTGGACCATCTTCAATTGAGAATCCCATTGATATAAATATATCCTTTATTCTTTCAAGAGTTAATTCTAATGGGTGTCTCTTTCCTAATACATTCTTCTTTCCAGGAAGAGTAATATCTATAATTTCATTTTGAAGTTTTTCATTCTTTTCCTTTTCTTTTATAGCGTTAATAGCTGCATCTAGTTTTTCCTCAACAACCTTCTTAACGTCATTAACCATCTTACCAACTATAGGTCTTTCTTCTTTTGATAACCCACCCATACTTTTTAAAATAGTTGTAAGTTCACCTTTTTTACCTAAATACTTAACTCTTATATCACTAAGAGCTGAACTGTTATTTGCCTCTTCAATTTCTCTTAAAGCAACTTCTTGAATTTGCATTAACTTTTCTTGCATTTTTATTCTCCTTTCTTCTTTACCTCTAGGGCCATTGAATACTTTATAGAAAATTCTCTATAAAATAAAAAAACCGTCCCTAAAAAAGGGACGGATTATCCGCGTTACCACCCTAATTGGTTCTATAAAAATAGATACCCAACTCTAGTTAATTTAACGGTTCCCCGCTAACTACTACTATTATTTCATAGTTAGAACTCCTGAGCGAACTTCAATATAATTCTCTATAAAGAGGCTTTCAGTCCACGACCCCTTCTCCCTGAAAAAGTTTCTTATATTTACTCTCTCAATCATAGTTTATTTAATATTCTATTACTTTCCTATTATACAAATGTTTTTCTAAAAATTCAACTGATTCTGTCTAACTTTTTCATAAATCACTATAGATGTAGCTATTGCTACATTTAGTGACTCCGCTCCTCCTGGCATAGGTATTTTTACCTTCTTATTAGAAAGGTTATATACTTCTTCACTTACACCATTACCTTCGTTGCCTACGGAAATAATAATCTTCCCGCTTAAATCTTCTTTAAAGAAATCCTTATCACCCTCTAAGGATGTAGCTAAAAGAGAAAAGCCCTTATTTATTAAGGATTTAGTAATTGTAAAATCACTATCCTCTAAGATTATTGGAATATAAAACATAGATCCCATTGTAGAACGTATAGTCTTTTCATTATATATATCAACAGTTCCCTTAGTTAGAATTACTCCATCTACACCTGCTGCATGAGCAGTTCTAATAATAGTACCTAAATTACCAGGATCTTGAACCTTGTCGCATAAAATATAAAAACTACCTTCTTTATTTAAGTCAACTTCATTCATCTTAACAACAGCAACAACCCCTTGAGGTTCTTCAGTTGAGCATAGCTCTCTTAACAAGCTATCTTTCAATGTATAAAGTTTCATATTATTAGTTATATATTTCCCCAAATATTCTTCAAACTTGTTTTCTTCTAACCTATGACTTATAAAAATACATTCTATAGGTAGATTTGCTTTACAAGCTTCTTCTATTAATCTAAATCCCTCTATTAAATACTTAGAGCTCTTATTTCTTCCTTTTCTCTCTTTAAGCTTTTTGGTTTCTTTAAATAAATTGTTATCTTTACTTTCTATAAGAACCAAAGTTTACACCTCAATTATTTAAATTTAACTATTACACCTTCAAGATTTGCTAAATCTTGAGCTGACCCTATAGCAACAATAATATCTTTCGATTCAACAGTATCATCTGCTGAAGGCGTAAGATTAATTTCATCACCTTTCTTAATAGCCATTACATTTATTCCGTACTTACTTCTAAGTTTAAGATCTCTTAATGTTTTATCTTGCCATTCATCTAAAGCCTCAATTTCCATTATACTATAATCAGGTGATAATTCTATATAATCAAGTATACTTGATGAAACTAGATTATGAGCAACTCTAACTCCCATATCTTTTTCTGGTAAAATTACTCTATCAGCACCAATTTTATATAATACTTTTGCATGTAAATCACTATTTCCTTTAGCAATTATATATTTTACACCTAATTCTTTTACTAGCAGTGTTACCATTACACTGGATTGAATATTAGCACCTATTGTAACTACTGCAACATCAAAATTTCTAAGACCTAATGTTCTTAATGCATTTTCATCAGTTGCATCCATTTGTACTGCATGAGTAACACTATCTGATATATCTTGAATTAAATCCTCATCTTTATCAATAGCCAAAACATCATTTCCTAAAGAATATAATGTTTTTGCAACTGAAGCACCAAATCTTCCAAGTCCTATTACAACGAATTGTTTATTAGCCATTAAATCATCCCCTAACCTATTAATATCTTTCCTTCTGGATATTTATAATCAACTTTTTTCTTTCTATTAGTAAGTGCAAGCGCAACAGTTAGTGGACCAACTCTACCAAAGTACATCATTATCATTATAATAATTCTACCTACTGTACTTAGTTTTTGTGTAACACCTGTAGTTAACCCTACTGTAGCAAAGGCTGAAGTTGCTTCATAAAGTAAATCTATAAATTCTATTCCTTTTTCAGTTACTGATAATAACATTGTAACTACTATTATTAATCCCATTGCTATTATCAATAATGCAAAAGCCTTATATACTAATTCCTTGGCAAATCTTCTTCCAAAGGCTTCTGTATCTTCTCTACCTTTAATTACACTTATAACTGTAAGTATTACCAAACCAAAAGTTGCTGTTTTAAGCCCTCCAGCTGTTGAACCTGGTGATCCTCCAATAAACATTAATATAATTGTTAAGAACTTACCTGCTGTTGTCATTCCATCTGTAGATACACTATTAAATCCTGCTGTTCTTGGGCTAACAGATGCAAAGAAGGAATTTAACAACTTATCCTTTAATCCCATGCCACCAATAGTTTCTGGATTGCTATACTCTATAAAAAACATAGCTACAAATCCCCCTATTAATAAAACACCTGTTATTAATAAAACTATTTTAGCATGTACGGATAATTTTTTTAATCCTTTATACTTATAGCTATATATTTCAAGCCATACTGTAAAGCCTAACCCTCCAATAATAATAAGTGCACTTATTGTTAAAATTACTGCTATATTGCTTGAAAATCCAGTAAGACTTGAAAATTTACCAAACAAATCAAAACCAGCATTACAAAAAGCAGATATTGAATGGAATATACTATAAAAAAATCCTTTTTTAAGTCCAAACTCAGGTATAAACTGTGTTGATAACAGCAATGCCCCAAAGAATTGAACTGCAAATGTGAACCCAAGTACATATTTAACCATTCTTACAAGACCTTGTATACTAAATGTATTCAAAGCTTCTTGCACTATTAATCTATCTCTAAGAGTTATCTTTTTACCTAATAATATTGCTACAAAAGTAGTAAATGACATGAAACCTAGGCCACCAATTTCTATTAGTAGTATGATTACTGTTTGCCCAAATGCATTCCAATGAGTCCCTGTGTCCAATGTTACTAAACCAGTAACACATACAGCAGAGGTAGACGTAAATAGAGCATCTAGTAAATTAGTACTCTCTCCACTTGCAGAAGATATAGGTAAACTAAGTATCAATCCTCCCATAATAATTAGAGCAATGAAACCAAGGGCTAACGTCTGTACCCCATTTAATTTATATTTATTAATCCTCTTCATTTTTTGCATATAATCACTCCAAAAGTTAATGCTTTATTATACCTCTTTATAAACCAAATCAATTTTCTTTTGTTTTATATTTATATAAAAGTAAGAGTATATAATATCCTGCCAATAGTATTATCATACTGAGCAAGACATAATATACCCTAAGTAACTTTTTTCTTTAGATAATAAAGCAATTTACTACTTTATTAATATTAAAAGAAAATGCGACCTTAGGCCGCATTCTTATATTAAGCGTTTAATTGCTTCTTAGCTAATTCAACTAAGTCTGCAAATGCTTTTGGATCGTTGATAGCTATTTCAGATAACATCTTTCTGTTTATGTCAACTCCAGCTAACTTGATTCCATTCATGAATTTTGAATAAGAAAGACCATTCATTCTTGTAGCAGCATTTATTCTAGCTATCCATAATCTTCTGTAATCTCTCTTCTTCAATCTTCTTCCAACATAAGCATTTCTTAATGCTCTAATAACTGATTCGTTAGCAGTCTTAAATAACTTGCTCTTCCCACCGTAGTATCCTTTTGCAAGCTTTAAAACTTTTTTATGATTCTTACGAGAATTAACCGCTCTTTTTACTCTTGCCATTCCTTAAACCTCCTGTACCAATTCTTATAGATATGGTAATAATTTCTTCATTGCTTTTTCTTGAGTAGTTGAAACATATCCTGTCTTTCTAAGATTTCTCTTTCTTTTTGAGCTCTTCTTAGTTAAGATATGGCTCTTGAAAGCCTTAGCTCTCTTTAGCTTTCCTGTACCTGTCTTCTTGAATCTTTTTGCTGCACCTCTATGAGTTTTCATTTTTGGCATGATAAATTTCCTCCTCTCAGTTTATGCCTTTTTAGGGCCAATAACCACTGTCATATTTCTTCCTTCTTTTTTAATTGGCTTTTCTATATTACCTACATCAGCCAATTTGTTAGCGAAGTTTTCAAGGATCTTTGCACCTAAGTGACTAAGTTCCATTTCTCTTCCTCTGAACCTAACAGTGATTTTAACTTTGTCTCCGTCTAATAAGAACTTTCTAGCATTTTTAGCTTTAATTTCGATATCGTGCTCTTCTATTGTAAGACTAACTCTTACCTCTTTAATACTAACAACTTTTTGCTTCTTCTTAGCTTCTTTTTCCTTCTTTGATTGCTCATAAATGAACTTTCCTAAGTCCATTATTTTACAAACTGGAGGCTTAGCATTTGGTGATATCATCACTAAATCTAACTCCGCTTCTTCAGCCATCTTAAGGACTTCTTTTGTTTGTAAGATACCTAATTGAGAACCATCAGCACCAATAGCTCTGATTTCCTTGTCTCTAATATCCTCATTCACTATATAATTTTTATTAATAGTTTTCACCTCCGAAAAAATTAAAGCAAACTTTATAATATAAAAAAAACGGCGTAAAACGCCGTTTTCTATTATCGTAATTACTTCACATAAATAATCTAGATAAATAACCAAGCTAACTCAAAGTTGCATGGTGAGAAACGGCTGTTTCTTCTTAACAAATGTTATTTTATCATTGCTTATATACATTGTCAACAACTTTTTACATTTTTATATTAGTTTTTGAACACAATTTACATCCGTCACAAAATACTACTCTTTCACCAAAGACATTTATTATAGTTTCTATAAACTCTTTATTTTTACATTCCTCTCTTTTGTGTATTACTATCTTTTGAGGGGCATTGGTTATCAATCCACTTATAACTATATCTTCAACATTGGCATCAATTCCTATTTTACAGTCTGATAATTCATTTAAAAATGTAGGAAATATATCTTCTCCATATCCATCTGTCACTATATATCCCCCTGATGGTAAGGCTGTTAAGTTAATTTCCTCAACTCTACACTCTTGAATTTCAACAAAGTATTTTAACAGTCGTATAAATTCTCTATATTCTTTTTCAACCATATATCTTTCAACTACTTTATCTATAACATCTTCAATATCTTTTCTCAACTCTCGCATCCTAAAAGTAATGAATCCATTAATATTAATCTCATTATTTTCTTCAATACATTCTTTTATTTTATCTATAATTGCGTTTGTTTTATTAGAATAAAATATAAAATTAGAATCATGAACGCCTTCCTCACAATATAGGACCTTCATTATTTCTTCTTCTACTTCTAATATTTCATCTTGCTTCAAGAAAAAGTATGTGTCTGTCAAATACTCAAAAAGTTCTTTTTCTTTGTACTTTGTAATAACAATTTTATAAAGGATATTACTAATATATAAATTAATTATATTACCTGTTCTATCACTATAATTCGAATCATCACACATAACTTTTATGACATGTGTCTTCCCTTCTAAACTTTCAACCACACCTATTATTATGTGCTTCTTTTTCAATAGTTCCTTTAGCTCTTGAAGTTCTTCAACAAAATCTAGTTCACCTGAATAAGCTAACTGTAGTACAAGCATGGGTTTCACTCCCTTCCATAGTAATAGTATGTATTAAAATCTCTTCAATATACGGAATTTATTTTTACCCCTTTGTACATATTGATTTTTGCTTACATGATATAGTAATCTATTCTTATAGAAATAATTAGGAGTTTTTATCATGTATTGTTTTTTAGACTACAGAATTAGTAATGAAGAATTAAATAATATAATAAATTTAAATATAGAACCTATTTTAATACCAAAATGTTCAAAGGTTTATGAAGCTATAAATGGTCATGTTGATATCCAACTTAACATCCTTGATAAAAAGAATAAGAAAGTTATTGTGCAAAAGGATATTTCTAAGGATTTTTTAAATCTATTATCCTCCAAAGGAATTGGTTATATACTCTCTGAGAATTCTTTAGGAACTAATTACCCAGAAAATATAATTATAAATGCACTAATTACTGATAATCTTTTTGTTCATAATTTAAATTACACAGACCCAAACCTTCTTAAACTTCAGGATAATAAAAAGGTAATTAACGTTAAGCAAGGATATACCAAATGTTCCGTATTACCACTAGGAAAAGATGCCTTCATTACAAGTGATAAAGGAATTTATAAAAAATTAATTCAAGAAGACTTAGACGTACTTCTTATTCCCCCTGGAGACATACTATTACCCTCTTTGAATTATGGATTCATAGGAGGAGTTGGCGGAATGATATCCGAAAATAGGTTAGCCTTATTTGGCGAATTAAATTCTTATGCTTATGGCAAAGAAGTTTATAACTTTCTTTACAAGCATGATATAGAGCCAATAGCGTTAAAAAAAGGAAAGCTCATAGACCGGGGAAGTCTCTTATGCATCTAGCTTTCCATATATATTACGTAGGAGTTATAAAAATGTTTCTATGAAAATTATTTACCTTTAAATAATTAAAAATAGGATTAAGCTTTAAAACTTAATCCTATTTTTATAGGAAAATATAAAATTTTAATTTGCTATAATCAAAGGTATTATTACAATTTCATATTAAAAAACTTATTTCTAAATGACTCTACTTCTTTTTCTACCTTCTCTATTTCTTCTTTATCCATTCCTCCTCTACCTAACCTATCACTTAGAAATACATATGATAAATCATGTAGATTAGCTTCTTTTTTCATTCCCTTTATATCTCCATATGGCAATTTATTCATTATAAATAACAAATGCATATGATATCTCACTAATATAGAAACCTTCGTCTTAAATTCTTCATCCAAATTAAAACAACTTAAAAAATCATAGGAATCTTTTCTTCCAACCTTATCATGATCATAGGAAGTCCATCTTCCATTTCTTAGCTTAGTTGTACTTCTCTTCCCTAAGTCATGCAATAATAATGCCCACATAAATACCTTCTTATCTTCTACATAATCTCTATAAGAACTCCCTTTATCAACAACCATCATAGTATGTACCCATACATCTCCTTCTGGATGATGTTTAGGTGATTGTTCTATTTTTTCTAGGCTTATTAACCAATTAAAAGGTTCTACAGCTAGTTCCCCTGAACTCTTTAATTCATTTAAATATACCGAAGGCTTATCATCTTCTAATAAATGTTTTTCAATTTCATTAAATTTCTCTTGTAATTTCACAAGTATCACCTCCTATTACAACTAGTATTTCCTTTTGTCCACTTCATTATAAATCAATCTTTATAAAAGTAGTATCAAATCTAAGGTTAATGTATACATTATTAATATAAGCTTTGGCGCTGTAGCCAAGTGGTAAGGCAGAGGTCTGCAAAACCTTTATCCCCAGTTCAAATCTGGGCGGCGCCTCCATAAAAAAAAACTGCTACAAAATATTTTATTTTGTAGCAGTTTTTTTTGAGCTATCGAATTAGCATATCATCTCACCAAGATCCATTCAACATCGCATTTTTACTATAACTTCTTAAGTTCTTAAGTTCTTAAGTTTTTAAAAACATAAGAAGTTATATTTTTGCATATAGAATTTAGAATATAACCGTAGCAATAGAGAATAAATTTTCTCTATTGCTACTGGCTCCTTATTTATTCGTAGCTTTTTCTAATAAATCTTTTATATCCTCATTAGTAAATTTGTATTTTCTATTACAGAAGTGGCAAACAACTTCTTCTTCTTTACCATCTTCATATATTTCTCTTAAATCTTTTTCACCTATACTAATTAGGGCCTTTTCTATTCTTTCTCTTGAACAATCACAAACATACTTAGGTTCAACTTCATCTAATATCTTTAAATCCATTCCATCAAAAATAAACTCTAATATTTCTTCAATTGTTTTACCTTCACTTATCATTGTTGTTATTGAAGGTATTTCTTCTAATCTATACATTAATAAATCTGCTAATAATGGATCTGCACCTGGCATCATTTGAATTACAAATCCACCTGCAGCCTTTATTGAATAGTCCTTATCTACAAGCACCCCTAAAGATACTGCTGAAGGAGTTTGCTCAGAAACAGTAAAATAATATGTTAAATCTTCAGCGATTTCTCCAGTTTGTATTGGAACTTGACCTACATATGGTTCTTTTAATCCTAAGTCTTTTATTACATATAATAAACCATCCTTACCTATTGCTCCACCTACATCTAATTTACCTTTAGCGTTTAGTGGTAGCTCTATATATGGATTACCTATAAACCCTTTAACTGATGCATTTTGATATCCTGTAACTGTTACTCCCTTAGCTATTCCTCCGCCATTTATCTTTATAGTTACAACTTCATCATCTGATTTTAATGTTCTTCCCATTAAAGCTGCTGCTGTTAACATTCTACCTAATGCTGCAGATGCTAAAGGTGTACATTCATGAACGCTAGTTCCATCATTAACCATAGTAGTTGTGATACCACCAATTATTCTAACCATACCATCCTTAGCAGTTGCTCTTATAATTTTATCTTTCATACTATACCTCCATATTCTTTCCTACAACATATAAAATTCTTTCACTTTCTTGTTGTACTTCATCTCTATTGTATCCATCAAATTTACCTAATAAAGTAAATCCTACTTGCTTTAAAACTTCTTCTATTTCACTTTCTTCATAAGCTCTCTCAAAATGCTCTTCTTCAAATCTTTCATAAAGTTCATTTTTCTCTTTAACAAAGAAAGTTAAAAACATATTTACAACATTATCTTCAATTGTATTTTCCCAAGTATAAAAAACATCCTCAGAACTGTATGTGTAAATATTGTTTCCTAAAATATTGGTTAATTTATAAAAAGAATTGATATCAAAAATAAATAATCCTCCATCTTTAAGATGTTCATATACTCCTGTGAAGTATTTTTCTAAATCACCATCTTCTATAAGATAATTAGTTGAATCTAATACACATGTTATTACATCAAATTTATGGTTTAAGGAAAGCTCTCTCATATCTTGACATATGATTTTAGCTTTAATCCTTTCAGCTTTAAATTTATCAAAAGCCTCTCTTAACATATCTTCAGATAAATCAACTGCATATGTAGATTTAAAATATTTAGCCATTCTTACGCCAATATTACCTGTTCCGCAGGCTAAATCTAAATAATCAACTGGATTACTTTGATATTTATCAATTATTTCTTTCAATCTTACTACCATTGAATCATAGTTAATATCTTCATTTATTAACTCATCATAAATCTTTGCAAATTCGCCATAGGCCATAACTTTTCCCCCAGTAGTTTTATAATTACTACAAATATATTAAAGCTATTCCTTCATTAAGTCAATTTATTTTCTACCAAGAATTTCATTATTGGTAGGTATATGAAGATCTTTTTTTCTTTTTGTCATAATTCCTCCAATTCTGCCTGTTTCTTCTGCTGTTAGTCCACCCCAACCAAAGGCATCCACTTTATCCTTTAACCCAAGTTCCTCTGCTATTTCGTATTTTATTTTTTCTCTTAACTCCTCTTCAGGTGTTAATTCTTTATTTCCTTTTAATTTAGCTTTTATTACTTTTTTTAATGGTGTCTTACTCAAAACTTTCACTCCCTCTTAAATTTCAAGCTTATTATTCCCCCATAGCTTATATTTATTCCTTCTTGTAAATACAAGAAATTTGTATTATTTTTACCAATACTATTGATATTTCCCAACACTTTAACTATATTAATTGTATATAAGAAATTATATTAATAATATTTAGGAGGGATACTTTTGTATAACGTTGCAATTGTTGGGGCTACTGGAAATGTAGGTAGAAAATTTTTAGAAATATTGGAACAAAGAGATTTTCCAGTAAAAAATTTGTATCTTTTCGCATCTAAAAGATCCGCAGGTACAACATTACAATTTAAAGGAAAGGACTTCATTGTTGAGGAGACTTGCGATGAAAATATAGTAAATAAGAAAATTGATTTTGCTTTATTTTCGGCAGGGGGAAGTGTAAGCTTAGAATTTGCACCTAAATTTGCTAAAATCGGTGCTGTTGCTATTGATAATAGTAGTGCTTGGAGAATGGACCCAAAGGTACCACTAGTAGTACCTGAAGTTAATCCTGAAGATATAAAGTGGCATAACGGAATAATAGCTAATCCAAATTGTTCTACTATTCAAGCTATGCCTGTACTAAACGCTATTCATAAGAAGTATGGAATCAAGAGAATTGTATATTCAACTTACCAAGCGGTATCAGGGGCTGGAATTCAAGGAATAAAAGACTTAGAGGATGGTTATAAAGGAATTGAACCTAAAAAATTCCCTTATCCAATAACAGGTAATGTATTACCACACATTGATGTATTCGAAGAAAATGGATATACAAAGGAAGAAATGAAGATGATTAATGAAACAAGAAAAATTCTTCATGATGACACATTAAAAATAACTGCTACAACTGCTAGAGTTGCTGTTTTAAATTCTCATAGTGAAAGCATTAACTTAGAGCTTCAAAATGAATTTGAATTAAATGATATAGTTAACTTATTAAGCAACACTGAAGGCGTAGTTGTATATGATAATACTAAAGAATTGAAGTACCCTACACCTTTATATGTAACAGGAAAAGATGAAATATATGTAGGAAGAATTAGAAGAGACTTTAGTGTGGACAACGGTTTAAATTTATGGGTGGTTGCTGATAACATTAGAAAGGGTGCTGCATTAAATGCAATTCAAATTGCAGAGCTTATGATCGATAAAAAGTAAGATTGGAGGATTTCTAATGTCAATTTTTGAAGGTTCTGGCGTTGCTATAGTTACTCCTTTTAATGATAATGGAGTAAATTATGAAAAGCTTAAGGAATTATTAGAGTGGCACATAAAAGAAGGTACTGATGCCATTATTATTTGTGGGACAACCGGTGAAGCTACAACTATGAGTGAGGAAGAAAAAAAACTTACAATAAAATTTACCGTTGATGTTGTAAATAAAAGAATCCCAGTTATAGCAGGCACAGGTTCAAATAATACTCTATCATCTATAGAAATGAGTAAATATGCTGAAAGTGTTGGTGTAGATGGCCTTTTAGTAATTACTCCTTATTATAATAAAACAAATTCAAGAGGTTTAATAAAACATTTTGAGGCAATAAATAATTCTGTAAACACACCAATTATTTTATATAATGTTCCTAGTAGAACTGGAGTTAACATTACTCCTGAAAACTTAAAGGAACTATCTACCCTTTCAAATGTAGTTGCTATTAAAGAAGCTAGTGGAAATATTAGTCAAGTAGTACAAATGAAAGCTTTATGTGGTGATAAAATAGATATTTATTCTGGAAATGATGACCAAGCTATACCTATATTGTCTTTAGGTGGTAAGGGAGTTATATCAGTACTAGCCAATATTATTCCTAACGCTGTGCACACCATGATAAAGTGCTATTTAAATGGAGATGTAAAAAAAGCTTTAGACCTTCAATTAGAAAATCTAAAACTATCTAACACCTTATTTATAGAAACAAATCCTATTCCTATTAAAACAGCCTTAAATTTAATAGGTAAGGAAGTTGGTCCTTTAAGACTACCACTTTATGAAATGAGTGATAGTAACTTAATGAAGTTAAAGGACACATTAAAAGAATATAATTTACTTTAGGGAGTGACCATATGACAAAAGTAATTTTAAATGGATGCTCAGGAAAGATGGGAAAAATGGTTGTTGAATCTGCTAAAAATTTCAGCGATATTGAAATTGTAGCTGGAATAGATAAGTTTCCTTCTGAAACTAGCTTTCCTATTTTCGAGAATGTTCATGATGTAAATATAGATTATGATGTACTTTTAGATTTCTCAAGAGCTGATGCTTTATCAAATCTTCTTGAGTTAACAGAAAAAACTAAAAAACCTTTAGTTTTATGTTCAACTGGATATTCTAAAGAAGATTTAAATTTAATAAATGAAAAGAGTAAAACTCTTCCATTATTTAAATCAGCTAATATGTCTCTTGGAATTAATCTAATAAATTCTCTATTAAAGAAGGTAGTTCCATTATTATATGAAAACTATGATATTGAAATTATAGAAAAACATCATAACCAAAAAGTAGATGCTCCTAGTGGAACAGCTATTCTATTAGCAGATACAATAAAAGACTCTATTCCATATGAAACAGAATATATTTATGGAAGAGAAGGAAATTCAAAGAGAAAAGATAATGAAATAGGTATACATGCTGTTAGAGGTGGCTCCATTGTTGGGGATCATGATGTAATTTTTGCTGGAACTGGCGAAGTTATAGAATTAACTCACAAAGCAATCTCTAGGGAAGTTTTTGCTGTTGGTGCTTTAAAAGCTTGCCAATATATGAGCAAAGTAACTGAGGCAGGCTTATATAATATGGAAAATGTTATAGAAAATAAATAACAGTAAATTAAGCTATTATAGGTAGAAAATTTCTATCTTTAATAGCTTCTTTTATATTTTTAATAATAATTTAATTTCACGGTATAAGAGTAATATTAGTTATACATACTAAATTAGTAGATAAAAGTAACAAGGAGTGATTAACTTGACAAAAGATAGCCAACCCGATAATAAGCACGCTAGAATGGAAAAATGTAATTACCAAACTCCAATAACTAGTGAAGAAGGAAAGAATAATAATAGAACTAGAAAGAAACATTCAGTAAAAAGAGAAGGCTTCCAAAGCGATCATATAAATTAGCAAGTATATTTTCTTTGTTTTTTACAAAAGATATCCTTGTGATATTGAATATATCTCCTTACGCATTTTTGACATAGAAAAACATGTGGCTCTTACTAGCCACATGTTTTTTAATACTCTATTCCCTCTCTAGCAGGTACACCTTTTTCATAATAATGTTTTACCATCTTCATCTCTGTAATTAAATCTGCCCTGTCTGCTAGCTCCTTAGGCACATCTCTTCCTGTCATAATAATTTCTATATCATGTTTATTTCTATTAATTATTTCTATAATATCTTCTACTGATAAAAAGCCATTCTTTAATACTCCCATAATTTCATCCATTATTAAAAGATCACATTCTTTATTTTCTACAATTTCTAAAATAAAATTATATGCATTAATAACCTCTTTTTTTAGCTCTTCAATTTCTTCTTCATTCAAATTCCAAACAAAATCCCTTTTCTCTTCAAATCTAAAAACTTTAAAATTATCTATTTTCTTTAAAGATTCCAACTCTCCTGTAGGGGTACCCTTAAGAAATTGCACCATATATACCTTAAATCCTCTACCAGCTGCTCTAACGCCTTGACCTATAGAAGCAGTTGTTTTCCCTTTTCCATTACCTGTATATATTTGTATCATACATCCACCTCATTTCTAGTTTATATATATTATAACCAAAAAAATTTATAATTTCTGCAAATATTACTACTCTTAATCATAATTATAATACTAAGAGTAATTTTAGGAGCTTAAATATGGAATACAATTTTACTGATCCCTACGAATTAGCTAGGTTTATCAAACAATCAAAAAAATCCACACCTGTACAAGTATATGTTAATGGTGACCTTTCTAAGGTTAACCTTGAACAAACTGAATGGTATGGATTTAATAATTTTTATATATTATTTGGAGAGTCAAATATAATTACTAATATAATTCTTGATAACAAAGATATAATTAAGCATTTTAGAATCGAAAATGATAGAAGAAATTCTGCAGTACCTATGCTGAATTTACTAGAACAAGATGCAAGAATTGAACCTGGCGCTATAATTAGAAGCAAGGTTAAAATAGGCAGAAATGCTGTTATAATGATGGGTGCTGTTATAAATATAGGTGCTGAGATAGGGGAATCCTCTATGATAGATATGAACTCAGTTATTGGTGCACGTGGAAAGATTGGCAAAAGGGTTCATGTAGGTGCAGGTGCAATTATTGCTGGTGTTTTAGAACCACCTAGTATGTCTCCTTGCGTTATAGAGGATGATGTAATGATTGGAGCTAATTCAGTTATTTTAGAAGGAGTAAAGATAGGCTCTGGATCTGTTGTAGCAGCTGGTTCAGTAGTTACAAAAGATGTTCCAGAAGGTGTTGTTGTAGCTGGCTCTCCTGCTAAAATTATAAAAAATGTTGATGAACAAACAAAGTATAAAACTAAGTTACTTGATGATTTAAGAAAGTGATACATATTGAAAAAGCAGTCTTTCAAAGACTGCTTTATATCTTACTTTATAATTTTCTTGTGGTTTTTCTTATCTTTATCCAAATATGTTTGAAATTTAATTTAATCTACACTGCTCCTTCTTCATCTTGTGAAGCACTCTCTTCTTTACCTACCTTCTCCATCTTAGAAATAGAAACTTCATATGCTATTTTCTTTACTGCTTCTGTTTCTGTTATCTTCTTTTGATATTCCCTACTTTGTAATCTTCCCCACACTCTAATATTGTCACCAACACTTAAAGTTTGACAGAATCTAGAATTTCTTCCCCAAGCTATAGTTGGAATGTAATCTGACTTATTATAAGCTCTATTTACAGCTAATAAAACATCAGCTATTTCTCTTCCAAATGGTGTTGTTCTATATACAGGCTCCTTGCAAATATACCCATCTAAGAAAATTTCATTTGGATTCTTGCTTCTTTCTATACAAGGCTCTATATTTCTAGCAAAAACAGTTAAGATTAATTTATTAGTACCATCCATAAATTTATTGTAGGATCTTAGTTGACCTTCAACAATTATATCTTTTCCTATAGTAATATCTATCCCAGTTAAAAGTCTTTCTGATACAGTAATATTTAACATGTCTACTGAATCACTAAGTCTCATAACCTCCAAATTAAAACTATAGAACCCTTCCCCATACATTTCATGACTGAATTCTAGCTCAGATACTATCTTACCTTCAAGATAGATTTTGTTATTTAACATTAAATTATCCATTGTAACCCCTCTCTCCCTTAGTAATAAAATTGTAAATAAAGAAGATCCCACAAGCACCTATTTCCATTATAATACATTACATATTCCATTTTCAATATTAAATAGAATTATTTTCTATGTTGTACTCCATCTTTGTCAACATAAGCATCTTCTGTATAGATTAATTCTCCTACAGTGACAAATTTATACCCTTGCTTTTGTAGTTCAGGTATTATTCTATTCAAATTATTTGGAGTATATTTTGCATTATTGTGATATAAAAGAATAGATCCTGCTTTTACCTTCTTCATGACTTTGTTATATTCTACTTCTTCACCTTGTTCCTTCCAATCTACAGAATCACCTATAGCTATGGAAGTAAAGGGAAAATTATAGAAATTATTATTGATTAAACACTTTCCACTGTATATCAATTTCGTCATCTCGTATTAATATTTTGTCAATTAGCGATTTTGCTATAGATTTCTTTTTATCGAAACTTAAGTTTTTAATCTTATTAGCATCTTTAAGAACTTCCTCTAAAGAACTATTATTAGAACCCTCTAAAGTAATTCTATTAAGTTCATTTTGTAGTTCTGTTTTTTTGTTATCTAGCTCTTCTACCTTCTTATTTATATACTTAATGGTTATATCATTCGATTCTAGTATTTTGTCTAATAGCTTCTCTATATTTTCATCTATGATTTTTATTTCTGCCTCAATACTCTTTATTTTTTTAGAGTTACTATTCTCCATCTTAACTTTCACTTTAGATAGCTCTTCTAACCTATTTAGTATCTCTGTTTCTACTATATTTTCTATCTCTTCTACCTTAATTGTCCTAGAGTGTCCGTTACAAATCTTCATATTTGTCTTTCCTCTGCAATTAAAGTATTTACCACTACTATTAACAACAGCAGACATACTGTAACCACAATAACCACATTTAGTTAGTCCTGTTAACCAAGTATGTTTACCACTTCCGCTTCTAGTAATTTGCTGATTTTGAGATAATTTATACTGGCACTTTAAGAATGTATCTGCGTCTATAATTCCTTCGTGTAGCCCAATAGATAGCTTATGGTCTTTCAAGTTAGTATATCTGTTCTCATTTCTATCTCTCTTTCCATATACAAAACAACCATTAGTCCCTATAAAGTCTTCTATAGGATTATTAATTTCCACACCTAGATTTTTATAGTAGTTATATACATTTACATCAGCCTTTACATATAAAGCATTCTTTATTATCCTGCTTATCTTACCACTATCCCAAGCTGTACCCTTGGCACTCTTAAGTCCTTGCTCATTTAGATAATCGCTTATCTTACTTAAAGATATATCTTCGTAAGCGTACATATTAAACATCTTTTCTATTAGTAATGCTTCCTCTTTATTAATAACTAGAGTAGGTACTTTCTTACCCTGTATTTCTACTTTGGTATTAGTATAACCTAAAGGTACTTTACCACCTAAGAATCGTCCTGTTTTTCCTCTTTCGTAGTAGTTATCCTTAACTCTTTGGGCTATCTGTTCTCTCTCTAGTTGTGCAAATGTAACAACTATATTTACCATTGCCTTTCCCATAGGAGTACTAGTATCAAATTTTTCCGTAACGCTTACAAATTCTATGTTATGTTTCTTAAACTCTTCTAATAGATTGTTGAAGTCTAATATACTTCTACTAATTCTATCTAATTTATAAGCAACTACTTTAGTTATAGCATTTTTCTTAATATCCCTCATCATTTCCTTGAATGCAGGTCTATCTATATTCTTTCCACTATAACCTTTATCTTTATATACTTTATAATCTTCTTCTCCTACTTCTTTTTTACAAAAATCTATTTGGCTTTCTATTGAGATAGAATCTTTTTTATCTACACTTTGTCTCGCGTATATTGCTATCATTACATCACTTCCTTGTTTTCTATTTTATCATCTTCTGTTAGTATTTTGTATATATTAAAAACTATCTCTTCTTCTTCTTCTTTTGTTATTTCCGTAGCATAATTATTTACTTTATATCCATTCATATAATTTACTTTTATTAGTTCCATTACTCCTCCTTCCTTGTACAAAATTGCTACTTTATAATATATGTACAAGCTATAATATTTATGTTATGTAAATAAAAAAGGCTCGTACATTTTTTGTACGAACCTAATTCTTGATATTCTATTGATATAATTCTGATATTATATCACTATTTTTGTGATACTTTACTGATATAATTGTGATAAAGTTGTGATACTTTCGTGATAAAGTAGCGACACTTTATAAGTACTTTATAAGTACTTTATAATTACTTTACGAGTACTTTATAACTATTATCCAACTAGTATATAAATACTTTATAGTTACTTTATAAGTACTTTCCAACTAGTATATAGTTACTTTATGAATACTTTACGAATACTATATAACTATTATCTAGCTACTTTATCTATATAATTACTTAATTATTACTCTAATTCATCTACCACTCTATCTACTTTTTCTCCTATTTCTTTAACTTCTTCTCTTACTCCATCTATCTTAATATTAATACTAGAGCATAATTCTCTATTAGTTCTTACTAATTCTTCATTAATTTCTGTTATCTTATCCATCTTTTCAACTAGATAAACCCAAACATTTTTATATAAAAACCACAATAGTAATAATACTAAAGTTATTGGGAATCCAACATTAGTTATGAATTGACTTGCTGTATTTGCATCCATTCTTACACCTCTTTTCTTTATTTTGGACTCCCCTTTTCTCTCTTCTAATAATTTTCCTTCATATATATATGTAATTTATAGGCTACTAAATCCACCTAGAGTTACACTTAATCTCTACCTTATCTAAATTACCTTTTAGTAACCTAAAGGTATTACTTCCTACGTTTAATATAGGCATATAGTATCTACTTTTTCCTTCTCCCTTGCAGAAGAATGTATTTAACTTAGTTTGCTTCTTATCTCCCTCTAAAGGCTTATATACTTGTCCATACTTACAGTCTATAATAAGCTCTCCACTTAAGTCCTCTATGTAATACATAATCCCATTTACCTCGAAAGCAATATTACTAGTAACACTACTATATAACTTAATAAGTGGATAGCTTTCTGTATTCCCTTTATTAACAAAAGCATATTGTTGATTTGATACAGGAGTATTCTGTAACCACACATATGGCTCTATTTCTATCCAGTAAGGATTATAAGCATATAGCTTTATTTGCATCCTATGTTGTACTGGATTATAAGTATCCAATTCTAGTTGCTCCCTATATATAACCTCTATTTTTCTATCGCTTCCTATGTAATTAAACCACTGTGGCTTTGATTTAAACCAAGTTGATAGCTCGTCCGCATCTAAGTCTTTATTCTCGAATAATATGTCTAATCGGATTACTCTAGGGTCATAACTACTATCCACAATAGCTTCTTGCCCCAATATTTTTTCTGTAGTAATAGTCTTAGAAGGAGCTACATCCGTATTATAGATACCATCTTCTTGTACCAAAAGACCACCAAAACTAGATAGTGTCCTATCTCCTAGCTTAAAGTCTACATATTTTTCTACCATATACTCACCCCCTATAATGACTTAATACCTTGTTTATTAAGTTGCTTTCTTATTTTCTCTTCTATAGAGTCTCCAAAGTCCTTAACTTCGAATGGAGTATTGTTAGTTACATCGAATTGATTTGTTATATTTATTTCTCCATTCCTAGTGTTCTTTAATTGCTTCGCTATTTCTTTAGCAAATTTTTCTGCTAACTTATCTATGCTTCCACCTAGTTGGTTAGAAACTTCTTTAGATACTTCCCTCTTCATAGTAGCTGTAGATTGAAGATGATTAGTTATCTTAGTACCACTAGGTATATAAGCTAATTCGTTAGATATAGCTGATATAGCCTTAGATGTATTGTTATCAAATAACTCCCACCCATTTTCGTTTACGGTAGCTAGACCTTCTGTAGCATTATTTGTACCAGTAGCATAAGCTTGTACTCTTAATCCATTTCCGCCTTTAACCTTAACATCTACATTAGCTCCTATTGTTACGCTTAATCGCTTAGGGATAGTATTAATCTGTTTCTTAACTTCCTCTATATTAGCTATAGCTCCATTCTTGTCTACTATAACCTTAACAGGAGTACCATTAAGATTAAGAATTCCTACTCTAGTTCCATCTGCCTGTTCCTCTACATCTTGTAAGGAAGCTACTACAGCACCATTAGCCCCTATAATTTGGTTAGAGGTATTAACACTAGCACCACCCATTTGCGTTAATGTACCTAATATAATATTCTTTGCTCTTACATGCTCAACTCCCATAGATTCAACACTCTTTGCTATTTCCTTAGTGTATCCACCAACTTGTGCATTCTCAAAATCGTACATGCCTATGATTTCTCTGGAAGTCTCATCCACTAGCACAGCTATATCTTTATAAGTTTTGGAGTTCTTATCATATAGTGAATAAAGACCTGTTTCTGTAATCTCGCTCAATCCATCGAATTGCTCTTGCATTTTTTGTAATGTTTCTTGTTTTCTAATATCAGCCCTTGTTAGCTCTTCCCCAGTATACTTATTAATCTTACTTGCTATTTCTCCATAGTGTTCCTCTAATAATTTTCTGCTTTCCATATATTTATTATTAGCTATTTCTAACTCTGCATCTCTCTCTGCTTCTTTTGTTGCTATTAAAGCTTCTGCCTGTGCCTTTTCTTCTCCAGTAAGTTTTTCGCTGTGTAGCTTTAATTCTTCTATAGCAGAATCATATTTTTCTCTTATTAAAGCTATTTCCTCATCTCTTTGCTTAACCTTTTCTTGCATGTATGCCTTAGCACCTTCAGCATCTAAGTTCATAGCTCTTGCGTTGAAGTCTGCTTTAGCCTTTAATAATTCTTCTTGGCTATTTACAGTTATTTCTAATGAAATGTTTCCGATTTCCTCTTTAATCTTATTTATCTCGTTTTCTTCTTGTTCTGTTAAGCCACGTTGTTCTGCATAAGCTTTAGCTATAATATCCTTTATTTTGTTACTTCTATCTTGTACTGCTTTAACTTGCTCATTTGTGTTTTTATTAATAACATTAAGCATATTTTGTTCTGCTTCGTCTATTACGCCATCTGTATTAAACATATCGCTTATTGCTTTATTAGCTTCTGTTTGTCTTTCTCTTATCTTACTGATAATAGAAGTACATAAATTATCTACATTAGTAATAACAGTATTCTTATCTTCTTCTGTAATTAGGTTATCTATATCGACTTCTTGTATTACTAATCCTAGATTCCTTATTTGTTCTGCTATACTTTCTAATTCTTTTTGTGTCTCTGGAGATATATCCTTATTCCATTCCTTATACTTAAGCCCCATTTGCTCCATTTCTTCTTTGGAATACATAGTTGCTCCTGTAAGCTTACCTATTACTATTTCCATAAGTCCCATATCATCAGTCGCCTTTAATACACTTTGGCTATATAAATCGTTATACTCATGAGCTGTATATAACGCTCCTGCTAAAGCTCCCACTACACCTATTACTGGTAAAGCAATACCACTAAACGCAGATAAGCTACCTCCTAATCCTGCCACTCCCTTAGTAGCTACTGTAGAAGCTGTACCCATAGCTGCTGTAGCTGTAGATGCTGTAGTGGATGCTTTAGTTAATTTTCCTATCCACCCTAAAGCTCCACTAATACCCGTAGATAAGCTACCTATTCCTTTAGTAACTCCTCCTACTACCTTTAGTAATCCACCAGTAGCAAAAGTAAGTAAACCGAACTTTACTATAGCATTTTGTGTATCTTTATCTAAGTTTCCAAACCAATCTATTAGATTTTCTAATCCATCCATTAACTCTGTAACATAAGGCATTAACTCTTCTCCTAGTTCTAATCCTAGGTCAAAGAACCTATTTTTAAGCATTTCTATCTTACTTGCTGTAGTAGCATATCTAGTCTCTGCTTCTTTAGTTAAAGCTGTATTCTCTGTCCATGCTGTATTTCCTAGTGCTATAGATTTGGTGAATATATCACTTGCTCCACTAGCTCTAAGTAATGTATCTCTTAACCTTACTTCTTTAATTCCCATATCATCAAGCACTTTAATAGCACTAACACCTTTAGACTCACAATCTGATAGTCCTTTAATAAAGGCTATAATTGCACCTGTAGCATCTTGCTTAAATGATTTTTGGAACTCTTTAGAAGACATACCTGCTACTTTAGCAAAATTATTAAGACTTTTGCCACCTTTCTCTACAGCTAGTTGCATTTGTATTAGTACTTTAGAAAATGCACTACCACCTGCTTCAGCTTCAATACCAACGCTCGATAATGCACCTGCAAAAGATAATATTTGAGCTTCTGTTAAACCTACTTGACTACCTGCTCCTGCTAGTCTTAATCCCATCTCTGTTATTTCGCTTTCTGTTGTAGCTAAGTTATTTCCTAACGCAACTATAACAGAACCTAATCTATCAAAGTCTTTTTGGCTCATTCCTGTGATGTTAGCTAACCTTGCCAAAGATGTAGAAGCTTGTTCACTAGACATATTGGTGGAATCCCCTAACATTACCATAGCCTTAGTAAATCCATCAATATTATCTACTTCTATTCCAAGTTGTCCTGCTGCTTCTGCTACTCCTGCTATACTACTTGCACTCTCTGGCATAGTTTTTGACATCTCTAATATACTTTCTCTTAATTCTGCGAATTGCTTCTCAGTTCCGTCTACTGTTTTTCTCACGGAAGTAAATGCAGACTCAAAATCTATCTGTGCTTTAATTGCATATCCACTTAAAGCTACCATGGGTACAGATAACATCATTAGATTTCCACCTACATCGCTTATAGTTCCCCCCATGCTCTTTAGCTTATTTCCCGCCTTTTCGAATTGCTTAGATGCTTGTATAAATCCATTACTATTTTCTGCTATAGCTTCATTAACTTTATTTAGTTCTCCTCTTAATTTAGTTAATTCTGCTTCTGCTTTATTGGCTTCTTTCGTATGGTTATTAATAGCCTTAATATTGTTATTTACTCTATTGTCTGCTTCTTTATACTCGCTATTTAATTGCTCCAATTTGCTCTTAAGTGTTGTAGCTTGTTCACTCTCCTGTCCATAGGCTTTAACAGCTTCTTTATATTGCTTATTAACATCATCTTTTTGCTTCTTAATCTCTTCTAATTTTTTCTTATTTTCGTTTAATTTAGTAGTGTTTTTCGCTACGCTGTCATCATATAATTTCATTTGTGAAGTTACATTCTTTATTTGCGTATTAAGAGCATTTTGCTTCTGTCCCAAATTAGATAGAGTACTACCGTAAGTATTAATATTTTGTCCTGCTAACTTCAATTCAGAACCTGTAAGCTGTATTTGCTTCTTAGTTTCGGCTAGGTTTTTCGTAAATTCATCATTTTTTAATGTCATTACCACGCCAATTCTTTTTTGTTTTTCTTCTGCCATATATTTTTCTCCTTTCTGTATCTTTTTTCCGAAAAAATAGGGAGAAAAAATAATGCACTTTATCTACATTATTTTTTCTCCCTATTTATTATTTTTTTGCATTATTTTTTTGCTTAGAATAAATCCGAAAAGCTATCTACATACACCTTTTCTTGATTATAGTTAGCTTCATTATTTTCTCTTGGGGTATTAATATCAACATAAGTCTTAATAAGTATTTGTCTCTTATATCTGCTATCCAAAGTCTCCAAAGTCTTAAGCTCTCTTGGTGTAAGTTTATAAAAATCTTCCTCTGTTTTCTTTAGAACTACAGTAGCTATATAGTAATAATAGTCCCACCAATCTATAAAGTTTTGTATTTCTTTAGTAGTATCTTCTTCTTTATCTTGAGATTCTTCTTTCTCTTTAATATTAGTATTTTTCTTATCTCCTGTACTATCTTCTTCTTCCGAAACCTCTGTTACTAATTCGTTTTCTATAAGACTTATTATTCCTATTAATAGCTCTATCTTATTTTCTTCTTCTATATCTAATACATAGCCATAAATATCTTCTATTGTTATATCACCATTAGATAAGCTATATATAACTTGTGTTAATAAAGTATCTTTATCTTCTTTATCTATAGAACCAATAAAGTCTTGTAATACTTTAAAAGGGTTTCTACTAGTAAGAGTATAAATATTCTTTATACTTTGCATGTTTAATAATAGCTCTACATTTTTGTCCCCATAGCAAATATTTAGTCCAATCCTGTCTCCTAACATTTTTCCACCTACCCTCTAGTAAGAATAATAATAAAGAGTAGACTTATCCTTTATTATTGTGATAAATCTACCCTTATTAATTACTTAAATTATTCTTATGCAGGAAGACTTGCTTTCTTAGTAGCTTTAACTACACTTGTACCCCATTTAGTTGCCCAAGTTTCTGCATTAAATCCTGTATCTGTACTCCTTACAACGTGCTTCCACATACCATCCTTAAGTGGTACAAACTTACCAGAATACTGTGCTGTTTGGTATTCTACTTGTCCTTCTTGTGTTTTGGCTTTATCCTCACTTAAATTTAATTTACCCTTAAATAAAGTTACATATTCCATAGCTCCCCCATCTAGTGTCTTATTAAACATAATTGCTATGTATGGCTTTACAGAATTAGCTTTATAAATTAATCCGCCTTCTGTGGCTTCTTCCATTCCGAATAAATCCTTTTGTGCTTCTGTACTCATGGCAGGAATGGTGAATGTTAGGTCTATATCCCCTAATGCTTTCTCTACCAATACTTGCTTGTTTGCTGCATATAATGGAGTTTGATTCTCTGTTGGCGTTACTCCAATTTCTATACCATCTCCTAATTCTTTAACTTCACCATAAGTTTCTGTTGTTTCATCTGTCATAACCGCATAATATACTTTTTCTAAACCTGTAATTACGTTCATTTATATCTCTTCCTTTCTTATATTTCTATTTTTGATATTAAAAAAACACCATAGGAGTTTCCTATAGTGCTTGTCTCTTTTCTTTATTTAATTTTTCTTATAGCATCTCTTTATAACTAACCCTTATCTTGTGTGTATAAAGCTTGGTATCTTCTTCGTAACCATCGAATTCGTCCTCGTATATATAACCTTTTTCCTCTAATACTTGCTCTAAAGCTTCTTGTAAAGCTGTAAAGTCTCCTTTAGAAAAAATATCTATTTGGATATAGTGAATCTTAGAGTGTGCCTTATTTCCGCTAAAGTCATCTTTAGTAGCCTTATAGAACAGATATTCTATATATGTATCCATAGGGTTAATAGCATGAATATAATGGATTTGGTCTACTTCTCCTTTAGGTAATAAAGAAGTAATTCTCTTATCTAATAAGTCTTGTCTAATCTTTTGTCTCATGCTTGTCTTGGTATTAGTCATCTAAATAACACCTCCAAGCTCTCCAAAGCTGCATCTAATATTTCATCTTCTACTTCTTCTATTCCTCGCTCGAACCATCCTATATTTTTTCTGCTTTTGCTAGTACCCCAATCGGTCATTGAAGCTGATACCCTATTAGTACCCACCTCTACAATTAGTCCCTCTTCACCTTTTCTTACACTTTTTTTTATAGAGTTCTTTAGTTTCCCAGTATCTACAGGAGCATTATTCTTAGCTCCTTCCAAAGCTACGTCCCCCATAGCATTTAAAGTTTTTCTCTCTAACTGTTCGGAAATTTCTATGTCCTCTAAAAAATCTACTAAATCATCTAATCCTTCTATATTTAGTCCATTAGCCATTAGGAATCACTCCTATCTTTATCCAAGATTTTTGCTTTAATAACTAACCACCTATTACCGAACTCTACATTGTCTATATGTACAATATTATAAATATCTTCCTTATATTTAATTACATTCTTATATGTAATATTGGGATTATACCTTATAATAAACTTCACATCGTCTTCGTGTTGGACAGCAGCAGCTTCGTAAAATTCTTTACCGTATAAGTTGCTTATAGAAGCCCAAGCCTTATAATCCTCTAAGAATTTTGTTTCTGGGAATCCATTTGGATTAACTATAGAGCCTATGTGTCCTATGGATATTCTTTTATTAAGCTTACCTATATCCACTTTAAACTTAGCCATTAATATCACCTTTTTGGTATAAAGCTAATGTATTAAGTATAGTAGTTACTATAGTATCTTTCTTAATATTATCTGCTGTAGTTCCTCTATTTTCGTAAAGGTCTGCTATAATTTTTTTCTGTAATAGTTCTGCTAATTTCTTAGCTTTATCGTTAGTTTTATACTCTTCTCCCACACAAGAATCTATATAGATTTCTGCTACTTCCATAAGTGACTGTAGAAATAAATCTTCTTCTGTGTCGTCTATTCTTAAGTAATTTTTTATATCTTCTAAAGTCATATTAATTTCTCCTTTCTATATAAAAATAGGGGTAGGAGAAATTACCCCTATCCCATATGTACTAAGCTTCTATCTTCTTAGGCTTAATTTTGTCTACTGTATTTGCCTTAACATCAAATCTTTCAATAGCTCTAACTAAAGTCTTGTTAGATAAAAATCCTGCTGCTGTTGACTTAGCAATTTCTATTTGTTGGCGGTCGAAAAATGGAACTGTTTTTAAGTTAACTACATAAAACACCATAGTTTTTAAGCTTGTTAATGCAGGTAAAGTCTTATCAGCCATTTCTATTACTTCTTTGTGTTTAAAGAATAAAGTTCCGTCTGCACCATAGGAAACATCGTCTGATTTTCTTCCACTAGCATCTCTTAAATTATCTAAGTAAGCATAACCTTCTGGATTAGTTATAATAACTAGTCCATTTCTTACACTTGGAATCTCCTTAGAGATAGTTTTAGCTAATACATCTTCTACCTTTTCTTCTGCTTTAACTGTTACTGTCTTAGAGTTTGTATTAACTACCTTACAAATCTCTTTATTTTCTTTATTAACAGAAGCTACAGCAAACTCTTGTGCTAATACTCCATCTATAAAGTCAACTGGTGAATCCTTTAAAACATTATCGCCAACCTTCTTTAACAATCCCTTATCTCCTACCTTGAAGTCTACTTCTGGTACAGCTAACATGGTTGCAACCATATCTGTATCTTCTTCTAAATCAGCTAATTCAGCATCTAAAGAAGTTACAGGCATCTTACCATTATCAGAAGTAACTGGAATAACATCACAGTAGTTCTTTAATGCTTTATATCCATCTCTTATAACTTGCACCTTATTAATAAATTCGCTAGGAATTATTGAACTAGTATTACTATTAAAGTTACCATCGGTAATTTGTCTTTGTTCCTCTTCACTTAATCTTTCTCCTAACATTGCCTTAACTAATGCTCTATATTCTAATTCTTTATTATCCATATCTCTTACTTCCTTTCTTTCTTTCTTTTGAGATTGTAAATCTCTCTTTTCTTGTTCCTCTTGTTCTTCTTCGATAACTAAGAACTCTTTAGCCTTTCTTAATTCTTCTTTCTTAGCCTTTGCTCCATCTAAATCTTCTGCTTCTACTAAGCTTCTTAACTCTGCTGTTAAAGCTTCAATTTGTTGTCTTCTTTCTTCAATTTTCATTATTTTTGCCTCCTAGTAATTATTTTTTTTGTATAAAAAAAGAACCTACATACGTAAGCTCATTTCGTTTTCGATTTCTTGTAACTCTACGAATTTTCTCAATTCTTGTAGCTCTTTATCTTTTGTTATTTTGTTTCTTTCTTCTTCCTTAATCTCCTTAGCCCTAGCACTTACGTTAGTGTTTTCATATGCTGGTATTGGAGTTATAGTTCCTTCTAACATCTCTACCTTTAGTAAAGTTCTATGTAATTCATCTGTTTCGGAATTATAAGTAACATCATCCTCAATAACGTAGAAACCGAATGAGCATCCTCTACACTCTCCACTTTTAACTAACTCATAAACATCTTTTGCATAAGATAAGTTCTTATTAATAGTTGCCCTAAACTTAAGCCCTATATCATCAGCTTCTAAAGCTAAAGTATTATTTCTAGTAGATGCTAAAACCTTAGACATGTCATGATGATATACTAAAAAAATGTTATGCCCATCTGATAATGTATCCTTAAAGGCATTTCTATCTATTTTTTCATAAAAACCATCCCATAGTTCAGTTTCGCTATTAAACTTAGCTATGTATCCTTCTAATTCTAAAGCTTCATCTGCTTCATTTATTTCTCTAATCTCGAAGTTATCAATACTTCTTAATTCTTTTTCTTTCTTATTCATTACTCTTTTTCACCACCTTTCTCCTTCTTGTGGTTATCTTCTTTATCATTTTTGCTATAATATTTTTTAAGTGTGCTTAAAGACATATATCCTGCTGTAACAAGCGGTTCATTCGCTTCTGGAATATCTATATCTGTATACCCTAATAATCTTCTAGCATTATTGATGGTATAAACGCCCTTGTCCATATATTTACAAATTATATCTGACTGTTCTTTTAGAGAGCATCTCAACATCACGTTAGTATTAAATCTAATTTTGTATCCATTAGCTCTTTCCGCCTTTGTTAATAATTTATAGTCCATTTCTTGCTCTATAGCTCTAAAAATGGCTTGTAGAGTATCCACCAAAAAGCTTATATTACTTTGCTCTAAGGAGTTATTATTAGTATCGGATAAGTCTCCTAGTTTGGACATTGGAACTCCTAGAGCGTTTGCTATTTCCCTAACACTCATTTTTTTAATTTGTTCAAATTGTGCATCGGCTAGACTTACGTTAATTGGCTCAACTCGAAATCCTGCAGGTATAGTAAATACTCGACCATTGCTACTATATATTCTATTAAATTTAGCTTGTAGTTTTTCTAATTCTTTTTCATCTTGGATATCCGAAGCCATACTAATAGCCAACTTATTAGTAAGTCCATTATCGAAAAGACTTCCCAAATAATTTTCTGCCTTTATATTAGTGTCTAGGGTGTTTCTTAACAATTCTCTTGTTGCTCTGCTATTTATGCCGTCCAAAGAATTATCCCTCAATAAAATCATATCTTTTTCCAAACAACTTCCACTAATTCCTCCTACAGCAAAGTCTACTAATACCTTATTTTCTTTAGGAGAGTTAATAAGTCCTAAATCATCTACAGTTATATTATTTATAGATGCAGGATATAAAGCTTTAATTTTTCCTCTCTTGTCTCTATCGATATATATACCTGCTACGCCATTATGTTTATACAAAATAACAAAAGTTTTTATTAAATCCATTGCTGACATATAGTCATTTGGTCTAAGCTTCAATAGCTCATATAGGTAATGATTTTTTGCTATTACAATTCCTTTGTTAGTTTCCTGTTCCACTTCCAAATCACACTTTGCTATACTTTCGCTTAATATTCTAAGACACGATAGGTATGTACTACACCTAAGCCCCTCTTCGCTTGTGTAGTTACTACCTCCACTAATACTAGTCCATGTATAATTATTTAATTCACTCGGTTTAATGCTTCTTTGCTCTAGTCTATCAAAAAATCCCATTCATTTTTCACCACCTTTCTTATTAATATAGCTTAAATATAGCTATAGCTAATCCAAATAGCATAGCTGCCAAAAGATACATAGCTATATAAATATTTAAAGAAAATGTGGTGAAGAAAATTATTGCTAAAGAACTAAATAACAATAGTTCACATATGTTATTTTTCTTTGTGAACCAATTCTTTATTGTTATTAGTTTGCTTACTATTTTTTCTTTAGCCTTAGTTAATTTATCTCTTATAATTTGTTTCATATTCTTCACCCTCTTTATTATCATATAATTATCATTATCAGTATAAAAATATATATTACCAGTCTGTATTAAGCAACGCATTTATTGCATTATATTTACTACCAAACTCATGGTACATAGCTCCCTTAAATGCACATAATATAGCATCTACGGGGTCTATTCTTTTGGTAGTCTTATCTTTATCTATTTTTATAAGTCCATTATTAGTCTTAATTACAGCATTACTCATACTAAAATTCAATAATGGATTCTTTAGATAAATAATATTTTTACAGTATACTTGTTCCCTAAATCCTTGAGTACACTCATTTAATGCTTTATGGCTTTGGTATACTTCAACTGTATCGTATCCAGTAAGATTATTTATATCTACCATTAACTTCGAAGCATTCGCAGGGTCGAACCATAGGCTCTGTATTTCTAATTCATTTTCTTTACAAAAACTTTCTACATATTCCCACACCTTCGATTGGTCTACTATATCTGTATCTGTTACTGTTAAGTACCCTTCTCTCTCCCAAGCATCATAGTCCACTTTATCTTTTAACACCCTTTCCCTAAGTTTCTCTCTATTAGGAATAAATGAATGTGAAAAACATATGTATTTAACTATTTTTTCTCCCAATGAATCTAGTTTATCTGTTTGTATTGGTATTATAAATGCTACAGAAGTTAAATCTGTTTTGGCAGACATATCAAATCCTACATACACAGGTTGGTTCTTTAGAGAGTAAGGTATTTCCTTAACTTCACAAGCTTTAAACTTAGCCATATCCATATAAGAATTTTCTTGAGCTTGTACCCAAATATCTAGGCACTTTGTCATAAATTTAGGCATCTTCTCTGGAATTTCTTTTGCTATTTTATACTCTTCCTTAATCTTTTCTACTCCCTCTTTATAGGACATTCTTATAGGATTAGCCTTAATCCAATTTCTCATATCCTCTATATTGTCTTCTTTATCTACCTCTAATATATCCACGAAATAGGTATCGTTTGTTACATCTACAGAAGGGTTAAGAATGTTGCTACAGTATTGGTACTCTTGCGTATAACAAGGAAAAGTTAAGTCCATACCTGCTGTAGTTATTATCATTAATAATGGCTCTTTGGTATTTGCTCCATAAGCACCTAAGCTATAGAACTCGTCCGTAGGATGTTGGTGGTATTCATCTATTATAAATAGTGCAGGATTACCTCCATCCCCTTTATCTTTATCTTCCTTACATAAAGGGAACATCTCACTACCTGTTTTTTTATGTGTTATAGAATCTCTAGTAAGCTTAAATTTACTTGCTAAAGGACTTCCTTTTAACATTCTCTTAGCTTCATCAAAAACAACTTTACTTTGCTTTCTCTTTACACCTGCACAATTTATCTCATATATTTCTTTATTTTTTGTGCTACCACAAGCTAACTCATATAAAGCAATCCCACTTTCCATTTGGGATTTTGCTTGTTTCCTAGCACACTCCATAAAGGACTTAGTAAATCTTCTTCTATTATTATCTACTCTTCTCCATCCGTAGATTTGACATATACAAAACTTCTGCCAAGTAGTTAAATGGATAGGCTCTCCTGCTAATACACCTTTAGAGTGTCTTAAATATGTAAACCACTTAACTATCTTTTGTGCTTCTTCTTCATTCCAATAGTAAGGAAAATCTTCTTTAGCTAAATCATTCAAAAATCTCTGACAAGCCCATTTGTGTTTAACACAAGATATATAATCTTCATAGTTACTTATATATGTATCATTAATACAGTAGTGGCAATATCTAATAAGCTCTTCTTTTATATCCATTAAATATCACCGAATTCTTCTGCTATATTTTTCTCTTGTTTATTAACTTTTTCTGTTGCGGCTTTAAGTCTTGTAGATATTGTTAATCCTAAAGTAGATTCAAATTCCCGCATCTGCTTAGCATAGTCTCTTTGTAACTTAAGTAAGGGATTTTCTGCTTTTACAGTAAAGCCATTCTTAACAGCATCTACTATCAATGGTTGTCCCTTAAGCTCCTTTGTTACTTGGATATATAAGCTATAAGCGTTACAATAGCCTATAAGATTAGCTAAGTCTAAGTTTCCTATTATGTCTATCTTCTCAAATTCTTTAACTACTCTCTTCCATTCATCTTTTGCTACCTTATCTCTTAAGGTTGTTGGCGGCTTTTGTAAATGGTCTTTCCCCACAGTAACTATTTTTTCTTCCAATTCTTTTCTTTGTTGCTGTTCCACAGTTAGGTGTCCTTTCTGCTCTGCTAAAGGTTTTCTTGTTTGTCCCATATTACATACACCTCCTATCTATTTTTGTTATTTTTTTGTTATGAATATGGTATTTGATACCCCTTAAAAATCTTAAATTTAGAAAATTGTGTGACGAAAGGTACGACGGGGATTTTCCTAAGAAAAAACCTATACTTTTTGCTATCCCCCTATGTCCCGCTCGACACCTTTCGACACATTATTTAATTACATTAAAAAAAGACCAATAACTTTAGTCATCAATCTTCATAAATTAATTCTTATTTATTTTTTCTTCTTATCTTAATCCAAACTCTTGCTCGAACCTAGCCTTTAGCTCTAGCAACATCTCTACTACTTTATCTTTCTCTTCTTTGCTTTTTTCCATCATCTTATGAATCTTAATGTGATTTTCTTGACTTAAGTAAATAAGATTATTAATATCTAATCTTCTGTTCCAATCTTCCTTAAGCTCTATAATGTGGTGTACCGTATACCCCATAATAATCTGCCCTGTCTTATAATACTCTACTATATCTACTCCAAAACATTTTCTTATTGCTAAATCTCTAATATTCTTCCATTCCACAGAATTATAGAACTCTTGCCTAGCTTTCTCTTCTTCGTCCCTTAGTCTACTTCTTCTATAGTCTTTATACCTATCTCTATCTTTTGTCCTGTGCTTATCGCAATATTTTGTTCCATAATCTACTAATACGTTACAACCACTATAGCTACACAGCTTTTTTAGTCCCATTCCTTATTCAAACTTTCTTCCCAAAGCTTCCATAGTAAGCAAACAAATTTTCACCTTAGTATCGCTCACTTCTTCTTTATTTAACTCATTTGCTAAGTCTTCTACCACCCTAGCTAGTAGCTTTAAATCCTTACTTCTGTCTAATAAATAATCTGCTATCTCTTTATTCTTTTCTTTCTCTCTTTCCCTTTTCTTTTGCTCTAACTTTAGCCTATATAAACGTTCTTCTCTAAGCTTGTCTATATCTACATTTCTATAGTAATCTAATATAATCATTTCTATTTCTCCTCCCTACACAATAAAAAATTTAATTCCGCTTAATTCGCCTTCTATTGCGTTATAATCTATTGGTTCTTTTTGTAATTCTATAATAATTTTTCTTAGTTTATTTATTGTATTTCTTATACTATGTTTGCTTATACTTCTTAAATTTACAAAGTCTATCCCCACATTTTTGTGTTCTTTAATTATTAATAAGTCTTCTTTTTCTAATAAATCTTTTTCCATACCTTTTATTAATTCTTCTATAGTAGGTATATCTTCCTTTACTAATTTCTTGTCTATTATTTCTGCAATTTTTTCTACATATTTATTAAATAATATACCTTCTTCCGTTTCCTCTATTGTTTCTTCAACTTTACAACCACTAGACATTTTTTCTAAAGCATCAAAGTAAATTTGAACTTTTCTTTTGTCTATATTATTTTTTTCTAATTCTTTAGTTAGGTTGTCTAACATTCGTGTAAAGAACTCTAAATCTGCAACTTTACACTTAAAAAAATTAGTTAGTTCCCCTATAGTAACTTCTTCCTCTTTGAATTGTTCCTTTATTGCTTTTCCTATTATATCTATATTATTAAAACTATTTACATTAACATATCTCATCTTTATTTCTCCCCTTTAATTATTTTTTCCATATTCTTTATAATATTTTTTCTATTTTTTCTCTTAGCCTTAGCCCTTTTATAGCTATCTACTACAGCTCCTATTGTTATAAAAAAAGACCCCATAGTTATAAAAAAAGCAGCTAGTACACAAACAGCACCTACTACAGCCAACATATATATTAAATTTTCCATTTACATCTACCTCTTTTCCATAACTTTATCTATCTAATAATGTTTTTATATTTATTGCTAAAGCTGCAATACTAAGTATTAAAGCTATAGCTCCTGTAAAACTAAATTCCATATCTACATCTACTCCTTATAATTTTCTAATTCCATATGCTATAAAGCAATCTATAACCAAATCTTCTTTTTGTGCCTTAGTCATTTTTTTTGGTAATGGTATTCTTAATACGTTATTATCTTTTAAGTAAAGTAACAATATATCTTCTTCTTCCTTTGGTTTCCTTAATACCCTATAGCAAGACTTACTCATATTCTTCATCAACTCTAGCTTTAACTTCTGCTATCTTTTCTCGAACTACTCTCTCTGCTTCGATTAACTTACTATAATCTAACAAACACTCTAATCCAAATTCGCAGCAATCGAAATATTGCTTTAATGCAACTATAGTAAGCTCATTTTTCTCGATTAAAAACTCTACTCTACTATTACTCTTATTGTATCTATAGGTAATATAGTCACCTAATCCCATCGTAGTTAAGAATCCTGCTTTTTTATTACTCTTACTAATTATGTACTCTTTCTTTTCCTTGTCCACATTTCCTTTTCTAAACATATCCATCTTTCCTTTCGTTTTTCCTATACTTCTTTTCCCCTTCGTTTCCCCTCTAATTTTCTTATATTAAATTAAAGCTCATTAATTTTTTTGTTAGCTTATTCTCTACCTCTAAAGTATCTAATTTGCTACTTATAGGAACATATATAAATACTCCATCTTCTAGTAGAAATACATAGTCTGTAATTTCTACATAGTCATATTCATCTATGGTCATTTCTATATTATTTTCCTCTAATAAATTTACGAATTCTTCGCTAAATCTTTCTCTAATCTCCATATTCTCTATACCTGCCTTTTTCTAATATTCAAAACTCTACTATATTAAACTATATTTTGGTTTTTCTTCTTCTTTTTCTGTATTTGTTTGTTCACTATTGGAAATAGTTATGATTCTATCTATAAAGGACTGTATTTCTGTGTCACAATACTCTTTATTGTTCACATATAACTCTTGATTGACAATCTTTACTATATAATTGAAATTAACATTCTTATTTTGGTCAGCAAAACAATAAACTACAACCTCTCCATCTACAACAATTTCATACCTGTTTGTTATTTCTTCTTGTAAATCAAAATCATTAGAAATTACTTCCATACAAACACCCCACATCCTAAAATTTCTGCTCTTTCTTTACAATGTTTTTTAAATTTTTCTATTCTTTCGGTTATAACAGCAATATTCTCACTATAGGTTTTTTCATCCTTAAGCTCACTTGTAAAATTAACCGATTTATTTGTTTCTATGACACATTGAAGGGAAAGTACTATGCTTTCCACTCCATTAGTGTCTATTTTTTTTATATCGTGATTTATAACTAAAGTTTCTTCCATATTATCTATACCTTCCTTAGCCTTGTATTCTTATTTACCTGTTAGCTTATCTAGTAATTTCTTTTTAAACTCTTTACATTCTTTTGTAATATTTTCATGGACTCTAGTCCAGTCTTTAATATTTACATTAATTACTTCTTCTCTAGCAAACTTATTTGCTAACTCTTTTGCCACTCCATTAGAGTTGTCGAAATAATAATCTACAAATCCTTTACTATTAATCTTTAGTTCGTAATCTACTCCATTTAGTATTAAATAAGTAGCTACATCGTTCCTTTGCACAACATACTTTTCCATTTTCCATCTTTCCTTTCCTCACATCTAATTTTTTCTTAACTATCCTTATTCCTATCTTTATAAATAATAAAAGAATAGTTATTACTATCTTCTTACATAAGAAAACACTAATTACTATTCTTTATAACTTCTTCTCTCTCTTAATTCTCTTTTCTCTTTACTTCCTATTGCGTATATTTACACATATACAGCCCTCATTATAATTGCTGCACTCTTCCCACTTTATGCTATTTATTTTGGTAACTATCTTGTCGTCTACCTCTAATATACGATTAAATAACATATCTATAGTAGCCTTATTAAAGTTTTCGATATCGAATTCCGACTTACATCTATAAGCCAGATTAACCTCTATTTCTTTAGAAAAATCTACTCCCATATCTTCTAGTAATTCTTTATAGATAATATCTCTTGGGAAATCCATTATCCATCTATTATAGGCACTTGTTCTCTTATTATTAGCATACATATAGTTACAACTAAAGCCGTGTACTGGTATAAAGAATAATTCCTCTGTTGGTATATCGAATTTCTCTTTATAATTATTAAGCTCTTTACTAATGTTATTAATATACTTACTGGTGGCTCTCCTATGCGTTTCCAATAACTTTCTACTTAAGCTATCTCTTATCTTAAATGCTACAGTAGTATAAAGATTATCCTCTAGGCATTTAATTTGCATAGCTTCACCAAGCTTATTATAAACGTACTCCCTTATATGTTGCTTATATTCTGTAGTAGACATTTCTTTATAATATTTGTATCTATCTTCTTTCTTTAATCCAATATGTACATTTATAATAGTACTTACTGTTTGCTCTAAAGTAGTATAATCTGCATCCAAAAGTAATTGCTTTACATTCCTTAAACTATACTTAATTTTGTTGGCTTCATACTCTCTTTCTTTAAGTTCTTTAGAGCTAGTAGCCACATCATATAATTTTTTATTTTCTTCCTTAAGTAAAGTAACTTCCCTTTCCATGCTTATAAAGTATTTCCTTGCTTCTTTTCCTTTCTTACTTCTGGATAACATGCTTAATTCTTTAGCCATCTCTATGGTCAAAGCATAATCCTCTAATTCTCTTTTTGCTCCATTATTAACAACCGTACCCAAAGGTACACTTGTAAAGTCTTCTTCTTTTGTAAATCCATAATCATTATCTTTCTTAATATATGTATTAATCCATACACTAAATCTTTTCTTTATCTCTAGAAAATAATATAAATCCCTAGCACTAACTAATTTTTGTCCTTTTTCGTTTATTTCTACTTTAATTACTTCTTCTATTTTCTTCATTATTTTTGTCCTCCTTTATTAGTATTTTTTGTGTATTTCCATCCTATATATAATCCCCTCTTTATATACGGGATGGACACACAATAGCACCAACTAATATAAAAAATTATTACTTATCGTTAAAGCACAAAAAGATATAATAATTTTTTGTACTTTTTTAAACTACAAAAGCAAAAGGAGAATTGAGAATTATAGATATAAATAATTGTATTTTTAATGGAAAAAATTGAAAACTTAAATATAAAATACGCTTTTGTAGTTTAAAAAAATACCCATCCCTAAAGGAGGTCGTGGGATGGTAAATTTGTTAGTTTTTTATTTTGGAGGTTAGGAAAAACTAACAAAACCTTGGCAATTCTATCTCACCTGTCATGCAACAAGTGTTTTTGTTTCTTAAGAAACAAAATGAATAACATATAAAAACTCCCATATATATAATCTACAGGAGCTTTATAACAAATTAATATTAAATTATATTTATAAGGGGTAGTGGAGAGTACTACCCCTAAAGTAGCCTTAGAATTCCTAGGTTAGACTACTTATTAAAGCTTACAAAACAACATTATTATGCTGTTCTGGAGTACCCTTCTTCTTTTCCTCTCCCTATTGCACCACAATCGACATATGCCAACTGCCCAAGAAATTTTTTGGAAAAGTGCCTAAGTTTTTTAAAAATGTGTGAATCCCTTATTTTTCTTAGCGTTTCCCGTATTTCTTACCCCAAATAACAATTTCTCCACTTGCACACTCCTCCAACCACTTTACATTATCTACTCCATCTTTGAATGCTTCTAATACCACATCTGGATGGCTCTTAAATAATAAACTTACTAATAATAATCCATACTCGCTGTTCTCGTTATTGTCCTTAACCCCATCTTTATAAGCTTGTTTAACAAGAGCTATTACTGTTTCTACTATTATTTTCTTATCTTTAAGCTCTTCTACTAAATCTTCCTTTAGTTCTTCTATTATCATTATTTTTTCTCTCTTGTTCATATCTTCTAAAGCCATAATGTGCTTAATTTTCTCGTTAAGCTCTTTAACTTTTTGCTTTATTTCTACCATCTGTTTTCTGTTACTTTTTCTACTATTTTTCTCTACCAGTAGCTCACAGATATTTACGTTTTTACTACTTTTGCTTCTTGGTATACTATCAATAATTTCTTCCAAATAGTCCATAGCTGTATTAAGATTTTGGTATACTAACTTGCTATTATCTCTCATTTTCTTTGTCTTATTAGTTCCTTGGAACTTGAAGAAATATGGCTTTATCTCTTTCTTTTGTGTATCCCTATACACATATTTACTGCTCTTAATATTATCCAATATCTCGCTCATATCTATGTCGTAGAATTTTTTCGCTTTGTCTATTTCTATTTGGCTTAGGCTACTACATAAAGATATTAGACTATATAACTCATCCAAATCTTTATCTAATATTTCTTTCTCTTTTCCTATAGCTTCCTTATTATTAAACTTCAAGTCCCAATAGTAAGAATTCAATTTTTGGGAAGTGTTAATAATATCCCCTATTAAGTTAACAGAAATAGCATAATCTACATCTGCCATATCCGCATTGTTGTAATATCTTTTTGTCTTATCTGCTGTAACTCTGTTGACAGGAGTAGGATATTTTGTACTTTCTTTAGCCTTGCTAACTAATATCTTATTGTTAGTAAGTAATACAGTATCCGAATCGTAATCACAGCCCTGTATGCGGTCTTGTATACCAAATCCAATAGCATTAACAATCACTATATTATTAGATAGATTAAAGTACTTATATTCTTCTCTCCACTTGTTCTTTACATATAATACATTCCCAGAACATACATGAGGATTCCTAAACCCACATAGCTCTTCTCCGTCCCTATAGGCTCTACAGTACACTTCATTTTTACCATCCATGTACTTTATTGTCTCATTATTATCGCTCTCTAATCTTCCAATAGCGTGGTATAACAGCTCTACAGGGTTACCCAAAATAGTACAATAATCTGTATTTGCTATCTTAATTTTCCCTTGTCTTAACCTGTTAATATAGCTCTTTATGTTGTTTCTACGGAATTCCTTAAACATCTTAGTATTAGCAACTTTATTATTTATCGCCAATAGATTAAGCATTAAATCTCTAGAGCAGCTATCCTCTTGGAGACTTATATGCCTTTTGAACACCTCTAAATCGCTCTTAAGCAAATATACATAATCTAGTTCTTCTTTAGCTAAATCCTTTATTTCTTCCTTAGTAAATTCTATGGAATTAATCATCTGATAGCTTAGTTGGTTGTATCCATTCTCAAAATGTGTTCCTTTATCCCACTTACATATCCCAAAAGTAGTACCAACATTAGCTTTCCAATAGTTATAAGCTTCTTCTTTAGTCCCCTTACCAACTTTATAAGCAAACTTCAAGAACTTAAGTGAGTTAGGAGTAGTAATAATCTTTATATCTTCTGCATTATGTACCTTACCAAACATATCTCTTACTTCTGTTATGTTATTATCCTTAAAGAACTCCTGTATCTTAGTATTAAATACACAACTCTTTAGAAACCTAGCTCTAAGTAAAGCCATACTTTTTCCTTCTAAAGCCCCTGTAAACAAAGACTCATCCATAAGTCCTTCACCATCAAAAATAGAATTACTTAGCTCTATTTCTTTAGTAGTAGTAATTAACTCTCCACCCACTAATTCTGTTACACTAGCTAATTCTTTAAATTTACTATCTATATCCCCTACTAATAAGATAGAGTTTGGATTAATTTCTATAGTACTTTCTATACTAGACAAAGTAAGTGATTCGTATGCTTTAAGTGAAGCTATATCTACTTCTTCGCTATCTTCTTTGCTTATTCCCTTAGTAAAAGTAAGTCCTAATCTACTCCAAGACATCATGTCTTCGAAATATTTTTGCTTTATAAACAGAACTTGTCCATTCCTAGCTTTACTACCACTTCTCTTATAAAGAACATACCTGCATCCATCCAAAGTAAAGCCATTATTATATAGTTCTTCTCTTATCTCTTTGGTGGATAAATCTCTATCTTCTTTTACTTTAGCAACATACTTATTATTAAACGTTATATTAATAATAGCTTTAGTATACTGCTTATCTCTCTTATAACTGTGAATTTCTTTTCCTTCTGTAAGTCCATCTAAGTAGATACTCTCTAAAGAGTAAGGAAGTGAACCCTTTAACAAGTTTGGTAGTAAATTTATTTCTTTTCCTTCCTTTACTATAGTAGTCTTATACTCTCCATACTTCTTCGTCGCATTAATTAGGCTCTTTCCTTCTATACTAATTATATTTATACTTTTTTTCATCATAATTCTCATACTCCTTTGACTATTTTTCCTCTTATTTTTGACTAATTATCTTCTTTTGTTCATCTTATTTTTCTTCCTTAGCTTTTTCTTCTTTTGTTATGGTAGTTAAGTCCTCCAAAAAACTATCTGTAGTTTGGAAAACATAGACATTAAGCCATTTTTTCTTATAATTTTTTTCCATAGCTATAAGATTGTGTCCCCTACTTATTAACTTATAGGCTACCTTTTTGGTAAATATTTTGTATGTATTACTTTGGTTCATTTTTTGACTCCTTTCTTTATTTGTTGACTTTATCTTTCTTTGTTCTTAGATGTTAGTGATTCTACATTAATGACTATATCTTTCCGTTGCCCCATGAATTGATAACTATAGTTAAAATCTAGCTTCTTAAGTAAATTAACAAAGCTAATATTACCTTTATTAACAGCTCTAAGTTTATTAAATAAATCTGTTTGTTGTTTTTTATTTAGTATATTACCATTAGCCTTTATGTAATTTTCTATTATTTCCCTACAGTCATCTAATGTCTTATCAATTTCTCCATTATCTATTCTGTCTATTTCTTTTGTTAATTCTTCTATTTCGTAACTAATACTATTAATTACTCTTCTAATATTCACTAATTTTTCTTTAATTTCTATTAATTCGTCCATATAAATTCTCCTTTACTTTCTTTTTCTTAATTATTAAAAGGAAACAAGTTTCCTTTTAATAATTAAGGAGGGAAAAACAGTTTCTTTATTTTCTCTTTTTCCGCAAATAAAAATTAATTATTGATACCCTCTTAGTCCTTATTTTTCTTATGGATAATGGCTATTTTCTACCAAAAGTTGTTACTTAGCGTTGGCAAGGATACAATTATACTTCTATATCTTTGCATACCACAAGTAACAACTTTTAATTTTTCTTCTCCCACTAACATTAAGAAAAATATAAACTAAGCACACATTTTTTATTTATTTTTTTCCAATCTTACATCGTATTCTGTTGTTATATCAACTAATTTTTTAGTTATCTTATTAGTATTATTTAAATATCCATCTTTAGCTCTTAGTTTAGTGTTTTTATCCACATAAGAAAAATCTATTATTGTATCTATTTCTCCCCATGCCCCCTCTAAATCACACTCTTCTTTTGCTTTATTATGTTTAGTTTCAAAACTCTTCTCTAGACTCTCTAATAAAGAATTATTCAACTCTGTATAGTAAAGAGCTTTATCTTTCTTGGATAATATTTTATCATCATAACTCTTATAAATCTCTAAATCTTCTTCATTTCCCAAGATTCGATATACTGTTATAGCATACTCTATATTCTTTAGATTAAGAATTTCTCTAACCTTTTGTCTCCAAAGATTAAATTTGTGGTGTATATAAAGCCATTGTTTATCTATTTTTTTCCTAATATTAGTATCATCAATTTTTAATTCATTTAATATTTCTTCATAAGCTTCTCTTTCAGCTTTTAACACATATTTCTGTTCTTCATCGGTTGCTACCTCAAAATAATAATCTTTTTTTATAGTTTTATTGGTAGTATCATATAATGTATTAAACTTACATAAGTTCATTCTTTTATAATATATAAGCCAAGAACTTTCTCTTAATTTATCTAGTCCATAGACAACTTTATTACTTAAGTTACTATTCACCCCATGCTCTCCATAAAACCAGTCATATACCTCATTTTCTGGAATATCCATTACTTTAGAAAAGTTAGGAACATCACTTTTTGCATTCGCATAATTCTCATTTACCATTCCAAGAGCTAATAATAATTGGTTCATAGTCATTTCTATTGTTCCTTTCTCTCTTGCTACCATATCCACTAATAGGTCTTGGATATAAGATTGAAATCCTCTGGTAGATGTTTTGGGTATAAGTTTCTCATATTTGCTATAAATAGTATAACTATTTTTCCCACTATCTTTTTTAAAGTCTCCCATTCTTTCTAAAGATAATAATTGTAATTCCCTATTTCTTCCCCCTGCTTTAGGTTCTACTCCGAAAAACTCACATAGTTCTTTATAATTCTTTACTTTAGCTAATATTTTTTTTCTTCCCATTATTCTATAATTGCCCTTCCTTTCATTTCTACTTGCTTCAAAACTTCTTTATAAATATTTTCAGCTTCTTCTTTTTCATAAATTGGTCTGCCTAATTTTATTTCTACAACTACTTCAATATCTTCTATGTCCATTTCTAATGCTTCAACCTTATAACCAACAGCATCATATAAATTTTTATTTACATATTGATAACTATTTTCCTCAATATCAAAACTTGTTGTAAACTTAAAAATCAACCTCTCTTTATTGTCACTCATACACTTCCATATTAGATACTTTAAATTGCTTTCTATATCATCACATATAAATATAGGAGCGTATGCTATATTCGTTAATTTATTTTCTTTCGTTATTTCCTCAAAGCTTTCTTTAGTTGTGTAGTGATAATAAGTTTTCTTTCCCATTTTAATTCTCAATTCTCCTTTTCTTAATCTCTAATTTTCTCTTGATATTTTTTATTTTTCTTATTGACAAATCCAAATTACACTAGTATTATATATACATAGTGTAATAATATTAATAATGATAACATAGGCTTGTTATACATTTATATAAATGTATAACAATTATATTACCACTAATTTACATTTGTGTCAATATGCTTTATTTTGCGTTTACAGGCTCTCTAACGAGTGTCTTTTTTTATGCGATAATTTACCCTATTATTGTCACACAGCCATTCCTAGAGCCTCTCAGAGCCTTCTAATCACACCCAGAGACTAATCTACCTTTCGTTCTTCAATCCATTTTTGTAGTCTTAATATAACAGTTAAGCTTGGGTTAAAGTCTAACTTATTATTTATAAGCTTACATATAACAGCATTATCTACTTTTATATCCCTAGCTATTTTGCTGCTAGGCGTATAATATTTTTCTCGTATCTTTATTAATTCTTTTCTCATTTCTTCTAATGTCATTATTTCCATTTTTCTTTTTCTCCTTTCTCTATGAGTATTGAATATATTTTTTTAGCAACCATATTAGTTGCTGTTGCTCTTCTGTTACCCTAGGGTTTTTTCGCACTGTCTCTGCAACCCCTTGGTATGACTGGATTACAGACACTTTAATCGACTAGACATTTCCATTTTTACATCTACTCATCTATAAGCAGTGTTTTTACTCCCTATGATTTTTTCGCACTGTCTCTGCAAAGCGTTGGTATCACTAGGTTAGAGAGCATTAATAAATGCTACAAAATCATTTTTTAATCTAACTTTCTGTAGCTCTTGTATCATTTCTCTCCCTATGATTTTTTCTTACCATCTCCTGTAGCTATTGATATGACTACGTTACAGGTACATTTTGTTTGTCGCCTTTTCCATTTTTGCACCTACTCCATCCACTCTAGCTTCCATACTATCTCTAGCTATCTATTCCACAACTCCACTTATACTTATTTATATACTTATTTTTTGTTCTATTTTTGTACAGATTTTCGTACAGGTGACTAGGATAAGAAGACACCTCTAATTAAGTGATAGCAATGCACTAATTTTCCAATAAATAATAGGATTGGGCGGGGTGGTGGAGCGGAGCGAGTATAATACTATTAATTAGCTATCGCTGTCGGGCAGCTGTTGCTCTTCTTCTTCCATAGGGATTTTTATTAGTGTCTCTCGTAAGCGTTGGTATGACTAGCTTACAGGCACATCCAACTACTTGCCAAAGTCACTTTTTGCGACTCTCCCCCATCTTCTTATAATAGGCACAATCACCTACCCAATTTATTAAAAGAGAGAAGAAGGGGGATAATGAGAGAACGTCTTACTCTTTGTTCTCTCCATAGGGTTTTTTCTTATCAAAAAAAGCCACCCCTTGTAAACCCTTGATTTTACTGGGTTTACGAGGGGTGATTTTTGATTTAATCTACTTCACATTTCCATTTTTTCTTGCTTTTTTCATACTTTCTTTTTGCCAATTTAACTGTTTTTCTTTTTTACATTTACTACAATATAAAGGTTTATTTTTTGCTCTTGAGACTATTCTTTTTCCACATATAGTACAATACCCTTGAGGATTACCTCTCCAATTCATATACTCCATTACTATTCTTTCTATATTAGTTTCATCTATTTTTAGTGTAAGTCCTTCTCCTATAGTTGTTTCTCCGTATAGTAATTTGGTCGGTAACTTATCTCTTATTTCTCTCTGGTCGGTAAACCTTCTGCGTGTGGTCGGTAATTCTTCTCCTTATTATTAAAAAAGGTCGCTACTTTATCCGATTATATACCCAAAAGTATATCAATTAAGATAAATTACCGACCAAAATTTATATTTTTGGATAAAGTAGCGACCAATTTAATTATAAATAAGAAGATTTACCGACCAAAAAAGTTATCCACAGAAGATTTACCGACCTAAGTTTTCTATAGAAAAAAATCACACTCCTTTTCTTTTGTGCATACATTAGTAGTGTACAAAAGAAAAGGAGTGATGTATTAATGTTACATTTATTAAAAAATCTAAAGAAAAAAGTTTGGGACAATATCTATATTAGGAGCATTTGCCTACATATTTGGGAAATAGCTGTTTGCTTAGGCTTACTTTTGTTATATTCTCCATATATACCAAAAGAACTAAGCTTCTTACCTAATGCTGCAAGTGTTTTTATAGTTGTTACTATAGTTTGTAAGCTATTAGAAGAAATATGTTGGTTCGCTAATAAATAGATACATACCAAACTTTTTAATTAAGTTTTTCATTTTTTCTAACTTAGGATTGATTTTTGACTATGCCAGTAGTCACTAGCTCCTAAGCAAATAAACATATTAGTAAATATAAGAATGATTGATTTTTTAGCTTATGCTACTAGCTCATTCTTATATTTACTCACTTATTTTTGTTACATATATAGTATTTATAAATGATATAAAAATATACCCTGTATTTCTTAGGGTATATTTTGTACTTATTTACTAAAGTTTACTTAACGTTGTCGCTAACTCCGATAATGCTTTTTCTTCTTCAATATGAGCATAAGTCTTACTTATTAATATCATTACTCCTACTTTTATAATCTTAAATAATTCCATACATTCTTCTTCTGTTTGATTATGTATCCCTTCACTTATAACATTATATACTTTAGCATTTCCCTTAATTATATCTGGAAGATATTTATTATTTTTTATTCTGTCTTTCATTGTTGTTCCTGTATTATCATTTCTATCTTTACCTTCGGATATAGATATTAATTGCTCAAATGCCCTTCTCATGTATAACAAACTAGCAATTCCGTATCCATAGGATTCCATAATTAATGCAGTTTTAATATAATTAACTATCTCTTTAGCTTCTTTATTAGTACATATTTTTTTAACTTTATCCAAATATTCATTACTTCCATTATCAACCTCTGATGGATATTGACCAATTTTTATAATTTTATCATCACACTTTTTATAAATATTATATTTTTTATGACTATGATTTACACAACATTCATACTCTTGTATATATAAATCGAACACCTCGTCCCCTTTACCTGCACTAAACATAGTTGATATAATGCTTTCAGTATTATCAAATGCTACTCCTGTAACAGAAGCATAATTGCTACTAATAGCAGTTATATATCTTCTTCTTTCATCGTAAGCTATACTTCTCTCAAAAGTAGTTTCTCTACCACACTCTGGACAATAGCTCATAAAGCTTATATCATCCTCAACAAGCAGATTTTTATAATCAACTAGATTAATCTTTTCGTATAAGTTCATAAAATCCCCCTTTATAAAGCTTCCATATTAATATATTACTTCTTAATTATACCACATTTTTACAAAACACTTAATTATATACAAAAAAAAACAAAGACTCATCTAAGATTCTGTTCCTTATATCCAATCCTCCAAAATGACGAACTTGACATAAAAAATGCTAAGTTCTATCCAATATTATTTCTTTAATACTCCTACTAATGTTGTTGTAATCTTCCTCCCTAAACCCACATGGGCATATATTTATAACTTTATTCATGTAGTAAATAGAAAAATATGCCTCATATTCATCTAATTTAGTAAAACCAAAAATATCACATAATCTATAATCTACTAAAGAAAAAAAAGCATTAATCTTATCTAAATCTTCCTCACAAGTAGAAATATATATCTTAATTAATTTATGCTTATTTATATTTACACTTACAAAACTATTATCTCTTGTAAATATATAAGATTCATTTCCTATAAACGCTAAGTCTGGCTCTTTCATTTTCTCCTCCTGTGTTATACTTTTTTAATTAATATTATTTGCTTTGTTAAATAAACTATACTCCCCAACAGAAATAGTATTATCTAACTATAGATTGCATACATATACAACAAACACCAAAGCACATGCATGATATTAATAATAACGTATACCACTAATACTACTCCTATAGCTATATTAGCCCCAAATAGCTGTCTCTCTGTATCCTGTTCTATCCTCTTATACTCTAGTCCTATCAATCCTCCAATCAGCCCAAATTTAAGTCCTAGAGCCACCATAAGGCTTTCTACTATGTTAACCATAATAATATTCACTTCAATGAATAAGCCCGTAGAGAGCAAAATAAGCGTGAATATTATGTCTGTAGCATTAAGTAAAAATAATAGTATCAGTTTCCTTTGGATATTGGGGAGTGCGTGGCACTCAATATACTTAAATGGATTTATATATCCTCCTAGACTTTTTAGTTATCTAGAAGGATGTTCATTAATTACGATTTATATTAAAGTTATCTAAAAAAGCCATTCTTCTCTTAATCGATGCTTCATCGCTCTCAAAAATTAAACTCAAATTAATTTCTCTAGAATCATTATAGAAATTGTTAATCACTATAGAATTTCTACTTATATTCTCTAAATGTCTACTCTTTTCAAATATTAGATATTTAGCTATACACTGTACCAACACATTCTGAAAATAATCATCATTTATTTTTATCTTATTATTCCTCGGAAAATCCTTTATATCATTTAATTTAAAATCTTTATATATATTAACTTCACCATTAGCATAATCTCCACTAATAAACTTATTAAATACATCTTCATCTGAAAACTTCAAATAAATAAAATACGCATATAAAAAGCTCTTTACTTTACTTTCATCTTCCCCAATATCTAAATTAAACAATTCAACTTCTGTACTCAATAATAAATTAGTATAATAATATAATTTATCTATCTCTCTTAATGTTAGTGTACTATTTAAAATAAAAAACTCTAGCCATTCTATAAAGTAATCACTATCTTTATATTTATTTCTAATAAAATTGCTTTTACTCATCAAAAATGATGCAATACTAGGATTCTCTAATTTATACTCCATATCAAAAAACCTTTTTAAATATCCATTAGTATCCATTTCACTACCATAGATAGTTTTAATAGATTCTCCTAATTGTTGCTTATCTAGAGATATAACAAATATATAATTATCTAAATCAAAAATATGTTTAATTGTTTCTAATAACTCTATAGCATAAGTTGGTCTACATCTATCTAATTCATCTATAAATACAACTATTTTTTTATCCGCTACTTCTTGAAATCTTTCTAATTTGTCCTTTAATTTTTTTCGTATATTTTTCTCCATCTCCACTTCTTCAAACGCTAACTCACCTAAATTATCACTTAACTGCTGTAAAGCATCTTTCACCAAGCCACTAATACCATATTTTTCTAAAACCCCTTTTGTTAATACGTTAAGCAGCACTTTTCCAGAGCTTTTCACTAATGGCTTAAGTTCATTCATAGCTTTTTCTAATTTCTCCCTAATTTCAATAGATTCTTCTTTTTCTATAATCTGTTCATTTAATTCACTCAGCACCGATACTAAAGGTTCTTTTATATAATCATTCTCCCAAGCATTATAATAAAGAGTACTAATTTTTTCTTCATATACATTATTATCAAGAAAAGTTTGCCACATTCTTATAAATGTTGTTTTACCTGCACCCCATTCTGAATCGATAGCTAGTACCATTCCATCTTGTTGACTATCTATAATATTAGTTAAGTTTACTGCTATATTTTTTCTATCTAAAGCATCATTTTGAAAAGGATTATCTTCTGGTATATCAAATTTAAAATCTCTCATATCTATCCCCCATACTTATAATTTAATCCAATCATCACACCACATATTCTTTTAATTTATAATATAACTCTTTTGTTTTTCCACGATTTATCACTCCAAACGAACTCCCTACTACAACTCTATAAACACTTATAAACACATTTCCTTCTTTTGTTCCTAGTCTAATAACTGTAGCTAATTTAGTAACACACAATAACTTTACTTCTTTTATTTCTATTTCTTTTTTGTTATAATTTTTGTCTACTAAATAAGCAGAGTCTTTTTGTAGCAACAATACACCTTTACTATAGTTCGTATTTAATCCAATTCCTTCTCCTACGCAACCCACATAATATAAAACCTTATACTCCATATATTCCCCTCACCCTAATAATTTACATATATTTTTATTATATAACATAAAACTCCACTCTTCTATATTATGTAAATTAATTGTTATAAAGAAAAACACTTGACTTACTATAGCGAAGCGTTATTATGTTCTGGCACAGGTAGAGAATTGGATATAAGAAAGCCGCAGATTAACGACTTTTCTTGCTTATGTTCCGTTTACAGTATATCGAACCATCAACAAGCCTTACTAATTGTTTCTACTATCTATACACCCATAGCATTAGCAAGGTAGCACAATGTATATTCCTCCACCTTAATATTTATAGTCCTTTAGGCATTGGACTTAACGTAATTAATAGTTATGTTACTAATTAATTACGACCTCATTTATGCAACAGCGAGGATAACTTACTAGAATTATTTATAGTAGCTCTAGTGCTTATACTACTAACCTATACTTCTAATTAAGGGTATAGGAAATTAAACCTAAGTGTTGCTTTATTTTTTTTAATAGGTTATAATCAAGTTGCGAGTTTGATTTATAACAAAAGAAAATAAGAAACATTAAGTATAATTAATCTATATAATAAGTCCAATTAGGGCTTATTTTTTTATAAATTTATATATTAACCTGCTTTATAAGTAGGCTTATATCTAAATTTAGGCATAAAAAAAAGACTACATTATGGTAGTCTAATTTTACTTTACTACTGTCGCTATTATATCTGCATCCCATTGAATACATTTATATCCTAAAGATGTTACAGTCCTATATGATTGTGCATTATAATCTCCACTTGGAAATCTAAAAACGCTTGGCTTTTTTCCTGTGTATTTTTCAACAACTTCATCTGTTTTTCTAAGTTCCTCTTTAATTCTTTCTTCTCCTATCTTGCTAAAGATAGGGTGCTTATAACTATGATTCCCTATCTCATGCCCCCTCTCGCTAATCTTCTTTAACTTCACCACATTTTCATCACTATAATTTACCCATCCTCCCATTACGAAGAATGTTCCCTTTACATTATATTTATCCAAGGTATCTAATATGCTATAGATGTAATCATTTTCCGCCCAATTGATATCGAAAGTTAGTGCTATTTCTTTTTCTTTCTTATCTACTGAATAAATTGGTACTTCTGCAACTTCCCCAAAAGTACTTTTAGTCTTTCCATTAATCAAAAAAGATCCACCTATTAAAATAGCTATTAGTAACAAGGATAATCCAATTCTAACCTTTTTCCATTCCAAACTTCTTACCCCTATCATTTCTATCTCTAAATTTATATTCACTTAATAATAATTTATGATATAATAAATCTATACTTTCAGTGGAGATGGAGGTTTTATTATGTTTGAAAACACAGCAGAATTAGCTGAAAATAAGCTATTACTTTTACATATTTTAAAGGAATTAAACAGGCCTATATCAAATACTCAGCTTACAGAAATAGTGCTAGAAAACAATCTTATTAACTACTTTACACTTCAACAATATATAAGCGAACTTGATTCTAGCGAGTTTATAAGATATGAAGACATAAATGAAAAAAAGTTAATAGTACTAACAAAAAAAGGAGAAAATGTTCTATCCTTTTTTAAGGACAGAATTTCCCCTTCAAAAATATCTATAATAAACAATTATATTAACGAAAAAATAGAGTTAATAAAAAAAGAATTAACTATTCAGAGTGATTACACTTTAGCTAAAAATGATAACTTCTTAGTAGAACTAACAGCAATTGAAGATAATTTACCTTTAATTGATTTAAAAGTATCTGTTCCTACTAAAAAACAAGCTTCCTTGCTTTGTAGTAAGTGGCAAGAAAACCCTTCTGAAATTTATAATAAAATAATTAATATTTTATTTGAAGAAACTAATTAATAAGGATCATACCATTAGGTTCATTGCCTATAGGTATGGTCTTTACTTTTTCTTTACTAAAGTCTATAATTCTTAATTTTCCACCCATATAATCTCCTATATATATAGTATCTTTTTGCTTTATAATTCCCCTTGGCATTCCACCTACGTATATTTTTTTAGTCTCCCTTAATCTATTTATATCTACCACACTAATAGATCCCTCAGTAAAATTAGATACATATAATTCTTCTCCATCTTCATACATATCAACTGGTGTAATACCTACCCTTACTCTTCCAATGCTTTTATAATTTTCTGTAGAAATTATATCTATATAACCTTCAATGTCATACCCTAAATAACTTTCACATAGGTAAATCTTTTTTTTATCCTTAGATAGTAAAATCTTTGTTGGATACTCTGGTGCTTTAATTCTTCCAATCACCTTGTTATCTAAACAATCTATAATAGATACAGAGTGTCCGTCCATATTACTAATGTACATTCTTCCCTTCTCTTTATCTAATGCAATGCTATGGGGATATGATTCAAGTTTTATATTACATGTTATTTCCTCACTTGCCATATCCATTACTAATAATGAATTACTTTCTCCACAGGCAATATAAGCCTTATTTTCATAAAGCTTAACATCATTAGGATGTGCTCCAACATATAGATTGCTTACCTCTTTCTTTGAATGCATATCTATTAAAGATATGCTATTGCTATAATTATTTGATGTGATTATAGTATTATTTTCATACTCTATCCCATGAGGTCCAACAGGTTTTTCTCCTAAATCTAAGGGGATATGGTCTACTGAATAATTCTCTATATCTATTAAGCTTAAATTATCACTTGATGTATTGCAAATTGCTATAGAATTCATTAAAAACAACCCCTTTAGGAAACCTTATTGTACTTATAATATATGTGTCATTATCTCTAATGGGACAACTTTCACCATATTTTTTACTTTATTTCTATGCCCTTACCATATATAATATAATTTGTTATAAATAAAATTACAGGGAGGTATGTTCATGTATTCATACAAGACAAAGGGGACATGTTCTACAGAAATTACTTTTTCAATAGAAAATGATATTATTAAAGAGGTTAACTTCTTAAGAGGTTGTGAAGGTAATCTTCAAGGTATATCTAGATTAGTAGAAGGCATGAATGTTGAAGATGCAATAAATAAATTACAAGGTATAGACTGCAGAGGGAGAGGTACTTCTTGTCCAGACCAACTTGCTAAAGCTCTTAAAGAGTGGAAAGAAAATAGATAAAAAAGAAACTCAAGTAATAATACTTGAGTTTTTAATCTTCTATAAGAAATTTGAACTTTTCATTTATTATATTACTTAACTCTTTAATTAAGTAATCTCCCTTTTTATATAGACTTATATACATAAAATCTATATTATCATCATATTTTTCAATCTTACCTGCAATCCTCTCTCCTGCCATAATAAGATTCTTAATAACTTCTCCTTCTCTACTGCTTAACTCTCCAAGAACTAATCCAAAGCTAGTAGTAATGAATATTCTATCCTCTTTATATCCATCTAAGCCATTTATAAGAGTCAAAACATCTCCTTCTTTTACTAACTCATTATTATATTTAAGCTTGTTAGCAGTAACTGTAGGTATAATTATATTAGTTAAAAATATATCTTCTCCTTCAATCTCCTCTTCTGGATTATTAATATCAGTAATTATAAAATTGTTGTTATTTTCATATATAATGAAAATTAACTTTTTTCTTATCCAATCAACAACTTCATTTTCAATTGCATCTTCAAGTGAAGATAGGGTTTTTCTTGTCCATCGATCCTCAATAGACCATAATTTATCAATTGCTGATAATCTTATATCTATTAAATCAGCATTTAAGCATTCTACAAGGAAATCTTGATTTCTAATTATGCTCTCTCTTGTTAGAGATTCTAAAGCTATTAAAAGTAATGAATAATCACTACTATCCTCAACATAAACTTCCTTTGATAAATCCTTTGGACCTATAAATATTTCCTTTAAATTTAGAGATTCCTTAACTGTACTTATTAATAAATTTGAATAAGAAGTTTCATTTAACATTTCTATATACTTATACCAAACATAATCTCTAGGATTCCTTTTTAAGATCATGTTTAATTCCTCTACAGATAGGTCCTCATCCATTTCAACAGCTAATTGAAATAATAATGGTGAATCAACAGTCTCATCTTTTATAGCATCATTAAATACTCTTGTCCAATCTATTTTTAAATAGAACTTTTGAGTTTTTTTATAATGTTCATCTTCCATGATTGATTCGTCAAGTATATATCTATACACATTTCCTAAGGTTAAACAACTTTTAGTGTCTTTACCATACTCCTCAAATAAATCAATATATCTTTTTACTAACCTATTAAATATAGATAGCTTTTCATAATTATAGTATACAAATATATTGTTTACTACTTCTCCAAAAGCCCTGAAAGTCTTCTCATTAATGTTGTCATTATTTAGGAAGTAATCATAACCCACCTTAATTATAGTGGTATTCCAAAGAAAATTCTTAAAATACTCCCCTTTCCAGCCTTCACAGACCATCCACTCTTTCATATCTTTATTGAGTACATCTATATAATTTGTATACATTACTCTTCCTGCTGCCTGAGATACTTTAGCTAAATCAAATAATATCTCATCAGAATCTTTTAACTTTACAAGTAATTTAGCAACATAAAAAGAATACTCATTATATAAGGCTAAAACAAAAAGTTTTTCCTTTATTTCTTCAATTTCATCAAAAAACAAAAGGGTTAATCCAAGCTTTATTTCTTCTTTTGAGCTACCTTTAAAAGCCATTGACCTTCCAACTTTTATTATATCCCTTTTGCTAATAATATTAGATTCAATTCTTCCATTAATTAATACTATAAACTCCCCATAATACTTTATTAAAGGATGTTCTTCTATGAAAGATATTGCTTCACTAATATTAGATTCATCTTCAATTATTAAGTCAATAATTTTTAATAACCTTTTAGAATTTCCAATCATATCAAAGGTAGGTAAATCATTGCCCATAAAAATCGAATTTACCTCATCTTTTCCTGCTTCCTCAAAGTTTTGGTATGTGTATACCTCCCCTTTATTTTCCTCGTAAAATGTTTTTAGGTCCTTGTAGCATATATCCTTTCCTTCACAGGTCATAAAATCCCCACCCTCTAGCATATTTTATTTATTGAATTTCCTTCTAATAATGCCTCTCATATCACCTATCATATATAGTGACCCACTTATTAAAATCAAATCTTCTTCATTAGCCTCTGATAAAGCTAAATCTAGCCCTTCTTCGTAGCTATCTAGAGCAATACAATTTGAATTGTACTTGTCTATAACCTTCTTTAAATCCTTTGATAATTCTGCCCTATTGCTATGAGGTGTTAGCGCATACACCTTTTTAGCCTCTGGAGTAATAACTTTCACCATATCTTCAACTTGCTTATCAGCTAATATCCCTAATAATAAATATATATTCTTATAAGTGAAATACTTATGTACATTTTCATTTAATGTTTTTATACCTTGAATATTATGAGCTCCATCAATAACAACTAAAGGATTATTTTTCATAACCTCTAGTCTACCTTTCCATTGTACCTTTTTTACAGCTTCTTTTATATCGTCTAGAGTAAACTTAATATTTTCAATTTCCTCAAGCAGGCTTATACCCTTTAAAGCTACTAATAAATTAGTAATTTGATGTTCTCCAAGAAGAGCAAAATCTAATTCTATTTTTCTATCCTTAAATTCTACTTCTACCTTTTGGTATATCTTATCCTTATTAACAACACTTAAAAAATGCCCTTTGTTTTTATCTACTATATATAAGGAAGAATTATTTTCCTTACATACTCTTTCAATGACAGCCCTTGCCTCCTCTTCCTGAGGATAGCTAATAACAGGTATAGCTTTTTTTATAATACCAGCCTTTTCACCTGCAATTTCCTCTAAGGTACTTCCTAAAAGGTTAGTATGGTCTAAACTTATAGAGGTAATTATGCTAAGTATTGGAGTTATAACATTGGTAGAATCTAGTCTTCCACCTAAACCTACTTCAATAACTCCATAATCTATATTTTCCTCTTTAAAATATAAAAGCATTAAACAAGTAATTATTTCAAACTCTGTTGGATGATTATATCCCTCTAAAATAACCTGGTCAACAGAAACTTTTAAAACATCCATTAGTCTACCTAAGGTATCCTTAGGAATATTATTTCTATTAATTTGTATTCTTTCTTCAAACTCCTCTAAAAAAGGAGATGTATACATGCCAACCTTAAACCCCTTCTCCATAAGTAAAGAAGTTATTATAGATGTGGTTGATCCTTTACCATTTGTTCCTGCTATATGTATTAACTTTAATCCTTCTTGTGGATTGCCAAGGATTTCTAGTAGTCTATAGGTTCTTTCAAGGCCATAATTAGAGCCGAAATTACCTACCTTATGTATATAATCCATTGCTTCATCATACTTCATTTATATCATCCTATCTATATTGTAAAATCTATCCTTTATCTAAGTATTATAAGTCAAATAGTTATAACTAACAAGTTAATAATACTTCTTCCAAAAAAGAAAGAGATGTATCATAAATATTTTTGATACATCCCTTTTCTATCTATTTAGTTAACTCTATAAATTGTTCTATATCCTCTTCTATTGTCTTTAGGGAATTTTTCCAGAATTCCTTATTATGAATATCAATTCCTACAACTTTAGTTATATCAGCTATAGCATTTTTACCTGTAATTGAAAGAAGATTTTCATATTCAGTAGTAAATTCCTTACCCTTCTTTAAATACTCAGCATATAATCCCTTAGCAAATAATAATCCAAATGCATATGGGAAGTTATAGAAGTTAGAGTCTGCATAATAGTAATGTGGCTTCCATGTCCACATATATGGATGTAGGTATTCTGGATCTAATCCATCACCATATGCTTCTCTTTGAGCATTTAACATTAATTCTTTTATCTCCTCTACTGATAAAGCACTTTCTCTTCTCTTTTCAAAGAAAGCCTTCTCAAATAAAAATCTAGAATATATATCTACAATAACTTGTGTACAATCTGATATTTCATTTTCTAGAATAGCTAAAGCCTCTTCCTTAGTTGCATCTTTTATAGCAGCTTTTTTAATAATAGTTTCACAGAATGTAGAAGCTGTTTCTGCAATTGGCATTGGATAATCAGAGTTTAATATCTCTTCATTCTTTAAACACTCTCCATGGAATCCATGTCCAAGCTCATGTGCCATAGTTACAACATCACCAAACTGTTCTCCATAGTTTAGTAAAAATCTACTTTCACCTAAGAAATGAAGGTTATGACAGAATGCTCCTCCAACCTTACCTTCTTTAGGCAATACATCTATCCAGCTTTTCTCAACTGCAGTTTTAGCAAAATCAGCTAAATGGTCACTGAAAGTTCTAAAGTTCTTTTCTACATACTTTGCAGCTTCTTCATAAGTGAATTTCATTTCAGCTTCTGAAACAGGTGCATACATTTCATAGAATGGTAATCCATTTTTGTATCCTAAAAGTTCACCTTTTCTTCTTAAATACTTTCTAAATAAAGGCATACTTTCCTTCATAGCTTCAAGCATTGCATCTAATGATTCTTCATCCATTCTAGAATTAACAAGAGTCATATCAAGAGGTGATTTATATCCTCTTAAATCACATACTGTTAAAACCTCACCTTTAATTCCATTTAAGGCTGCTGCTACACCCTCTTCAACTTTTTTATATGATTTAATTTCAGCAAAATAAGCTTTTCTTCTTAATTCCCCATTTGGATCATAAGCCATATTTAATACCACTGTTAAAGGTAGTTCTTTCATTTCACCATCTATTTCTATGTCCACCTTTAAGTTAGATATTAAATTATCCTTTAATTTTAGCCAAGCATTTGATCCTGTATTCTTCATTTTAGAAATTATAGATTCTTCCCTATCTGAAAGAAGATATTTACTCTTTTCTATTATTTCTTTAATGTAAAATTCATGCTCTTTTAAAACTTCTGATCCCTTAATAACAATATCGATATCTTTTATATTACTAATCCATCTTTCAAGCTTTGTAGTTGCTTCAACAATCTCAGTAAGTTTACTATCTAATATATCAGAATATCTTAACCCTTCTGAATTTTTAGTGTCTGCACTTAATGTAAGAGAAATAAAAGCCTCAAGCCTACCAATTAACTCAGATAATTTTGAAGATCTTTTTATATATTCTTCAAGCTTTGGTCTTACATTACCTTCCTCACAAACCACTTCATCAGCCCAAGTATTTAAAGACTTTATACTTTGGTCTAACTTTTCTAAATCATTTTTGAATTCTTCACTTTCAAATGAAGGATATATTTCCTTCAAGCTCCAATTTAATTCCATATTATCCCTCCTCAATAAATAATATAATACCACAATTCATTATTAAATTACTATTACTTTTTAATTTTTTATAACACATACTTAATTATCTCTATATTTTTTCATGCATTTTGTATTTTGTTAGAATAATAATAAAAATTTAATATTTTAAACCCTCATGCCCAACAATTCATGATAAATATAAGCAGCATATGAATCTGTCATACCACATATAAAGTCAGTAACTAATAATAATCTACAATATTCTTCGCTACAATCCTTTTGTTCAATACTATGTTCACATACAAATCTATAATTTTTAGAAATAAGTGAATATAGCTTTCCATCATACCCCTCATAGGGTTTTACATCCTTATTTAGTGCAACAGGTATAAAGGTATCTAACAAAAATTCTATTATTTTATACCCTACAATTTCATTAGATACAATTCTATCATTATTATATACATATTCATTAGATATTCTTCTTAAAAAGGATGATACCTTATTAGCTTTAGAATTTTCTATAAGGTTCCCCTTATATTCCCCCCTCATAATCTTATCATAGGAGGATATAAATTCTTCTGAAACACAATCCTTAAAGTATCTATTTAACTTTATTATAAATGACTTTAGGGCATATTCCCCTGGATCTTCATATCCATATTCTTCTTTTGCAATCTCATAATTCTTAGAAAGATAGAAAGATAAACTTTCCTCAAGGGTTTTCTCTTCATATCCTTCTTCCTTTATAAACTCCCTATATTTATTTTTAAATAATTCATGTGAGAATATTTTCTTGCTAAATGCATCTTCTAAATCCCCTAAGAGATATGCAATATCATCAGCAGCCTCTAATATATATACTAATGGATTTCTATTTTTACCTATCTTAGTACTATTAACTATATAATTAAAGGTATTCTCCTCTGCTTTAAAATATCCAATTTTCTTTCCACCAAACTTCTTATTTCCTAGTTCTAAGGATGATATAGGATACTTTATAATTGAATTTAAAACTCCAGTAGTTAGGTTCATTCCATATCTATCTATAACAAAATGTAACTTAGTTAAAATTCTAAGACCTTGAGCATTCCCCTCAAAGTTTAAAAGATCTAATGCTTCTTGCCTTTCTAAGTTAAATTCATATTCCTCAAATTTAAAATAGAAACTCCCATCCTTATTTTCTTTTAACTTAGAAGCAAACCATTCTCTAATGGCAACCTCCCCAAAATGTCCAAAGGGTGGATTTCCTAAATCATGTATAAGTCCTGCACAGGATAACACATTCCCTATTTCTTCTACCATTTGGAAGTCTATTTCATCATCTGTTCCTTTAGTTAAAGGGATTAACTGTAGTCCTATAATCATTCCTAAGGATTTTCCAATTGAAGATACCTCTAAGGAGTGAGTTAATCTTGTTCTAACAAAGTCTAATTTTTCAAGGGGAAAAACTTGAGCCTTATCTTGAAGTCTTCTAAAGGATGCACTAAAAAGAATCCTATCATAGTCATTTTCAAATTCATCTCTACCATCAAAATTCTTTTTGGCAGATTTATATTCTTTAATTCTATTTTTATTTAAAATATCATTCCATTTAAATGTAGTCATAAATATCATCTTTCCTTATGTTTCAATTATTTATTATATTTTTTACAATATAACTAAAGTTATACTTATCATAAAAATGGAAATAATATTATAGACATTACTATAAGTATTTTTAGGAGGATATAAATGAGTTATAGATATGATCCTGATTTAGAATTTTTACAAAATTGTTCTAATGATGACTTAGAAAAACTAGCTAACTATCTTAACTTAAAAGATTACAAAAATAAGAATACCCCTTGGACCTATATAGCTGAAGATATACAAAAGCTAGGGGCAACTTCACTGCAAGATTACTTTTTAAATGGCTCTGTTTATTATAGAGATATGCTTATTGATATATGTAAGAAACTTAAGATAAATTTTAATTCCAATTATTCAACAGAAAAAATAGAAAGCTGTCTATTAAATGAAATTAAGGAAAACTCAATAGTATACTCAGATTTTCAATCTGAAATATACAAACAAATAATGCCTTCTTGTATTCAAATTGCTTATATACGAAATAAGTACAACAACTCTGTGAATACTCATTAATTGTTTGTCACATACTAATTTTGTTCAAAATTATATATAGAGGTGAATACAAATGATAAAAAGATATGTAAGTGCTATAGCATTATCTCTTGCTTTAGTTAGTGGATCTTCTGCTATAATAGCAAGTGCTGTAGAATATCCAAATGAAACTACAACAGTTACAGCTCCAGAATCTGAAAAGAAAGATGCTGGAAATAAGGAAGATGAAAGTAGACACCATAAGCATAAGCTTGGTAAAGAACGTGCTGCTGAAGATATTAAGATGCTATCTAAAGCTGAAAACCTAAAATTATTATCTGATGATGATAAAAAGGCACTTGGAGAAATCAATAAGTGTTTACAAGAAAATAATGATCTTTCAAAAGATCAAATTAAGAAATTAATATCATTAAAAAATAAGATAGCTAAATGTAAGTTAGGGGATAAAGATTACGCAAAATTTAAAGAGCTACTAAAGAAATCTAAAAAAGACTGTTTAAAGGATGATGAAAAGAAAGAATTAGATGGCTACTTAAAGAAAATTTACTGTAAATAATTTAAAACAGGAAGGTACTGCCTTCCTGTTTTTCTTATAACTAAATTTAATATAATCCTATTTAAATATTCATATATTTATATAAATATATATTCTTATATTTTTTATTTATCTTAACTTCTAAAGACAACTTCTTCTCTTGAGAACATTATTTTAGCACCTACAACAGCAGCAATAACATATACTATTTGCCATCCTAATACAAAAAGAATATGCTGAGTATTAAAAATTCCAACCATAGCTTCCTTTATAACACATACAGAATTTATTATTGGTATGTGGAAGAAAACTTCATTAATACTTTTTGCATCTAAGAACATTGGAATAAATGAAAGTATCATCATAGGCATCATTAATCCAGAAAGATAAGTATTAGCTTCCTTTGTGCTTCTAGCAAATAAGCTTATACATATTTGAAGGGCACAAATTATAACTATAAGTAATAATGAGAAAACTATTGTTAATACTATAGACTTTCCACTTAATGAAAGAGCTATTTCTTCTCCTCCTGATAATTCAGAAATATATTGTTTAAATGAAATCCACAAAGATATCATACTAAAGCATAATGTAATTGCTCCCATTATACAAAGGCTACCTATTTTGCCCCAAAGTATTGAGCTTCTATTTCCTGATGTAGATAAAAGAGGTTCAAAAGTATTTTTCTCTTTTTCTCCTGCTCCAAGCTCAGATGCAAGTCCAAGTGTTAAAGATAAAAGAAGTAATACAACCATGCTTGGTAACATTCCTGTCATATAATTTCCTAATTGATTCATATTACCATCTTTACTTACTCCAGATTTTATATCAACATTAAAAGGCGTTAAAAGATCTTCATCTACACCTTGTTCTTGTAATCTTGAAGTTACTATTTGTTTGCTATATGCATCATAAATAGAAGATATAATTCCTGCTGCAGCTGTTGATTTATTGGATTCATCATCCATTAATATTTCTACATCAGTAACTTTTCCACTAGCTATGTTTGCATCAAAATTATTAGGTATATTAATTATTAATTGTATATCTCCACTTTTTAATGCTTCTGATGGGTTTTCCACCTCTTCAATTATTATACCTTCTTGATTTTTTAATAGAGCTGCTATACTTGAGTCCTTGTCACCTTGAAGTACAATTCTACTTTCCTTCTGTGCTTCAGTTGTTGAACTAGTCATTGCTGTTGACATAACCTTAAACATTAAAGGATATATAAGAATAGGTAGAATTATTGTAAAGGCTAAGGTTTTTCTATCTCTAATAATGTCAGTTAATTCTTTCTTTAAAACTGTTAAGAAATTACTCATCCTTATCACCTCCAATTAAAGATACAAATACTTCTTCTAAATCCTCTGTATTATACTTTTCCTTAAGTTCATTTATTCTACCCTGCTCTACAAGCTTGCCCTTATGAATAATAATAACTCTATCACATAGTTTCTCTACCTCAGCCATTGAGTGGCTAGAAAATAAAATAGTCTTATTTTCTTCTTTACACTTCTTTATAAATTGATGAACAACCCTAGTAGCTCTTACATCTAAACCTGTACTTGGTTCATCAAATAACATAACTGATGGATTATGAACTATTGAACGAGATATAGATACTTTTTGTTTCATCCCTCTTGAAAATTTACCAACCTTTTTATCAATATAATCTTCCATACCAAAATCCTTAGAAAGTTCATCTATCCTTTTGTTTGCTTCATCATTTTTAATTCCAAAAAGATTAGCAAAATATCTTATATTCTCTCTTCCTGTAAGTCTATCATAAAGTCCAATATCTCCACCAAAAAGTATTCCAATTTCTCTTCTTACCTTTTCAGGTTCCTTTGAAGCATCATAGTCATTCACTCTAACTTCTCCAGAAGTAATTTTTAGCATTGTTGATATCATTCTAAGAGTAGTTGTCTTTCCTGCTCCATTCTCCCCAAGAAGACCAACTATCTCCCCTTTATTTACATTAAAAGAAAGCTTGTCTACAACCACGGTGTCTTTAAATTTTTTACTTAATTCCTTTACCTCTAACATAATCTTCCCTCCTTTTACTAGTAATATTTTACTATACTCTATTTATTTCATCAAACTTGTAGCTTCCCTAAAAAAATAAGAACTACAACCAATTTATAAACCTTGGTTATAGTTCTTAAATTTAATCTATTTACATTCTTTATCCACTATGTAAGCTGCAAGTCCAGCTCCTGTTACATTAGTAAGAGTTCTTGCCATATCTATTATTGCATCTACACCTAAAATAATAGCCATACCTTCTATTGGAAGTCCTAATGTTGTTAAAATAAGTGTTGTAGACATTGTAGCTGCACCTGGAACTCCTGCAATTCCTACGGAACCAACAACTATAGTTAAAATCATTAAAATATAATGAGTTAATGTAAGTTCAATTCCAAATACATTTGCAACAAATATAGCTACTATAGCTGGGAATACTCCTCCACATCCATTCATACCAACTGTAGAACCTAATGAAGCAACAAAACTTGCTGTACTACTTGATACCCCAATATTATCTTCTAATGATTCTATAGTTACTGGTAATGTTCCAAAGCTACTTTGAGTTGTAAATGCAACAACTTGTGCTGGCCATATTCCCTTAAAGAATTTAATAGGGCTTCTTCTTTTAAAAATTAATATAAACAAGCTATGTACAATAAAAATTTGAAAAGCTAGGGCTAAATAAATTGCTACTACAAAAGTTAAAAGTGGCATTAATGTACTTACACCATTTTTTGCCCCTACAGCTGTCATAAGACCAAATACTCCAAATGGTGTTAATCTTAATACAATTCTAGTTATTCTCATTAATATGGTACTAAATGAATTTATGAAAGCCTTAAAAGGTGCTACCTTTTCCTTATTATTTTTCTCCTCCATAATAATTGCAAAAGCTATAAATAATGCAAAAATTATAACTGGTATAATTTGTCCTTCAGCCATTGATTTTATAGGGTTTGTTGGAAGCATATCATTAAATACATCCATAAAGCTTGGAATTTCCTTAGGAACAAAATTTTCTGCTCCTTCGAATACTATACCTTTCCCAACAGAGAAAATTTTTCCAAATACAATACCAACAATTCCGGCTATAGCTGTGGTTCCTAAAAGCATCCCCATAGCTCTAATTCCTAAAGATTTTAGTTTACTGCTATCCTCAAAATTAGATATACTGTTAATTATAGATACCATTACTAAAGGAATTACAACCATTCTAATTAATGAAATATATACCTTTCCTATAGGTTCTACAATTAGTGAATTCTCTTTTAAAGTTAATCCAAAAGTAAGACCTAATCCTAATCCAATTAAAGTCCTTACTGAAAATGAAACTTTTCTTTTATTAAGGTACCAAAGTAAACCTAAGGCTAATATAGCAAATACAATAGCTGCTAATAATTCAATATTAAATGTCATTTAAACTTCCTCCACTTATCTTTTGTAACTAATAATTCAATTCATACTATTTTACTATGAATAGATTATAGTAGATAACTTATTTCATGTCAAATACTTCTTCTCGAATATTATTAATAAACATTTAAGAGTTTTTTATACAAAAAAGGGGTAAATCAAAATGATCTACCCCTAATAAAATATTAACTAATTTTTTCCCATGCTCCCCATTCTGATGCTCCTGGTATTTCACCTTGAGTCCACCATTTACATTTATAAGTTTCTCCGTTATAAACAACTATATCTCCACCAGTATAAATTGTCTTAGAGTCGTAGGTTGGATATTTTTGATCTTCAACAGTTATATTACATGAAGCTTCTGCCTTGCCACCATCTTTATCTACAACAGTGTAAGTTAATTTATATACTCCTGCTTTAGAAGTGTCTACACTGCCTGTTACCCTAATGGCACTAGTTAAGTCTCCATCTTCTTTGTCTGTTGCCTTTACCCCACTTAATGGATTGAAAGTTGATCCAAGTTTTACAGTTTGATCTTTAACTCCAGTAATTTCAGGATTTGTATTTACTACAGGAGCATCCTTATCAAAAACAATAACAACTCTTGTAACTGTTGTTTCTTTACCACTACTGTCTTTAACAGAATAAGTTAAAGTATATTCTCCTGCCTTTAAAGTATCTACAGTTCCTGCTACTTTAATGGCACTAGTTAAATCTCCATCTTCCTTATCAGTAGCTGTAACACCACTTAAAGCATTAAACTTATCACCTAAGTTTATAGTAATATTATTAGCTCCAGATATAACTGGTGCTGAGTTTGTATCACCCCAAATTGTTTGTTTCATAATTTCAGGAGCTGTTTGATACATTCTTTGTGATACTTCAACACTTATAATACTGCTAGTATCTTCAATAGCTTTATCAAGATTTAAATCAAAAGTAAATTCTGTTCCTGGTTTCATTAACTTACCATCTGACATGCCACCAAAGTCTATAACGTAGTAATCTCCTACCTTTGAAACTGGTCCTGCTGGATATTGTGAACCTGTAATTGCTACACCATTAGTCTTAATATAAACCTTCATATTTTTAACAGTTTTAGCTGCGGTTTCAACTGTTGATAACACTTCACCAGACTCACTTAATTTTTCATTATTTTTTATTGATACATTTAGTACTCCACCAGTTCCCCATGCTTGAGTTACTGGAGTTACTGTACAAGTTAAATTAGGATTTGTATATTTTACATCGTACTTAGGTAATTCACCTGAACCAAATAATGCTTCCTTAGTAGCATTTGTTAATTCATCTCTCTTAGTAGATGTTGTAGTTGCATCTTGTGATGCCATCCAAGCAATCATACCACCAAGATTATTTTCTTTAACATATTTAGCTTTTTCTTGAATTGACCTTACATTATCGTAAGTAAAGAATGCACCTGTTTCTGGGTTATATAAATATGGAGCCTTAGCACTATCATCCCAGTACTCTTTTAATCCAGTGTACTTAGCCTTTAACTTATCTAGAGCATTATATCCCCATACTCCACCAGCTCTTCCACCTTCGCCATTCTTCATTGGAGCTTCATTAAGTGCTCCTGGTGTTGGTGAAAGGTCTGCATTCTTATTAACTACTGCAGCTTCTCCAAAAAGTCCTGGATTTTTTGGATCAACACCTTTATCTGAAACTTTTTCCCATCCACGTGTATAGTATGCTGCACCAACAACTATTTTTTGTCTTTCTGCACCTTGAGATATATAATACTTAATACTTTCATCTACTGAAAGCCCCTTATATTCCTCTGGAGCATTCGGATTTGTATATAATGCAGTTTGATGGCCGCTTGTTGTACTCCAAGCTCCTGCCATATCATAAGTCATTATATTAGCAAAGTCTACTATATCAAATAACTTATCAACATCTATACCAGCCTCTATTTTAGATACTCCTGCTGGTAATGCTACAGATAATTCATAAGTTTTTCCAAGCTCTTTACCTTGTTTATTTAAAGCATTCTTTAAATCTTGTAATAACAAGATATAATTATCTTTGTCTTGTGGACTTGCATTTGGTGTTCCTTCATCGTTTGTATTATCAGTCTTATCAGGCTCTCTATAGTCACCAGGATACTCCCAGTCCAAATCAACAAAATCCATATTTGTATATTTAATAAACTTCATAACGTTTTCTACAAACTTAGCTCTTGTTGAAGCATTTGCAGCTATTGTTGAGAAATCTCCAGACTTAGACCATCCACCTAAAGATACACCTATCTTTAAGTTAGGATTTTCCGCTTTTAACACTTGGAATGCATTTAAGATACCACCATTAACATCACCATAAGTTACACCTGCGTTTCCTAATGGATGTCCTGTAGCTGCATCTTTATCACAATAAATTAACTCTCCTGAAGCGTTAAAATCCATAAAAGCAAAATTTAAATGTGTTAATTTATCTGCTGGTATATCCTTTGGATAGAAATTACCTTGTCCTCCCCAAATAGACCAGTCACCATAATACATTACATTACGTAACCCTGTAGTAGCTTGTGAAGTAACCTCAGTTGTATTGGAAGACTGAGTTAAAGCACTAATTGGAATACCATTAGTTAACAATAAAGCAGTAATAGCACTAAATGCAACAAAAGTTTTTAAGTTCTTTTTTAACTTTCTCTTTGCCATATTATCATCCTCCTATATTATGATATTTTTTCCCATGGTCCCCATTTAGCACCTGGTGCTTGTCCTTGAGTCCACCACTTACATTTATAAGTTTCTCCATTATAAATAACTATGTCTCCACCGTTATAAATTGTATTAGAGTCGTAAGTTGGATATTTTTGTTCTTCAACAGTTATATTGCAGGAAGTTTCCGCTTTACCACCATCTTTATCCACAACAGTGTAGGTTAATTTATATACTCCTGCTTTTGAAGTATCTACAGTACCTACTACTTTAATAGCACTAGTTAAGTCTCCATCTTCCTTATCTGTTGCCTTTACTCCACTTAATGGATTAAAGGTTCCTCCAACTTTTATAGTTTGATCCTTAACTCCAGTAATTTCTGGATTTGTGTTTACTATAGGTGCATTCTTATCAAAAACAGTAACAACTCTTGTAACTGTAGTTACTGCACCTTTGCTATCTGAAACTGAGTATGTTAAAGTATACTCTCCTGCCTTAGTATTATCTACTTTACCATTAATAGAAATTTTACTTGTTAAATCACCATCTTCACTATCTGATGCTTTAACTCCACTTAAAGGATTAAAAGTATCCCCTAAGTTAATAGTAATATCCTCAGCACCTGAAATAACTGGTGCTTCATTATTACCTATTGGGTTCATTCCATTAAATGTAATATTTCTTACTCCTGAGAAACATAATCCAATCATACCTTGTATTGTAACTGTTGCCCCTGAAGAAATATTTTGCCATGCCCCTGAGGTTAATGTTACTCTAGCAAAGTCACCATTATCTTCTACACTATAAGTACCTCCCCATGAAGACTTATATAAAGCAGACTTTGGTAAATCAAAGGATACAGTCCATCCTCCCTTAATTTCTTCACCAGTATGGTTAGTTATATTTAAGGAATAAGTGTAGTTTGGATGATCATAATTACCTGTAAGATTAACATCTACATTAATAGGTTCTAGAGATGAATTAGAATCTTCAGGTGATTTTGTGCAGTCACCCATCTTTGTTAATCCTTCACTTAATCTCTTTGTTAAGGTATCACCAAATGTATACTTTCCTTCATTAACATCTGTTGAGCCCTCTACATAATTTGGATTTAAGCCATAGTCACCATTCATTACCCAAATTAATGCTCCACCAAGATTTTTGTCTTCAATATAATCTAATCTTGCATCTATAGATTTTTCGTTTTCAAAAGATAAGAATACTTTTTCATTGTTTTGCCAAACATATGGCACCTTAGAAGTATCATCCCAATATACTTTTAAATTAGGATCATTTTCCATAAGATTTAATACGTGCCATAAAGGATTTGCTCCTGCTGGTTCTAAATTACCATCACCATCAAGGTCATCTCCCCATATATTGTATTTGCCTGATGCTGGAGTTTTACTTGTTCCATGAAGGCCATTAGTACCACCCTGGACATTTTCCCATCCTCTTGTGTAGTATGGAATACCCATTAAGATTTTCTCAGAAGGTAAAACGCCTCTGTAATATCTGTATGCCCAATCCATACATAAAGTTGGCATTATTTGAGATACTGTTTCTCTATCCTCTGCATTTGGATATATACCAGCTAAGTGCTCAACAAACTCATTCCAACCACCATGATAGTCATAAGACATTACACTTAAGAAATCTAGGTACTTAGCATAAGAATTATCACTTACACCACCTAATACCCAAGGAGATGCAGTAACAGCAGCAGTTAACAAATAATCTTTTCCATCTGCTTTGGCTGCTTCATCTATTTTTTCTCTTAAAGTTTTTATTAAGATATTATATCTTTCGTTAAGCTTTGATCTTCTTGGTTCTGAAAGATCAAAATCATCTGGATTTCCTGATTGGCTTGTAGCTGAAGGATATTCAAAATCAATATCTACTCCGTCAAATCCATATTGTCTAATAAAATCAACACATGAATTTGCAAAGGTATTTATTCCTGCATCTGTATCTAGCATAGTATAAAAACCTCTTGATCCTGCCCAACCACCAACAGAAATTAATAGATCTACATCTGGGTAACTTTTCTTCATAGTCTGTAAAACATTAAAATGTCCTTTATAAGGTAAAGAAGGGTCTAGTTCTACTTTCTTTCCCTTATAACTTAGGTCATATCCTGCAAAATCCTCTTCAATAGCAGCATGCTTATCCCCTAATGTAATTTTATTAGTTGATGGATCAACCATTGCGAAGGAATATTGGATATGAGTTATAGAATCCCACTGTAGATCTGTTGCATTAAAGTATCCTTGAGCTTCACTTGAATAAGCCCATTCTGGAAAGTATCCTACTATTTTTCTCTTAAGTTCATCTGATTTTTTTTCATTTGTAACGTTAAGCTGTTCATTATCTTTTGCTTCCGTTGCACTAGTACCTACTGTAATTCCTGCTGACGTTAGCGCAACTACTAAAAGTGTCGACAAAAACTGTTTAAACTTTCTAGTTTTCATCCTTCTCCTCCTTTAATAGTTTTTTTGAACTTAACGTTCCTCTTTATTTTAGAATATTCAGAATATTTATTCAATTAACTTTTTGTGAATTTTTCCCACAAAAGATAATCTGTATATATTTCAACTTAAAAAGGTGCTATAAGATTATATCTTATAGCACCTAAATAAAACATATTTTTTAGTTTAAAGCATCTATTCTTCCTTTTACAGCTTCTAACATCTCAATATACTTTTCTCTCTTAGCTTTTTCTCCATCTACAACTGCTTGTGGAGCCTTAGCTACAAATCCTTGGTTATTAAGCTTCTTGTCAATTCTTTCAATTTCACCTTCAAGCTTCTTAACTTCTTTATTTAATCTTTCAAGTTCCTTTTCCTTATCTACTAAATCAAGAAGTGGCATAAATAATTCTCCACCCTTAACAACAACAGATACAGCGTTTGCTGGAACTTCTGACTTATCAGCTATAAATTCAACTTCTGAAGCTGATGCAAGCTTTTCAATATAAGCTGTTCCTGCCATAAATGCATTCTTAGCTTCTTCTCCAATGTAGCAAATAACCTTTGCTTTTCTTGAAGGTGGAACATTCATTTCAGCTCTTACATTTCTTAAAGCCTTAACACCTTCTATTACATATCCCATTTCAGTTTCAGCATCAGCATTATTTAGTTCCTCTGAATATTCTGGCCATACTGAAGTTGTTATAGTTTCTTCACCAGTTAAATGAGTGTAAATTTCTTCAGTGATAAATGGCATTACTGGGTGTAATAATTTTAATCCTGTAACAAGAACAGTATTTAATACGTTATAAGTTACTCCCTTAGCCTTTTCATCATCTCCGTAGAATACAGGCTTAACAAGTTCTATATACCAGTCGCAGAATTCTGTCCACATGAAGTCATATACCTTTTGTAATGCAATACCAAGTTCAAACTTATCCATGTTTTCAGTAACTTCTTTAACTAATGTGTTCATCTTAGATAATATCCACTTGTCAGCTAATGAATATTCCTTACAATCTGCATACTTATTCATAACTTCCTTATCAAGATTCATCATAACAAATCTAGATGCATTCCAAATCTTATTAGCAAAGTTTCTTGCAGATTCAACTCTTTCTGGATAGTATCTTATATCATTTCCTGGAGCATTACCTGTAACTAGCATGAATCTTAAAGCATCTGCACCATAAGTGTCTATTACTTCAAGTGGGTCAACACCGTTACCTAGGGACTTACTCATCTTTCTTCCTTCTGAATCTCTTATAATACCGTGAATTAATACAGTATCAAATGGAGTCTCTTTCATGTTGTGAAGGCCTGAGAATATCATTCTAGCAACCCAGAAGAATATAATATCATACCCAGTAACTAATGTACTTGTTGGATAGAAGTATTCTAGATCTTCTGTTTTTTCTGGCCATCCTAAAGTTGAGAAAGGCCAAAGTGCTGATGAGAACCATGTATCTAAAACATCATTTTCTTGAGTTAAGTTTTCTGATCCACACTTAGAACACTTACATGGAGCAACTTCTGCAACGTTTATTTCTCCACAGTCACCACAGTACCATACTGGTATTCTGTGTCCCCACCATAATTGTCTTGATATACACCAATCTTGAATGTTTTCCATCCAGTTGAAGTAAGTCTTTTCAAATCTTTCTGGTACAAACTTAGTCTTCTTTTCTCTAACTACATCTATAGCAGGCTTAGCTAAAGATTCCATCTTTACATACCATTGATTTGATATCATTGGTTCAACTGTAGTTCCACATCTATCATGAGTTCCTACATTATGAGTGTGAGGCTTAACTTTTACAAGTAATCCTTGCTCTTCTAGGTCTTTAACCATAGCTTTTCTAGCTTCATATCTATCCATGCCTTGGTACTTTCCACCTAGTTCATTTATAATTCCCTTATCATCCATAACCTTAATTTGTGGAAGGTCATGTCTTAAACCAACTTGATAGTCGTTAGGGTCATGAGCAGGAGTTATCTTAACTGCACCAGTACCAAATTCCATATCAACATAATCATCTGCTATTATAGGAATTTCTCTATTTGTTAAAGGTAGGATTAACATCTTACCTACTAAATCCTTAAATCTTTCATCATTAGGATTAACTGCAACAGCTGTATCTCCTAGTAATGTTTCAGGTCTAGTTGTAGCTATTTCAAGTGAACCTGATCCATCAACTAGTGGATAGTTAATGTGCCAGAAGAATCCATCTTGTTCTTCATATTCAATTTCTGCATCAGATAGTGCAGTTTGACACTTAGGACACCAGTTTGTTATTCTGTTTCCTCTGTAGATTAAACCTTCATTATATAATTTAACGAAAACATGCTTTACAGCCTTGTCTAGGTGTTCATCCATAGTAAATGCTTCTCTTGTAAAGTCAGCAGAAACACCCATTTTCTTTAATTGTTGTCTTATCTTTTCTCTATATTCTTCAGTCCACTTCCATACTTCTTCAAGGAAAGCTTCTCTTCCCATTTCCTTCTTATCTAAACCTTGCTTTGCAAGTTCATTAGCAACCTTAACTTCTGTTGCAATTGAAGCATGGTCTTCACCTGGTAACCATAAAGTACAGTAACCTTGCATTCTCTTAAATCTTATAAGCATATCTTGAAGTGTATTATCAAGTGCATGCCCTAAATGCAATTTACCAGTTATATTTGGTGGCGGCATTACTATTGAATAAGGCTTTTTACTCTTGTCTACTACAGGTGTAAAATACTTATTTTCTTCCCAAGTCTTATAAATTCTATCTTCAAACTCTTTAGGATTATAAGTTGTAGATAATTCTTTGTTTTCTAACATATTAATTCCTCCTTTAAGTTAATTGCTTTCTTTATTTTATAAAATAAAAAAGAGTCTTCAATCCAAAAAAGGACGAAGACTCGCGGTACCACCTTTATTCCCACTATTATGGGCTCTTAATTAAATAACGATTTAGAAAAACCGTCTTTAGCTACTTAAATTTCACTAAAGAAGCTCAAAAGCTACCTTCAAAACCTTCCATATAAGGGCTTACACCTTTTCCCTCTCTCTTTGATACTTTCAGTTTTTACTCCTCTTTATCACTGCCATTAAAATTATTAATTTATTTCATAATATATTATTCCACTTTTTTTGTCAATGTTTACTTTAACTTATACATTTTATATATTTTATATCCTAAAGTTATAAATAAAACTACAACAAATACTATAGCAGACCATATTCCTAGTCCTTTAGCTTGTCCTAACGCTACTTGAATACAACTCCACTCTAAAAATGCAAAAAATAATACCATTTCTGTGTTCATATAATTTATTAATTCCCTAGCATTTCTATACTGATTCTCTGCATTTTCTCTTGTTATCTTAACAGAATAATTATATCCATTAGGAAATAAAGTAAATACCATCATTAATCCATAAGTTATGGTACATAATATAGGAAATATCATAAGTGTTCCTTTATTCCCCCAATTATCTACTTCACCTGCCCCATTAAAATGAACTGGAATTTCTTTTGGTAAGTCTCCCCAAGTAATAACTAAGTATATAATTGAAAATAAAATTCCTAGTACTCCTATAGCTATAACAACCTTTTCCCATAACTTATATTCAACTTTTATTTCTGGCCTTATTGAGTCATAATCCTTCATCTCATCCCCCCTATACTTATTATATTACTACCAATAAAGAAAAGGGAGTGGATATTTATTTTTCTTGTTCTAAGTAAAACAAATACCTACTCCTTCATACTAAAATCACTTTATATTTAATGCATTAAATATGGCATTAAATTCTTCTTCATTATTATTTATTAATTCAAATAACTTTTCTTTTGCACTTAAATCTTCACCACTTATTATTCCTCCAGCAAGCCTGTGAAATTCACCAAAAATTTTAGGATTATTCTTTGCAAATTCCTCTATTTCAGGTATATGCCTTTCACTCTTTGTTGCAGTTTTCATCCATTCAAGTAATTTATTAATTCTTTCTTCCTTAGTCATTATATATCTCCTTCTACTTAAATGTAGGTATTACTTAAAAGTTCTTGGAGTAAATTCATCACCCTTAGCTTTAGGTTCTCCAAAAACAGCCCTAGAGCTTTCTGCTTGTGGATCATGATTTATGTGTACTTTATTATTTGTTTTCTTTTTTCCCATAATATCACCTCAAGTATAGGTTGTTCTTTTTAATAAGATTTATTCTACTTATATTATGAATAACTATTTTATTACTTCACTGCTATAAGTCCAAGTAAGTCCATTATCCTCACTTACAAACCTTGCAAACTGGCTTCCTGCTGCTCCATAATCTCCATCGCTACCTTGACCAACTAAAAGTTCTCCTTTTCCATCCTTAAAAGATGGTACTAATGGAGTGTCATAGTATACCCTCAAATCTACAGGCACATCCACTTCAACCCTACTCCAGATTTTTCCTCCATCTACAGTTCTCTCTAATCCTGCATTAGTAGAAATAAATCCTATTTTATCTGTTGAAAAGGATATTCCAGTAGATAAACTAGAGCCTCCTTCATCCTCTAACAACCCAATATAATTCCACTTATGGCCACCATCATTACTTGTAAATATAGATGCTGTTTCCCAGCTCATTACCCTATCTCCACATAAAAGTGCATAACCAAATCCATCTTCAGTAAATCCAACAAAGCTTGCTCTTACACCAACAATACCAGCTGGTCCAACTTTAACCTTATCCCATGTTAAGCCCTTATCCTCAGATAATATCATATCTCCTGATGGGGATATAAATGCTGTCTTCTCTGGTGTTATATAATAGCTTCCCTTTGGTAACTCAGGCATATAACTTCCATCTGGTAATTGTGGATTTCTTCCATTATCTACGATATCTCCTATAAAATCACTATAAGTTAGAGAGGTATCAACCCACTGCTCTCCTAAATCATAAGTAACATATATCTTATCATTTTCTATCTTATAACTACACTTATTAGCTTCAGCTACTACCTCCATCAAATTTGTATTGTTATCTAATTGAAGCTCTTTAATTACCTCTTTAGTATCTTTTATATCTATTAATTTATATTTATTTTCATCAATTTTTCTAATTATGAAAGTCCAATTACAATGTATAAGACCATCATCTCCATAAATCCCCCAGTTTACCAAGCCTCCTATATCCCTAGGATTTTTAGGTTCTACCTGAAAAATAGTTGATACTGCAAAAACCTCACTGTCTCCTGCAATAAGCTGGCTATTTTTATATTTATAACTAGCTATATTTATATTTTCCTCTTCATTACTTGTATTATTTACATATTTATTTAAATACTCTTCTAACATTGGACCAGCTATATACCTCATTCTTGATGTATCACTATATTCTATAACTGGATATTTTTCTTCATCATTATATTTCCTATTTTTAAAAATATATATAGAAGAAAATATGCAAAATAGCAATAAGGCTATAGAAGTACATATTAATATTTTTCCTGTTCTTTCCTTCATTTTATTCTCCCCCTATTCACCTAGATTAGCCCCAACTTCAACTAATTCATAAGTTGCTGGCTTATTAGTCTTTTTTATATGATATCTAGTTTTGAATAAGGGCCTACTTTTATCTTTATCCCTATCCTTTAATAAAACTGAATTTTCATCTAATCCATTTGAAGCATAGGTAAGCTCAATAATAAAGTCATTAACATCACCTTTTATTACCTTATGTCTTTCTATACCACCTAACTTTGCATATTCACTAAATTCATTATTACCTTTTGCTAAATTAACATGATATCTTTCACTCATATATACTGCTAATGTAGTGCAGTCATTTGAAGTGCTTTCAATGGTTGTTTCAATAAATGGTGGAGTAAATTCTATTACTTCAATGCCATTAATACTATCTTCTAAATTATTGTTTTCATCCATATTTGTAGATATAATTTTCATGTCCTTTAATGAGTATTTAAAAATCTTTTGTTTATTTATTGCTTTAATTAAATTGTATCCCAGTATTAAGGAGATACATGTTATTAACCCAGTTATTACAATAAGACATTTCTTCTTTCTCACTTCTTATTACCTCTCATAATTTTAAATTTATAAACAAAAAAGAGGCTCATATATATGAACCTCCTCTATTCTAGTACAATGGATGTTTGTCACAAAGAGCTTCAACCTTTTCTCTTAAAGTAGACAGATCTCCTTCTCTATTTTGTATTGCCTCATCTATTATTTCAGCAATAACTTTCATATCTTCTTCTTCAAAGCCTCTAGTAGTAACTGCTGCAGTACCAATTCTAATACCTGATGTTACAAATGGGCTTCTAGTTTCATTTGGTACTGTATTTTTATTAACAGTAACTCCAATTGTATCTAAAAGATTTTCAACTTCTTTTCCTGTTACATCCTTATTGTTTAAATCAACAAGGATTAAGTGGTTGTCAGTTCCATCAGAAACTAATTTAAATCCTCTATTTACAAGTTCTTCCCCTAAAACTCTACAGTTATTTACTACTTTTGTCATATATTCCTTAAAGCTAGGATCTAAGGCTTCCTTAAAGCATACTGCTTTACCAGCAATAACATGCATTAAAGGTCCACCTTGCATTCCTGGGAATATATTTTTATCTAAATCCTTAGCATACTTTTCTTTGCAAAGGATTAATCCTCCCCTTGGTCCTCTTAAAGTTTTATGAGTTGTAGATGTTACAAAGTCAGCATATGGTACTGGTGATGGATGTAACCCTGCAGCAACTAGCCCTGCAATATGAGCCATATCAACCATGAAATATGCACCAACTTCATCTGCAATTTCTCTAAACTTTTTAAAATCAATTATTCTTGCATAAGCACTTGCACCAGCTACAATTAGCTTTGGCTTACATTCTAATGCAATTCTTCTTACTTCATCATAATTAATTCTTTCAGTTTCCCTATCAACTCCATATGATACGAAGTTAAATAATCTTCCTGAAAAATTAACTGGTGATCCATGAGTTAAATGTCCACCATGACTTAAGTCCATCCCTAAAACAGTATCCCCAGGTTTTAAAATTGTGAAATATACAGCCATATTAGCTTGTGAACCTGCATGAGGTTGAACATTTGCATGCTCAGCACCAAAAAGTTCCTTAGCTCTATTTCTAGCTATATCTTCAATTTCATCAACAACGTAGCAGCCCCCATAATATCTCTTTCCTGGATATCCTTCTGCATACTTATTTGTTAAGTATGATCCCATTGCTTCCATAACAGCTTCACTAGCAAAGTTTTCAGATGCAATAAGCTCTATACCTTTTTGTTGTCTGTTTAACTCTTTTTCCATAAGAGCATAAACTTCTTCATCTACCTTTTTTACATTATCAAAATTCATTTTTCCACCCCAATCTAGTTTTTAATAAATTATAGTCTTTATTATACCAATTATCAACCAAAATTTATATAATATTTTCTTCTTATATGCTATAATACTTAAGTAATTTTTACTTTAGGAGTGATATATATGGATATGAACAAGCTCCTACATGTTTCTACATATGCTGGTAGAATAATGCTTGAAAGCGGTGCTGAAACATATAGAGTTGAAGAAACAATATGTAGAATATGCTATTCCTTTGGTGTTGACGAAGCTGATAGTTTTGTAACCCCTACTGGAATAATGGTTTCAATTTGCCATGACAATAAAACATATTCTTTAATAAATAGAGTTAAATCAAGAAGCGTAGACTTAAATAAAATAGATAAAATTAATGAACTTTCAAGAACTTTACAAAGTGAACCTATGGATTTAAGCCATATTTTAAAGCTTCTAAAAGAAATAGATAATGGTGAAAGATATTCTTTTCCTCTTACATTAGCTTTTTCTGCACTTGCAGCAGGTACATTCTCCATTCTTTTTGGAGGAGGCTTTAATGACCTTTTAGCTGCTACTTTTATAGGTTTCATAATAAAAATAGTTACTATAAAGTTCCAAAGGTTATCTATAAATGAATTCTTTATTAATTGTATTGGAGGGGCTACTGCAGCTTCACTTACATTACTTTTAGTTATATTAGGATTTAACATTAATATAGATAAAACCATAATTGGTGCTATAATGCTTCTTGTACCTGGACTTGCAATTACAAATGCAATTAGAGATACCATAGCTGGTGACTTTTTAGCAGGGCTAACTAAAGCAGCTGAGGCTTTCCTTATAGCTATATCAATTGCTGTTGGCTCAGGTGCAATATTAAGTTTCTGGATTAACACATTAGGAGGTAGTATATAATGACAATGGTTTTTATTCAAACTATAGCATCCTTTATTGCTTCCTGTGGTTTTGGCATTATATTTAATATAAAGGGGAAGAAGTTGTTTTTTGCAGCTATTGGTGGAGGTCTTAGCTGGTTTGTATATGCATTAGGTCTTCATTTAAACCTTTCTACTATTAGCTCTTTATTTATTTCATCTATATGCTTTAGTATATATTCTGAAATATTTGCTAGAATATTAAAAACTCCAGTTACTACCTTAGTAATATGTTGTCTTATTCCACTAGTTCCTGGAGCGGGAATGTATTACACAATGTATGAAGCAATTACTGGAAATGTAACTGGTTCTTTAGAACTTGGATTAACTACCCTAGCCTCTTCAGGCACCCTAGTTCTTGGTATTATTTTTGTTTCTACAATTACAAGGTTAATAAATAGAAGGAAGAGTAAAAAAAATTTATTAAATGAAAACAACCAATAGAAGAGAAATTTTATAAAAATTTCTCTTCTTTTTTAACGCCTAGGAAATTATAAAATTCTTATATGTTACAATTGAGAATTATAATGACATTTTGAAATAAAAAGATTATAAGGTCAAAGATAATAATTTTATAGTTTCCTTACCTTTAGTACAAAGGGAATAGATATTTATTTTTCTGTGACTTGGAGCTTACTATAAAAAAGGAAAATATAAAATTCTTATATATTACAATTGAGAATTATAATTACATTTTGAAATAAAAAAAATTATAAGGTCAAAGATAATAATTTTATAGTTTCCTTACCTTTAGTACGAAGGGAATAGATACTTATTTTTCTGTGACTTGGAGCTTGCGACGGAACGAGAAAAATAAATATCTATCCCCCCTTTTTCAATTGATAAGTACTATCACACTCTACTTTTGTAACACTCCCTATATTTATTAATATTATATAAAGAAATATTTTTTTTACTTATTCAATTGAGAACTAGGAGATGAATTTATGAAAGATGAACGATTAGGAATTGGGGTACGTGTAAGTAAAAATACTATTATAGGAAACTTTATCTTAGCATTTATAAAAATACTAATAGGCTTTATAGCTAGAAGTACTGCTATGCTTGCAGATGGAATGCACTCTCTTTCTGATGTAGTAACAACAATAGGCGTTATTATTGGTTTAAAGCTATCTCATAAGGAAGCTGATAAATCTCATCCTTATGGCCATGAAAGAATAGAAAGTATAACTTCACTATTTCTTTCTACAGTTCTTTTTCTTGTAGCAATTAGTATTGGATATTCTGGAATAATCAAAATAATTAACCACAACTATGTTACTCCTGGCTTTTCAGCTATAATTGCAGCTATTACTTCAATTATTGTAAAAGAATTAATGTATTGGTATACAATAAAATATGCTAATGAAATAAATAGTCCTTCTTTAAAAGCTGATGCATGGCACCATAGATCTGATGCATTATCCTCCATTGGAGCTTTAATAGGTATAGCTGGTGCTAGAATGGGGTATCCTTTTTTAGATCCTCTAGTAGCAATAATAATAGCCTTAGTAATAATTAAAGTTGCTTTTGATATTTGTAAACAAAGCATTGCACAATTAATAGACGAAGCTGCTTCTGAAGATGATGTCCAAGTCATAATTGATAAGATCAACTCAATAGATGGCATTTATGAAATAAAGAATTTAAAAACAAGACAGCATAGCAATAGACTTTATGTTGATGTTGATATATCTGTTGATGCTACATTAACTGTGGAAGAAGGGCATAACATTGCATCATATGTCCATAATTTAATAGAAGAAGATTCAAGAATAAAGCATTGCATGGTTCATGTAAACCCTTACTATAAAAATATTTAACGAGGTGTAAATTGAAAGTAATCAATTATATATCAAAAAAACTTTATAGAGCTTCTCCAAATTATACTGAAGAAATATTAAACTATATTAATTCAAAAAATTACTCAAGTTCAACACCCTATTTAATATGGGTAGATACAAAGAATTTTAAAACAAACATTTTTAAAGGCAAAACTAATAACTGGACACTAGTACACAGTTATTTATGTACAATAGGTAAAGCCTCTACCCCAACACCTAAAGGAACATATACAGTTGGCATTAAAGGATTATATTTTGGAGTAGAAAAAGGCTATAAATGCTGGTACTATACTCAATTTAAAGGAAACTATCTATTTCATTCAATAATTTATAATTTAGATGGTTCAGTAAGGGACGGAAGATTAGGAATGGCTCTTTCAGATGGATGTGTGAGACTTGCAAAAGTAAACGCTAAATGGGTATATGACAATATTCCAGAAAAAACAAAGGTTATAATAAGCTAAAAAAGTTGTATTGTAGAGAATATTTTAATTCCCTACAGTACAACTTTTCTTACATAATATCTAATTTTACTTCTCCATAAAAGTTAGTAAACTTAATACTTGCATTTATTCTAGTTTTTACATCAGAAGTATATTCAAACTCTTCACTTTTTCTATCATTAAGAATTAAACTTCCACTCTTATCCTTAATAGTTACAAGTACCTCTCCCTTTTCTCCTTCTACATTAAGTGATACCTTAACCTTTTTATTTGCTTCAAGTAAAAAGCTTTTATTTTTTTCTCCAGTTAAATTTCTACATTCCTTAAAGGATATTGACCCTTTACTTTCCTTCCTAACAGCAACACCTCTTAAAGCTGTACTACCTCCAATACCTATGGCTGTTTTATATGCTACAAAGCCTATTACAAACAAACCTGCTACTAACATAAGTAGAGCTATTATTGTACCCATATATTAATCCCCTCTTTACTTTTTTATTTTTTAATGTATAATTAATCTTAATTAATATTTATTATTTTTAAGGAGTTAAGCAAATGAAAAAATTATTTAATTTATCATTTATCTATCTTGGACTTGGACTAATCCTTGGTGTTTTCCACAGAGAATTTACTAAGTTCAATAATTTCACTGATGGAACAGTTCTTGGAACTGCACACACACATACTTTAGTATTAGGATTTTTATTTTTCCTAATAATATTATTGATTGATAAAAACTTTGATATTTCATCTTACAAACACTTTAACAAATGGTTAATATCATACAATGTAGGATTATTATCCTTAATTGGAACAATAGTATTCCGTGGAGTACTTGAAGTACTTTCTAAAGATTTTGCTGGGCTTCCTCATATGGCAGGTTTAGGACATGCTATATTAGGTGCTTCACTAATTTGGTTTATGGTTATATTAAACAAAAAAATTAAGAAATAAATCTTTTATTTTAGTATATCAAATTTTTATATAATAAAGAAGAGAGCTACAGATAATATAATCTATAGCTCTCTTTTTTAGTTTCTCATTATTATATAAGCTAAATATGCTACATATATTCCAACTAGAATTATCCCTTCTAATCTACCAAGTCTTTTCTCGTCCTTTTTATTAAAGAATATTAAAGCACCAATAAATAATGTTACTGCAATTAAAATTATGAAATCTATTATCATTACCCCTGAAACTGCAATAGGAGTAATTGTTGCTGAGGCTCCAAGTATAAGTACTAAATTAAATATATTAGAACCTAAAACATTCCCTAATGCAATGTCATTTTCACCTTTTAAAGCAGCAACAATTGATGTTACTAATTCTGGCAAGGAAGTTCCAACAGCCACTATAGTTAATCCTACTAGCTTTTCACTCATTCCTAAAGCATAAGCAATATTTGTAGCTGAATCTACAACTAAATTTCCTCCAAAAACTATTCCTACAACACCTATTAGTGATAATAATATATTCTTTGACATTTTTATTTCAGATGTATTCTCTTCATCTTTAACACTATCTTTTTTAGCAGCCTTAACTAATATAAACATATAAACAACACATACTACTAATAAAATAATACCGCTTATACGTGAAAGCATATTTTCACTCTTAGGTACTAATCCAAAAATAAGGAAACAAGTTAAAATTGTTACTACTAATGTAGCTATGTAATCTCTTTTTATAGTAGATTTTTTTATTAAAAGTGGTGCTACTATAGCTGTTCCACCTAGAACTACTAGTGTATTAAACAAATTAGATCCTAAAACATTTCCTACTGCAATTCCATTGTTTCCATTAAAAGAAGAAATCAAACTTACTGCAAGTTCAGGCGCACTTGTTCCTAATGATACAATTGTTAGCCCAACTATTACAGAAGGGATTCCTATTTTTTTAGCTATTGAAGAAGCCCCATCAACAAATATATCTGCCCCCTTAATTAGCAAAAAGAATCCTATAATTAAAATAATAAAGTCCATGAGTTAATTCCTCTACTTTCTTTTGTGAATTTCCTTATAAATTTTATACTAAATCACTCTTATCCTCAAGAAGTTTTTTACTTCTATTTATAATAACCAAAATTAATATATTACATACCGCTTGTGCCCCTACAACAAATATAGCAATTGTCCTTATTACTCCTGCAAAATCTATGTTATATAAAAGAGGGGTCATAATGTGTTCTATGGCAAATAGTGTTAAATAACACACCATAGTAAAGTTAATATGCCTTAAAATCACATTATCTCCCCTTTCTGCCACCATTGCATAAACCCCTTTTAACAAGTAAAAAACTACATAAACCCAAAGTACAGTAGATACAATATTAAAGCTTTCTATTGCACAGAAATAATAGATACTATTTTTCATTTCTTCTGCAACATAAATATCCATCATAAAGTTAGTAAGTATAAATATTAATAATTTTATAATTGATATCCCAGTAAGAATTTTCAAAGGATTTACTGTATTTTTAAATAATTTCTCTTTTGATGATAGCATAACACATCCTTCAAGCATTAAAATATATCCTATAAAGTCCGGTAACCAATTTATAAATATAACTATATCAAGGAAAACAAATATTAGCCCTATAAATATCTTTTTAAATCCATCACTTGTCATTATTTTATCCCCCTTAATTTTTTCAAGTCTTCAACTTGTTTTTTAGTAAACTCTTTATTTATAGAATCCATAACATCTATGTTTATTTTTTCTTCCTTACCTTCTTTATTTTTAGCTATAAATGTTATGCTTCCATTAATCATATAATAGGGAGGAAAAATATTATCAAGGCCTACTTGAACTTGCAGTATCTCACCCTTTTTCAACTTAATAGGAAAGCTTTTGCTATCTATTTTCTTATTATTAATTTGAATCAAACCATTTTCTAAATATAACTTAAATAACTCATTATCTGTTCCTGTAATTTCATTATCATCTTCTAGGATAAAAGTAGTGTGCTGGTAACCACTATCGTAAAATGAATCACTAAAACTAAGGATATTATTATCTAATGATGTTAAATCTTTATCTTTAAACTTAACTTCACCAAATTCTATGGTACCTTCTTTTCCTTTAACCGTATTATAATTTAACTTTGTTACTTTGGTACCACCAAATAATTCCTTTTTATACTCATCAGAAAAGTCCCATATTGGAATATAAAAATAATGTACTTTATACTTATCATCTATCTCCTGATTTAATTTATTATAAAAAAGACTAGTTGAACTTCCAGGATAACTGTCCATATTATGAATATTAAATTCTTCCTCCCCTAATTCAGGAAAAACAACTCTCTCTATCTTATCTTCTTCACCACTTGTAAAATAAGAAATAAGAGCTAATTCATTATCTCCATAGGTATAACCAAACAAAGGGTCATGGATACGAGTATTCATAAAATAAATCATATTTGCTCCCCATGAAAAAATAATTAAAGCTATTACTCCAAAAAGCATTTTTTTATTAACTTTCATTATTATCACCCCTAGTATAATTTTAACTTGTCCAACTTATTTTTGCTATATATTTGTATATTTATATATTTATAACAATATATAAATATTTCTTTTAAAAAATATGGAGTAGATATATATTCCCCACATACTAAAGGTAACTTTCCTAGACAGTAAAAGAGAAGCTCTATTAGAACTTCTCTTTTATATCTTGGATTATATTATTTCATAAATGTATTCATTGTTTTAATTAACTCTTGTAATTTTTCTTTATCCTCAGAGTTTTCATCAAGGGATAAACAATTCATTGCATAGTTTTCTAGCATTAATGCTCCCACTTTATTAATAGCTGATCTAATAGCAGAAATTTGTATAAGAACATCCTTACAGCAAACATTCTTATCCACCATTCCTTGAATTCCTTTTACTTGACCTTCTATTCTTTTTAATCTATTTAAAATATCCTTATTTAATTTATCTTTGTCGTCACTCATTATTATTCCTCCTTATACCCTCTATCGGTATATTTATAGTTTAACCTAAAACTAAAAAATGATAAATACCTAACTATATATTTTATCCCTTAGAAAACTCATCATTACCTTTACAATTAAAATCATTTTTCCAAGCTTCATCAGCATATGGCTTAAATTCACTTGCTAAAGTATCTAACTTTTCTTTAAATTCCTCATCATTTAACATAGCATCTGCACTAGCATCTGTGGTATATGCCTTAACCTTAGCTGCAACTTCTCTTATTACATTAGGGTTATCTATCATCATGCATGGCATTAACATATTTTTATTATATGGTTGCCTACTTCTTAATTCCTTAAACATATTGCCTCTAAATACATCTATAAGTTTTTTATCCTTTATGTTATCTGTAGCAATATGAGCAAATATACATGGCTCTACATCTCCACTAGAATTTATATGACAATAATACTTCCCTGCTATACATCCTCCTACATAAGGAGCATCATTAAAGAAATCTATTGTAAAGTAAGGTTTTGTAGTTCTTATTTTTCTAGTTCTTCTACCAAGCTCTATTCTTTGACTTGGAGTTAGCATATCCTTAACATTAGGCTTGTCTCCAACAGGCATATAAATAAAATACCAACTCATTAAAGATCCTTTCTTTATAAGCATATCAATAAACTCATCAGAACTTACCTTATCTATATTATGAGTTGATGTAGCTGAAGAAACTCCAAAAGGTATTCCCCTATCCCTTAATAAATCCATACCTTCCATTACTTTTTTAAATATTCCTTTTCCCCTTCTACTATCAGTTTCCTCTTCAAAGCCTTCTAAAGAAAACATAGGCATTACATTTCCAAGCTTACATAATTTATCAGCTACATCATCATTAAATAATGTTCCATTTGTAAATGGAGTAAAGTACACGTCATTATATTTCTCATATATTTTATACATGTAATCTACAAAAAATGGTTCTCCCCCTAATATAATTATATAATGTATGCCTAAATCTCTAGCTTCTCCAACTATTCTATCTACCTCCTCATATGAAAGGCCTGAATCTTTAGGATAATCTGCAGCATAGCAACCAGTACATCTAAGATTACATCTCATTGATGGACTTAATAATAGTACAAAAGGAATCTTTGTATCTTCATTTTCCATCCACTTTCCTCTTTTAGGTACTCCACTCCATATAGCATTAGCCAAAAAATTCTTAAAAAACTTCTGTAAACAGTTTGAATTTGTGGTGGAAAGTATATGATTTACCTCTTCCTTTATAGAAGGTATTTCATTATAATATTTCTCTATACTCTCTATAGCATCCTTACTTTCTGTATCTCTTGATAATGCCTTAATAATACTAAATAACTTGTCTACATTCTTTTCTGGATTCTTTTCTAGTACTCTACAAACTTGAGAAATAATCACCTCCCTACTTTCCTTTCCGATGGTATCAATTATGTTCATAGCATTACCTCCTTAATAATCTTATATTGACTATTAGTCATTATAAGATTATATTCATTTTCAAGAGAATGAATACCTAAAAATATAAAAAGTAAGCTTAAAATATAACTTCTAAGCTTACTTAAAAATCTTTAATATATAATAATTAATTTTTCTCTTTACTTTTATAACTATGTTTATAATTCTTTTCTCTTTAGATACTACTTTAAATCATTTACCGCCTTAAGTACCCTTTGTGAAGCTTCTTTTATATCCTCCCTATCTCCAAAGCAACTAAATCTAAAGCATCCTTCACCATTTTCACCAAAGCCTACTCCTGGAGTTCCAACAACATTTGCTTCTGTTAAAAGATAATCAAAAAACTCCCAGGAAGACATGTTATTTGGACATTCAATCCATATATATGGTGAATTTACTCCTCCAGTATAAGAAATTCCAAGTTTATCAAATACTTTAGATATTATCTTAGCATTTTCTTTATAATAATCTATTACTTCCTTTACCTTCTCTCTTCCCTCTTTAGAGAATACTCCTGAAGCTGCTTTTTGAACAACATAGGATACTCCATTAAATTTAGTAGTTTGTCTTCTAAGCCATAACTTGTTTAACTTAACTCCTTCACATTCTAATTCCAAAGGAACTATTGTATAACCACATCTCATTCCAGTGAAACCAGCTGTTTTAGAAAGAGAACATACCTCAATTGCACATTCTTTTGCTCCTTCTATTTCATATATGCTTCTTGGAATTTCTAAACCAGATATAAAGGCTTCATATGCTGCATCAAAAAGAATTATTGCTCCAATTTCCTTTGCATACTGTACCCACTTTTCTAATTGCTCTCTATTATATGCTGCACCTGTTGGATTATTGGGTGAACATAAATATATTATATCTCCCTTAACAGTGAAATCTGGTAATGGAAGATAGTTATTTTCTGTAGTACAGTTCATATATTCTATCTTTCTTCCATCCATAATATTAGTATCTACATATACTGGATACACTGGATTTGGTATTAAAACTGTATTTTCCTTTGAGAAAATATCTAATAAATTTCCCAAATCACTTTTAGCTCCATCGCTTACAAATATTGATTTATCATCAAGCTTAACACCAAATTCACTATAATATTCCCTAATGCCTTCTCTTAGGAAACCATACCCCTGTTCTGGACCATATCCTTTAAAGGAATCCTTGTTTGCCATTTCTTCAACACCAGTTTTTAATGCATTAATTACTGGCTCTGACAAGGGCAAAACTACATCTCCTATTCCAAGAGATATAACCCTTTTATCTGGATGTTTTTCTTTATAAGCCTTAACCTTTTTAGCTATTGTTGAAAATAAATAGCCCTCCTTTAAATTTAAATAGTTACTATTAATTTTTACCATATTTCCCCTCCTTGGATGCTTTTACTAATCCCACAAATAACGGATGTGGTCTATTTGGACGTGATAAAAACTCTGGGTGGTATTGAGCTGCAACAAAGAAGTCATTCTTATCTATTTCTACAACTTCAACTAAACTTCCATCTGGAGAAACACCACTTAATGTCATACCCTTTTCTTCAAACATTGCTCTATACTTATTATTAAACTCAAACCTATGTCTATGTCTTTCTTCTATTCTATCTCTTCCATATAATTCTTTTAATTTACTACCATCTTTTATAGCACAAGGGTATAAGCCCAATCTCATTGTTCCACCCTTATACTCAACACCTAGTTGATTATTCATTAAGTCTACAACTGGGTTCTTACATACTTCATCAAACTCCCTTGAATTAGCATCCTTTAAACCTAAAACATTTCTTGCAAACTCAATTACAGCAGTTTGCATACCTAAGCAAATTCCTAAGAAAGGTAAATTATTTTCTCTAGCATACCTTATCGCTTCAATTTTCCCCTCTATTCCTCTATTACCAAAACCACCTGGTACAACTATACCACTGCAATTCCTTAGCATTTCTTTAACTGTTTCTCTTGTTACCTCTTCACTATCAATCCATTGTATATCTATGTTTACTCCATTTTCATAACCTGCATGCTTTAAACTTTCTGCTACAGAAATATATGCATCATGAAGTTGTACATACTTCCCTACTATTCCAATTTTAACTTCCTTATCACAGGCTTTAATTTTCTTAACCATAGCTTCCCATTCAGTTAAGTTGGATTTAGTATTTTTAATTCCTAATTCTCTGCATACAATCTCAGAAAATCTATTCTTTTCAAGCATTAATGGTGCTTCATATAATACTGGTACAGTTCTGTTTTCTATTACACAATCCTCTTTTACATTGCAGAACATTGCAATTTTATTTCTTACTGACTCATTTAATTCTATGTCACATCTACACATAATAATGTCTGGTTTTATTCCCAAACCTTGCAACTCTTTTACACTATGTTGTGTTGGTTTAGTCTTTAATTCCTCTGACCCTAATATGTATGGAACTAAAGTAACATGTATAAACAAACAATTTTCACGTCCTACTTCTAATGAAACTTGCCTTATAGCCTCTAGGAATGGAAGTGATTCTATGTCACCTACAGTTCCTCCAATCTCAGTAATAATCACATTTGAATTGGTATTATTTCCCAGTAAATAAACTTGGTTTTTAATCTCATTTGTAATGTGTGGTATTACTTGAACCGTTTCTCCTAAGTATTCCCCTTTTCTTTCTTTATTTAAAACATTCCAATATACCTTACCTGTTGTAATATTAGAATATTTATTTAAGCTTTCATCAATAAACCTTTCATAATGCCCTAAATCTAAATCCGTTTCTGCACCATCATCTGTTACAAAAACCTCACCATGTTGAAAGGGGCTCATTGTTCCAGGATCAATATTAATATATGGGTCAAACTTTTGAGCTGCTACCTTTAATCCTCTACTTTTTAAAAGTCTTCCTAAGGATGCTGCTGTTATACCTTTTCCAAGGCCTGATACAACTCCACCTGTTACAAAAATATACTTTTTACTCATCTTCTATCCTTCCTTCGTACACAAATTCTGCAGGTCCTTCCATATAAACATCTCCCTGTGAAGTATAATTTATAATTAATTCTCCACCTAAAAGCCCAACCTTTATATCACTATCTCTCTTACAATATCCGTTTATAACTGAAGCTACAACAGAAGCACATGCCCCTGTTCCACAAGCAAGGGTTTCACCACTTCCTCTTTCCCAAACTCTCATTTTTATATATTTTTCATTAATAATTTCCACAAATTCTGTATTAATTCTATCTGGAAAAATTTCATTATTCTCAAAATATGGTCCTATTTTTTCTAAATCTAAGTTATGAATATTATCCATAAATACTACACAATGAGGATTTCCCATTGATAGGCATGTAATATTATATTTTTCTTTATTAATAATTAACTCTCTATTTATAACTTCTTCTTCATCTGATATAACCGGAATATTTTTTGCCTCTACAATAGGTTTTCCCATATTTACTTTTACAGATACTACTTTTTCATTTACTACCTTTAAATCTAATACCTTAATTCCTGATAGAGTTTCTAGTTTAATACTTGTTTTTTTAGTTAGCCCCTTCTCATATAAGTATTTACCAACACATCTTGATGCATTGCCACACATCTTTCCTTCTGATCCATCAGCATTAAACATTCTCATTCTAAAATCTGCCTTATCTGATGGCAATATAAGCACAATACCATCTCCACCAGCTCCAAAGTGTCTATCACTTAACTTAATTGATAATTCCCCTGGATTTTTTATTTTCTCTTCAAAGCAATTAAAATATATATAATCATTTCCTATACCATGCATCTTTGTAAATTTCATAATATCTATACCCCATATCTTTTAATAATTTTATCTGCCACCTCTCTACGAGTTATTCTTTCATTCATAGCATGCTTTTCTATAACTCTATGAGCTTCTTCCTCCGTTATGTTATTATATTGAATTAACAAACATTTTGCTCTATCTATTCTCTTTATATCTTCTACTTTTCTTTTTAATGTGCTTTGCTCCTTTTTTAACGCCCTAAATCTCCTTAAAGAGGTAAAAACAAATTTTACTCCTTGATAAAATATTGATTTTGTAAAAGGCTTTGATATAACAAATACTCCATAATCTTCAACCTTAGCACTAATCATATCAGCACTTTCACTTTTAACCATAAGTATAACCCCAATAGTTCCTCCTTCTGCTATTTTAATAGCTAAATCATTACCAAATTCATCAGTAAGAGGTGTATCAATTATAACCATATTATATTCATCTACAAGTATTCTTCTCCTTGCAGCTCCACTATTATTTTCAGTGTCAACATGGATATATCCCATATCTTTTAAATTGTCAGTATATACTTTTCTTCCTTTTTCAGAACTACAAACTACAAGTATCTTATCCATATAACACCTCCCACGCTAGCACATCTAATTAAAGTTTAATAAAGTAATTATTTATTTCCCAATCACTTACTTCATCATTTTGAACACATTTTTCTTCGTAATGCTTCCATTCATTCTTTTTATTCTCGATAAACTTATTAAAAACAAAATCTCCTAATGACTCTTTTACAAATGTACTTTTTTCCATTATATTTATAGCTTCCCCAAGATTATCTGGAAGACTATCAATATCATTTTCTAATAGACTTGAATACATATTTTTATCAACAGGAGCTATAAGTTTTTTATTCTTCTCTATGCCTTCAAGACCTGCCTTTAATAATAAAGAAAAAGCCATATATGGATTGCATGTACAATCTGCACTTCTAAGTTCCATCCTACAGTACTTATCCTTTGATGCTGGTATTCTTATAAGCTGTGATCTATTATTGTGTGACCATGTTATATATTTAGGTGCTTCATATCCCCCAAATCTTTTATATGAATTTACAGTAGGATTTAAAACTGCTGTTATCTCTTTAATACGCCCTAAAATTCCAGCTATAAAACTTTCTGCATTTTTATTATGATTTACATCAGTTAAGAAAATATTATCCTCATCCTTAAACAAGGATAAATTTATATGAAGACCTGAACCACTCTTATCTATAAATGGTTTAGGCATAAAACTTCCATGTAGCCCATTTAATGATGCTATTGTTTTTACTACATTTTTAAAAGTTATAAAATTATCAGCGGAAGCTAGAGATCCATCATACATAAAATCAATTTCATTTTGCCCTGGTCCTGATTCATGATGAGAACTTTCTGGAGTTAATCCCATATCCTCAAGTGTAAGGCAAATTTCTCTTCTTACATTCTCTCCCTTATCAAAAGGTGCAACATCAAAATATCCAGCTAAATCATGAGGAATTAATATTGGGTCTCCTTCATCATCCCTTTTAAACAAGTAGAATTCACATTCTGGTCCAACCTTAGATAAATATCCTTTACTCCAAAGTTCATCTTCTGTTTTTTTAAGTATATATCTCGTATCTCCCTCAAAGATTTCCCCATTAGGCTTTTTAATATAGCAAAAGAATCTTGCCACCCTACCTTCCTGTGGTCTCCAAGGTAATATTGTTAATGTTGATGGGTCTGGATATAAGAATAAATCTGACTCTTCTATATCTAAAAATCCCTTTATAGATGAAGCATCAAAGCTTATTCCATACTTAAAAGCCCTTTCTAATTGAGAGGACATTATTGATATATTTTTTAATTCCCCCAATATATCACAAAATTGAAGTCTAATAAATTTAATATCATTATCATCTACAAACTTGATGATTTCACTTATTGTTCTATCCATAATTACCCTCCTTAATGTCTCTATAAACAAAAAAAGACGTCACTAAACCTGCGAATCACTCACAAACTTAGAACGCCTTTGTCCTATTAACATTTTATTCCTTAGATATTTTTTTGTCAATATTTTAAAAAAGTATTGACTATTTATTTCCATCAAGAATATAATGAACTAAAGCAAAGACGCTATAGGATTAATTTCCTAGGGCGTCTTTTTTTATTTTAAAAGGGGGCTATATATATATGAGTAAAACATTCATTCCTAACAACTATGAACCTAAACTTGATTTATTTCAAACACAAATGGCTATTGAAATTATAAAAAGTAAATTTCAAAAAGAACTTGGGGAAAAGTTAAATTTAAAGAGAGTATCTGCACCACTATTTGTAGATCCTACAACAGGAATTAATGACAACTTAAATGGATACGAACGTCCAGTAAGTTTCGATATTAAGGAAACTGGAACTTACGCAGAAGTAGTACACTCTCTTGCTAAGTGGAAACGTATGGCACTATTTAAATATGGTTTTAAAGAGTTAACAGGTCTTTATACTGATATGAATGCAATACGTAGAGATGAAGAAATGGATAACCTTCACTCAATATATATTGATCAGTGGGATTGGGAAAAGATAATTACTAAAGAAACACGTAATATTGAGTATTTGAAGGATACAGTAAAAAACATTGTTTCTGCAATCTGTAATACCTTGGATTCATTAAAAGTAATTTATCCTGAAATTACAACCACTCTTTCTAATGATGTTACTTTTATTACCACAGAAGAACTATATAATCTTTATCCAGAGCTAACTCCTAAAGAGAGAGAAAATGAATTTGTAAAAACTCATAAAACCTCTTTCATAATGAAAATTGGAGATCTTCTACCTAATGGTAAAAAGCATGATGGACGTGCTCCTGACTATGATGACTGGGCATTAAATGGAGATATATTATTTTGGAATGATATTTTAGAATGTGCCTTTGAGGTTTCTTCAATGGGAATAAGAGTAGATAAAACCTCCCTTGAAGAACAGTTAGTTAAAAGTGGATGCGAAGATAGAAAGAACCTACCTTTTCATAAGATGATTCTTAATGAAACCTTGCCACTAACTTTAGGTGGTGGAATTGGACAATCTAGACTCTCCATGCTTCTACTTGGAAAAGCACATATAGGAGAAGTTCATTCATCAATTTGGGATAAAGATACCCTAAAAATTTGTAAAGAAAATAATATAAACTTGCTATAGGAGGGATTTATAAATGAATAAAGATTATGTACCTAATTTATTTGGAAGCATGGTTTTCAATGAAAAAATAATGAAAGAAAGATTACCAAAACAAACTTACAAGGAACTAAAATCTTGTATTGATAAGGGTAAAGCTCTTAATATAAATGTGGCAAATATTGTAGCATGTGCCATGAAAGACTGGGCATTAGAAAAAGGTGCTACTCACTTTACACACTGGTTCCAACCAATGACAGGAATAACAGCTGAAAAGCATGATTCCTTTATTTCACCAATTGAAGATGGACAAATAATTATGGAATTTTCAGGTAAAGAATTAATTAAGGGGGAACCTGATGCTTCAAGTTTCCCAAATGGTGGCTTAAGGGTAACCTTTGAAGCTAGAGGTTATACAGCATGGGACCCCACTTCATATGCCTTTATAAAAGATAATACTTTATGTATACCAACTGTCTTCTACTCATATAGCGGGGAAGCTTTAGACAAAAAAACTCCTCTACTTCGTTCCATGGAAGCAATAAACAAACAAGCTTTAAGAGTATTAAATTTATTTGGTAATGAAGATGTTAAGAGTGTTATAACAACTGTTGGACCTGAACAAGAATACTTTATAATTGATAAAGATCTTTACTTAAAGAGATTAGACTTAATATTAACAGGACGTACTTTACTAGGTGCAAAAGCGCCTAAAGGGCAAGAACTTGAAGATCACTATTTTGGTATTATAAAACCTAGAATAGCAGCTTTTATGGAAGAATTAGATAAGGAATTATGGAAGCTTGGAGTACTTGTAAAGACTAAACACAATGAAGTTGCGCCTGCCCAACATGAGCTTGCTCCTATATTTACTACAACTAATTTAGCTACAGATCACAACCAATTAACTATGGAAACTATGAAGAAGGTTGCTGATAAACATGGTTTAGTATGTTTACTTCATGAAAAACCCTTTGAAGGTATAAATGGTTCAGGAAAGCACAATAACTGGTCTTTATCTACTGATAATGGTCAAAACCTTTTAGAACCTGGAAAAACTCCAGCTAAAAATGCTCAATTTTTAACTTTCCTATGTGCAGTAATTAAAGCTGTGGATGAATATCAAGATTTACTAAGAATATCTGTGGCCAATGCTGGAAATGACCATAGATTAGGTGCTAATGAAGCTCCACCAGCTATAGTTTCAATGTTCTTAGGTGATGAGCTTTCAGGTATATTAGATGCTATTGAAAATAATGAAAAGTACTCAGCTAAAGACAAGGTAGAAATGGAACTTGGAGTTGATGTCCTTCCTAGATTTCCTAAAGATACAACAGATAGAAATAGAACATCTCCTTTTGCATTTACAGGTAATAAGTTTGAATTTAGAATGCTTGGCTCTACCTTCTCTGTCTCTGGACCAAATGTAATCTTAAATACAATTGTTGCTGAAGCTCTTTCTTCCTTTGCAGATGAACTTGAAGGGGCAACTGATTTTAAGAAAGCTTTAAATTCATTAATTAAAAAGACTCTAAAAGACCATAAGAGAATTATATTTAATGGAAATAATTACTCTGATGAATGGATTCAAGAGGCAGAAAAGAGAGGTTTATTAAACTTAAGAACTACAGTTGATGCTCTTCCTTACTTCATTAAGGATAAAAATATAGCTTTATTTGAAAAGCATAATATATTTACTGAAACAGAAATTCGTTCAAGATATGAAATATTACTTGAAAATTACTCAAAAATTATAAATATTGAGGCACTAACAATGGTGGATATGATAAGGAAAGAAATACTACCTGCTGTTACTAATTACATGAAAAATTTAAGTGATACAATTATAGCTAAAAAGTCTATTGGCTTAAGTAACTGCTGTGATATGGAAAGAGGAACCTTAACTAATATATCTAACCTAGCTAATAATTTATATACCGAAATAGAAAAGCTAGATAGCCTTTTAAGAAGGGTTGATGACTATTCAGATCCACTATCAGTTGCAGACTTCTATAAATCATTAATTATACCTGCTATGGAAAAAGCTAGATCCTATGCTGACAGTCTTGAATTATTAGTAGGCAAAGAATATTGGCCAATACCAACTTATGCAGACTTACTATATAAAATATAAGTTTACCAAAGGCGTAATTCTAAATAGAATTACGCCCTTATTATTCCCTATAACTAATTGTCTTTAATTCTCCATCATAAGCAATAGATGAATTTTCAAAAACCTCTTTAGCATTATGAATAAAATCCTGAGGATTTGGAAGTGATGGACTAAAATGAGTTATTTTAAGTTCCATACATTCCCCTAACTTTGCAAGTGTTGCACTTTCTCTAAAAGTCATGTGCTTATTTTTTAAAGCTTTATCCAAATCATTATCGTCACCATAGTTACCCTCACAAATAAACAAATCACTATCTTTAATAAATTCAGGTATTTCTTTTATAGGCCTTGTGTCTGTAATATATGATAATTTTATTCCCCTTCTCTCATGGCCTAACACCATTTCCTTTGTATATATGCTCCCCTCATATTCAATTTCCTCTTCATTCTTTTGAAGCTTTGACCACAAAATCTTTGGAACATTATTTTCTTCTGCCTTTTCCCTATCAAACTTTCTTCTTCTCTTAAAATAGAAGCTGTATCCAACACAATTAGTTGAATGTTCCAATTCTAATGAAGAAATAATAATTTCATCACTTAGCACTATTTTTTCTGTTTTCACCTCAATAACCTCTAATTCATAGGGTAAATATGGGTTAATAATATTTAATCCATCCACTACTTTTTTTAGCCCTACAGGACCTATTATTTTTACCTTCTCTCTTCTATCACTATTTCCCATAGTAGATAATAGCCCTGGAAGTCCTATTACATGATCACCATGTACATGTGTTATACATATACAATCAATATTCTTAAATCCTAACCCACCTTCTCTAATAGCTACTTGTGTTCCTTCTCCACAATCAATTAATATCTTTCTTCCATTATAAGCAACCATTAAAGCTGCTAAATGTCTATTAGGTAAAGGTATATTTCCTAGTGTTCCCAAAAAACATAAATCAACCATCTTATCACTCCTAGATGTAAAAAGGGCAGCATTTACTTGCTACCCCCTAGATTATTTTATATGTTCATGATCTAAAATATGCTTTTCACAATAAGCATGCTTTCCATTACACCTGCTACAATATCTAAATTCCATATCTGGATCATCTACATCAGTAATGCCACAAACAGTGCACTTATGAGTATATGACTTTTTAACAGAATTAATTTTTCTCTTGTAGTCCTTCATTCTTATAACAGAGCTATTTCTCATTTTCTTTTCCCTATAATTACTTGCTCCAAAGAATAAAAGGTAATTAATTACAGGAACTAGATTAATTAAAATTCCTTGTATACTAAAATTAATAATGCTTTGTAAAACTCCTAATATTATTATTGCCCAGTTAAAATATCCTAAATACTTTGCTTTAATAGGCAAAATGAAAAATAGTAAAAATTCTGCATTAGGATATAGCTTAGCATAAGCTAAAAATAAAGATAAATTTATTATATCAGCAGTAACAGAATTCATTGTTATAAAAGATATAACAATTGCTGATATCATACCTACCAAATAATAAAGGTTAAATTTAAACCCGCCCCACTCATATTCTAAAGCGTTCCCAGCTATATAATAAAAGTAGAAAGCAAAAACTGCAAATACTATACTTCCTGGATTCATTACAAAAACAAAGGTTACAAGTCTCCATATTTGACCTTGTAATACTAAAGCTGGTTCTAAATAAAGCATACTTCTTATATTTGTCTTTAAAACATAATCTATTATAAATAAGGCTGCACTACCAGCTATAATTATTCCCATTAAATTATGAATATAATGTCTTCCAAATTTTCTATCTAGTTTATTTATCCAATTCAAAAGCAAACGCCCCTTTATCTCATATTTTGTTTAATATAAATTCTACCACATAATATAATAATAGCCAAGAAATTTGGAGAGTATATTTATTTTTCGCGTTCCGTCGCAAGCTCCAAGTCACCGAAAAACAAACATCCTCTCCTCCCCCACTGAAGGTAGGAAAATTATAAAATTGTTTTCTTTGGTTTTAGTTCTTTTTTCTATCTAAAGTTTGCATCAGGACAGCATGTATAGCATCCATCACTATTATGATAATAATTCTTTTTGCAGTCTTCTACCGCTTCAATATTGCTATAATACTCCCCCATATAAGTTATATTTAATTCTTCAGGCATATTCTTGCATCCCTCTTCATGAACTATATGCATACCATTTAAGTCAACTTTCTTAGTAACATAATATGAACTCATCCCTTATTCTACCCCTTTTTCCCTTTCTTATATGAATAATTATCGCACTAGTATACATAATTGTAAATATTTAACATTTATTTTTTCTATGCAAATTATACTTTTCTAACAAATTTTTATCTCTTAAAGGTCAATCCATATATTTTTCTTGCTATTGTATGGTTTTAAACCATCTCATACATAAACCTCACACTTTCCTCTTATATACTGAATATATCTAGGCAATCCTGTATTTGACTAACTTTAATAATTGCCTTAATATAAATACATAGTAAATAACGCGGGATGGAGCAGTTGGTAGCTCGTTGGGCTCATAACCCAAAGGTCGTAGGTTCAAGTCCTGCTCCCGCAACCATATAAAAGAACTTCTAGAATAGCTAGAAGTTCTTTTTTCACTGTCTAGGAAAGTATAAAATTTCAATTAGCTATACATCAAAGGTATTATTACATTTTCCTTATCTTTAAATATTTATTTTTCTGTGACTTGGACCCTGCAACAGAACAAGCAAAATAAATATCCACCCCAAATTTTGCATTTATAAATAATATGTCTATACAATCTTCCCTATTATTATCCATAACTGTTATAATAATTACGTATTCTATAAATGGGGAGAGGATTCACTATGAAGAAAAAATATGTAATAGCTTATATGAGAGATGGTGGACTAGAAACAATTACTGAAGAAGACGCTAAGAAACTTACTCATGTTAACTTAGCCTTTGGTAAAATTGATTCTGAAGGAAAAATTTATACTAAATTAAAGAACCTTAATGAATTAGAAAGAATAAGAAAATATAATCCTGAAATTAAATTTCTTATTTCTCTAGGCGGATGGGGAAATGGTGGTTTCTCTGAAGCTGCCATGACAGAAGAAAGTAGAAAATTCTTTAATGAAGAAGCTATAAGATTTATGAAAGAACATAAATTAGATGGTATTGATATAGATTGGGAATATCCTACTTCATCAATCTCTGGAATTACATCTAGCCCTAAAGATAAAGAGAACTTCACTCTTCTATTAAAGGATTTAAGAGAAGCTTTAGACAAAGAAGGAAAGAAAGACAACAGACACTATTTGTTAACTATAGCAGCTGGTGCTGATGAATATTTTATTAGATTTACTAATATGAAAAAAGCTCAAAAGTACTTAGATTACGTTATGCTTATGACTTATGATTTTAGAGGTGGTTTTCAAATATTAACTGGCCATCACACTAACCTTGGTCCAACTTCAGGAGATATATTCCCAAGCAGTATTATGAATTCAGTTAAACTATTCAAGGATGCTGGAGTACCATCAGAAAAATTATTAATAGGTTCTGCCTTCTACTCTAGATCTTGGACAGGAGTTCCTAATGTAAATAATGGATATCTTCAAATGGCTCAATCAACAGGTGGTATATCTCAAGACTTTACTGATTTAGATAGAGATTATATTAATAAAAACGGTTATACAAGATATTGGGATGATGAAGCAAAAGCCCCTTACCTATTTAATGGTGATAATTTTATTTCCTATGATGATGAGGAATCTATTTCTCATAAATCAAAATATGTTAAGGATAATAATTTAAGAGGAATTATGTTCTGGCTTTATGATGCTGATAAAACTGGTAAACTTTTAAATGCAATTCATGAAGGACTTAAATAGGATAATCAAGATAATATAGATAACTAAGATAAGAAAATTAAGGTAAAAGAGCTGTCTCAATAGATAATAAATTTTCCCTATTGAGACAGCTCCCTTTCTTATTAAAATTTAAAACTTCCAATAAGATTTGTTGTTTCTTCAATATATTCATTTTTAGAATTTATTTTAAAAAGTCCTTTCAACCCCGCATGTTTACTATATATTTATATATTTATTTCTTTATATATTTAAAACAATATTTATTTTTGCATATAGAATTTATAAAAAAGGTGGGGTGGATATTTATTTTGCTTGTTCCGTCGCAATCTCCAAGTCACATCAAAACAAATATCCACCCCCGCGTACTAAAGGTAAGGAAATTATAAAATTACTATCCTTTATTTTATATTTTTTAATATGAAAATGTAATAAGACCTTTGATTTATAGCTAATTGAAATTTTATACTTTCCTAGACAGTAAAAAATGATTTAGAGATCTGAGATAGCAAGAAGAGAAAAAATATTCAGGCATCCTTATTATCCTTCTTATCTTTATTAACTCTCCTTACCTTCTTACCTCCTTATCTTTATTATCCTTATTCTCTCTTTTAACTCTTTTATCTTAGAATACAATCCTAAGGGATTCCATAAATTCATCTACCCAAAATAAATTTTCCAGATCAACTTAAGAAACTCTAGCGCCAGCAAAGTTTCCTCCTCATCTCATTCCCCCTTTTAATTCTCTTACCTTGTGCCTTGTCTCTCTCTTATCCTTCTTATCCCGATTATCCTGATTAACTCTTCTTATCTTTTTACCTTTTTACCTTTTTACCTTGCCTCTCCTTACCTTCTTACCTTCTTATCTAGTTTCTTATTATATAAAAACATAAACAACGATGCTCCAAATATTATTAGATATCCAATAACACTTAAGTAATCTGGTAATGCTCCAAAGATAACAAAACTAATTAATGCTGAGAAAATTATATTTGAATAATCAAAAATAGAAATCTCTTTAGCAGGAGCATATTTATATGCTAAGGTTATTCCAAACTGTCCAACGCTTGCAAAGACACCAGCTAATAATAAATATATAAGCTGAGTCATTGTCATAGATTTATATACTGCCATCATAAATGGGAATATTGCCACTAATGAAAAGGCAGAAAAATAAAATACTATTGTATAATGTTTTTCTTTGCCTCCTAAGACTCTAAGGCAAGTGTAAGCTGCTGCTGCAAAAATTGCTCCACCTATACCAGCTAAAGCAGGAATCATTTCAAAATTAAAACTTGGTTTTATAATGAATAAAGCTCCAGAGAAAGCTATAACTAGAGCTAGCCCCTGTTTAAAATTAATCTTCTCTTTTAAAAACAAAGCAGAAAATATTATTACAAAGAATGGACTTAATTTATTTAACATATTAGCATCTGATAGAATAAGTCTATCTATAGCATAATAATTTAGCACTATTCCTAATGTACCAAAGGTTGATCTCATTATTAAAGTCTTTTGGTTTTCTTTTTTCCCAAACAAACTTTCCTTATGTTTTAGAATTAAAATTAAAGCAACTATTGCAGATACTAGATTTCTAAAGAAAGTTTTTTGGAATGATGGTAAATCCCCGGCTAACTTAACAAATGCAGACATCATAGCAAAGCCAAAGGCTGATAGTATTATAAATATTATTCCTTTTGTTCTATCACTTAAATTATTAAAATTCATCTGTTCCTCCTCATATGACTTTTCAAATTAAAATTCAATATACATTATACTTATTTATTAGTCACTGCACCATACTAAAAGTAAAAAAGCACTTGGAAAAATCCAAGTACTTTTTCATATTTCTATTTATTTTTTCTTACCTTTTAAAGTATCTCTATTCTTATTCAAATACAATACTGCTGCTACAATTATAAAGATAAAGATTAATCCTAATATAATCAATAATGTTTTTTCTCCATCTTCTAATCCTTTTATTTGTTCATACATAGGTGCATCTTCTGACTCTTTATACTTAAAACTTCTTACATTACCATCTATATCAACAACTGCTCCATCTCCATGCAACTTATATACCTCTGTTTCTTTTCCTAGATACACCAAGCTTTTAGTTAATAGTTCTTCATTTGGAGATGTTAAAACTAACATAAACTTTCCACTACTGTAGCTAGAGTAATCTAACTGAAAGGTTGCAATGTTTTTAGCGTAGTCATCCATTAAATATAATTTTTCATTAGATAAGAATTTACTCCAATCTTTATCATACTTAAACCATAATGAATTATTTAGTTCCTTTATAAGCTTATTATTATTAGGCGTACCATAAACTATAATATTATTATCCTTATGTTCATCCTTTAAATTACCTATACTTAAGGCTCCTATTTTACCAAGATTGTATCTCATACTTTTTCCCATAAGGTTAGCCATATTTCCTAAAGCAGTTAAATCCTTAGATGGAAGGTTATCTGGAATAATAAACAATGTATCATTTATATCCCAATCCTGAACAAATGGCGTAGGATAATTATTAAAATAAAATTCATTTGTGTTTCTACTATTAATTTGTATATATGAATCTCCAGTTACTAATGCCCATGGTTGTTCATACTGATTCTTCTTACAATCTACATCTTTTAAATTTAAATCATAGGCTAATTTTACTTCTACATAGGATGTATTTAAAACATCTTTAGGAATAACTATTGATATATTATCATTATTAGCTTTTTCCCTCTCTAACTTTTTACTACCTATTGGAGTATTATTTATATATACAGTAAATAAAGACCTATCAAAATCGAGATTTTCAGAGTATCTTAGATTTAATTCAAGCTTATCTCCTGGAGATAACTTTCTATTCTTAGGTAAGGCATATCCAATCTTAACTTCTTTTCTGAAAAGTCCTTCTACTTTCATTTCACTTACCCCTAATTCTTCTAGGGTAATTATCGAACTAAGTGGCTTTATCTCTTTATCTAAATTCAGCCTACTATTCACAAAAATTGAACTTGATGAAACTTGACCATATATATCCTTTTTCATCAAAAACTTAATAGCACTTTCTAATTCACTTTCACTATTAGAAATTATAGAAATTAGCTTTAAATCACTTCTTGTAGAAAAAGGTGAATTATTTACTCCTATATAAGCTTCCTTATCTAATTCTAAATCTTTTATATCATTATTTATTATTGAGAGGCTACTTTCTCCTTCTAATTTTGAACCTATAAATATAACATTACTTTTAGATAAGTCCCCCTTATCACTCCATTTTACAATTTCCCCACCACAATTAATCTCTCCTAAAAGAGTTTGGAATTTTAGAGCAGATGATAGTTCACCATCTGTATATTTATCAGGAATTATTATCTTATTATTAGAATCATATCTTTCTGATAATCCATAGGGGAATTCCATAATTTCATTTCCATATATTTTAGCCTTTTCTACTAATTCTATATTGGATTTTTCCCTTAAAACTAGCCAGTTTGCAGTATTATAATCATCAGTGCAGGATTCACTGCTAATTCTTAAATATCCCTCTACTTTAACTTCATTAGAACCATCTTTCAATAAATAACTAGGTAAATTTACAGTAAGAGCTTGTGGCTCTCCATTTTTCTTTTTTATCTCCATAGAGTAAAATTGAGACCCATTAAGTGAAAATGTTAAATAGCTTTTTATTTTATCACTTAATACATCTGTTACTTCTATCTCTAAGTTTAAAGTTACTCTTTCAGTTCCTTCTTTACTATTAGAATTAAAAATCCATCTATAACTATCAAATACTCCATCAAAGGAAATATTACTATTTAACTCAATCTTATTTGTATAAGTTTCATTTGTATATGTATAACTCTTTTTAGGAAAAGCTGTAGCAATATTTACTGGTATAATAAAACTTACAACTAAAATCAAACTAATTACCTTTAAAAGTTCTTTTATCTTCTTCTTCATTAGTACCTCCTAGTCCTTATTCAAACCTTTCAGTTTTATACCATTTAACCTCTTGCTTTAAAATTGTGTCCTTTATAAAACTATAAAAACCAAATCCAGCTACTATCCCCCAAAGCTTACAATATGTAAAATACATTATGGCTATAGTAAAGAAATTCTTTAAAGTTAATTCTCCTTTTTCTGTAGATATACACACAAGCAATGATAATATAAAAACAGATACTGCCATAATCCATAGTGTAATACCATATCCCTCAATATTTAATGTAATAAGCTCCATCATGGATAAAATAAATAATAAATCCGAAATAATATTTGCACTTAAAAAGAAGAAATATACCATAACATAATAAGCAATATCAAAGCGTGTTGCTCCTGAATCCCTTGCAAAAATATACTTAACATTCTTTAAAACCACATATATGTTTCCTTTTGCCCATCTTGTCCTTTGCTTAAACCAAACCTTTAAGGTTTGAGGTTCTTGCTCCCAGGTTACAGCATGTGGCATAAATTTGATTTTATATCCCATTCTGTATAATCTAAAACTTATTTCAGTATCTTCTGTAACTGCTTTTGTGTCCCATCCACCCATTTCTTCTATTAAAGACCTTCTTATAATAAAGTTTGTGCCAGGAATGGTACATAAATTAAAGAACTGCCATCTTCCAGCCTGTGACATCCACTGGAAAGCTAAGGTTTCAATATTTATAAAAGCTGTTAGCATATTTACTTTCTTATTTCTACATCTAAACTTCCCAATAACAGCACCTAATTGTTTATCCTCTTCTATGGTTTGAACTAGGTATTTTAATGCTTTAGACTCTGGTGTATTATCAGCATCATATATTGCTAAGTATTCCCCCTTACTTAAGTCTAAGGCAATATTTAATGCATTAGATTTTCCCTTACCACCTGTTATATTATCTGTATTTATTACAATAAAATTTCTATTTGGATACCTATTCTTTACATTTTCTAATATTTCAGCTGAATTATCAGATGAATTATCATTTATAATTATGACTTCATATCTATCCTCTGGATAATCTAAATTTAGCAATGATACTGCAGTCTTCTCTATTACAATTCCTTCATTATGTGCAGGTACCATAATACTTACAAATGGATAATGCTCCAGTTCCTCTTTCATTTTCTTGTCATTTGTTTTTGTATAGTAAATATACCCTCCAATTACTAGGACAATATTTACAGTTATAACAATCCATATGGTCCCTAGGGAGTATAATAAAAGATAGTCAAAAACATTCATATTACTCTTCCCACCTACTTGAAATACTTCTTTTTATCAATTCTTCTACTATTAAAAAAGAAAATTATAAAAATACATATTGCTAATAATGTAATAGTAAATACTCCTTTATTGAAGGCACTTAAACTCACCTTATTTTTTTCTTCTGTTTCTTCATTTACAAAGGCCTTACTATATTCTTTATTAGATATAAACCTTTCAATATATACACTTTTACCATTTAGAAATGTCCCTTTATAATTCCCCTCAATTTTATAGTTACCAAAAGAAATATCCATATCCATTCTTTTAGTAGGATTTGAAAAAACCATTCCTGATGATAATATTTCTTCTACTGTTTTTTTAAACAAATCATTTTTTGTGTTTCCATCAATGGCTAGAACTACTCCATGGTAATATTCCTTATCTAGTTTTTTCCAATCCTCTTCCACAAGAACATTTTTTATTCCTTTAATATTAAGACTTCTTATATTTAAATTTCCTATATCCCTATTATTCCAAAGTATAATTGTATTACTTTTATGTATAAAGTTTTCTTTTTCATAACTATATATCCACTCATTTGGCACTGTAAGCCCCACTGGATATAGCCAATAATTAACAAGTCCTTCATATGCTAAGGTCATTTTATTAATAAGTTCACTATCCTCAATATATTGAGACTGATATATGTATGGTGATGATAGAAATATTGTTCCTCCATTTGTAGCACAATATCTTAAGGCTTCAGTATACCTTTTCATAGATTCAAAATTTTGATTATTAAACACTGGCATAACATCTACAATAAAGTTAACTCCTCTTTCATTTAGATACTTCACTTTTTTAATCAAGTCTTCTAAATTATCATAGGGATAAACATTTTTCAAAACAAGATAAGTACCTTTTTTAGAATTATCTATATTAAATTCCCTCTCTATATATCTTTTTAAAGCAAGCTCATTACCACTATGTAGCATATCTAAATTACTTTTATTAAATGTAACTACATTTGAATTACTTTCTTTTATACTATTAATCTTATTATTTAGCTCATCTTCAATAGCTAAAACTACAACCCCTGAGGCATTAGCTACATCTTCATTTGTATATTCATCCCACTTCTTTATTTTTAAGTCAGAGCCACTTGTTAACATAACTCTTACCAATTTATTTAACAAATTTTCATTAGCTGTAAACTCCTTATAGCTATCAAATATAATAAGGAAATACTTATTTTCACTATCTGCTTTTATAGTTCTAACAGAAAAAGTCATAAATAGCATTATACATAAAAGAAATACTAAGCTCCTTTTTTTAAACATCGTACTCTAATTCCTTCTCTGCTCTTTCAATGAATTCCATGGCGTCATTTATTGATTCATTTATAGTGTAAGAACCTATTTGAACTTCTATATTTAAATCATTATATAGGGTCTCTTTTCCCATCTTTAATTCACCTATAGATTTTTTCAATCTATTTTTTACAATACTAGCTCCATCCTTATCTGAAATTATAATAAAAGCAAATGTATCATCATCTACAATATATTTTCTATCTTCAAACCTTAAGGAATCACTTAATTCCTCTGAACACTTAACTAAAACCTTATTAAAATATTCTTTTCCTACAATTTTTAAAATCCTATTTCCATACTTAATTCTCACAAGTATTAAACTTACATGAACGTTATATCTTTTATAAAGTTTAATATATACAGGCATTTCTTCCATAAAAGCACTTATATTTCTTAAACCAGTTGATACATCTACCTTTATAAACTTTTCATTATATGAGATTATCTTTGTATAACTATTTTCAAGATTATTAATTTCTTCTGATAAGAAAGATACAATAAAAGCAGTTACAGGGATTATAACTATCCAGAAAAAAACTCCTTCTCCTATTTTCACATCAGAAACCACTGAAATAAAAAAGTTATATGAGGTATAGACAAAGTCTATTATTAAGATTATTACTAAAACAAAAGTTCTATTTAAATAATAACTTGCCAAGGCTACAATCATTACAAGTGTAACCATTATATAATTCTCAATGTCAGAACCTAAGTTTAAGTAACTAAAAGAAATGGATAATATTAAAAAATATGCAATAAGTAAGCTTATACATATATCTATTTTGTTATTTGCTTTATACTCATTCATCCTTAGTTAACTTCCTTTCACTATTATTTATCATTTGTATAATAAAATTTATCAACATCAAATCAAAGGTTAAATTAAATAGAAATACATGCTTTGATAAATCTGCATCTCCTGCTCCTATTACAGATGTGAATATTTGAGATAATCCAGCCAAATACACATATATAAAACAATCTTCAATAAGAATTGATTTCTTATCCTTGTTATTAAAAGCATTTTGGTATCTTTTAAAGGAATAAAGAAAATATACTCCTGAATACAATATTGCAAATAAAAGTCCTTTAGGCATTATAAACTTCTTTAATGTACTCCATAATACAAAGAAATTACTCTTTGCTCCAAATTCTTTACCTTCTATCTTTTCAAAGTTTCCCATTGCCTCTGGTCTTATTTCATAAGCCTTACTAAAGCCCATATCTAATACTTTTTTCAAAGCAGATGGGTGAGTTACATAATATTTTATTATTGATCCAACAGAGTATTTATTATAGAAATTTTCCAATAACCTTTCATCATATGGAGAAATTGATGGTGTTTCCTCATAGAATATTTCCCCCCCTAATAAGGAATAACTCCCCTCTATTCCAAAGTACTCTAATATTTTTTCAGGATCATTTTCATATAATAATATTCCTCTATTCATAGCATGAAATCTATTTATAAAATCAAAATCTCCTTTTATAGATTTATAAAAAAACAATGCAGATACTACAAATATTATGGATAATACTATAGAATCTGCTCTTAGGATTTTATCTTTAGTAGAAAATGCTACCCTTAAAATAAGTATTGCTATTAATATACCAATAGGTGCTAATTGTTGTTTAGCCCCAAAAAACAAGAAAGCAATACATGAAAACAAAATAAGATTTAACAGGTTTATTTTATTAAATCTTATAATATATAGGATTATTCCTATACTTAATAAAAACGTAGGGACTACTACTCCTTCTCCATAGAAAGAATTGAAGTAGGATATATATCCAGTATCACAAAATATCACAACATATAATAAAGAAATTAAATATTTTAATCTTTCTTTACTTAAATATGATGTAAATACTTTTACTAATAAATATCCCCCTATGGAGTGTATAAAGAGTAGTAATCCCCCTAAAAATCTTATATCAAATATTTTATTACTATAGAATATTTTATTTATTCCTAAAGCAAGTTGTATAAAAAATGATTGAGTAGATACTAATAAAGTTTCTGATTCATTATTATACTCATAAATGCCATAATCCTTATTAAAATATCCAAGAATTTTATCCTTTTCTTCTATTGGCAAATGATATAAATCGTTTTTGCTCATTATTCTAAAATAATCTCCATTGTCAGCAACACCAATTATAGGTCTAATAAAAAGTGTAATGCCTCCAATAATTAATATCAGAAAAAATGTTAATAATTGCGGACTTATCCTCTGCCTCAAAGGAAATAAAGCTTTTCTAATTATTTTTATCATTTGTAATCACCTAATTATCTTTAGTTGTTTAATTATGTCTTATTTTATATTTGCCCTATTATCATCAACAATATCTAAAGATTTATCAATAATATTAGATAGCATATATACATATTTAATAAATACTTCCTTAAAATCACCAATAGTTGTATCTTGTTTAAAATAGAATTCAGTATAGGCTATGCTATTTGTACCTTCATACTTTTTAATATGAGGGTCCCCTAGTTTATCAATCTCATTATGTACAACTTTTAATACTAAATTTCTTCTTTTTTCAAACTCATTAACATTTTTACTATTTGCAACATTCTTAAGTTTATATCTTGTAATATATGGATTAGGCTCATAATGTACATATAATACCAATTTCTCATTAGTAACATGGAATTCTGCTTCAATATGAATTTCATAAGTTTCTTCTCCAACTTCATACAATCCATATTCCCACTTTGCTTCTTCTCCTATCCACCTATTTTTTACAAGCTTAGATATAAAGCTTAGTTCATCTCTACCTGATCCTTTTCCAAAGAACCTTACAGATAAATTATCTGGGTAATCTAATGAAAGCATCATTGTCCTAAAGTGTATAAACATCCTTTCCTTTTCATTACTATCAAGCAGGATATTTATAGACTGTGTGTTAGCAGGAAGGTCTTTAATGCTATAATATCTAATCATATTAGCTCCAAAGTCTTTATATAGCCTATTTAATCCTTCATCCTCTATTTCTACCCATACATCATTTATTAAATCCTTAAAAGTTTTATTAATATACCTATCATCTTCCTTAAGCTCGTCCTCAATCAATGTTAAATAGATACATTGAAATTTAACCTTCTTTTCATTATTATATCCTTGAATAAGCTCCTCTTTAGCTACTTCTTCAGTATAAATAAAGGTTTGATTATGACCTTCATTTGCTTTTAATTTCTCCTCAATAACAGATATAATAATTTCATCTGCATTTTCAGCAATTACAATAATATCTGGTATCCCTCTTGATGTAGCATTTTTAGTATAAGCTTCTACTTCAAAGTTAGCTATATTAGGTACCTCCAGTATATGTTTACCGAATGCATTTTTGAAATTATTAGAATTATTGATTAAACCCACTATCATATTACCTATTATTTCTTCATTAAAGGTAACTCCTAATAAATCCATAGTATTAATTGGCATTATCTCATCCCCTTTTACCCCATAATATTTTTATCATATTAAGTCTTATTTTACATCATTCTTCTATATTTTGTAAACTTATATCGATTATGGTAAAAACTAGCCATAAAAATACTATACTAAAGTAGTTATCTCTGCATTAATAGGTAATACTCCCTTTTAATTTGCAAGAACTCCTCTAAATCATTTAGGAATTGAAATAATAATGCTCTATTCTCAAATTCATCTCTGCTCTTTGGTAAATCCATTTGTTTATATACATCCCTTAAAAAATTAACCTTATTAATTAACTCAAGGCAGTCATTTTCTTCAGATAAATTATTTGCTACATCTTTAGTTAAGTCAGAAAGCATTTTAGTTTGCTCATACTTCATATAAAACCTTTGAAAATGCTTCTTCATTCTTTTCATTGTGTCCATCTGCATAATTCTCATATCTATATACTTAATAAATTGTGTCTTTTCTTTAAATAGATAGTTATTATTTATCTCTAAAGCTAATGCTTTTGTGGCAGCAATATTTTCTTCTATCTCTTCTAAAACCCTCTGTTCATCTATTGGTACAGCATGAGTAATTAAAGTTTCCCCCATGGAATAAAGTATTTTTCTATATCCCTCTTCAATATTTAACTTATTCTCTTCAAACTTATGCTCTAAAGACTCAGTAAATAAATTAAATATAAGAGCTACTCCTATACCAATTAAGGTTAGTCCAAACTCATTTATTATCCAATAAATATCTATGGGATTACTAACTAATAGATGGGTAGATAAAACAGACCCAACTACCATCCCCTCTTGCAATGAAAATCTTTTTGTTATTGGAACAAATATTAAAAGAAATAGTCCAAAAACTATTGGATTAGTACCAAGAAGTAAATATAAGAAATAAGATAATAATATTGCTATAGATACTGCAATAAATCTTTTTATTGCAACTAATATAGATTCTACCCTAGTACTTTGTATGCTTAATATTGATATGATTCCTGCAGTAACACTAAATTCTAAGCCTAACTTTGTAGCTATGATAATTGAAATTGTAGCTGATAGTACAATTTTCACTGTATTAGAGTATAGTGTTTTCTTCATAAACCTTTTCCCCTATTTTATATAAAACCCATTTATATAAGTTTCTTTATCATACTTTATTTCTATTCCATCCACCATTTTTTGATCCTCTTTATTATATACAAAAGGAATATCATTAATTTCTGCTAACATATCCTCTTCACCTTTATAACTTGGATAAATTTCATATGCAGGTCTTCCACACCCTCTAAAAACCTTTATTCTTATGTAATTTTCGCTACTATTTTTTATTATATCTTCTAAAGCCTTTTTAGCCTTTTCATCAAATGTTATATTCATATCTTAATTCTCCCTTACATATTCAAATCTATATTTTTGTTTAACTTCTGGATATTTATCATGGTCTACTTCACTTGCAAACATATCTAAAGGTCTTACAAAAGTTCTAAACTCTCCATATAGAGCCTTATATACAACAAACATTTCACCAGTTTCTGTATGCTCTGCTATATCAATTACTTCATATTCATTTCCCTTAAAGTGTCTGTAGATACCAGGTACTATTTTATTCATTTCCTTCACCTCAAATACAATTATACAAACTTTTGCATATAATTAAATACTTTTTCTTCTTTATTTAATTATGATTCTAGTATTTATAATTTTTAAAATTTTATTAATATTTACTTTATAGTATTTATCTATTCTTGTTTAATGGTATCATTAATATAGGAGGTGAAAGATATGACATTATCCAGTAGTGATAACGACTTTAGTGAAGACATAGATTTATACAAAATCATCTTATCTGATGATTTCATGAGTAAGTTTAGTAAATTTGACTCTATAGACGATTTTTTTAACTCTAGTAATTTTGACATTACAACAGAAGAAGATTTAAAAAATATTGATATTGATGAGTTTAACACCTATGTACAAAAAAATACTAAGTTTGGATCTTGGAACGATATGATAGAAACAGCAAGAATTGCATTTAGCAAATATAAACTTGGTTTACTATAAATAATTATATATATTTCTCCACATACTAGATTTGAATTCTACATAAGGAGGAATGAACAATGAAATACGGAAAAATATTAGCAGCAGTTCTTATTGGATCTACATTCTTTATTGGATGTGGTAAAGATACAACTACTGAAAATCCACCAGCTACTTCTCAAAATCCAGCAGACTCAACAGGTACAGAAAGTCCAGATACAATAACTTCACCATCTAAGGTTACTGATGAAATCACTTTAATCGAAGCCTTAAATGAAAAGGGTCCTTGGATTGTTATACCTCAAAACGATATCAAAACTGATAAGGACATAGTTGTTTCAAAACTTACAGCTACTCCTGAAGGAAAAGTAGGACGTAACATTTCACTTTATGCAACTGACGAAAATCAAAAGGTAGTTAAAGAATATACTCTAACTGCACCTAGATTAACAATTGCAGCTGACGACGTTGAATTAAAACGTGGTACTTTTGTTGGAGATATATACGTTCAAGGAAAGAACTTTAAAATCTCAAATACAAAGGTACAAGGAAACATATACTTCCAAAACCAAGAAGCTAAAGACACATTTAAATTAGATGGAGATGCTTCAGTTTCAGGTGTACAAGAATTAAAAAAATAAAATAAAAATCACAGAGCATAATCCTCTGTGATTTTTATTTAAATTAATTATTTAAAAGATCGAACATTTCCTTTACTGTTCTCTTTACATTATCAGGTAACTTATCCAAGGCCTTTTTTCTCTTCTTTTCATCTAATTGCATTATTCTCATAACTTCCTGTTGAAGTCCAGGTATGTTATTTAAATCTTGAGTAAGTTGAGCAAATTTTTGTGCGAAAGCAGGATCTTGCTGCATTCTTTGTTGAACCTTTACTATTAGTTCATAAGGATTCATACTAATCCCCCCATAAATTATTTAAATCATATTTTATCTTATTCATTTTTACTTTAAAGGTTCTTAATTTTTGCTCTTTACATACCTTCTAATTAAACTCTATTACATTCAATCCTATTTCATCATCAAATTTTCTACCAATAACTCCATTTATTCTATGTATGATTATTTCACAAGTAGCACTAATTACAGCTTTATTTAAATGACCACCAACTACGCTTCCATCTTCTCTACCAAAGTTTGCATGGAAGTGTAAATAAGGTTCATTATCCTTTACTGATATATTACCTGTAAGGCTTGTCATCTCCATTTCCTCTTTATACTCACTAGAATAATATTTCTTTTCCTTTACTTTATACAAGCCTAAAATCACATTATCTACTGCACCTATAGCTGATACAGAACCTGCACTTATAGCTTTTTCTTTGCATAATTCCGTAATTGCAGAAATTATTTCTTCTCCCTTTTCTAATCTCATTACAATTGTGTCTCCAAATACTTTATAAATCATTATAATCATTCCCTTTCTAGATATAAAGTTGTAGATATACAAAAGAATCCTCTGCCTATTACGGTAAAGGATTCTAATTTTTACTTACATAAATAATTTTGTTTTACTAATTTAATTATTTCTTTAGCTTCATTTGCTTGCTTTTTAGGCACCTTAAAAGAAATAGGCGCACTATAAAAAGCTCCACTTGTAGCCATTACTGTATTTCCATCAACACCAATTTTAACATCAACATCAAGATCAAAATCACCTGCTGTTTCATAAGTAACACTTTTTATATTCTTCGCTGGGAAAAATTTAACCTCTACTTTTTTACCAGTTACACCTTGTACATCAACTAAATATAATCCTAAGTTAGTTAGAATTATAGAATCTCTTATAAATTGAAATGAAGCTAATATTTCCTCTCCATCTAAAATATGATCATTAACATATTTTAAATCTGCTCCCATAGTAGCATTACCAACTAGCTTATCATAAATACCCATTTCATTCCCTCCAAATCATTTATTAATATAATAATATCATATTTTTCTGTAAACCTATACTAATTTATAATATAATCTTCTAAATATTCATTGGCAATATATGAGATTTCACTTCTTAAATTGTTTAGCATATTTAGTTCTCCACTTTTTAAATCTCTTACTTCATTAACTATGGAATTTATATTATTATAAAACTCTTCTATTTCATTTTCACCTAATAAATTCATTTTATCTTCTATAGGCTTAGGTAAATATATCTCTTCATCTATTCCTGAGATCTCATACACCTCAATTTGCTCTATCATAGCCATTACTATAGTAATTATTTCATTTAAAGTAAACTTTACTTTCTCCATTTTCTTCTCCTATTGCTTTATGATAAATCATTATATCCTTAAGATAACCTTATATCAACATTAAATTTATCTCATTTATTGGAAATTAATCTTTATATTGCTATATAATTGTAATGTAATATTATTATTTTGGGGGTAAATATGAAAGATAAATTTCTTAATAATCTAATGGACAAAATAACTCTTAATCCTTTGGATAACAAAAAGGCTGTTATTGGTTCTGTAGAGGGCTATAGTTTTACTATATCTGCTAGCAATAATACCTATATACTTGTATTGCCAGTAAAGCTTTCAGAGAGTTACACAAAGATGAAGTTATTATTCTTCTTAGATAACTTAAAAATTGATTATGACAAAATAAATGATGCACTTTACTCTAACTCAAACATTATTGTTAGTTATACACCTAAAAAGAAAAATGACCTTTTTGCAGATGAATTTCTTGAGATACTAAGTAAAATTACTCATGAACTATCATTTAACAACCTTTCAAGCTGTTGTGGTTTATGTGGGGAAGTTGTTAGTATTTCTCCCTTTGCAATTGATGGCACACTAGTACTATGCTGTGATAACTGCAAAAATAATGTACATGCTGATATTGCTTATAAACAAGAATCTATAAAAGATCTTCCAAACAACATTCCTCTAGGAATAATTGGTGGCTTGCTTGGTTCTTTAATAGGTGTTGCAGCATGGATGTTTGTAAACTATTTAGGATATATCTCTGTACTATGTGCAATACTACTTGTATTTTGTTGTATAGGTGGATATAAGAAGTTTGGAGGTAGGATTAACATTTCAGGGGTTGTAATAACTTCAGTTATTATAATAATTATGGTTTTCCTTGCAAATTACCTTTCTCTTGGAATTTCATTATATTCAGAATTTAAAGATATAGGGGCTTCTTTATTAGATTGTTTATCAGACGTTCCAGCATTGCTACAAGTTGCTGAAATAAAAAGTGCTTTCTTAAAAGACTTAGGTATAAGCTATTTATTCACAGTAATTTCTGCAATATCAATTTTCTCAAAAACTTATAAAGAAGATAATTATAGAATCAATACTGAAGAAATAACTTATTAAAATACAAATAAAGATACTAGATTTATAAAAAACCTAGTATCTTTATTTTAAAAACCATTATTTTTACTAACATCCCCATACCAATATCCACTTTTTTTCAATGATCTCTTCAATCCATTTTCCCTATCTACATATACAAATCCATACTTATTCTTGAAAGCATTAGACATAGACCAATTATCCATAAGTGACCACATGTGATATCCATAAACATTTGAGCCTTCATTTTGAGCCTTCCAAATCCACTTTAAATGTTCCTTTAGAAATTCAATTCTAGCATCATCATGAATAAAACCTGTATCATCCATATCCTCAATATCACCTTTATATCTTCCAATTCCATTTTCTGAAATATATACTGGAATATTATCATATTCATCCCTTAACATTATTAAAATATCATAAATACCCTTAGGATAAATTTCCCATCCCCTATCCTTGTTAAAGATTCTATTAGGCATTTCATAATGATCAAAGAAATATTCAGGAGTTTCTACTTCTCCTCCACTTATATGTTCTTTAGCCTTTACCCTTCTTGGAAAATAGTAATTGAATCCTAAAGTTTCTATGGTGTTATTTTTTATTAGCTCCAATTCTTCTTGTGTATAAAACTCTTCTAATAAATTATATTTTTTTAGTAATTCTACTAATTCCCTATTGAATTCTCCCTTTACCATAGGATCAAGGAAGCTATTTGTAAAGAATAGTTTGCAAATCTCTGATGCCTTAACATCTTCCTTATTATTATAATCTCTAGGATATACTGGTGACATACTTAATATTGTTCCAATAGTACTATCACTTCTTAAAATTCCTTCTCTTCTAAGTCTTTTGAATACTTCTACAGCTTTTGCACTAGATAATATAGTATAGTATGTAGCTTTCACACCTCTTTTTAAATCTTTTATTATTGGATAATGAAATCCATAAATATATGAACCTTCTATGGGTACTATAGGTTCATTATGAGTAAACCACTTCTTTACTCTATCTCCAAACAATCTAAAAGCGATTTCAGCATATTCTTTATATTTATTAACAACTTCTAGGGACTCCCAGCCACCTTTCTCTTGCATAATCCAGGGCATATCAAAATGAAACAAGCAAACAAAAGGTTCTATTCCATTATCTAATAGCTTATTAATTAAATCATTATAATATTTAACAGCTTTTTCATTAACTACTCCATCTCCGTTTGGTATTAACCTTGACCATGCTATAGAAAACCTAAAGGAGTTATGATTCATTTTTTTCATCATCTTTATATCTTCATCATACATATGATAAAAATCTACTGCTACTTTATTTCCCTCTCCACCAAAAAATCTTTCTGGTTCCTTCTTAAACCATACATCAAAAGTAGTATCACTTTTCCCATCACCTTCATGGGTTCCTTCCGTTTGAAGCGCTGAAATAGCAGTTCCCCAATAAAATCCATCATTAAACTTATATTTCATTTATATCCTCCATATCTTCTACTAAAATGACAGGTAGCCTAATATTATAAATCAGGCTACCCTTTTAATTAAGCTTTCTTTAAATCCTTATACATTTCTATCATTTCTTCTGCTAAACTTCTTATAATTTCTGCACTCATCATTTGATCTTCTGCATGCATTAGTATTAGTGAAAAATCCACCTTTTCTCCTGCTGCTTCTTGCTGAATTAATGATGCATGTGCATGATGGCCCTCAGTTAAATACTGACTAGCTCTTTTCAAATTTTCATCAGCATTCTCATAACTGCCTTTTCTAGCTTCTCTAATTGCCTCTATAGATAATGACTTTGACATTCCTACATTACTTATTATTTCAAATGATATAAGTTCTAATCCTTCCATTACTCTTCTCCTGCTTCTACTCTATACGTTTGCCATTTTTGGTTCTAGCTTACCTTCTTCTTCAGCTTGCTTTAGAGCAGATTTACTAGCAGCTATAACGAATGGAGCATAAATTAAAGTACTAACAGCTAAACATATAAATCCACATACAAGTGACATTATATTTGAACCACCTGTTCCTAAGAATGGTATTAATGGTCCTGGAGTTGTCCAAGGCACACCATATGCTACCGGTGGCATTATTTCCAGTACGACGACAAACATATAACCCAGTAATACGTTTACAACTGGAGTAATAATAAATGGAATTATATATATTGGATTTAATACTATTGGTAAACCAAAGATTATAGATTCATTTATATTGAATAATCCTGGAGCTAAAGATAATTTTGCAATACCTCTTTGATCTTGTGCCTTACTAAATAAAAATATAGCTATAATTAAACCTAGAGTACATCCTGATCCTCCATAGTTTGCAAAGGCATCATTCAATCCTCCCCAAGTTACTGGGAATGGAGCTCCCCATGAAGTACCATGTTCTGCAACATATGCTAAGTTTGCATTATTTGCTTCTGCAAACATAGTATCTCTAACTGCTGCAACTGTATTTGGACCATGAATTCCCATAACCCATAGTAATTGTGATACTAAAGCAAATACAACAACTGAACCAACATTATTTCCAAGTTTAGTTAAAGGTCCTTGAAGAACATCATATACAATTTCGTGTACCCCACCTGGAGCAATTTTCATAATAATAAAGTTGATAATAGCAAAGGAAATTGTTACAATCATAATAGGTAGTAAAACTTTAAAAGTTCTTGCTACTGCTGGTGGAACTTGTGGTGGCATTTTAATTTCTAATTTGCTTGTTTTTGATAATCTAGACATTAATTCACCAACAAGTAAACCTACTATAATAGCTACGAATAAACCTTGTGCACCCATATATTTTGTTGCTAAGTGGTTAGCGCCTTCTATAGAAACATAATTTGGGTAGATTATAAAGAATACTGATATAGCAGTTAATCCTGTTAATAAGTCATCAGCCTTCATTAATCTTGCAAGGTTTCTAGCTACTAGGAATACAATTAATACAGCTAGTATGTCTACTGACCCCTTTAATACTGGACTAAATATTGCTTGATAATCAGCTAAATTAGGGAATATTTCTCCTAGCTTAAATATCTTAGCAATAAATCCATCTGGTGATAACAAAACAAAGTTAAGTAATATCATCAGGGATCCTGCCATGGTAAGAGGGAATGTTAAAATAAATGCATCTCTTACCGCACAAATATGTCTTTGTGCATTTAGTTTTGTGGCGATTGGTACAAGAGCTTTTTCAATTCCTGCTTGGAACTTGTCCATAAAACTCATTTCTTTTCCTCCTTAAATATTATTTATATCATTAAGCTAAGATTAAGAAATCTTAGCCAATGCACTCTCTAATATTGCCTTTCCATTCATTGTTCCATATAACCTCATGTCTATTACTTCTACTGGAATCCTTCCTGCAACTAAAGCGTCTACTTGTGGCTTTTGGAAACGTACTTGAGGCCCTAATAATACAATATCAACACTATCTACTACTGTTGAACATTCTGATACAGGTAATGCTTCTATATCTATTTCTATTCCTTGTTCTATTGCAGATTCTTTCATTTTATTAACTAATAAACTTGTTGACATTCCTGCTGCACATACTAATAATATTTTTTTCATAAAAACTCACTCCTTAATTTTTTAATTTAGAATTATTTAAATGTCCTTACCATTATTTTTTATTACATCCTTATACCAATAAAAGCTTTTCTTCTTAATTCTTCTTAAATCCTTTATATCATTTTCATCTCTATTTACATAAACAAAGCCATATCTCTTTTGATATCCATTTAGCCAACTTAATAAATCTGTAAATGACCAAGTACAATATCCCAAAAGTTCTACTCCATCAGTAACAGCTTCTTTACAAGCTTTTATATGATTTCTTAAATACTCTATTCTATAATCATCATTTATAACATCACCCTCTTGAAGCTTATCAAACTCTCCAAGGCCATTTTCAGTAATTAAGATTGGTAATCCATATTTACTTGTTAATCTTCTTAATCCAACTCTTAACCCAGTAGAATCAATTTCCCAATCCCAATTTGTACTATCAAGATGTGGATTTCTTTTATTTCTATATACTCCTGGTATTCCACCCTCTTCTTGAGTTCCTTTTTCACCTGAATTATTCATCTTATAATTTCCAGTTACTCCATCTATGGAATTCATTGCAACTGTAGATGATCTGTAATAATTTATTCCAATAAAATCTGCCTTACCCTTTTCTAAAAGTTCTAACTCCTCATCTTCAATAACAGGAGCAATTCCTAATTTTTCATAGTTTTTAAGTGCAAATGATGGATAAGTACCCTTACAATAAACATCTAACCACCAACTACAATTTATGTCCTCAGCATCTTCCGCTGCTAAGATGTCTTCTGGATTACAACTATATGGGTATGTTGGTGAAAAAGCAAAGCTTGGCCCTATCATACCATTAGGTACAAATAACCTAAATGACTCTATAGCTTTTGCATTTGCAAGATTAGCTATATGATTAGCTTGGAGCATTCTCTTGATATCCTTTACACCAGGTGGGTGCAAACCTTCTTTATAGCCTAATCCTATAAATACATTCTGTTCATTTAAAGTTACCCAATATTTTACCCTATCCCCATATCTCTTATATAAAGTTATACAATAATTATTAAAGTCTTCTATGATATTCTTAGATTCCCATCCTCCATATAAATCTTGAAGTGCTTTAGGTAAATCCCAATGGTATATTGTTATTATTGGTTTTATATTATTTTTTAATAATTCATCAATTAAGTCATCGTAAAACTTTAAGCCCTCTTCATTTACTTCTCCTCTTCCTTCTGGATATATACGACTCCATGATATTGAAAATCGATATGCCTTCAACCCCATTTCAGCCATTAAAGCTACATCCTCTTTATATCTGTTATAGTGGTCTACTGCTATATCTCCATTAGTTCCCTTAAATGTTGTACCAGGAATTTTAGTATATATATCCCATATACTTTCTCCTTTGCCGCCTTCATTCCAAGCTCCTTCTACTTGATAAGCAGCTGATGCTGATCCCCATAAAAAATCATCTCTGAAAGCATCCAATTTAGTATATATCATTATTTCAACTCCCTTCATTCTGCTTTATAAGCTTATTATACCCCCCTAAAAAAATCTTTGTAACCCAATTAGGTCCTTAAAAAACATGTCCCACTCTTTAATAAATTGATACGAAAAAATAACATCTTGTTTTTTATTTATCTGCCTTTTCTAAAGAAAAAAATAAGGTTCCTTACATGATAGTTCATGTAAGGAACCTTAATATTTTAAATTCTATATTCATTATATAATTTTTTACCTATTCTCTCTATTATGTATAATACAGGTAACTGTGTTGTAATATCGCTTTCCCCAACCTTTACTTGTTGAACATAATATGTAAGGTTTAAGTCCGACATTTTGGCAAGAGTGCAATTCTCTGTGTTGGTAATACTAGCAACTGTGCAACCTTCTTTTTTAATTTTGGCAACATGATCAATAGTAGTTGGGGTCTCTCCACAAACAGATAGCGCTATAACCAAAGCATTAGTAGAGTAATATCTAAAATCTGTAGGGAAAAATGGATCATCTATATGCACTGCAAATTTCCCTATGGAAGAAAGATACCTAGCTGCATACTTACCTAATATTCCGGAAGAACCTATTCCAATAAAAATTATTGTATTTGCATTTTTAACCATATTACATAGCCTGTCCAATTTATAGTCTAAATCACTATTATCTATACCCTTAAGGAAGTTTATTATTTCTGAGGCATCATCACTTACTTTTTTTATATTTTCTTCTTCTATATACATTTTAAATCTAACTTTAAACTCAGAAAAGCCTTCACATTTTAGTTTCTTGCAGAATCTTAGAATTGTAGTAGTTGATACATGAGCTTCATCTGCTAACTCTCTAATTCTCATATACATAACTTTTTTTCTATTCATCATTATATAACTGTATAATGAAAGCTCTAACTCATTTAAACTTTGTATAACCTCATAATTAAACATATTATTGTCAACCCCATTCCCAATCAATCGTTTACATAAATATTATAACCAATTATTGTTTGGCATTCCAGTTTTTTATAGGAAATTAGGATTTAACATTTATTATTGCTCCAAATATATTAGCATCGTTATTATATTTGCATGCTCTTATATCAGTAGTAATAACATCTGAGCTTAAAAACTCAATACATTTCTCCTTGTATTTATCTTTTAATAAATTAATAAACCAATCCTCCTCAGAAATACCTCCACCTATGCATATTACTTCTGGATTATAAAATGTCGTTATGGTAAGTAACTGAACAATTATATTATTCATCCAATCTTCAACTGATTCAATTGCCCTCTCCTCACCATTTTTATATTTAGAGGTAACTTCATTTCCAAAATCAACTTTATCTTTTTCATCTACTTTTGAATTATATATTGAAACTAATGCAGTTATTGAGGCATAATCACCTAATCTATCTATTTGTTTAGTCTCTAAGTTCATAAATGCTAAATGATGAAATTCTCCTGCAAAAGAATCTTTTCCATAAACAACTCCATTACTGTCACATACACATCCACCAGTGCCTGTCCCTATAATGAGAAATGCAGATGAGCTACTTCCTTTAGCATTACCAATTTTGAATTCACAAAGCCCTGCTGACTTTGCATCATTTATTGATGCTACAATTTTTCCTGTTCTTTTATTAACTTCATTATTAATATTAGTGCCATACATAATGCGAACGTTAGGTGCCGCATAAGATTTCACATTAGAATTTTTATCTATAAGTCCTGGGGCACTTATCCCAATACTTTCAATTCCATTTAAATCTCCCATATTGGAACAAAGATAATCATAAAATCCATCCTTCTCATTAAACTCAACAGACTTTACCTTCCACTTATTAATAATATTAAAATCTTCATCCACCTTAGCATACTTTATAAAAGTTCCACCTATATCTACCCCTAAATAATGTTTCTTCATCATAAATCCCCCTTTGTACTTCTATTAATATTATTAATGATACTTACTTAAAAATACTACATATTATAGAAAATTAAACCCAATATATTACTTTAGTTACAAACTAATCATATTAGTAATTTGTTTTTTATTAAAAACATCCTGTTTTTTACACACAAAAAAAGGGATTAGATATGTATCTACCCCTTTTTTGTTTTATTCTACTGTTATTAAAGTCTCTTCTGTTATACTAGCTTCTTTATGTGCTGGTAAGTCTATAAACATCTCACCTTCAAGCTTCTTAAATGCTACAGAAAGCATTAACTTAATTCTGTTTAATTGATTTACCTCTGAAGCTCCTGGGTCATAATCTACTGCTACTATATTTGATTCAGGATACTTTTCCTTAAGTGCCTTTATCATTCCTTTACCTGTTACGTGATTTGGTAAACAAGCAAATGGTTGCATACAAATTATATTAGATGTACCACTTTCAATAAGTTCTATCATCTCTCCTGTAAGGAACCATCCTTCACCAGTTTGATTTCCTAAGGAAAGTATTTGTGATGCCATCTTTCCTAAATCTTTAATATGAGCTGGAGCATGGAATCTCTTAGAGTCATTTAAAGCCTTCTTCATTGCTTTTCTATAGCTTTCTAAGAACCCTATAGCCATCATATATATATTTCTCTTAACCTTACTGTCACCAAGATATCTATACTTAAATTCTTGATCATATGCTGTGTAGAAGAAGAAGTCCATTAAATCTGGCATCACTGCTTCTGCTCCATTTTCTTCAATTATATCAACAACATTATTATTAGCTGTTGGATGGAACTTAACAAGAATTTCTCCTACTAAACCAACCTTAGGTTTCTTTATATTTAATAACTCTAACTCATCAAATTCTTTAACTATCTGTTCTATATTTTTATTAAATGTCCTCTTGCTACCACTCTTAACATTTTCTTTAGCTATTTCATTCCACTTTTTATATAAAGCATTAGCAGAGCCCTTTACTTTTTCATAAGGTCTTGTAGCATATAAAACTCTCATGAATAAGTCTCCATAAATCAGTCCCATAATAGTTCTGTTTAATAAAGGTAAAGTAATTTTAAACCCTGGTTGTTTTTCAAGTCCTACAGCATTTAAAGATAATATAGGTACTTGAGGAAATCCTGCTTCCTTTAATGCTTTCTTTAAGAACCCAACGTAATTTGTTGCTCTACATCCTCCCCCTGTTTGAGTAATAATTACAGAGGTATTATTAACATCATATTTTCCTGATTTTAAGCCATGTATTATTTGTCCTACAACTATTATTGATGGATAACAAGCATCATTATTAACATACTTTAACCCTTCTTCTACAGCCTCACTATCTATAGCAGGAAGTACTTCTAAATTATATCCACATGACCTTACTGCTTGCTCTATTATATCAAAATGAATTGGAGACATTTGTGGAGCGATAATAGTATGTCTTTTCCTCATTTCTTTTGTAAATGTAGGATTTTTAAACTCTATTTTTTCCTCTACAGGCACATATCCATTTCTTTCTCTTTCTTCCATAGCAGCCTTTAAAGATCTTATTCTTATTTTAGCAGCTCCTAAATTATTACCTTCATCAATTTTTAGGCATGTATATATCTTTCCTTTAGAAGAAAGAATTTCTGAAACTTGGTCTGTTGTAACTGCATCAAGACCACATCCAAATGAATTAAGTTGAATTAATTCTAAGGAATCATTCTTAGACACAAAACTCGCAGCCCTATATAACCTTGAATGATACATCCACTGGTCAACAACCCTTAAAGGCGAATCTAATTCTCCTAAATGTGCCACACTATCCTCAGTTAATACAGCCATATCAAAGGAGTTAATTATATCAGGTATTCCATGATTAATTTCCGGGTCAATATGGTATGGTCTTCCTGCTAAAACTATACCCTTCTTTCCAGTTTCCTTTAAATAATCTAATACTTCTTGAGCTTTATTTCTTATATCATTATCAAAGTTTTCTCTTTCTTTATAGGCCTCTTCAACTGCCTTTCTTGCTTCATCTATAGTTACGTTAAAGTCCTTAAATTCTTCTACAATTCTTTCTGGTAATACATTTCTTTCTTCCAAATTTAAAAATGGTTGAATAAATTTAATATTCTTCTCTTTTAAAACATCCATATTGTTTCTTATTACTTCTGGATATGATGTTACCATTGGACAATTATAGTGATTATTAGCATCCTTAAACTCTATTCTCTCATAAGGAATACATGGGTAGAATATATTTTTTATTCCCCTATTAACTAATGCCATAATGTGTCCATGAGCAATTTTTGCTGGATAACAAGCAGATTCAGATGGTATTGTTTCTATTCCAAGCTCGTATATACTCTTACTTGAAACTGGAGAAAGCTCTACTCTAAATCCTAAATTAGTTAAAAGTGTAAACCAAAATGGGTAGTTTTCATACATATTAAGAACTCTTGGTAATCCTAAAGTTCCCCTTTTTGCTTCATCTTTCTTTAATGGAATATAATTAAAGGTTCTTTTAAATTTATATTTGTACATATTAGGAACTTCTTCTTTAACCTTATCTATTCCTAATCCTTTTTCACATCTGTTTCCAGAAATAAATTCTTCATCTGTAGAGAATTTATTTATTGTTAAAAGGCAATTATTTCCACAACGGCCACATCTTCTAAAGTCAGAAGTCATTTGGAAGCTATCAACCTTTTCCCTTGAAAGAATAGTAGATTTTTCCCCTTCTACATATCTTTCCTTAGAAATAAGAGCTGCTCCAAAAGCTCCCATAAGTCCAGCTATATCTGGTCTTACTGCTTCTCTTCCTGATATAAGTTCAAAACTTCTAAGAACGGCATCATTATAGAATGTACCACCTTGAACTATTATCTTTTCTCCCATTTCTTTTTCATCACGTATTTTAATAACCTTAAACAATGCATTTTTTATTACTGAATATGAAAGTCCAGCTGAAATATCTGCTATTTCTGCACCCTCTTTTTGGGCTTGTTTAACTCTGGAATTCATGAACACAGTACATCTTGATCCTAAATCAACTGGTGATTTTGACTTAATTGCTTCCTTAGCAAAATCCTCTACCTTCATATTTAGTGATTTACCAAAGGTTTCAATAAAAGAACCACATCCTGATGAACATGCTTCATTAAGTAAAATTGAGTCTATAACTCCATTTTTTATTCTAAGGCATTTCATATCTTGTCCACCAATGTCTAGTATAAAGTCAACTCCTGGCAAGAAGTAATCTGCTGCCTTATAATGTGCAATTGTTTCAATTTCTCCTATATCTATATGTAATGCAGCTTTAATTAAAGCTTCACCGTATCCTGTTACTGTTGAGTTAATAATTTCTACTCCCTGTGGCAACTTGGAATATAGGTCTTTTAATATCTCTATAACCTTCTTTAAAGGATTTCCTCCATTACCACCATAAAAATCATAAACTATTTCTCCATCTTTATTAATTAACACCACTTTTGTTGTAGTAGATCCTGCATCTATTCCTAAGAATACACCACCTCTACAATCCTCTAGTTTGCCTCTTTTGGCTTTTGCTTTAGAGTGCCTCTTGTCAAATTCATCATAATCACTTTGTGATTTAAACAGTGGTGATAATCTATCTACTTCTTCTTCATTTATATTTGATATATTTTCAACTCTCTTATGTAATTCTTTAAAGCTAACAACTTCTTTATTTCTTGATAAAAGTGCAGCACCTATAGCTACAAAAAGTTGAGGGTTTTCAGGAAAAATCACTTCATCATCTTTTAATCCTAAAGTTTCAATAAATCTTTCTCTTAATTCAGATAAAAAGTATAGTGGTCCTCCTAAAAATGCTACATTTCCTTTTATAGGTTTTCCACAAGCTAGTCCACTAATAGTTTGATTAACAACAGCTTGAAGTATTGATGCAGCTATATCTTCTGCTTTAGCCCCTTCATTAATTAATGGTTGAACATCAGTTTTAGCAAAAACTCCACATCTAGAAGCTATTGGGTATATAACACTATGTTCCTTTGACAATTTATTTAACCCCATTGCATCTGTGTTCAATAGGGTTGCCATTTGATCTATAAATGCACCTGTACCACCTGCACAAGTACCATTCATTCTCTGTTCTATTCCGCCTTTAAAGTATGTAATTTTGGCATCTTCCCCACCTAATTCGATTGCCACATCTGTTTCTGGTATAACTTCTTCTACTGTTTTAGTACATGCTATTACCTCTTGAATAAAGTCTACACCTAACCACTTTGATACAGAAAGTCCTCCAGAACCTGTTACACCTACTGTAATTTTGCACTCCCCAACAACATCATAAGCCTCTTTAATTAAATTAATTATTGTGCTTCTAATATCGGAAAAATGCCTCCTGTACTCACTGTAAACAATATTCTCATCACCATCTAATACTATTAATTTTACTGTAGTTGATCCCACATCTAGCCCCATATTATATTTCTTCATAAATACACCTACTTTAGTAAATTTTGCCCCAAACTATATTATAAACCCATTGAATCTAATTTCAAGAAAAGCAACGAAAATTTAATAATGATTTAAAGATTTGTAACATTTGTATACTATTGTAATTATTTATTTATATTATGAATATTGATAGAAAAATATGTATATATTATATTGCCAATGTCTATAATCATAATGAACTTTTATTTTATACTTATGGAGGAAACTATGAATTTTTTTAGCGAAGGTAATAAACTTTACAATTCTCAAGATTATTTAAGAGCTATAGATTGTTATAAAAGAGCTGTTTCTAAAAAAGAAAATGAAGCTTGCTCCTACTATAATGCTGGAGTTTGTTTCATTAAGCTTAAAGATTATGATAATGCTATTTCCATGATACAAAATGCTTTAGCTCTTCAAAAAGATAGCAAGTATTACTTTAATTTAGGGTATTGCTATGCCATGAAAGAGGATTCTAATAAAGCTTTAGTTAACTTTAATATGGCTTGGGCATTAAATAATGATGATGATGACTGTGAAAAAGCAATTAAACTAATAACATCTAAAATTAGAAAGAAGTAAATAATATTTCACATAGCTTTAAAGTAAGTATTTATCTTGCTTTAAAGCCATTTTTATATTAACCTACTTAATATTGGGTAAAACAAAAGACACTAAGTTTCTTAAACTTGGTGTCTTGTAATTTTTTAGTTTAAAATTCTCCTGCTATATTTTTAGTTTTGTGTGTTTCCTCAAAGTTTGATGAATCAAAGTAATTACCTGAGATATAAAAAGTTGGATCTACATTTATCCACTTGCCTTCATCTTCAAGATATACCTGATTCCATGAATGACTTACAAACTCGCTTCCATTGTAAGCATCACCTACAATAATTCTATTTTTTAATCCTATAGCATTACACATAGCTGTATAAAGACAAGCATAATCAAAACAAATTCCTCTTTTATCTCTAAAAGTTGGTATTGCTCCACTTTCAAAAGATGATGTATTTTCCATTATGGACTCTGCCTTTTCATCATCATAAATCACATTGCTTCCAACCCATCTATAAAGGCTTCTAGCTTTTGCCCTATCACTAGTATCTCTAGAAACTAATGATTTTGCTTTATTATCTATGCTTTCATTAGATTTAACCCCTTCATCTAAAGTAATACCATTATAATAAATTATTTTATTGCTAGATATATTCTCCTTTAGTCCATTTGAAATAACTTGAACCTTTTTGCTATCTACCATTTCCTCTAGTGCATCATAAGGCTTAAGTCCATCTAATATACCTACCCTATAGTTTGAACTTACTAAATTATTATATAAAACTAAAGGAATACATATTAAAACAATACAAATAATTCCCCTTATAAATCCAAATATAACAGAAAAGATTATAATAAAAGGGCTATTGTGTCTTAGTTTATTTAAAGCAGAATTTAGTGAAAATGAGTGAACTAATTTAAGTATTGAATATATAATAAATTTAACTACAGCAAATATTCCCACTAACAAAACAACATGAACTATTCCATTATCTCTTATTGAATTTTGAAATACTTGAGCTAATAAGTTACCAACCATAACATCAAACTTTTCATAATAATAAAGAATTATAAAAAATGTAACTATAGTTGAACACCCTGATAAAATTGGGTCTACTGCTTCATTTATATCTCTACTATAAACTACTTTTCTAACACATATAATTATAGAAAATATAATTATACCTAAACAGACTAGCTGTTGAATATTTAAGTTAAATAAATCCATAGGCTCACCCTTACTCTAATTCTTCTACATTGACAACTTCCTTAACTATCTCTTTTACTAAAGAATAGTCGTATCCCCTACCTACTAAAAATCTACATAGTTTATTCCAAACTTTATATTTATCACTTTCTCTTTTAGAAATTACTAGGTATCTTTTTCTAGCTAACTCTAATGCTGCTTCTTTTTCTTCATCTTTATCTATTGTTTCTAAAGCACTTTCTATGTCCTCTTGGTCTACTCCTTTTTTCATAAGGGCATATTTTATTTTCCCTCTACCTTGGGTTTTAGACCTATCCTTAACGTACATTTTTGTATAAGCTTCATCATTTATAAACTTGTATTCCCTTAAAAATTCTAAGGTTTTATCTATCTCATCTTTTTCATAGCCTTTTTCAAAAAGCTTTTCTATAATTTCTTTTTCAGTTTTGTAGCTTCTTTCTACTATTCTTAAAGCTGTATTCTTACACTTTATTATATTGTCTTCTTTAACTACTTCTTTTAGCTTTTCTTCATTTATTTCTAAGTCTTTCCTTAATCCCTCTCTATATACAAGTTCTGCACTTACAGAAAAGGCATAGGATTCATCAATATAAATGTTAACTCTATCTTTTGTTCTTTTTTGAGCTTCTATCTTAGTTATTTTGCTCATTTTTAATCTACTCCTTTGGAGATGTTAAAATATGAATTGTAGGATCTTTTAATACCAGCTTTGATACTTTATAAATTTTATCCCTATTTAAATTATTTAAACCTTCCATATCTTTAACAAACTCATAAATATCTTCACCTTCAAGTTCCTGATGTAATATATAGTTACAAAGTTCAGCAGAATCCTCTAAAGTTGATATTACAGCAGTTTTATGGACCTTTTTCATTATAGCTAAGTCCTTATTACCTATTTCTATCTTTCCATTAACCACCTTATCTAATGTTTCATCTATTGCCCTTATAGCCTCTTCCACATCTTCATCAGAAACTGCAGTGTATACATATAAAGTCTTAACATTCTTTGTCATATCTAAATGTGTATAGATATCATAAGCAAGTCCCTTTTTTTCTCTTACCTCTCTAAAAAGTAATGAATTAGAACTTTCACCTAACCTATGATTTAATATTCTAAGTGCTAACTCATCATTCTTATCTAAATGATAAAATGTATATAAATAAACTATAGTACTTTGCTCCATATCATTTTTATAGCTTACTTTCTTTAGTGGAATATTATCTTCACTAATTACAGGATGTTCTACTTCCTCTTCCCCCTGCCAATTAGAAAATTCTCTATTAATTAACTCCTTAGCTTCTTCATGTTCCATAGATGATACCATTGTTATTAAGCTGTTTTTAGGAGTGTAATACTTATTATAAAACCTTTTAATATCATCCCTTTTAAATCCTTTAACAACTTCTTCTAACCCTGTAACATCATATCTTAATGGACTACTATTAAAAGCCACTTCATTTACTCTTTTAAAACTTAAATCTTCTATATCATCCTTGCTTGTTCTCATTTCTGCAAGAATTACTCCTCTTTCCCTCTCTATCTCTTCCTCTGGGAAATTAGATGAAGTAATCATATCTCCTAATAATATACAAGCATTCTCTAATTCTTCACTTAAGCAACTTATTGTATATACTGTGGAATTATAATCTGTGTATGCATTATATTCTCCACCTAGGGCTTCAAGCTCATCATTAAGCTCTTCATTATTTCTTTTATTTGTCCCCTTAAAAAGCATATGCTCGATAAAATGACTTATTCCCTTTTCTTCTAGGGACTCATATATTGAACCCACTTTAACTCCTAAATTTATAGAAGCTATTTGGGTATCCTTCTTTATAGTTAATATTTCTAAACCATTATCTAAATAGTGTTTTTTTACATCAAAATTCAGCTTAAGCATCAATTATCTCCTTATCAATCATTGTATCTATATAATATAAGCTTTTTTACCTAACTTTACAATATATAATTACATTATTCTATTTTATATCCTTGGAATTTTCTATATAATGTACATAAGGTGTATGATAATAACTTTAACTTCTTATAAAGTGAAGAACGAAAGGAGTTTTTTATACTATGAGAAAAAATATTTTAATTGTAGAAGATGAAATAAGAATAAGATTTCTATTAAGAGATTATTTCCAAAAGGAAGGGTTTTTAGTATATGAAGCTGAAAACGGCAAAGAAGCTTTAGAAATCTTTAAGAATAATAAAATTGACCTTATAATTTTAGACATAATGATGCCTGTAATGGATGGATTAACTACCTTAGAGAAAATAAGAGAGGTATCAACAATTCCTGTCATTCTACTTACTGCTAAGGGACAAGAAGAAGATAAACTTCAAGGATATGACTTTGGTGCTGATGATTACATTACAAAGCCATTTAGTCCTAAGGTTTTAGTTGCAAAGGTAAAGGCCTTGTTAAAAAGGACTAGTGAAAAAGTAGATTCAAGTACCCAAGATTTTAATGGATTAGTTATAAATAAACTTTCTAGAGAAGTAAAAATAGATGAAAATATACTTTCATTATCCCCAAAAGAATATGAACTTCTTATATATTTAACCTCTAATGAAGGTATCGCTTTAAGTAGAGATAATATATTAGATAACGTTTGGGGAATTGATTACTATGGGGATATTAGAACAGTAGATACCAATGTTAAAAGATTAAGAGAAAAATTAGGAGATAAAGCTAACTATATAGTTACTGTTAGAGGTAGCGGATATAAATTTGAGGTGAAATAATGAAGCATAACTTATCAAAAAAAATATTCGTCATTACTCTTGGCCTTTTACTTGGGTTAATGATTGTTATATTTATATTTCAAACCTTCTTTTTTCAAAGTTTTTATGAATTGAAGAAAAAGAATAATTTAGTTAAGGATATTAATAGGTTTACTTCCTTATATGCTAATCAAACTCAAGATTATAATAACATTGGCAAAGCATTAATTGTATTAGAAAATGAAACAAATTCAAGAATAGGTATTTTCTCTTCCATTACTGGAGATACACTTTATATCTCTGATCCTTACAGTGAAGATACAGCCTATGTTAGAACACTAAAACAACTATTGAAAAACAATAATTTAAGAAATGAGATTATTGCATCCGGAAAAGCTCAAACAATAGATTTTATAGATCCTAATAGTAACAGTACGAAAATTGGTGTTTTGGCTCCTATGAGTTTATATTCTACTAATGATTCAATATTAATTTCAGTTACATCTATTCAACCTATTGAAGAAGCTTCTGATGTTATAAGAGAATTTTATTCCTACATATTTATAGGTTTCATATTTATATCAATATTACTTTCTACTGTATACACTAATCTTATATCTAAGCCACTTATAAAAATTAATAATGTTGCTAAAAAGATGTCCCAAATGAACTTTAATGAAAAATGTAAAATTGACAGAGAAGATGAAATTGGAAATCTTGCTAGTACCTTAAACTTTTTATCAAGTAACCTAGATGGTGCACTTCAAGATTTAAAAGAAAAGAATAAGAAGCTTGAAGAAGATATAGAAAAGGAAAGAAATCTAGAGATTATGAGAAAAGACTTCGTTGATTCTGTTAGTCATGAACTAAAAACTCCAATAGGTATAATAGAAGGATATGCTGAAGGTCTTAAAGATGGTATTGTTTCTGGGGATAATGCCCTAGAATACCTAGAAACAATAATTGATGAATCAAAAAAAATGAGCATTCTAGTTACAAATATGCTTGAGATATCTAGACTTGAATCAGGTGTTATAAAACCAAACTTAGAAATTTTTAATATTAATAGATTAATTAAAAACTTAGTAAATAAATTTACTATTGAAGCAAATGAGAATGGATTAAGAATAATTTTTGATGAAAAGACTAACTTCTCCTATGTAAAAGCAGATAGATTTAAGATGGAACAGGTTTTAACAAACCTTATAACCAATGCAATAAAATATACCCCTGAAAATAACGATATTGTTGTATCTATCTCCATGAAAGATAGTTTTTATGAAATATCTGTAATAAACTACGGTATTCAAATAGATAAAAATGATATAGATAAACTTTTCAATAAGTTTTATAGAATAGATAAGGCTCGTAGTAGAAATAAAAATAGCACAGGTCTTGGCTTGTCTATAGTAAAAAACATACTAGATATTCACAACTTTAATTACTCTTTAAATAATATTGAAAATGCTGTAGAATTTAAATTCTCATTACCTGTAGAAAATCCACCTGAAGAATAGGTATATAGTAACTTAGTCCCTATTTTAGGGAAAAAGGTCCTAATTTAATCACATTCTGTTGATTTATGTAACCTGGTTATATATACTTATATTGTAAGATTATTCCTAGCAGATATGGAAGTTTACAAATCGTCACAACTCCCCAATAACCCTATATCAAAAAGATATTACTTTCCCAGGTAGTATCTTTTTTCGTTATTTTTTAAATTCTATGTTATTTGACATAATTTTTGTAACATTTTATTATACGTATTGTTAAATGTAGGTTAAAGCCCTTAGAATTGTTAACTTTTAATTATAAAATAGTGTTGTACATTAAAACTATGTAAAAATTTATAGATTTGAAGGAGCGAAAATTTTGGACACGTTTAATATTTTTATCGAAGTATTTGGTGGTTTAGGTTTATTCCTTTTTGGAATGAAACTTATGGGAGACGGATTAGAAAATGCCGCAGGAGAAAAACTTAAAAGTATACTAGAAAGAGTTACTAGCAATAAATATATTGGAGTACTTGTAGGTACTATTGTAACAGCAGTTATTCAAAGTTCTAGTGCTACTACAGTTATGGTTGTTAGTTTTGTAAATGCTGGACTAATGACATTAATGCAAGCTGCTGGTGTTATAATGGGTGCTAACATTGGGACAACCATTACAGCTCAAATGGTTTCCTTAGATTTAGATAAAATAGCACCAATATTTATAGGACTAGGTGCTATTGGTTTACTAGCCCTAAAGAAAAAAAGAGCTAGGGATATTTCATCTATAGCCTTAGGTTTTGGTATTTTATTTATGGGAATGGGAGTTATGTCATCTTCATTAAATCCTCTTACCCAATCAGATGCCTTTAGAAATGTAATTTATATAATTGGAAACAATAGATTCTTAGGTGTTTTAGCTGGACTTGGAATGACTGCAATAGTTCAAAGTTCCTCTGCTACTACCGGTATTTTAGTTGCTTTAGCAACAACTGGTTCTATAGATATGAATGTAGCACTTCCAATAATTTTAGGATGTAATATAGGTACTTGTGTAACAGCTTTACTTGCTTCAGCTGGTGCTAATAGAACTGCAAAAAAAGCAGCTCTTATTCACTTATTCTTTAATGTTATTGGTGTAGTTATTTTCATTCCATTTATGACACCATTAATTTCTTTAATTGAAAGTATAGATCCAGGTAATGTTGCTAGACAAGTTGCAAATGCACATACTATATTTAATATTTCTGTAACTATAGTGCTATTACCTTTAGCTAAATACCTAGTTTTACTTGCTAATAAGCTTTTACCAGGTGATGAAATTATCGAAAAAGATGGTGCTATCTATTTAGATAAAAACTTACTTGAAACACCTGTTGTAGCAAGTTCCCAAGTTTTTAAAGAAACTATAAGAATGGGTGAAATAGCTAAGAAAAATATAGAAGAAGCAATGGATGCCTTCTTAAATAATAATGACAAGAATATAGAACAAGTCTATAGAAGGGAAAAAATAATAAATAACCTAGAGAGAGAAATAACAGACTACTTAGTGGAATTATCATCTTATGACTTACCTGTAACAGATAGCAAGAACTTAAGTGCCACTTTCCATGTTATAAATGACATTGAAAGAATTGGTGATCATGCTGAAAATATAGTTGAATTGGCTACTGATAAAATAAACAATAATATTTCTATTGGTACTGATGCAAAAAATGAATTAATAGCTATGTACGAGAAGACTTTAGAAGCTTTAACTTTAGCCATTGAAAGCTATAAGAATGAAGATAATAAAGAAGCATTAAATATTAAAGAGATAGAGGAATCCATAGATAAATACGAAAAAGATCTTAGAGAAAATAATATTAGAAGATTAAATGAACACTCTTGCTCTGCAAACTCAAGTACAATTTTCCTTGATTTAATAAGTAACTTAGAGAGAATTGGAGACCATTCAAATAATATTGCAGATGCAGTGAGTAAAAGATAGGTAAAAAGATACAAGCAGTGCTTCGCACAGTTTAGGTAAAAAGGTAAGAAGATAATTAGGATAATAGAGATAATCAGGTGAATTAGGTTAATAGAGATAACCAGGTTAATCAGGATAATAGAGATTAGGAGGAGAAATTGCTTTGCAATTTCTCTTTTTTTAGGTAAGAGAAGGTACAAGCAGTGCTTCCCACAGTTTGGGTAAGAGAAGGTACTAGGTAAAAAGGTAAGAAGATAATTAAGATAATCAGGATAATCAGGTTAATCAAGATAATAGAGATAATCAGGTGAATTAGGTTAATTAAGATAATCTGGATAATCAAGATAATTAGGTTAATTAAGATAATTAAGTTAAACGGGTGAATACGGAGGAGGAGGAAACTTTGCTATGGCTAAAGTTCCAAACCTCTAAATCCTAATATTTTAAAATTGTTCACTTTAAGTTAGATAGATTATTCTAGGAATAATATCAAATATTAAAGATGTTGATAATAAAATTATTCCACTTATAATTTGATATTTATAATATTCAGGATACTTATTTTTCATACCAAATCCTCCTAGGATGGCTAAAATGCAAACTATACTAAACATTAGTGTATTAGAAAAACTACCGTTGCTTAAATTTGCTATAAAGCTTTCACCTCTAAAGCTTAAAAACACTATAACTAATGAAGCTATAATTGAAAAGGCCAAAATAAACTTTCCTAAATTCTTATAAGATTTCTGTTCCATATACTCCCCCATTTTAGAATATTCAACAATAAATTATAATACCATTGCTCAATTCTTTATATTCTTATTATACACGCCTCATGGATATTAATTCCAGCAAAAAAAAGAACTTTGCCATAAGCAAAGTTCATCCCTATCTTTATTATCATTATTCTCTCTTTTAACTTTCTTACCTTGTACCTTGTACCTTCTTACCTCTGTTATCTTCATTCTTTCTTTTAACTCTTTTATCCTTATTCTCCCTTTTAACTTTCTTACCTCTCTTATCCCTCTTACCTCTGTTATCTTTATTCTCTCTTCATAAAATAATTTTGCCTTAAGCAAAGTTCTTTTAAATATACCCTCCATCCACTCTAAGGATTTGTCCTGTAATATAGCTTGAATCATCTGAACATAAAAATACTGCTGTCTTTCCTATTTCTTCAGGTAGTCCAAACCTTCCAACTGGGATCTCATTTTCTAGTTCTTCTCTTTCCTCTTGACTTAAAAATGAATTCATCTTTGTATCTATAACACCTGGTGCTATAGCATTAACTCTTATATTAGATGGAGCCATTTCCTTTGCTAAGGCTTTTGTGAATAAATTTAATCCACCCTTTGATGTAGAATATAAAACTTCACAGGAAGCTCCTACTTCTCCCCACATAGAAGAAATATTTAAAACTGCCCCACCTTTACCAAGCATATGAGGTATTGCTAACTTTGTAAGATACATTGCTCCTAAAAGATTTGTGCTAATTAATCCTTCAATATCTTCTCTTGTAGCATCCATAAATAATCCTAATGTACTTCTTGCTGCATTATTTACAACTATATCAACCTTACCAAAATGCTCTAAAGTTTTATTAATTATCTCCTCTGCTCCTTCAAAAGAAGAAACATCCCTCTTTATGGCATATGCTACTACCCCTAGTTCTCTTAAAACTTCTAGTGTTTCCTTTGCCCCTTCTTCATCTTTAGAGTAATTAATTACAACGCTAGCTCCCTCTTTTCCTAATTCAATAGCTATAGCTCTTCCTATTCCTCTTGAGGCACCAGTAATAATGGCTACCTTACCTAATAACTTTGACATCTTTCTTTACCCATCCTTACTTTAATGTATCTATTAAAAATCTTAATGCATTCTTATAGTATATTTTTTCTATTTCATCTATTGTAAAACCTTCTTTTTCTAAGGCTTGTGCTAATTTCCCCATTTCAGAAGCATCTTTAATTTCCACTTCATTTCCTATACCATCAAAATCACTACCTAATGATATAACATCTATTCCACCAACATTTTTTATGTGCTTAATATGTGAAACCAAGTCCTTTATTTGAGTAACTTTTTCATAGCCAACAAAGTCTGCACAGAAGTTAATTCCCATTACTCCACCTTTTTCTGACAACTTTTTAATCATATCATCAGTTAAATTTCTTGGGTGTCTTTTTATACTTCTGCTATTTGAATGTGTTACTATAAATGGTTTCTTACAATTTTCCACTAGATCATAGAATCCTCTATCTGAAAGATGTGATGCATCAGGAACTATTCCTAACCTCTCCATCTCCTCCACCATTTCTATACCTTTAGGTGTAAGGCCCTTATCCTTATATAAAAATTCATAGTTAGGGTATCCTAAACTATTTTTATAGTTCCATGTTAATGTAATAAATCTTACTCCATAATCATAGACCTTTTGAAAATTATCTATATTTCCTTCAAGAGTTTCTCCCTCTTCTATTGAAAGAAATGCTCCTATCTTTTTATCCTTTTCAGCCTTTGATAATTCCTCTACATTCCTAACTAAAGTTATATCTTTTTTATTCTTATCTAACTCTTTTTCTAGGTTCCTATACATAATTTGAAACTCTAAAAATGGATTTTTAACTTCTCCTATGTCTATAAAAAATGCAAATACTTGGGCTAAAGCTCCACCCTTTTTCATCTTTTCAATATCAATTTTAAAACTATTACTTTTTAGTCCACCATTTTCATATAGCATTCTACCAGCTGTATCACAATGTAAATCAATATACTTCATAGCTATTTCCCCTTTTTTGTTTACTCTTCTACATATTTTAGGTATTCCTCCACCCTTTCTGGGCCACCTAAAATATTTCTTCTTATGTATAAGGTGTTATCATCTCTAACATCTATTATCCATTTAACTAATGCAATAAGTCCACTATTAATTTCTATTGTACTTATAGAATAGGGTAAAACGCAACAGCCATCATTAAAATACAAGCCTTTTCCTAACTTAGGAAACCTACTTTCATGAGTATGTCCACAAATAATAAATTTATTATACTCTTTACTCCACTCCGCTAATTTCTTATCTACTTTACCACCTTTTTTATAGTTATTAGCTGGACTAGTTGGAGCTTTAAACCCTGCAATACCCTCCATATATCTCCAAAGGTGCCTTACTAAAAATTTGCTTACAGGTGCAAATTCATAGTTCATAAAATCTAGCTGATGTCCATGAGTTATGAATATCTCCTTCTTACTTGGTTCATGTCTTAAAACTATACTTTCTTTAAATTTAATATTATCCAATAAATATATTAAGTCTTCACCAAAAGCCCTATCTATTTTATGGAGATTTCTTTTTTGCTTTTCTAAATATTCTTTAGATGCTTTCTTACTATCATGGTTCCCATAGAGCATATGAAGTCTCCCAAGTTTATTAAATTTATTTAATATCTGAAAAACATCCCTATAATTATAAGAAATATCTCTATACCATTTATTTTTCCATAGTTCATCTCCATCTCCTGCTTCAATAAGTGTGTACCCTTCTTTATAATAGTAATTTAATGCTGCTACATATATATTTTTATTGTTCATTAATGAATCAGCATAGCTTCCATCTCCTCTATGAACATCGCTAATAACAACTATTTTGGATTCCCTATCAAAGGGTATTCTACCACTTATATTGTATAGCTTTAACAATTTATTAGGAGTCATACTATCCCTTCTTATAATTACTCATTATAGCATTATATGAAAAAACATATAAAGAGTGAGTGTCCATAATGCAAAAGGAGAAACTGCAAAGCAATTTCTCCTTTAAATATTTAACTATTCATCCTTTATTATTAAGCTTATTTCTCCAGTTTCAAGGGTCTTTTTAACATCAATAACTCTTTGATTACTTGATCCTCTATATTTTAGTTTTATGTCCCTATTTTCTAACTGAAAGCGTCCATCAATAAGAACATCAACTTCCTCAAGAATTCTTCTCTTCTTTTCATCATTAATTATATTTTCATAAATATAACCTGACCAAAGCCAAATATCTTTCCCTGTTTCTTCTTTAACTCTTTTTAAAAGATTTACTAAAGAATCATCCATAGTTTGTTCCATTGGCTCTCCACCTAGAATGTTTACTCCCTTAATATTAGGATTTTTAACATAGGATAAAAACTCATCTTCTATCTCTTTTGTCCAAAGCTCTCCACTATTAAAATCTTGAAGATCTCTGTTAAAACATCCTTCACAGTTATTTGTACATCCTGTAACAAAGAGAGTTGTTCTTATATCTGGTCCATTTGCCACATCAAATTTTCTTATCTTTGCATATCTCATGAAAACACCTTCTTATAAATGAAGTACTCTATCTCCTATTTCAGCCGTTCTTCCTTTATTCCAGAAATTGGTACCTATGTAACCACAAGTTCTTCTCATTACTTGCATTTCGCTTTCTTCTCTATTTCCACATGATGGACAGTACCATTCTAAGTTTTCATCTAACTTAATTTCTCCTGTATATCCACAACTATAGCATATATCAGGTTTTGTATTGATTTCTGCATATTGAATATTGTGATAAATAAAGTTAATTAAGCTTTCTACAGCTTCTACATTTCTTGTTAAATCAGGTACTTCAACATATGAAATACAACCACCTAAACTAATACCATGGAATTGAGATTCAAACTTAAGCTTAGAGAAAGCATCTATTTCCTCACATACATGAACATGATATGAGTTTGTATAATAAAGTCTATCTGTTACATTCTTTATTTCTCCAAATCTAGCTTTATCTAATCTACAGAATCTATAAATTAAGTTTTCTGCTGGTGTTCCATATAAACCAAAACCTAATCCTGTTTCATTCTTCCACTCATCACATGCATCCTTCATATGATTCATAACTTCAAGTGCAAACTTTTCTCCTTCTGGAGTTGTATGGCTTACCCCTAACATTGCTTGAACCATTTCATGGATTCCTACATATCCAAGTGATAATGTTGAATATCCTTCATTAAGAAGCTTGTCTATAGCTTCACCCTTCTCAAGTCTAGCAATTGCACCATGTTGCCAGTGAATTGGTGAAACATCTGAAACTGTACCTAATAACATATTATGTCTTGTTATTAATGCTTCCTTACATAAAGCCAATCTTTGGTCTAAAAGTTCCCAGAATAACTCCATATCACCATTTGCTATAATACCTATTTGTGGAAGGTTAAGGCTTATAACACCTTGATTGAATCTTCCATACCACTTATAATCTCCATTTCCATCCTTCCAAGGACTTAAGTGAGATCTACATCCCATTGGTGGGAATGTATTTCCTTCATAGTTCATTCTCATAATCTTAGCTGATTGATAATCAGGTACTAATCTCTTTGCAGTACATTCTGCAGCAAGCTTAGTTATGTAATCATACTTTCCACCTTCTAGGCAGTTATGCTCATCTAAAAGATATACTAATTTAGGGAAGGCTTCACCTATTTCTTGTCCCTTATAGTTCTTCATACCTTCAAGTCTTTGTTTAATCATTTCTTCACATATTAATGCCATTTCCTCTTCATATTCATTACCTTCTTCAATTTCAAGGTAAATTGTACTAAATGGCGCTTGTCCGTTAGTTGTTTGAAGAGTTGAAAGTTGATATCTTATAGTTTGTACTCCATCTCTTAAGTCTTTCATCTTCATGTCATTAGCTAAATCTTTTGCTAATTCTTCATTATTGTATTTTTCCATATAGAATTTATAATACTTGTCGTATGTAACTCTTAAGAACTTAGCTAAATGCTTAATTGTTATACTTTGACCACCATATTGGTTAGATGCAACTTGAGCAATAATTTGTGTAGTTACTGTACAAGCTGTACCAAATGATTTTGGTGATTCTACTAATTTATCATTTATAACTGTACCATTGTTTAGCATGTCCTCAAGATTTATAAGACAACAATTGAATATTGGTGATAGAGTATAATCCATATCATGCCAGTGAATTGCACCTTCATCATGAGCTTGTACTAGATGTGGTGGAATTAATCTTCTTCTTGATATATCCTTAGATACTTCCCCTGCAATTAAATCTCTTTGAGTTGCAGCTATTACAGAATTCTTATTGGAATTTTCCTTTAGTACATCCTCATTTGTCTTTTGAATTAACCCTAATATACTTTCATCTGTTGTATTAATATTTCTCTTAAATGATTGAACAGCTCTATACCCCTCATATGATTTAGCTGTTATTGATTGACCATAATGCACTAGTCTTTCATAAACATAAGATTCAATTTTATAAATTGTTGGAGTCTCATTTTCATCCTTAAAATAATTCTCTGCATCATTTGCTATTAATTTTGCTATATCTGGTAAATAAATACCACTTCCATGTTTCATAGCCTTTAAAATAGCCTCTCTAATCTTGTGTTTGTTGAATTCAACTATGCTTCCATCTCTTTTTATTACTTCCATGTACATTCCCCTTACAATAAATTACCTCTTATGGTTTAATATGTTTATTTTTATAAATTAACTAAAGCTATTATAACTTATAAAAAAATAGTTTTCAGAAATTAAATTAATAGATATTTATAACTATTTTCATCTTTCTTCGTTTTTCTATTATTTTTGCTAATTATTGCACTATATCGTCATTTGCACAAAATATCGGGTTATGATACGAAAAATTCACTATATATTGTGGTATCCCCTAAACCAGCACTATACATTGGGGGTGAACTAAAAACCTCTATTTTTACCCAATCCTTTAACATAGTTGACTACATTATTTATAGTAGTATAATGTTCTACATTGACTATTTATCATTATGGAGGGATGACATATGAGTTCATTTATAACAATATTACTTGGAATTGTTTTTTTAATGACACTAGGATACTACATAAGTTCTTTATATTCTGTTCATTATAAAACTGTATGGAAGAACAAATCAAATATTAAATATAGAGTAAAAACTAGTTCAATAACTTCTTACGCTCCTTTATTTGGTTTAATCCTAGCAACAATAATATTTGCTTTCTATTTTAGAAATTCTGGGTACAGTCCTATAATTACTGGTGCAATGATTATAATTACTATTGTAGTTGGAGTGTTAATAAGATTAAGTATTAAAGAACTTTACTTTTTTGATACTTACTTAGTTTTTAAAAATAACTATATTGAATATCCAGAAATGGTTAACTTATTATTAAAAAGGAATCCTAAAACTGGAGCATATGAAATGGAAGTAACCACTAAGACTGATCTTGTATCCTGTAAGATAAATGTAGAAGATAGTAAGAAGGCTATTAAAGACATTAAGGTTATACTACCTAAAAACATAAAAATTAAAGAGGTAGATGTTAAAACTAAATAGAAAAAAGCGTCGCATTTTTTTGCGACGCTTTTTAAGTGGGATGAAACACGAAACTAAAGAAATTTTATCATTTACTTGCTACAACCTTATAATAGCATAACATTGTTAAATCAAATTACATCTTTGTAAACTAATTGTAATATTAAAGTTAAATCATATATCTTACCAGCTTGATCCACTTCCTCCGCCAGTTCCTCCACCTGAGAAACCTCCACCTGAGAATCCTCCATCAGAAGAACTTGTATTATGGGATCCCACAGTATCAGATACCGAATTCATATTAGCACTAATTATTCTAACCATACTATAGCTATTTAAATCTGTATAACCTGTATAATATGGTGATTTATCTACTTCTATACCTTGAAATTTATTTGCCCATTTATCTGTTATATTTAATACTTGAGCATAAGGAAGTATATTATAAAAATAATTTGGATTTTCCTCTAGTAAGGCTTCTAATCTTTCTTTTTCTGCTGTTTCTAAAAATTTTCTAAACCCTAATATTTTTTCTAATATCATTCTTCCATATTCACTTCTCCTTGGTAAAAGCCCTGCCATAGTTATTATTGAAAAAATACATATAGCTACTACAATATCAGTTATAGCATAGGACCCTATCTTAAAGATTGATACTATAATAGATGCTGATAATAAATATATAAATAAAGCAATAAAAAATCCTAATTTAGCTTTATTAGTAACAATTCTATTTAAGTTATTTACGTTTAAGGCATAAATTATAATATACACAACACTTATTATTCCAGCTGATATTAAAGATAATCCAATTGAATCTCCCCCAGTTAAATTACTTGTATACTTTGCAGAGATATAGAAAGATACCATTGGAATAAATGATATGAATAATAACAATACTGAAATCTTTCTTGATTTTGCATCTGTTAGCTTCTTTCCTTTACCTTTAAATACTGATTGAACTGAATTAATTGCTGATGAGATTTTATTTTCTAACTCTCCATTCCTTAGTTTAGCTTCAGTTACTTCATTACCTTTTTTAAATAGCCCTTTAAATAAAGTGTGTTCATACTTTCTATGATCACCATCTAGCTCACTAATTTTTATCAATTTAAACTCATTATTCTCATCAAAATGGATTTCTAAATGACCTTCACTTGCCCAAAGATAAATTAATGAAGTAATATCCTTAGGTGCACAACTATTTTTATAGGCATAAGCAAGTTCTGCACTATTCATTCCATCTGGAGGATAAAACTCTAACTCTGGTTCATATCTCCTTTTTTCTTTAAATACTAAAAATAAAATTCCTGAAAGTATTACTACTATTAATGATAAAATAATAGTTTTTATTTCTGATTTATCCATATCTCTAGTAAATAAACTATTATCACAGCCTAGTGATATAAATACTTTTTCTCTTGGATGAATGACATTTGTATTATTAAATATAACCTTATTATCCTTCTTATCTAGGGTATATCTATCCTTATTACTACCTAAACCCCTATCAAAAAAGTTTACTAAAGCATTTTCAATAGGAACCTCAGATTCTACATTTACAATAAGATTATCAATCTTTCCTTCATAATTACTACTCTTTAAACTTAAATAAATATCATCTGCAAGCCTTGGCCTAACCTTATAGGATACCTTAACCTTATAAACTCCATTTTCTTTAGGGACATAAATTGAAGAGTTTTTTTCTGATACCTGAAACTTGTCATTATTACAGCTTAACTCACTTACCTTATCATATTTATTATCATCCCATAGCTTTATTTCATTTGACTCAAAATCATAGTTTTGCGATGTAACCTTTATTTCAAATTCTCTTTCTACCAAGTATTCCTTTTCTTTTGTAATCTTAATATTAACTATTTCCTTATTTATATTAAAAGGATATTTTCTTTCTTTTGCATTTTTAAATGCTCCTTCTTTTAACCTTGCATTTATGGTTATCCCATTATCTTCTTTAATTTCTCTTGTTGATTCAATTGTAATTTTATTATCCTTAACTGTATATTTAGAAAGCTTATTTTCTTTACTGCCATATTCCCCATCTGTTAAGGTAACACTCTCTAGCTTTCCTTCCTTAGGATAAGTTATATTTGCCCTAAAATTTTCAACTCTTGTATCCCAAGTTGGCAATAGATTTAAATAAATATAGTCTCCATCCTCTTCTTCGTCATCATAATAATTTAGGGTATATTTTATTATATATCTTTTATCCCCATCTATATTTTCATCTTCATCACCTATTTTCAAGCTTACATTCCCTGATTCCTTAGTTGATTCATAGGGTGCCCCTATTACATAAATATCTGAAATGCTACATTCTTCTGTACCTGATGAAGTAGTTATATCTCTTTTAATACCATGTCTATCTTCATTAAAGTAAACATCTATTGTTTCTGTCACAAAAAATTCTCTCTTATCATTAACCTCCACATCCACTTGCATATTTTTTATATAATATCCTTCATCTTCTGCTTTAGGCCTTACTTCTACAATGTTAATGATAAAAATACTAATTAAAACTGATATTATTACCCCTTTTAGCTTTTTCATATCAATCCCCACTTTTTATTATTTTTGACTATATTTTACCACAAAAAAGGTGGAGTGGATATTTATTTCCCTTGTTCCGTCGCAAGCTCCAAGTCACATGGAAACAAATATCCACCCCACGCGTACTAAAGGTAAGAAAATTATAAAATTACTATCCTTGATTTTATATTTTTTTAATATGAAATTATAATAATACCTTTGAGTTATAGTCAATTGAAATTTTATACTTTCCTAGACATCAAAAAAAGGGAAATTGCTTTGCAACTTCCCTTCATTAATTAATTATTTATATTAATAATTTTCTGCTTTTACTTGGAAATATGATTGTGGATGAGCACATACTGGGCATACATCTGGAGCCTTCTTACCAATGCAGATATGTCCACAGTTTGAACATTGCCAAATTACATCTTCATCCTTAGAGAATACTAAATCTCCTTCTATGTTAGCTAAAAGCTTTCTATATCTTTCTTCGTGTTCCTTTTCAATTGCAGCAACACCTTCAAAAAGCTTAGCTATATGTTCAAAGCCTTCTTCTCTTGCTTCTTTAGCAAATCTATCATACATGTCTGTCCATTCGTAGTTTTCTCCATCAGCTGCATCACTTAAGTTAGTAGTAGTTTGTCCAATTCCATCATGTAATAACTTAAACCAAAGCTTTGCATGTTCCTTTTCATTTTTTGCAGTTTCTTCAAAAATAGATGCTATTTGAACATAACCATCTTTCTTAGCTTTAGATGCATAATAAGTATACTTATTAGTTGCCATTGATTCTCCTGCAAAAGCTTCCATTAAATTAGCTTCTGTTTTTGTACCTTTTAAATCCTTCATTATAATCACCTCGTCAATTATTTAAATTTCTTTTTTCCAAAGACCATGTAAATTACAGTATTCATAAGCTTCAATTACTTTTTCATTATCACCTATAACAAACTCTGCTTTTGGTTCATCACTTGGTGATAAATATTTCTTTTGAACACCCTTATCTGTCTTTAAATATATCCATTGGATATAATGAGCTTCAACCATTGGATGTAAAGTATCTCCAACAACTACCTCTACTTTATTACCATCAATATTGACAACAGGAACATGTTTTTCTACTGCACCATCTGTTGTGTTAGCCTTTAACTCACTCATCTTTTCACCACAACAAACTATAGCTACACCTGATGCTCTAACTACCTCTACAATATTTCCACAATGCTTACAAATTAAAAATTTTGTTTCCATAATCTTTCCTCCTTTTTTCTCTATTTCTACTTTATATTACTAATTTTAACACAAAATTCTGAATATTTTATTAATATACTGTTAATTATATTATTCGAAATATAAAAAAATACCTATAGAATTCCTCTATAGGTACTTTTAACTAGATAGTTCCTATCCTAATTGCATCTTTTTGAACCTTATCTGGATCTGTTGGTTTTAAGTTTTCATGTACCTCATCCATTCTAAGTTCCGTCTTAACCACATCTTGAATTTCTTTGTTATACACATTCTTATCATTCATAATTTAATCCCTCCCTAAGGATAGGATGTCCATTTATTTATTCCTTTATCCTTTAACTATATAACTTAATCTTTCTTCATTTATAGCTGTCATTTTGCTTTCTTTAAGCCAGTGATTGCTACAACCACACTCCTCTAAAATAACACATTGAGGAATAAATCCTAGCCTTAATGCCTTCCATCCTCCAGATATTAAATTTAGAACACAAGCTATGCCTATTATTCCTATCTTCTCATTATCTTCTCTTTTCGCATTTAATAAATTTGTTTCATGTGGTATAACATACACCTTAAAATCTAAATTTTTTCCTAAGGTTGTTAATTTATTTATATTACATTCTTTTGAGCATCTTTTACATACATACCCAAACTTTTCTTTTAAACTAGGGCATTGTTTTAAAGTTTGTTTCATGCAAGCTGGTGCAAAGACAAGTTTTTCTTTACATCTTAAAAATTTTTCTTTATATACCTTATTTAATATTTCAGCACAAACCATATTAAAAATGTATTGTATTTCTCCCTTGCCACAATAAATTATATCCTCTTTGTTTCTATGCATTAATTCATATGTACTTAGATAATCCTTTACTCCAGAGATGTATTCTCCTAAATAATACTGTCCTTCCTTTAAAAGATACTCTCCTTCCTTTAAAGCAAAAGATAAAAATTTTTCTACATAATTAGGGTCTTTTTCACTTAAAAATTCCATCCATATGTTAAGCCTAAAAACTTCTTCTTTAAAATCACCTGTGCAACCCAACCAAGATATGATCTTCTTAAATAAATCTAAATCTAATTCTTTAATTTTTTTCTTTTTTAATAAGGCCTTAAGTATTGCTCTACCCTTTATAATATCTACTTTTTCTTTTATTTTTTCTTTATTTCTTAAGGAATTTAACCCTTTAAAAACTCCACTCCATTTAGGGTTAAAACCATAGGCATATTCACTATATTCCATAAGAATTACACCAATAAATAATAATTCTACTCCATATTCCTCTTTAGTCCTTAGTTCCTCTACTTTGTTTTTCCCTATATACTCCATAAAGTCCTGTAGATATTCCTTTCCATTTTGAAAAACATCTAAAATTACTTTGTTGCTTAACCTTTCAGCTTTTTCGTAATAGTTATTTGAAGTAGCTTGTCCACCTTTCAAGGAATATGTTATGGAACTCATGATACACCTTCCTTTATATAATATCTAAATTATGTCCTTTAACATATATTACTCTTTTTGAAAACACCCCATGAACTACAGTGATAACCTCCCCCTCTGTTATAGGTAAATAATTTGCTTTAACAGAAAACTTTATTTCACGTTTATTATTAAAATCAGTAACATATACTGTAAATCTAGTAAATTGATGTTCAGTTTCGCCAGCTATTATTCCTGTACAAACACCTGTTAAGCTTGTTTCTATACCAAATAAACATTCAATAAAAAATAATAAAATGGATATAAGAATAGGATAAATCGTTATATATTCTATTCCAACAATATTATCAACTCTTTCATATAAAATACAAAATAATAATATTAAGCAGATAGCATATGTGCTTATTCTTCTACATCTTATGAAAAACCTTGTTTCCTCGTGAGGAGAAAACCAAAGTTTAAATCTCCAATAAAATTTACTTTCCACTTTATCTTCAGAAAAGTCTTCATCCCACTGCTTCTTCCAATTCATTTGTGACTCACTTAACTTCATTGTCATAATTCCTCTACTTATATAAGTAACTCCTATAGAATAAATACACATTAATACTGAGGACTTTAATAAATCCATATTATGAAATGATACATAAGAAATTGGAATATACAAAAGAAATGCTCCATTCATAAGGTAAAATGGTATAAGTTTAGTGTTAGCTTCTTTCCTTCTTTCTTCTGAATTGAAGCTCCTTGGGGCAGTAACACAAATTACTAGAAGAATTATTATACAAGCAGAACTCATCTCTAGAATTACATCACCATAAATCCCTAGCCTTTCAAAGACTCCCACCTTCCCCTTAAGTATATTAAATATCATATCAGCAGAATAAATTATATTAGCTATTAAAATTGCTATAATCATTAATCTACCATTTTTTAAATTTCTCTTCTCACCCATGTAAATGAACACCCCCATGGTTTTAATTAATTCTATAGGAAAAGGCGAATTCCTTTAATTGTCAATATTGAAAAAGCCATACTATGAACTAGTATGACTTTAAATTTAAAATTCTAACTACATTTTCAGTTGATATCTCTAGATTATCTTTTCCTTTGCTTAATGCTTCATCTAAAGAAATTACCCCTGGGGTTATTCCTATTACAGAATCTATTCCTAATGAATATAATTCATCTATTCCTTCCCCAATTCTTCCCCCAAAAGCTATTACAGGAATGTTATACTTTTTAGCTACTTTAGCTACTCCTATAGGGGTTTTTCCAAACTTAGTTTGAAAATCTATACTTCCTTCCCCTGTAAATACATAATCTGCGCCCTTTACTTTTTCCTCTAAATTAGAATACTTAATTACTAAATCTATTCCTGATTCTAGTTTTCCATTACAAAAACCTATTAAAGCTGAGCCAAGGCCTCCTGCTGCACCTGCACCTTCAACCTTATCAATTTCTTTTCCCATATCTCTTTTTACTACTTCTGCATAATGCTTTAAGTTACTGTCTAACTCCTCTAAGGTTTCTTTATTTCCACCCTTTTGAGCCCCAAATACAAAGCTTGCACCATTCTCTCCTGTTAATGGATTCTTTACATCACAAGCTACTTCTATTTTCACATCATAAATTCTTTTATCAAAACCACTTAAATCTATTTCACATAAATCTTTTAAGGCTCCACCACCAAGAGCTATCTCCTTACCATTACTGCCCTTAAAGCTTGCACCTAATGCCTGAAGCATACCAACTCCACCATCATTAGTTGCACTTCCACCTAAGCCTATAATTATTCTTTCTATATTCATATCTAAAGCATGCTTTATAAGTTCACCAGTTCCAAAGGTAGTAGTAAGGAGTGGGTTTCTATCCTCTAATTTAACTAAGTGAATTCCACTAGCTTCTGCCATTTCTATTACAGCAGTCTTTCCATCACCTAATATTCCAAACTTTGCTTTCACCTTATTTCCTAGGGGAGCTGTTACCTCTACTTCATATATATTTCCATTGGTAGATTCTATTAAAGCATCCACTGTACCTTCACCACCATCTGCCATAGGAACATGTATACATGTAGCATCCTTAAAAACTTTTCTTATTCCATTCTCCATAGATATACAAGCTTCCTTAGCTGTCATACTCTCCTTAAAGGAATCTGGTGCTAAAATAAATTTCATATGATTCACCTCTAAATAAAATTATTGTAACTCTCTTAAACTTAGCTAAGAGAGTTACTAAACTTTTACACTAATTCAAAGTATATATTATCTACTTTATTTTTACTACAATTTAGTTTGCTAAAATCTTCTATATTCTCTATTATATCTTCCTTAAGATTAACCTTCTTAAAGTTGCTTCCTTTAATGCTAAACTGAACCTTCTTTTCTGAATCTGTTCCATTGAAATATCTAAGAACTAAGCCCTTTTTATTTTCAGCCTTCTTTAATACACTTAAAGTTACACCATCATTCTCTTCTTTTAATAGAGAGTAATTATATGGAGTTTCAAAGTCTACAGAATTTAGTTTCATAGCATTGTGAGGCATTTTATTGTAAGTATATACTGGAGTTAAGTACTCTTTTGCAACTCTTGACACCTTATCTTCCTTAGATACATATGGATATATTCCAAAGTCTAAACTTACTTTTCCAAGCATTTGTGAGTCAGGAGTTTCTAATTTAATTCCTGATGGTCTTCCAGGTCTTCTATACATTTCTTCTTTACCAAGGAAGCCTACCCCTCTAAATAAAGTTATGGCTATTGTATCATAATCTTCTCCAATTATTTCATACTCTCTAGTACTATTAGTTAAGACAGCCATTCCTCTTTCTTCATTCTTTAAAGTTACAAATGAAAGCATTGGATAAATAGAATCTGGTCTTTCATCCCAGTTTTCCTCTTCCCATACATCCATAGCACTATCATATACATCTCTTTTTATAACACCAAATTGATTATCAGAGAATGAGAAATTAGATTTTATTCCAGTTGGAATGTATGCTCTTACTCTATGATCTTTTGCTCTATTATCTATATCCATCTTAACATTTAAATATGGGCTACAATTATCAACCTTAACAATTATTGATATATCCATAGAGCCATCAATTTTCTTATGCTTTCTGCTATCTAAATCCTTTGGTACATCTAAAGTATAGTTAATAGCTATCTCACTGCTATTTTCATAAGTGCTTATACTATAGTTACACTTAACTAAATCACTCTTAACAATAAAATCATCTTCTAGTGGTGAGAAATCATATTCATCTCCATCATCTGCACCATCTTCTATTAAAAGTACATTTTCATATAATGTATTTGTATCTTTGTGTAGTATGTTTAATGAGCCATTTTCATTTACAGTTATATTAAAATACTTATTTTCAACCTTATCTGTTTTCTTGCCTTCTTCAGAGTTTATAACTCCTTCTGCTTCCTTAATTAAATAAGTCTTATATCCCATTGAAGGAATAACATCCTTTAATTCAATAGTATATCTTACAAAAGGATCATAGTTTCCATAGTGAACAATTTGTCTATCAATTAACCCTGCATCAACTACTTCTTTATTTATAACTTGGAAATCATATTCTTCTCCATCCTCACTAACAAGGTTGAAGTTTTTCATTTTTGTAATGATTTCACCCTTAACTACAACTTCTCTTTCATATGGAAGAAGATTAAATGCTGTTAATTTATCTAATGCTATATCTTTGCTCATAGCATCAACTATAACTCTCATATAGAAATCTATTAATCTATCTACTTTTTCTTCAGCTAAGAAAAATCTATTCATTATCTCTTTATTAACCTTATCAGAGCAACAACATCCTATAGAATCATGAGCATGGTTTTTCATTATCTCTTTCCAAATAAGCTCTATTAATCCTGAATGATATTCAAAACCTAATGAATAAGCAAGTGAAGCTAAAGGTTCTAATATATTAGTTATTTTATTTTCTATCCTTGTATTAGCAGCCTTAATATCCATTCTTGTTGAGAAGATACTTCTATGAACTCTCATATACTTTCCATCTAAGAATTCCCCTCTTAATGTAGGTAAATTCTTTTCTTTTTCTAGTTCTTCAAATACCTTTTCATATCTGCTTAAGAAGAAATCTCTTTCTGGATATAATTCCTTTAATTTTTCTAATATCTCAAATATATTCTTTTGTACAGGCATTTGATCATGACCATTTGGAAGTATGATATTTTCTGTTGTAGCTCCCTTATCAAGTACAGGAAAATACTTATCCATTCTCTTCTTAAGATCATCAATATTACTTGGCAAATACTTTCCTATTGCATATCCTAAAGGGAGTAATTGAGTTAATACCTTAGAATCCCCTTCACCTTCCCAGTAAAATTCAGTTTTATCTGTTCCCATTCTTTCAGAGACACCTCTCCAGAATATAGAATGATTTATTCCAAATCCATTTAATATTTGTGGCATTTGAGCAGATTGTCCAAAAGAGTCTGGAAGATATCCTATCATCATAGCATCACCAAATTCTTCACAATCCTTTAATCCATATAGTAAATTTCTAGTTATAGATTCTCCACCTACAACCATTTCATCTGTTTGAGTATACCAAGGCCCTATTATTAATCTGCCTTCTTTAACTAATTTCTTTACTCTTTCTTTATTTTCTGGCTTTGCCGCGAAATAATCTTCTAATATAGCTGTTTGCCCATCCAATACATAATTAGGGTAGTTAGGATTGTTTTCTAACATATCCATTATTTCTTCCATATTATTAACTAAAAGAATTCTTGATTCTTCCGTTGTAAAATACCATTCTCTATCCCAATGCATATGGGGCACAACATGAACTTTTTTACTCATCTATTACACCTCTTACTTCGATTTAACTTTATATTTTTCCATGATATAGCTTTGCGAGAGGAAATTCCTCTCGCAAAATATTATTTTAAAAGTCCTTGCTTTTTAAGTTTCATTTTTCTTGTTATTACTAATAATATTGCTGATATAATTGCTCCAAGTATTGCTGCTCCAAGCCATACAGTTATATTCATTAACATAGTTGAACCATCTTTAAGCATGAATATTGAGAATATACCTGCTCCTGGAACATCAAGTCCTATGTTAAACATTGCTACTAAAGCACCAGTTACTGCTGAACCTGCACATAATGAAGGAATTACTCTTAATGGGTCTTCTATCATAAATGGAATAGCACCTTCTGTAATACCTGCTAGTCCTAAAATCCAAGTTGACTTACCTATTTCTTGTTCTTCTTTATTGAAATACTTCTTAGCTAATAAAGTAGCAAATGTTACACCAAATGCTGAAACCATTTTTACTGATGCGAAAGCTGCATATGGCATTATAATTCCATCAGTCATTGCACCTACACAGAAAGTATAAGCTGCTTTATTAACAGGACCACCAAGGTCAAATGATACCATGATACCAAGTATTGCACCTAAAAGTGCTGCATTTGTTCCACTCATAGAACCTAACCAATTAATTAGTCCTTGATTTATTGCTGCTACAGGTTTACCAACTACAAAGAACATAAGTGTTGAAACTAATAATGTACCAAATACAGGGTATACCCAGAAACTAACGAATCCTGCTAATGTACCTTTTGCTGGTATATACTTCTTAAATAATTTAATTGTATAACCTGCTAGGAAACCTCCAAGCATACCACCTAGGAATCCACCATTTATCATATTAGCTGCTATACCAGCTGCAAAACCTGGTGCTAAACCTGGCTTGTCAGCAATTGAGTATGACATGTATGCAGATAATACAGGAACCATTATTGTTCCAAGTAAGTTACCACCTAGCTTACGATACATCCAAATCCATGAACCATCTGTATCATATAATTCTTGTAATCCAAAACCTTGAGATACTAATACTGCGAAAGCTAGAATCATACCACCTGCAACTATTAAAGGAATTATATGAGATATACCTGTAAGAATTGACTTCTTAGCCTCTTCTCTAAATGAAACTTTTTCTTCATCATCAGAAGTTTCTACATATTCTCCTCTTCCTTTATTTTCTGCTGCCTTAAGTGCTTTTTCTATAAGTCCCTTTGCATCCTTTAAAGGAGTGGCAACCTTAGCTCTTACTGTAGGTAAATGTGAATATCTTTCTTCATTTTTTACAGCTACATCTACTGCAAATATAGCAGCATCTGCATTCTTTAATTGTTCTTTTGTATGTTTATCTTCTATACCGTTAGCTCCTTGTTTTTCAACATAAACAGCTACTCCCATTTCTTTACCTGCATTAACTAAAGCTTCTGCAGCCATATATGTATGAGCTATCCCTGCAGGACAAGCTGTTACAGCAACGATTGATTTTTCAAACTTACTTATATCTACATCTTCTTTTATAATTTCTTTATCTAAATTATTGTAAAGTTCTTTCTTGCTCTTTGAATTCTTAAGCAAATCTTTATAAGATGGATTTGCTATTCTTGTAGCAAGCTCTGCTAATAGTTGAATATGAGTTGAACCTGCCTCTTCAGTTGGTATAGCTAATAAGAATACTATTTCAACTTCATTATTCTCATCTATACTTTCCCATTCTTTCATAGGTTTATTTAGAATTGCTACTGCAAATGATGCTTCTTTTACAGAACTAGATTTTCCATGGGGAACAGCTAGTCCACCTTCAAAACCTGTAGGAGAAAGTTTTTCTCTTTCTAATACATCCTTAAAAAATTCTTCTTTAGATGTAATCTTTCCCTCTTCATATAATTTTTCAACTAGGTGTTTAATAACATCTTCTTTCTTGTTTAAATCTAGACCAATTGAAATAAGTTTCTCATTTGTTAGACTTCTTAAATTCATTTCTATTCCTCCTATTCATATTCAACAAATCCGATTTGCTTAACGTTTACAATCTTATATTATCAAAAAAAAATAAGAAGATTTAATTCTTCTTATTTTTACACAAATATTTCTTTTTATTTTATACATTGTGTATTTATACACAATTGCAATCTTTCCATAAGGCTTCATTAATAATCCTTATAATAAGCATTATTCCTATTCTATCTGGAGCATTATATTTATGTACCTCAACCCTAGGTGCCCAAAAGAAAATATTTATATCAGCAATATCCATAAGTGAATTCTTATTAAAGTGAGTCATGCTAACTATGCTTGCATTTCTTTCTTTTGCAATTTTGCACACATCTAATATCTGCTTGCTTTCACCACTTACACTTATAGCAATAAATAAATCCTTATCATCACAATTTTCTGCAGCATACATCATATCGTGTCTATGATTAAAATACTCAGCTTTTATTCCAATGCATCTTATATTCTTTGCAAACATCTCACAAAAATATATTGAATCACCAATTCCTACAAAGTATACATTTTTAGCTTCTTTTATTTGGCTTACTAATTTATCAATTATTTTATTATCTAAAATGTCTAAGGTTTTTTTAATTGTATCAGGAATTAATTCTAGATTTTTAAAAGTCTCTCCTTTTAATTCACCAGTCTTTCCTTCAAGCTCTGCACGTAATGAAAACTTTAAATCTGAAAAACCTTTATAGCCTAGCTTCTTAGATAATCTTACTATAGTATTTGGTACAGTAAATAAATCTTCAGCTACTTTCTGGACAGACTGATTTACAAATCTATTATAATCTTCTCGTATATAATCTACCACTTGATCATCTGTATCCGTTAATCTCAACTCATTTAATAAAACTCTCTCCTCAAAGTTCATGGTCCCACTCCTACTTTTTTCTCTTGTTCACTACTTTGAGAATAGCATTTTTACTTAGCTTTCGCAAGGTCCATAGATATTCATTTTTCTCGTTCCGTCGCAAGCTCCAAGTCACAGAAAAATAAATATCTATTCCCCTCGTACTTAAGGTAAGGAAATTATAAAATTATTATCTCTGTCCTTATAATTTCTTTATTTCAAAATATCATCGTAACTATGAATTGTAACATATGAGAATTTTATATTTTCCTTTTGAAATTCTCTCAAAGAGAACTGTCCAAGCCAGCTTCTTTACTGCATATTTATATATTTATATGTTTTTATATTTTTATATTTTTATATTTTTATATTTGTTTCTTTATATATTTATTTGTTCATATATTTTTATATTTAAAACAATACATCTGTATGTAATTATAATCCATAAATCATTTATAATAAAATTAAAAGGTGTGGTAGATATTTATTTTGCTTGTTCCGTCGCGGGCTCCAAGTCACATCAAAACAAATATCCACCCCACTCCTACTAAAGGTAAGGAAATGATAAAATTATTATCATTAATTTTATATTTCTTAATATGAAAATGTAATAATACCTTTGATTTATAGCAAATTAAAATTTTATAATTTCCTAGATAGTTAAAAAGAAGAGTGGAGGTTCTCTTAAATGAAAAATGAAATGAAATGTTTAAAATGTAATTCAAATCAAATTAAAGTAGTAAAGGCTCCCCCAGTTCAAATGCAAAAGGGTATTATACCTAAGTTATTAAATCCTTATTATTATATTTGCTGTGAATGTGGTTACACTGAAATATGGATAAATTCCAAAGAAGAATTAAACTACTTAAAGTAATTGAATAGATATTTATTTTTCGTGTTCCGTTGCAAGCTCCAAGTCACAGAAAAATAAATATCTATTCCCTTCCTACTTAAGGTAAGGAAATTATAAAATTATTATCTTTGTCCTTATATTTTTTTATTTCAAAATATCATCGTAACTCTGAATTGTATCTAAATAAGAATTTTATATTTTCCTTTTTCATAGCGGGCTCCAAGTCACACCAAAATAAATATCCATTCCCTAACATACTGAAGGATTTATTTTTTTAAGGTCTCTATCCATTTACTAAAATACTTTCTATGTTGGTTCTCCACCCATTGAGAAACTAAAAGATAAGTTCTTCCATAAGCTTTTATTGGAGTTTTGTAGTATCTACCATATCCTCTTTCATCTCTCTTAGCCTTATCAATTTCTTCTTCACCTGCATCATTACTTATTTCTTTTAATACAGGATAATTAGAATTTAGGGCCTTCTTAGAATATTTTTCCTCCTTTAGCCTTTCTACTTCTTCAAAAGGTATTAATTCTTTTTCTATAAGATCAAATAAAGTTTCTTTAATATATTTTCCTATTTTTTTCTCTTCCTTACCCTCTGCTACATACCTCACTTTAGTTTCTTTTGTTTCTTCAATTGGTACTAATACATACTTTGGTTCATAATCAACTATTAAATATATATTACTACATTTATTTATTAACTCTCTTATTCTCTCTGGTTCTTTAAAATCTTCTATTGATATAAATTGATCTCCAAGGGAATACATAAAACTTTACTCCTTCAAATTATTCTTATAGTTTATGTATATGTTTGTTTTGTATGGTTCATTGATATTTATTTTTCTTGTTCCGTCGCATAGTCCATAGATATTTATTTTTCGTGTTCCGTCGCAAGCTCCAAGTCACAGAAAAATAAATATCTATTCCCCTCGTACTTGAGGTAAGGAATTTATAAAATTATTATCTTTGTCTTTATAATTTTTTTATTTTAAAATGTCATCGTAACTCTCAATTGTAACCTATGAGAATTGCAATATATGATACACAAACAGAGATAAAATGTAATATAATATATATATTGTAAAAATAACATATCCAACGAAAGGGGAATAATTATTTGAAAAAGAGAATTGCATATATAATATTATTTATAATTTTAATTTGTGAACTTATTGCTTATAGACATCAATATTACTTTATAAACTCTTTTTATTACTTATTTATTAATTCAGCTATATTCCTAATATTTCTTAAATTAATAAATAATAAGACCTTTACCAAAGTGGGTGTTATGTTAATAATATTAATGATTCTTTGTTCTGTAACTCTGAATAATCCTACATATAATTATCTTGTACAAAATGATAAGTTAAATTCTTCACTACTTGTAACAGAAACTTCATCATTTAATGGTAAATTTCAGTATAGTTTTTTTGAAAAACATTTTTACTTTTTTAAAAAGCCCATACAAAAAGCTTATTTTGTGTCATCATATAAAATTAATATAGATAAGGATATTCAGTGGTTAGATAAAAATACAATTCAAATTAAATCTGGTCCAGATTTATTTAATAATTTAACACTAAACTTAAACTAAACTTCCATATCATTAAGCCACCTAACTAGAATTCTATGTTTATTTTCTAAAAATAAAAGGTTGAAGAAAACTTCAACCTTTTATTAGCTTTATGCTCTTTCTTTTATTAATTTATACATATCTTTATTTTCATAATCAATTTTAAGATTATATTTTTCTACTAACTTAATAAGTGATCCATCAACCTCTTCTTTAACTTGTTCGTATTTTTTTTCAAATGTATCGGTATCACCAATTTTATAAGCTTTATATGCATCAACTCTAATTTTAGCACCATTTAAATAATCTTTAATGCATTCTTTAAGTTCATTATCTTCTATGGCTTCAAAATCTAATTCATAAAAAAACTTATACTCATCTTCATACATAGCTATTAAGCTATTCCAAAAGTCCTCTTCTTGCAAACTAGATTTCTCTAATTCTTCAGATTTATTAAAAGTTTCGTTTATAGTTTTTTCAATACTTTTTATAAGTTCCTTATTATCATCCTGTGTTACTCCGCATGATACTAGTAAAATCGTTAATATCCCACATATCGTTATTATTATACCCTTTTTCATAAAAATACCTCCTATGTATTATTATGTTATCACACTATATGAATTAAGTCATGGAAACAATAGAAAAGCTAAATCGAGTAGGAGCTAAATAATTATTTTATTTAGCGTCCTCTCACACCACCGTACGTACCGTTCGGTATACGGCGGTTCACTAGAATTTAATGTTTCATTTGATATGTTTGTGTAAGACTAACGAATCCTATT